>Ga0265296_1000065_pt1 | contig 223394 bp, 207 predicted proteins | sample MunlanPumphouse1_FD_189073 | JGI IMG/M metagenome (GOLD analysis project Ga0265296, IMG submission 189073) | Groundwater microbial communities from a municipal landfill in Southern Ontario, Canada - Pumphouse #1 | ecosystem: Environmental > Aquatic > Deep subsurface > Groundwater | place...
GCGCTTGCACGCGGGTTTAGGCCGGGTATATGGCGAGGGTACCTCGGCAATGTCCCGGCACATGTGCCGGGTTTGCCCGTCCATTCGGCCCGCGCCCGGCCATTTTCAGCGATTTTTGAGGTAGTTTGGAGGGACTAAAAGCCATTTTTAAACCGTTTTTCTCTGTCATCATGAACGAAGCGCAGGCTCTTATAGTGATTGCCAAAAGAGTTTCTTGCAAAATTACCGGACCTTATGTGGTCGCAAGCTTTAGCCTTGTATTGAGAAATTCGTCGGTAGCACAGGCTTTCCAGCCTGTGCTTATGTCATATAGCAGTTGCTAAAAATTCTTTCTGATTGCTGGATTTCTAAATCCCCCTAAATCCCCCTTTTTCAAAGGGGGACTTTTAAAGCAATTCCGCTAAGTTCCCCCCTTTGGAAAAGGGGGGTTAGGGGGGATTTAGCTTCTTAGACGATGTACCTTAAAGGAAAAAACTTTTGGCAAACGCTATATATACGGTTTCGACCGTAAAGAGACTTTTGCAAGAGGCTCAAAAGTTTTTTCTTATTAACCCCTCACCCTACCCTCTCCCACAAGGGGAGAGGAGAATTAGAGGAAAAAACTTTTGGCAAACGCTATAGGTCAGTTTGCAGTAACCTTTTTGTACCATAGCCACATAGCCTTTCGTTTACCCTACTCCCATCCGGCCGGGTAACGGGCGCCTCACTCTCCGGAGACCCTGTGCTGCCGATACCGACCCTTGAGACGAATGATCCACTTGGTAAATTCCACAATCGGAAGAATAGTCAGGGCTAATCCCACGGCGATGATCCAGTCCCTCAGGTTGAGGGGGTAGGTATGGAAGAGCGTCGCCAGGGGGGGCCAGTAGACGACCGCGGCCAGCATACTGGAAGAGAGGATCACGCTGATGAGCAGCAGGCGGTTGGTAAAAACCCCCACCGTGAAAAGGGAGTAAAAGTCTGAACGGCAATTGAAGGCGTTCACCTGTTCCGCCAGGATCAGGGTGACGAACACCATGGTCTGAGCCTGGGACAAAATCTGGTCTGGCTGCCCCAACCGGTTTGGATCATAGAGTACGTAATAGGCAAAGAGTGGGAGAAGAATCAGGGTCAGATAGATCGAGATTACCGCCAAAAGTGCGATGACGGGGCGGGTGAAGACGCCCTCTGCCGGCGGCCTCGGGGGCCGTGACATAATGTCCGGGGCCTTGGGGTCGACCCCCAAGGCAAAAGCGGGGAGTCCGTCGGAGTCGAGGTTCACCCAGAGAATTTGTAACGCCAGGAGGGGCAGAGGCAAGCCGATAAAAATGGCGCAGGTGAGCATTAATATTTCAGCTATGTTGCAACTCAATAAAAAGACCAAATACTTTTTAATGTTGTCGAAGATGGCCCGGCCTTCCTCCACTGCGGCTACCAGGGTGGCGAAGTTGTCGTCCGCCAGAATCATGGCCGCGGTCTCTTTGGTGACCTCGGTGCCGGTGATCCCCATGGCCACGCCGATATCGGCGCGCTTTAAGGCCGGGGCGTCGTTGACCCCGTCCCCGGTCATGGCCACCACTTCGCCCTGCTCCTTGAGGATATCCACCAGGCGCAGCTTATGTTCCGGGGCCACCCGGGCGAAGACTCGGACCGTTTTCAGGGCTTTTTTAAGCTCCGGGTCGCTCATGTTGTTGATTTCAGGTCCGGTCAGAACCGCTCGCGATCCCATTTTTTTAGTAATCAGCCCAACCTCAAGGGCAATGGCGAAGGCGGTGTCAGGGTGGTCCCCGGTAACCATAATGACCCGGATGCCCGCCCGGTGGCACTGGGCCACGGCCTGACGGGCTTCCGGCCGGGCCGGGTCGATCATCCCCACCAGCCCCACCCAGACCAATTCCTCTGAAACGTCATCGGCTTCGAGGTTGGGGACCTCGGGAAAACGCCGGTAGGCCAGGCCCAAAACCCGCAAGGCTTCGTGGGCCATGGAGGCCGCCTGCTCCATAACGGCCTCCCGGCGGGTAGCGTCAAGGGGTTGCTCTCCTATGGCAGTCAGCAGCTTTGAAGCCCGTGGCAGCAATCTTTCCGGCGCCCCCTTGACGCACATCAGAACCCGGCCCCCCTCCTGGTGAAAGGTGCACATATACTTGGCTTCCGAAGTGAAGGGAATCTCCGCCACCCGGGGAAGCTCCGTAAGAAGCCCCTCGAGGGTGATCCCTGCCTTTTGGCCAAACACTATGAGCGCCCCTTCAGTGGGGTCGCCCCGCACCGTCCAGTTGCCGTCAATCTCTTCAAGCGCCGCGTCATTGCACAGTATGGCGAGCCGGCCCGCCCAGACCAGCACCGGATGATCCCCAGAATTAATCTCGGCGCCGCCGGCTTGAAACGACCCCGCCGGCTCATACCCGGAGCCTGTCACCTCAATAGTCTCGCCATCCAGAAAGAGACGCCGGACCGTCATTTCGTTCTTGGTCAGGGTGCCGGTCTTATCGGTGCAGATCACGGTGGTGCAACCCATGGTCTCCACGGCGGGCAGGCGCTTGACAATGGCATTCCGCCGGGCCATGCGGGTGGTGCCGATGGCCAGGGCTCCGGTAACTACTGCCGGCAGCGACTCCGGCACCGCGGCCACCGCCAGGCTGATACCCCAGATGAGCATCTCCAGCCAGTCATGGCCCCGGAAGACCCCCAAAAGAGAGGCGCCCACCGCCACCCCCAAGCAGATAATCCCCAAGACCCGACCTATGGTGGCCATCCGGGCTTCCAAGGGGGTGTGCTTCTCGGCCACTTCTTCCAGCATCCGGGCGATCTTGCCGAACTCGGTGGCCATGCCGGTGGCGGTAACCACAGCCCGGCCCCGGCCGTAAGTGATCACCGTGCCACCGAAGACCATACACTTCCGGTCGGCTAAGGCAACTTCGGGGTCGGCCACAGGAGCCAAATTCTTGCCCGCTGCGGTGGACTCTCCGGTTAAAAGCGCCTCGTCCGCCTTCAGGTTGATTTCTTCCAGCAAGCGGGCATCCGCGGCCACGCGATCACCGGTGTGCAAAACCAGCACATCACCGGGCACCACTTCCCGGGCGTGGATTTGCCGCTCCCGGCCCTCCCGAATCACGACGGCTACCGGCGCCGCCAATTTGGCCAGGGCCGCCGCGGCCTTTTCCGCCCGGTATTCCTGGAAGAAACCCAGCACCACGCAGGCCAGCACAATGACCAGAATTACCCAGGCATCCAGGCGCTCCCCCAACGCAAAAGAGATGGCCGCGGCTATAAGCAGGATGAGGATTAAAATGTTGGCAAACTGGTGCAGGAAAATGCGGAAGGCAGAGATTTTCTTACCCGCGGCCAGCTCGTTGGGACCATAAAGTTCCAGGCGTTCTTGGGCCGCAGGGTCACTCAATCCCGGGAGACCAGTCTCGAGAGCTTCCAGCGCCCGCTCTGGGACCATGGTATGGAAAGGCATTTCAACAACTTCCGTCATGATTCCACCTGCATAGGAACCGGACCACGCCTACACTCGCCGGGTGCTTTGCTTGCCACCGTAACCTGACCTGAGACTTTGGCAGTATTGAGTTTTAGGGGTATTATAGCGCTTGTCAAAAGAGCTTCTTGCAAGATTGCCGGACATTATGTAGTCGCAGACTTTAGCCTACATGAGCACAGGCTGGAAAGCCTGTGCTACCGGGGTTCTCAGGCTCTCCTGTGCAGGTCGAACCGCACCGGCCGGTCGCCGCAAACCTCCCGGGCTATCTCCTGCAACAGGTGTAATTCTTTGGGAGTGTGAATGATTCCGGATACCACCAGGGCATCTTCTTCCGGGAAGACTTGCAGAGTGGGCACCAGCACCCGTGGGTCTGTGGCGATACGGGCTTTCAGACGATAGCCCAGGGTCGCCAGCGCCAGTCTGGCCTTGGCCTCGGGTGTGGCCAAATGGTCCTTGGCAGCCAAATTCTCCACCAGGATGTCCACCACCTGGTCATGGGTGAGACTGGCCGTGTTCAAGGACAGGTCATAGACATCCTCGGCATCCCAATCGCTGCCGTAGTTGGCCTTGATGTAGCAGGCCCGCTCGCCGTCTATCTGGGCAATGAGCCGGGTTGCGGCTTCTCGGGTCAAACGCTCCCGAGCCATGATCTCTTGTAGGCGCGCCTCTAGCGGAGCAATCAGCCGCACCCTCAGACAAAAGGGCACCTCCTGGAGCAAAAACGAGCCACCTCGGCCAATAATCACCACATTATCGCCAACAGCATATTCCAAAATCAGGTGCTCAATCTGAGACACATAACCCCGATATTGCCAGTCATGGCGTTCCCACAGGGTGGGACAGACTTCGTCCACTTCTTTGGCAATCCGCGCCCAGCGCGGCCCAGCCTGTTCCAGATCCTGAAACAAGCGCTCTTTGTCCACAAACTGGTATCCCAATCGATCCGCCACCTTGCGACCAATCTCCCGGCCGCCGCTGCCGTATTCCCGGGAAATAGCCAAGATTGCCATGGTTGCTTACCCCTTATCCGACCGCACCGGGCGGACTGCCATTTCCTGATCCCTGCGAAACATCAACCTGATCCAGAGCTTGCCTGCCACGATCACTCCCACCGCGAACACCGCCTCCATGGAGTATAAGAACCATTTGGGAGGTGCGAGCCAACGGATCATGGCGGGGTCGGTGAAGATCATTTCCCCGGCCACCTTGCCCAGCACCGCGGCCCCGATATAAATGATGATGGGGTAGCGGTCCATGAGCATGGACAGCAAGTTGCTGGTAAAGACTACGAAGGGTATCGACAGGGCCAGTCCAAAGATGAGAAGAAACAGATTGCCGTGGGACGCCCCGGCCACGGCCAGGACGTTGTCAGTGCTCATGGTGATGTCGGCCACCACGATGAGCCACATGGCTTGCAGCAAGGTCTTGGCCTCCCTGTCTGCTTGCTCCGGCGCACCTTCAATGAATAATTTAATCGCTATCCAGGTAATAAGTACGCCGCCCGCCAGCTTAATAAACTGAATCTCCAGCACCTGGGCCACAAAAAAAGTGAGGACCACCCGGAGCAGCACCGCCGCGCCGCTGCCCAGCATGATCCCCCATCGCCTTTGCCGGCGGGGCAGAGAGCGGACCGCCATGGCAATGACCACGGCATTATCCCCCGCCAGGATGAGGTCAATGATGATGATATTGATAATGCCCAAGAAAAAGGCCCAATTCAGGGTTTCCTGGGTCCAGGCAAGCAGGTCCATAGGATTATTCCTGTAGAGCGATTTCGCATGAAGCCGGGATACCGATGCCAGGCCGTGCCCGCACCGCCATCCTTAGATTAAAGGGAGAGAGGATTCCGCTTGCATCCGCATGTTTCAGGTCTTACTTTTTATTCATTATGGCATAAACCAAATTAATGCTCCAGAATAAGTGATGCAAGGAGAGCCCATGGATTATAAAGCTGCCGCCGCCCAACTGAAAGAAAGCCTGCGCCTCAAGACCGAACCCTTCGGCGTTTCATTCTTCAAAGACCCCGCCGATCTACCGGCCAAGACGCGGCAGCCATCCAAAGTTTTCGGCAAGAAAGTGACCATCTGCCAGGGAGTCACCATGGCCCGGGTGTATGGCTGGCCCGTGGGGCTGACCCAAGACGATCTCCTCTGCGTGCCCGGCATGTTGGTCTTCGGCTTTACCCCGGCCGCGGACCCTATCATGGAACTGGGACAACTCTTTTGTGAGGTGGGGTTTCATCAAGACCTGGGTCCGGCCCTCAAAGAGGTGGCAGCCCTGCCCCGCTTCGAACCCCAGGAAGTGGGCGCTATTTATCTCTGCCCCCTGGAGCGCCTCAACCTGGACCCGGATGTCGTAGTGGTCTTCGGCAACCCGGCCCAGCTCATGCGCCTTATTCAGGCGGCCACTTTCAGCCTGGGAGAACGGGTCACCGGTGAATTCGGCGGTAAGGTGGAATGCAGCGAATACCTCATTGCCCCCTACCGCACCGGCGAATTCCGGGTGGCCATCCCCGGGATGGGCGACCGCATCTTTTCCATGACCCAGGACGACGAGATGGTGGTGGCCTTTCCCGGGAAATTCCTGGAAGGCCTGCTGGTGGGGCTAAAAGACGCGGGCAAAAAGATTGGCGCCCGTTACCCCATTACCTTTTACCAGAACTTCTCTCCCAGCTTTCCCCCGGCCTATGAAGAGCGGGCCAAAAAGTGGGGAATTTTGTAGGACGGTTTTCGGTTTCCGTTGGTTATTAACATTTTGGCAATGGACCTGGTCAAAACCTAGGTTATGCCACGACTTGTGCTGATCCATTCAATTGACCAATTAAGGTCTGGCTCATGACCTTTTCAGCGCCCCCTTTTCGCCCCATCGCCCTCAGGGTCCTCAAGGAGCGCTACCTGCGCCGGGACCCCGAAGGCCAGGTGATGGAGACCCCCGACGGCTTGTTCCGCCGGGTGGCTCAGGCCGTGGCCGCGGCCGAAGAACGCTACAACGGCCCTGACGCTGCGGCCCGCCAGGCCGAGACCTTTTATGCCGCCATGGCGTCCCTGAAATTTCTCCCCAACACTCCGACCCTGATGAACGCCGGCTTGCCCCGGGGCCAGTTGGCCGCCTGCTTCGTCATCCCCATCTATGATGACATGCGCAGCATCCTCGAAGGCGTGCGGGACATGGCATTGATCCATCAGACCGGCGGCGGCACCGGCTTTAATTTCAGCAACCTGCGCCCCCGGGGCGACCAGGTTCGCAGCACCGGCCGGGTGGCCTCCGGCCCGGTGGGTTTCATGCGCATCTTTGACACTACCACGGAAGTGGTAAAACAGGGCGGCCGCCGCCGCGGCGCCAACATGGGCATCCTCCGGGTGGACCACCCAGATATCCTGGAATTTATCACCACGAAGAGCGACCAGGGGATGCTCACCAACTTCAATCTGTCTGTGGCCGTTACCGATGACTTCATGCATCGGGTTGAGCAAAACGACAGCTATCCCCTAATCAACCCCCGGACCGGCCAGGAAGTAAGGCGGCTCAAGGCCCGGGAGGTTTTCGATCTCATGTGCCGTTATGCGGTTAAGACCGGCGACCCCGGCCTGGTCTTTATGGACGCTATCGAGGCCGCCAACCCCACCCCGGAGATCGGTAAGCTTGAAGCCACCAACCCTTGTGGCGAGCAGCCCCTTCTGCCCTATGAAGCCTGCAATCTGGGCTCCATCAACCTGGCCGCCCTGGTTAAGGAAGGGGAACTGGATTGGGACGCGTTGGACCGGCTGGTGGCCCTGAGCGTCGCGTTCCTGGACGACGTCATCGACTGCAGCCAGTACCCCCTGCCGCAAATCACGGCCATCGTCCACGCCAACCGCAAGATCGGCCTGGGGGTCATGGGGCTGGCGGATTTATTCATAAGGCTGGGAATAGCCTATGATTCCCCGGAAGCGGTGCAACTGGCCGAAGCGATTATGTCCCGCATTCAAGAACGGGCCGTGGCCCAATCCCAGGCCCTGGCGAAAGAGCGCGGCCCTTTCCCGAATTTTTACCAGAGCCGCTGGCATCGTGAGGGCCAGCCGCCCCGGCGCCACGCCACCGTCACAACCATTGCCCCAACCGGCACCATCAGCATCATTGCCGGGGCCTCCAGCGGCATCGAGCCCCTGTTCGCGGTGGCCTACCGCCGCCGGGCCTTGGAAGGCGAGGAGTTTGAAGAGGTTCATCCGCTGTTCCTGGAAAAACTGCGCCAGGCCGGCCTTTCGGCAGACGAGTGGGTGCCCAAGGTCTTGGCCACCGGGCGGGTGCGCCCCCTGTCCGGACTACCGGAGGACATCCGCCGGCTCTTTCCCACCACCTTCGAAGTGAGCGTGGAGAATCAGGTAGGAATGCAGGCCGCGTTTCAACGCCATGTGGAAAACGCGGTCTCCAAGACCATTAACCTGGCACCGTCCGCCACCCAGGCGGACGTGGCCGCCGCGTTTCGGCTGGCGCATACCTCGGGACTGAAAGGCATCACCGTTTACCGCTACGGCTCCAAACCGGGTCAGGTCCTCAGCCTGCCATCCGGTACCGCGGCCCTCACCCTGGCCCATGAGTTTGCCGAAGAATGCCGCCTCTGTTCCGTGTGAGCAAAGCTAAAATTATTGTATAATAGCCATTAACCTTTGATAGGAGGACCCTAACCAAATGAAACGAGTTACCTATTTAGCTTTAGTCTTACTTGTTGTGCTCCTGCTCCCGGGCTTAAGTCCGGCCCAGGATGTCCAAAGCTACATCGACCAGGGGATCAAAAATAGCCAGTCGGGCCTTTACGACCAAGCCCTCCAGGCTTTTGACCAGGCCTTAAAGCTAAAGCCCAATGACCCGGCCCTCATCACCTATAAAGGCATTGTTTATTATGCCAGGGGGAACAATGGCAAGGCCATGCAATTGTTCGAAGAGGCCATCAAGCTGAACCCCAATTTTGCCCGGGCCTACTACCAGCGGGGCATGGTCTACCAGGCCCAGGAAAAGTTCAAAGAAGCCATCCCCGACCTGGAAAAGGCCAAGAGGCTGGGCTACGGAGTGGACCCGGACTTCATCGAGCTGATGAAGCGCAAGGCTGCAGAGAAGTAATAAATCAGGACTGCCAGGGCGGGAAACCCTGCCCTGGCAATGCCGATGATTTTTTGTAGGGGTCTACCAGGCCACTACTATTCCTGGCGTCACCAGAATCTGCTAATAAAAAAGGCACGGACATTTGAGCCCGTGCCTTCGCATTTTTTTCCACAGCAAAGCTGTTATACCGAGTTGCGGTCAAATGGCTATTTTGGGTAGCCGCAGCTTTTTCCTGTGCTTGCACAGGCGAGACGCCTGTGCCACCAATTGAATGCGAAATGGTATTAAATCACTTTATGCAGCGGATACTCCACGATGCCCTGGGCTCCGGCCCGGATGAGGCGAGGGATCAGGGTCCGCACTTCTCCCTGGTTCACCACTACCTCGACCGAGTACCAATCGGTCTCGTACAGGCTGGCGATGGTGGGGGCCAGCAGGCTGGGGAGCAGGGTGATGATGTCTTTCAACTGCTTCTCCGGGATGTTCATCTTCAGGCCCACCATGCGTTCGGCCCTAAGCGCCCCCAATAAGAGCAGGGTGAGATTCTCCATCTTCTCCCGCTTGGCGGCGTCGGACTCCCACACCTGGTTGTTGGCGATGAACTGGGTGTTGCTCTGAAAGAGTTCGTGGATGATCTTGAGGCCGTGGGCCCTGATGGTGCTGCCGGTTTCCGTGACCTCCACGATGGCGTCGACCAGTCCCGCGGCCACCTTGGCTTCCGTGGCCCCCCAGGAAAATTCCACCTTGACCGGTATCTGACGCTGCTCGAAATAGCGCCGGGTGTAGTTGACCAGTTCCGTGGCGATCTTCTTGCCTCCCAGGTCCCTGAGGCTTTTAATGTCCGAGTCCGCGGGCACCGCCAGCACCCAGCGCACCGGGTTGAGGCTGGCCTTGGAGTACATGAGGTCCGCCACCACCGTGACCTGGGAGTCGTTCTCCATGATCCAGTCTTTGCCCGTGATGCCGCAGTCCAGGGTGCCGTTTTCCACGTAACGGCTCATCTCCTGGGCCCGGCACATGGAGCAGGTGATTAAGGGATCGTCGATATCGGGAAAATAACTCCGGCCATTGACCTGAATATGCCAACCGGACCGCCGGAAGAGTTCGATGGTCGCTTTTTCCAGGCTGCCCTTGGGAATGCCTAACCGCAGCTTATCCACCCCCGTATACCTCCTTGGGATCAAAGATTGGGGTGCCCACTTTCTCCCAGCCCGACCCCTGCCGGCGGCGGTGGAAGCAGCTCCGATGCCCGGTATGGCAGGCGGCCCCTCCCACCTGCTCAATCTTTAGGAGCACCGTGTCCTGGTCGCAATCCAGGTAAATTTCACGGACCCGCTGCACATTCCCGGAGGTGTCGCCTTTGTGCCAGATCTTATTGCGGGTGCGGCTGTAATAATGGGCCTCGCCGGTGGCCAGAGTCTGCTCCCAGGCTTCCCGGTTCATAAACGCCAGCATCAGCACCTCGCCGGTGCCCGCGTCCTGGACGATGGCCGGCAGGAGGCCTCCCATTTTGTCGAAATCAAGGTTGACTATCTCATTCATAACCTAAAATTATTATCCTTTTTGATTCAATTTCGCAAGGTGAGATGATACATTTTCTTGAGGATGTGGTTGAAAAAGGTTGAGAATCGACAGAGCGCACAGCCTGACAAGCATAAAACGTGGGGTGGCACTGCCCACCAATTCGTGCAAAGAATCATTGCAGTGAAAGTCGTTCTTTCACCATAAGGAGAATCTACGCTTATGAGCAAGATCATCCCCTACGCCACCCTGGCCCGTCAGCAACACGTGAGCTTTCTTAAGCACAAAGGCCGGGAATATCAGGAACGAGAAGCCTACCTGTTCGAACTCCGCAAGCACCTCTTTCAGGTCGAGGCCCAGATGCGCCAGGCGGAGTTCCAACAACTGGACATCTTTCGGGAACTGGCGGCCCACTTTAAGGTCCCACTGCAATTCCCCGATCTGGGCGACCGGGTGGGACTCCAGGAGATCTTCGCCACCCACCCCTTCCTGACCATACTCAAAGAATTTTTTTCCGGGCGCCTCACGGCCGACGAGTGCTCTGAAAAAATTATGGCCCTGCCCGACCAGTCCTCGACCTGAGTTCGGAGAAACTACCATAGATAAAAATCATTAAATCAATTTATAAATAAATCTAACAATTATTTACCATTTTGAAGACCATTTTACTTATAATTAATATTATTATTTTTTAATTAATGTTAAATAATATTAAATTATGGTTACTTTGATTGACATTTTAATTTATTATTAAATTCAATATGTTTAATCATTATTCTCAAAATTTGGTTTAGACATTAGCACATCACGAAACCCGCTTCTCAGCCTTGCCACCTGCCCCAGAAGCGCGCCCCGTCTACTTCCCGCCCGAACGGCACCTTCCTTGCACTTTCTCTGGTGCAATCAGAGATGATCTCAGGCTAGAGGTGCCTTCCCTGGTGTCAGGCCCGGCAAGGATTTGCCGCCGGCCTCCGCCAACCTCACGCAGGACATCAATGAGCCAGGGGTCTTGAGCGCACCCGTTAAGACCACCTGGCTGCCCGACAGGACGTCCAGTTTCTTTTATCTCTTTTAATAAAGGGGGTGAGACGAACAAACTTGATGGCGTGGAGGCGTATCTTTCGGCGCCGTTGCCGGCAATCCATGACAGAGGGCACGATCCCATAAATATATAAGGCCGGGCACCGGGAAGATACAGTAAAATTAAAATATTCCTTTAATTACCAAAAGAATTTAATCATTTGGGATTGACTGCCTCCTTCATAGGCTAGTGAAGAAGCCTGAGGAGGTGGAAATAGGAGGTAATATGAAACGTTATTTATCGGTACTTTTAGCACTGGTGGCCGTGGCTTGCTGGCTCCCCGGGCAGGCGGCTGCTTCCCCCATAACTGTTCTTTGCGAACAAACTTTAAGCAGTGCGGTTGCTGGTGACCTCGTTTCCAACCCTGACCCGGGAGCCTGGGCTGACTCCAGTGATGGGTTTAAAATCCACTCCTTAGTTACTATGGACGGTAGTCCTTTTCCTGGCCTACCGGTTCACTATCAATACTTCATCACCAATGCCGCTGGCGGCGACTTGAGTAGAGAATTGAGTCATATAATTATCCAGGTGAGCGATGACGCCACTGCCGCGGATTTCTCTGCCGGTATTCTGGATACCTATACCAATACCAGCCAAGGTAATAGCAATCCCGGATTGCCCACTCCTCCGGGGATTTTTGGATTAAAATTTAATGCAGATGGGGCTGCACAATTTACTGTCGACTTCTACAGCGATAGGTTGCCTGTCCAGGGTAACTTCTACGCCAAAGACGGGAGTACTACTGGCCCACCACCTCACGACGATATATTTGTTTATAACACCGGCCTTACCGGCGTTGGGGATGGTTTCATTTGCACCCCGGACACAGCTGTAGTTCCCCTCCCCCCCAGCGTCCTGCTGCTGGGCTCCGGCCTCCTGGGCCTGGGTGTGCTGCGGTTCCGCAAGGCCTAACCGCGGGCAACTCTTGACTGCAAGGCGGGGCCACGGACGGCCCCCACTCTCGCCCCCTGGAAGCGTCACCACTGCCCGTCTGACCGCCCAGTTGGACCCATCTCTCTCATCTTAAGTCATCTCCCCCGTGAACCACGGAGCTTCCCCTTTGCTTGACCAGTAACCAGTTAACAGCCTTCATTGGGGAGTCGTGATTTATTATGCCTGCGAAGGGGCCATTCCTGGCGTCCATGCAATTAATGGATTTTAAAGGTAGTTCCTTTTCAAAAATAAAAAATACTCCAAAATCCTCACGCTAATCCCAGGAGTGGTTGACCAGAAATCAGATCCATTGTTCTTTTGTTCAATTTGGCGAACATTTTTATTAAATTTATTAATAACATATTTTATAATTTGTTCAGCAATAATACATCATGTTAATTATAATAGATATTATATTTATTATATAAATCAATATGTTTTATATTATTTCGCGAAACGTGGTTCGAGTTTAGCACATCACGAAATCCGCTTGTCCTCCCCGCCACCTGCCTCAGAGATGCGCCCTGTCTGCTTTTGCACTATGGGCACCATCCTTGCATTGCTCAGCTCCAATCAGAGATGCTCTTAAGGCGGGAGGTGCTCTCCCTGGCGCCAGGCCCGGCAAGAATTTGCCACAGGCCTCGCCAACCTCACGCCGGAGATCAATGAGCCAGGGGTCTTAAGCGCACCCGTTGAGACCGCCTGGCTATCCGACAGGACGTCCGGCTTTTCTCTATATTTCCAAATATAAGGGGGTGATGAAGATCAAAATTATGGCGTGGCTACGAACTTCCGGCACCGGCGTCGGCATTGGCTAGGAAAGTCATGCGGCTTGCTGGAATAAGAGCGACTACTGTCTGGCGAAAATCTCTTGACCATGGGAGCCCATTCCGGCGCCCCTTGGCACCTAACTTCTAATCGAGGTCATCAGCCAAACCCGCGCGGGGCTGGAAAGCCAAGGCCCCGCCGATGGCGTGACCGAAAATAAATGAAAGGGTGGGATACAAATGAAATCTGTAAAGTGTATAAAATTATGGTTAATTGCCCTCTGCCTCGTCGTCGCTACCGCAGGACTGGCCAGCGCAGATTTATTGGTCCAATACCAAGGGACTGGCTTCTATGCCGTGACCAGTGGCACTACGAACGAATCTTTGGCCAAAGTGGTTGTCGGTTCCAGCGACGTGACCATCGGCAGCTTCGGCGTTTATGGTCAAGCTCAGGTCGCTGGAAACATCAAGTGGTTGATCTTCGACGACAATAATCATGCCGCACCTGTATACCTCTCGGCTGCGCAGGCGGTATCGGGGCACCCTGGTGATTTTGCTGCTAACGCTCAATGTTTTGACTCTCCCGAGATTACCGGGAACTTCACCTTGCTTGCTGGACATACTTACGCCATGGGCCTGATCGCCGATCAGGTAGGTACAAACACTTTTCGATGGGGCTCCTCTAATTACAGTCCGTTCGGCGGCGGGCCAGGTGTCTCGGGTGGCGGCTTGACCTTGCCATTCATGCAGGCGTTAGACCTCGGCGGTGGTGATTTTGCCCATACTCCCACCCTTTATTCTGTTAACAATTCCGGCAGTTTTGAAATGTCGCTCCGGGTCTTCTCCCCCTGCCCGCCTCCAGTTCCCGTACCCCCCAGCGTCCTGCTGTTGGGCTCCGGTATCCTGGGTCTGGGTCTGCTACGGTTCCGCAAAGGGACATGCAGCTAAACTAACCTTGTAACTTCTACCAGGCGGGGCTACGGACGGCCCCCCACTTCTCCCTCCCCCTGGAAGCGTCACCACCGTCCGCCTGACGGCCCAGTGGGTCTCTCCTTAAGTCGTCCACCCCAAGAACCACGGACCTGCCCCTTTGCTTGACCAGTAACTAGTTAACGGCTTTCATTGGGGAGTCCTGATTTATTATGCCTGCGAAGGGGCCATTCCTGGTGTCTATGCAATTAAGGGAGGTTAAAGTTAGTTCCTTTGCAAAAATGAAAAATACGTCAAAATCCTCAAGCTAATCCCAGGAGTGGTTGAGCAGAAATCAGATCCATAGTTCTTTTGTTCAATTTGGCGAACATTTTTATTAAAATTATTAATAATTTATTTTATAATATGTTCATAAATAATAAATAATGATAATAATAATAAACATTATTTTTATTATATAAATCAACAAGTTTAATTTTAATTCGTTAAACACGGTTCGATCTTGGCACATCCCGTAATCCTCTGGTCCCCGCCGCAACCCGCCCCAGAGACGCGCTCCGTCTAACTCTGCACTATCGGCACCGTCCTTGCATTACGTGGTTCAATCAAAGATGCTCTCAAGCAACGAGGTGCTCTCCCTGGTGTCAGGCCTGCAAGAATTTGCCGGCGGCCTCGCCAACCTCACGCCGGAGAATCAATGAGCCATGGGTCTTATGCGCACCCGTTGAGACCGCCTGGCTACCCGACAGGACGTCCTTTTTCCTTCTATTTCCGCTTAAAGGGGGGTGAGACCAACACCATTGCGGCGCGGCGGCGTATCGTCCGGCATCAGTGCCGGGAAGATACTTAAGGCACAACAGCCTACCTTTAATTCTCACTCGATTGAACCAAAGGAGCGAAACACAATGAAGAAGTCAACAATCTTACTGGCGATCCTGGTTCTGGCCCTGATGACGGCTCCGGCAATGGCCAATTGTCTCCCCGGCTGCGAGGTAGTGAACGGCAATTTCGAGACCTCAAGCCCATTTACATGGGTAAAATCACAATCTTCGGGTGGTGATGATTTTGACCGCAATGGATCTGGTAACCACTATGCCGATGCCTCGGTCAGTGACTCCCAGTATGCCGCCCTGGGCCAGGTGTTTTACGAACCCGATTGGATCGCAACTAATACCTCTAAAGAATGGACCGCTTCGGTCAAAATGGATACCAAGGCCGGTACGTGGGGTGGTTCTGGTTCCTTGGTCACCTCCTTCTACTATTACGCCGGTAGCGACTCGGATGACCCTGCCCCCGCTTTCAACGCCTACAACCCGGTCGGCTGGACTCTAATCACGAGCTTTACCGCGGGCCCTCCGACTGATGGCTACATTAATTTTAGCAACTACACCTATAATGACTCTGGGAAATTGGACACACAGCCTTATTGGCTGGCGGTGGGCATCGTCCTCCAGGGTACTTGCAGCGCCTGGGGATCATTTTCTGGCGCGGTAGATGATGTCTGCTTTGTGGGCCAGTGCGTCGACCCCGTGCCCGTGCCTCCCAGCGTCCTGCTTCTGGGCTCCGGCCTCCTGGGCCTGGGCGCCCTGCGGTTCCGCAAGGGCACTTGCTAACCGGATTAACTCCATGTAACTCCTTCAGGCGGGGCTAAGGACGGCCCGGCCTGCTCTCCCTCACCGGGGGAGCGCCACCACCGTCCGCCAACCGGCCTGTTTGACGTAACCCCGCCCCCAAGTCCCTCCACTCTGCATATATATCCCCTGCGCCCGGTTCTTTCACCCAACGGGTTTATGAAAAGTCCCCACGCCTGTCATTCTGAGTGAGCGTCGCGACCAAAGAATCTCAAAAGACGAGATCCTTCACTTCGTTCAGGATGACAAAAAATACCGGTTTTGAAATGGCTTGCAGGATTTCTCGTGGGTGGCAGGCAGGTATGGCAAATACGGGAGGTAGGTTTCAACCCCGGTCCTCACCGGTTTGCGGACCCCAAAAAAATAACTGGCCAGGTGGGGGAGGAACCCGGCCAGTCGGTGAAAGGAGAAAATGGTATATGAACTTTTGATTAAGGGGGGGATGTGGGTACCTTAATAGGGTCCATATACGCATTATTTATACATGCAGAAAGCATGCCAGACATTCATGCTCATTAATTCATACGTAATATCAATAAATTACCTTTTTTCCATTCTGATGCCGGTTCAATTATTTATACCAAAGTGGCAACGGCGCAGGCTTCTAAATCGGTAACTTATTGTAATTACAGCAATATGCCACAACCACCGGTGAATTCAATTTTTTGTTCCGAAACACCCGGAGCGTCCGCCTTCCCTCTCCCGCGGAACCCTGGTTACGGAGGTCAAAGACTTCGAACTACTTACCCCGCAACGGAAAGTTTAAGTTAGTCTGGGTGGAGGCCGATAAGCTTGGAGGTCGGGCAAAGCATCGCCAAACTAGTCTGGCCAGGGGTTCAGCGGTCCGCAAGGCAAGTACGTTTAGGAGTTTCTTCCCGGACCAGCGCCGGTTATACTAAAGCCGTATGAAACGGCCAGGGTGAGGGCTCAGTAAGAAAAACCGGCCATGAATATATACTCGTTGCCAAAAGTTTTTCCCTACTCACCCCTCTCCCTACCCTCTCCCACAAGGGGAGAGGAAAATAAAAGGAAAGAACTTTTGACAAGCGCTATATATCCGCAATGAGGAACACTGACCTGCCTAATATATCGGGGGCAGCGCCTGAAAAACCTGCTACCGGGAATGGAGCCTTTTGCGTTTGGTTAACGGGCTTAAGCGCGTCGGGAAAAACCACCCTGGCCCGGCTGTTGGGCGAGGCTCTGACCCGGCGGGGTTTCAAAATTGAAATCCTGGACGGCGACATTGTCCGGACTACTCTGAGCAAAGGGTTGGGCTTCAGCCAGGGGGACCGGGAGACCAACATGCGGCGCATCGCCAGGATGGCTCAGAACCTGGTCCGCCAACAGGTAGTGACCATCGTGGCAGCCATCTGTCCCTATCACGCCATTCGGGAAGAAGTGCGGTCCATCATCGGGGAATTTGTCGAAGTCTACGTTAACTGTCCCATAGAAGTCTGCATCAGCCGCGATCCCAAAGGCCTTTACCGGAAGGCCCTTTCCGGAGAAATTCTCAATTTTACCGGAATTGGCGATGTCTTTGAAACCCCGGTGCGGCCGGAAATCGAAATCGCGACCCACGCCGAGCCTCCCGAGGCCAGCCTGACCCGGATTCTTTGCGGCCTTGAACTACTGCAGCGCATCTCTCCAGAACCCTCGACCCCTTTAACCAAGGAAGAGAAGGGGGTTAAGCGGTCTCTATCCTCCTTGACGGCCTCCTGAAACCACAACCCTAAGTCTTATCTCCGGCCCAGCCAACCGCCGTAGCGCCATCAACACCGGGCCTGCAAGAGGTCCCTCGGGGGGTTGAAGGGACATCGTGCATCCTGCCCTCCCAGGCACCCTGGGAGACAAAGTCGGTAAAAGTGCCGCTGGCATTAATGCCTATGCGCATAATTTAAAAAAGATTAAATTTTCTTAGGCGGAAGAACTTCATAACGAAACTCAATAGAGTCATCGTAACCATCGTAAGCATGATACTTTCTATTACTTTTAATAAAGCTTTTTATAATACATTTTTTGCCTACGAATTCCTCTATAATATTTACAGAGAACGTATTTTTTTTCTGGCAACCGTATAATTGATGTAAGCCAGCTTGACTAACCTTTAAAAAATATTCCATATCTTCCCCTAATGGGTCGGTTGCTTTAATAATAATACTAATATCATCATCAGGTCTTAGAATAGTATTTGTTATAATACCTCCTGTTCCAAATAATTCATTTGTCCAAATGTTTCCATAATTATCCATAACACTTTCAATCTTAGGAAAGTAATCCTCACTCGTTTCCAATTTGTTACGATAACGTACAATCCTATTTCTAATTTCGCCAGATATTCCTGATGCCAAGTGCTTCTGATGAGGCAATAATTCCCTCCTATGTGCATCAGGGTCTCTTAGTCTTCCAAGTTCTTCTAACCAAACCTCGATGGTTTTCCAATCGCCAAATGCGTCAGAAAAATCACCTTCCCAATTTTTTTTCAAAATAGTTTTTAGATCGTAAAAATCGGCATAGTATATAAGTCTTTCATCAATAGTTCCAAATTCTTGGCGTTTTTCCTCTTCGGCCTTGCGCTCTTTCCATCTCTGCACTCTTTCAGTTGAAACTCCGCATTTTTCAATCCAATCAGCTCCTAATTTTTTACCCAAAATGCTAGAAATAAAGTCCCTGAGGGCATTTTCGGCGTCTTTTAGCGCTTGGGTTATATCCACTTCCATAAATCTAAACTCCTTTCCTAATGTTAACATTATACTTGCAACTCAGTTGAGTTTCGAGTACAAAATTGCCATGAGCGATCATTGCAATTTTCCCCGGTGGCTGGCCCAGCAGGGTCTGAGGATCACGCCGGTGCGCCTGGCGGTCCTGGAGATTTTGGGGGATGCCCCCCGCGCCCTTAGGGCCCAGGAAATTATGGAGTCCATTCGGTCCCACCGGCGGGTTAATAAAGTTACCGTCTACCGCATCCTGGAGGAATTTTGTCGCCGTGGCGTGGTCCGGAAACTCACCCTGGAGGGCCGGGTGAACCATTTTGAGCTGGCCTGCGAGCATCACCCGCCCCATCCCCATTTTCAGTGCCATACTTGCCGGGAAGTCCAGTGCCTGGAACCGGTGGCCTTAAACAAGATGTGGACGGAGTTGCGAGGCCCAGTGGGTAACCGCGCCGACCATATCGACATCAAAGTGGAAGGCCTCTGCCACAAATGCCGTGAAGCACCCTGAACGGGACGGCGTCGGCGTCATTTAAGGTAACCGCGGGCTTTAAGCCTGATCCGCTCTAGACGAGACGCCTGTTCCACCCGGCTCAAGGCAACTCGGTTGCCCCGGCATAAAGGCGACGACCGCTTGCCGGTCCAGATGCTTTCCGGTGGGAATGAGAAATGGAAAAAAACACCTTATTAAAGCTGATCATATGCCGAAAACCATAATGGCCTGCCCGGCCCCGAAGAAAGTCTTGATCTCTCCACTCGGGTGGAGCATCGCCGGCCGTCTGCTGTGGGCGGCCGCTGCCTCAGCTCTCCTGTGGCTTGCGGTGGCCTGGGCCATAGGCTGGCTCTAGGCGATTTTCCTATGAATGCCATTGCCCTGCACGATCTCACCCTGGGTTATGACGGACATCCCGCGGTGCACCACCTGAACGGAGTTTTCGAAGCGGGATCGATGACCGCGGTGGTCGGACCCAACGGCTCAGGCAAAAGCACCCTGTTGAAAGGAATTACCGGCTTCCTGCATCCGCTGGGCGGCCGCATCGACCGGGGCGGCCTGAGGACTTCCCAGTTCGCCTACTTGCCCCAGCAAGCGGAAATCGACCGGAGTTTCCCGATTACCGTTCTGGACACCGTGGCCCTGGGGCTGTGGCATCGGGTCGGCATGTGCGGCGGCATCAAGCGCGACCAATGGCAACAAACCCGGCAGGCCCTGGCCGCGGTAGGCCTCGAAGGTTTTGAGCAGCGGCCCATCGGCAATCTGTCGGCCGGCCAGTTCCAACGGGTTCTATTCGCCCGCCTGCTGCTCCAGGATCGTCCCGTCATTCTCCTGGATGAACCCTTCACCGCCATAGATGCCCGGACGACAGCCGATCTCCTGAATCTGATCCGCCGCTGGCACGCCGAGAGCCGCACGGTTATCGTGGTCTTGCATGACCTCGACCAGGTAAAGGTTTCATTTCCACAAACTTTGCTGATCGCCCGGGAACCCATCGGTTGGGGCGATACGGCTGAGATCCTCACTTCCGAAAATCTTGAACTCGCGCGGCGCATGTCCGAAGCCTGGGACGAGGAGGCGGAAGTCTGCCGTATAAGCGAGCTATGACCCTTATGACTTATCTCTTCGACCTCTTCCTGGCTCCCTTCCAGGACTTCATCTTTATGCGCCACGCCTTGATCGCTTGCATGGCGCTGGCCCTGGGATGCGGCCCCGTGGGCGTGCTCCTGGTCCTCAAGCGCATGAGCCTGGTGGGGGATGCCCTGTCACATGCGGTGTTGCCGGGAGTGGCGATCGGTTTTCTGGTTTCCGGACTCTCCCTCTACGCCATGACCCTGGGAGGGATCGCCGCGGGTCTGGCCGTAGCCCTGGTGGCAGGGACAGTGGCTCGTTTCACGCTGCTCAAAGAGGATGCGAGCTTTGCCGCGATGTACCTGATGTCATTGGCCATGGGGGTTCTCATCGTCTCTTTGCGCGGCAGCAACATTGACCTCATCCACGTGCTGTTCGGCACCATACTGGCGGTGGATGACGCCGACTTGATCCTGGTAGCAACCATATCTTCCGTCACGCTTTTCACCCTGGCGCTGATCTACCGGGCCCTCATCGTGGAGTGCTTCGATCCCGGCTACCTGAGGTCCGTGGGCGGCAGGGGCGCGGCGATGCACTTTATCTTTTTGGTCCTGGTGGTCCTCAACCTGGTGGCCGGCTTCCGAGCCCTGGGAACCTTGATGGCCGTGGGCCTGATGATGCTGCCCGCGGCCTCGTCCCGCTTCTGGGCCACCCAAGCCTGGTCCATGGCTTTGGCGGCCGTGGGCATCGCCATGCTGTCCGGCTATGTGGGGCTGCTCCTGTCCTATCATGCCAACCTGCCTTCCGGGCCTTCAATCATCCTTACCGCCGGATTTTGCTATATTTTTTCCGTCATCTTCGGCGCGCACGGGAGTATCTACAGCCGGCGCAGATTGGGCCTTCATTTAGGAGGCTGAACCCCAAACCTAAGAGGAAAGATCATGTTGGTCATAACCCGGATTTTCGTTCTTTTCATGGCTCTTTTCATGGTTGGGGCCGGGATGGCCGCAAGCGCCGAGAAAAAGTTGAAAGTGATCGCCAGCTTCAGTATCCTCGGCGATATAACCAACAATGTCGGCGGCGATAGGGTCGAGGTTATCACCCTGGTCGGTCCCAACGGCGACGCCCATGTCTTTGAACCGACCCCTGCCGACGCCAAAGCCGTAGCCTCAGCCGACCTGGTCATCGTCAACGGCTTGGGAATGGAAGGCTGGATGGAGCGCCTCATCAAGACCTCAGGGTATAAGGGCCCCGTAGTAGTGGCGGCTCAGGGCATTAAGCCTTTAGAGGGGACAGAAGAGGAAAAAGAGGGACACAAACCTGGCGCCAAGCATGAGCATAAGATTGATCCTCATGCCTGGCAGAATTTGGCCAACGGCCAGATATATGCGGATAACATCGGCAAGGGGCTCAGTGTGGTGGATCCGGCAGGCGCATCCATCTATAAGGCCACGACCGAGGCCTATAAAGCCAAGCTGGCCGAACTGGACAAGTGGGTAAAGACGGAGTTCTCCAGCATACCTAAACCGCAACGGCGCGTCCTCACTTCCCATGACGCTTTCGGTTATCTCGCCGCGGCCTACGGAGTCACCATTCTCTCCCCTATGGGCTTAAGCACCGAGAGCGAACCCTCTGCCGGCGGTGTCGCCACGCTCATCAAGCAAATCCGTAAAGAAAAGATCACCGCGGTCTTCATCGAAAACGTCAGCGATCCCCGCTTGGTGGAGCAAATCAGCAAGGAAAGTGGAGTGAAATTAGGGGGAGAGCTCTATTCGGACGCCTTGTCAAAACCGGAGGGGCCGGCTCCCACCTACATCGACATGTTCAAGAATAATGTCACCAAAATGGTCGCAGCCATGCGGAAAAGCTTATAGGATAAGCGCCCTCCGGGCCTGCCTGGCGGCCATCACTGCTCCCAGCAGGGCACGGCTTGCCGCCGTTTTCATCAATTATCCGATAATTTCTTAATCATCCTTCCACCGCCACCTTCGTTCTGGCGCCAGGCTTAACCTCCCTCCTCATCGTGTTCCCTATTTTCATCAGGACTTGCACGAGTCTTCGTACCAGGTCCAACAAGATCTTGCTGCATGCGTCTGCTCCATCCCCCAGGTTATAGCGATAAGTTAATTTAAAGAATTTTAATCGGGGATTATGGCAAATGAGGTAACCAAGTCTTAACCTAATAGTACAAAATTGTTGGGCACGGTAGACCGGGCCGCTCCCTGACAGAAAATTCAGCCTCAAAGGAGTGACGGGATGAAAGTAAAGCTGGTCGCAGGAATTTTAGGGGTTTGGCTGGCACTGGTTCTCGGCTGCGGTGAGAGTCCTTCGGCCACGGCCAAGGCCACTCTGGTAAATAATCAGGGGCAGAAGGTGGGGGAGGCCACCCTGACCGAGACCCCCCAAGGGGTGAAGATCGTTATGACCGTGGAAAATCTGCCTCCCGGCGAGCACGCTTTCCACATCCATGCGAAAAGCACGTGTACCATGCCGGATTTCATGGGCGCCGGGGGACACTTTAATCCCTTTGACAAGAAACACGGCTTGAAAAACCCCGCCGGTCCGCACGCCGGGGATTTGCCCAATATCACCGTGGGTCCCGATGGCAAGGCTAAGGTCGAGGCATGGGCTTCGCAGGTCACCCTCAAGGAGGGGCAAAAGAATTCTTTATTCCAGCCGGACGGGACTTCTCTGGTGATCCATGCCGCGCCGGATGACAATGTTACAGATCCGGCGGGTAATGCCGGTCCCCGGATCGCCTGCGGGCCAATTACCAAATAGAAACCGACATGACCTTAAGGGGAGGGAGGGCTTGACTCTCCTCCCCTGGCATCTGCCACAAACCAGGCAATACCTTAATCCTGGGGCGCCTCTTGGGAAACTTCTACCTGCCCTCGCGCTTTGGGATTCTGTTCCAGGAACCGCACCAAACGACTGACCGCGTCGTTGTAAGGGGTTGGGATCTTCGCGGCCTCACCATAGCGGCAGATGGCGCCATTCAAGGCTTCAATTTCGGTGCGGCGGCCGGCGTGTAAATCCTGCCACATGGATGGCCAGTGCTCTGCGGTGGCGGGAACCAGGTGCTCCATGAAAAACTTGAAATAGGAGTCGGCATCAGTGTGGCCGAGCCTAACACCCCGGGCCGCGGCTACCTGGTAAATCTCCTCGATAATCAACCGCATGAGTTTGCGGGTTTGAGGGTCGTTCCCCAGGGCCCCGTAAGGCACTCCGAGGATCGCGCCCAGGGGATTCAAGGCGCAGTTATAGAGAACTTTTCCCCAGAGGTGGGTCAGGATGTCATCCACCTGACGGGTGGGTATGCCGGCTCGATTCAGATCCTCTACGATTTGGACCAGGATTTGTCGAGGGTAGCCCGAGGCTATGGCGCCCAGCAGGACCGGCTCGGCATAGACGGTAACCCTGACCAGTCCGGGGCGAATGACTTGAGCTCCAAAGATGACCCGGGCCCCGATGGTGCGCTCCGACCCGAACTCTGCAGCGATGATTTCCAGATTGCCCAGGCCGTTTTGCACAGACACGATAAGGCCCTGGGGGGCCAACAGGCCTTTGACGCGACGGCAGGCCTCCTGCGTGTGAAAGGATTTGACGCAGAGGAGAATGACCTCGTACCGGTTTGAAGAATCTGAGTTGGGGGCTACAGGCCCCGGCTGAAATTCCCCCCAGATTCCGTCGATGGCCAGGCCATGGGTGGTGATGTGCTCAAAATGCGGCCCCCGGCCGATAAAGGCTACGGGATGGCCACTAAATTGTAAAAGTCCGCCAAACACCGAGCCCAGAGCCCCGGCTCCTACTATCAGGTAGCGCATAAAAATGTTGGTCGATTAGCAGTTGAATGAGATAGTTATAAAAACGAATCTGAAATCAGGGTTGAGGAATTCCCGTGAGCACCCCGCGCCAGGCCATGAAAGAACTTCTGGCGGAGCAGCCATACTCCAGCCTGGAGTTGTCGCAACTTCTGTCCCTCTCAGAAAAAGAGGTAGTGGAGCATTTGTCACATCTCGCCCGGGCCATAGGCCCCGGCCTGCATTTCCAGATCATCCCCTCAGTGTGCAAGCATTGTGGCTTTGTCTTTAAAAAGCGCGACCGCCTCACCCGTCCCAGCCGCTGCCCCATCTGCCAGCACGAATCCATCAGCCGGCCGCGCTTTGCCGTGGTGAGAAAGTAACTCCTTGGCGTCTTCGCGCCTTGGCGTGAGAAATATTTTCACGCCAAGACGCTAAGGCGCCAAGTTTACTCCACCGTGACGCTCTTGGCCAGGTTGCGGGGTTGGTCTACATCGGTGCCGCGCAGGTCGGCGATATGGTAAGCCAGCAGTTGCAATGGCGTTACCAGGACAATGGGCGACAACTCCAGCGGGACCTGGGGCACGGAAATGACGCTCTCCACCCGGTCTCTCACCTGATAGTTGTCCACCTCGGTGAGGGCAATGATGCGCCCGCCCCGGGCCGCCACCTCTTCGATATTGCCCTGAACCTTCTCCAGCACCGGGCTCCGGGATGCTAATACCACCACCGGCATGGATTCGTCGATCAGGGCGATGGGGCCGTGCTTCATCTCCCCCGCGGCATAGCCTTCCGCATGGATATAGGAAATCTCCTTGAGTTTTAGCGCCCCTTCTAAAGCGATGGGATAGTGGATGCCCCGGCCCAGGTAGAGGAAATTGTGGGCATTCATGTAACGGCGGCCGGTTTCCCGGATCTCCTGATCCAGGTCCAGGGTCTCCTGGACCCACATGGGCAGCTTGAGCAATTCCGTGAGCCGGTGCCGGGTGTTTTCCCGGTTGAGCCGACCCAGCCGCTGGGCCAGAAACAAAGCGATGAGATATAGAGCCACCAACTGGGTGGTAAACGCCTTGGTGGAGGCGACGCCGATCTCCGGCCCGGCGTGGGTATACAACACCGCGTCGGCGTCCCGGGCTATGCTGGAGCCCACCGCGTTGACGATGGCCAGGCTCTTGGCCCCTAACAGCTTCCCGGCCGACAGCCCCGCCCGGGTGTCCGCGGTCTCTCCGGATTGGGAAATGGGGATGAGCAGGGTATGGCGGTCAACCATGGGGTCGCGATAGCGAAATTCGGAACCCAACTCCACCTCCACCGGGATACGGCAGAGGCTTTCTATCAGGGTCTTGCCCACCATCGCGGCATGAAACGAAGTGCCGCAGGCTACCAGGAAGATCTTGCGGATATCCTTGATCTCGCTATCTGAGAACAGGACTTCCTGGAGCATCACTTCACCCGCATCCGGGTCGATGCGCCCCCTAAAGGTGTCAATCAAGGCCCGGGGTTGTTCAAAAATTTCCTTTTGCATGAAATGTTTGTAGCCCGCCTTTTCCGCCATGGCCGGGCTCCAGGTGATGGTATGTTCCGGGCGTTCAATCGGCTGGCCTTCCCGGTTCAACAGGCGAAACTCCCCATCTTCCACCACCACTAGATCGTGGTCTTCCAGGAAGATCACTCGGCGGGTATAGGGTAAAATCGCCGGGATGTCCGAGGCCAGGAAGTATTCGTGGTCGCCCAGTCCCAGGATCAAGGGGCTTTCCTTACGCGCTGCCAGCAGCATGCGAGGCGCGTTCGCGTTGACGATCGCCAGGGCATATGATCCCCGGATATCCCGCAAGGTTCGTTGCACCGCTTCCAGATACGGGGCCCCCTGGCCCAGGTGCTTGACGATAAGGTGAGAGACGATTTCCGTATCCGTTTCGGACGCGAACCGATGGCCTTCTTTAATCAATTCTTCCTTGAGTTCCAGATAGTTCTCGATAATGCCGTTGTGCACCACCGCGATGTCGCCCACCATGTGGGGATGGGCGTTGGTTTCGGAGGGGCGCCCGTGGGTGGCCCACCGGGTGTGCCCGATCCCCACCTGACCGTGAAGCGGGTCCAGCCGCAGCAGGTTTTCCAACTCCTTCAGTTTGCCCAGGCTGCGGCGAAGGGCCAGGCGATGGTCGCCGCCGATCACCGCCATGCCCGCCGAATCATAGCCCCGGTACTCCAGCCTTTTTAAACCATCCAGGATGATGGGCATGGCCTCCTGGGGTCCCAGATATCCGATGATGCCGCACATAGTTACCTCGTTTAGCTGTCAGCAGTCAGCTTTTAGCCCTTAGCTTTTAGCTTTTCGTTCCCAAGCTGTGCTTGGGAATGCAATTTTTTTGTCCAAGCTCTGCTTGGACTCCTTATGAACAAAGGACAGAATATTAGTAACCGAAAAAGCCACCCGCCAACCGCTACTCTTCTTTCTTCTTCAGGACTAACCGCCGCTCCAGATTCACCTGGCGGGCCCGAGAAATCCCCAGTTTCCCAGGGGGCACCTCTTTGGTAATGGTAGAGCCGGCCCCGATGTAGGCCCCGGCCCCGACGGTCACCGGCGCTACCAGGGCGGTATTGCTGCCGATAAAGGCCTTCTCGCCGATGATGGTGCGGTGCTTATGCACGCCGTCGTAGTTGCAGGTGATGGTCCCGGCCCCCACATTGGTGCCGGCTCCGACGTCTGCATCTCCCAAATAGGTCAGATGACCGGCCTTAACGCCCTCGTGCAGGACGGATTTCTTCACTTCCACGAAGTTGCCGACGTGGACCCCCTGCCGCAGGTCGCTCAAGGGACGGAGATGCGCATAGGGTCCGATATCCACCCCGGCTCCGATCCGGCTCTGGGTGATGACGCAGCCCATTTTAACATGGACGTTCTTTTCCAGGTTGGAATCGGCAATCTTTACCGAAGCCTCGATCAGGCAGTCCTCACCGATGACGGTCTTGCCCTGGAGATAGACGTTTGGGTAGATGATGGTGTCTTGGCCGATGGTCACCAGGGGTTCGATATAAGTGGCCTCCGGATCGATGAGGGTGACCCCCTGGCTCATATGCCGGTCATTAATCCGCCGTTTGATGGTGCGCGTCGCCTCGGCCAACTCCTGACGGCTGTTGATCCCCAACAGGGCCTCCCAGTCCGGGTCTACCATGGCCTCGACCCCCCTCCCCTCTCCCCTGGCGATATGGATGAGGTCGGTGAGATAGATTTCACCGGTAACCGGGCTTTGGGGGATTTTTGTAAGGCCCTGTTTCAGAAAGGCCGCGTCGAAACAGTAGGCGCCGGTGTTGATTTCCCGGATGGCCAGGAGATCGGGGCGGTCCTTGGAATCCTTGGCCTGCACCACCGCGGCCACCTGTCCGGCCTCGTCGCGCACCACCCGGCCATAATGGGCTCCATCTGTCAGGATAATGGTCTGGACGGTGACTGCGGCCTTGGCAGCTTCATGCCGTTGGTTCAGAGCCGCAATGCTCTGGCCTGAAATCAGGGGCGCATCGCCGCAGAGGACCATGACCGTTCCGGCCCCCGGGGGAACCGCCGGCATGGCCACCTGGACTGCGTGCCCGGTGCCCAATTGCGGCTCCTGGACCACGAAACGCACCCCGTAATCCTTATAAACCTCCTGTACCCGTTCGGCTTGGTGGCCCACCACCAGAACGATATCTTCCACCCCCACGGACTTCAGGGTGTCGATCAGGTAGGCCAACATGGGCCTCCCCAGGATTTCATGCAGCACTTTGGGCTTATTGGACTTCATGCGGGTCCCCTGGCCCGCGGCCAGGATGACGGCGGTGATGTTATCTTTTATCATTTCCATTCCTTAATTTATGCACTCTTTATGCCAAGAATTATCCTAACCTGCTACTCAATCACCAATTTCTATAAGGTATTGTTGATTCCTGAACTTCATTGAACCTCACATTTTTTGATTTCAGTAACATTTCAATGGAGGCCTTAGATAGTATAGAATCATGCGTTGGTCCCACAATGATCTTATTAATAATTAAATCTTCCTCTTCCCTTGGTAAAGGAAACTCAATATAAGGAACAATCATTGATGGGCCAGTGCGAAATTTTATTGATTCAATACTCCCCTTGGATCGAAAATTTCGTCTTACAATTATTCTCCATTCCTTTTCTTCTTTAAATTTTGGGTGCTTAAATGTTGGAGCTATCTCATTGAATTTAATTAAAAATTCTGCAAGTAATCCTAACTCGTTGGCATCTATGTTAACCTGATCTACTGCTGATGAATTCCTAATTACAGCGTCAAACTGAGAGGATAGCTCGCTAATCAGCTTTCTTATCGCGCTTATTTGCTTTTTCTTATCGTAATTACACGGCCTTATTAAACAATTTTTCTGTCGGGCACATTTCCTCAGCTTACTTAACTCAAATCCCAAACTAAAGCCGATACCTTTTGCGCAATACCCCCGCCATTGGCTTAGCAGGTCCTTCTCTTCTGAAAACGAACAGACAAAAAAGCCCAATATCTTTGTATTTGTAATTAACCTATTAAATTTATCAATCAACTTGTCGAAAAAATTGAGTTTATATAACCAGTTCTTATCAACAGGAATATCATTCTTAAACTCATCAACCTGTTCTTTCAGCATATCTAATGAATAATTTAACTCACTTGCATCGTTTAGATAGAGAATATTTGTTGCCCAAATAGATTTACTTAGGGTAATTCCCAAAACCCCTTCAAGAGAGGTATAATGGTAAAGGATTTTTTCACTTTCCCTCATCTCAAGAGCCTCCGCAATAGCTGGGATCTCTTTACCCCATCACCGCATAATCCACCGCTCTCGGATTATCCATGCGTTTGGAAGCGTCCAGAATTTCCATGCCTACGACATTGCCGTCTTTATCGTAGTCAATGATCACTCCGGGTTTATCTTCATCGCTTTCTTCGATGGGAGCGTTGCTAAAGAGAATCCGCAGCACATCTACTTCGGGGTCATAAGTAACCTTCATGGCATCCTCCAATATTTATGGATTTTTCTGGTGCGATAAACTGTTACCACGATTGGTAAGTCAGCGGCTTCAGCCACAATAGCCCGCAACAGGAATTTCTTCCCAGCGAAATCAATAATCGATTGATAGGCTTTTTTGCCGCGGGGCTCCGGGACTATCTGTTGTGGGTTTTGCAAAACATATTCCAAAAGTTCTGGGGAAATTCCCCGTCTCTCCATTTCCAATCGGGCATGTCGAGAAAGCTTATATTTCACCAGAGATAGTCCCGATAATGCAGGATAGAGTCTGCACCCACGGAATATTAGCTAAAATTCTGAGCCAGGCCTATGAACCGGCCCACTGAGGTCTGTCAAAATTCTCACTCTGACATTCCCTAACCGTAAAAATACTATTAATTTCTAAAAATGAAAAGGCAAGCCCGTATGTTCAGGCTTGCCTTTTATTGTTCAGGTTAATTAACGTGAATGATGGGTTAGCGGCCAGCCACCTTCATGCGCACCAGGGAGCGGCGCATGGCGGCTTCGGCCCGGGCCCAGTCGATCTCCGCAGTCTTGCCCGCGGCGACACGCTTCTCGGCCCGTTCCTGGGCCCGCTTGGCCCGTTCTATATCAATCTCCCGGCCTTTTTCCGCCGATTCCGCTACGATGGTTACCTTCTCGCCAGTGACTTCGGCAAAGCCGCCGCTCACCGCCAGGTATTCAATCTGGCCGCCTTTGCGGTAGTACATCTCGCCGATTTCCAGGGCGCTCAGGAAGGGGATGTGGCCCGGCAAGACGCCGAACTGGCCTTCCACACCGGGGCACACCACCACGTCGGCCTCAGTGGACAAGACCAGGCGATCGGGAGTAACCACCTCCAACTGGAGTGCTTTTTCTGCCATAGGCTTGGTCTCCGTGGGCCTTTAGGCGGCTGCCAGCCGTTCGGCCTTGGCCACCGCTTCTTCGATGCCACCCACCATGTAAAAGGCCTGCTCCGGCAGATCGTCGTGCTTGCCTTCGATGATTTCCTTAAAGCCCCGCACGGTGTCCGGCACGGACACGAACTTGCCTTCCTGGCCGGTGAACTGGGACGCGACGAAGAAGGGCTGGGACAGGAAGCGCTGAATCTTCCGGGCCCGGGCCACGGTGAGCTTGTCTTCGTCGGAGAGTTCGTCGATGCCCAGAATGGCGATGATGTCCTGCAGGTCCTTATACTTCTGGAGGGTCTGCTGGACGTTCCGGGCCACGTAGTAATGCTCTTCGCCCACAACTTGCGGGTCCAGGATCCGGGAGGTGGAATCCAGGGGGTCCACCGAGGGGTAGATGCCCAGTTCCGTCAGGGCCCGGGAGAGCACCACGGTGCCGTCCAGATGGGCAAAGGTGGTGGCCGGGGCCGGGTCGGTCAAGTCATCAGCGGGTACGTAAATGCATTGTACCGAGGTGACCGAACCTTTCTTGGTGGAGGTAATGCGCTCCTGCAATTCACCGAGGTCGGTGCCCAGGGTGGGCTGGTAACCTACGGCGGAGGGCATGCGGCCCAAGAGAGCCGATACCTCGGAGCCCGCCTGGGTGAAACGGAAGATGTTGTCGATGAAGAGCAGGGTGTCCTGACCTTCTTCATCCCGGAAGTATTCCGCCGCGGTCAGGGCGGTCAAGGCTACCCGGGCCCGGGCCCCGGGGGGCTCGGTCATCTGTCCGTAGATCAAGGCCGCTTTTGGCAGTACGCCGGAGTGTTTCATTTCCAGGTAGAGATCGTTGCCCTCACGGGTACGCTCACCCACGCCGGCGAACACCGAAATACCACCGTGGTGCATGGCGATGTTGTGGACCATTTCCATCATGACGACGGTCTTGCCCACGCCGGCGCCGCCGAACATGCCCATCTTGCCGCCACGGGGGAAGGGAACCAGCAGGTCGATAACCTTAACCCCGGTTTCCAGCACCTTTACTGTGGTGTCCTGCTCCACGAACTCCGGCGCCAGACGGTGAATCGGCATATAATGCTTGGCAGTCACCGGACCCATACCGTCCACTGGGCGACCCACGACGTTGAGCACCCGGCCCAGGGCCTCGTGTCCCACCGGCACCATGATGGGGTTACCGGTGTCTTTTACGGGCATACCCCGTACCAGACCGTCGGTGGTGTCCATGGCGATGGTGCGGACCATGTTGTTCCCGAGATGCTGGGCGACTTCCACCACCAGGTTGTCTTCAATGTCGTCGATGGCGGGGTTGGTAATGAAAAGGGCGTTTTTAATGGCCGGCAGTTTGCCTTCTTCGAATTCCACGTCCACTACCGGACCGATAACGCGGGCGACTCTTCCGATATTCATATGCTGTAAATCCTCCTCATACGGGCGGCTTAGCCTTTAAGGGCCTCAGCCCCGCCCACGATATCCATCAGTTCTCTGGTAATGGCCGCCTGCCGGGCCTTGTTCATGATGAGACTCAAGGTGGTGATCATTTCTTTACAGTTAGCCTGGGCGTTATCCATGGCGGTCATCCGGGCGGCGTATTCGCTGGCGGAATTTTCCAGGAAGCCATGGTAAACCAGCACGTTGATATACTTGGGCAGCAGGTACTCCAGGAACTGCTCCATGGGCGGCTCGAAGAGATACTCGGTGCCGCCCCCGGCTTCCGCCACCGCCTCGGCCTCGGCCGGCTTGATGGGCAGCAACTGCACCATTTTGGGACGCTGGATCGCCATATTGATAAACCTGGCATGGATCAGGTGAACCTCTTGCACCCCTCCGGTCAGAAAGGCGCTCATGACCTCCCGGGCCACCGTCACCGCATTGGAAAAGTCGAACTTATTCCACACATCCACGTATTGGGCCATCATCTCCCGTTTGCGCCGCCGGAAGAAATCCCGGCCTTTGCGGCCTACGCAGATGAGGGAAACCTCGATACCCGCGGCCTCTTTTTCCCGGATGAACTTCACCGCGGTGTTGATCAGGTTGACGTTGAAGCTGCCGCACAGACCCCGGTCAGCGGTCATCAACACCACACCGACCCGTTCCACCGCGGCAGCCGGTTGGAAGAAGGGGTGGATCTCCGGTTCTACCCGGCCGGCCATATTGCCCAGCATCATGGCGAAGGCCCCGGCATAAGGCCGGAACCCTTCCATGCGCAGCTGGGCGCCCCGCAGTTTCGCTGCCGAGACCATGTTCATGGCCTTGGTGATCTGCTGGGTCTTCTTGACCGCCCCGATTTTGCGTTTAATATCTTGTAGGGTCGCCATGCTTATACCCCGCTCTTATGACGCGCTGACGACAGGCTGAAATACGGAATCAAACTCTTCCAAGATAACCTTCATCTTGGCATCGATTTCCGAAGTAAACTCTTTCTTCTCTTTGATATCGGCCAGCACGCCAGCGTACTTCGAATCCATAAAACTGTAGAGCTGCTGTTCGTAAGACCCCAGCACATCGATGGGATACTTGTCCAGGAAGCCCCGGGTGCCGGCAAAGATGATGGACACCATCTTCTCCATGGGCAGCGGCTGATACTGGGGCTGCTTCAGGACTTCCACCAGCCGGGCGCCCCGGTTGAGCTGCTGCTGGGTGGACTTGTCCAGCTCGGAGCCGAACTGGGCGAAGGCCGCCAGTTCCCGGTACTGGGCCATTTCCAACCGCAGCATGCCGGCCACCTGCTTCATGGCCTTCACCTGGGCGGCGCCGCCGACCCGGGAGACCGAGAGACCGACGTTGATGGCGGGCCGGATACCGGAGAAGAACAGGTTCGGTTCCAGGTACACCTGCCCGTCGGTGATGGAAATGACGTTGGTGGGAATGAAGGCCGATACGTCACCCTGCTGGGTTTCGATGATGGGCAGGGCGGTGAGAGAACCGCCTCCCAGGGTATCGTTCAGCTTGGCGGCCCGCTCTAGCAACCGGGAGTGGTTGTAGAAGATGTCACCGGGATAAGCTTCACGTCCCGGCGGGCGGCGCAGCAGCAGGGACATCTGCCGGTAGGCCTGGGCCTGCTTGGTCAGATCATCATAGATGATCAGCGCGTGGCGGCCTTTGTCCCGGTAATACTCGCCCATGGCGCAGCCGGCGAAGGCGGCGACGTACTGCAAGGGGGCGGGCTCGGAAGCCGAGGCGTTGACCACGATGGTGTGACCCATGGCGCCGTGGCGCTCCAGGGCGTCCACCACCTGGGCCACGGTGGATTTCTTCTGACCGATGGCTACGTAGACGCAGACGATGCCGGAGTCCTTCTGATTGATGATGGCATCGACGCAGAGGGCGGTTTTGCCGATCTGACGGTCGCCGATGATCAACTCCCGCTGGCCACGGCCGACGGGGGTCATGGCGTCGATAGCCTTGTAGCCCGTATACATGGGCTCATTCACCGGCTGACGTTCGATGACGCCAGGGGCCTTAACCTCGATGCGCCGGAACTCCTTGGTGTCGATAGGACCTTTACCGTCAATCGGATTACCCACGGGATCGATGACCCGGCCGAGGACCGCATCCCCGACGGGCACCTGAGCGATACGACCGGTGCGTTTAACGATGTCGCCCTCTTTGATGTGGGTATCTTCACCCAGGATGGCAACACCGACGTTGTCCTCTTCCAGGTTCAGGGCGAGACCAAAGATGCCCCCGGGGAACTCCAGGAGCTCCATGGCCATGCATTTTTCCACGCCATAGACCCGGGCGATACCATCACCGACGGACAGAACCGTGCCGGTTTCGGCCACCTCTACCTTCTTCTCGTAATCCCGGATCTGAGAGCGAATAATTTGGCTGATTTCTTCGGCTCTAATTTCCATTTATAAGACCTCACCTTTTATTAAGGATTCTCTCAAATAATTGATCTGGGTGCGGACACTGCCATCCAGCACCAAGTCCCCCACCTTGGCGATTACACCGCCGATGATGCTGGGATCTTCCTCCACCTCCATGACCACGGTGCTGCCGGTCAGCTTCTCCAGTGTCTGGCGGAGTTGATCCTGGGTAGCCTCATCCAGGAAAATCGCCGTTTTTACCTTGGCGCGGCTGACGTTTTCCACCTCGTCCACCATCTCCTGGTAAGCCATGGCGACTCCGTCCACGGTATTGAGGCGGTGTTTATCAAGGAGAAGTTGCAGCAGATTGGACACCATGAGCGGCAGCTGCAACAGTTCGATCATGCGCAGGAGTAATTTACTACGATCCTCCCGGCTGTGGATGGGGTTGAGCAAGGCATCCTTCAACTCGGGTTCCCGCGCTAAAAGATGGGCGAACCCACTGAGCCCTTCCCCATACTCTTTGTAATGATCATCTTCCTTGCCCATGGTCAGCAAGGCCTTGGCATAACGTCGGGCAACGGTCATGTCAATCAATGGGTTTCCACCACCTTCTTTAAATATTCCTCCACCAGACCCTGCTGGTCGGCGTAGGTAGCCTTCTCTTTAATCATATCCGTGGCCATCTGGGTGGCCAGGCCCACAATTTCCTCTCTCAGGTCTTGAGCGGCTTTTTTGGTTTGCTGCCGAATGGTGAAGGCCGCCATTTCTTTGATGCGCTCCGCCACCAATTCAGCCTTATCCAGAATTTTCGCCTTTTCCATTTCACCTTCAGCGATAAATTGCTGGATAACCTTTTCCCGCTCTTTGGCGACTTCGTGCAGGCGGGTCTCCGCAAGCTTGACGGCCGCTTCGGCTGCGGCTTGCTGGGCGGTCAATTCTTCCAGATTCGTCGCCACGTCCTGGGAGCGTTGACCGAAGAATTTTTTCGCCGGTTTGGCCACCAACTTGATCAGAATGGCAGCAAACACCACGAAATTGACGGTGCGCCAAATGAGGTCTTGGATCTTTTCCGGAGAAATTCCGTGTCCGCCACCATGAGCCGCTTCCGAGGCCGCGGCTACTCCAGCCAGAAGCAAGCCTGCCCCTACGCCCCAGAAAACTGCCAGAGTCCTGCGCCAGCCGGTTCTGCGTCCGCCATTCATGAGAGTTCCCTCCCCAGAATCTTGGTGGCCAGCAGCTGGGCAAAGCTCTGGGCCTGCGTCTGCAGGGCTATCCGGGCCTTGGCCATGTCAGCTTTGATTTTCTTCTCAACCGTAGCCCATTCCACTTCCACCTGGCGCTTGACTTCTTCCAGGAGGGTTGTTTCAGCCTGGGCCCCTTCCTGCTTCAAGTTCTCCCGGGCTCCGGCGCCGGCGCGCCGGGCTTCGGCCAGTTTCTCCTTGATCTCATCCTCCAGGCTGCGGCCCTGATCCGACAGGAGGTTAATCTCAGCCTCCTGGGCCAGCAATTTGGCCTGCCGATCCCTGATAATTGCGCGGATGGGACGGAACAAAACCACGTTCAGGAGAAAGACCAGGAGCAGGAAATTGATAAGCTGCGCGTACAATGTCCAATCAATGTCAATCATTCCTGGCTGCCACCTCGTATTTTATTTACTAAAATCAAATACTTAACGGTAATAAGCGAGTGTCGCCTGGGGTTAAGGCCATGTGTAACTTTTCACGAATGCCTTTTTAGCCTATTTTCCCTTGCCTGTCAAAAACTTTTTGCAAAAAAAAATCACCCCACGAATAAGTAGCGGCGCATGCGGATATTCAGGAGAAAACCTACCCCCAAAAGAGTAGTGACCAGAGAGGAGCCCCCATAGCTGAACAGAGGCAGCGGGATGCCCACCACTGGCAAGAAACCGGTGACCATACAGAGGTTGATAAAAATCTGCCAGAAGATCAGGGCCGTCACCCCCAGGGCCAGCAGGTGGCCGAAGCGCTCCTTGCAGTCCCGGGCCACGCTCAAGCCCCAGAGGGCGAGCCCCGTGAAGAGCAACAGCAAGACCACGGAGCCCACAAAGCCCCACTCTTCAGCGAATACGGAAAAAACGAAATCCGTGTGCTGTTCCGGTAAAAAATAAAGCTGGCTCTGCGTGCCTTCCAAAAAACCCTTGCCCCAGAACTGGCCGGAGCCCACCGCGATCATGGACTGCAAGATGTGGTACCCCGCGCCTAAAGGGTCTTTTTCCGGGTTGAGAAAGGTCAGTACCCGCTGGCGCTGATAATCCTTGAGGAAATGCCAGATCAACGGGGACAGTAAGAACAGGGTCAGACCGCAGCCCATGAGGGTCCGCCAGTTCACGCCCACAAATAAGATGATGCTGACGGCCACCAGGACCACCAGCAGCCCCGACCCCAGGTCGGGCTGTTTGATGATCAACGCCGCCGGGATCATCACCATGATGCCGGGAATGATCAAATCTTTGAGACGCATGCCTTCCAGCATCGGCCGCCGGTGGAAGTAGGTGGCCAGCGCCAGGATGATGGCGATCTTGGCCAACTCCGAGGGCTGAAAGGAAAGGGGACCAAGAGCCAGCCAGCGCCGGGAGCCGTAAACCACCTTGCCCCCGAACATCACCGCCACCAGCAATAAAATACAAATGATATAGAGGGGGTAACTCAGCTTCTCCAGGTGCCGGTAATCCACGAGCAGGATCAGGCACAGTACTCCGAGCCCCAAGCCCAGCCAGTAAAGCTGCTTAATGTAGAGCGGCGTCTCCCCGCCCTGCCGATTAAACCCGGCGCTATAGAGATTGACGATGCCCATGCCGACGATAATCAGCACCAGCCCCAAGAGCACCCAGTCAAAATTTTGGATTAATCGGCGATCGAACATAATCAGTGGCCAGTGATCAGTGATCAGTGATCGAGTTGTTAATTTCGTTGATATTTATAAATAAATCTAAGACCTTATCTGTTAGATTGCCTGCGGACAGACCCATCAACTTCTTTTGAAGTTTCAGAGCGCATTTCCAGTCTTCGAGAGAAGTGAGGATATGAGTCGAGTCTTCCACGAAATATAGAAAGATCAAATAGGCTTCTATATGTGCTTTTTCCCTGAGGAAATAAAGGTGAGCCAGCCTGTTAGCATATTGATAAAAGCCAAATTTCCAGTCAATACGGGATTCCCGGCAACTTAGCCACTGCTGGGTTTCAGCCAGGCTTGTAGAAATGGTTTTTAAGGAATCTTTATCCTTGGCGCCGCAGAATGACACCAATTCAGGCACATTAGCTTTTGCCTCGATTAATATATAGGCTTTGCCATCTGATGTTTTCCCTAAGGCGTCCCATTGAGGGCCATTCTTAGGCCAGAAATAATTCAATTTTTCGGATAGGTCTGCAAGTCCTATCTGCTTCAGGAAATCGATGTCTCGATATTCGGCGTATCCGTCTAGTTTCAGAGGAGATATCCAGCAAATTTCTCGGCCGGATAAAGATGTTATTTTCTGCTGAATAAGTCTATTGAGGCACTCAGGATAGGTGTTAATGATTTCCTGTAGCCATTTCTGACTGCCTTTGGGATTTTCTTTTAGTTGCGTAACTCTCATTTTTGTGCTCGAACCCGATCAAAGGCATACTGATCACTGACCACTGGCCACTGATCACTCTCCTACGTCTCCACCCTATGATTCAACGACTCCCTCAAGGTCTGCTGGTCGGCGTACTTGATCTCGCCGCCCATGGGTAGGCCGTAGGCGATGCGGGTGACTTTGATCCCCAGCGGTCGCAATTCCTGGGCGAGATACGTGGTGGTGGTCTCACCTTCGAGCGATGGGTTGAGGCCCAAGATCACTTCCTTGACTTCCTCCTTCATGATCCGGTCCAGCAGTTCCATGATGCGGATATCGTCGGGGCCGACCCCCTCCAGAGGCGAGATCAGCCCGCCCAGGACGTGATAGAGGCCCTGGTACCACCCCACTTTTTCAATGGCCAAGAGGTCCCCGGGCTCCGCCACCACCATGATCTGGCCCTGGTGGCGCGCCGGGTTGGCGCAGATGGGGCAGAACTCCTGGTCCGCAAAGGCGTAGCAGCGGCGGCAGAGCTGAATCTTTTCCTTCAACTCCATCAAGGCGTTGGCCAACTCCAGCACCTCGGCCTCCGAGGCTCTGAGCAAGTGCAGGGCCAGGCGGGAGGCGGTTTTCTCCCCTATCCCGGGCCATTTACTCAAACCCATGATCACCCGGCGCAAGGCCGCGGGGTAGGCGTTTCCTGCCATCTAATTTCCTTATTATAGGGCGCACCGTGTGCGCCATAAACTTTGAACCCTGAACTTTTCAGACCGGCGGCCACAGGCCGCCCTATTTTTCTGGCAACTGACTACTGGCCACTGGCCACTGCTTTTAAAACAATCCCGGTATCTGCATGCCGCCGGTGAGTTTGCTCATCTCCGCGGCCATCATTTCCCGGGAGCGGTTCAAGGCTTCGTTGATGGCGGCCTGAATCAGGTCTTGGAGCATATCCACGTCGTCCGGCGCCACCACTTCCGGGTCGATGCGCAGGGACAACAGTTCCTGGCGGCCATTGACCACGGCTTCCACCATGCCGCCGCCGGCCTGGGCGCTCACCGTACGATTGCCCAGTTCCTCCTGCATCGCCATCATCTTGGCCTGGAGCTTCTGGGCCTGCTTCATCATACCGCTCATATCTTTCACTTGGGTTCCTCCTTCTCCGGCGGGGCGCCCAGCCATTCGCCCCCAAAGATTTCCAGGGCCTGTTGCTGGAGCTTCTTCATGTCCAAGGATTTTTTGGGGGCCGCGGGAGCCTTTTTCGGGGTCTTGGGCGCGTCCACTTCAAATTCCACAGTGGTCTCGGGGCCGAAAAAGCCCTGGGCCAACTCCCGCAGGCGAGCTTCGTGGTTAGCCCCGTTGGCATTCCAGGTGCGCTTCAAGCCGATCTTCAAGCAATGGTCTTTCATCCCCAAGAATCGGCAGTCGGCCAGCTTACCGTATAATGGCGCGTTTCCGGTTTCCTCGACATGCTGGAGGAAGGCCTGCCAGCGATCCGTCGGGCTCGCGTCCGCGGGGAGTTCAGCCGGAGCGACGACCGGTTCCGCAGTGCTCTGAATGGCCGGCGAGGACTTGCGCTCCGGGGGAACAGACTTTGACGCAATCGGCGCCCCGGTTTCCAGGCGCCGTTCCAAGGCCGAAAGCCGCCCCAGCCATTCGGCCAGGGGCATAATCGGCTCCAAATGAATCACCCTCAGAAGCAGGACCTCCAGGGCCAGCCGGGGCTGCGGCGACCGTTTCAATTCCTCTTCCCCCTGGAGCAACACGCTCAGGAGGTTGTGCAGGTGGACCGGCGGGACTGCGCGGGCCAGGCGGGTCAGGTCGTCCCACTCGGTGTCGGCCACCGCGGCCAGGTGCCGGGCCTCGGGATGAAGCCCCGCCACCAGCAGATGCCGGGCATAGAGGATCAGGTCCTGATAAAATCTGCCCAAGTCCTGCCCCTGAGTATAAAGCGCCTCAATCAGATTCAGGAGGTCGGGTCCATTGCGGTTGATAATGGCCTGCAAAGCCCCTAACAGAGAGCCCCGGTCGGTCACTCCCAGGATGCGGGCAATCTCCGAGGCATTGACGCCGTCTCCCCCGAAAGTCACCACCTGGTCCAAAAAACCCTGTGCGTCCCTCAAGCCGCCTTCCGCGGCCCGGGCCACCAGGGCCAGCCCCTCGGGATCAATATGCCAGCCTTCTTGCTCAGCCAACTTGGCCAGATGGGCCTGGATCAGCCCGGTGGGAATCCGCCTGAAATCGTAGCGCTGGCAACGGGACATGATGGTCACCGGCACCTTATGGGGCTCGGTGGTGGCCAGGACAAAAACTGCGTGGGCCGGGGGCTCTTCAAGGGTCTTCAACAGGGCGTTGAAGGCCTCCTTGGTGAGCATGTGGACTTCGTCGATGATGTAGACCTTGTACTTGCCCTGGGCCGGCAGGTACTTGATCTTCTCCCGCAAATCCCGGACTTCGTCGATGCCCCGGTTGGAGGCGCCGTCGATTTCCAGCACGTCCAGGAAGGAGCCGTTGGTGATTTCCCGGCATATCTGGCAGGTGTTGTCGGGGTGGGGCGTGGGGCCGGCTTCGCAGTTGAGCGCCTTGGCCAGGATGCGGGCCACCGAGGTCTTGCCAACGCCCCGGGGGCCGCTGAACAGAAAGGCATGAGCCACCCGACCCGCGGCCAGGGCGTTCTGCAACGTGCGGGTGATGGGTTCTTGACCCACCACTTCCTCAAAGTTTTGGGGGCGCCATTTCCGGGCCAGAACCTGATAAGCCATAAGGGATTTACTACTTTTGGTTTTTGGGTCTTCGGTTTACAGAGGAAATGGCATCCAAGGGCTGAGAGGGGAAAAGCTACTTGGCCTGAGGATTATCCTCCCAAAGACCGAAGCCGTTATTTTCCGGATCAAGACACACCGCAAAGTATCCCATTCCGGGTATGGCCATTTTTGGAACGACTACCTGGCCCCCAAGCCTCGCTACCTTGTCCACATATTCATCGACGGTCGGCACATCGATATAAATAGTAATCTGTTGCTGAGGGTCTTGACGCTGCATCATTCCCCCGCCAAGGCCACCCATCTCGGGTTTCTCGTCACCGGTCATGATCGACCAGTAATCCATGGGGCTGGGACCGGTGAATTTCTCGATCTTCCAGCCGAACAACTCGCCATAGAACTTTTGAGCCCTTCCGACATCATCCGCGGGGATTTCAAAGTGAACGACTTTGAACATATCCTTGCCTCCCTTTTCTGGTAAACTTTAATAGAAAAAGTAGGTCCGGCTGTCGTCAAATGCAAGTGGCGGAGAGAGAGGGATTCGAACCCTCGGAGGACTTATTAGGCCCTCACACGATTTCCAATCGTGCCCCTTCAGCCTCTCGGGCATCTCTCCGGTGGGTATATTTTCTACATTTTCTACTCGTTCCCAAGCTCTGCTTGGGGACGCATCTTTTCGGTCCAAGCTCTGCTTGGACACCTTACAGCTTACTGCTCACCGTTCAGGCTTGGCCACCAAAACCTCGTTCTTCTTCTCTTCATCCGGCAAGGCATTATACTCTTCTGCCGTGATAATGCAATCAAGGGGAGGGGCTTTCCAGGTCTTCCTGGCAGGAATTGTCTGCCCCCAGGGATATCTCACAATTCTTGCTGATACAGGTCAGTCCCATGGGCCCGCCCTCCTGACCGCTACGGCGAAAAAACCTCCCATGATCCTACCCTTTTCGCCTTTTTCCCTTTTCGCCCCCAAAAAATGGCGGAGGGGGTGGGATTCGAACCCACGTGAGGGTGATTAGCCCCCAAGTCGATTTCGAGTCGACCCCGTTACGGCCTCTTCGGTACCCCTCCTGGAAAGTCGGTTTTCAGTTTTCCGTATTATTGTGCTGCTTTCCTGCCAGCAACCGGCTGGCAGCCGACCCCGCCCTTCAGCGCCGGGCCTTAAAAAACTCTTGTACCAGCTCCCGGCACTCCGCCTCCCGGACGTCGCCGGTAACTTCCAGGCGGTGGTTGAAACGGGTATCTTCGGGCAAGCGGTAGAGCGACACGCAGGCGCCGCCCTTGGGGTCTGAAGCGCCGAACACCAGGCGCCGCACGCGGGCGTGCAGCAGCGCTCCCAGGCACATGATACAAGGCTCAATGGTAACATAAAGGCTTGACCCCAGCAACCGGTAATTCCCCAAAAGCCGCGCCCCTGCCCGAAGGGCCAAAATCTCGGCGTGCGCGGTGGGGTCAGATAAACCGATGGGCCGGTTAAAGGTCCGGGCCAGAAACTCGCCCCCCTCCCCTACCAGCACCGCGCCCACGGGCACCTCTCCCGCGGCCAGGCCCTCCCGAGCCGCCTCCAGGGCCAGCCCCATGTAATAAGTATCCGATTCCATTATTGATATTATAAATATGACGCCAAAAGATAGGAGAATTACAACGAGCGCGGGTTTTCGAGGTATATCAAGGCTTGCACCTCGTAACCCCGGAGCAGTTCCAACGCCTTAGTTTCCTGGGCCAGCAAGTCCTGGCAGCGCTCCCGGTATGCGGCCGTAAGACCTGACCGACCCATGAGGTCTTGAATGGCCGCCATCTGGCGCCGGTGCCGGGCCGCCAGCAGCCGCAGGCGCAGGACGATTATCTGGGCCAGGAGGGAATTGTCGGCCCACTTCAGGTGGTGCAGGGCTCCGGGGAAATCTTCCTCTTCAAGCGCCTCCAGGACCAGGTGGCGATAGTACCCGGTGGGGAGAATCCCCGCGTCCGCCACCGGCCCGGCCAGCACCTGACGGCCCAGGCGCACCAGCAGACCCAGGCCAAACATTTAGGCCTGCTGGGCCGAAATGCCCGCGTCCACCATGTTGCCCAGAATCTCCCGCAACTCCGGCAGGTCCTCGGTCAACTCCTCGATACGGCGTTTCACTTCCTGGTAGTCGCGCTCCTGGCCGGTTTTGGCCCGCTCCAGGGTGTCCGCGAGCGACCGGGACAGGCGCTGGTCCAGGCGCCACATGCCCGCGGCCGCGCCCACCAACTCCAAAAGACCCGTGGTGACGTGGTGCCCGGTGACTTCCATGATCGCCACTTCGGCCACCCAGCCGGCTGCACCGCCCACCAAAGCGCCGGTTACGGAAAGGTCTTTTTTGGCCATGATGTCCTCCTGTTCTAAAAAGTTCAAGGTTCAAGGTTCAAAGTAAAGTGGCGGTCGGGGCGCCCGCCCTACCTACTTTTCATGATATATGGGTGAACCACTGGCTCATGAGCGACTGCTTGCTGGGGCTGCGCAGGGGCGGTTTTAAACCCGCCCCTACAACCCCACAATTCAATGAATTTTTAACCGGCCGTCTTATCCATCTGCGCCACATCCTGCTTCTGCCCCAGCCGCTCCGCCAGGCGTTGGGTCTCGGTCAGCATCCGCCCGATATGCCGGTCCTTTTCGGCCAGGCGGCGCGTAAGGACGCGGTTTTCCGACCGCAAGCGGCCGACCTCGGATTTCCCCAGCCAGCCGCGGATACGGATAACCAGGAGGGTTCCTCCAACTCCCAGGCCCCCCCCCAGGATCAAGCCGATCAACAAGTCCAGGGGTTTGATCTCCATATAGAAGGTGTTTTCGGTTTTCAGTTTTCAGTGAACGAGATTAATTTTTGTTGTGGCGTCCTTGCCCCAATACTGTTGAAATATTAGCATTAGTACAAGGTTATGTCAATTTGGACCGGGATCCGAAAGCCGCTTGTCAAGGCGGGGTAACTCGTGCCACAATAAGGCTGCTGAGCGGCTTTTGCCGACAACTTAAAAGTGAAAACTGAAAACCATCTACATAGGAGTCGTGTATGAGCGATATCAAGGCCATGTACCGCACCGTGATGGCGGACCATTTCCCCCCGGAGATGACCATCAGCTTTGGCGACCAAAAGCTCATCTACCGCAAGCGCACCTGGAAATTGCCCGACGCCAAGGGCGAGGTCATCGAAATGGGGTTGCGCTACGGGGAGAACCCCGGCCAGGAAGCCGCGCTCTATGAACTGGCGGGAGGGCACCTGGCCTTGGGGGAGTGTCACTTCCTCGACCCCAACAACGGCTTGACCTCCGCCATCGATGAAGCGGCTATGGTCCAGGCCGGCAAGCACCCGGGCAAGACCAATCTCACTGACCTGGATAACGGCTTAAACATCATCAAGTGGCTCCAAAAGAAACCCGCCGCGGTTATCCTCAAGCACAACAACCCCTGCGGCGCGGCCTGGGCCAATTCCCTGGCCGAGGCCTATGACAAGGCCAACCTGGCCGACCGCATCGCCGCGTTCGGGGGCGCCGCAGTCTTCAACCGGCCCCTGGACAAGGCCACCGCCGAGCTGGTCTCCCAGAACTACCTGGAAGTACTGGCCGCCCCCGATTTCGAGGCCGGCACCCTGGATATTCTGAAGAAAGCCAAGGACCTCAGGATCATCAAGGTCCCCAACTTCGGGCGCCTCCAACACCTGATCCACAACCGCTTCGTGGACTTCAAATGCCTGGTCGACGGCGGCATCATCGTGCAGCAGTCACCCTTAAACGTCATTCAGAAAAAAGAGGATTTCAAGCCCGCGGTAGCTACCTATAAGGGCCAGGAATACCGCTGCGTGCGCCAGCCCACCGAAGCAGAGTATGAAGACCTCCTGTTCGGCTGGTGGGTGGAGCAGGGCATTACCTCCAACTCGGTGATTTTCGTCAAAAACGGGTGCACCGTAGGGATCGGCACCGGCGAACAGGACCGGGTGGGCGTAGCCGAAATCGCGGTCTTCAAGGCCTACACCAAATACGCCGACGCCCTCTGCTTCAAGCAGTTCGGCATGCCCTACAAACAACTTGAAATGGAAATCCTCCAGGCCAAACGGGACGCCTCGGACCAGACGGTCATCGACCTGGCCACACGGGAGGCCAAAGCCGGCCTCATCGGCGCGGTGATGATCTCCGACGCCTTCTTCCCCTTTAGGGACGGGGTGGACGTGGGCATCAACCAAGGCATCACTGCCGTAGCCCACGCCGGCGGCTCCGTCCGGGACTACGAAGTCATCGAAGCCTGCAACGAAGCCTTCCCCCCCGTAGCCATGGTCTTCACCGGGCAGAGGTGTTTTAAGCATTGAGGATGGATTTTGGGGAGGGGGCCATGGGCCGACGGCCCCTGCCCCCTGCCCCCTCCCCCCAATCCCTCCCCCAACCCCCATAAGAGAATGTAGGTTGGGGCCCCGCCCACCACACAAAAAGGCAGGCTAAGTAATAATTATTATTGCTCAGGCGTAAGGCCGTTATCAGCGCTCTTCTTCAATAGTTTCTCTATGCGACCCAATCCATGAATAAATTCACGTGTATCAAGGAAGTAGTTCGGATATGCACGACGCAAGTTTTTGATTGAACCGGCAGACACTAGAACCGCCTGAATTCCCTCACCATTAGCTATTCTCTGTTCTGCTTGACTATATTCTTTGCTGGCCTCATCTAAGTTACTCTGGCTATAGGAACGGATGTTAACGGTCTTTTCTTTAGGATTAAGAATGACAAGGTGATAACTTCCACTTTTCCTGTCGGCATATACCCTTTCAGCAGCAACACTGTAGGCTACCAGCTTTGGGCGCACATCTAATAACTGGGCGCTTTCAATAACAGCCTTAAATGTCTCTTCCTTCGTCAAATCTTCATAGCCCGGAACAGGAGGAGTTTTTTCAATATGGGCAAAAGCCGACCCTGTTAGGGAGAAGAAATTAAGCCACATCTGAGGACCTTCACTTGATTTTAAAGCATGGTCTAAGAATGTACCCATGGTCTCAACCGCAGTAGCCCATGCGTGTTGCAATCGCGATCTAATTTGTAGCTCAATAAAAAGTCCATCATATTGGGGCTCGAGAGGGTTCTTGTATCGATAGACAAGATGAACGCTTCTATAACCGGAACTTTTTGGGTTGGTAATATAATCTCGTTCGGCAACAAGCTCATGATTGAATCTTGTATTCCTATAGTTCTCCTCTAAGGCACGAACGTTATCGAGTGTAGATACTACTGCTCTAATGCCCCCAATATCCTGCATGCGCGCCAACTGCATTGACTTGAAACGTCTAAGTTTTTGATATATTGAAAAGAACCTTTTAAGTCGTTGCGCTACGATCGCTTTGTGGTCAATAGCTTTTAGTTTTTGCCTCAAGGTTGCTTGGAAAGTATTGATTGGGTAGCCATGGCACGACCTCCAGTTGTCCAAAACATCAACTGCCCATAATAATTGTTGGGAATCCTTGGTTCCACTTAAAAGAATATTTCCTGCTTTATTGACCTGATTTTTTGTAAATTTTAGCGTTGGCCAAGGCATAACTCAATTCCTTCAGAGGTGCAAAGCTTTGCTTTGCTTAACTGATGAGATGATTTTAGGCTTTACTAACACCTGAGTTGCCCAAGCAAAGCTTGGGCCGCCCCCCGCTCTATTTTCCCCTTTTCGCAAACACCCGAAAACACCGCCACCGCGATAACCACCCAAATGACCCAGGCCAACCAGGCCTTTCCAAGGCCAACGCTGCCGATTTCTTGCCCCATTTTTTGCAGCGAATCCGCATAGGGAATGAGGCTGATACCCACCAAAGCGGCAGTAAACAGCATCACCACTGCCACATCGATGAGATCGAGAGTGGTGAAGATAAGATAGCCGGTGATGACCAACAGCACCAGGTAAATAGCCATCACGATGCCGGAATGCCCGAAAAAAGCCTGTGTCGCCCCCAGCCATTTCTCAGGACTTGCCAGCAGGAATGCCAGCTTGATCAGGATGAGTCCGGCGAAAACGCTGGCCAGGATTTTTTTCCCCAACATAGTTATCTCCCGCGTAGAAAGGCGCGTCACCCGTCTTACCTTTCCTCATCCGCTTTTACTGACCCCCGGTCCCTGACACCTGACACCTGCTTTTCAGTCGTCCTCTTCATCGTCATTATCGTCAAAAGTCTTGATTTTACCGGATTTTTTTATGCGGTGGGCCACCTTGGTGGCCTTGGCTGGAGGCGGCTCCTGATAGCCATTGTAGCTCTTCACCAGTTCCAGGTAGCGCAAGGGATCAAAGTTGATCTGCTGGTATTGCTGAAAGACCTTGCCGCCGCCCAGGTAGCTATGCACCTGACGTTTTTGAAAGTCCACGAATCCTAAAGAGGTCTTGAACGCGATGTCATGGCTCATGAAGTTCGGGGCCTTGGTGGCCTTGGTCTCCACGGACACGGGGTCGTTGGTAAATTCAAAAGAGTGGTAGAGACCGAACAGATGGCCCAGTTCGTGGATCATCAAATTGGCCAGCCAATGCCGGTTCAGGCTGGCATCTTTGGGGTCGGCGGAAAATTCGGCCTTCCGGAAGCGCTTGAAGGAGATGTGAATGCTGGATAAATTCAGGTGGGCAAAGGCGCACTTGTCCAGGCATACCTGGAGAAAGCGCAACTGAAATGGCGGGGCCACTTCGAAGGCATGGAAGCTCTGGTTCAGCCATTGCTTGTCCGTCAGCAGTTCGATGCGGAGGCGTTTGCCCGGAGCCAGAGGCCCTGGCTGGCCGGACACTCCCACCAGGTTCACTCCCATCCCGGCGTAGAATTGCTGCACCTGCTGCCAGACCTGAGCCAACATGCGGCGGCAGTCAACCAGTCCCGGGTCGGGAGAGACGTAGAGCTCCACCGTAACGGTCTTGGGTGAGAGATCCACCGTTCCCAGGTCGGCCAAGGAGAACAGAGCTGCTTCTTCCCGTGAGTTAAGATTGCCCCCCTGGGCCGCCGCTCCCAACAGTCCCCAGGCCAGCATCAACACCAGTGCCATGCTCCCTAATTTCGCCACCCTGGAAAATTTCATCCTTTTTTCCTTGCTTCCTCTGGTTATTTTTATAAACTTAAAAAGTTTAAGGAGGATGCGTCATGTCCTATATGTGTGACATTTGCGGCAAACACCCTGAAGTGGGTAATAACGTCAGCCATGCCAACAACCACACCAAGCGCCGCTGGAAGCCCAATCTGCGGAAGGTTCGGGCCTTGAGCAAGGGTTCGGTCCGCTATATCCAGGTATGCACGCGTTGTTTGCGCTCCGGTAAGGTCGTAAAACCCGCTTAAAAGCAACTGATAACTTTTTAGTTATCAGCGGTCAGCTTCAATTAAAATTTCTTAAAGGCAGGCCTCCCTCGAGGCCTGTTTTCATTTTTGGGCAACGCTCATACTCGTTGCCAAAAGTTTTTTCCTAACTCACCCCTCACCCTCTCCCACAAGGGGAGAAGGGACTAAAAGGAAAGAACTTTTGGCAAGCGCGCCATAAATTGGCTAGGCTACTTGATTTGATCAAAATAAATAAAGGAGCTTTCAAGCCACCCATACTCTTGGAGGATAAACCAGATAGAAGATCAAACGATATTTGTTTTCGGTTTAAGCCTGCTGTAATCATTGCCTTGAATCCCAGCCCCTGATAGCATGTCCTGACTTGCTAATTTCAGTATAGCAGTTAAACGCTTATCCCTTAGCTCCGGTTAATTTATTATAATTATTATAAATCAAATAGAGATTCGTGCCAAAACATTAAAGAAAACCTTGGAGCATGCAACGCAGCATCCAACATCCCGTCCGAAAATGATCCCGACCTCAGAAGCCCCCACCTTGTGGGAGGTGGCCGTGGCCGTGCCCCTAGCCCACTCCCTGACATATCGCCTTCCTGAGGCCCTTGCGACCGCGGCCCAGGTGGGCAGTCTGGTCCGGGTGCCGGTGGGCCGCCGCCAGGTAACCGGATATCTCCTCAACCCCACTCTTTCTCCTCCCCCCGGAACCCTCCGGGACATCCAGGCAGTGCTTGACCCCATACCCCGTTTCGGTCCGGAGTTGGTGCCCCTGTTCCGCTGGCTGGCGGATTACTATCAATATCCCCTGGGGGAAGCCTTAAACTTCATCATTCCCGGAGGTGCGCCGGCAACAAAGGCGCGGCGGGAATTATGGGCCTGTCCCATCGATCAACCCGAGAGCGACCAATTTTCAGAGAAGCGCCTGGGTCCCAAGTCCCGGGCCGTCCTGGCGCATCTCCGAGAGGCCGGCCCCACTGCGGTGCCCGATCTTAAGCGCCGTTTTCCCGCCTGTCGCGACAGCCTGCGTAGACTGGCCGCCCGAAACTTAATTTTGTTGGAAGATCGCACCAGGCTGCGCACCCTCCCAAACGAGACCCCTTTCAGCCCGGAAGAGTCTCACCTCACCCTTGTTCCTGAACAGGAGCAGGCCCTGGCGGCCATTGTCCAAGGAATTGACGCAGGCGGGTTTGTTCCCTTTCTGCTGCACGGCGTCACCGCCAGCGGCAAAACCGAGGTCTATCTGAATGCAGCCAGCCATGCTCTGGCCCGGGGGCGCCAGGTTTTGGTCCTTTTGCCCGAGATCGCCCTGACCCACCCCGTGGCCCAGGCCTTTAAGCGCCGCTTCGGCCCCCGGGTCACCCTGCTCCACAGCGGCCTTTCCGAGGCCTTCCGGGTGGACCAGTGGCGCCGCATCATGGTGGGAGAAGTGGATATTGTGGTGGGGGCGCGCTCCGCGGTCTTTGCCCCCTTACCGCGCCTTGGATTGGTGGTTGTGGATGAAGAACACGACCCCTCTTACAAACAAGAAGGCGGCCTCCTCTACCAGGCTCGGGATGTGGCTCTCTATCGGGGGAAACTGGCGGAAGCGGCGGTAGTCCTGGTCTCCGCCACTCCCCAGGTGGCCACCTGTTATTATGCCCGGGCAGGAAAATATCGCTATCTCCATCTCGGCTACCGGGTCACCCCCCAGGACCTGCCCGAAATCCAGCTTGTGGACTTGCGAACCCAGCGGGATAAGAGTCTCAAGATCATTTCCCGGCCTCTGCTCACGGCCCTGGAGGACGTGCTCCGCCGAGGCGAACAAGCCCTGCTGTTCCTCAATCGCCGGGGATATGCCCGGGCCATGTTTTGTCTCTTTTGCGGCCACGTCTTCCAGTGCCGCAATTGCAGCGTGGCCCTGACCCACCACCAGGCCCAGGGCCGCCTGGTCTGCCATTATTGTGGTTATGCCGAGGCGGTGCCTTCAATCTGCCCCCTATGCCAGTCCACCGCAATCAAGCGTTACGGCGTAGGCACCGAACAGGTGGAAGCGGAGGTTAAACTAAAGTTGCCCGGGGTCCGGGTAGCCCGCCTGGACCGGGATACCGCGCCCCACAGCGGCCGAGCCCTGACGGTTTTGCAGGACTTTGCCGCGGGTGAGTTGGATTTTTTGGTGGGCACCCAGATGATCGCCAAGGGCCATCACTTCCCCCAGGTAACCCTTGTGGGGGTCATCGCCGCCGATCTCAGTCTCTTCTTCCCTGAGTATCATGCCGGCGAGCGCACCTTCCAACTCCTGTCCCAGGTGGCCGGCCGGGCCGGCCGGGGCGCTGCCAAAGGTAAGGTGCTAATCCAGACCTACCAGCCGGAGCACTATGTCTTTCAGACGGTGCAAACCCACGATTATGACAGTTTTTACCAACGGGAACTGGAGTCCCGGCGGCAACTGGGTTACCCGCCCTTCACTCGACTGGCCCTGGTGCGTATAAGCGGCCCTCAAGAACCACTCGTGGCCCAGGAAGCCCGGCGCCTGGTCGCAGCCCTGGAGATTTTTAGGACCCAGGACCATGACTTACGCACCCAGGTGCGAATCTTGGGGCCGGCGCCGGCCGGGTTAACCCGCCTTCAGGGCCGGTTCCGCTGGCAGATCCTTATCAAAAGTTACGGCCGCCCTCCCCTGCTGCGCCTGCTCCAACACCTGCGCCAGGTCTGGACCCCCACTTCCCGCTCCCTCAGCCTCACCCTGGATATCGACCCGGCCACCCTGTTTTAGAGTCAGCGGCGCAGGTTTCCAGCCTGTGAAGGGATCATTAATAATATTTGGGTGTGCCACCACACTAGGTCCCAACCACCCGGTCACGGCCTTCTTTCTTGGCTCGGTAAAGAGCGGCATCCGCGGCCTGGATCAGAGCGCTGCCTGAGGAGCCGTTATCAGGAAAGATGGCCAGTCCGATAGAAATGGTGATGGGATGCAAAAACTGGCTCGGGCGCAACTCGTGGAGCCGCTTGACGCATTGACGCAAATGCTCGGTTCGCTCTAAGGAAACCTCAATCGATGCCCCGGGCATGATGATTAAGAACTCCTCTCCGCCATATCGACAGGCAATGTCATCCTCGCGAATCTGGCTCCTGAATAACCGGCCTAAGGATTTCAATAATTCGTCCCCGGCGTGATGACCAAAAGTATCGTTGTATTGTTTAAAGTGGTCTAAATCCAACATTGCCAGACTCAGGGGGAGTCCCAGCCGGGTTACCCGATGCAGCTCACGTTCGAGCGTTTCCTCCATATAGCGGCGATTGAACAAAGCGGTGAGATCATCCCGGATGGCCTGGCTGCGCAACGTCTCCCGAAGCTTTAGATTGGCCAGGGCCAAGGCTACCCCTTCTGCAACCGTCGAGGCTAACGAGGCAGTCGCTTCCAGCAAATCGCCATTTCCCGGTGCAATACTTTGTAAATGCAAGATCCCGATGGCTTCACCCTGGGCCATCAGGGGCATGCAGAGGTAAGCGGCGGGTAAGGGGTTGGACGCATGCCGGCAGAGCAATCCGGAAGTGGGGTCATCCACCAGGTGTTCCCGGCCGAGCCGCAAGGCCCAACACTCATCCGGGACAAACACCGGTTCCAGGGACAATGATTCTCCCCAGAAGGCCACTTTCTCGAAAAGGTTCTTGGAGTTATTGAGCATATACAGTCCGCCCCCATAACCGGGGAAAAATTTGGAGGCAAAGTGAGCCGTCGTATTATGCGCTTCCTGCGAGGTCTGGCAGGCTTGGAGCACATCGCTCATCTCGTGGAGTAGGGTCATGTGGCGGTTGCGCTCTTCCGTTTCGGAGACCAACCGTTGCAGTTGAGTATTGGCCGTTTGGAGATCTTCTGCCCATTGCTTGCGCTCCGTGATATCTCGGAACACCGCCACGGCCCCCACCAGCCGGCCGTTCGCCCCTAAGGGGCTGCACACAAATTCCACCGGCAACGGCTTGCCTGCCTTGGTCCAAAATACATCATCACTGACCCGCCGGGCCTCTCCGTCTATGAGAGTGCGGTAAATGGGACATTCCTCCTCCGGGTAAGGAGAACCGTCCGGTCTCTGGTAATGCAAGAGCTTATGAATGTTTTGGCCAAACAGTTCATTTTTCTCGTATCCACTTAAGGTTAGCGCCGCGGGATTGATAAATGTGACGTTACCGCTGAGATTCAGTCCGAACACGCCTTCGCCGGCAGAGTTCAAAATCATCTCAAGCTGCAGCCGCAACCGTTCAAGGTCCGTTTCGGCTTGGGTGCGTTCGCTGATGTCTCGGAAGCTCCACACCCGGCCCACTATCTTTTCTCCTAACCGTTGCGGTTTTGAATAACGCTCAAAAAACCGCCCATCTTGGAACTCCAGGACATCAAAGCTCTCTTCCTCCGGGTGCTCATAGAGTTTCTTTATCTTGCTGAGAAAGGCCTCAGGCAGTTTCAACTGGTCAACCACAGAGGTCAGGACCTGCTGGTCATCTCCGGTGGCCACGATGGCTTCCGGGATATGCCATAAGTCCAAAAATTTGCGGTTAAAACTCACGATCCTGCCATCCAGGTCCACCACCAGAATGCCGTCGGCGGTAGATTCTAACGTTGCATGGAGAAGCGAGAAAGACTTATTCAACTCCTCTTCCGCCCGCCGCCGCACCGTGATGTCTTCGAAAATCCCCACCCCCCCCACCAACTCGCCTTCCAGAGACAATATCCCTTCGAAAATCGCCCGGACTGGAGTCAGCTTGTTTCCCAGAACTGAAAGATAGTCTCCTTCATAGAAGCCGCACTGACCTTTCAAGGGGGCCATCACTGCCTCCCGGAACTTCTCATCCTGCAATCCCCCGGGCAAACCGAACCCAATGATTCTCTCCTTGGGCGCCCCAATGATTCTGGCAAGCTTCTCATTACAATCTGTAACAATTCCCGTTTTATCGAACTGGCCGATGCCCACGGGAGCATTCTCGAACACCAGCCGGTATTTCTCTTCGCTCTTTCTCAACGCCACTTCGGTCTCATGTAAGTTGGTGATGTCCGAAAACACCCCGCTGACATAGTTAATCTTGCCATCCGCATGGCACACTATCTGGCCCCGCTCCCGAATCCAATGAACGGTGCCTAATCTCCCCTGGATGCGGTACTCCCGCATATAGGATTTGTCGGTCTTTAAGGCATGCTTAAATATCTCCGTGGCCTTTTCCATATCCTCGGCCCACAGCAGTTCTGACCATTTCATTCTCCGGGAATTAAACTCTTGAAGTGGATAGCCGGTAAGTTCCTCGATCTTATCGTCAAAGAAGTCCACGCTCCAATCCGCGTATCCTCTAAACACCATGGCAGGAACGGTGGTCACCAAGGCCCGGTATTTTTGCTCGCTCTCCCGCAGGGCTTGTTCCACTTGGTTCCGGGCTGTGATATCCCTCACAATGGCCGTCATGCCCGCAGGCTTACCCCTTTCATGGATAAGGTAGGTGCGCAATTCTACCGGGAATACGGAGCCGTCCTGGCGCCGATACTCCTTTTCATAGAGATCGGAATAGCCTCTGGTATAGACCTGTTCTTCAATAATCTTTTCTGTCAGCGCATGCCACTTGGCCGGGGTGATATCCTTATAGGTCAGGCGGTAAATCTCCTCCGCAGGATAACCTAGCATCTCCTGAAATGCAGGGTTGAATTCAACAAAGGACCCTTTAAGGTTCACCGTGACGGAGCCATCTCTTAAGTTGTCATAGAGGATGCGATAGCGTTTTTCTGAACTCTGAATACGAGCGGTTGAATCAATGGTCATACCGATGATGGCCAGGAACCCGATTACCCCCAGGCACAACAGGAGAGTGGCGCCGATGCCCATGAGCCGGCCCAGGATGATGGGACGCAAGGGCACCATGATAAATATGGACCAATCTTCCCAGGGGAAAGGCCAACGCAGGGCCAACTGGCCCTTGCCCTCCAACGGATATTTCCCCCCATCCACCGGTTCCTGAGCTAAAATCGGGGCAAACGGACCTACCCCGAACTGGCGGGAAGCCACCAGATGCTCCCGAATTTTCGGGGAAAGGGGCCACAGGCTTTTCAGGACCATTTCAGGCCGATTGGCCATAACCACAATCCCATGGGAGTCTGAAACCACACCCAGGCTTTGCGCCGGAAAGAATGTTTCCATATCCCCAACGGGACGTTTCAGGACCGCCACCCCCACTAGCCGTCCGGCCTTATCTCGCACGGGGTAACTGGCATAATACCCCAGCTCTTTGGAAGTCACTCCCAGGGCCCAATATTGTCCTAATGTTCCTGCGACGGCCTTCTTAAAATAGGGGCGGAACTTAAAGTTTTTGTCCACAAAGCTATCAGCCTGATGACGGTTGGAGGAGGCGATGGTCAGGCCGTTTTTGTCCATCAGATAGCAGACCGACCCCGTCAGCGCATTGCTGTAGCGATCCAGAACTGAGTTGGCCAACTCGAGGGTTTGAGCGTTTCTATTATCAAAGGCGGGAACGAGCCAAGGGGATGCGGCCATCGTGCTCACTAAATGGTCGGCTTCGTCCATTTTATCCACCATCATGCGGACAAGGACTTTGGCGTAGCTCTCCTGATTAGACCTTATTTCCTTGGTAGCTTCAACACTGAAAAACTGGGTGGTGAACCATCCCATTAGCAACAAAGCGATCACTGCCACTGCGGCCCCGGCCATCAGGGTTCTCCCCCAGACCCGGACGCGGCTCTCAGCTTCCTGGGCCAAAGAAGCCTGGGCAAAGAGACAGAGGCAGGCGCCGATCCCCAAGGTCAGCAAACCCCGCACCATCTGGATGGGAAAGCCTGTGGCACTTAGGAAGGTGGCTGAGTTAAGCCAAGAGGCCGGGAAAAATGGTGCAGGACCAGGCACCAAGCCGGTAGTCAGGGCGTAAGCAGCCATTCCCAGACTGGTTCCCAACAATGCCAGCCTTCCTGGTCCAGGGTTTTGGGAGGCCAGATAGAAGACCCAGCCCGCCCATAACCCCCCCGTTAGCCCCACGGCATAGCGACTGGACGCACAGAGGCCGGAAAATCCTGCAATACCGCCCAGGGCGGCAACCCCCAGAAACGCCGCGATGATCCAGCGGCCAGGAGCGCGGCCCCGCAGGGTGAGGGTGCCGGCCCGCCCAAATTCCATCAAAAATGCATACGATATAATCTTCAGGCCAACTCTGGCCATATCCAAGAGGAACCTGTTCGGGAGACCCAGGGCCAGCAGGTCCAGCCACTCACTCAGTCCGTGGGTGACCCCAAAAAGGCCTAGCCACATCCACGGTAAACGTCGTTGGGGTCTTCGGTTCAGGAAGTGACAGAGGGGCACCAGGAGAATAAAACTGAAGCCGTAAAAAAAGAAAATATAGTCCATTTGAGACCTAAAAAAGTCAGCCATGCAAGCCTACTCCTCCTCCTGCAGAGGGGCCCAAAATCTCCTCATGCCAGATGACGCCACGCAATCAACCTTTTTCTTGTAATAGCCTTTCACTATTGATCTATCTCAGCCGGAACTCACTGCCCGCGATTGGGAATTGTCTTCTTTTTGATCTATCGGTCAGCGGGAAAATTTTCTTAAACTTTTTGTTACCTTGTGAAGTTTTATTCTCTTGGCCCGCGTTGATATCACTACGACCCTCAACTCCGGCTAGGCCAGATGTTCCATGCTGATTCCCGGGTTAGGCATTGATCCCTTAGATATTTTCCCGGTTTGAACTGCCTGCTAAGAAGGGGCACAATCTGCATAAAATAATTTCTTTTCTGACTTGTCAAAATTTCTCATTGACGGTAAGCGGCTTCTGCTTATCTTTAATTAAAATATTCCTTAAACTAGGAGGACGTCTCGTAATGAAATTGAAAGCGGCAGTCTTGGTAATGGCACTGACCCTGCTTTTGGTGGCTATGAACCTGTGTTGGGCCGCCAAGGTGGTCTTTGAAGACAAGTTTACCTCCCTGGACCCTGCCTGGGGTTCTCCTAGTGCCGTCGTGAATGTCAAAGATGGCAAGCTCGTGATCACTCCCGAGAAAAACACCACCCAGACCATTCTCAACCAGGCCAACGTACTCCCCAATGATATGGAAGCCAGCTATTCCTTGACCTTCGTCAAGGCACCGGCCCCCTCCTGGGGCAGCGGCCTGGTCTTTTGGGCCAAGGACTATGACGAATATTATGCCGTCCTGATTAACGCCGAGGGGTGGTTCGGGGTCCAACGTCATGTGGCCAAACGCTATTTGTTGCCGGTGGCTTGGCGGGAGTCCGACGCCATCAAGAAAGGCGATGGTGCAGAGAACCAGGTCAAGGTGGTGACCAAAGGCAAGCAGGCCACCGTTTTTATTAATGGGAAAGAGGTCGTCACACTCAACGGCCAACCGCCCGAAGGGGGTTCGCTCATAGGCTTTAAAGCGGCCTCGGGACCGGAAGGCTCGAATACGGTGGCCTTTGCCAGTCTGATAGTTTCACAACCTTAACCTGATTGTCCATGACCAGGGCGCCGAACGAAAGCCTTGAGAGGGAGAGTACTAATGCAGAAAATGCGGAAATGGGTGAATACCTGGCTGGGAGCCTGCGTGGGGGGCACCGCCGGGCTGTTGTTCATGGCTGCGGTGACCGTGGGCCATGCCGCCGCCGAGCCCAAAAAGGGCAAAGCGGTGGAGCAGCCGGCCCAGGGGCAACAATTGTGCCCTGCAACTCCGGGCGCCGAAGCGTGCAAGGTCGTCCTGGATTGCCCTCCTATCAAATCCCCGGGGAAGACCACTTGCGAAGCCATCATTGATTGCCCGGGACCCAAAGAACCCGTCAAAACCAAGAAAAAAACAAAATCCGAATAAACCGGGTTTTGACGTAAAGTCAGGCTAATCTTTATAGAAAGGGCCGGAGCGGATGTTTCGGCCCTTTATCTTTGCCCTGGCTCCTCCGAGGCTTACCACCTCATGTCGGGTCGCAGCTTATACCGAGTTGCGGTCCAATGGCTAGTTTGGGTAGCCGCAGGCTTTAGCCTGCGCCTGCACAGGCGAGACGCCTGTGCCACCATTTGAATGCGAAATGATATTAAAAGGAGCGGACCAGGTATCAGCCTTCGCCGAGGGGCCGCATTGCCCCCCCCCATCCGGTTATTTTGGTTTACTGCCTATCATGGCCCGACGCTGCCGCCCCTTGAGAATGAGGCGCACAGGGGCGTAGTTGATGCCCAGCTTCTCCCGCAACTGCTTCACCACATAGCGGCGGTAGTGTTCCGGGACCCCTTGGGGCTGGTTGACGAAGGCGATGAAGGTGGGAGGCTGCACTTCGGCCTGGGTGAGATAAAAGAATTTAAGGGGTCTATCCCGGTAACGAGGCGGCGGAGTCCGGTCAGTGATCTCGGCAAGGAGCCGGTTGAGGACCCCGGTGCCTACCCGGGTGCTGCTCTGAGTATGAATCGTCTGGAGGATGGGAAAGATTCGCCTCAGGTTATAGCCGGTGCTCACGGAAACCGGCAAAACCGGGGCATAGGCCATAAACTCCAGCCCCGAGGTGGCTTTTTCCAGAAGCTTTTTCGCCTCCTTGGGTTCATCGCGCTTTAAGTCCCATTTGTTCATCAGCACCAGGCAGCCTTTACCCTGGTCCTCGATGAGCCCGATGATGCGCAGATCCTGGCCGGTGAGGCCTTCCATGGCGTCCAGCATGAGCACCGCCACTTCCGCCCGGGACAAGGCCTTGATGGTCTTCAAGACCATCTGGCGCTCCAGGCCCCGTTCCACGTGGCTGGGACGGCGCAGGCCCGCGGTGTCCACCAGGACGTAGTCCACCCCATCCGAAGTAAAGGGGGAGTCGATAGCGTCCCGGGTGGTGCCGGGGATTGGGCTCACCAGCAGGCGCTCCTCCCCTAAGAAGTGGTTGACCAGGGAGGATTTCCCCACGTTGGGCCGGCCGACGATGGCCACCCGGATGCCCGGGGCTGTGGACGCAAGCTCCTGGGGAGGCGGCAAGACTTCGCCCAGGGCCGCAAGCAGTGTCCCTATACCCAGGCCATGGGTGGCTGACACGGGGAAAAGCGGGTCCATTCCGAACCGGTAAAACTCGGGCACCTGGAGTTCCAGACCTGGGTGATCGACCTTGTTGACCACCAGGAGAACGGGCTTGGCGGTGCGCCTCAGGAAGTCCACTACCTCGGCATCGCCTTCCTGGGGGCCTTGACGGCCGTCCACCACCAACAGAATGGCGTCGGCCTCCGAGACTGCAGCTTCAGCTTCGCGCCGCACCAATCCGGAAAGGTCTTCTTCGCCGCCCACCAAGCCACCGGTATCCACCAGCAAGATCGTGCGATCATCGAAAGTGAAGGTGGCGTAATGACGATCCCGGGTAACCCCTGGCATGTCGGCTACCAGCGCCTTGGAAGAGCGGGTGAGGCGGTTGAAGAGGGTGGACTTCCCCACGTTGGCTCGACCGACGATGGCCACCAACGGTTGTTCGGCCGGAATCATGGTCATTTTTGGGGCGCGCCGGGGCTTTGCGCCAGATTCTTGGGAGGCCAACTGCGCAGTATCTCCACGGCTTTCTTCAATTGGGGATCCTTATCCAACTCCTCCGGGGTGATGGGTTGGTTCCAGGGCTTATCGGTCAGGCCTTCCCGCCGCATGTGCTGGGTGAGGAGCTCATCCCGAAGTTTCTGCAACGACTCGTCCTTGGGAGGCTTCTTCTCTTCCACCACCACATCGGGCTGGATGCCCTTTTCGTTAATGGTGATCCCACTCGGGGTAAAGTAGAGCGCGGTGGTCAGGCGCAGGGCCGAGCCGTCATCCAGAGGAATGATGGTTTGGACTGAGCCCTTGCCGAAGCTCTTGGTTCCCACGATTACGGCCCGCTTTTGGTCTTTGAGTGCTCCGGCGACAATCTCGGAGGCCGAAGCGCTGCCCTCATTAATGAGCACAACGATGGGAGTCGTGGCTAACTTGCCTTCTTCAGTGGGGCGGGCGAAAAACCGCATGTTCTGGTTGCGGCTGCGTCCCTCGGTATAAACGATGAGCCCGCCTTTCAAAAATTCATCGGAGACGCGCACTGCCTGTTCCAGCAGCCCGCCGGGATCGTTGCGCAGGTCCAGGACCAAGCCTTTGAAGGGCACCAGGCGTTGCTTCATCTTCTTGAGGTAGGCCTGCAGATCGTGATCGGTGGAATCCTGAAAATTTGTCAGCCTGACATAACCGATGCCGTCGTCAAAGATGCGGGCCTTAACACTCCGGATAGGAATAATTTCCCGAACGATCACCACATCCTTAGGCTGCTGAAAGCCTTCCCGGTTGATGCTGAGGGTCACCTTGCTCCCCTTGGCGCCACGAATCAGTTTCACCGCTTCCATGAGGGTGACATTCTTGGTAGAAGTGCCGTTGATCTTGAGGATCTGGTCGCCGGCTTTAAGGCCCGCCTGATAAGCCGGGGTGCCTTCTATGGGGGAGACCACAGTCAAAATGCGGTCTTTTAGGGTAATCTCTATGCCGATACCGCTGAATTTTCCCTTGGTTTCGATCTGCAATTCCCGGAACTCGTCCGGGGTCATAAAGGAAGAATGGGGGTCCAGGGTTCCCACCGCACCCTGGATAGCGCCATAGATCAGGTCCTTGGTGGTTTTGGGCTCGGGATACTGCTGTTCGACGAGGGCCAGAGCTTGGGCCAAGACCTTCAACTTCGCGTCACTCACCGGCGCAGGAGCGAGGGACGGCTGCAAAGCTTTGGTGGCACCCATCAGATCAGGGTTCTCGCCAAAGACCACTCCGGGTCCGGCAAAATTCCACCCCAGGGCCAGCCCCAACATTAAGGCCACGCCACTCCAAACCCATGATTTCCGTGACATCATTTGCTTAAATCACCCTGATGCTTGGGGCCCGGCCTGATGGGTGATCACTCACCCGAGTCCGACTGTCCCCGTAATATGTTACTAAGAAGCCTTTGCTTTCGGTGCCGCCGGCGGGTTCCCGGAAGTTAACAGGTCCACCGCCTGCTGGACCCAGGGATCTTGTTCCGGGGTCATCTCTTTTGCGGGCGCCTTCTTCTTTTCGCCTTTTTCATCCTTGGCCGTAACCCCCGGGACCCCAGGTTCCAGACCTTTGCCCTGAATTTTGTCCCCCTTGGGGGTATAGCACTGGGACACGGTCATTACCAGGGCGGAGCCATCCTCCAGCGGAAACGCCTTCGTGAGGCCGCACAGCCCCAGAGTCTTGACTCCCACGAGGGTGACCCGGGCCTGATCCCGGAGGGCCCCGGCCATGATCTCAGCCGCCCGGGCCGTTCCCTGGTCCACCAGCACCACGATGGAAGGCAGTTTTTTGAAGACCAGATCCCGTTCTTTGCCCTTGAAGATTTCCTCGCTTTTCGCGGCGCGCCCCTTGGCGGTCAAAATCTGTTGGTCACCCAGCAGCAGGGAGGTGCTGCGCACTGCTTCCTCCATGGTGCCCCGGGCATTGTTGCGCAGGTCCAGGACAATCCCCTTGACCGGAGGTTGATGCTGGCTGATACTCTTCAACGCCGTGGCCAACTCCGCCGGGGTCTCATTGTTGAAGTAACGGATGCGCACATAGGCGACGTTGTGCTCAAGGTAACGGCTGGTAACGGTGCTCACCCCCAGGGGTTCCAGAGTAACCGTCAGATCTAAAGGTTTGACCTCGCCGTTCCGCAACACCTGCAATTTGATGGCGGTGTTCGGCGCGCCCTGGAAGCGCCGGGAGGCCTCCTGGGTGGTCAGGTTGCGCACCTGATGCCCATCCATTTTAATAATGTGGTCGCCGGGCTTTAGACCGGCCCGGGAGGCCGGACTGTCATCGATGACACTGACCGCGGTCAGCAGGTTATCCTTGACGATCAGCACCATCCCCGCCTCGGCCGGACTGGACTTGTCTCCGGTGAGATAAGCCTGGTACTCCTTGGCCGTAAGGAACGAAGAGTCCGGGTCCAAAGAGTTCATCATCCCCCGCAGAGAGCCGTAAATCAGAGTCTCTTCATTCTTGGGCCAGACATATTTCTGGGTGATCTCGAACAGGGCCTCGGTATACAGGCGCAGGGAGTCGTAGTTAGAGGTGGGCGCAGCCCAAACCGGCAGCAAAAAATACGCGGTCAGGCCGAAAAACAACACGATCAGTCCCGCCCGGCGGTAAGTCCGGAATCCCGAGCCAGGGGTTTTCAATGCATTAAGGTGCTTCACAAGCGAACCTTACCTCCCTGCCAGGCTGGGGGCTTTAAGGCCCATAAGCGGCGCGGCCATCTGATTGGCCTTCCGGGCCATGACCTGATGAGCGGCCTCTTTAATATCCTCAGCGGTCAGGCCGTAATGCTTCAAGAGCTCCGCGGGCTTGCCTGACATCCCAAAGGTGTCTCTCAGACCGACGCGTTTTACAGGCGTAGGGCAGTGCTCTGCCAGAATTTCGCTCACCGCGCTCCCCAAGCCGCCTATGACCATGTGTTCCTCCGCGGTGACCACGGCCCCGGTGCTCTGAGCCGAATCCACCACCAACTCCCAATCCAGGGGTTTAAGGCAGCCGAGGTTGACCACCCGGGCCTCGATGCCCTCCGCGGCCAGCAGGTCGGCGGCTTCCAAACAGGCTTGCACCATGATCCCGATCCCCATCAGGGTCACGTCCTGGCCTTCTCGCAAGATGGTTCCCCGGCCCAACTCAAAGACATGGCTGTCGTCATAGATCAGCGGCACTGCCATGCGCCCGGTGCGCATGTAGACCGGGCCCTGATAGCCTGCGGCCCAGCGGGTCATGGCCCGGGTTTCCGGGCCGTCCGCCGGCACCAGCACCACCATGTTGGGCAAAATCCGCATCAAAGCCAGATCTTCTATGGCCTGGTGAGAGCCGCCGTCTTCGCCCACCGTCACCCCGCCGTGGGAGGCCACGATCTTGACGTTGAGGCTGCCATAGGCGATGGTCTGGCGGATTTGCTCCCAGGCCCGGCCCGTGGCAAACATGGCGAAAGTGCTGGCAAAGGGAATCTTCCCGCCCAGGGCAAAGCCCGCGGCGGTGCCCATCAAGTCCTGTTCGGCAATCCCCATATTAAAAAAACGGTCCTTGAAGACCTTGGCAAAATGATGCGTCTGGGTGGAACCGGACAGGTCCGCGTCCAGCACCACAATCTGGGGATTCTCCTCCCCCAACTGCGCCAGGGTCTTGCCGTATTCTACTCGGGTGCTCTCTTTGGCGGCCAAATCTTCCCTCTTTAAAGCATTAAAAATTATTATGCAAAATCAATGCCGTTCACTTCAGCACTTCCGGGGCGGTTACCCTCCCAACTCCTTCAGCGCCTGCTGATACTCTTCCGGGTTGGGGGTAGTGCCGTGATATTTCTTCTGGCCCTCAAAAATGGACACCCCTTTGCCTTTAATAGTATGGGCGATAATCATGCTGGGCCGGCCCTTGACCTCCCGGCAGGATTTAAAGGCCGCCTGAAGCTCGGCGATATTGTGGCCGTCCACCTCCAGGGTGTGCCAGCCGAAGGCCCGCCACTTGTCGGCGATGGGCTCGATACTCATGACCTCCGCGGTATGGCCGTCAATCTGCAAGCGGTTGCGATCCAAAATGCCCACCAGGTTGTCCAGCCCATAGTGGGCCGCGCTCATGGCCGCCTCCCAAATCTGCCCCTCCTGGACTTCGCCGTCTCCCATGAGGACGAACACCCGGCTGCCGTGGCCGTTCAAGCGGGCCGACATGGCCAGGCCGTTGGCGATGGACAGGCCCTGGCCCAGCGAGCCGGTGGGAATCTCCACCCCCGGCGTGCACCCGGAATCGGGATGGCCTTGCAGAATGCTGCCAAACTGGCGCAGGGTCATGAGTTCGTCCCGGGAGAAATACCCCAGCCGGGCCAAAATCGCGTAATACGCCGGGGCCCCGTGCCCCTTGGACAGGATAAACCGATCCCGGTCGATCCAGCAGGGGTCATCGGCCTTGGCGCTCATTTCGCCAAAAAAGAGAGCCACCAGGATATCGGTGGCCGACAGCGAGCCGCCCAGGTGACCGGAACCGGCCCGATAAAGCATCTCGATAATATCGATGCGGACCTGGCGTGCGAGCTCCTCAAGTTGGTTGTGGTCCGAAATGGCCTTCGTCTCCTTTTCCGTGCGGCAATATGGCGCCTGGGGTTAGGTCCCCCGAATTATTAATTTTATGATTAACTATATCCAAACGCCAAAGGTTTTTCCACTAGAATGCCAACATTTCCTGGCCAAACGCTTAACTGGTTAAACTATTTACTTAAATAAGGGTAACGGCGTAACGTATCCCTGAGCTGGTCATGAGGGCACATCACGCGGTTCTTTAACGATCGGGACAATAATCTATCGAGCCCCTTGCAAAAAGTGCAAAAGGCCGTTTTGTCATCCTGAGCGCAGCGAAGGATCTCGTAGTTACGCCTACCTATGAGATTCTTCGGTCGCTTCGCTCCCTCAGAATGACAGGTGCGGAGATTTTGGCAAAATGCTCTATCGGAAAAACCTTTCGGTAATCACTGACTTAGATTGTTTTTCAAGGGATTCGTTATGGCCTGGATAAGGTTTTTACGAATCTAGCCCCCAGGCCTCTCCTCACGCTTGCGGGCCTCCGTGCGGTGGGGCGGGCTTCTGTGCCCGCCATCCTTATAAGCCAGGTTCGACGAAACCAGAATGGGCGTTCCTTGAAAAGTTGATTTCTCTTGGTTCCCGGCTCCTCCTTTCAGTATAATGAAAATGGCAAAATTTTGGCAGACCTGATGAGCGGCGACGGCGGCAGAGGTCTTTCTAACCTTAGAAGTTCCTGACAGCCCTCGCTTGACGATACCGAGGAGTAATCCATGGCCTTAACCCGAGACGAAGTGCTCCACGTGGCCACCCTGGCCCGCCTGAGTCTGGAGCCTGCCGAGATCGAACTTTTCACCCGGCAACTCAATGACATCCTGGCCTATGTGGAGAAGTTGCAGGAATTGGACACCACCGGTGTGGCGCCCCTGGCCCACGTCATCCCGGTCTTTAATGTCTTGAGGCCGGATGCCGTCACGCCGGGACTTGACCGGGAGGCCGCGCTTAACAATGCCCCGGCCAAAGAAAATGGCGCTTTTCTGGTGCCCAAAATCATCTAAAACGGGGCTTTGGTTCTGGGTTCTGGGTTTAAAAAAATAGGGCCGAAATAAGAGAAAATGTAGAGCGGGCACTGCCCGCCATAACTTCTGCACAGGCTGGAAAGCCTGTGCTACCGATTTTAACGAGAAACCAAAAACGAGAAACGGCAGTATAAGAGGTCAAAGCATGGGGGAACCCATTTATAGTCTGAGTATAAGCAAGCTTGCGCCCCTTTTGGCTTCAGGCGAAGTCTCGCCGCAGGAAGTAACCGAAGCCTGCCTCACCCGCATCAAAGAGCGCGACGGCGAGCTCAACACCTTTATCACCGTTGATGAGCCGGGCGCCCGGGCCATGGCCGAAGAGGCCGCGGCCCGCTTCAAGCGCAATGATGCCACCCCCCTCACCGGCATTCCCCTGGCGCTCAAGGACGTCATGGTGACCCGGGGTCTGCGCACCACCTGCGGCTCCCGCATCCTGGAGAACTTCGTCCCGCCCTATGACGCCTTTGTCTGCGCCCGGCTGCGCCAGGCCGGTGCGGTTATCCTGGGCAAGCTCAACATGGACGAGTTCGCCATGGGCTCCTCCACGGAAAACTCGGCCTTCGGCCCCTCCCGCAACCCCTGGAACCGGGATTACATCCCCGGCGGCTCCTCCGGCGGCTCAGCCGCCGCGGTGGCCGCGGACCTGTGCATCGCGTCGCTGGGCTCCGACACCGGCGGCTCCATCAGGCAGCCCGCGTCGCTGTGCGGGGTGGTGGGGCTGAAACCCACCTATGGCCGGGTCTCCCGCTACGGGCTGGTGGCCTACGCCTCCTCCCTGGACCAGATCGGCCCCCTCACCAAAGAAGTCCGGGACGCGGCCATCCTGCTCCAGGCCATTGCCGGCCACGACCCCAAGGACTCCACTTCGGTCAACGAGCCGGTGCCGGACTATCAGGAACGCTTGGGCCGGGAGATTAAAGGTTTGAAGGTCGGGGTCCCCAAGGAATTCTTCGGCGCCGGTCTCGATCCCGAGGTCGAAGCCGCGGTCAAAGCCGCCTTACAGACCCTCACGGGCTTGGGCGCGGACCTCATCGAGGTGAGCCTGCCCCACACCGAGTACGCGGTGGCCACCTACTACGTCCTGGCGGTGGCCGAAGCCTCCTCCAACCTGGCCCGCTACGACGGGGTGAAGTACGGCTTCCGGGCCGACGGCAAGAGTCTTCTGGACATGTACGCCCAAACCCGGTCCCAGGGCTTCGGAGCCGAGGTCCGGCGCCGCATCATGCTGGGGACCTATACCTTATCCGCCGGCTATTATGACGCCTATTATATAAAGGCTTCCCAGGTGCGGGCCTTGATCCGCCGGGACTTCGAGACCGCGTATCAACAATGCCAGGTGATCGCCACCCCCGTGGCTCCCACCCCGGCCTTCCGCCTGGGGGAAAAGGTGGACGATCCCCTCACCATGTACTTGTCGGACATCTTCACCATTTCCGCCAACCTGGGCGGCATCCCCGGCATTTCGGTGCCTTGCGGTTTTTCCAGCGGCGGCCTGCCCATCGGCCTGCAACTCCTGGGACCCGTGTTCGGCGAGGCGGATTTGTTCCAGGTGGCTTACGCCTTCGAGCAGGCTACCGATTTTCACCGCCGCAAGCCCCCTTTCTAGCTTATCGAAGTTATCCTCTCTTCTTTGCGGAGAGCGGGCCGGTGCGGGTGCATTGAGAGAAAATGATTTTGGCAAAGATTGATGAGATAGTGCGGAGTGCATCATGACCCATGCATTCAGGATAACCGAGGCCCTCTGCTTACTGTTTATCCTTCTGACTGTAAGCCTGGGAGGCGCCCGGGTAACGGGTGCCGCAGAGCCGGGAGGCAGCCTCAGCCTGAACCAGGCGATTGACATCGCCTTGAAAGAACAGCCCACCCTCAAGCAGTCCCGGGAGAACGTGGCCGCGTCCCGGTATAACATCGGAGTGGCCCGGTCCGCCTACCTGCCCCAGGTCAATTTCATCGCCAATTATTATTACGGCAACGCCTTCCCCGCATCATCCAACCGGCCCGGCACCTCTGGAACCAGCGGGTCCACCGGCAGTGTTGGCGCAGTGGAGGTGACCAATTATTATATCTATCAGTTTCAGGCGAGCCAATTGCTCTACGACTTTGGCAAAACCCCCGGTCTGATCAACCAATCCCGGGCCTCCTTTGGCCAGACCCAGCAAGATTACGCCGGCACCCGGCAACAAGTGGTTCTGGACGTCCGTACCGCCTATTTCGGTTATCTGGCGGCCCAGCGGGCTCAGAAGGTCCAGGAAGACACGGTGAAGCAGAACCAGGACCTGCTGAAACAGGCCCAGGGTTTCTACAAAGTGGGCTTAAAAGCCAAGATCGATGTGACCAAGGCTGAGGCCAACCTTTACCAGGCGGAAGCTAATCTCATTCAGGCCAAAAATAATGTGCAATTAGCCCAAGTCACCCTGACAACTGCGCTGGGTTTGAAGACCTGGCCTTTTTCCAAGGTAGAAGATGTGCTGGAAGTGACGACCCAGCCCCAATCCCTGGAGGAGCTGAAAGCCAAGGCCCTGGAACGGCGTCCGGAAATTTTGAAAAACCGCCATGTCCAGGAATTTAATCGAGCCGCGGTCACCGTAGCCCGGTCCGGCTATTTTCCCACGTTGAGTTCTACCGCGGCCTACGGCTGGCAGAGTGTGGATCAGCCCTTCGCCGACCTCCCCAACAACTGGTATGTGGGTGCGGCGCTGACGGTCCCCATCTTCGAAGGCCTCTCCACCGCCTATTCCCTCAGCCAAAACAAGGCCCAATTGCGGGCCAGCGTCGAAAATTACGAAGTGCTGCGGCAAAACGTCACCAAAGAAGTCAATCAGACCTATCTGAACGTCAAGACCGGCTGGGAACTCATCCGGGCCACCAAAAAAGCGCTTGAGGCCGCCCGGGAAAATCTGCGCCTGGCCTGGGGGCGCTATCAGGCAGGGGTGGGCACCATCATCGAATTTACCGACGCCCAGGTGCAATTTTCCCAGGCCGACTTGAATTTTGTCCAGGCCCTCTATAACTACCGGGTATACGAAGCTCAACTGGACAAGGCCATCGGCAAGGCGTTTTAGGCAGGTTTCAGGTGTCGGGTGTCAGTGGGGGCTTTGATGCGACCGTTGATTAACTAGTGGCAAACTGGGTCAGTTTTAGCGCCGTTGACACTGGTTTTTCTCCTGAAACCTGACACCTGAAACCTGAAACCTGCCTCTACCAGAGGCCGTGGCGTTCCAAATCCTGCCGCAACTCCTGAGGAGAGCGAAACTGCCAGGCCTTTAGCCCCTGGGCCAGGGCTCCATCCACAAATACCGCCTTATCATCCAGGAAGAGAATTTCTTCCGGCGGTCGGCTCACCCGTTGAATGAGGGCCTGATAGATGGCTGCCTCCGGCTTGCGGCTGCCCACCTCAAAAGATAGGATAAAGGCCTGGAACTGCTGTAAAATGGCGTCAAACCGTTCCCGGATATAATCAAAGTGCAGGGAGTTGGTGTTGGACAGTAAAAACAAGGGAAAGCGGGGCGCCAGGTGGGCCACCACCGCGGCCATGGCCTCCATGGGGTCGAAGATGTCGCACCAGAGTTCCCGGAACCGGGCATAGGACAGGGTCACCCCAAAGTGGGTCGTGACCCGCTCATAAAACTCCCGGGTAGTGATGCGGCCGGTATCATAGCCCGGCTCCAGGCTGGATTCAAATACCTGGGCGTAGACCTCCTGGGGGCTCAAGCCCGCCAGCGCGGCCACCCGCCGGCAGAAGCGCTGGTGGTCCACCTTGACCAGGACGTTGCCCAGGTCGAAGGTAATAGCGGTGATTGGGCGAAGAACAGGTGCTCCGGCGTGGGTTAATCTCTCTGCAACCATGCAGTTTATTTTACCTGCGCGCTCCACCGTGACAAGTCCCCCGAACCGTATTATAGTAGAATATAATATTAATTGGCATAATCAGCCGGCTGAACTGCTGACCTGAACATCCCGGCTGGGCGTGGCCGGGGTTGCCCAAGGGCAAACTTCACCGCCCTCTGGCCCCGGCCGCCCCGCTACCCAAATCCGCCACAGGAGGTGCCGGATGGCTCGTCCGAGGAGTTGGACCTGGACTGTCATTATCAGTTTGTTAGTGGGGATCGCGGCTGCCACGGCCTTCTGGCAATACAGCCCGTATGGCCATGAGCAGGTGGCCCAGCAGTCCCAGTCGCTCACCGCAGAGGTGAAGGGGGGAGCCCTGCATCTGAAAAAATCGGCCTCTCAGGCTACCGGCTCCCACTTCCAGATGGTGACCGATGGCAAGCAAGTCTTCATTGTGGACCTGAAAAGCGGGCGGGTCTGGCGTTATTTCCACCAGACCAAGGAAGAAGGCTTCAGCCGGGAAGACGAAGGCTTCCTGCCCATCCCCTTTTATTATGCGGGTAAAAAACATTACTCCGCTGCCGAGATCGAGCCGCCCGCAGGCCTTCCCGGAAACCCGGCGGCCCCCGCACCTGAGGAGAACCAGCCCCGATGAGCCGCGCGTGGCGCCAGAATCTGATCTGGGCCGTATTTATTCTGGTGCTGGCGGCTGTCATGGGTCTTTTGCAGGAATGGTCCCTGGTTCGCCAGTCCTGGCGCGGGGAACTGACTACCCGTATTGAGAAGGCCCGCAACCAGCGCCGCCAGAAAGAATTTCAGGGGATAAATACCGTTAACCTGGCCCAGGCCTACGCCCTCTTTCAAAACGGCAAGGCCCTGTTCATCGACTCCCGGCCCGATGGCGAGTACGCCGAGTTACACATCCCTAAAGCTCTACATATCACCCCGTTTATGCTGGAGATCCGCGGCGCTGAGACTGTGGCCGCCATCGCCAAGGACCGGGAGATTGTGGTTTATTGCTCCCAGGCCAACTGCGATTTGGCCCTGCAGGTGGCGGAGAAACTGCAGGCTCTGGGGTTTTCCCGGGTCATGGCCTTCATGGGAGGATTCCGGGCCTGGGACGAAGCCGGCTATCCCGCGGATACGAGTAAATGATGGCGGTAATAGGAAAAACCGCTTTGCCTTTTACCCCGACTTCTTTTGGAGCGTGACTTGCAGATTACCAAAAATCTGATAGCCCGACGGGCGCTGGAGATAATCTTAGGCGGCCTGTTTTTTTATGCCGGGTTGCAAAAACTCCTACACCCCTATGAATTTGCCGAAGCGGTCCTGGCCTACCAGTTGGTTCCGGAAACCCTGGTGGGCGTGGTTGTGGCCGTGCTGCCCTGGGTGGAGATCGCCGCGGGGCTCTGCCTGGCCGCGGGGGTAAAACGGCGTAGTTGTCTGCTCATCCTGTCCGGGCTGTTGGCCGCCTTTCTGGTCGTCATCCTCGTCACCCTGGCCCGGGGCCTGAAAATCGACTGCGGCTGCGGCCTTTTTTTCCAACGGCAGGTAGGTCTCGTGGCCATTGCAGAAGACCTGTTTCTACTGGCCTGGGCCGCAGGGCTGTATCAATGGGAGCGTTTGACCGCGGGACACAACTCCTTGGGCTTTTCACCGAAAACCGAAAACTGAAAAACGTCTTTATATATGGCCAAATTTTTCAATTTTTACGACCCGCTGGAAAAACGCTACGTCTTCAACAGCTTCCTGGTGGTAGTGGCGCTGGTGGAGATCCTTATTCTCGTCTTAACCCTCATCTGGCAGATGGACGAGGGCATCTTCGCCGGCCAGCCTAAAATCATTCCCTTCCCCTGGACGGATTACCTGCTGGCCGCGTTTGTCGCCCCTATCGCCCTGCTGTTTCTCTTCGGGGTCGTCATCCAGGGCTTCGATCTCCTGTGCCGGGAGGCCCCGGCGGCCACCCCCGGTGCCCCGCCGGGAAAATGGGGGGCTCGTTTCTGGCGGCTGCGCTACCTCCTGGGGCTCCTGGCCTTCATGGCCGTATTGGTGCTCGTCCTCAAGGGCAATATCGTCTTTCCCCTGCTGGCTTCAGCCATCAAATTTATCGGCCTGGGGGGCTCCTATGTCCTCATTGCCCTTTTGGCCTTGGCCCTGCTCTATCTCCCCCTGCGTCTCTGGCTGCGCTACCGCCTCCAGAAAAAAGCCATGGAGTATCAATACCTCCTAACCCTGGCAGAGCGCCACGGGGTGGTGGTGGTGGACCCAAAACTCCATCCGGAACTGGCGGCGGAGCTTGAAGAGAAAAAAAATTTAGCCGCACCAACCATAACTCTCCTGACGGCTCCCGATTTTTCTGAAGAACCCGGGCCTAATAAATCGGACTTGTGAAATTTTTCCTTTACAGCCGGTGCCATTCTAGGGTATGAATTGACATTCAGCTAATAGATTGCTCACAGAACTATGAAGCGGCTAGGGGAAGTACAGCGCATTTAACCTCGCAGTTTTGGGTATCGACCTTAAACCTTTAAGGAAATCATTACGTTATAGGAGGGCAGTGGACAGTATGGATATTATGAGTTTCGCGTTGATTTGTGGCGCAGTGGGCGTGGCCTATGGCCTGTTCACCACCACCTGGGTCCTGAAACAGGACGCTGGCAATCCCCGGATGCAGGAAATCTCTGCGGCGGTCCGGGAAGGCGCCAATGCCTTCTTGAACCGTCAGTATAAAACCGTAGCCATGGTGGGCGCGGTGGTCTTCGTGCTGCTGTTCGCACTGGGCAAATACACGGCTATCGGCTTCGTCATCGGCGCCGTGGGTTCGGCCCTGGCCGGCTACGTCGGCATGTATGTGTCGGTGCGGGCTAATGTGCGCACCGCCCAGGCAGCCTTTACCAGCATGGCCCACGCCCTGAAAGTATCCTTCCGGGGCGGCTCCGTCACCGGCATGCTGGTAGTAGGCCTGGCCCTGTTGAGCGTGGCCGGATACTACAAGTTCTTGATGACGGCTGCTCCCCATGAAGCCATGCACGCCCTCATCGGTCTCGGCTTCGGCTGCTCCTTGGTGTCCGTGTTTGCCCGGTTGGGCGGAGGCATCTACACCAAGGCTGCTGACGTCGGCGCCGACCTGGTTGGTAAGGTCGAAGCCGGCATCCCCGAGGACGACCCCCGGAACCCCGCGGTTATCGCCGACCAAGTGGGCGACAACGTGGGTGACTGCGCCGGTATGGCCGCCGACCTTTACGAGACTTACGTCGTGACCGTGGTGGCCGCCATGCTGCTGGCCTTCACCGTTTACGGCGCCGGTTCTCCGGCCATCGTCTTCCCGATGGTCATCGGCGGCGTGTCCATCATCGCCTCGGTCATCGGCACCTACTTTGTGCGTTTGGGGAAAGGCGACTACGTCATGGGCGCCCTGTATAAGGGGCTGGCTGCGGCGGGCATTCTGGCGATCATCGCTTTCTACCCCCTGGTTAACAAGTTCATGGCCGGCGTCGCCTCCAAGACTGTGGGTAGCGCGGCAGGCTTTGCTATTCCAACCATGAACGTCTTCCTGCTGGCGGTGATCGGTGTATTGCTCACCGGGCTGATCGTGGGCATTACCGAATACTTCACTTCCAAGAGCTTCAACCCGGTTAAGTCCATCGCCCTGGCCTCCACCACCGGCCATGGCACCAACGTCATCCAGGGTCTGGCCATGTCCATGAAGTCCACCGCGGCGCCGGTTATCGTCATCGTCGTGGCCATCCTGGCGGCCTTCCACCTGGGTGGCGGCTTGGCCCACCCCGGCACCGGTCTTTATGCTATCGCCCTCACCGCGGTGGCCATGCTCTCCATGACCGGTATCGTCGTAGCCATTGACTCGTACGGTCCCATCACCGACAACGCCGGCGGCATCGCCGAGATGTCGGAACTGCCAGAGGAGATCCGGAACATTACCGATCCTCTGGATGCGGTGGGCAACACCACCAAGGCCGTCACCAAGGGTTACGCCATCGGTTCCGCCGGTCTGGCCGCCCTGGTGCTCTTCGCCGAGTACTCCCGGTCCTTCCCCGGCGTCATGTCCTTTGACCTGGCCGATCCTCGGGTCATCGCCGGCCTGTTCATCGGCGGCCTGCTGCCCTACTTCTTCGCAGCCCTGTGCATGGAGGCCGTTGGTAAGGCCGCCGGCGGCGTGGTTGAGGAAGTGCGGCGCCAGTTCCGGGAAATCCCCGGCATCATGGAAGGCACCAGCAAACCCGAATACGGCACCTGCGTGGACATCGTCACCAAGAGCGCTCTGCGCCAGATGATGCTCCCCGCTCTGATCCCGGTATGTGCGCCCCTGATCGTCGGCTTCATGCCCGGCTTGGGTCCCGTTGCCCTGGGCGGCATGCTCATCGGCTCCATCGTCACCGGCCTGTTCCTGGCTATTGCCATGACCTCCGGCGGCGGCGCCTGGGATAACGCCAAGAAGGCCATCGAAGACGGCCTCTACGGCGGTAAGGGCTCTGATGCCCACAAAGCGGCAGTCACCGGTGACACCGTAGGCGACCCCTACAAAGACACCGCCGGCCCCGCCATCAACCCGATGATCAAGGTCGTCAACATCGTCGCCCTGCTCATCGTGCCTCTGCTGCTGAAGTAAACAAGACCTCAGATGTAAGGGCGGGTTTAAAACCCGCCCCTACCAGCAATGTAAAGCCGGTCCCGTTTGGGGCCGGCTTTTTTTATGGAGGATTGGAAACTGGCGGGAACCCAGTCCAAATTCATTTCCACATGAAACGGACCTATTGGCGGGTGGGCCTCCGAAGCCGCCATCCTAAGAGAGTTTGTTGCGACTGAATGTGAACTTAACGCTACCCTTTCTGTTTGACTATTCTAAAAAAACCTCGAATTTAGATTAAGAAATCCATGAAAGGTGCCGAAATATAGGTAACTAAAGCCCACTTATTTTTAAACATAAAGGACAGCCATGGACATTCCGAGCTCGCAATGGGTCAGAATCTTCGATGCCATTAATGACGGAGTAATGCTGGTGGATCTCCAGGGCAACATTTTGGGCGCCAATCGGGCCATGAAGGATTTGTTGGGCAAGCCTGTGGGTGAGCCCCTTTCCGGTCCGTGTTGGGAACTGGTCAATTCGATCTATTGCACCAGCGATGGATTCCCCTTGCAGCGCATGCTCCAGACTAACCGGAGGGAAAGTCTGTTGCTACAGCATAACGGTCGCTGGCTCAATGTGATCGTGGACCCGCTGACGGAGGAGAGCGGGCGGATCATCGGAGGGGTCCAAATCGTCACCGACGTCACCGACCACAAACTCTGGGAGTCGGCCCTGGAGGAACGTCTCAAGTTGGCCTCCCTGACCGCAAATATATTTCTGAATCTCAACACGGCCGCTCCTGTGCCTGAGATGTTGCAAAAGTGCGCCGAGATCATGGTGCAGAGCCTGGACGCGGCCTTCGCCCGCATCTGGACTATTAACGATGCGGGCGACTTCTTGGACCTCCAGGCCAGCGCCGGCATGTACACCCATCTGGATGGGCCCCACGGCCGCATTCCCCTCAACCGGGATATCAAGATTCCCAATATTGCCCGCACCCGCCAACCCCACCTCACTAATCAGGTCTTGGGCGACCCACAGGTTGGCGATCAGGAATGGGTCAAGCGGGAAGGTATGGTCTCTTTTGCCGGCTATCCCCTGATAGTTCAAGATCGGCTGAAAGGGGTTATGGGCCTTTTTGCCCGGCATCCCCTGACGGAATTTGTCCTTAAGGCCATGGCGAACGTAGCGGATAGCGTCGCTTTGGCTATCGAGCAGCGGCGCGCCGAGGATGCGTTGCTGCTGAGTGAAAAGCGTTTCCGCACCCTGGTGGAAACCGCTCCCAGCGTCATTATCGGCCTGACGCCTGACCATCGCATTATCGAGTTCAATCCGGAGGCTGAACGATTATACGGTATGAGCAGCTCCGAGGCTTTGGGTCAGAATTATTTTGAATTGTTTCTGCCCCAGGAACTTTGGAAGCCTACTGCCTCGGAAATAAAAAAAGTCCTGGCCGGGCAACCCGTCCGGGGATTCGTCAACCTGGTCCGAGGGCATGACGGCCGCGAGCATATCATGTCCTGGGATGCCAACCCCCTCCTGGATGCCGCCGGCCAGCCGGCGGCCGCACTGGCCATCGGTCAAGATATTACCGAACGCAAGCGGGCCCAAGAGCGCCAGGCCGTCCAATTCGCGATTAGCAAGGCCCTGGCCGAGTCGTCCACCCTGCTGGAGGCCGGCCCCCGGTTCCTGCGAGCCGTTTGTGAAGAACTAAAGTTTGACGTGGGAGAATTGTGGCTGGTGGACCATGAAAGTAACCTGCTGCGCCGTCAGGCCCTCTGGAGCCAGCCATTCAGTTTGCCATCTAACTTTATCTTTCCGGTTGAGGTCCGGACTTTTTCATCCGGAGAAGGCCTGCCAGGGGAGGTCTGGGCCAGCATTCAGCCCGTTTGGATCGACAATCTGGCCGATGATCCCCGTTTCCTTAGGAAATCCCTGATGGCCCAGGCAGGGTTGCGCGGCGGTTGCGCCTTCCCCATACTCCTGGGCCGGGAAGTGATCGGGGTGATAGCCCTCTTCGCCAAAGAACTGCGGCATCCGGATGAGCACCTCAACAAACAGATGGACGACCTGGGCCACCAGATGGGCCAGTTCATCCAGCGCCGGCGCGCCGAAGATAAGCTGCTTCACCTGTCTCTTTATGACGGCTTAACGGGCTTGGCCAATAGCGCCTTATTGCGGGATCGTCTCCAGATGACCCTGAATAAGGGCCGAAGCTCCCCGGGCCATACCTTCGCAGTGCTCTTCATAAACGTGGACCGTTTCCAGAAGATCAACGACACCTTGGGACATGGAGTGGGAGATCAATTGCTGATCGACATTGCCCGCCGCTTGGAGGAATGTGTACGTCCGGAGGATACCGTGGCCCGGTTCAGTGCGGACAACTTCATCATCTTACTGGCGAATGTCAAGGAAGACCGGCAGGCCATCGTGGTGGCAGGAAGGATACGCCAGTGCTTGCACCCCTGTTTCCATTTAGCCGGCCATGAAGTATTTGTCACCGTGAGCCTTGGCATTGCCATGGGCGCCGGTGATTATGAGACCCCCGATGAAATCTTGCGGGACGCCGACCTGGCCATGAACCGCGCCAAGGACCTGGGCAAGGATCGCTTTTTCCTGTACGACCCGGCCATGCGAGGGCCATCAGTGGAGGCTTTCTCTCTGGAACGGGATTTGCGCTGGGCCTTGGAGCGACAAGAGTTGCTATTGCATTACCAGCCCTTGGTGGAATTGGCCTCGGGACGCTTAACCGGCTTTGAGGCCCTGGTGCGCTGGAACCACCCCGAGCGCGGTCTCGTCATGCCCGGGGAGTTCATCCCCCTGGCGGAAGAGACCGGCCTGATCCTGCCCTTGGGCCAGTGGGTGTTGCGTGAGGCCTGCACCCGGATGCAGGCCTGGCAGACCCGGTTCCAGCCAGACCCGCCGTTGACCATCAGCGTCAATCTCTCGGCACGGCAGTTCACCCAGCCGGACCTGGTGGAATTGGTAGCCCAAACCCTGCAGGGGACCGGCTTGCCGGGAACTCAGTTAAGACTGGAAATCACCGAGACCGCGGTAATGTACGACCCCGAAGCCGCCATCCGTATGTTGACCGCATTAAAAGATTTAGGGGTCCGATTGAGTATTGATGATTTTGGCACCGGCCATGCCTCCCTCCGCTATTTGCAGCGCCTGCCGGTGGATAGCCTGAAAATTGACTATTCCTTCATAAGCAAGCTAAAAGTGAGCCCGGAGAGCGCTACCATTGTCAAAGCCATCTTGGGACTGGCCGGCAACCTGGGGCTCCGGGTGGTTGCCGAAGGCATCGAAACAGCCGGAGAACTCCACCTCCTGCAAAAATGGGGCTGTGGCTATGGCCAGGGCTTTTATTTCTTCCGGCCGATGGATCAGGAGGCCGCCGCAGCTCTGATCGCGGCAGGAGAAAAACCCCTCCTTTGAAAAACTTGGAGGCTGCTGCGCCTCCCATAAACCTCCTTTATCAGCCAGGCCACCAGCATCGTGGACGTCACCCCCAACATGGCCCCATGGCACCTTGTCCACTTGCGAACGCAGTCAATTATTAGGATGGATAACTGCTTCTCGTTCCGTAATTTTAACCGAAAATTGAAAACTGCAAAAATTATTACCGGCAGATCTTCCGGATATACTCAAGTCCTATCCTCAATTTGCCGATAACTAGTGGTGAAGGCCATCGAACCCGGAATTACCGGGCCGGTGCAATGTTCCTCTATGCAAAAGACGCGTTCCTTTTCCGACACTGCCAGCGATAGCGCCCAACATCAGCAGGAGGTCGAAGCCCTGCTGGCCGGCTCCCAGGCTGTCTTGAGCCATCCCTCATTTGAAGACGCGGCCAAAGCTATTTTTGAGACCTGTAAAACCGTAATTGGCGCCACGGCCGGATTCGTGGCCCTTTTAGGTGCGGATAACACCGAAACCGAATTACTGTTTTTGGACGCCGGCGGTGTGCCTTGTTCGGTGGACCCTGGGCGGTCCATGCCCATTCGCGGCTTCTTGAACGAGGCCTTCCGCCTGGGCCAACCCATGTTTGACAACGATTTCGACCGCGGCGACCGGCTGCAATTTTTACCTCTTGGACATATGCGCCTGGCCAACGTGTTGTTTGCTCCCCTCATAGTAGGAGGCCGCGCCGCGGGGCTCCTGGGTCTGGCCAACAAGCCCGACGGTTTTACCGGCCATGACGCCTACCTGGCCGAAAGGTTCGCAGATTTTGCCGCCATCGCCCTGCGCCACAAGCGGGCCGAAGAAACCCTGAAAGAAAGCGAGGCTCGCTTCCGGCAATTGTTCGAGAGTGCGGCTGACGCCCTCTGGCTACACGATCGGGGCACTATTATCGAAGTGAATCAGCAGGCCTGCCAGAACCTGGGGCACACCCGGGCAGAATTGCTTCAATTAAATGTTTCCGACATCGAGGTCGGCTTAGGCCCAGAGGAATTGACCAAACTTTGGGAGCGCGACACTCCGCACTTAACCACCTTTGTCGGCCGCCGCCGCCGTAAGGACGGCTCCACCTATCCGGTTGAGGTCAGGACCACCAAATTTTTCTTTGGCGGACGCCATCTTCGGCTGGCTGCCGCCCGGGACATCACCGACCGCCAGCGGGTGGAGGATGCTCTAAAGGCCGCCAAGGGCAAGCTGGAATACCTCCTCACCGCCAGCCCGGCAGTGATTTACAGTTGCGAGATCACTCCCCCGCATCGGGCCACCTTCTTCAGTGAAAACGTCGTCTCCCTTTTGGGTTATGACCGGCGCGAGTTGATGGATAATCCTGCCTTGTGGCAGGAGAGTATCCATCCCGAAGATGTCCCTGGCGTGTCTGCCGCCACCGCCATATTATTTGAATGCGGCCATATATCCATGGAATACCGCTTCCGGCGCAAAGACGGGGACAATATCTGGATACAGGATGAACTGATCCTGGGGCGCGATGACCATGACAACCCCAGGGAGATCGTCGGGTTCTTGATAAATATTTCCAAAAGGAAACGGGCCGAAGCGGCCCTGCGGCAGAGCGAAATCCAGTACCGCTCCCTGGTGGAGAACACCCTGGACGGCTATATCATCTATAAGTTCCCGGCCGGAAAATTTCTTTTCCTCAACCAACGGATGTGCCAACTTTACGGGTGCAGCCGGAAGGAAGGACTGCGCCTTTCTTTCCGGGACCTCATTGTTGAGCCGGAGCAGGACCGCTTTCACCATTGGGTCCAGGCTCATGTCGAAGGTGAAAACCAGACCGCTTTCCCCCAGATCTTCAGCTTGCGTGGTCGGGACGGCGCCACCTTGCTGGCCGAAGTAGCCGTCTCCCTCATCTCTTATCAAGAAAACCCCGCGGTCCAGGTAGTCATCCGGGACATATCGGAAAGGGAGCGCCTCCGGCAACAGGTGCAATATGCTCAAAAAATGCAGGCTCTGGGTACCATGGCCGCGGGCATTGCCCACGAAATCCGCTCTCCCTTGACCGTCTGTTCCTCGGCCGCCCAGTTTATCCTGGACGACGATCTGACCCCGGAGTTTAAGCGCCAATGTCTGGAGAAGATGCTGGCTGGTATCACCAAGGCCTCCACGATCATTGAAAATCTCTTGAAATTTGCCCGTTCCCCCGAAAGAGTCGAAGCCACCAGGATGGAATTGGGCACGGTCGTCAACGATACCCTGGCGCTGGTGACCAATCAGGCCAGGTTACAAAATGTCTTCATGCAGAAAGTTATCCCCGTGGCGCCCATTTATTTTCAAGGCTTCGCCGGCTTGTTGCCTCAGGCCTTCATGAACCTGTTCCTCAATGCCGTGAACGCCATGCCGGATGGAGGCACCCTGAGTGTCCGCCTGGAGCCCTCCGAGCATGAGGCCATGGTTGTCATCACCGACACCGGCCACGGGATTGCGGCTTCAGACCTGCCCTATATCTTTGATCCGTTTTTCAGCAATTCCCAGGTAGGCCAGGGAACCGGCCTGGGCCTTTCCATCTGCCAGTCCATTATCAAACAACATCTCGGCTCCATTGAGGTGGAAAGCAACCCGGGGCAAGGCACCTGCTTTATCGTGAGATTGCCTCGCCTGCAACCGGTAAACGCGCCTGCAGGTCCTTCCCAGTAATCTCCCTAAGAGAAACTTGTTAAGAATATTGCAGCAAGAACCGATAGAGAATATAGAACGGGGCGGTTGGCAAGGCCTGCCGTAGGGTGCGTCCCACGCACCAATCATGGCTAACTCTGAACTTTGAACCTTGAACTTTTAATTTTACGGAACCGAGCGCAAACCGGAGGAAACGACAGGTTTCATGTCTGCTGACCAACGCCACCCTCATAGTCCCGCCTCTCAGGAGGCATCCCCCGGCGTCTTTTTCCGGACCTTGATTTACCTCCCCATCATCCATACCCAGGCAGATATGGGGGCGCTCCAGGAATCCGTAGCCGCCGCTACCATAGCCAAGCTGGGCCGGGCCGGATTAGCCCGCAAAGCCGGCGTCATCGAGCGGGTCTGGACGGAGATCGAGGCAGCCATTGCCGCACTTAATCTGCCCTTTGACCGGGTGCGCCTCTACCAGGACGGCTTGCCCGTCTGTGGGCGGGAGACCGAAATCGTCACGGAACTGGCCCAGGCGGACAGCCGTAATCATCAACTCCTGTTGCGCTTGATGGCTCAAGGGGCCAGCCTCATGGGGACCGAATCCGCTGACTTGCTGGTCCAGGAGTATCAGGCGGCCAAACAATCCCTGACGGTTCCCCCTCCCCGGTCCGCCGGCCTGGCGGCAAAGCGACGGGCGGCCAGTGAAAGCCTGCTTAAGCGCCGGGATCAATTCATCGCCCAGCGCATTAACGACACGCTCAAACCAGGCGAGACCGGCATTCTTTTTCTGGGAATGCTCCATGCCTTGGAACGATACCTGCAACCGGATATTAAAGTGGTCTATCCGCTCCACCGGCCTCGTTAACCCCGGAGGAAATCATGGATTCACGCGGCACCCAAGTACTTATCGTCGATGATGATCAAGATATCAGCATGATGCTTGCTGCCCTCATGAAAAAAGATGGCTTGACCCATATGGTGGCCCACGACGGGGAAGCCGCCCTGAAGCTGGTCCCTGCGGTAATGCCCGGCATGATGCTGGTAGATGTCAAGATGCCCGGCATCGACGGTATGGAGGTATTGAAGCGGGTCAAAGAAATCGAGCCCCATCTGCCGGTGGTCCTCATCACCGCCTATGCCGATATCCCCGCCTCGGTGGCGGCCATGCGGGCCGGGGCCTTTGATTACCTGCCCAAACCTTTTGACCACACCGAGGTGATCCGGGTGGTGCGCACCGCCTTGGCGGCCCGTGAGAGTCGGCTCCGGGCCGCCACCGAGGTCATCTCGGCCGATAATTGCCTCCGGGTCATGATGGGCCCCAGCGATGCCGTCAGCCACATCATTCGGGACGTAAACCGGGTGGCCCAATCGAACTTTAGTGTCATTATCCAGGGCGAAACCGGCTCGGGCAAGGAACTGGTGGCGCGGTCCATCTTCCAGTTGAGCCCCCGCAGCAACGCTCCTTTTATCCCGTTAGATTGCGGCGCCATCCCCGAAACCCTCATTGAAAGCGAGCTCTTCGGCTATCAAAAAGGAGCCTTCACCGGAGCCAGCACCCCCAAGGCCGGGAAATTCGAAGCCGCTCATGGCGGCACCCTCTTCCTGGATGAAATTGCCAACCTGCCCTTGGGGGCCCAGGCGAAACTGCTGCGCGTCATCCAGGAAAAGGCAGTCCTGCGCTTGGGGGCCACCCAGCCCGTGAAAATCGATGTACGCCTGCTCACCGCCAGCAACCAGCCGCTCCAGGGTCTGGCGGAATCGGGCCAGATGCGGGAGGACCTCTTCTTTCGATTGAATGAGTTTATCATCACCATTCCTCCTTTAAGGGACCGCAAAGACGACATCCCTTACCTGGCCAAGCGCTTCCTGGATATCACCAATAAAGAACTGCGCAAAAACGTCCAGCGCTTCTCCGAATACAGCCTCGAAGCCCTGTTGTCCTACAACTGGCCGGGAAACGTGCGTCAGCTCAGATCCGTCATCCGCCGGGCCGTGCTCCTGGCCGACGATATCATCACGGAACGGCATCTGGACATCAAGCGGACGCCGGTGCCGGGCTTGGCCTTCACGCCTCGGATTGAAGGCATCCCCTGGCAAGAACTCTCCCTCAAAGAGATCGTCCACCGCAGCGTCGTCACCGTGGAGCGGGAAGTCCTGCTCCAGGTGCTGAAATATACCAAAGGCAACAAGGCCAAAGCGGCACGACTGTTGCAGATAGATTATAAGACGATACATACGAAGATGAAGCTGTTTGGCATTAATCGATCTGGAGGCAGTCATGACTAAGAAGCGCGGCGGTGGTGAAGGCATTGGTTTTGGAGGGGTCTTCAAGGGTCTGGCGGACCTCATCGAAAAGCTGGGCGATCTGGCGGAAAAGGGCGAACATCTCAAAGAAAGCGGAGAAATCCATCATCAGGACGTCAAAGGCGTCTATGGTTTCTCCGTGAAAGTAGGTCTGGGGGATAAAGGGGGTAAAGAGGTCAAGGTCGAGCCCTTCGGCAACGTTCGAAAGGACACCAAGACCGGGGAAACCGTGGTCCAGGAAATCCGGGAACCCGTGGTGGACGTCTTTGAAGAAAAAGACCATACCCTGGTGGTGGCCGAGATGCCCGGCGTCAGCACCAAGGACGTGCGCCTGGAAGTGAAAGACGACCTGCTCACCATTATTGCCGAAAAAAAAGACAAGAAGTATCGCAAGGAGATCCTCCTGCCCCGGAGCTATCCCCAGGAAAAGATGAAAATATCTTGTAACAACGGCATCTTGGAAATCAAGTGCGTCATGTAGTCTTGGCCAAAGGGGTGGCACAGCCAACCCTTTAAAAAGAATGTGGTATCTTTTGTAGGGTCGGACCCATGTGTCCGCCTTATCCAAGGCTTCGCGGAGCAAATTTGCCCGCAAAAAATTGTAAAATAAGCTGGGACATGACAGAGAAATTATGAGCAAATCAGAAGACTCAACCCTCAAACTGAAGGTGACCGAGGCCCTGAGCAAAGATGTGGGCCGCGCCTATGCCCGCATGGGACCGGAAGACCTGGAGAAACTCCAGGTGGCCATAGGTGACATTATCGAGGTCGCGGGCAAGCGCAAAACGGTCTGTAAGGCCATGCCGGCCTATAAAGACCTCCGGGGCCGGTCCCGGGTCCAGTTGGACGGCATTAGCCGGGAAAACGCCGGCGCCGGTATCGATGATTTCGTGCACGTGCGCAAGCTCACCTGCCGCCCGGCCGAACATGTCATCCTTACCCCCATCACCATTACCCCTGCCGACCGGGATCTCCAATATATCGGCAGCCTGTTGGACGGCTTGCCGGTCATGGAGGGCGACCGCATCCGGGCCACTCTGTTCGGCAGCCGTACCGCGGACTTCAAGGTGGAAGCCCTGACTCCCAGAGGACCGGTGCTGATCAATCCCACCACGTCCCTGGTGATCGGCAAGGCCGGCGCCCCGCCAGAGGCTCGCCGGGTCGCCGTTTCCTATGAAGACATCGGCGGCCTCAAGCCCCAGCTTCACCGCATCCGGGAGATGATCGAACTCCCTCTGCGCTACCCCGAGCTGTTTGAGCGCTTAGGGATCGACGCGCCCAAGGGCGTGTTGCTCCACGGCCCTCCCGGCTGTGGTAAAACCCTCATCGCCCGCACCATTGCCCACGAAACTGAGGCCAATTTTTTCACCGTGAGCGGCCCTGAAGTGATCCACAAATTCTATGGCGAATCCGAGGCCCACCTGCGCAAGATCTTTGAAGAGGCGTCCCGGAAAGGCCCCAGCATCATCTTCATGGACGAAATCGACGCCATCGCTCCCCGGCGCGAGCAGGTAGTGGGAGACGTAGAGAAACGGGTGGTGGCCCAACTTCTGGCCTTGATGGACGGGCTTAATAAGCGCCAAAACGTCATTGTCATTGCCGCTACCAATATCCCCAACGCCCTGGACCCGGCGCTCCGGCGGCCGGGGCGCTTCGACCGGGAGATTGCCATCCCCATCCCCGATCGTTTTGGCCGCCAGGCCATCCTGGAGATCCACAGCCGGGGCATGCCTCTGGCCGAAGACGTGGATATGACGCACCTGGCCGAGATCACCCATGGGTTTGTGGGGGCCGATCTGGAAGCCCTATGCCGGGAGGCGGCCATGCTCTGCCTGCGCCGCTTGATGCCGGACATTGATTACGGTCTCGCCACCATCCCCTATGAACAACTGGCGCAATTGGAAGTGCACATGGACGACTTCCTGGCCGCACTCCGGGAAGTGGACGCGTCGGCCATCCGGGAGGTGTTCGTCGAAGTTCCGGATGTGCGCTGGGAGGACGTGGGCGGCCTTAAGGCGGTCAAAGAGCGCCTCAAGGAAGCGGTGGAGTGGCCGCTCAAGTATGCCCATCTCTTTAAAAAAGCGGGCATCAAGCCACCAAAAGGCATCCTCCTGGCTGGAGCGCCGGGCTGCGGCAAGACCCTGATCGCCAAGGCCATCGCCACTGAGTCCCAAGTAAATTTCCTCTCGGTGAAAGGGCCGGCCCTGATGTCCAAGTACGTGGGTGAATCCGAACGGGGCGTGCGGGAAATGTTTAAGACCGCCCGCCAGGCCGCGCCCTGCATCATTTTCCTGGATGAGACCGAGGCCTTGCTTCCGGCCCGGGGCATGGGGAGCTCCGACTCCCATGTGTCTGAACGAGTCCTCAGCCAGTTCCTGGCCGAGTTGGACGGTATAGAGGAATTGAAGGGAGTACTGGTGTTGGGAGCCACCAACCGCCTGGATATGATGGACCCCGCGGTGCTGCGGCCGGGACGCTTCGATGAAATCGTACAGATCCCTCCCGCTGACGAAGCCGACCGCCGGGAGATCTTTGCCGTCCATCTCCGGAACAAACCCCTGGCCAAGGGCATCAGCGCGGCCAAGTTGGCGGCCCGCACCGAGGGCCTGAGCGGTGCCGAAATCGCTGCGGTCTGTGACAAAGCCGCTCTCGCTGCGGTCCGCCGCGCCGTCGCCGCAGAAATCGCCCAGTCTGGCGCAGGCGAAGCCAAAGTGCTCATCACCTTAAGCGACCTGGAGGAACCGCTCCAGGAAATGCTGGGCAAAGATGATACTGCTTGACCTTGTAAGAAAATAAGAGTGAGGCGCAGCCGGGCTTGAAGTATCCTTTCGCCCTTCTCATAAAGCAATATTTTAAAGTCCAGAAATATTCATCACGGTATTTAAAGGAATCCCTTCTCTCTCCCCTCTCCCCCAATGGGGGAGAGGGGTTAGGGTGAGGGGGAAATCAGAATAATGCCCCAAGGACTCTACCTTTTCTGCCTGGCCCGGCTCAACCGGCTGCCATCGATTCTGAAAGCCAAGGGATTGGATGGCCAAAGCCCCCTTGAAGTGGCCGGCTATCAAGATCTCGCCGCGGTCTTAAGTCCAGTGTCTCTGGAGGATTTCTGCGGACCGGACGCAGAAACCCGGTTGCAAGACCTAACCTGGATCGGCCCCCGGGTTATCCGCCATCAGGAAGTGGTGGCCGAAGTGATGCGGCATTCACCGGTCCTCCCGGCCCGATTCGGCACCATCTTTTCCACGCCCCAGAGTTTGAACGAGGTACTTAAGCGGCACCATGACACCGTCGCCGGATTCCTGGACCGTATCACGGACCAGGAGGAGTGGGCGGTTAAAGGGATGCTGGACCAGGCTGGGGCCAAGGCGAAATTGTTCTCCCTCAAGCTGGCCAAAGAGGGGGACCGACTAGCGGCCTTATCGCCAGGATTGCGCTACTTTCAGGAGCAACGTCTTAGGGCTGAGTGCGACCAGGAACTGCAGCTTTGGCTCAAAGACGTCTGCCAGGAACTGTGGGTCAGCCTCCGGGAGTATGCTGCGGATGTCCGGGAACGCCGGTTGCTTTCCCGGGAAGCCAGCGGCAGTGACCAGGATATGGTCTGGAATTGGGCCTTTATGGTGCCTCAAACTGCGGTACCGGCTTTTTTAGCGCGGGTCCGGGACGCGGGCGCCCAATACGCCCACCGCGGCTTGGCCATAGACTGCACCGGCCCCTGGCCGCCCTACAGCTTCACACCGGCCCTGAACTTGGAGCCTGAAACATGAGCTGCCTGTTTTATTGCATCCAGCGCTATCCCGGCCCGGAGATAGCCCCGCCCCTCCTGGGGGTGGGGGGTGGTCCGGTCTATCAGGTGACGCACCGGAGTTTGCGAGCCGCGGTTTCCAGGATTAATCAGGGAGATCTGGCTCCCGACCTCCCCCGAGTCCAGACCTATGAGCAGGTGGTGCTCTCCTGTCACCGGCAGGGCACCGTTATCCCCATGCGCTATGGCTGCGTGGTTGAGGAAGACTCCCAGGTCACCCAGCATTTGGACGAACACGGCCCCCACTATGAGGCTCTCCTTTCGGAACTGGAAGGCTGCGTCGAGATGGGTCTGAGGGTCTTGTTGCCGTCAGGCCCCTGGGCCGCGGTGACCCCGGGCGGTCCAGAGAGCTGCCGGGAGCTTGCCGGCCCGCCCCCCGACCCCTCGGCCATGCCGGAGCGCCTCGGCTTGGCCTACCTCACGGCTCGCAAGGCCCATTATGCCAACCAGGACCGCTGGACCAACGAATATCGGCAGGCCGAAAAGCGTTGTCGGGCCCATTTCGAGGGACTCTTTGTCAAATGTAAAACCGAAGCTCCCTCCACCCGCCTCCCCTTGCTTTCACTCTATTTTCTGGTCCCCGGTTCAGCGGCGGAATCTTTTCGCCAGGCCTTCCGGGATCTAAGCGCCACAGAGCCGGCCAGGCTCTTATTGAGTGGTCCCTGGCCACCGTACAATTTTGTGACCAGTAGCCCTAAGTCTCTTTTAACCCCTTGATTTTAAGAAAGTGGAGTGGTTATGGGTGAGAGTGCCATATCAGAGAACGGTGGCCCAAAATTTGAGCGCTACCGGACCCTCTACGAAATGTTGCTGGAGGCCATTCCCTCCTCGGTGTTGCTCATTGACCAGGATCTGCGCATCGTCTCGGTAAATCGGAATTTTCTGGAGAAAAACCGTCGCTCTCTCCGGGACACCATCGGACACCGCCTGGATCAAGTATTTCCGGCGATTATCATTGACCAGATGGATTTCCCCGGGCGCATCAGCCAGGTCTTTGAGAAGAACTTTTCCATTAAAGGGGAACGGATGACCTACCGGGCCCCAGGAATTCCCCTCCGCATCTATTATTACAGTATCCTCCCTTTTTCCTGGCACGGCGCAGTTGAACTGGCCATGCTCCTCATGGAGGATGTCACCGAGCAGGTGCGCTTGAGCGAAGAGGTCCGCCGGGTGGAGCGCCACCTGGCCTCGGTGGTGGAAAGCGCCCAGGATATCGTCTTATCCACGGACATGGAAGGCCGTATCCTGACCTGGAACACTGCGGCGGAGCGGCTCTCAGGCTTCAGTCTCAACGAGGTGCGGGGACGCGACTTTTTCGATTTTTGCGCCAGCGACGATTACGATGAAATGGGCAACGTCTTTGCCCACCTGCAAGCCGGCAAAAATGCCCAAATGGTGGAACAGGACCTGAAAACCAAGGATGGCGACCAAATCCCGGTCTCCTGGATTTTTTCCGCCATGAAGGATCACCTGGCCAAAACCACGGGCATCGTGGCGGTGGGGCGGGATTTAACCGAACGCCGCAAGTTTGAGGCCCAACTCTCCCAATCGCAGAAACTGGCTGCCCTGGGGGTAATGGCCGGCGGCATCGCCCACGAGATCCGCAACCCGCTGGCCGTGTGCGCCTCCGCGGCCCAGTTCATCAAGGAGCCCGATATTTCCCTGGAGTTTCGGCTGGAATGCGCCGAAAAGATCCATACCGGCATTCAGCGGGCCTCCATGATCATCGAAAACCTGCTGCGTTTTGCGCGCCCTTCAGCCAAGCGCGACTTTAAAGAATTCGACCTGACCACCCTCCTGGGTGAAACTCTGGATCTGATCACCAACCAGGCCCGGATCCAAAAGATTGAGCTGCGGGTGCCGGCGGGCACGGAGCCCATTATGCTCAACGGCATGGCCGGCCTATTGCAACAGGCCTTCATGAACCTGCTGCTCAACGCCATCAAGGCCATGCCCGATGGGGGGGCGCTGGGGGTCGACCTGGGCAAAACCAATAGTGAAGCCTGGATACGTATCAGTGACACCGGTCACGGGATTGCCCCCCGGGACCTGGAAAATATTTTTGACCCTTTTTACACCACCGCACCGGTGGGCCAGGGCTCGGGATTGGGCCTCTCCATCTGCTACTCCATCATCAAGCAGCACGTCGGCAATATTACCGCTGAGAGTGAAGCCGGCAAAGGCACCACCTTCACCGTAAAATTACCCATGTTGTAAGGGGGCAAGGACGCCATGACCGATCCATGCAAACTGATTCTCATCGTTGATGATGAGCCGGATATGTGTTGGGCCCTGGAACATCTGCTCAATAAACAGGGATTTCCCACCTACAAAGGCTTGAGTGCCCAAGAAGGCCTTAATCTGATGGGTCAACAACGGTTCTCCTACGCCTTCCTGGACGCCAAGCTGCCGGATATGGACGGCCTGGAACTGGCCCGGCGTATCAAGGAAATTGCGCCAAACATCTGCATTGTGATGGTGTCCGGGTATTATTACCAGGATGACGATTCCATTCAGTCGGCCATCTCCCGGGGCTTGATCGAGGTTTTCATCAACAAGCCTTTTCTCCAGGAAGAGATCCTGAAGGCATTGAAGAGTTGCGGAAACCAGAAAAACAGGGAGTCTATGCCATAGGTATAGAATTCATTCCATAGAATAGATTCCCCCTCCCCCCCGATCCCACATTCCATTAGGCATAACCTATCAATTTTATTACAAATCAAACGTTTACCGCAGTTGGCACGAACCTTGATATATAAGGCTTTGAAGGCACGCCTTCAGAAACAAAAAAACCCCAATTTTATGAAGGAGGTTCCCCATGGCCAAAGTACAGAAGTCAACAGATTCCTCCAGTTTGGCGGAAGTGGTCGACCGCATCCTGGACAAAGGTATCGTCATCGACGCTTGGGTTAAGGTGGCGTTGGTGGGTATCGAACTGCTGTCCATTGAAGCTCGTGTGGTTATCGCTTCCGTGGAGACCTATCTGAAGTACGCTGAAGCTATCGGCCTGACGGCCAGCGCGGCGGCTCCGGCCTAAGGCCATTTGGGGGGACAGTCCTCTTTCCGGAGGGATCCGACACGATCCCCCCCGGAAAGAGGCCCCTCAACAACCTTTTGGGGCGAGCATTGCAGTGCCGACTAACCCCTCAAGGCCTCAAGGCTAAAGAGATGAGGAGAAACCGATGGGTCGATTAACCGAAGAAATGACCCGGCTGTGTGGTGAAATCGTGGCTTTACGCGGGGCCCGCCAAGGCTTCGTCAAGGACCTGACTCACAACGTAGCCACCATGAAGGCAAACTTTCGCCGAGCCCACAACGAGATGGCCAGAAAGACCAAGGCCGAAAGGCGGGCCGCTATGGCTCACCTGAAGAAATCGGTGGGCGATATGCGTCATGCCTTCGCTGCGGATCTGGACGGCGCCCGACGCGCCTGGGCCGGCAAATAAGCCGACTTACTCTTATCCACATTTAATCAACCATTAACCTCGACTGGCTAACAGTCAATCCGATTAAAGGAGAAATACCATGGCTAAAGTCCAAAAGTCAACCGATTCCTCGAGCCTGGCGGAAGTTGTTGATCGTATTCTGGATAAAGGTATCGTCATCGACGCTTGGGTCAAAGTGGCGTTGGTAGGCATCGAACTGCTGTCCATTGAAGCTCGCGTGGTCATCGCCTCCGTGGAAACCTATTTGAAGTACGCCGAAGCTATCGGCCTCACCGCCAGCGCGGCCGCTCCTGCATAAGGATAATATTCTGGGGAATGGGTCCTCTTGCGCTGAGGGGCCGCAAGGCCCCTCAACGAAAGAGGGTTGCGGTTGCGGACAACCGCCGCAACCAAGACGCTTAAGAAAGTTCCCCGGCAAGGTCCAAGAGAAAGGAGATACTTCATATGGGTCCATTAACTGAAAGCATGACCCGGTTATGCGGTGAGATCGTGGCCCAACGTGGGGCACGCCTGACCTTCGTCCGGGACCTGGGCCAAGATGTGGCCGCCATGAAGACCGAATTCCGCCGGGCCCATACCGACATGGCGCGGCGGACCAAGGCGGAACGTCAGGGCTTTGTCAAGGATCTGGGCCTTGAGGTGACGACCATGCGGGCCGGGTTCCGTCAGGCCCACAAAGCCATGGCTCGTCAGACCAAGGCGGAGCGTCGGGCTGCCGTGAACCGCTTGAAGAAGACAGTGGGCGGCATGCGCCGGGAATTTGCCTTGGATCTGGCTGGCGCGCGTCGGGCCTGGTGTGGCCCTTCCCCCGCCGAACTGCGGGCCAAGGCCGAGGCCGAGCGCCGGGCCAGGGCAGAGTCGGAACAGCGGGCCAGAGAAGCGGCTGAACGTGATCGCCTGTCCGCTTTGGCCATGGCCAAGGAAGAGGCCGTCCGGCATCAAGCTTCCCAGGCACAAAAAGAAGAAGCAGTACGCCCCGGCAAAAAGAAGGGGTAATTCCTTCCAGGTGAGGACCGGCAATGACCCACGTTCAGCAAGCACATACCAAGGAAGCGCAGACGGGCTGCCTCAAAGGAGGCTTCGAGCCAGTGACCTGCTCCTTCTGCGGCGGCAAAGGCAAAGATCCCTTTGGGATCATGTCCTGGCTTTCCGACTGTGTCGTTTGCGGTGGCCGGGGAGTGGTACTGTTGCCGGTGTCTCGCCGGCGCTGTGCCCACTGCCAGGGCACCGGGGCCATCAAGACCTTCACCTGTACGGTATGCCATGGCACCGGCTATGTGCCCGAGTTCCCCGGACCCCAAAAGGTCTGTCCGGAATGCCGCGGCACAGGCGATGATGCCTCTTTCCCAACCCTGGCTTGCCAGACCTGCCGCGGGCGGGGCTCGGTGCCCCGGGAGAGTCATAGATAATAGTCTATCCATCCTGCCCCTGGCTTCCAGGGGCAGTTCCTAAAGCCAGATAGAGGAGCATGCACATGAGTGGTGAACATCGGAAGCGGGCCGCAGTGGCCGTAGTGAAAGTGGAAAGCCGGGACGACCAGGTAGCGCCGGAAGCCAGCCCGGAATTCGTGGAAACGGCTTATGTCCAGGACCTGACCAAACGCGCCCTGGCCTACCTGGGGGTGGGTTATCCGGTCCACTTCGCCGGTCCGGCGGGCACAGGGAAGACCACCCTGGCGTTCCATGTCGCGGCGCAGCGGGGCCGGCCCGTGGTCTTGATCCACGGGGACGATGAGTTCGCCGGTTCCGACCTGGTGGGGCGCCACTCCGGTTATCGCAAACAGAGACTCGTCGACAACTACATTCATTCCGTCCTCAAAACCGAAGAGTCCATGAATGTTACCTGGATGGACAACCGCCTCACCCTGGCCTGCAAAGAGGGCTATACCCTCATTTACGACGAATTTACCCGGTCCCGGCCTGAAGCCAATAACGCCCTGCTCAGCATCCTGGAGGAGAAAATCCTCAATCTTCCCAAGCTATCCCGGGGCGGCGACGGTTACTTGGAGGTGCACCCCGAATTCCGGGCGATCTTCACTTCCAATCCTGAGGAATACGCCGGGGTCCACAAGACCCAAGACGCCCTCATGGATCGCCTCATTACTGTCAGCCTGGGCCATTTCGACCGGGAAACCGAAATCCAAATTGCCATGACTAAATCCGGTCTGGATCGAACCGATGCCGAGAGCGTGGTGGATGTGGTGCGGGAACTCCGGGGAGTTGGGGTCAATAACCATCGGCCCACAGTCCGGGCCTGCATCGCCATTGCCAAGATTTTGGCCCATCAGGGCGCCCGTGCCCAGAAGGGCGATCCGGTCTTCCATTGGGCCTGTCGGGACGTACTCAATTCCGACTCCGCCAAAGTGACCCGGGGCGGTCAATCGGTCATGGGCGAAAAAGTGGAAGAAGTGATTGACACGGTCCTGGAGGCGCGCCAGCCGGCCCCTTTCAGACTGGGCCAGGGTGCCAGTGAATAAGGAGTAAAGTTATGGCTGTTCCTTTAAGAGGAGTACAAGATATCCGCACCATAACAGGGCGGGTGAGAAAGGCTACGCTCCCGCATGAGGCCTATCTGCGCATCAGCCACATCGAAATGGAAAAGGCCAGAAAGACCGTGGAGAGCGAAAAGGCCCGGCAGTTGATGGCGGATATTGCCGCCCGCCTTGAGGAAATCGAGGCGGAAAAAGCCGCTCTGTTGCAGTCTATGGGGGAAAGAAGCGGCTCCCTCCCGCGGACCGGGCCGCCCCGGAGCACCGGCGGCTTTAAAATTAAATATTAAAATAAGCTTTATTTAATTACCGAGGATGCCGATGCATACTATCAGAGATGCCAATCAGGTGCGGACCATGCGTCAGGTGAAAAGTTACCGCTCCTGCCCCACGTCCACGGGCCTGCCCATGTGGGGCCAAGAGCTGGGGCGGATGTATCAGGAAGAAGTGGCCCGGTGTAACCGGGAGTTCCGCCGGCGCTGGTTGGCCGCATCCTGGCGCAACCGTTGCGGCTGTCGCTAAGTATAGAGGTTCATATTGGCTTTTTCCTTTCCCCACGCTTCGGGGGGAGAGGGTTAGGGTGAAGAGGGCTTTTAACCTCATACCCTATTTTTAAAACTTGTACTGAGGAGACCGGTTATCATGGAATTCGCCCTGAAGGTCCTCAACCGATACGCCCCGGTTTCCGGCCAGAGCTCTCGCCGCAAGCACTTCGTGGATGAAGTGACGTGCGCCTACTGCGGCGGCCGTGGGGCCGATCCCAAGTACAGCAGCGCTTCCGGTTGCCCGGTGTGTAACGGCGCCGGTCGCGTTCAGGTGACCCCACCGGTGGTTACCTGCCGGCTCTGCGCCGGGTCCGGCCGGGTGAGCGGTGATTTGATCTGCCTCACTTGCCGGGGGGTTGGGATGGTGCCGGTGCGGTTAGAGGCCGACACTTGTCCCCGCTGTGGCGGCTGCGGCGAAGAGGGGATTTTTTATTGTAACGCCTGTAAAGGGCAAGGGATCGTCTGATTTCAGACACGGAGAACTATTATGCGAATCAACTGTCTATCTTGCGGCCATAAAGTGGAACTTGACGACGCCTATGATGACTTTGAGGGCCCGGTCAAGTGCCTGTGCGGCGCCATGCTGACCATCCGGACGGAAGAGGGGATGCTCAAAGGTATCAAAATGGCTGAATCCTTGCCCCGCCCGGCAACTAAGTCCAAACGTCTGGAAGGTGCTACCGCGTAAATCCGTTTCATAACGGCCGGTATCGCTTAAGGGAAAGTCCCCTTTTCGTAAAAGGGAGATCTAGAGGAATTTGGGTAGGGGCAGGCTTTAGCCTGCGTGGCATGGGTGAGACCCCTTGGCACGATGACTGAATTTGTGCGGGCGCACTAATAATAAAAATTTTAGTAACCACATTACCTGGAGACCGGAGGAGATTTTCCCGGAGTCCTTGAAGAAGGTGAGAGACGAATATGGCCGCGAAACCAGAAGCCACAAAAGGCAAGTATTTATACGCCATAGTCCCCGACGCAGGTTCGCGGACTTATGGCTTTGCCGGTATTGAAGGGGCCCCCGTATACACCATCCCCAACGGGCGGATGGCCGCAGTGGTGAGTGACGTGCCCAACCAAAGGATTCGCCCGGAACGTCGCCATCTGGCTGCCCAGCAGTCCGTTCTCAAGGGCCTCCTGTCTCAGACCGGCGCCATGCTCCCCATGGCTTTCGGCATCATTGCCGACGGTCCCAAAGCCATCCAGAAGATTATGGCGCGCAACCATGAGGCCTTTCTGAAGCAACTGCAACGGGTGACCGGGATGGTGGAAATGGGGCTGCGGGTCTCCTGGGACGTCCCCAATATTTTTGAGTATTTCATCAATACTCATGAGGATCTGCAGGCCGCCCGGGACCGCTTTATGGGGCCTTACCGGAATCCCTCTCAGGAAGACAAGATCGAGCTGGGACGTCTGTTTGAGCGCCACCTCAACGAAGACCGGGAAGCCTATACCGAGCAGCTAGAAGATATCCTGACCACGTATGCTCAGGAGGTCAAGCGGAACAAATGTCGCGGTGAAAATGAGGTCATGAACCTAGCCTGCCTGGTGCCGCGCACCGGCCAGGAGCGGTTCGAAGAGGGCGTCTTTGAAGCAGCCAAGCTGTTCGACAACAACTTTACCTTCGACTACAACGGACCCTGGGCGCCCCATAATTTTGTGGAACTGAATCTCGAGCTTTAATCCAGGGCCCCTTAAAGGAGAGGCGATGTTTTTCGTTGACGATCTGCTGATGTCTCCCATTAAAGGCGTTCTCTGGGTCTTTAAGGAGATCCACGACGCGGCCCAACAAGAATTGGCCGGCGAGAGTGAGGCCATCACTGCGGCCTTGAGCGAGCTCTACATGAAGCTGGATACCGGGCAGATTACTGAAGAACAATTTGACGCCCAGGAAAAGCAGCTCCTGGACCGCCTGGATCGCCTGCAAGCTGAAGCCGAGGCCGAGTCGGAGCCTGAGAAGAAGCCGGCGAAACCCCGCGCCAAGGCCAAAGGGACCCGGAAAAAGCCTGGGGCGAAACCAGCCATGCTCGTCTGAGGTCCCTAAAGACTGGCAGTTAACAGCAATTTAAGCCATGCCATTGCCAAAAGCACCCTCCTGGCCATCCCCTCTCCCCTTTCCGGCCATTGAGGGGAGAGGGGCAGGGGTGGAGCGGATAAGAAAAGCTTTTGGCAATAAGCCTAAAGGAACGATCGCGCAAAGCACGCCTGAGCGGGGTATGAGGGCATCAGCGAGGAGATGGGGCACGTTTGATGATATGGTCAACACCTTACCTGCCGGCGGCAGACGCTGGCCCGGATGTACATGATGCCTATTTCCACTACTCCAACGAGGGCCAATGGCGTGCTACCTCTTTTCGAGCATCCCTATCTCAGACTGTTATTCTTCGGCGGCAAAGGCGGCGTGGGCAAAACCACCTGTGCTGCCGCGGCCGCGCTTTACTATGCCCTCAGATCCCCTCACCGCACCGTTCTCCTGGTTTCCACTGATCCGGCCCATTCCCTGGCTGACAGCCTCGGTGATTTCCAGCCCCCCAGAAATTTGCAGATTCTGGAGTTCAACGCCGAAATTTCCCTGGCGACCTTTAAAACCCGGCACCGGGACAAGTTTGCCCAGATTGCGGCCCGGGGCACCTTCCTGGATGAAGATGATATTCGCCGGGTCCTGGACCTCTCCCTCCCCGGCCTGGACGAACTCATGGCGTTGCTGGAAATTGCCGGATGGGCCGAGGCTGGGACCTATGACCTTATCATCGTGGATACCGCGCCCACCGGGCATACGTTGCGGCTGTTGAGCACGCCGGATTTGATCCGCACCTGGCTCAAAGCCCTGGATACCTTGCTGGCCAAGCACCGTTTCATGCAAGCCTGTTTTAAGGGATCGTATCAGCACGATGAACTGGATGATTTTCTCCTGGAACTTACCGCCTCGGTAAAAAAAATGGAAGCCCTGCTCCAAGACCCCCGCACCTGTCGCTTTGTGCCGGTGATGCTGGCCGAAGATCTGGTCATCAGCGAAACCCTTAAGCTCATGGGCGAACTGGCGCGGCTCCATATTCCGGTCACCGAGTTCGTGGTCAACCGCCTTTTCCCGGAGAATTCCTGTCCCCTCTGCTCCGAAGCCCGGCAGCGCCAACAGCACCTCTTAGCCGAGTGCTTGACCAATGACGCCTTTACCGGCTATGCCTTCTGGGGCCTGCCCTTGTATGCCGAGGAAATACGCGGTGCGCTCCTTGAGAACCTGTGGGATGGGGTCTACCCCATCAGTTCCACTCCAACGGCCCTGCCCTCTCCGCCCTTTAAAATGTCGCCCCGGGTTACGGCCCCACCCCCCTGCCCCGCTCCCGAACTCAGTTTCCTAATCTTCGCCGGCAAAGGCGGGGTGGGCAAAACCACCCTGGCCTGCGCCACCGCGGTCCACCTGGCCCGTGAGTTACCCGGCAAAGAGATCCTGCTCTTTTCCACCGATCCGGCCCACTCTTTGGGGGATTGTCTGGATGTCCCCGTCGGACCCCACCCGGTGCGCCTGGCCCCATATCTTACGGCCATGGAGATCGACGCGCCGGGAGAATTTGCCTCCTTAAAGGAGCAGTATCAGCGGGAACTGGAGAGTTTTCTGGAGAACACTTTCGAGAATTTCGATATTCCCTTTGACCGTCAGGTGATGGAGCGGATGCTGGACCTCTCCCCTCCCGGCCTCGACGAGATCATGGCCCTGATGCGGGTCATTGAATTCCTCGATCACGGCCGCTACGATGTCTTCATCTTGGATTCTGCCCCCACCGGCCATCTTCTCCGCCTCCTGGAATTACCGGAACTCATTGATCAGTGGCTCAAAACCTTTTTCGGGTTGCTCCTGAAGTACAGGTTGACTTCCCGGTTTCCCGATCTCTCCCAGCAATTGGTGCAAATTTCCCGAGATCTGAAGCTCCTGCGCAGCTTGTGGCGCGACCCGGCTCGGGCTGCGCTCTACGCCGTGTCCATCCCCACGGAAATGGCCTTCCAGGAGACCGGCGATCTGTTGGCAGCATGCCAGCGCCTGGATATGGCCGTGCCGGTGCTCTTTCTCAACCTGGCCACCCCGGCTGGGGATTGTCCCTTGTGCACCGCTCTGCATCGCCGGGAGGCGCTCATCCAAGAAAAATTCCGGCGCACCTTCTCCGGCCGGCAAACCGTTATCTATCGCCAGAGCGAACCCCGGGGCCTAGAACGCCTGGGGGAATTGGGGCTGGCCCTTTTCCGGCCCAGGAATATGGAGAATCACCATGGGGCTGCTACTGATATGCCCACATTGTCACACTAAGCTATCCCTGGCCTGCCGAACCTGTTTCGGCTGCGGCGCCGACCTGGGGAACCTACCCGCGACAGCGCGCCGTTATTTTATCAGCGGGCCTGAGGATACACCGCTCTCGGCTCCGGAGCTGATCCTCGAGCCCTCGCTTGAGACCGTGGAGCCGGAAGTGCTGGAAACACATACGGAGATTTCGGCAATCATCAAACCGGAAGTGGTGGAGCCCCACTCCAAGGCGATGCTGCCAGAAACCCCCAGCTTCAAGAGCAAAGACGTCTCCTTATGCGAAGCCTTGGACCGCGTCCTCAATAAAGGCGCGGTGCTCTTTGGCGAAGTGATGATTTCCGTCGCCGATATCGACTTGGTCTACCTGGGCCTCCAGGTCATCCTGTCCTCCATGGAAACCGCCCGGGACCTAAAACCCGCCACGGGGACAACTCAGGCGGGACCGAATATCTTTGCTAAAGGAGTTTACTGATGAAACCCGCGCCACCGGTCCTGGTTGAATCCCCGGCCTTAAGCGATTTCAGTAAGATCATGCAGGGCGACGGCCTGTTCCCGGACCAGGCCCCTGGGGGTCAGGTCCCCCGCATCAACCTGGACCAGGATAATATCAAGAACAGCCTGGGGCAACTGGTCCTCACCCTGGTGAAACTGCTCCACGAACTCCTGGAGCGCCAGGGTATCCGACGCATCGAAGCCGGGAGCCTCACCGACGCCCAGATCGAACGCCTGGGTTTGACCCTGATGAAACAGTCCCAAGAGATCGACCGGCTCCGCCGGGAGTTTGGGCTGGAAGAAGCTGACCTGAATATCGACCTTGGCCCCCTGGGCCAACTCCTCTAGGGAGGAACCGCACATGAGACCACCGCAAGGCATCCAGAGTTCCATTCATAGCACCAATCTGGCGGATCTTCTGGAACGCATCCTGGACAAGGGCATCGTCATCGCTGGCGATATCAAGATTCGGCTGGTTGAAGTCGAACTCCTCACCCTGCAGATTCGCCTGGTGATCTGTTCGGTAGACAAAGCCAAAGAGTTAGGTATGGATTGGTGGGTGGCCAACCCCGCCTTCAGTCCCCAGGCCCCTCCCGATGAGTTGGCGGCCTCGCTGACCAAGATCGACGAACGGCTGGGTCGCCTGGAATCTGCCATGGCCGGCGCCGCCCTGTGATTGATCTTCTGCGGCGCGGCCGGAAACCGGGCTCAAAGCCTGGCTAAAGGTTACGCCCGGGACAGACTGGCCGCGCCGGGTAGCTGCTGCGCTGAGGCGGGCCTCGATGCCCGCCTTAGTCCTGCGGTAATGGTGCGCGGTCGCGACCCGCAATAACTTATAATGCCAACCTGTATGCCTCCTGTATTCACTTGAATAATAAAACCCTGTAAAAAACTTTACAGACTTAATTATGTTTCTCTTCCGAAGCTTGTTTTGATACGACGGTCCAGCGGGCATGTTATTTGGAGACATTTTCCTCCACGCGTTCAGCCAAAAGTCGCAGGGCTTCGGGAGGATTTACGTCTCGAGAGTGACCGCTTGGGGACAGGAAGAAAAATTTTTCATGCTTGAGGTATTCTGCGGTGGACCGATACTCAACTCATTGAGGTCAGAATTGGTTAAGCTGCTGGACTCCTTCCAAAACGGCAATCAACCCCCCAAAAATGGCGGTAACCCACTTGCTCCATTCCGCCCCTGACAGGGCAATCACGGGAATCGTCGTGGCGAGCACAAGCTGAATAATCCTCAGAATATGGGCGGGATATCCTCCAGGTCCACCCAGCCCTCCCGCTGGCGAACCTTCAGGGCATCATTGAGCCGAATGACAAAGTCCTTATCCTCACGGGCATAGGAAATGAAGACATCCGCCATAGCGCCCCCGCACCCCTACTTGAGGAAAAAAAACCGGAATACCCTTACAGAGCAATCCGGTGGTTACTTTACCTGCATACGCCTCCCTTCTCCCGGGAGCATTATATTATCTTGTATTTTATATATTATTATAGATTATTAATGTCAATTTAAACTTTTATTGAAAGCTTTAAAATTGACCGCCACCATGGACATTGAGCAGATCTTCACCAGTTTTAATAGTCTCAAGGGCAACGCTGAAACCGAGCGGTTTATACGGACTTTGAAGGAAGAATGCCTTTGGCTGGAAGAGGTTAGCAGCTTAAACGAAGCCCAGAAAAGGCTCTCAGCCTGGATCGGCTTTTACAACAATCATTACTTGCACTCGGCCCTGGGGTATCGGAGCCCTCAGGAATATGAACGGCTTTACCATGAAGAGAAACTGGGAAAAGCCGCTTGAAGCCTACACAAAGATCGACTTAAAAATGTCTCGACTTTAGGGGAGCATTACAATGGGGGGTTATCGGCGGAAAAAGCAAGTCTCCCTCAGGGTATCTTAGTCAGTTAGTTTAAGGAGCATTGACGTTTCAGAGAGGATCGATGGAATCCCGCTGAATGGTTTAATATGTGATTGATCAATATATTGGCAACTTCAGTGCTATCAACCTTATAGCTTCCTTCTTGGACCGCCTTCTTGATTGCAAAAACCCTCTCCACCCTGCTCAGGTTTGATTCGAGGCTTGCTCTGAAGGGAGGCTTCATGCGTTTATCTCCTTTGAAGCTATTTAATCGTAGCGCACGTCCCTTGTTAATCATCAAACCGATTATTTCTCGATGATCATTTCAGCCATTTTGGGCTGGCCTGGACTGAGACGAAATCCTGTCGCAAAGATAGGACTTCGGCGGTTTTTGTTTAGGCCGAGATAAGGCATGTGATGCGTAACGTTGAGTTCCGGTTGAACATTATCTCCAAGAAAGTTTTGCATTATCTCTATTACTTTTTCAGCTTTTTCTTCAGGGGGATCGTGACCGCAGCGCTCAATGACTATCAATTGGGAATTTTTCATGGCTTGATGCAGGCGTACCCCGTTTTCCAAAGGAATTATTCTATCCTCCCGGCCCCAAATAATCAGGGTGGGCACTTCGATCTGTGGATACATTCTGATTATTTCATCCAGGTGGTCCGGAGTTATCTGCCTGGCAGTCTGCTGAAATGCATGCTTCGCACCGGGGGAGGCCAAGGGTGCGGCATAGGCCTCCACGTCTTCCCAATTAATCTTACTGTGGTCATAATATAACGTTTCCATCAGGTTGCGGACTTTGGTCTTGTCTGGAATAAGATGTAGGCCCAGCCATCCCAACACCGGCATTCTTAACATTCGTATCACCCCCGGCAACTTCTGGGGATAAGCGATGGTGTCAATAAGAATCAGCCGGGATAACCTGGAAGGGTCTCGTTGAGTAAATTTCAGTGCCAGAAGTAAAGCCACCCCGCCGCCGAAGGAATGTCCCACCAAGGTGACATGCTGCAAATTATTTTGCAGGATAAACTGGTAGATCAGCTCTGCCTGATCAAACATGGAGTATTTATCGTCATAAGGTTTGGGTGATTCTCCAGCGCCCTTAAGGTCAAATAATATGAGCCGGTAATGGGGCGACAACGGTCCGATTAGGTGCCTCCATGTATAGAGGCTGCCTCCAAGGCCATGAAGAAAGATGACAGGGTCTCCTTGCCCGTAGGTTTCATAATGGAGTACCAAGGGTTCCGGGGCAATGGCGCCCCCCATGTAGTCATGCCAGGTGGTCGTCTTCTTATCAATGGCTACACAAGAAAACAGGAGACTCAAGACAAGTACAATGGCAGAGTATGACTTGCAAGGGGTATTCATTACGACAATTTTAAGGCACTGCTAATGGGAGCCGCCAGAATGGGCGCCAGAATAGAAACGACCTGGAGCAGTTGATTACTGAGGGTGAATGAAAACCCATTTTCGTTAAGCCACTGCTCCGCTTCTTTAGTTCCCAGGGCCATCTTGCCCATCTTGCCTTTGGTGATCAACTCACGAACCCGGTTTTGCAAGTGGACTGAAGAAGGTATATACGTCAGGGTCAAGACCAGGGTGAACGCGACACCCCAATAAGCGGAAATGGACCAGGCGACTCCGGCTATCTTGGACCTGAGCGCCGGATCATTCACCAGGCTTGCGGTCCAATTGAGCCACATACTCATGTGCAGGATACCGAAGACCAGGAATGCCGATGCGACATTAATGATCTCTTTCAGCCTCTGCATCCGTGAGATCATCTGCATCGGATCAACATTACCAGTCGTCACCGGTAAGTGCAGCGTTCCACATATCGCCAGGAGCAACAAAATTGGCGTAACCGCGGCGAGGATATTTACGGCTGATATAATTGCATAAACGTGTAGAAGGAAGACGTCACTGAACATCTCCGATCGCACCAGCATCTTGTAAGTGAATCCGAAGATGAATTCGTACAAGGCGTTTCGTGTTATAGCGCTATAAACCAAGTAACCAAGGTTTCCCATACAGAGCAGCATGCCGATGATAACCGTCCATGCAAGGTTCGACCCTTTGAGATACGATCTGATGGTGGAAATGGCAACGAATATTGCTACGACCGGTATGACAAGGTTCAAGAGGGCCGAGGCGAGCCACACGTACCTGGCCTTTAGTTCGGTCAACAATTGTGGAAGACCAGGGGCAGCTTCAGCCTTTACCACTGCCACGAGCTTTTGAATAATGGAAATGGCGGGATCAACGCTTATCTCAAATAAAAAGGTGGAAAACAGATACACCAGCAAAGGTGGTATCAGGAAGCGCAATTCCCGATAGGGCTTGTATTTTATAAGTCCGGCCATTGAGATTTACTTGCTTAATTTTCTTAACAGACCTGGGCTAAAGTTGAGTCCCCGGCCGCACAAGCTGTTTTCAGAGATCCTGGACTCCAATAGCCTAATCTAACCGCTTCACTGCCGGCGGTTTCCAGCTACCATTGAGTACCGACTGCTTCGGCCAGTAGAACCGCAGCATCAGTTCGAATTTATCGGCAGGAACAGGCAGCCAGTTGGATTCTTTGTCCTTGCCCGGCGAGTCCTTTTGAAGGTAGAGGTTAAGTGAACCGTCCTGGTTGTACCTGACCTTGGACCGGGAGTTGAGCTTATAGCGGTTCAATGGGTTCGCCACCAAGAAGTGCTCGGCGTTATACATGGTCAATGACCAGAAACCATGGGCCGGCGGGGTTTGGGCTTGGGGGAAGTGGAGCACGTACCGCTGGGAGCCGTTCAGGGGCTTGCCATCGCCTTCGACCTGCGTCATCATATCCACTTTGTCCTGGGGCAAGTTGGCGCCGAGGTTGACCGAGGTGATGTAGGCGCGCTGGAGGTAATCGGCGCCATAGACCCCGGTTTTCAAGGTGAATGTCCAACCGTTAACCTGGACGCCCGCTTCCTTCCCGTGCGCCGTGATTTTCTCTTGCGCGGCTTTAAGACCTCGTTCCAACCCTTTAGCGACGGCCGGGTCCAGTTTGTTCAGGTCAAAATCCTGTTCCGGGATGAGACCGATCTTCGCCAGCTTGGCGACCATGGGTCCATCCGTGGCCGCGGGCGGGTTGGCCTGAATAGCCTTAGCCAGGGTCTTGAAGTAGCTCGCCGCATCCATGCGCCGCACCTGTTCCCACCCTGACGTCTTCATGTCGACGTTCGGGTCCACCGTGCCTTTGGGCGGGGTGTAGGATTTGCCTAAGGCGCTGCGCGGTATGAGTTTGTAGTGGTCCTGGATGGCGTGCACCGCCTTGTAGTCCGCCGGGGTCCCGGTGCAATACGTGTGGCCGATAATCCACACCATGTTGGTAGGTGACTTGAGTTCCTTGACGCCTCGGGGCAACCTACCCTGCCAGCCTGGTCCGGTGATGGCGTATTTCTGGGCTTTGGTCCCGCTCGTGCGCTTGCCCGGGGCGGCGAACACGTTGGTCCAGGCGTCCAGCATCTCCATCAAGTAATAGCGGCCTTTTTCATCCGGGAGGCTCAGGATGTAAGGCTCCTTCGAGAGGTCCAGCCAGGCGAACGAAAAGAGCGTGTCCGTATTGGGATTGGGGACGCCCTTAAATGAGGCGTCCGGATACTGTCTCTGGTGAGCGAACTGGCCCAGGGGCGCGTGAAAACCCTCTGGTGCGGCCACGTTGATCATCACCCGCCGGACTGTTTCCATAATGACCAGCGGGTACCCGTAAATGTAAGCCTCGGTACCCAGGTTGAAGGCTTCGGTTTCCCGCTCTGGCTCGGAAGCCGTAACTTCAGCCCGCTTGGCTTCCTGGGCCGGAGCCGGTAGGGTGGCCAACAACAGGAAGACGGCAATGAGGGAGATTACCAGCATATACCAGGAGCGATGATACCAAGGGTGGTCTTTTCTCATGTTGTCCCCGTTTTTTCTCGCCTAATTACCGTCAACCCGTGTTTGAGCCGTTTCTGACTCACCCGATTTCTGAGCTGCCTCAGCGTCTCACCGAAATGCTGTAAGCACCCGTGCCTGCAGGGCTATAGTGCCGAACCCGCGCGAAATAGATGCCCGCGGCCAGGTCGGCGTTGATAAGGGAATTAACTCCCGGGCCACTGTCATCGTCCTGCGCGATCAGGGCGGTCTCGCTATTGGGACCGAACAGGGTAACGAAGGTGTCCGTATTCCCGGCCGTCTCTATCGTGTAAAGCCCCGTAACTGTGGCTGCGAACCGGTAAATATCGCTTTCGTTCGCCGCCTGGATATCCCCCTGGACGGGCGGCCCGTTGACCTGGATTTCGGGAATAGCCGGTTGGGCTGCATCCGCCCGCACTGAAATGCCATAGGTCCCGGTCCCGGACGTCTCATAATGCCGGATGCGCACAAAGTAAGTGCCGGCCGAGAGATTGCTCACGATCCTGGCGTTTCTGTCCTGGCCGCTGTCGTCATCCTCGGTGACGAGGGCTGTTTCGCTGTTAGGGCCGAAGAGAGACATCAGGACGTCGGTGGGTCCTTCTGTCTCGATGATGAAACTGCCCGCGGTCGCTACCGCAAACCTATACGCATCTATCTCACTGGGTTGACCGATAGAGGCCGCCATGGTCGGCGCGCCCACTGTGAGGTCGATAATGCCCGAGGGCGCCGCCGGATCGGTGTCATACGTGTATCCCAAAGTCGTATGATTGACGAGGCTGCCCGGTATCACCCCTGCAGATCCCGGCAGCACCGGCAGCATCGGTCCGGCCGGCCCGGAATAGGGCGCGGCGGTGGGATGCAATCTCTGCCACTCCGCCCACAGGCGATCCAAATTGCAGTGCAGCAGGAAAAAGGCGGGGTCGTTGGGTGAACTAGCGGCGGCTGCCGACCCTCCGATAAAGACATGTACGGTGTTATGGGCAAACTGTTCGGAGCTGGGTCTAAAAGTTGAATAAGTGAGACTACTTCCCAGGACGGAATTAACCTGGGAAGCGGTGGGCAATGATCCGCCGCCTCCCAGCTCGCGCCTGAGCGCCGGACCAGGGTCAAAGGGCGGAGAAGTAACGTTCAGGACCCAGGCGGGAAAGGCAAAGGGGCCCGTGGTCACGCGCCTGTCCGGTCCTTGGCCATCACCTCCCATGAAGTCATTGCTCCAGATGGGCGGCCCGACGGAGCGATCCACCGTCCAGTCCCAGTAGGGGATGCTCACAGTTGGGTCGACACTTTGCAAATCGAGTTCAAGCTGTAGCAGAAACTCGCGATGCCAGGGTAGAAAAATCGGATTGTTATGGATTCCCAACTGAAATAAGTCTCGATGTTGAAGTACATATTGGTCATATCTGCCGTTGGCTTTTACTTGCAGAAGCGCGGCTACAAAGCGGGCCTTTTCGTCAGCGGTTAAAGTTGACGCATTTTTTCTCACGCCCATGACACCCTCCTTGGCAGGTCGTTGTCGGTTTATACGCTACGACTCTCTTCTTTCCAAGCGGAGGTATGGCTAGCGGATCTTCCGCTCGCGAATCTGCTCCACCGCAATACTTTCGACTCCACCACCATTTCTTCCTGCGGTGTAAACCGCGGTCACGTCGAGACTGAAGGTGCTCTCAATGACCAGAAAGCCCTCAGTTCCGTGGATGAACGGTCCGAAGTCCCGCTGTATTTGGTCGCAATCCACCCTCGCGGCTTCATCAGGTTTCAACCGATCTTCAATGAATTTGGAAATACCGAGTCCGGGTTGGGTGATCTTCTTTCGCCACTTGACCGTCTGGTCGTTGGGGTTATGGATGTTGACCGCTGTCTGATAAGTCCCAGGAAGGACAGAGGTGGTAGTCTGGCTGGTTCCTGGAATATTTGCCGTGCAGAGAAATTTCGCTGCGTACTGGAAGCGGTACTCCTCGCCTTCTTTCGTTTCACTTTTCTCTCGATTCATTATCCTTCCTCCTTTTGAGTCAGGGGACTAGCTATCGATCCTCTTAGCTCCACCCTCCCCACCTGCAACCTGGCTGGATGCGGCGCCAACGCTCGGCTCATCCCGGGCGCTGGAAAACCAGCACGCTGTTAGCCGGCACCCGCACGGTGAATACGCCACCGGCAGAAGGGATCAATCCCTGATTAGCCAAGCCACTGCCACCATAAGCCGTAGCATCGCTGTTGAAGATTTCCCGCCACTGCCCATCGGCGATGCGAACGTTTTGAATGACGTAGCCGTCGGCAAAGGCGTTATTGTTCAGGCTGGCCACAATCAGAAGTTCTTCACTCCCTTCCCCGCGCCGGAAGGCGAGCAGGCGGTTGGCATCGTGGGTGTGAAGGAGGTCGAGGTTAGGTGACCGCAGGTGAGGCTGGGCGAGACGCAGGCGAATGAGGTCCTGGTAAAACCGGAACAGATTGGCGCCGGGCCCCCGGCGCAGGGCGTAATAATCCTCCCGGGCATTGATGAAATCGGCATACCGGTAAGGCCGGGAGGCGCCCACCTCTTCGCCCATGAAGAACATGGGGATGCCGGGTCCCAGCAAGGTCATGCCTGCGGCAAAGTGCACCCGCGCCTCCGCGAAGCGCCGGGTTTGGTCTATCAGGGGTGCACCATTAACTGCGACCATTATAGTTCGGCCTGAAGGGACCTGTTCCTCTCCTTCTTGATAATTAGAGTTTCCGGCCTCGTCATGGGACTCGTGGTAGATGACCTTGCCATTGACGCTGTGCTCCAGGGTATCGGCAAACCGTGTGATGGCAAGAGGCCGGTCGTCGCCATACCCGGCCATCTTGAGGAGCCTGGCGCGGCTCGGGTCCCTTTGCGCGTCGCCGATCAGATGGTGGTAAAAATCGGCATACCAGGTGGCGTCGAAACCAAGGCCATTTCGATCGGTAGGCTCAGTTACCGCGCTCCAGCCGGAATGGTCTTCGGCGATTAGAAAGACATTGGGCTTGATCAGCTTAAGAGTGCGGGCCCATTCCCGCAGAAACTTCTGACCAAACATACAGGCATCGTTGACTGGACGACCATCCGCATGCACTACTGCATCGCGATGAATTGCTGTGGTGAGATCAACCCGGAAGCCGTCGAAATGGAATTCGCTGACCAGGGCGGCGGCGCTGCTGGTGAACATCTTACGCACCATTTCCTCCCAGAAGCGGGGCGCAAACCCGCTTGAGCCATTGTCGATGTAGCCGCCGTCCGGGTTGGCATAGTCGTCGGCCCGACCCTCATACCAATAGTAAATGTTATTCTCAGGGGTGTTGGAATCGTAAGCCCATTCGGCCCGTTCGGAATCAAAGGTATAGTGGTTGTAGACCACGTCCAGGATGACGGCGATACCGCGGCGGTGGCATTCCCGCACAAAGTGCTTGAATTGATCACGGCCGCCGCCGGAATATTCGACGGCAAAATAATGGGAGGTGCTGTAACCCCACCCCGTCCAGTCCTGAAACTCCGCCATCGGCATCAATCCGATGGCGTTGACTCCCAGATCGACCAGATAATCCAGCAGCCGCATGGCATCTTCAAGAGTGCCGTCGGGAGCGCCGCGGTCCAACCCCAGGCCGTCGACGTGGAGTTCGTAAATTACCAGATCCTCGAAGCGGGCGGGCATTGGGCGGTTGGGAGTGAACTCATTCCGCCAGAACTCATCCGCGGCCAGCCATTGGGTCTCGGGCCAGACACCCTCGTTGAACAACGCCGTTACCCGCTCAGGGTCGACCACCACCGAGCAGCTCTTGGAGCCGTCCAGGTCCTGGCGGCGGCCACTCCAGGCGGGGTCTCTTTCCGGGTTGACGCCGCCGCTGCCGATCTGGCAGCGGGAATAGAGATCCGTACGATAAGCGACGGAGCCGTCATCTTTGGTAATGCGGAACATGTAAGGCGTGTGATCGAAATCCCTGAAACGGGACAGTTCAGGCGAACCGGTTAGAGTGGTCGTCCAGATACCTGCTTCGCCGCGCTGCATGGGCAGGGTGGCGGTGACGCGCCGTCCATCGTTGTAAATATAGCCGCCCACCGGTTCACCGCGCACCAGTTCAACGTTACGCGCATTTGGAGCCCATACCGAGAATTGGATTGCGGGCGTTATATTGCGGTTCACCAACAGCTTGTTGGCTCCCAATCTCCGGCAATGAGTAAAAAAATATCTCTCAACCTGGCCTGCGCCGCGCAGGCTGAAGGTGCGGTAACGCTCGGTAACTCCGGGGTCATTAACCTCGGTTGGGATACCCCAGACGTTGGGCTGCGACGCGGTATCCACAGACAGACCCCACCGGAACTCCTGACCGATTTGGCTATCGTCCAGGTTGACTGTGGCCCGGAAAGCCGGACAACCGTCTTCTGCGGTAAAGGCCATCATGGGCGTCTCGGTCCACTGCTCGGACCTGAGGCCCTGCACGTTCCAGTTTCCGGTCAAACGGGCGTTGACCAGGATTGGTTGACGCAGTCCTGTCAAATACTCGAAATTTACCGGAATTAACGCCATGGGGATATCCTCTCCGAAATCTCTAATGTGGGACACCGCCCACCTGGAAATGTAGCGCCGCCGCCCTCGGCGGCATCAGGTAGCCGCCCACCAAACCTTGAACTTTGAACCTTGAACTTTTCAAACCGGCGGGGGGTTTTCCTGATCGACAAACCCCTGGGTCACCTGGACAACGTTGCCCTCAGGATCGGCAAGCCAGACACTCTTCCAACCGGGAATAAAACCACCGAAATCCAGAGGGCCAAAGGCGATGCGCGCATCCGGGCCCATGGCCGCGAGCTGGGCAGAGATGCTGTCCACCAGGAACGAAATGCCGCGCACTCCGGGATATAATGGGCCATCAGCGCCGATGTCAGGCGAGGCGGGCCGTTCACCCTGGGCCGGAAAGAGCTCAAAATAGATATTGGGGCCTTTGAGAAACACAATCTGCCGGTTGTCCGGCAACTGGACGACCCGGGCCCGCTTGAAGCCGAAGTGCCTGGTATAGAACCTTTCCAGGGCGATAGGGTCACGGCAGTTTAGCGAAATATGATGGAAAGTCATAGAGTTATCCTCCTCCCCAGATCACGTCCACAGCGCGACTTTAGCTCACGGCGGAAATCGTTCTAGAGCCCATAGCTGGCTTTGAGCAGGTCGGCGCATTTTTCGGCGATCATCAAAATGCCGGCGTTACAATTTCCGGACGGGACCACGGGCATCACGCTGGCATCCGCCACCCGCAGCCTATCCAGATTGTGCACCCTCAAGTGGGGGTCGACGACCGCCATATCATCCACCCCCATTTTGCAGGAGCCGGCTTGATGATGGTAAGAGTCGGCCCGCTGTCGCACAAATGCGTTCAATTGCTCATCGGTGGCCACCCCCGGCCCCGGCAGGAGCTCGGCGGCAGACCAGGCGGAGAAGGCCTTGGTGGCAAAGATTGACCGGGCCACCTTCACCGCGTCCACCAATCGCTGCAGGTCAGCCTCGGTGGCCAGGTAATTCGGATTCACCAGAGGCTTGGCCAGAGGATCGCTGCCGGCTAGCCGAACCCAGCCCCGCGAGGTGGGACGGACCACCCCGGGCAGAATGCTGACGGCGTTGGGGTTGGTTTGCCCGATGATGACGTCGAAGGGTACGTGGACAAAGGCGATTTGGACGTCAGGGCCGCTTATGGCCGGGTCCGACTTATAGAACAGTGCGGCCTCCGACAGGTTCAGATTGCCAGGGGGTACCGGTTTCGAGGTCCCCTGGATCACTCCGGTCAGAACATGGTTATGGAAGTTCTCGCCAACCCCGGGCAAAGCCACCAGAAAGGGGATACCAAACTCGGCCAGCGAGACCGGATTGCCGATCCCAGAGAGGAGCAGGAGTTTGGGAGATTCGATGGCGCCCGCACAGACGATGGTTTCATGTTCGGCCCGGGCGGTCTGCTTGATGCCATTCTGAACGTATTCGACGCCGGCGCAGCGGCGTCCCTCGAATATCAAGCGGGTAGCCTGGGAGTTTGCCGACAGGGTGACATTGGGCCTTGGCAGCGCGGGCCACAGGTAGGCCTCCCGGGCGCTGCAGCGCTTACCGTCCCGGATATTGACGTGATGCCAGCCTGCCCCCTCCATGTGGGGGCCGTTGAAGTCATCGGTATAGGGGTGACCCAATTCTTTGCAGGCTTCGATGAAAGCCGCCGATGTGGGGCTGGGATTGTGCAACCCGGCATTGAGCAGCGGTATTGGACCGCCTTTGCCTACCCAGGGGCCGGTGTCGTCCTCCTGATCTTCCAGTTTTTGGAAGTAAGGCAGCACACTGCGATAATCCCAACCGGCACAACCCTGGGCCGCCCAGTCATCATAGTCCGAAGGATGGCCGCGGATGTGCATCAAGACATACAGATTGCTGGAGCCTCCCGTCAGCTTACCGCGGGGTTCGTTGGTTTCCCGTCCCGAAAGCCCCGGTTGGGCGACGCTCTTATAGCCCCAATCCACCTCCGAACCGAGCAAGGTAGGCCACATGGCCGGGATTTCAATACGGTTTTCGAGCTCGGGGGAAATCTCGGACGGGCCTGCTTCCAGCAGCAGCACCTTTACCTTGGGGTTCTCACTGAGCCGGTTGGCCAACACGCAACCGGCAGAACCAAGCCCCACCACAATGAAGTCGTATGTGCTCATGGTTCACCCCTCACGCAGGCGGAGCCTTGGGGTTGGTGGGATCAGCGAAGGAAGCGAAAGCAGTCTCATCGTGGATGGTCCGCATATACTTGATCTTGCCGCCCTCCACGCGAAAATAATTCGCCCCCACCACTTCGCGATCCGGGTTATTCTTGTAGGCTATGGGCGTGCCGGCCCGGTTGGCCGCCTGGCACTGCCAGATGACTGCCGCCTCATTGCCTTCAACCACGATGTGTTTGGGAATCATCTGAAACTTGCTGTAGCCGTAACTGATGGCGCCGATGGCCCCTTTGAGCACGTCGATCCCTTCGAAGTGGCCGGCCAACTGCTCATCGCCGGAGACGTCGTCCGTGAACAGGGTCAGCCAGTCATTCCAAGCGCTGCGATTGACGCAGTCATAGTATTTCTCGATCACTTCTTTGGTGGTCATCGTTATCTCCTTGGGGGTTCAACCTCCTAACCATGACCGCACACTGTCCCGGTGGCCATAGCCAATCCCGTCAGCCATGCGACTACGCCGCGGGCCCTCGAGGCCTGCGCCGGGGCACGTTATAGGCAGCGGAGAAAGCATCCGCGGCATCTTCGAAGATGGGTACCAAGTCGTTAATCAGGAAGTCGGGGTCGGGCAGCGGGTGGCCGGCAAGCCCCCAGTATCCCTGCTTCACCTCTTCGATCACCACATAGATGTAAGGCCGGGCGGCTTCCAGGGTCGCGGTGCAAAAGGCATCAGTCAGCGCTTTAACCAGCGCCCTCTTCTGTTCCTCAGGAAAGAAGTTCTCGATAATTTTGACATTGATGATTGGCATGGCTTCGACCTCTCGTTTTGGTGATGATCAGCTTTCAGCGATCAGCTTTCAGCTTATAAATAAACTAAGCAGCCAAAGACGGTGCGCGGTGCGCACCCTGCACTACTTTCAGTTTTAAGCAGCAAGTCAGCCGAAGCACCAGGTGAGCCATTATGAATTACTGCTCACTGCTTACTTATCAAGACCAAAAGGCATCGTATTGGGCCGTGCCGTCGCCGAAAATGGCGCCTCGGCCTTCGATGACTTTGCCGTCCCGCCAGCGCAGATAATGAATTACATTGATGTCCAATTTCCGGTTAACGTCTCCGGCCCGGTTCCCCACGTTGTGAGTTACGTCGGCGGAGGCATTCTCGCTGGTCATGATCGATTCCCGCTCCATAAAGAAGCTGTTGCCGGACAACCGCCCGACCTCCCCCATGAAGCCCAAAAAACCATCCAGGCCGCGCTTTAAGCCCGAGAGGGGATTGTGGCCGGGCACGAGCCAGATCATATCGTCTGCCCAGTACTGGCGAATTCTCTCCCTATCGCCAGACGCCAGGGCCTCATAAGCCTGTATAACCAGTTCCGGGGTGACCTGTGCCATATGTCCTCCTTATTTAAGTAGCCATCAGCGGTCAGCTAAAGCACGGGTGTAGTAAGCGATTTAGAAATCTTGCAATGCTTACTCTTTTCATTGCTTTCATACTGTTTTTGCTGAAAGCTGAAAGCTGATTGGGTGATAGCTGACCTCCTAATCCGCCAGGCGGTCTGGGATCGGTTTATAGCGGTAAACAGCGCAAAAGAAGTTGTCAACCGCGTACTGGTCGCTGATGTAAACTTGCACTCGGGCGATCCGTCCGTTTTGGATCTGATAATGGGTGCAATTATAGGCGTTAAGAGCGACCTGAGTTTCGTTGCCGGAAGCATCCCGCACCGTCGTTGTGCCATGCCCGCGATGGACTTCCACCACCGTACTTGCCCCGAAGGTATCCACACCGGTGTTCGGGTCGGCTGCTGGGTCTAATGTGACCTGGATACCTGCCTTCACCAACTGAGAGAAAAAGGCTAAAACTTCGTCAGCACCGTGCTTGGTGCCCGACAGGGGGTGGCGGCCAGGCAGGTTCCAGACCAGATCCGGCGCAAAAATTTCCCGGCGGATGGTCTCCATATCGTTTCTGTTGAAGCACTCGTACATTCTTTGGACCAGGGCCATATTAGGGTTGACCGTGTCTGCCATACTTCCCTCCTTCCGGTTTCTCAAGGCGCATAACCATGCGCAGATGGTTGGTGATTGATCTCATCGACCGCTACAGGGGTATCGACCCCGGCATCGGCCGGAGTTCTTGGACGACATAGCGCCGGATCACCGGCTGGCCAGATGATGGCGAACGGATCATGTCCCATAGCTGGTAAGCATCAAAGCCGAGCCATTCGCTGCGAGGCGCCGCCGGACGCCAGCGGCGGGCCTGCCAATTGACCACCACATCGACCACGGCCTTACCTGCCTCCCAGGTGGTGCTGACCCTGGTGACAATGTGCACCTCGTCAAAGAAGATCCGGATAACCCCTTCATACCAGTTCCGGAAAGCTGCAACTCCGCTGATACTGCCTTCAGGAAACTGCATTTCCAGGCCCTGTTCCGCCACCATGGACTGCAACTCCTCCCAAGGGGCATGAATATCAAGTTTGCGGTACCATGCTGCGACAAAGGCCTCGATTTCCGCCTGGGATAAAGGCTCGCCCGAGATTGCAGTTGATGTTCGCCTCTTAGCCATGTTTCCCTCTTAATGCCGGCTACGGCTAGCTTTGCGTTACCGGCAGCGGCACGCTGCCATCGACCACAAGGTTGATCAGGAAGGGTCCATCATGGTCCAACATGGCTTGAATCGCCGGGGCGATTTCAGCCGGTTGCGCGACACGGACCCCCGGCACTCCCATGGCTTTGGCCAGACCGACGAAACCCAGGTCCGGGTCGCGTAAATCAAAACAATCCGGAAAGGACACCGGCAAATCCTGCGGTTTGAGCCCCTTCGCCTGCCAGTAATCTTGCAGATTAATCTTGAGTAAGCGGTAGCTGTGATTGTTGCAAATGACGAATTTGGCATTGATACGGTGATGGGCGGCAGTCCAAAGGGCCTGGATGGTGTACATCGAGCCCCCGTCACCGGTTAAGCCGATGACGGTGCGTTCGGGGTGCGCCAGTTTGATACCCAGAGCCCCAGGAATGCCGACCCCCAGAGAACCGCCGCGGGTCTGAAAGAATTGGCCGGGCAGATCGAGCGTCAACCAGCGGGTGAGCTCAGGTGAGTGGGTCAGCACCTCATCAAAGATAATGGCATCCTTGGGCAGCCGACGGCCCAGTTCCTCGGCGAAGGCCGACATGTGCAGCGGGACGGCATCCCGCACCTTGGCGTCTCTGGCTCTGGCATCTGCTGCAGCCCGGAGGTTGGCATCGCTTAGGGCTCGCCCCCGGACAGCCGCGGCGTTCCGCTGCACCGGTGTGGTGAGATCGGTTACCGCGTCAGCGAGTAACCTCAGGGTCAACTTGGGGTCACTGACCAAACCGATGGTGACGGGATGGTTCTTGGCAATCTCATAGGCGTCGAGGTCGATGTGGATCAGCTTGGCGCCTGGCTTGAACGGGCTGGCCAGAGATGGAAAAACCTCTGGAAACACATAAGTGCCGCAGATGATAACCACGTCGGCATCAGCGACGTGGCGCGCGCTGGCGTAGCCGAACATATGACCGGTGAGGCCGCAGTAGAGGGGATGGGATTGGGGGAGGTTGACCTCCGAGGAGTTCACCCCCCAAACCCCTGCGCCCAAGACTTCGGCCAATTGCGCCAGTTCAGCCTGCGCACCCGAGCGGGAAACACCGTCGCCCATCAGTATTAAAGGGTTCTCAGCCCGGCAAAGCATCTCGGCCGCGGCCGCAATGACCGCGGGCTCGGGCACCACCCGGGTCGTCGGGACTACGGTGGGTATAACCGGCTCGTCATTCGGTGCATCAAGAATGTCTTGGGGGACGGCCAAAAATACCGGCCCCGTCGGCGGGGTGGCAGCCATTTTGATGGCTCGGCGCAATAGGCGGAGCAAACTGCCAGCATGGACAACCCGGGCCGCATACTTGGTCACCGGCCGCGCCATATCCACCAGGTTCGCCGACATCTGGGCATTCATGGCGTCATAAGCGATCCCGGCTTCCCCAGCTATCACCACCAGGGGCGCGTGCCCCCGGAAGGCCTGGTAGATCATGCCAATGGCATTACCCAGGCCAACGCCGTCATGGAGTTGGACTATTGCGGGTTGCTGGGTGGCCCGGCAATATCCGTCGGCCATGGCTACCGCGATGGTTTCCTGCAACGCCAGAATGTACCGGACGTCGGGGAAGCGGGTCAGGGCGTCGATCAGACCTTCTTCGCTGCTTCCGGGGTTGCCGAACATATATCGAATACCGTCAGCCCGCAGCTGCTCCAGAAGCTTTTCGTGACCGGTTTTCCGAGTCATCGTAGCAACCCTCCCCCTGGTCGGCCGGGATGGTGGTGGTTGGGACCATTGCTATCCAGCAATTGGGTCACCACCCGTAGCGCCTCAGACCCCGTTCCAAGGCTGCCACCACCATCTCGCCGGTGAGATAAGAGTCAGGCGTGGAGCGACCGGTAATGAACGGATAGTCAACGATCACCGAGGTTTCCCGGCCAACGTTGCCATGGTAACCACCGTTCGGACCGGTGGCATCCCGCAAAATATATTCCAGAGGATATGGGGGCGGTCCCATATTGAAGTCCAAGAACTTATCCCGGGCCACCATAAAGCCGGTGCCATCCAGGTAGTCATACTCTTTACAATGTCCGGTAACGTGCTTGCCCCAGATGATGCTCTTGCGGTCATCGAGATTGCGGGCAAAGGCGAGACAGGTGACGCCGTAGCACTCCGCCGCCACCGGCTTGTCGAATCTCAGGAAACCGAAGATCAGATCATGCACCCGGTGGTTGTTGGCCAGGTCCACGAGAGGTCCGCTCCCGCCCACGATCAGCAGGGCGTCGTATTGCTGCACTTGCTCCTGGGCCTTGGCCACATCCCGGTAGTAAGCCTCCCACTTGCGCAGGACATCGGACGCGCTCCAGTAAGGCTGCATGGGGAACCAGGTAGAGAGGTTAACCGGGTTATCCAGGCGGGGGTTGCCCGGGTCATCAATAGCTTGCACCTTCTTCGCCATTTCCGGACTTGTGACTGACCGGCCCAAGGGCGGATCGACGTAACTGGCGTCTTTGCTGACGCTGATGGCCACGGGCCGCTTCCCGGTGGGCGTGGCAAAAACCGTCGCATAGCCGGCTGCGTCGAAGGTTTCCATGGGCCCAATTAGTTCTTCGCCCCAAAATCCCCATTCCGAGAGCACGATCAGGATCTTTCCACTCATATGAATCAGCCCTCCCTCGCCGACAAGTTTAAAATCTGTTGAGCAATCGCCAGGATAAACGGCAGCACCTCATGCCAGGTGTGCCCCGTCACCAGGTCGCGGTCTACCACTACGCCCGCGTTTTCCGCATCAGGTGGTATATATTGAGCCCCGCAATTCAACACATCCGCCAGCATCACTTCATGGCAGATCACCTTGCGCCCTTTAAGCAACTCCGGGTTGGGAGTCAGAATCCACAGCCCGTGGCACAGCGCCCCTTTGATAGTTCTGGGGTTAGCCATGGCCCGGGCAAAAAACTGCACCGCCGGGGCGGACCGGACCATATCGGCCGAGAACGGTTGTCCTGCGGGCCGCTCGAAATAACGCAACCGCACGCTGGTGTAGTTGGCCGCCATGATGACCGCGGCGTACTCATCCATGTTGATTTTTTGAAAATCTTTGTCCACCTCCAATGTGACCGGGGTGTTGCCGGCGTGCTCCACGTCGCTGACAAAGGTTTGACTGGGCTGGTTCCAGAGGCGAGACATGAAATGGACTTCCGCTCCCAGGGCGGCAAAGCCATAGCGATAGGCCTCGATCTCCCCCGGGACGAATTCGCTCTCCACCAGCACCGCGATCTTTTTCCCTTCCAGCATCCTGCTGTTCATGTTGCCTCTCTCCAAATTGGCCGGAATTCCACCACGACCTGTGACCCGAGTTCATCGGCAGCCAACTCCACCCGGAAATTGTCCGGGGAAAAACTGGTCCGCGGGATGCCGTTCACGGTAATGCCGGATATTTGCACAGTACCGGGGGCGTAAAAGTCGGGGAGCACATTGAGCGAGGTGCAGCCGCATTGCGCATCCGGACAGAAATACAGGCAGAAGTTGGAGTCGGTCGTATCCTTGCCTTTCACGAACGAGCGGATGTAGATGTGTGCCAGATAGTTCAACTCAAAGCTATGATAACCCGCTACTGAATGTCCGCCTTTTTGGGCATAGGGTCCCCTCTCTACCGGCTGGCCTTCAGCGGTCACCCGGAAGAAGATGCCGCGGTTATCATGGTCCAGGAAGAATATATTCCAGAACGCCGCCATCTCCCGGGCCAGCGTCAGGTATCTGGCATCATTGGTGGCCCCGTGCAGGATCAGGTACGCCAAGATACCCTGCTCCTGCTGCCAGAAATCCTTGGTGTTGCCCCAGACGAACTCAAGGGGTAATTTATCCGGCGTCCGGCGCTCGACTACGTCGAAGCAGCCTCCCCGCACCTGGTCTAAACCATAGATTGCCATCTTATCCGCCAGCTTTTTCGCCAGACTCAGAAAATCGTTGGCAAGCTGTTCGTGCTGTTGGGCGTTGTTATTCTCGCCCTGGCGGCGGTTCTCGACTGCCAGGTAGCGGTAGTAATTGGCGACCCTGGTCAGATTCCAGGCGATCTTCAGGTTGTGCCCCACGACGGCCCGGTTCTGCTGCCAGCGCCAGTGATGATCCGGGGTCCAATCCGCATGGAACCGCTCGTTGACATAGTGCGAATCCGGGTCTGGAAACTTCTCCAGGATCAGCCTGGCAGTGGTGTCCAGGATTTTGCGGCAGGTGCGCAGAAGCTGCTCCATTTCGTGAGGCGGCGGGTCCAGGGCCAGAACGAGGTTGACCAGATAGGCGGGAATGTGGTCCCCGATGGAGTTCCAGTTTTTCCGCAACCGATTATCGCCCAGCGCCTCCACATCCGGCCGCAACGTGGCGTAGTCGATATGAGAGAAATACCCCCCTAATCCACCGTAACCGTTTTCGGGCGAATCCAGATAATGGGTCTGGAAGACGTTCACGGTCCGCTCAATGTCCTCCAACACTTCCCAATCCTGGGTAATCCGATAGTACTGGGCCATACCGGCCAGGGCGTAAATCTGTTCATAGAGCGGGATCGTGCCGTAGTCGTCAGCATTCTCCGAGGCCATGATGATCTTGGCTCCGATGTCTTTCTTGCGCTTGCCGAAGTTCCAGAAACAGCGTCGGCCATCATGACTCAGACTGCGGAAGGTTTCCCGCTGATACTTGATGCCTGCCTTAGCAGCCAACCGAAACCGCTCCTGGCCGGTCAAGAGATAAGCGGAAGACAATCCGTAGATCAAGCGGGATAGGGTGGCGCACTCCTGGATATTGTTGTCGCCCACGGGCAGGCCCAGGATGTTTAGGTTGGTCCGGTACAGTGCCGCGAAATCGTCCAGTTGATAGGTGCGCCGGTCGCCGAACAGGTCGTCCAGCCACTCCTCCCCCAGGCGGGTGATCTGGTTGATCCACCAGTGGGTTTCCTCGAAGAGGTATTTTCCCGGTTCGGAATGCATCAAGGTGATGAAGCGAGCGTCAAAGCGCCTCTCATCCTCGTGCTCCATATAAATTCCCTGGATGACGACGAGGGCATCTTCATGAAGGTATTTGCGCACCATCTCGGATGGACCGGCGTCTGGATTATAGTTCGGAGGAGCAGTCACGCGGTCGCGGTTCAGTTCGTCTAAATTGGTAAGAACCCCGAACACAGTCTGAGGACTCACATAGATCAGGTAACCGTCCCCGCTGCGACAACGGAGGGTGAAAGACGCTTCTACCGGGTTAACACTCGTCACCGTTCCCATCAGTGTCGTGCTCTGCGTTAAATATTTCATAGTTCGCTCCGTAGTTGGAACCCTGGTTCCCTGAAGGACTTTTTATGTAACCATTGATGCTATTAAGTTTAAGTAATTTAGCAGATAATTAAGCATGGCTGAACAAGATGTCAATGATAATTAACAAAGTTATTACTTTGAATAAATTAATTATGTAATATCTAATTTATTTAATTTAATAAAAAAATAATTGATATAAACGCTGGTTCGAAATTGGTCTCAAGGGCGTTTTTGAAGCTATATTTAAATTAAATTGCTTATAATCATCAATCACATTCATCGTAAATTATATAAAGAAAGATATCTTTTTATTCTGGTTATAACGATATGTACGGCTACATATCAGATCAATTAGGGTTTTCCCTATATGAGGATGATCAAAGTGATCATTTCATATGGCCAAAATGATCATAAGGAGATCGACTGGATGGTCCACAGTTTGAAAAATCTGTCTTTTCCGTAGTGGTGGGATTGTTAAGCAGAAATCACAGCCAGAGGACTCTGAACGCTTATTGCTCAGACTCATTGACAATATTTGGCGGAATGCTTAATTTTTAGCTGACTTTATCTCCCATAATTCTTAAGGTGAGGGAGGTGACGTAATGAAGGGAAAGAGGCTGATTTAACGGGTTGCCTTTCTGGCCTTTCTGCTTCATCTCTTTTACCGCCGCATCAACCCCTTCAGAGGGGCGCCTCGTTTTATACCCCACCCATGATTATATTGATTAGGGCAAGGATCGCCGCTAAGGTGAAAAAGACAAAGGGTTGGCGATCTTGAAGAATTTTGAGGAGTGGAGGAGAAATGACTGCCTCGTTTCGACAAGAAAAACTTTCCGGCGTGCTAGGAATTCTCTGTTTCTTGTTGTTGAGCTACCCTTTATTGAAAATTTTTAATCACGACGCCTTAATTACAGGAGTCCCACTCTTATTTTTGTACATCTTCGGGGTCTGGGTTTTGGCGATAATCGGTCTCTATGGAATGAGCCGCAGGTTTGCTTCTCCGGAGCTGGCAGGCCAACAGGAGCCGGAAGGCCATGATCAGTGAATGGTCTTTAGCACTCGTCGCCTTTGGCTATCTCTTGCTGCTCTTTGCCATCGCCTATTATGGCGACCGGCAACGGGCCCGGGGCAAGAGCATTATTGCCAATCCCTATATCTATGCCCTTTCTCTGGCAGTTTATTGCACTGCCTGGACTTTTTTCGGCAGTGTCGGCAAAGCGGCCACCCAGGGTGTCACCTGCCTCACTATTTATCTCGGCCCCACCCTCATAGCCTTTACCTGGTGGTTCGGCCTGCGTAAGCTGCTGCGCATCTGCAAGGAAAATAACCTGACCACCATGTCGGATTTCCTGACGCTGCGGTACGGCAAGGGGGCCTTTCTGGGGGTGCTGGCCACCATAGGCATGCTCCTGGCCATAACTCCCTATATCGGCCTGCAGCTTAAGTCCATCTCCGACACTTTCAATGTCCTGGCTTATAAAGAAGTTTTTCCTCCCGTCACCACCCCGGTTTATCAAGATACCGCCTTTTATGTGGCCATTCTGCTGTCCGTGTTCGGTATTTTGTTCGGGGCCCGCCATTTGGACCCCACTGAGCGCCACGAAGGCCTGGTAGCGGTAGTGGTGTTTGAGTCCCTGATCGAACTTCTGGCTTTTACCAGTTTAGGCCTCCTGGTGACGTTCGGTCTTTTCACGGGTTGGGGAGAAATTTTCACGCGTATCCGGCAGAGCCCCGAATTTCAGCAGCTTCTCCTGGTGAACACCGGGCCTCAGAACAGCTATTCTTTGTTGCTGGTGCTCACCCTTCTGGCCATGGGCGCCATCCATTTTCTTCCCCGCATGTTTCATATGGCGGTAGTAGAGAATACCAATGAAAGGCACATTCTCACGGCGCTCTGGCTATTTCCCCTCTACCTGTTGTTGATGAACCTGTTTGTCATGCCCATCGCCTTCGGCGGACTGCTGCTGGGTCTCCCTCCGGAAACGGCCGATACCTTTGTCCTGCGCATTCCTTTGCAAACCGGACATCCTTATTTTGCCCTTCTGGTCTTTCTGGGGGGGCTGTCGGCCTCCACCGCTATGGTGGCGGTGGCCTCCATCGCCGTCACCACCATGATCCTCAATAGCCTGGTGATGCCGCTGGCCATCCGGCTAAGATTGCAAGAGCGTATCACCCCCCATCTTTTGACTATCAAGCGGGCCGGCATTTTTTTCCTCATTTTTTTGGGATATTTTGGCTATCACCTGGTATTCCCTACCGTCATGCTGGTGGACATCGGACTGATCGCCTTTTGCGGGGTGATGCAATTGGCGCCGGCCATGATCGGGGCCTTGTACTGGCGGGATGCCACCAGGTGGGGGGCAATGGCTGGTTTGGCATCAGGTTTTCTTGTCTGGGCCTACACCCTGGTCTTCCCCTATCTGGTTGAAGCAGGGTGGTTCCCTATCAGTATCTTATCGGAGGGACCCTTCCACCTGGCTTTTCTCAAGCCCACCGCTTTCTTAGGGCTGACCGGTCTGGATCGGCTCTCCCATGCCTTTTTCTGGTCCTTGTTTTTTAATGCCGGCACTTTTGTCACCGTCTCATTGCTCACGGTGCCCAGTTCCGTGGAATTGGAGCAGGCCCGGCGGTTTGTCGGGGTGTTTGAACAGGAACGAGAACGACCCATAGAGAAGCGCTTAACGTATTTGCCGAGCCTGGAGCAGCTGACGGAATTTATGGGGAAGATCATCGGCCACCGGAAGGCCGCCCAGGCACGACGAGCCTTTCTCCGGGGGGTGACGACTCCTGAAGCCGAGTGGGGTGACAAGGAAAAGCTCCAGTTGGCGGATTTTATTGAGCGCACCATTGCAGGCTCCATCGGACCAGCGGCGGCCAAGGTCATAGTGGAAGGCTACCTCTCCTCAATGGGCTCCAAGATGGAGGACGTTTTTGACCTCTTCGGACGGATCTCCAGCTCTTTAGAAGAAAGCGAACAACAATTAAAGAGACGGGTAAGTGAACTCTCGGTGCTCTACGAAGCGGCCCGCCGCCTGGCTTCAACGTTATATTTTCCGGAAATCCTGGATGGAGTGCTGGGGGTGCTGGTGGAGAAATTAGACGTTGAAAGATGTGCCGTGCGGCTCTTGGACGAAGATGGCCTTCTGCATTTGAAAGCTTTCCGGGGCCTTCCGCCTGAGGTTCGGGGGCAGGTGGGAAAGCCCGATCCAGCTTCTCTATTGGGGGAATGTTTGTCGAGCTCCCAGGTAATTTCGGTGCCTGATTCCGCCGCAGTGGCTGATCGCCTCCAGGGACTGGTGGAAGAAGAAGCTTTGACTTCCTTGGTTTTGGCCCCCATCATTGCAGAAACCCTGACCCTGGGGGTATTGACCGCGGCCAGCAGTCAGAAGGGTTTTTTTACCAAGGAATACATTCAGTTCTTTCAATCGCTGGCCGGGCATTTGGGACTGGCGGTGCGGAGCGCCAACATGGAGGAGGCGCTGCGCCTGGATGAGTCTCGTCTTGAGGCGGTCTGGCAACTCAGCCAGATGACCAAGGCCACGCTGCAAGAGATTACCGATTTCGCCCTGGAGGAAGGAGTCCGGCTTACCAAAAGCAAGATCGGTTACCTGGCCTTCATGAACGAGGACGCAACGGTCCTCACTATGCAAGCCTGGTCTAAGACCGCCATGGCGGAATGCGCCGTGGCGGATAAACCCTTTGTTTTTCCTGTGGAGACCACGGGGCTCTGGGGTGAAGCCGTGCGCCAGCGGCGGCCCATCATTACCAATGATTATGCCGCGTTTAGTCCTTATAAGAAAGGCTATCCCGCAGGTCATGTCGAAATCCGGCGTCATCTGAATATTCCGGTATTCGACGGGAACCGCATCGTGGTGGTGGCTGGCGTGGGCAACAAGGAGGAAGAATATGATGAATCGGACGTCCGTCAGCTGACTTTATTGATGAACGGCCTGTGGTGGCAGATAAAACGCCAGCAAACCGAAAAGGCCCTGACCGCTGCAGTGGAGCGGGGTGTTTACTTTCAAAAGCTTTTAATTCATACCTGCATGGATGGCATCGTGGCAAGTGATATGGAAGGCACCATTCGTACATTTAACGAAACGGCTGCCAAAATCCTGGGTTATGAACCCGAAGAAGTCCTCGGCAAAATGAATGTCAGTGAACTCTATGCGCCGGGTCAACTGCAGGAAATCGATACCAAAATCCACGACTCTGCTTACGGCGGGGCGGGTATCTTAGAGAATTACGAAACCTGGATGCGGCATAAGGATGGCGCCCTCACGCCCGTCTGGCTTTCCGCCCGGGTGCTGTATGAAAATGACCGGGAAATCGGCATGATCGGCCATTTTAAAGACCTGCGCGAACGTAAGCTCATGGAAGAAGAACTCTTGCGGAATGAGCGCCTGGCCGTCTTGGGCAAAATGGCGGCCCACATAAGCCACGAAATTAAAAACCCTCTGATGCTTATTGGAGGATTTGCCCGCCAGGTGGTTAAGGATCCTACCTCCGACCCACTGAAGACTCAGGAAAAGCTTCAAATTATTGTCGATGAAGTTAGTCGCCTGGAAGATCTCCTCGCCGAGGTAGGAAGCTATGCCAAATTTTCGGAACCCCAAAAGCACCTGGGTAATCTCAATGACTTAGTTCGGGAAACCTGCCAGCGGCTGGAACCAAGCCTGCGCGAGAGTAATATTGAGCTTGCGTTGAGGCTCGACCCTGCACTCCCGGAGACCCAGTTTGATCCGGGCCATTTACGCCAGGTTATCTTGAATATAGCCAAGAACGGCATTGAGTCCATGAGCGCCGGGGGGACCTTGACGGTCAGCACCGGTAAGCAGGATGGCCGAATATTCGTGAAAATTAGTGATACAGGCATGGGAATCCCCCCCGAGAGTCTGGAGAAAATTTTTCAACCCTTCTTTTCCTCCAAACCCAAGGGCAGCGGCCTGGGTTTGGCCATTTCCCAGAAAATAATCCAGGCGCATCAAGGTGAAATCGCCATCGAGAGTGAACCGCAAAAGGGGACCCAGGTAACCATCTTTCTAAGGGAAATATAGTAATCATTAGAGGTTCTTGCAAAAAGCCGTTTTGTCATCCTGAGCGAAGCGAAGGATCTCGTATTTTCACCCACTTATGAGATTCTTCGGTCGCTTCGCTCCCTCAGAATGACAGGCAGGGAGATATTTGCAAGGGGCTCATTATAAATGGGAAAATTGCCAAGGTATTGCTACCGTGCCAGGACCTGGAGTTCTGGTAAGGGGCTGGGGAATTTGAAATGACTTATGAGCCTCTTGCAATAATAATCTTCTTACAGTGGAAACCTTATAGGGGTATTTAAAAATCGCCGGTAGCACAGGCTTTTCAGCCTGTGCTCATATAGGCTAAAACCTGCGACTGCATAATGTCCGGCAATTTTGCAAGAGGCTCTTATAATAATACCAGCTTGAAAAGCCTGTCATCTTTCTCATCATTGTTGGATGCCTCGCAGTCCAGAGTTTATGCTGTCTCCATGCCTTGCCGGGATAAAAGCGGATCACGGTTTTCCAACCTGAGAAAAATGGGGAGGCTCCAGGCGTTCCACCCGTGCCGTGTCCCGGCACAAGGATGCCGGCGCCCCATTAATCCCTTGATAATACTGGCTAAGTTTTGCGAAAGCCGAATATTTACCCCGGGACCAGCGCGGGACAAGCGCGTGACAACCCTGGCGCCGCCTCGACCGGAACGCGCTTGCACGCGGGTTTAGACCGGGTATATGGCGAGGGCGCCTCGGCAATATCCCGGCACATGTGCCGGGTTTGCCCGTCCAATCGGCCTGCGCCCGGCATTTTCAACGATTTTTGGGGTAGTTTTGAGGGGGTAAAAGCCGTTAAAAAACCATTTTTCTCTATCATTTTGAGCTAAACGCAGGCTCTTAGCTCGCTTCCATGAAACAGCTTTAAACCCGATTTAGGGGGATTTAAAAATCAGCCAGCGGCATAAATCTATGGCAAACGCTATATGTCAAAGCTTGAATGATTTCATTGCCTCCGGGCACAATCAATGCAGACCTGGCGAATCTGCTGCAGAAACCAGCAAAGATGCGATATAACTCATAGTAAGGTTATTGTAGTTCGCGTATAATTTATTCTCTAATTCTATCTTGATATATATTGCGAGGCTGTCGGAAAAGGATTGAGCTCAGCTAGTTTCCCTCCTATCCATTGATTTGAGTCCAACGAGGTGGATGTATGTACACACTGAGTGTTGAAGACGAAGACACAGTTATCAGGATCAAGCGGGAACTGTTGGACCAGGCAACGGTTTCAAGGTTCCTCGACTTGGTTAATTTATCCGCGTTTCTGGAAAAAAGCAGAACTTCCGAGGCCAGAGAAACGATCCTGGCCAGGATGCTGGGGCTGCCCACCGGAGTGGCATTACTCCGAGATCCGGCTCTCAATAAAGGGACGGCATTCACCGAAAAGGAACGGGAGATCTTAGGTCTACAGGGACTCTTGCCTCCCCGGGTCCATACCATGGAGGAACAAATCTCCCGGGTTATGGAGAATCTACACCGAAAGCCCAATGACATTGAGAAGTATATCTTCATGATTTCTCTCCAGGATCGCAACAAGACCTTGTTTTACCGGGTGGTCACGGACCACATCGAAGAGATGATGCCCATCATCTATACGCCTACGGTGGGGCAGGCCTGCCTGGAATTTGGTCATATTTTTCGCAGGCCGCGGGGCATCTTCATTTCGACCAAAGATCGTGGACGGATGCATAAACTCCTGAGAAATTGGCCATATCGTAATATCCGTATCATTGTGGTAACAGACGGAGAGCGTATTCTCGGACTGGGAGACCTGGGTGCGGACGGCATGGGCATCCCGGTGGGAAAACTTGCCCTTTACAGCGCCTGTGCCGGCATCCATCCTTCCCTCACTCTCCCGGTGACTTTTGACGTGGGCACAGAGAACGAGTCCCTCCTGAATGACCCCCTCTATATCGGCATCAAACAGCGCCGCCTGCGGGGCGCGGCCTACGATGATTTTGTCGAGGAGTTTATGGTTGCCGTAGAAGAAGTCTTTCCCCGGACCCTGGTGCAGTTTGAAGATTTTGGGAATATCAATGCCTTTCGGCTCTTGGACAGGTATCGAGACCGCCTCTGTACCTTTAACGATGACATCCAGGGCACTGCCGCGGTGACCCTGGCCGGTCTCTTATCAGCTATACGCCTTACGGGCGGCCAGCTTAAGGATCAAACCTTTCTCTTCCTGGGCGCCGGTGAGGCCGGGTTGGGCATCGGTGATCTGACGGTTTCCGGCATGACCAAAGAAGGCTTATCGGTTGAGGAGGCCCGGCAACGCTGCTGGTATGTGGATTCCAAAGGCCTCGTGGTAAAAAGCCGCAGCGATCTGACCGGCCATAAACTCCGCTATGCCCATGACCACGAATTTCTCCCCGACTTTCTGACCGCGGTGGAAGCTCTGAAGCCCACGGCTATTATCGGGGTATCCGGGAGACACGGGGGCTTCACGCAACCTGTCTTGGAGGCCATGGCCAGTATGAACGAGCGGCCCATGGTCTTCTCCCTGTCAAACCCCACCTCCAATACGGAATGTACTGCGGAAGAGGCCTACAGATGGACCCAAGGACGCGCCATTTATGCCAGCGGCAGCCCCTTTGACCCGGTTATCTTTGACGGCAAGAAATTGGTGCCGGCCCAGGGCAACAACGTCTACATCTTCCCCGGGGTCGGCTTGGGGGTACTCGCCTGCGGAAGCCAACGGGTCACCGATGAAATGTTTTTTGTGGCGGCGAAAGCCCTGGCCGCTGAAGTATCGGAAGGTGACCTGGAGCTCGGGAGTGTCTATCCGCCTCTTTGCAAAATCCGGGAAGTCTCGGTCAAGGTCGCAGCCGTGGTGGCAGAAGTTGCCTACCAGCGCAATCTGGCCACCAAGCCAAGACCCGATGATCTCCCGGCCTATATCAAGTCTCAAATGTATGAGCCTAAGTACCAAAGTTATGTTTAGCAGTCCTCGGTGGTTATCATGAATGGTTGACAGTTAGGCCCTTCGTTCAGCCAGCCAGGATAGGAACGCTATCTCGTTGAAGAAAACGCCCAGAAACATTTCCATTTTATGACCTCTTGATCCGAGGTTATACGTGATTAAGTTATTCGTAATATTCAATCATTTCGAACTTTATTAAGAGGACGTGATGAAATCCCGGAAAATTGAGTTTCCATTCAAGGGCAGAATGAGCCTGAGGCCACTGCTGGATTTCTGGGAACGCTTATTGGCCGAAGGCAAAGGCGGGATGAATGCCTTGGGGCCGGTTATCCGCAAAAAGTTAGAGAATACCCCTGAGCTACGGGAACCCATCGAGGACCTCACCATCCTGGAAAATCACCAGGACTTCATCGATCTGTTGATGAGCGTGGTTTTCCCGCCGGCGTTTTGGGAGAGCGATTGCGCCGCGGCCTTCGTGCCTTTCCAGTTTACCGGGTTCTATGCCACACCGCTTTTCAAGACCCTGTTTAAAATGGAAGGACAAGGTTTTACGCCGCAATTGAACATCGACCCCCATCAGTGGCAGTGGGGGCGGGTCCTCAAGGCCTATATTTATATCCTGAATAAATTCTACGGCATCGACCTCACCTGGGATTATCCCCTGATTGCCAAAGCTCAATGCCCCAAAACCGGATTGGATCGGTTTTTTAATATCGTCTTGGATCCAAAATTCCTGGAAATCAAAGTGCTCGGAGAGCCCAGGAGTTTGACGGAAGCAGACCGGAGCCGGCTCCTGGCTAACGTCAGTGACCTGAAATTGTGGATGGAACTGATACCCCCGGAAAACTTTGAATTTGAGGGCTTTGGCGTTTTCAGGGCTGCGGATGTGACCTCTCGCGAGATGTTATCGGCTCTCCAGGGGGACCTCTTCGAAAAGGAAGCAATTTTTCAGCGGGATGGTTTTGCCGGGCTCCAGGAAAAATTGCAGATCTATCTGCAAGAGAAAGACCTAACCCTGGGCTTGGCCGCCATCCGGGGTGAACAGATTCTCATCCTGCCGCATGCCCATAACCAGGCGGAAACGACGACCTGTGTTCTGCAGAATGCGACGCACTACCAACGAAGTGAATTTAAAGGATCAATTTTTTCCCAGGCGATGGATCAGGGCGAGCCGCTGGTCGTTGAAGACCTGCACTATTACCCTAAGAGCACGATCCTGGAAGAGCGCATGCTCGAGCATGGGTACCGGAGTATATATGTCGCTCCCCTGCTCTACCAGGACAGGCTCCTGGGAACTTTGGCGCTCAAATCAACCCGCGCCGGAGCGCTGAACGCCTTGAACACGGCCAACCTGCTCCCGGTGCTGCCGTTGTTTGCCGTGGCTTTGAATCGCAGCCTGGAGCAACTGAATCAAAAAATTCAGGCTGTCATCAAAGAGGAGTTCACCGCGATCCACCCCTCGGTGGAATGGCGCTTTCAGCAGGCAGCCCTGCACTATATCCAGCATAAGGACGAAGGGGTTGCAGCCCTGGAACCCATTGCGTTCCATCAAGTCTATCCCCTTTTCGGCGTTTCGGATATCCGGATGTCCAGCGACCATCGCAACGGCGCAATCCAGGCCGATCTCATCGAACACTTCCGTCTGACCAGAGAAATCCTGCAGCTCGCCTATGACCACCGGCCTTTGCCGATTCTGGCGGCGTTCAGCCATCGCATCGACAAGCAGATCAAAAGGTTGAACATTGGCCTGAATGCGGGTGATGAGACCACCAAACCACTTTTCATCCAGCAGGTGATGGAACCCATTTTTGACCAATTGGCAAACTTCGGCGCCCCGGTTGCCGAGAGGATAGCCTCCTACCGGGCCGCTTTGGATCCCGAGATGAAGACCATCTACCGGAGCAGGCGAGACTTTGAGGACAGTCTCAAGCTCATTAATGAAACTATTGCAGCGTATCTTGATCAGGAGGAAGCCAAGGCGCAGGAATATTTCCCCCACTATTTTGAAAAACTCAAGACCGACGGGGTGGAACACACCATATATATCGGTGCGAGCATGGCAGAGAGCGGGAATTTCAATCCCATGTACCTGAAAAATCTGCGCCTGTGGCAACTCATGGTTATGTGTGAGGTAGTGCGGCGTACCGAGGAGATTAAAAGCAGTCTGTCGGTACCTTTAGAAACCACGCACCTCATTCTGGTCCAGGATTCGCCGCTCTCGATCTTTTTTAGCCCGGATGAGCGGCACTTCGAAGTGGCAGGGGCTTACGATATCCGCCATGAGATCATCAAAAAACGCATTGACAAGGCGGTAATCAAAGGCGCCTCCGAGCGGCTTACGCAACCGGGGAAAATTGCCATTGTGTACTCTCAAAAACAAGAGGGCACGGAATACCTTGAATATATTGATTACCTCCAGGCTGCCGGCTATCTGAAGGCTGAGACGGAGGATGTGGAGTTGGAGGACTTACAAGGGGCCCAGGGATTGAAGGCCCTGCGGGTCACGGTGGACCCACGCGCCTCGCGTGCGCAACAGCAGCCTCTTCCGGAAATCGTCACCACCGCCGTAAAGGCGCTGCCCAAGCGAGCCAACGTATCTTCCTGAAAAGCTTGCACCAGGCCCCCAAAATTGTGCCCGCCAACAGCAGGCGGTGGGGGCAATGACCACCCCCACCCAGAGCATAGCCGCTATCCCCAGGCTCAACCGGGGCTTGCATCGACAACGATCAGCGTTTCCGCCATGCCTCCCAGTTGGGGCGGCCCTGGGAATCCCGCAAGTGCAGAACATAATCCGCTTTGGTGAGTTCATAAGCGATCGCCTGCAGCTTCCCGTCTTTTGCCTTTTCGCACATCCCCTTGACCCGCACTTCGTCTCCGGGGGTGAGCGCGAACTCCTGGCGCTCCAAATACCAGACCGGGCCCAAACTCACATGCACCTGTCCCTGGGTCTTGGTGTCCATGATTATGGCCATACCGGGATACATGCCTTCTCCCAAACTCTCAGTGAGCACCTGCACCACCTTGCCGCTTTCGTCAAAGGGTTTGCAAACCGCCTTTACCGGACATAGATAGGCCGTATACGGACAAGGCCGGAAGCCCTGGCCCCGGCCCTGGGCTGAGGCTTGCAAGGGTAGCATGGTAAGCAGGGCCGCGGCCAGGCCAATAATGGTGATATAAAGTCGAAACATGATCTTTATCCTCCCGATTTGTAATTAAAAAGCATAAACCATGGACAGCAACGGAGTTATATTGCCGGTGGTGTTCTTCCCTGCCAGGTCGAAGTTCACGCCCAGGGCCAGGGAGAACTTGTCCGTGGCCATGTATTCGATCCCCGGTAAGAAGGACACAAGCGCGGTGGGCTGGGCGTTGGCCTTGGACCCGATCAGCCGCCCCGCATCCCAGGTGCTGGTCAACTCCAACAGGGCCACCCATTTCTTGGTTATGGGATACTCCATCGCAAAGTTGGCGGTGATGAAATCCCGGGGATGGTTCCGCCTCTGTATGGGATTGCCTTCTTCATCCACCTCATCGGTAGTGTTATCGGTCTGGAGGGTATAATAGACGTTGCTATAAAAAATAAACGGCTTCAGATACTTGGAGAGATTAAAGCCGGTGGTAAAGCCGTAAGTGCCCCCGCCGATGGCGTCGGTCCCCAATCGGCCAGGGTTAAGAAAGCGAAAGTGGCCGGTGGGGAACGTAGGGGTAAAGATGGCGCTCACTGTGGGTGCCGCTTGCGTCTCCTCCACCAGGCGATACTTGAAGGTCAGACTGATATCGCCCAAGCCCCCGAAAGAGGCGAAGCGTTCCCCATTCGGGCCGGGAGCATCGACATTACCGGCCCAGTTGTGAATATAAGGAATGACGGTGTAGACTTCAAGGTTATTGATGAGGCCGTAGGTAAACTTCAGGCTCATTCCCAAGGATTGAAAATCACCTCCCGCGGAGATTCTGCGCCAGGGACTGAAGTTATTGGTGGTAAAGCTTAAGCCCCCGGTGGGCTGAATGGCGAACTTCCCTTTTTCAATGGGGATGGCGGTATCAGTGATAATGGGGCCGAAGGTGGCCGGGCATTCGTCCTCTTTGGCTTCCTCCTTTTTCCCTTCATCCTTCGCTCCTTCCTGGCCCTCCGGATGGAAGCCTTCACCGCGGCCTTCAAGCTCCGAGGCGGTGTTGGCACCGGCCGCCGCTGGCCCCTCTTTTTCCCCGGCGGATATATTAGCCCAACCCGGCGCCGCCCACAGGGTCATGCCAAGGCACAGCAAGACGAAACCTGCTTTAACGTTCATAACCATTCTCCTTCCCCTTCTATAAAAATTTTTTAGTTCAATCGGTTCAATCAATCAGGCAAGACCCGCCGGCAATCTTGCCCCGCTTTATGCTCCCCCTGATTCGTCGCCGGCACGAAGTCTTTGAGAAGTGGTGGTATTGAAGATTACCCGGTATTGACCTGCTTTTTGGCCGTCTGGTCCGCATGAGACCGGCAAGCGCAATCCCGGCAGTTGCCGTTACATTGGCAGGCATCCTTGGAAGTTTCAGCAGTCTGGAGGATCCATTTCCCCGGCTCCGCGAGCAGGGCATGCTTTTTTGCCGCGATTAATTTCCGTAAGCCCGCTTCCAGACTGGCCAGGGTATCTTCGTCAACTTCCCCGGCTTCCTGCAGGTCCACCACCAGTACCGAAAAGGCTCGGAAGCCGATCTGCGCTGCTCCCAAAATCTGCCTAACCACGCCGTCAGTGAGGGTTCCCCGGGGCGCCAACCGCAGACGCCCATTGGCTATCTCTACGAAGAGTTTCGAGTCAGTGGCCATATTTCACCTCAACGATCTCAGAGATCTGGTTGGAGATTTGTCGATAAATCGCCCAAAAGGGCCGTCAACTATGCTCATTGCCAAAAATTTTTTCTTATTCACCCCTCCCTCTCCCACAAGTGGAGAGGAAAATTAGAGGAAAAAACTTTTGGCAATCGCTATATGCTGCTCCTCCACTGTTCAAGGAATCTTTTGAGGCTATGCCTCGCAAATTTCGACCCCTTCGCATGACCCTGCCGGGTGCGCCAACTCCATCAAAGTTCTGGTAAGCGCGCCCACCCCCGTGTTGAGCATCAAGACACAAGGTTTATTCAGCTTTTTGCACCACTTCTTGGCGCAGTGATAGGCCTGGTGGCTGGTGCAGCTTATGGGGCAAATCACCACCTCCGCCTGCTTTACCAGGTTCACCAGGCGCGCCTGGCCGTTGCGGCAATCTCCATCATGGCGCAAGAAAATCCCCCCGAAATCCTGTTCCACCAGGCGGCGATAATGGCTTTCCCGTCGCTCCGGACCACCAACCAGAAGGATGAGCTTGTTGCAGAACCGGCGGCATTTCTCCCCACTGGCCAGGGGGCAGGTCTGCTCAGGGGAGCCGCTGGCCTCGTAAGGAGCATCCAGGACCGGCGCTGGACATATGCCGGGTAGTTGCCTGACGGTCTCTTGCATGAGACGCATTTCCAGTTTTTCCCGGGTCCGTTTTTCCTGGCTCAGACGTGCGGTGAGCTCCCGGTTTGCCGCTCTCAGTTGGTGGATCTCCTGACCTGTGTTCAGGGAGACGAGTTCCTGCTCCAGGTGCGCCAATTTGCGCCCCAGGTCCGCAAGTTCGGCTTCTTTGTGGGTCAGGCGCCGTTTGTACTCTTCCCGCTCTATTTTCACCGCTTCCACCTGGCCGGTTAAGCGTTTCACCCGATCTTGCAGAAGCTCGTTCGTCTGCCGCAGCTGTCCATATTCCTTCAATTCGGCTCGGGCTTCGGCTCCCTGGAGGTGGGACATCATGTGAATATCCCCGAAAACCTCATTCAAAACGTTCTTCGGGGTGTCCTCGCGGGTGGTAATAGCATAGAAGGCCCCGGCGATTTGACCCTCTTTGAGGGCTTCCTGCCAGGCCAGGTTCAACTCCAGGCCCTCGCAGGCATCTATCCGAGTGATGGTCAGACGATATTTCCGATCCAAAAATTTCTGCACATATTTAGCCACCGGAGGCAGCTTCCGGCAGGCCTCGATGATCCAGATGTGCAGTATATAGGCTGAGGTGCCTCCCACATACTTGAAGTGGCGAGCGATTTTCTGCGTCTCCTTGAGGGTCAGACACGTTCCCACCAGGGGGCAGAGGAAGCGGTCTATTTCGCCAAGGTTGTGACGGTTGCTTTTGAGTCCGGTCATGACGGCAAATCCTGGGGTCGGGGAGCGCCTCAGGGCATCCCCCCGACCCATCAAATACATTCAGCGTTTAACCAAAGATATCCATTTCCAGTTGCGGCCACTGCCTGATGGCCTCGTGCAGACGAATCTCCACATTATTCAGGTGATCCTTGAGGTCGGCCACCGTGGGGTTGTCATGCAGGCCGGGAACCTCTTGCGCCAGATGGTCCACATAATGATGAATATTTTTGAGATCATCTTCCAAGGTCACCAGATTGATGATCATTTTCACCATGACTTTTCTCCTTTGTCGGTCTTCTGCTGCCTACTCCCGCAGGTGTGGGCGTCACACCCCGGACAGAATCCTCGCTTTTTCCAGATGGAGCGATACAGTAGATAAATGGCCCCGACTATGATGGCTCCGGCCCAGAACAGATCATACCAGCTCATATCAACCTCCCAATCCCAGGAGCCTGCCGCCCTGATAGATGACCAGGGCCACTCCCCAGGCCAGGACCATCTGGTAAGCAAAGGCGACCCCGAACCATTTCCAGGTGCCGAACTCATCGCGAAAGGCTACCGCCACTATCATACAGGGCATGTACAGCAGCACAAAGGCCATGAAGGCATACGCGCTCAAAGGCGTAAAGGCTCCTTGAATAACTTTCTTTAAGGGTTTGGTTTCTTCTTTCTCTTCGGCAGAGAGCTTGGCCACGCCGAAGGAAGAAATGACATTTTCCCCCGCCTGCTTGGTGGCCGAAAGGAAGGAGACCCCGATTTCTTGCAGATCTTCCAGGAAGGTGGGAGGCTTCTCGTCTTCAGCCTTTTTCTCCTTGGGAAGGTAAATTTCCCCCATGGTCCCCACCACGATCTCCTTGGCGATGACGCCGGTGACGAGGGAGGAGGCCGCCTCCCAATTACCGAATCCCAAGGGTTTAAACACCGGGGCGATGACGGTCCCGGCTTGGCCCAGGTAAGAGTCTTTCTTTTGTTCCACCCCCCAGGGCAGGTTCAGGAGGAACCACACCAGGACGGACACGGCCAGGATATAGGTGCCGGCCTTGATGAGAAAGTGTTTGCCCTTCTCCCAGGTGTGGATCATCAGGCTCTTTAGGGTGGGCATGCGGTAGGGCGGCAGCTCCATGATGAAGAGAGGATTTTCTCCCTTGAACAGAGTCTTTTTGAACAGGATGCCCACCAACACCGCCATGACAATGCCCATGACATATAGGGACCAGATGGCCGTGCCGGCCCGGCCGGGAAAGAAGGCCCCGGCGAACAGCACGTAAACCGGCAAGCGGGCGCCGCAAGACATCAAGGGGATAAGCAGGGCGGTCAAAATCTTGTCCCGGGGATTTTCCAGGGTGCGGGTGGCGTAGACCGCGGGCACGTTGCAGCCGAACCCCAGGAGCAAGGGAATAAAGGACTTGCCGTGCAGACCCATGGAGTGCATGGCCCGGTCCATGACAAACGCGGCCCTGGCCATATAGCCGCTGCCTTCCAGGAAAGTAATAAAAAACATCATCGCAAAGATTACGGGAATAAAGACGATGACAAAGCCGACGCCGGCCAACACGCCTTCGGTGGCCAGAGACACCGTCCAGTCCGGGGCCGCTACCAGGCCCAGCAGGGCTTCCGCCCAGCGCTTCAAAGGGCCGGTCACTAGGCCGTTCATCCAGTCGGCGTAAGGGTTCGACACATCGAAGGTGAGTTTGAACATCACCCACATGGCGGCCAGGAAGATCGGGATACCCAGGAAGCGGTGAAGCACGATCCGGTCGATCTTCTCCGTCAACTCCCGTTTCGTCGTGGTCTTCTTTTTCAGGACCTCCCTGGTAAGCCCGGAAGCCTGGGCATAGCGGGCGTCGCCCAGCAAGCTCTCAATATCATCCCCATGGGCCTCCTTCAGGTGCTTGGCGGCCCGGGAAATGAAGCTGCCTGTTCCCAGACCAGTTTCCTCCACTATTCGTGGGTCCGACTCCAGGAGTTTCAGGGCCAGCCACCGGGCGGGGTATCTTTCCACCAGGGCCGGGGAGTGCAGGCGGATTTCTTTGTCCACCTCAACGACCGCAGCTTCCAGGTCCTGGCCGTAGTTGAGGGGGCGAGGCGCATGAGCTTCGGGGTTGTCCCCCACCTCCAGCACCGCCTCCATGAGGGCCGTTAACCCTTCCTTCTTGGTGGCCACGGTGGGTATTACCTTGATCCCCAAGGTCTCTTCTATGAGAGCGGGATTGATTTCCCAGCCCTTGTTCCGGGCTTCGTCATAGATGTTCAGGGCCATGACCACCGGCAGGCCCAGCTCCAGCATTTGCACCGTCAGGTAAAGGTTGCGCTCCAGATTGGTGGCGTCCACCACGTTCAGGATGACATCGGGGCGCGCCTCTACCAGGTAATCCCGGGCGATAACTTCCTCCTCGGAATAGGGGCTCAGGCTGTAGGTGCCGGGCAGATCCACCAGCCGGACGCGGCGGCCCTGGAACTCCAGGGTGGCCTCTTTTTTCTCCACGGTCACCCCGGGCCAGTTGCCCACCTGGAGCCGGGTGCCGGCCAGACCGTTGATGAGGGTGGATTTTCCGGAATTGGGGTTGCCCGCCACCGCGACGGTGAGGACTTTGGCGGGCTCGGGGTGCGCGAGCTTGACTGCGGCCTGGCTCATAGCTGCACCTCCACCCCGATGCCCGCGGCCTCGCTTTTTCGCAAGGACAGGCGGTAGTTTTTCACGATGATTTCAATGGGGTCTCCCAGGGGTGCGACTTTTTCCACCTTCACCTCCACGCCTTTGAGCACGCCCATATCCATCAAGCGACGCTTCATGGGACCGATGGCCCCGATAGTGGTGATTGTGCCCCGTTGACCGGGTCGTAACATTGCCAGATTCATTCCCCTATCCTCCTGACGCTAACTTTCATGGCCACGCCCCGCCCTAAGGCGATGCGGGAGTCGTCCACCCGCACCAACAGGGAGCCGTGGCCGGAGTTGCTCAACATCTCCACGGTCTTGCCGCAGCGCAGGCCCATGTCTTCCAGGCGGCACATACATTTGCATCTCTGACAGCCATGGGAGCCGCCCCGAATTTCCATTACCCGGGCCCTTTCGCCCGACCCCAAAAGTCCTAACGGCATCATTAATCTACCTCCAAATTATTGAGATTGAGACTTTGTCTCAATCATATGGCAAAAAAAAGGGGGCACACCTCACCGTTGCCGAGCCCGGCAGTCTACACAGTAACCGTAAATTTCCAACTTGTGCCCAGTAACCTCAAAATCATGGGCCTGCCCGAGGCGCTGTTCCGCCTCCTCCACGCTGCCATTCCGGAACTCGATGACCTTGCGGCAGCCCAGACAGCGCAGGTGGCAGTGGTGCTCATGTCCGTAAATGTGTTCATAGTGCATGTGCCCATCCTCGACAAAGACTTCCTGCACCAGGCTGGACTCCACCAGTAAGGCCATGGTGCGGTACACCGAAGCCCGGGAAATTCGCAGGCCTTTCTGACGCAGGCGCATAATAAGCTCTTCCACATCAAAGTGGTCATGATTGGCAAAGACCTCCGCCAGGATCGCCTCTCGTTCCGGCGTGGCTCGCATGCCCCTTTGGGCCAAAAATTCTTGGAAGACTTCGCTCTCGGGCTTCATCATCTGCAATTGAGACTCTATCTCATTAGTAATTATTGTCAAGGATTTTTTTTCGGTTTACTCGGTTTACCCTCAAAATGCAATACTGTATTTTATCTTCGGAATCACTTGAGGAGTTATTCAGATAAGAGAGAATTTTTGCTACAGAGAAATGGCTTGGAGAAAATTGCAGGCCGCTGCCCTATCCCAAAATTTTTACGCAGGCCTAAACACTTGCTCTATCCGATATATATATGGGCGAGACCATTTTCAGCCTCGCCCCGCATGCCAGCCCTGAGCCGTTCCGGGTCTCGATCTGTCGCACCGCTTGCTTATTTCGCCACCGGCCAATCGGTAAACTGCGTCCAAAGCACAGCCCCGTATTCGGCGTCTTTTTTCGTACCATCCGTATGTTTGATGGCCTGTTTTTCCGTGGTCAGGGCGGAGAAGCCCCACCAGCCCGCCTTGGGCACCGCAAAGGTAAAGACGCCATTCTTATCGGTTTTCACCACCTGGGCGACGAAATAGTCATTGGGCGCGGTCACCTTCTTTCCGGCGTTCCAGTACTCCACTTCCACATCGGCGTTGGCTACGGTCTTACCTTTGAATTTCAGCACCCCCTGGAAGACATTGCCAGCATAGAGGGCGAAGGGTCTGGTTAACGGCACGATCTCGGCCTTTAAACCCACTTCCTCGTCCCAACCGTCTTCGGCCCCGAACGCGGCCACATAGGTCTTGGTCTGGTGAATGATATATTTGTTTTCCGCTGGCTCCCAGTAAGGCGTGGGATCGAAATAGAAAGCGTAAACCCCCGGCTTTTTCAAAGCGTAAGTGGTTTTCCAGGCCTGCTTATCCAGAACCTTGGTTTCCTGGAGGGTGCTTAGGAGATCGGTTTTTTCTTTCCCGGCCAGTACGCCGAACTTCTTGGGTTTGGCCATGTCCATGCCGGTCTGTTCAAAGGGGTGGCAGAATGCCAGGGTCAACCCCAGGTTAGCGTCGTCGCCCTGCATCACCATGGCTTTGTCCGGCAGGATCACGCCGAAATGCGCCTGGCAAACCCCGGCCAGGCCCAGTACGAGTATCAGGCAGAAAACTAACGTGAAGAAACGTTTCATAACTTCCCTCCGTTCCAGGTTGATTAATAGGCACGGCCTGCGGGGCATTTTGGGGGGACTAATTCCCCATCTTCCGCCAGGCCTCCCAGTTGGGGCGGCCCTGGGAATCCCGCAAGTGCAGAACATAATCCGCTTTGGTGAGTTCGTAAGCGATCACCTTGAGCTTCCCGTCTTTTTCCTGTTCGCACATCCCCTTGACCCGCACTTCGTCTCCGGGGGTGAGCACAAACTCCTGGCGCTCCAAATACCAGATCGGGCCCAAACTCACCTGCACCTGGCCCCGGGTCTTGGTGTCCATGATTATGGCCATGCCCGGGTACATACCCTCTCCTAAACTCTCAGTGAGCACCTGCACCACCTTGCCGCTTTCGTCAAAGGGTTTGCAAACAGCCTTTACCGGACAGAGATAGGCCGTGTACGGACAAGGCCGGAAGCCCTGGCCGCGGCCCTGGCTCCACGCCAGGGGAGGCAACGCCCCAACCAAGAGCGCCATGACCAACAGAGCCGTTAAAACAGATTGCCACCGTTTCATATGATGGTCCTCCTTTAGTCTTTATTAGAATGCATACACCATGGACAAGAGCGGCGTGAGCGCGGCATCGGTGTTTTTGCCCGCCAGGTCGACATTCAACCCCAGGGCCAGGGAGAATTTATCCGTGGCCATGTACTCGATGCCCGGTGCGACCGAGATCAAGGCCTCCGGGGGCAGATTGCCCTTGTGGCCGAACAGACGCCCGCCGCTCCAATAACTGGTGAGTTCCAGGAGCGCCACCCATTTTTTGGTGATGGGATATTCCGCCGCCAGGTTCAGGGTGACAAAGTCCCGGGGAAAGTTGCGCAACTGGCTGGCCACGGGGTCGCCCTCCACCAGGTTGCCGTTTTCATCCAAAACCAGCCCGGCTCTATCTTCCCTGGAATCGTAAGCAGTTTGCATAGTATACCAGATGTTGGCGTAAAATATGAATGGTTTCACAAACTTGGACATATTTAAGCCGGTGGTGAAGGCGTAGGCCCCGCCTCCCAGTTGATCGGTTCCCAAGCGCCCGGGATTGAGGTGGCTGAAGTGGCCGCTGGGGAAATCGGTGGTAAAGAGCGCGGTCACCGTGGGCCTGGTCTCGGTCTCTTCCACCAGGCGGTATTTGAAGGTCAAGTTGATATCGCCGAGGCCGCCGAAATTGCCGGAGCGCTCTCCATTGGGCCCCGGCGCATCGACACTGCCGGCCCAGTTGTGGACATAGGGAACCACCGCAAACACCTCCAGGTTGTTCCACAGGCCGTAAGTGAATTTCCAATCCATGCTATAAGTCTTGAAATTGCCCCCTGCCGACACCCGCCGCCAGCTCTGGGTCAAGCTGTTGTTGACGAAGCTGAGCCCAAAGGTGGGCTGAATGGCGAACTTCCCTTTTTCAATGGGGATGGCGGTGTCAGTGATGATGGGGCCGAAGGTGGAGGGGCATTCATCCTCTTTGGCTTCCTCCTTTTTCCCTTCATCCTTGGCTGCTTCCTGGCCCTCCGGCTGGAAGCCTTCGCCGCGGCCGCCAGTCTCTTCGGAGGCGCCGGAGTCCGGCGCGGCCCATCCCGTCAAGGGCATGGCCAGTGCCATCACCAGCAGCGCGACCAGGCAGGGCCAAATCAGGGCCTGACTTGATGCTCTCATAAATGCCTCCTTAAATGAAACTTGGTTGCACTACATATATTAAATTAGATTCACTAATACAATAAAATTACAGATTGTTATATTTTTTATGAGTAATTATATAAGCAACTCAATTTAATTTAAGGATAAATTTTTTTGCTTAACGCGGTCGCACCCCTATGGCAGCTTCAGAATTTTGGGGGCCAGCCCTGCAAAACTATGCCGCGGGCACTGCGGTCAGAGGCCTGTACCAAGGACAACGCAAACTTCTCCTAACCCTTGTCCTCTTGGGGTTGACAGCAGTGTTCATGGACGTGGCAACAGTGCTTGACGGTGTGCTCCAAAAACCCATCTTCATGCGACACAATCATGTAGGCGATGTCCAAATCATTAAGAATGTGAGCGAGGCGGTGCTTGGTTGTCTCATCCAAGCCCGAAGTGGGCTCATCCAGCAGAAGGAGCTGCGGTTGCATGGCCAGGACGGTGGCCAGGGAGACCAACTTCTTTTCACCCCCGGAGAGCTTATACGTCACCCGGTCTTCGAAGCCGTACAGACCCAACCCCGCCATGGTCTCCCGCGCGATCTCGATGGCCTCGGCCGGCGACTTTCCCTGGTTCAAGGGACCGAAAGCCACGTCTTCCATAACGGTGGGACAGAAGAGCTGGTCGTCGGCATGTTGAAACAGGAGACCCACCTTTTGCCGGACCTGCACAAAATCCTTGGCTTTCGTAACCTCCTGTCCCAGGATAATTATGCTCCCCACCTGGGGGCGCAACAGCCCCATGATCAGGTGCAAGAGGGTGGTCTTGCCGCAGCCGTTGGGACCGATGAGGCCAATATGTTCGCCCGGGAGAAGCTGATAATTAAAGTCCTGAAAAACCGGCCGGGAGGCCCCGGGGTACTTAAAGGTGATGTTCCGCAACTCAATCAATGGTTCACTCATGGTAGCCTCATAGCAAGATGGGGCGCCGCCAACTCCAAAGAGAGCAACACGGCCAGCGCCAGTATTGATACCGCCACAAATATCCAATCGCGACTTTGCCAGGTAAAGGTCCGCAGGCTATAGAAGACTCCGTGAAAGCCGCGGCACAGCATGGCTTGAAAAACCCGGTCGGCCCGGTCATAGCTGCGCACCAGCAACATGGCCGCCAGATAGGCGTAGGAGCGATATGTGTGGAGATTGGTGCGGGGCTGAAATCCCCGGATCTTCATGGCTTGAACCAGCCGTTCAAATTCCTGCTCAAAGACATAGAGGTAACGGTAGGTAAACAGCAGTAAATGACATAACTTGCCGGGGATGCGCAAATTATGCATTGCCTGTCCTAACGTAACGACCGGCACGGTGGCGACCAGGGCAATCAGGCCGATGATGATGGCGTTGGACTTCAGGGTGATCAAACCGGTAAAGATCAGGCCCTGCCGGGTGGCGGCCAAAGGCCCGAGCCGCAGAACCACCTCGCCCGGATAGGTCAGGGGCAACACGACCCAGAGGAAGAAAATGAAGCTGTTTACCACCAGGAGCCGGACCAGCACTTGTTTTACCGGCAGACGCGCCAGCGCCAGCCAGATCAGGGCCAGTGCCAACCCGGCCAGGGCCACTGTATAGCTCTTGGCCACAGCCATAAGGACAGCAAAGAGGGCGGCCACCACGATTTTGCCCCGGGGGTCGAGGCGGTGGACCGGAGAGGCCCCTTCGGCAAAAGGTTCCTGGATGGCACTCAAGGATTTTTCTTCCCCCTGTTACGAAAAAGTTCAGAGTTCAAGGTTGAGTGGCGGGCGGGGACGCCCGCCCTACCGGATTTTTCATGGTTTTGAGAGAGCGGCAAGCTCATGAGCGACTGCTTTGGAAGTAAGCCCACAGGCCGAAGAGGCCCAGAATATAACCGATGCCACCGATGATATCAGCGGGAGTTGTGCGGTGGATGGTCAATTCGGCGAGCATCTCCTTGATGGGTGCGAGCTGGCGTTCCAGAGATTTATTCACGGCGGCTTCCAAGGCTTGCTGATCTAGGCCGGCGGTTTTGGTCTCCGAAGCTGCCGGAGGAGTTGCCGGAATTGGCACGGGGGCAGTGGCCTTCCCTGGCGTGGTTCCGGTCAAATAGCTGTCCGCCTTGAGCAGCCATTTACCCCGGTGGCCCATGGCCGCTTCCACCACGATATTCAGATCCAACTTCTGGGCCGCGGCTGCGGCAGGAATTTTAAAGGAAAACTTTCCCTGGTCATCGGTTTGGCCGGTTAAAAGTTCGCTGCCGGTTTTTGGATCCAGAACCAGGACATTGCCCTGGCGCACCGGCGTATCAGGGATAAACTTGCTTTCCGTGTGGATGGCGCCGCCTTCGGCATAGGCGAAGACCAGCACCCGGTGGGCCAGAGCCGGGGACGTGAAAACGCCAAGGGCCAGGAGCACCAGGACTCCTTGAACCCCGAGAACCAGGAGATGCTGTCTCCACCAGAACCACTTTTTAGGCATAGATTTCCTCCAACATTTCGGGACGGACTTTTTTAAGGAACTGGAAGATAAACAGCGTAATGATGCCCTCGATGATCATTATGGGTATGTGCGCCAAGAGAACCAGTTCGGCCACTTTGAGAAAAGCCTGACCGGTGGTGATTAAGGCCGTGGCCACCAGCAAACCGCTTAACAACATGGCCAGGGCCCCGCAGGCAAAGGCCGCCACCGCGGCAATGACTCCTTGACCGCGCAAGAACCTGCGAAAGACAAAAAAGCAGATGACTGCGGGCGCGGCCATAGTGACTGTATTCACCCCCAACACTGTCAGGCCTCCGAACTGGAAGAGCAGGGCCTGCAGGAACAGGGCGATGAGGATGGCGGGGAAGGCCATCCAGCCCAGCAGCAGCCCCATAAGGCCGTTGAGTACCAGGTGCGCACCCACCGGGCCTACCGGCACATGGATGAGCGAGGCCACGAAGAACGCCGCGGACAGTATGGCTACCCGGGGAATGGCCTCATAATCGAGTTTTTTCAGGCCGATGGCGCATCCTACCACCGCCAGCCCAGCCCCTCCGGCTAATACCACCGGAGAGAGCACTCCTTCAGAAATATGCATGTCTTACCCCATAGATGGCGTGGCGGTTAGAGACCTCGCAGGCGCTCTCGCTGACCAGGCCAAAAAAAAGCCATGAAGGCAATCATCCCTTTGGGAGGATCGCAAGCCTTCATGGCTTTGAATTATATCTACTCGGTTATTTTTCGGTTAATTTCTGACTTAGGGCTTCTTACCCCGGAATGTCTTTCTTATACCCGAGATATCAAACCAGTTCAAGGAAAATTTCTTCTCAGCAACTAAAAATGAGGTGCCTCCGATGGCTTTGTCCGCCATATCGTCCCGGCCGCGGGCGTAGACACCCTTTAACGGCTGCAAGCAACGGCTTTTACCCACCCTTGAATATATGATCTCCGTGTCCTAAGTTAGTTGGTATCACCTTGTGGAAAGGGGCTCCACCATGTTTCTTTATCTTGTCCAGCATGCCGAGGCTAAAAAAGCAGAAGAAGACCCGGGGAGGGATCTAACGGAAAGGGGCCGGCTGGACATTGAAAATGTGGCACACCATTTGAAAAGGCTCAATGTCCAGATCAGGCAAATATTTCATAGCGGTAAGACCAGGGCTCAAACTACCGCCAATGTCCTGGCGTGGCATTTAAAGCCCCCGGCTGGGGTCTCGGAAACCCCGGGGCTGGCGCCGTTGGATGACCCTAAGGTCTTGGCTGACCGCATCACGCTGATGGATGGGGATATTCTCTTGGTGGGACATCTTCCCCATTTGGGCAGGTTAGCCGCCCTACTCATGACCGGTGACCAAGAGAAACAAGTCATTAATTTTCAGATGGGCGGCGCGGTCCGTCTGAGACGCATGGCGGAGGATCAATGGGCAGTTGATTGGATGGTTCTTCCTGAAATCATCCTTTAGCGGATCTATATATAGCGTCATAAATAATTTGACTATTTATCTCTGCGCCCTCAGCGTCTCAGCGGTTAATTATTTTTCAACCGCAGAGGCGCAGAGAACGCAGAGAGCGCTTATGTTCAGTTACTTATACTCATTGCCAAAAGTCCCCTCACCCTACCCTCTCCCACAAGGGGAGAGGAGAATTAGAGAACAAAACTTTTGGCAAACGCTATACGTCATTGCGCATATGGGCAAGGCGGAGGCGGAGAGGCGATGCAAGGGCTTGAACTGATAAAAAATCTTGCTGAACTCGATCAAGAGGTCGCCGAAAAGGTTGAGGAAACCCGCCGGTCCGCCGAGGACCGGGTCAATCGCGCCGAAGCCGAGAGTCAGCGCCTCCTGGCCGAGGCCGACGCTCAGATCCGCCGGCTGGAAGAAGTGTCGCGGACGCAAATGGCCGAGGTCAGCGCCAGGCTGACCGAGGACGCCCGCCAGCATGCCGCCGCGGAGCAAGAACGCCTGCGCAGCCAGGCTGTGCCAAACCTCGATCGCGCCGTCGAATTCATCCTCTCAGAGGTTATGCCGTGATTGCGCGGATGGAAAAAATCTTTATTGTGGGGCCAAAGCGGTTGGCTCCTGAGATTTTATTCATGCTGCAGCAGGCCGGCGTCGTGCAAGTTGACTCTCTTCCCAGGGACCAGCTTGGCGCCTACCAGCTTGAACCCGGGGAAGAGAAGCGGCTCAGAAGGTGGGATGCCGTGGCGACCTCGACGGATCATACCTCAGGCCTCCTGGGTCTGGAGTTCGGCGCTGCGGTGGAACCCTTCTTGGGCGACCTGGAGGAGGCTGAAGCCATAGCTTCATCCTGCGAACAGCGCGCGGCTAGCCTGGTAGAAACGCGGGAACGGCTCAGGGACGAACTCCAATTGATCGGCCAGTACCAGGAGGTCCTGGAGCATCTGGCGGCAGCAATGCAGGGGCTGGATGGCAGTTCCCGACTCGCAGTTATCCCCTTTATAGTCGAGAGGACAGAAGACCTGGCGGCGTTGGAACAGGAACTCTCACCGGCGCTCGATGACCGTTTTCTCCTGACTGAGAGGCCGGTGGGAAACCTGATTGTCGCGGTCATCGTTACCCTGAAGCGTGACGCCGAGGTAGCCAGAGGCATTCTCGCGCACGCCGGTTTGCATGAACTGCCGCGGCTGGGAGAATACGCCCGGATGGGCTTCAGGACCATGGCGGCGCGGCTGACGGCAAGATCAAGATTGGCCCCTAAAGAGCTGGCCGGCGTAGAGGAAGAATTGCGCCATCTGAGGCAAGAAGCGGGCCAGGAGTTGAGGAGTATTTGGAGCCAGGCCACCGATGAAACCAACCGCCTGCATACCCTCAGGGCCATGGCCTCCGGGCGTTACGGCTTTGCGCTATTCGGTTGGACGCCTGTCAGCCAGAAGACCGGGGTCATAGAACTCCTGAACCGGCAGTGCGACCGGATACTCTATACCTTCGAACCCGCGGAAGAACACCATGAACCTTCGCTGATTCCGGTCCTGCTGGAAAATCCCGCCTGGGTCAAGCCCTTCGAGGCCTTGATCACTTTTTTGAATACTCCGCGCTACGACAGTTGGGACCCCACCTGGATCACCGCCACCCTGTTGCCGCTCTGGGTCGGCATGATTATGGGGGATGTGGGTTACGGCCTGGTTTTTATCGGAGTGGCCTGGTATTTGTCCAGGTTTGTGAGACGCAACCAGGTGCTCAAGGTAGAATTTTTCAAGATGCGGCTAGCACCGGAGACCGTAGCGCAGGTGGTGCGCATCATGAAGCCCATGATCGTCTGGACTATCCTGTGGGGCTGTGTGTACGGGGAGTGCTTTGGCAACCTGTTCCACAGGTTGGGGGTCTTTGGGACGGCCCACCACCCGGGATTGATCCCCACCCTAATTCGCCGGACCGATACTGCCGCCACCGCGACTCTATTAATTTTGGTTTCCATCGGTTTCGGCATTATCCAGGTGCTCCACGGTTTCGTCCTCAAGGCCCAACTGAGCCGCCGACACGGTGAGAAAAAGCCTTTCTGGGAAGCGAGCGGCTACTTCGGCGGCGTTTTTGCCCTGATGCTCTTCGGTTATGCTTTTATGACCGAAGGCTATCCGCGCTGGCTGTTGATCGCGATGTTTGCAGGCGCCGCCTTATTCGTGTTCGGCATGATCCTCGCTAAAATGCCCCTTATGATCGCAGAACTGCCGACACAAGGCGGCCATATCTTGAGCTACATCCGCCTCTACGCGGTGGGAATGGCTTCGGCCATTCTTGCGGACCTGGCTACCGACATCGGGTTTGCGTTTTATCCGATGGGAGGCATCGCCGGAGTCTTCATGGGCATTGTGATCGGCCTGGGATTGGGACTCCTGATCCATGCGCTTCTACTCATCCTTCTTACCATAAGCCATGTAGTTCAGCCTATTCGTCTCATCTGGGTCGAATTTTTCACCAAGTTTGATTTCTACACCTTGAGCGGCAGGCCGTACCGCCCATTCAAGGTGCAGGGCGGCGCGCCATAATTGCAGCATATTGGCAGGGGACCCGAACGGTAACTCTAAAAGTCTTATAAAAACTAAGGAGGAGAGTTGATGAAAGCAAGGTTTCTTTTCATTCTGGGGCTTCTCTTCGCATGTGCCGCAATGTTCGCGCCGCAGGTCATGGCCGCCGAGGGAACGAACATCACGTCGGATAAAGGATTGGCGGCAATTGGCATAGGGTTGGCCGTCGGACTGAGCGCCCTGGGAACCGGCCTGGCGCAGTCCCGGATCGGACCGGCGGGGCTCGGCGCCGCTGCGGAAAAACCTGAAATGCAGGGTCTGGCGCTTATCTTCTTACTCTTGCCTGAGACCTTGGTGATCTTTGGATTGGTCGTAGCGTTCATGCTCATAGGGCGGCTGTAATGTCGAAGCTGGAGGAGATTCTCCAGCAAGAGGCTGAGGCTGAGATCGATGCGATCCTGGCACAGGCGGATTCAAGGGCCGCCAAGATTGTCAGCGAGGCGCAAAGCCGCGCCTCGGCCAAGGTAGCAGCCCACCAAAAGAAGATCGAGGCTGAGGCTCACGCTGCAACCCGGCAGGGCCAAAGTACGGCCGAACTCATTGTCTCCAAGGCCCGCATACAAGCCAAAGGGGAGATGATGGACCTGCTGCGACAGAAGGTATTGCTGGCGTTAGAAGAAACTCCCTCCAAACCGGGTTACGGCGAGGTTCTCCAGGCGCTGGCCGAGGAGGCCATGGGTGTTACTGAAGGCGCGGAGGCAGTGGTGGTGCACCCTCACGATAAGGAGAAATTGAATGATTGGGCGATGCACCGCGGGCTCGCACTGCAAACCGACCCGGAACTTCGCCTTGGGGTGCGGATTGTGAGCCGGATCGGCAAGAATGTGGAAAACACTTTGCACGAGCGGTTACATCGCGCCTGGGGCACGCTTGCCCCCGAGGTGACCAAGCTGCTCTGGGAGTGAGGGAAGCGTTTGACTGACGATTTCACCTATTTGAACGCTCGCATCTGGGTGAGGCGCAGCCGGTTGCTGCCTGAGCGCTTCTTCCGTGAGGCGCTGAGACTGGAATTCCCTGACCTGGTAAAGCTCCTGAAAGAAAGCATATACGGTTCTGACCTTACGGGAGATACCCTCGCAGACCTGGACCGCGCTGTCATGGTTCATTTGAACCGCACGGTAGGAGACTTACCCCGTCTGGTCTCCGGGGTGGCCCGCGAGTCTGTCAGTCTGCTGTTAATGCGCTCCGACCTGGCTAATGTGAAAACCATTCTGCGTGGGAAGCAGGCGGGCTGGGCGCCCGAGGAAATCATGGGTCATCTTGGCGCGGGCACGATTCCCCGAGCCTTCTACGGCCACCTAGTCGAGGCCGCAGACGCGGCATCCCTGGCGCAACTTTTTTCGTTGCCCGAGCACCCGCTCGCCCACGCCCTCCGTAAGGCAGTGTCGGCCTCGGGGGAACCGCTGGAGATAGAGATTACCCTTGACCGGGAGTTCTATGCCGCGCTGCTGCTCCGGGCTCAGGAGCTGGGCCAGTCGTACCTTGCCGATTTTATGAGTTTTGAGATCGATGCCTTGAACCTGGCCACCGGGCTCAAGCTGTCCACTTTGGGTTTTAAAGGACAGTCGAACCGATATTTCCTGCCGGGAGGCAAACGCGTGGGCCTGCCTCTCTTTGAGCTTCTGGCTGCCGGAGAAGTGGACGCACTGAAGGTGTTGGGAAACACTGTTTTCGGACGTGTGGCTGAGGCGAAAGACCTCGCCACTCTGGAACGGGGCCTCCGCTGTATTCTTTTGGCCAAAGCCCATGAAGGGGTTAAGGACATGCTGGGAGGAGGTATGGCCAACGATTACATCCTCCATAAGGAGTGGGAGGCTGGCCGGATTCGGCTGTTGGCCCGGCGAGCTTTTTTTGGGTTGCCAACCGCTGCCGTGGAACCGGAGGTGTTTTGCCAGTGAAGATTGCGGTTCTGACTGATCCTGAATCCGCGGCGGGATACCGCCTCGGCGGCCTGGAAGTGGCATTGGCCCATGACCCGGCCGAAGCCCGGGAGGTGTTGGCGCGTCTGGTTCAGACAGGAGACTATGCACTCGTAATAGTCAATATGACGTTGTTGCCGGACCCTTACCAGGCAGTTAAAAGGGAGCTGCGCGGCCGGGATCTCCCGGTCCTGCTGGCGGCCCCGGCGCATCGTGCTGCGGTCACCGTCGCCGGCGAAGACGCCGAGGCGTACCTGCGACAGTTGATCAAGGAAACCATGGGCTACGAGATTAAGCTTTAGAGGCCGGAACCTGGGCCGCGGGAGTCAGCGAACTTGGGACTTCCGCAACCCGCTCACATCGGAGGAAAAATGATCCGGGGAACCGTCCGGAAAATCACCGGCCCCGCAGTTATTGCCAAAGGGATGCTGGGCGCCCGCATGTACGACATTGTTAAAGTGGGCGAAGAAGAACTGGTCGGTGAAATCATCCGCCTGGAAGGGGACACCGCCTTCGTCCAGGTGTACGAGGACACCTTCGGCCTCCTGGTGGGTCAACCGGTGGTATCATCAGGGGTGCCGCTGGCCGTGGAACTGGGCCCCGGATTGCTGAACGCCGTCTTTGACGGGATTCAGCGGCCACTTTACGCAATTCAGGAGAAAACCGGCAATTTCATCTCCCGGGGCGTGGAAGCGCTGGCGTTAGACCGGCAGAAGCAATGGGACTGGACCCCCAAGGTTAACGTGGGCGATGCGGTCACGGGCGGGTTGACCCTCGGTACGGTGCCAGAGTTCCGCTTCATCCACAAAATCATGGCGCCGCCTGAGGTCAGCGGGGTGGTCAAACAGGTAAAACCGGCCGGCTCCTACAGCGTGGAAGAACCGGTGGTGACCCTCGAAGACGGTACCGAGCTTAAAATGGTCCAGATCTGGCCGGTCCGGCGACCGCGCCCGGTCAAGGAAAAGCTTGATCCGACCACGCCGTTTCTCACCGGCACGCGGATACTGGACGTACTGTTTCCCGTGGCTATGGGCGGCAACGCCGCGATCCCCGGACCGTTTGGCTCCGGCAAAACGGTGACGCAGCAGTCTCTGGCCAAGTGGTCCAACGCCGATATCGTGGTTTACGTGGGCTGCGGGGAACGGGGCAATGAAATGACGGACGTGCTCACGGAGTTTCCCAGTCTTATCGACCCCAGGACCGGCGACCCGCTGATGCACCGCACTGTGCTGATTGCCAACACCTCCAACATGCCGGTGGCGGCCCGGGAGGCCAGCATCTATGTGGGGGTGACTCTGGCCGAATATTTCCGCGACCAGGGTTATGCGGTGGCCTTGATGGCCGACTCCACCAGCCGTTGGGCCGAGGCGTTGCGGGAAATCTCTTCACGGCTGGAGGAGATGCCCGCCGAAGAAGGTTATCCCCCGTATCTGTCTTCTCGCCTGGCCGCGTTCTATGAACGGGCGGGCCTGGTCACCACCCTGGCGGGAGAGCGCGGCGCGGTCTCCGTGGTCGGGGCCGTCTCCCCCGCGGGGGGCGACATGTCCGAACCGGTGACGCAGTCCACCCTGCGCATCGCGGGCGCCTTCTGGCGGCTGGACGCGTCCCTGGCCTACCGGCGCCACTTTCCGGCCATTCATTGGAACGGCTCCTACTCCTTGTATATGCCGCTCCTGGCGCAGTGGTATCGGGAGAACCTGGAGCCGGGTTACCCGGAAATGCGGGATGCCCTCAGCCGGTTGCTGCAACAGGAGGCCTCCTTGCAGGAAATGGTGCAACTGGTGGGGCCGGATGCCCTGCAAGATCAGGAGCGGCTGATCATTGAAGTGGGCCGCATCATCCGCGAAGACTTTCTGCAGCAGGACGCGTTCCACGAAAACGACGCCTATTGTTCCATGGAAAAGGCCCAGGGGATCATCCGGATGATTTTGAGCTTTTACCAACAGGCCGAAAAGGCTTTAAAAACGGGGGTCCCCATCGACGATCTCATCCAGAACCCGGTGCTGGAGAAAATCGCCCGGGCGCGGTTCACGGCCGAAGATCGTTTTCAGGCCTACCGGGACGAGGCGCTGGGGGAGATTGATACAGCTTTCGGGAAAAAAGGCTAAGGAATCACCATGGATCTTTTGAAGAGGGAATATAGCTCGCTGAGCTACATCTCGGGGCCGCTGCTGTTCGTGGATAATGCCCGAGATCTGGCCTATAACGCCATCGTGGAAATCAGGGATGGCCAAGGCCGGTTGCGGAGCGGCCAGGTCATCGAGGTGTCCGAGGAATATGCGGTCATTCAAGTATTTGAGGAGACCGCGGGACTGGACCTGGCCCGGACCTCAGTGAGCCTGGTGGAAAATGTGGCCCGCCTGGGGGTGTCTAAAGACATGCTGGGCCGGCGCTTCAACGGCATCGGCAAACCCATTGACCATTTGCCCCCGGTCCTGGCGGAAAAGCGCCCGGCCATCGCCGGCATGCCTATCAACCCCGTGGCCCGCAAGAAGCCCGTGGAGTTTATTCAAACCGGCATTTCCACCATCGACATCATGAACACCTTGGTCCGCGGGCAGAAGCTGCCGATTTTTTCCTCTCCCGGCCTGCCCGCCAATGAACTTGCGGCCCAGATTGCCCGGCAAGCCACCGTACCCGGGGAGCAATCCCCCTTCGCGGTGGTTTTTGCCGCCATGGGGGTGACGCAGCGGGAAGTGAGTTATTTCATCAGCGAGTTCGAGAAGACCGGGGCCTTGTCGCGATCGGTGCTGTTTCTCAATAAGGCCGACGATCCCACGGTGGAGCGCATCCTGACGCCCCGTATGGCTCTGACGGTGGCGGAGTACCTGGCCTTTGAGCACGGTTACCATGTGCTTGTGATCCTGACGGATATGACCAATTATTGCGAGGCGCTCCGCGAGGTGGGTGCTTCCCGGGGTGAGATCCCCGGTCGCCGCGGCTACCCAGGTTACATGTATACCGACCTTTCCACTATCTATGAACGCGCCGGGGTGATTGCCGGAAGCTCGGGCTCGGTGACCCAAATCCCTATACTCTCCATGCCCGGAGGCGATCGCACCCACCCTATTCCGGATTTGACCGGTTACATCACCGAAGGGCAGATTCAGCTCTCCAACGAGCTGAACCGCAAAGGCTTTTTTCCGCCCATCGACCCCCTCCCCTCCCTCTCCAGATTGGCTAACAGCGCCATCGGCAAGGGCAAGACCCGGGACGACCACAAGCAGGTCTCGGATCAGCTCTTTGCGGCCTACGCCAACGGCGTGGACATCCGCAAGCTGGTGGCCATCATCGGCGAGGAGAGCTTAACCGAAAACGATCGCCGTTATCTTGCGTTCGCTGACAGCTTCGAAAAGAACTTCATTCATCAGGGCCAGCAAAACCGGGAACTGGACGAATCGCTCGATCTGGCCTGGTCGCTGCTCTCCATTCTGCCGGAATCCGAGTTGAAGCGGGTTTCCGAGGATCACATCGGCAAATATTATGGCGCCCGGCTCAAGGATTTTTGGGATACACAAAAGGAAGTTCCATGAACGGGATCAGCCCCACCCGGATGAACCTACTCTCCCGCCGCAGTCAACTGGGACTGGCCAGCCGGGGTGTAGAGCTGCTGGAAAAGAAGCGGGACGCGCTCGTAAAGGAATTCTTCGCAAACGTGCACGAGGCCTTGGAGGCGCGGAGGCAGCTTTATCAAAGCGCCCAGGAGGCCCACCGGGCCTTGATGTTGGCGAAATCTTTCGACGGACCCGAGGTCGTAGAGACGCTCTCATTAGGAGTGCCGGTCAGGTTCACCGCGCAGGCCGAGATTGACAATGTCTGGGGAACCCGGGTGCCGCGGCTGGCCATAGCTGCCTCTCAGGCAGCCACCATGAGCCCGCTGGCAGTGGGAGGGAGGACCATAGCAGCTCAGGCCGCCTTTCACAGACTTTGCCAGGTGCTCATCGAGGTAGCTAATCGCGAAGCGCGCCTGCGCCGCATTGCCGGAGAAATCAAAAAGACGGCCCGCCGGGTGAATGCCTTGCAGCAGGCGGTAATTCCCGGCATTCGCGCCCAAATCCGCGCCATCCAACAGGCCCTCGATCAACAGGAGCAGGAGGACATCTTTCGGCTCAAACGCATTAAGGGCAAGATCGAGGCTCACAATCCCTAAAAAGATTCCGGCGAGCGGTGTTCACTAAGAAAATTTCGGAGGGAGGATTTGAAGCTGGATACATGAAATAGCTGGAGGCGGCATCCAGATTCGAACTGGAGAATAACGGTTTTGCAGACCGCTGCCTTACCTCTTGGCTATGCCGCCTCTGGAGCGGGAAAGGGGATTCGAACCCCCGACTTCGACCTTGGCAAGGTCGCACTCTACCGCTGAGTTATTCCCGCTCACCCCTTTTATGTCTTAAAAATCGGCCGACTTGTCAAGGGGAAAATTGTCTCCAGAAAGCAAGAACAGCATTTTGTCAGCTCTCAATTTCCTTTTAACGACTCGACGGTTTGCATAAATCTCCTCGTCTTTTTTGGCAAAAGTTCATGGTTATTTTTACTTGTTAATCCTGATATAATGTTAAATATAAAACGATTTTATCCATAAAATCCAATGAGCAGCCATCTATCCCATATACCAGGACTTAAAGTCTAGGAGCGCCTCCATGGAATTTCGCAGCGTCAATACCACCTGTTCTTACTGCGGCTGCGGCTGCGGCCTCCTCCTGCAGGTCTTGGATGATCAGGTAATTTCCACCCTGCCGGTGAAAACCCACCCGGTCAGCCAGGGCAGCCTTTGCATCAAAGGCTGGAACATTCACGAGTTTGTCGGCAGCGACCAGCGCCTGAAGCAACCGTTTATGCGCCAAGATGGCCAACTGGCACCGGTGAGTTGGGATGAAGCCCTGGACACCGCGGCCCAGGGGTTAAAGAAGGTCGTGGACCAATACGGCCCCGACGCAGTGGCGGTGCTGGCTTCCGCCAAGGTCACCAACGAAGAGAACTATCTGATCCAAAAATTCGCCCGGGCCGCCATCGGCACCAACAACGTCGATCACTGCGCCCGCCTCTGACACAGCTCAACCGTGGTCGGTCTGGCCGCGGCTTTCGGTTCCGGCGCCATGACCAACTCTTTGCCTGAGTTAGCCAACGCCAAATGCATCTTCATCATCGGCTCCAATACCACCGAAAATCACCCCATCGCCGCCAAATGGGTCTTCCGGGGCCAAGAAAACGGCGCCAAGATCATCGTAGTAGATCCCCGCTTCACCCAGATGGCCTTTCTGGCGGATATCGCAGTGCAGCATAACCTGGGCACCGATGTGGCCCTCATCAACGGCCTGATGCATATTATTATTAAAGAAGGCTGGCACGATAAGGCGTACATTGACGAGCGCACTGAAGGCTTCGAAGCATTGGCAGCCAAGGTCGAGGAATATGCTCCGGAAAAGGTAGCTCAAATCACCGGTATCGATGCCGCCATCCTACGCCGGATGGCCGAAATGTTTGCCAAGACCAAGCCCGCGGCCATCATTTACTGCATGGGCATCACCCAGCACACCACCGGCGTGGACAACGTCAAATCCCTGGCCAACCTGGCCATGCTCACCGGCAATGTGGGCGTGGCCTCCGGCGGCGTCAACCCTCTAAGGGGCCAGAACAACGTCCAGGGGGCCTGCGACATGGGCGGCCTGCCCAACGTCTTCACAGGCTACCAGCCGGTGGCCGACGAAGCCGCCAACGCCAAGTTCTCCCAGGCCTGGGGCCGGGACCTGCCCAAAAAACCGGGGCTCACCATGCTGGAGATGTTCCAAGGCATCGATGAAGGCAAGATTAAAGCCCTTTATGTCGTGGGCGAAAATCCCCTGGTCACCGACCCGGACTTGCGCCATGTCGAATCGGCCCTCAAGAAACTGGACATCTTCATCGTCCAGGATATCTTCCTGACCCAAACGGCTAAATTGGCGGACCTGGTCCTCCCCGGCACGTCTTTCGCCGAAAAAGACGGCACCTTCAGCAACACCGAACGCCGGGTGGAGCTGGTGCGCCAGGCGATTAAGCCCGTGGGCGACTCCCGCCCTGACTGGCAGATCACTCAGGACCTGTCCACCCGTGTCGGTTATCCCATGCACTACGCCTCTCCGGAAGAGGTCTTCGAGGAGATCAAGAGCCTTACCCCCAGCTATGCCGGCATGAGCTATGCACGCCTGGCCGACAAAGGCCTGCAGTGGCCCTGCCCTACTCCGGACCATCCCGGCACCGAGTTTCTGCATAAAGACCGGTTCAGCCGGGGCAAGGGGGCTTTTTCCGTCATAGACTACAAGCCGCCGGCGGAGGTGGCGGACTCGGACTACCCGATGCTGCTTTCCACCGGGCGAGCCTTCATGCATTACCACTCCGGCTCCATGACCCGGGTTTCGCCCACCCTGCACCAGGAATTGCCGGAGGGCTACGTGGAGATCAGTCCGGTGGACGCCAAAGTCATGCAGATTAAAGACGGAGAGCGGGTTAAGGTCAGCTCCCGCCGGGGCGAAATCCAGATCAAGGCCAAGATCAGCCGCAAAGTGAACCGGGGTGTGGTCTTCATCCCCTTCCACTTTGCCGAGGCCGCGGCCAACGTCCTCACCAACCCGGCCTGCGACCCTGTGGCCAAGATCCCGGAATTCAAAGTCTGCGCCGTTAAAGTGGAGAAACTGGCGGCATAGAGCGATATAGACATTAAGAAAGAACTAGGGTGTCCCGAGCCACCCTAGTTTTTTATCTTCGCGCCTTGGCGTGAGTTTTTGTGGAAGTCCAATGGCGGAAACGTTCCCTGTCTCAATTTTTTAGCTCTTGCCATCCCACTGGACCGCGATACAATGCCATCATGATGGAATTATTGGCCGAAATCAAAAGCCGGGCGCAGGGCCTGGGCGATGAGCTGGTGACCCTGCGGCGGGAGTTCCACCAATACCCGGAACTCTCCCACCACGAGGAACGCACCGCCCGGGTGGTGGCAGAGTATTTGCAGAACCTGGGCTTGGAGGTAAAAACCGGTCTGGCTGGCCACGGGGTGCTGGGGGTTTTGAAAGGCGCCCGGCCGGGGCGGGCGGTAGCCTGGCGGGCCGACATGGACGCCTTGCCCATCGTCGAGAAGCTGAAGCTCCCCTGGTGCTCTCAGGTTGAGGGGGTTATGCATGCCTGCGGGCATGACTTCCACGTGAGCATCGGTCTGGCCGCGGCTCGCGTGCTCAGCGAATTCAAGGACCGGCTGGCCGGGGAGTTCCGATTTATCTTCCAACCCGCGGAAGAAGGCCCGCCCATCGGCGATTCCGGCGCCAAGGGCATGGTGCATGCGGGTGTTCTCGATAACCCAAAGGTGGCCGCGGTGTGCGCCTTGCACGTGGCGCCTAACCTGGACGTGGGGAACATCCGCTATGGCCCGGGGGTGGTGATGGCCGGGGCTGACCGCATGATCCTTACGGTCACCGGCAAGTCGGCCCACGGCGCCACACCCCACCGGGGAGTGGACCCCATCCTGGTGACGGCCCAGGTGCTCAATCAGATTCAGGGTTTCCTGGCCCAGCAGATCGACGCCCGGTCCCCCAAGATTCTAACCTTCGGCCGCATCCAGGGCGGCAACCGCTTCAATATCCTGGCGGACGAGGTCACTCTGGACGGGAGCCTCCGCTACCTCCAGGAATCGGTGCGCCAGGACGTCCTAAAGGGCCTGCGGCGGCAGTTCGAGGGGCTGTCCCAGGCCACCGGGGCCGAAGTCAAGCTCACGGTGGAGCCCCTGTTTCCCATGCTCAAAAACGACCCGGCCCTCACCTCCCAGGCGGTGCAGGTGCTTCAGACCCTCCTGGGGCCCCAGCGCCTCAAGAGGCTGCATCCGGCCATGGGGAGCGAAGATTTCCCTTATTACGCCGCCATCTCCCCAGGGTTCTATTTTTTCTTGGGGGTTCGCACTCCAGGCACGCGGGGCCACGCCCTGCACTCCTCCCTATTCAATCCCGATGAAGCGGCCCTGCCTTATGGTCTTATGGCCGCGGCAGGGCTCTTAGTCTGCCTGAGCGAGCCGCAATTTCCCGCTCTACCACCAGCGGGTCCGGTTCCCCAAGAAGAAGGCCCGGGGGCTATGTAGGATGGGGCTTCGGGGTCCATACCCAGGAGACAATGGCGGCACGGAGAGAGACAATTAAGGTTATGATGGCCACTTGTAAGGCATCAAACACGAGGGAACAAATTTCAGACGCGCTGGATTAGCAAACGGTTAGGTGTGGAAATAAGACAAAAATTTCTAATTTTCACTTTAAAACTGGTGGGCTTTGAGGATTTTGTCACCCCATGAGGATAAAGAAATTATCCTGGCCAATCTTCCTCCCAGTCTTCCTTATCCATCCTCTGAGCCGTACTGTTGAACAGGTTGTGCTCTATTGTCCAGTTAGATGTGTTAAACTTTGGTGAGGCGCCTTGGAAACCTGATTTGTAACTTCCCGGATAGCTGGATGCACAACCAAACGCCGTAAGACTAATCACCACGATTATTAGCAGAGCAAAGCCAATCCGCCGTCTCCATAAGGGTTTCATCTGAGATCGCATTTCTCTGCCTCCTTTTGCCTAATTACCTTCCCTGTTCAAGCATTTCCTCCAACTCTTCGGGCTCTAACTTCTGATACCTATTATTCAGATTACGCTTTATTATCATTTCAATGATTCTAACTCCTATATTCTTGTCGTCTGGCATATTATCGTCGTTCATTGCGTGAGTGCTTCTTTCTACAAGTTCAGCCTGATACTGTGGGCTAGGTATATTGGCTTTATCTTGGCACTTTAGTTCACCAACATTAAATAGCAACGCCATAAATTGAACTATGACGATAAGATTAATTAAAATAGCCGGTTTTTTCATGGCAATACCTCAGAATAATCTTATGTGAGTGGAATACCCCTAAAGCCCCCCTTAATTTTTCTTGTGTGTGTAAACTAAAGCCGCTTGCCTGGTGATTCAATAGGTACATTTACCCTTTTTGGAATAGGCAAAAATGCCTATCCCTTGACAACTTTTAGCGGAGCGGGCCAGAGTATCGAGAAGCGATAAAAAGCGGGGTTCTGGTGGAGGCTAAAGAGGTAGGGGTAAGGCTGGCTGTTAATCAGCCTGAGGCTTGGAGCGCCTGAGCCAATCCGGCGTGCGGGCCTCGGGGAGGGCGTCGCCGTCGGGGATGTAAGGTTTAAGGTCCAGGATGGGGGAGCCATCCCGGGCGTCCAGATCGGCTACCTCCACGATGTTGCCCTTCACGTTGAGGATGCGGCAGGCGGTAAAGCCGATAAGGTTGGGGCGCACCGGGGCGCGACAGGCGAAAACGCCGGACAAAGGGTTGGCCGGATCGCGGCGGGGATGGACCTGAAGGGTCCGGCGTTCCTCCGGGTTATCGTTTTCGTGGAACCAGTAAAATACCCAGAGGTGCGAGAAACTCTGGAGGCCGTCCAGGGCTGGGGCATATTCCGGAAAAATCTCCAAATAGACCTGTTTGCCCTGCTTTTTCACCACGCCAACGGGGTTCAGACAGATGGGTTTGATGGCCTCTCTCCTGAGGTTCTGCGATTTTGGACCCGGGTTTTCAGCGTAGCCGGGGGTTGAAAATAAGAAAACCCATATTCCGATTGTGATTAACCATAGCGTCATGGACTTCATTTCATAATACATAACTATCTGAAATGAGGGTTGCAAAATTGGGGATTTATATAACATCCTGAAATCCCCCTAAATCCCAGCAATGTCCGGTTAGAAAATTGCATGAGGTTGTGCTGCCCCCCTCACCCCAGCCCTCTCCCCCCGAAGCGGGTGGAGAGGGGGCAGGAGATGTGGCCGTTTTAGTAACCATAAGGTATTAAATCGGTTCCACTTTTTCCCCTCTCCCCAATGGGGGAGAGGGTTAGGGGGAAGTAATCTTCTCGGAGCCGGAGTGCGCAGCGATTTTTTGAGCTGTTGGACTACGCCCAACGAACTTCCTCAATTTGCAAAAACCAAACCGGACACTGCTGCCTAAATCCCCCTTTTTCAAAGGGGGACTTAAACTGCCAAGTCCAGTGTTCCGGACCTGAATTTATTTGCAGTTAATTCTGAAACAGGCCACTGGTGTTGTGTACCGGAAATACCCCACAAAATACTGGTCGTTATAACTCCCCCCCTCGTGGGAGGGGGCTGGAGGGAGGGGGATAACTTAGCGTGACTCCCAACAAATCCACCCCCACCCCAGCCCTCCCCCATCAAGGGGGAGGGAGTAAAAGGAAGTAAGACGTTTGTAAGATAAACCTGGACGCCACACTCTTTGTGGCGAAGCCAAAATCCACCTCAAGAATCTATGCCGCCCCCTGCCCCACCGCAAGAAGCTTTTCCAGCACCTCCGCCACCAGATCCAGAGGCACGTCTGCTGCGATCACTGCTTCGCCCAGGCGGCGCAGCAGCACGAAAGGCACGCCGGTTTCCTGGCGCTTTTTGTCCAGGCGCAATGCACTCATCACAGCATCCGGGTCGAGTTTCGGGAGGGTGCGGCAGAGGCCGAAGTCTCGAATAAGCTTCCGGCCCCATTCCGCTTCAGCATGATCCAGGCCGGCAAGATGTTCCGACAGAGTCAGGGAGCCTAGCATACCCCAGGCTACCGCCCGGCCATGGGGGAGGCGGAAGCGGGAAGCTTGCTCCAGGCCGTGGCCCAGGGTGTGCCCGAAGTTGAGGATGCGCCGCAGGTCTCCTTCCCGTTCGTCTTGCGACACCACCTCGGCCTTGATGGCCGCGGCCCGATAAATGGTTTCCGTCAATGGCGCTGGAGCGTGAAAGAGCTTTGTTCTGGCCACAGCCAGACTCTGCAATAGGTCCAGATCCCAGATAAAACCGGCCTTGAGGACTTCGGCCAGGCCGTTCAGCTGCTCGGCCTGGGGCAGGGTATGCAGGAATTCCGGGTCCAGGGCCACCAACCGGGGCTGGTGGAAGGTCCCCAAGAGGTTTTTGCCTTCAGGCAGGTTGATGGCGGTTTTGCCGCCGATGGCTGCGTCCACCATGGCCAACAAGGTGGTGGGCACCTGGATGAAGGGCAAGCCCCGCATGAAGATGGAGGCCAGAAAGCCAGAAAGGTCTCCCACCACGCCACCACCCAGGGCGATGACCGCGGAGCCCCGGTGGGCGCCACGGGCGAGGAGTTCCCGGGCCAGGCGCTGGACCACGGGCCAGGTCTTGGCCCGTTCGCCCGGAGGAGTGGTCAGCAGCACCGGGGCAAACCCGGCCGCGGCAAGAGAGCCCAGGACGCTGGCGCTGTGCAGACCGGCCACCCGCCGGTCGGAAATCACAAAGAGTTGGGTGGGGAATTGACTGGGACTCAGTAGAGTTCCCAGACGATGGCGCAGGCCCGGCTCGATTACCAGCCGGTAACTCATGTCCCGGCCGGGGAGCGGAAGGCGAATCTCCCGCATCACCAGCCTCCGGGTTTGAGACCCTTGATTTCTTCCATCAACGCCTGGAATTGGTTGGGATAGAGGGATTGCGCCCCGTCGGACATGGCCTTTTCCGGCTCATGATGCACTTCAATCATCAGCCCGTCACAGCCTGCGGCCACTGCGGCCCGGGCCAGCGGTCCCACCAGGTCCCGGCGCCCGGCCGCGTGGCTGGGGTCCACGATAATGGGCAGATGACTCTCGCGCCGTGCCGCGGGAATGATGGAGAGGTCCAGGAGATTCCGGGCATGCTCGCCGACGGCCCGGACGCCCCGTTCGCAGAGAATCACCTGGGAATTTCCTTCTGACATGATGTATTCCGCGGCCATAAACCACTCGTCTAGAGTGGCGTACATGCCCCGCTTGAGGACAACCGGCTTCCGGGTGCGGCCGGCGCAGCGCAACAGGCTAAAATTCTGCATATTCCGGGCGCCGATTTGGATGATGTCGACATATTCGGCCACCAGGCGCAGGGAATCATGGTCAATGGCTTCGGTAACGGTCAACAGCCCGGTCTCTTCCTTAACTTTCTTCAAGATCTTCAAGCCGGCCTTCCCTAAGCCCTGGTAGCTATAGGGAGAGGTGCGCGGCTTGTAGGCGCCACCCCGGAAGATGCGGGCCCCCGCGGCCTTGACGTGCTCAGCGATGGTCAGGGCCTGGGTCTCGCTCTCTATGGCGCAGGGACCAGCGATGATCACAAAATGCCGCCGCCCCAGTTCCAAGCCCGGGAAATGAATAATGGTGTCCTCCCGCTTCATTTCCCGACTCACCAGCTTGTAGGGGCGAGAGACCGGGATGGCCTGAATCACCCCGGGCATATCCACAAACAGGGCCGAATCTACCGGCCCGGGATTCCGTAAGATAGCGATGGCTACCCGTTCCCCACCGGGCATGGGCTGGGCTTCATATCCCATTGAGTCAATCTTGGCCACCACCGCCTTGATCTGGGGTTCGGTGGCGTCCTTGTCCATTACGATGAGCATGGTTACTCTCCCCTAAACGCCGCTGCTAAAGATGAGGGTGCCCGGGGTCAACCGGCCATCAGGGTAATTTCATGAGCATTACCCTCAGCTTATTTACCAGGGATCGGGGCCAAAAGCAACCGGAAGAGGGGCGACCCTCCAGTCACGGAGATAACGCTGGTACGGTTAAACAAAAGTTGCACTCATCGAAGTAAAAATAGCCCCAGTTTTGTAAGGTCGCACCTGCAGGTGCGACCCGCCCCTACAAAAACTAAAATTACCTGGATGACAGTACATGGTAAAAACATGTCCTATTCGGGCATTATTGAGTGCTTTTTTGCCGTTTTATTGTGTTTTAAGGCCGTTTTAGGGCAAATAGCACCCTTGTGAAAGCCCTTTTTTGCCCCTTCTTGTGCCATGTACCGGATAATTCCGAAACGATTAGCCGCAACATATTGTTGTCATTACGCTTTATGTCGTTTACATTCGCCTGGGGGTCGCCAGGAACCGCTTACTTCCAACTCGCAACCGCCAGAATACCGCTGCCAGAGGGTTTTGTGCCGCCATGGGCGCGCTTGGTTTCGTGAAGTTGCAGAGAAATGCGGCCATAATGGCACAGAGGTTCCACACCCGGAAACTTAATCTGACCAGTGGGAGCAGGGAGCAGTTTTTTCACGTCAGGATTTTCTTTCCTTGTCAGAGGTTTTTTCTCATTATACCGAGTAGCTCTCAAAAAAGTGATATCGACGTCTCGCATATCATATATAAGATAAGGTGGCGAAGCAGAGCTCGCGGGAAACTTGCGTTCCCAAGCTGGAGCTTGGGAACGAGAGAAAAAGGGCAAATTAGCGCAGGGACGGACACATGCAGCTTAAACCGGACGCCAGCAGAGCAGGGCCATTCCCAAGGCCATAGCCGCGCCATAGGGAATGGAGCCGCTTTTGAGGGACAGCGGCCGCGGGGGTTTAGCGTCAAAAGTGCGGCAGAGCAGCCAGTTGAGCAAAAAATGCCAGCCTTCCCGGAGCCCGGCCAGGAGGCGTCGCTGCCACAGCCAGACCACCAGGATGATCAAACCGCCGCTGATTCCCATATAGATAAAGAGAAGAAAAGCGCGTTGCAGTCCCAGCCAAGCCCCCAGGGCCGCACTAGCCTTGACATCACCGGCTCCCATGCCCCCCATGAGATAAGGCCCCAGGAGCAGAATAAAACCCAAGCCCAATCCAGCTAACCCATCCAGGAAACCCGGAAGACCATGGAAGCCCAGTTGAAAGCCCAAACCCGCCAGAGCGCCGCCAAAAGTCAGATAATTGGGGATTCGTCTGGATTTGAGGTCCCAGACAGCCATTCCCAGGCTCAGCAGCAGCGGGAAGACCAGGTCAAAATGGGCCTGAAGCCAGGAGCCAAAACTATACAGCCAATGGGACAACCTTGCCTCCAAAGCTCTTATTTTCCGTCTTGCTTTATTTTTCGGAATTTTATCAGAATAAGGTTAATTTATTCATTCAGAATGAGAGCCCGGTTGATAAATTTTTGCTGGCTCTGTTACGAAAAGTTCAAGGTTCAAAGTTCAAGGTTGAATGGCGGGCGGGACGCCCGCCCTACCGGGTTTTTCATGATTTTGAGAGAGTTGCAGGCTCATGAGCGACTGTTCCAGGAAGTACATTGGCTTAAGCTACGCATAGAACAAAAGGACCAACAATATGGCAAAGATTATTCTCATTCAGCCCCAGCCAGCGCTCCGACTGGACAGCCGGAAGAACCTGCTCCGCGCCCTTTCGCTGCTCGAGGGCTGCCAGGGAGAAGCAGCCGATTTGATCTGCTTTCCCGAGTACTTTCCTTTTTTCGGGGAGGAAGAACTGGCCAGCGCCGCGGCTCGGCTTCAGGCGTATATCATCGCCGGCTTGGTGGAAGAAGCGGGAGGGCACCGTTACAATACCGCCACTCTGTTCGATCGCGGCGGTCGTATGCTGGGACGCCAACGCAAGCATAACCTTGGGAACCTGGAGCGCCGGGGTTTTCAGGTCAGTCCGGGGGAGAACTGGCCAACCTGGGACACGGACTTCGGCCGCCTGGGCATACCGGTGTGTATCGATTATTGGGGCCAGCCCGAAGCGGCCCGGCATCTGGCGGCCCAGGAGGTCGATCTCGTCGTTAATCCTGCCCTCTTTCCCATCCTTCGAATCCACTGGCATACGGGGGCTTTGACTCGGGCCTTTGACTATTATGTGCCAGTGGTGGGAGTGAATACCGCGGCCGCGGTGGTGGAAATTGCCGGGCGCCACTACCCCCTGCAGGGAGGGAGTTCGTTTGCCATCCAGCCCCCGGCGCCGACGGATAGGGCCGAACTGTCCCGGCAGGTGCGGGGTTGGGATGGCCTGGAGGAATAGCTCGTGCTCAGGGGTGGAGAAACCGCGGTGCTCAACGTAAATCTGGATCTGGATGGCCCTCGCCGCTGGCGCCCGGGCATCCGGCAACGCTTTGGAATTCGCCGGAGCTAGTGATGTGTTTCACAATTAAAGTGACCCTGGAGATGCGGATTTTTTACCTTCCTTTCCTAAAGGGGGGCAGAGGGAAATTTTATAACCTCCTGAAATTCCCCTAAATCCCCCTTTTTTAAAGGGGGACTTAAGCTGCCGAGTATGGCGATCCGGACCTAATTTAATGTCCAGATTATTATGATTCGGACCACTAAGAGACGCATGATCAGGACTTGTGTCGAGATAAAAATACCTTAATGAACTTCTTTAGAGAAACCGATAATACTTTGGGGCAACCAGGCAAGCAGGTTTTCGAACCTGGAGACAGAAATTTTTAACCTGAAAGATCGTAAAAATCGGTTTACGACAGTACTTTTCTTGACATTGAAGAAAAAATCCTTAATTATCTAATGCAGGTCAAACGGGGCGGGTTTGGCTAAATGCTCTAAATCTTAAGGAGAGATATGATGCGAAAATATGTCATTTTTACCGTGGTAGCGGCCCTCTGTCTATTCATGGCATTGCCGGTCCTGGCCCAGCCTAAGGGCGGAGCGTTGATGTCAGAGGATGCTTTTACCCCCATAGCCGCGGGCTATGATTTCATCCGGGCAGGCAAATATGAAGCCGCCAAAAATGAATTTGCCAAGGCGGTGAAAGCGGATAAGTTTAATCCCTTTGCCCTGAACAACATGGCGGTTTTGGAGGAGCGGGAAGGCAAACTGAACGACGCTCTGGCTAACCTGAAGGATGCCACCACTCATGCTAATGAGTACTTAGACAAAGTGACCCAAACCTGCTTTGCCGGCGGCGGCTGCCTGGCGGTGAAACCCCTGCGCGAGAAAGGCGAAAAGAGTTCCATTGCTCCTGTAATCCAGGAGAATATTGCAAAACTCGAGGCCAAGATCAAAGCAACCGGTACTGCCCCGCCTCCAGTTAGCCCCCCGCCGATGGTGCCACCGCAGAAGACCAAGTAACAACCTTAGGGGCCTTCGGGCCCCTACCGCCCCGTTTTTCTTTTTGATGACCTCATCCATCGGATGATGAGCAGCGAAATTGATCGAGATTTACCCCTGCCAAACTCATATCGGGGGCCAGGGGTCGCAAGACCCTCCCTGGCCCTTTTTTTATTTCCCGCCCCCGGTTAACTTCTCGGCACCTACTCATAATTCTGGTGCAAGGGCGCACGCTTTCCAACACCCCAAAAATCTCTTGAGTGGTGCTAATCCCTGCCGATCCTATTTTATGAAAAGAGAGACCCTGTCTGACTAAGGGTGGGACAACAGATCCTTAAGGTCTCGAAGGCTTTCTCGGGCTTCACGGAGGGAGTGCACCAGGCGCACGTGCCCGGGAACCCCCTTAGGCAGGAAGATTCGATGATTAACCAGTGAAGGATTTGGACTGGATTGCAATTGGGCGGTGAGATCGGCCAGTTCCCGGACCAGGAAGAGGAAGGCGGCTCCCAGCGGTTCGCCGCCGCCTTCGCCCACTTCATCCCACGTGAGGGGCAGGTGTATAGGGGTAGATGGCGTTAAAGACGCGGTTGCACGTCCCCCACCCTCCACCCGGTTGGCCAGGGCCTGGGTTAGAGGCAACTTTGCAAGCTTGGTCTTTTTGCCGGCAAACTGTTTCTTTTTCGCCATATTTCCAGAAACTCAAGACAGAGTTGAAAATAATCCATGGAGCCCGAACTCTTAGATTCGTAGTCGAAAATCGCTTTCTGAGCTATCTGGGCTTGGTTCAAGGCTTCGTTCTTCATAATGATCGCGGTGAAGGTTTTTTCGCGGTAAGGTTTTAACTGTTCCAGAATGTATTCATTGGTGACGCTGTTCCGCTTGTCATACATAGTGAGCAAAATGCGAAACAGATCTTCTTGAAAAAGATCATCTGTAGTCAGGTTCTTTACGGTTTCCACCGTGGTGAGTAAGTCTGCCAGACCATCCAGCGAGTAGCGGGAGATTTGACAAGGAATAACAATAAAATCACAGGCATAGAGGGAATTGGTAGTCAGGACCCCCAGCGACGGCGGGCAGTCGATCAGAACAAAATCATAATCCACACCCTTGAGGGCGTTGGCCAGAATGGCTTCACGAAAAACCCGGGAATAAACCTGCTCCGCGGCCCGGGCCAGATGGATGTGAGCCGGAGCAACGTCCAAACCCAGGATATACGTGGGTATCACCACCTCGGTGATGGCCATTTTGGGGACGATGAGAATATCCGCCATGGACCTGGCGATGGCGTCCGGTTCTATTCCGATGCCGATGCTGGTGTGGCCCTGGGGGTCCAGGTCAACGATCAGGGTGCGGTACCCCTGATAGGCCAGCGCAGCCCCCAGATTCAGGGTGGTCGTGGTTTTCCCGGTACCGCCTTTCTGGTTTATAACCGCTACGATGTGGGACATGAGGTGAGCTTGGGCCGGCTGCTGCCGGCGCTTTTTGGGCTTAGGATAAAGGATAGCCGAAATTCCGTCAAGGAATATCTGGCCGGGTGGTGCCGGAATGTTTACAGAGGACTGACTGACTCTCTGGCACAAAGTCTGCAAAGCTATTAAAGAGGTTTATAAATTAGTTTAATTATCTTACAAGGCTGGTTAATGACCTTCCTTTTGGAAAGACGACGATTCAACCGGATTTTCGTATCCCTGCCGGTAGAATTTTATGCCCGCCTCTCTGATGCCGAGGCTCCCTGTCAGGGTCAGGGATGCCTCCGAGACATCAGCCTGAGCGGCATTTACTTCCATATAGTTTCGGACATGTCCTTTCAGCAGGGCCAGATCCTCTCCCTCAGCATATTCGCCCCGCTACAATACCTGGAGGGCAGCGACATCTCCCATCTTCAGGCCACCGGAGAGGTAATTCGTTTCGACCCCCCGGAACCCGACCGGCCTCAGGGCGGGGTAGCCTTAAACTTTCTGGAAGGCCCCACCTTCCTCTCCAAGGAAGACCAGGAAATGTTTCAAGGTTTGAACAGATCTAATCATATTCCTCCCCAAAATTAGCATTCCTCTAAAATTAATATAGTTTATATATATTAAGGATTGTCTAATTTCCCATTTATTCTCGGTTAAATCTTTTGACTCATGTCTCCACGGCATAAGGCAGCCATCGCCCTCAGCGGCGGGGTGGACAGCGCTGTGGCCGCCATGCTTCTGCGCGGTCAGGGCTGGGACCTTAAGTGCGTTCACCTGCGCCTGACTTCCTGGGGTGCATCGGCAGACTGGGTGCAAGCCCTGGCCCAACGCCTGGAAATTCCCCTGCAATTGATTGACCTGCAACGGGAATTCTCCGAGGAGGTCCTGGATTATTTTGTGTCGGAATATGGCCGGGGTCGCACTCCCAACCCCTGCGTCCGGTGTAATGCGGCCATTAAGTTCGGACGGTTATGGGAGTACCTTAAGGAGGATGGCTTCACACACCTGGCCACAGGCCATTACGCCCGGCTGCAACCGATTGAAGCGGCCGCGCCTGCCCTGCTTCGGGGGGTTGACCCGCGCAAGGACCAGTCCTATTTTCTCAGCCGTCTGCCCCGTGACCTCTTGCCAAATTTCCTCTTTCCTCTGGGCGATCTTACCAAAGACGAGGTGCGACGGATCTATCACGCGGCGAACTTGCCCATCCAGGAACACCAACGGGAGAGCATGGAACTCTGCTTCATACCGGAGGGCGACTACCAGGACTTCCTCCAAGCGCGACGGGGATTCATAGGTCCTCCCGGTGATTTTATCGATGCCCGGGGCCGAGTCCTGGGTCAGCATCGGGGCCTGGAATGTTATACCGTGGGGCAACGCCGGGGCTTAGGCATCCCGGCCCGGGAACCCTACTATGTGACTGAAATTCAGCCGGCCTGCAACCGGGTGGTGTTGGGGCCTCGGGCCGAGCTTTTCTCCTCGGGCCTCCTGGCCTCCCGGATGAACTGGCTCATTGATCCTCCGGACGCCGAGTTTGAGGCCGTGGCCGTGATCCGTTACCGTCATCCCGGGGTGCGCGCCCGGATTATCCCCAGGCGCTCGGGTGAGGTGCAGGTGGAGTTCGAGACCCCGCAATCGGCTGTGGCTCCGGGCCAGGCCGTGGTCTTCTACGACCGCGACCGGGTTCTGGGCGGCGGTTGGATCGAAACGGATAACTTGAGGGGAGGACCGGGGGACGTTTTTCGTGAAGGTCCCCCGCCCTCCCCTCAAACCCCCTCCTAACCCCCTGTATGGGATTGGTTGAGGGGGAAAGGGCTCTCGCCCTTGGCTCTCTCGCCCACCGTTGTGATATCATAATTTTAATGCCCACTTTTCGCGTCATTACTTTCGGCTGTAAGGTGAACCAGTGCGACAGCGCCGGGATGACCCAGGAGCTTACGGCTCGGGGTTGGAGCGCCGCGCCCTCGGACGCAGTCCCGGACCTGATGGTGGTGAATACCTGCACCGTCACCAAACGTGCCGACCAGCAGGCCCGCCAGACCGTGCGCCGCCTGGCCCGGGAGCACCCCGGCCTGTCCATTTGGGTCACCGGTTGTTATGCTCAACGCGCCCCTCATGAACTGGCGGCCTTGCCAGAGGTTCAGGCCATTTTTGGGAACCAGGAAAAGGCCCGCCTGGCTCATATGTTAAAAAATTTTCAGGATAATCCCCTATATGATCCCTCTTTTCCCTCTCCCTTGCTGGGGGAGAGTTGGGGTGGGGGTGAAAATCCTCCTCCCCCCAGCCCCCTCCCACCAGGGGAGGGGGAGGAAGGAATTTCCGCAAAGAAGTCCGGAGTGTGGCAACAGGTGCGAGATTTTTCCGAGGCTACGCCCTTTTCTCCATGGCAAATTCAACCTATTCCCGGCCAGACCCGGGCCCGGCTCAAGATTCAGGAGGGCTGCAGTCACCGGTGCAGCTATTGCATTGTCCCGAAGGTTCGGGGTCCGCGCCGCAGCCTGGAGCCGGAGGCGGTGCTGGCGGCGATGCAAGAACTGGCCGGCCTGGGTTACCGGGAGGTGGTCCTCACCGGGGTTGACCTGGGCCAGTATGGACTGGATCACTCGCCGCCCTCCAGCTTGGCTGCCTTGGTGCAACGCATTACGAAAATAACAAAAATGCCCTTCCGGGTGCGCCTAAGCTCGCTAGAACCCCAGATGGTGACGCCGGAACTCCTGGATACGCTTGCCGCCTGGCCTAACTTCTGCCCCCATTTCCATCTGCCCCTGCAGAGCGGGGCCGCGCCCGTGTTGACGGCCATGGGGCGGCCTTACGGGCCGGAAGAGTTCCGTGACCTGGTTCATGAGATCACCCGACGGTTTCCCGGCGTGGGCTTGGGGCTGGACGTCCTGGTGGGGTTTCCGGGCGAGACCGACTCGGACTTTGAAGCCACGCGGGTTCTGGTTGACGAATTACCGGTGACCTACCTCCACGTCTTCCCATATTCGCCCCGCCCCGGCACCCTGGCGGCAGCCTTGCGGCCCCTGCCGGGGGGAGTAATTCAGGAGCGGGCCCGGGTCATGCGGGAGTTGGGACGACAGAAGAAGCAACAGTTCATGGAGGCTCAATTGGGGCAGGTGCGGGAAGTGCTGGTGGAAGGGCCGACGCCCCAGCCGGGGTATCTCCAGGGCCTCAGCGACCACTATTTGCGGGTAGTCTTTCCCGGCCCGGCAGACTGGCGGAATCGACTCATCAAGGTGCGGCTTCTGGCGCGGCAAGGGGAAGTTCTAAGGGGGGAAGTAGTAGGTTAGTTTGTCTAAGCGCAGATTGGGTAAGGATGGGGTCCCAAGGACAACTTGGGAACGAGGAGAATAAAGCTAAAGGCGGGATGCGCTGCGCTTTCCCGGCCTACGGGCTACGGGCTACGGGCTAACCTGCTCCCGCACGAAGAGAACGAGCGGGTAACACTTAGCCGGTGCCATCAGGATTATTTTCAGGGTGAACATCAGATTCCAGGGGCTGGGTCAGGTAATTTGCCGCATAGAAAAAGCCAAAAGAAATGATGATGCTAGTGCAGGCTAGAATTACCGCGAGAGATTTTCCCTGCCAGAGCCCGAAAAACCAACGCCTGAAGTCATCCATCATGACATTTAACTTGCCGCCATAAAGTTCCAGGTTATGCCGATACATTTTTGAATCATCGGGCATAATCGGGTAAATAGCGCCATCCGCAGCTTCGTAACCTAAAGCCCCGTAGTGGGTATCAGCCGCGCTGTGATAAATCAAGGCAGCGCCACCCAAGCCGACCAGCAAGATGATGGCACCGAGGAGATTAAGGCAGGTCCGTCGTGGGAGAATATTCCAGTTCATATCAGACTTGGGTTGGCAGCATAGTCATAAAAGGCCGATTGCCCAAGGGTTTAAAAAACGCAATGCCACCGGTGATGGATAACGGCTCCGGCCATTTCATCCAGATCGGCTTGGGCCAGGCCAGTCTTTTTAGACCAGCCGGGGTAGAAACGTTCCATGACCTCAACGGTGAAATAAGCTCTGACCTGATCGGGTCCGGCAAAATATTCACCGCGGTCAAAGCCGGTGATATCGGAAATATGGGTCAAAGTTCGGGCGACACAGCACAAGGGCATATCCCCGGCGAAATTTTTACTAGAAGCAGTAAGCAAATTTTTCGCCGCCTTAAGAGGGTATTGGTGCGAAGTTTATCAGATGGGATTACGTGCAGCAATCAAGTGGAAAGGCATAAGTTACCTTATCCCCCCTCACCCTAACCCCCCCCGTCGGGGGGAGGGGGGATAAAGGGCAAGAACTTTCGGTGAGCGTTCTCGTGTGCCCAAGGGCAGCTTGGGCAATAATGGCGTTCCCAAGTTCAACTTGGGAACGAGGGGTAAGAAACGGGATGCGCTTCACTTTCTCGCCTTACGGGCTCCGTCCTTTCCGTTGCTCATCATTACAGATCAATGCTGGCCTGGAGGTTCTAACCTCCAGAGCAATGAGGTGCTCGGACTCTAAGGGTGCGGCATGCACCAAATTTATGAAAATTTATTTTTTGCCGACTAGGTTTATATCTTGGTCTGCGAGAGGATTCGGCTTAAAGGAAAACAACTTTGAGGGATTTTTACCGGGCCAAGAGGTCCCAAAAACAATTTTGACCGCGGTGGCCAAGGTTGCCGCATCATCTCGGTTTAATACGAGGCAAATTTATAAGTAGGATTGTCTCTTGCCATAGATAAAGCTTATTCATGAACCAGACTCGGGATGACGATAACCAGGAATAGGCCTTGCAGACTAAAACCCTCAATCTGTTATGCGAGACGTCTCGCCAAATTTTAGAGGAGTACATCGCCGAACACGCTAATGGTGCCGTGGTTCTCCTGGACCGGGAATATCGCCTCCTGGATTGCAACCAGGGTTTTTTGCGGATTCTCAGCCTGTCGGAGAAACCCCGGAAGCTCCTACTCAAGGAATTCTTGCCGCCGGAAAGTGATAAGGTACTCCGGCAGTTCCCGGCCTCCGGGGGGCGCCGGGAGATGCGCTTGAACTTGCGCGGCGGGTCGGCCTTCGTTCATACGATTTCCTGCCAGGTCTACGGCACTGAGTGGGGGTATATTGTCTTCGGAGACAAACCGCTGGCCACCTCCAGTGAAGTTGTGGACAAGATATCCATTTTGAATAGCGAGATGGCAAACCTGAGCCGGGAACTGCAACAGAAAAACCGGGCACTGGAGCAGGCCAATGCCACCATTGCCCAATTGATGCGCACTGACCCTCTGACCGGCTTGGCCAACCGCCGCTTTTTCATGGAAATATTGATCAAAGAGATCTCCCTGGCTCGCCGGCATGGGCTACCCTTGTCCCTGGTCATGGCTGATCTGGATTATTTCAAGAAAATCAACGACGCTTGCGGGCATGACGGGGGCGACGATGTCTTGAAAGCCTTTGCGGCTTTGCTCCAGGAACACACCCGGAAAGAAGACCTGGCGGCCCGGTTCGGCGGCGAGGAGTTTATGCTCATCCTCCCACATACCAGCGACTTGTTGGCCGAGGTCATGGCGGAACGGATTCGCCGGAGGCTGGAAACCCTGAGCATCCCTAAAATCGATCGTCAAGTCACCAGTAGTTTTGGGGTCGCCCAGATAGCACCGGCAGATGACCCGGACACCCTGATCAAGCGGGCTGATGAGGCCCTCTACCAAGCCAAAGCCTGGGGCCGCAACCGGGTGATGGTCAACGCGGGCAACGCCTGACCGATCAAGAACACATTCCCATGGCCAGGAAAACCGAATCCTATTTAAAGAAATATACCTGCGTCTGCACAGGCGAGACGCCTGTGCCACATTTGCTGCGAATTGGCATGAAAACTCTTTCCCAACAAAAAAGGGCAGGCCCCGCGGCCTGCCCATCCCCCCCCCCCCATAACCACACATTCACAATCTTAAGCGGTCAGCCCCTCCCACAGGGTGGGCTGAAACCAGGTTTGACGTTTGGCTTGAACCTTGGGCGTTGGCACCCAAATCCGCCAGGAGGCCTCCTGCTCCATCAGGTGTTGCAGAAAGCGCAGATGGAAGTCGTGGCTGCCCCGGCTTACTTCCAGGCGGCCGAACAGGGGCATCCCCAACAGGGCCAAGTCTCCCATGGCGTCCAAAATCTTGTGGCGCACGCACTCTTCGGGGAAGCGGAAGCCGCCAGGGTTTAAGACCCCGGAGTCATCCAGGACCACGGCGTTGTCCAGCGACCCCCCCAGGGCCAGGCCGTGGGTTTGGAGATACTGTACTTCCTTCAAGAAGCCGAAGGTGCGGGCCGGAGCGATCTCGCGCTCAAACGCCTCGGAAAAGAGCGGCACCGTAAACCGCTGCCGCTGGATCAGCGGGTGGCTGAAATTGATGCTGTAGGTGATCCGGGGTTCGCCGGGGATGACCCGCATCCATTGGTTGCCCTCCCGCAGCTCGACCGGGCGGTGTATCCGGAGGTAGGCCCGGGGCCAGGGCAGCGTCCGCAGGCCGGTTTCGGCCAAAAGGTGGGCGAAGGGGGCGGCGCTCCCGTCCATGATGGGAACCTCCGGCCCCTCCACCGCAATGCGGGCATTGTCCACACCGGCGCCCCGCAGGGCGGCCAGCAGGTGTTCCACCGTAGAGAGCGTGGCCCTCCCCTCCCCCAGCGTGGTGGCCCGGGTAGTATCCACCACTTTGCTGTAGAGGGCCAGTATCTCCGGCCGGCCAGGCAGGTCCGCCCGCTCAAACCGCAAGCCGTAATTAGCAGCAGCCGGATGGATGGTCACCCGGACCGGCCGACCCAGATGGAGGCCGATGCCGGAAAACCTCAAAGGCTGCGTGAGTGTCTGTTGCCAGATAATGCTTCTTTCCATGCGCAGGTAGGTTGCAAGCCCTATACCAGGACCCGCATCCTGTATCTCCTTATATAACATATTGATATAGTGGATTATTTAGTTTGAAGGGCCAGACCGTTGTTGCGGCTTGGCCCTGAGTGTGGCGAAAAAGACACAGTTTTTCGGCTAAAGTGGTAAAAGCCCCACAGCCGCGTCTTTTACTTATTCACCCCTCACCCTCACCCTCTCCCACAAGGGGAGAGGGGAATTTTTTTATAAGGGAAAGGACTTTTGCCAAGCGCTATAATTCGAATATTTCGGAATCATAAGGGGTTAATCACTCCCACCCTAACCCTCCCCCATCAAGGGGGAGGGAATTAGCGGAATTCCAAGAGATAGCTGATGGTGAAACAGACGAGCAGGCTATTCGGTCTCCACTGGCGGATATTGTAACCCAGCCCACCAGCGCGGGTCAATATCCGGGAAGATGTCATCCCGTTCCCGGCACAGGTGGAGAAAGTTCCAGTCTTCGTGAGGCAGATAGCGCTCGGCGGCGTAGCGCCGGGTCATGGCCGCCAGGCGGCGGAAATCGTCATTGTGGACGGTCAACCGGAGTTCGGCGTAATCCCGGGCGCTGAAGGTGCTGATCAAAAACTGCCAGTCCGAGGACTCCAAGAGAAACAGGGAGCGGCCGCACTGCTTCAGCAGGTCTTGGAGGCGGGGGTCGGGGTCGTCGGCATTGAGCCGGGCCAGCTCTTCCATATCGGCTTCCGCGGCGTAGACGTGCCGCCAGGTCCAGTCATTCATCTCATTGAGCCAGATCCAGTGATAGCCGCCTTCCCCCCAGGAACCTTCCGGCAGGGCAATGACCGCCCGGGGAGTCACCGCCTCCAGGATTTCGCCGCCGGGGCTTAGGCTCACCTGGGTGTGGTCGTGGAACCTTTTGAGCACCTGGTAGAGCCATTCGGGGCCTTCGAACCACCAGTGGCCGATGAGTTCGGTATCATAGGGGGCCACCACCATGCCGGGCCGGCCTTCCTTTTCTTTGACTTCGGACAGAATCTCCACCACCATGGAGACAAAATGGTCGGCCTGGTCGCGCAGCCGGCCGGCGATCCATTCGGGGTGATAGGGTTCCTTATCGGCCAGATCGGCCTTGGCGCTGGTCACCCGCCAGTAGCGCAGGCCGCCGGGAAAGCGCTTCTTGTGGAAATCAAGATAGTTGCCGTCTCCGGGGTAGCCCCATTCGCCGCTCCAGACTTGGAGGCCGGTCTTGGGGTCGCGGGTGAACGCGGCAATCGGGCGCTTGGTCTCCGGCGCGGAACTTACCAGATAAGCCTGATACGGGGATTTATCCTCCTCTTCGGGGCGTTCCTGGTATTGGGCGGCAAAGCGTTCCCACAGGCGCTCCAAGGCTTCGAAGCGGTCCTTGTAGACCCCGATGGCCTTGCCCCCCTTGAGGAGATGGGAATCAATAAAGAAATATTTGAGGCCGTTTTCCGAGAGAAACTCTTCCACGCCTTTGCGCAGCACCGGTTCACCGGTAAAGTCCTTCAGGGGCGGGACCCAGGGATAGCGCGGCCGGTAGGCGCATTCCGGGAGCCAGAACCCCTTGGGGTCCCGGCCAAAGTGGCGGCGGTACGTGGCGGCGCCCTGCTTCACCTGGGCCTGGACCGCGGTGTCCCGGCCCAACAGGGGTAGGTAGCCGTGGGTAGCCGCGGAAGTGATGATTTCCAGCACCCCGTCATCCATCAAGCGCTTAAACGCGCCCAGCAGGTCTTCGCCAAAGTCCTCGCTGAAGGCCCGGCGCAAGTCCCCGTAGTGGCTTTCCCACATTAAGGCCACGGAGGCGAAGTGGTCATCCCCCAGCCTTTTAAAAGTGGTCAGATCATCTTTGGCCGCCTTGATCTTTTGGTCCAGGTAATCCTTGAACTCCTGGCGAAAGACGTTGGCCGCCAGCATCTCCGCCAGGATGGGGGTGATGCCCAGGGTGACCCCGGAGTGGAGGCCTTCGGCGCCCAGGCGGTTAAAGACCTGGAGCAGGGGAATATAGGATTCGGCCGCGGCCTCGTTGAGCCAATCCATGCCGTGGGGCCAGCGGCCATGGCCGATGACATAGGGAAGATGGGAATGTAACACAAACGTAAAATATCCTAATGGTTCATCCATGTTGTCCTCCAAAATTGTAAAACTATCGGAACCCGGTGGAATGAAGAGATTGCAGGATTTACTCCTTAACTATAAGGAGAATATTTTGCCGGTCAAGAGACGGCAAAATGGTCAAATTCAGATTGTCGTTATGTTCGCGGCCTCGTTTATTAAGGCGCCCAAGCAGAGCTTGGGCGGAAAGTTGCGTTCCCAAGCTGGAGCTTGGGAACGAGGTTAAAGGGGGATGCTCGGCACAGGTTGAAAACCTGTGCCACCAGAGGCCCGCCCCACCGGCCAGTGCTCAGGAAATTACGTCCGCCTTGATCAGGTTGGTGCTGCCTTTGGTGCCGATGGGGGTGCCGGTGGTGATGATGACCCGGTCGCCGTGGTTGAGCAGCCCGGCCTTGAGGGCAACTTCTTCCACCACCTTAAGCATGTGGTCAATGTCCTGGATGGGAGGGGTCAGGAGCGGAAAAACTCCCCAAGAGAGGCACAGCCGGCGCCAGGTATCTTCCCGGGGCGTCACCGCCACGATGGGGGTACGAGGCCGAAACCGGCAGATGAGCCGGGCGGTGCCGCCGTATTCGGTGTTGGTGAGAATGGCTTGGGCGTCTAAGTCCATGGCCATTTCGCAGGCGGCATAGCTAACGGCCTCGGCGATCTCCTGGCGCCCCGAGGGGGCCCGGGTCCGGAGCCAATCGGTGTGGGGGAAATGCGCCTCGGTAACCCGGCTCACTTTATCCAAGAACTTGACCGCCTCCACGGGGAATTGCCCCGCGGCGGTTTCTTCGGAAAGCATAACCGCGTCGGTGCCGTCCAAGATGGCGTTGGCCACGTCCGTGGCTTCGGCCCGGCTGGGCCGGGAATGGTTCACCATGGAAAGGAGCATCTGGGTAGCGGTGATGACCGGCTTGCCCGCCATGTTGGCCGCGGCGATAATCTCCTTCTGAACGATGGGCACCCGTTCCGGTGGAATCTCTACCCCCAGATCGCCCCGAGCCACCATGATGGCGTCCGCCTCCGAGAGGATTTCGTCCAGGCGGCTTAAGGCTTCGTGTTTTTCAATTTTGGCGATGATGGGGATGTCCGCGCCCAGGCTGCGCATGAATTCCCGGGCCTCCAGGACATCGGCGCGCGAGCGCACATATGACAGGGCGATAAAGTCCACGCCCTGGGAAATGCCGAACCGCAGGTCCTCCCGGTCTTTTTCCGTAAACGCGGCCAGCGACAAGGAATGCGTGGGGAAAATTATCCCGACATGGGAACGTATTGTTCCACCCACCACCACCCGGCACTTGAGGGCCTGGCCGGTCTTGGCTTCCACCTGGAGTTCGATGTTGCCGTCGGCCAGCAAAATGGGCACCCCTAAGGGGGTTTCGGAGATAATCTGGGGATAATCCACCATAACTCCGGGCTCACCTTTCTTAAGGGGGACGGCACTGAGGTAAAATTCCTCACCTTCGAGTAGTTTCGCCTCGCCCCCGGGAACTGCGCCGATACGCATTTTCGGACCGGATAGATCTTGCAGGACGGCCAGCGGGGCCTTATTTAATGCGGCTAAATCCCGGAGGCGCTTGATCCGGGCGCCGTGTTCTTCATGGGTGCCGTGGGAAAAGTTCAGGCGGGCTACATTCATGCCGGCTTTAAGGAGCTCGGGCAGGATGTCGCCGTCACTGGCCGGCCCCAGGGTGCAGACGATCTTGGTGCGGCGTTGGTCACGTAACACAGGTCAGTCTCCTCTTGGCTCTATGGGGCACGTTAATTATACTCCTGACCCTCTCCCGCAAGGGGAGAGGGGAATAAAAGGAAAAAACTTTTGGCGATCGCTCTAGTTTTCATCCGGAAACGCCTTTAAAATTTCCCCTTTTAGCAAAAGGAGGCTATGGTTATCCATAAATGCCCGAAAATCGGTCTAAATCACCCTTTTTCAAAGGGGAACTTTTAAGGCATTTGCATTTTTAAACGTTTCCGATGAGAACTAACCAGGGAATAGGTTCCATACTATATGGAAAAAAAACCACAAATTAGCTTCACATCGTTGGCAGAAATTATGCCATAAAATAAACGCCTTTGGGACACTTGACAAATTATTGTTTAAAATTAACTTATTACAAACAAGTATCGAACATGGGGATGTTAGGCATACTTGTTGCATTATGTTACACTGACTAAGGGGGAGATTGATTATGCCTATTTACGAGTATCAATGTGTCGATTGTAGCGGCCAGGACCAAAGGGTGGCCGGGCTGGATGATCACACCGCCCTCTGCACCCAATGTGGCGGCCTGATGCTGCGGCTGGACGAGGATGTCTTCAAGCCGTACTTCGAGGAAGTTTCGCCTCAGGCCTGGCCGGAGACCGAAACCAAAACCAAAGCTTCACTGTAGTTTTGGATCTTACCGGCCTGAGAGAGCCCCTCTTTAAGAGGGGCTTTTTTCATTTTTTCTTTTGTGAAAAAATTCATTTACTTTAACAACTGGAGGGGCGGAATATCCCCGCCATAGCCGCAGCTGCCATGTGCTGGGCGGGGAGACCCCGCCCCTACGAGCAAATTGAAATCGCCAACGCTTGCTTTATATTCATTATATTCATTGCCAAGGGAGCCGCTGGCAAAATTGCCGGACATTAGGTAGCCGCGGTTTTAACTTTCATGAGCACAGGCTGGAAAGCCTGTGCTACCGGCGAACTTATAAATACCCCTACAGGTTTCGGCTGCAAAGAGACTTTTGCAAGAGGCTCTTTGGCAAGCGCTCTGACTTACCGGGACCAAAGGGCCATTTACTTCTTTCGTCCGCTCGTGGGGCAACAAGGATATTATCAAAATAATAACCGTTTCCCACCCTGCACAAAGATTTTTCTCCCAATGATAAATCTGCCATTCCTTATGCCGCAATCCAAGGTAAGTCTTCTCCGTACCGATAACCTGTTAGGCCCCACCAGCTCTTGTCCCTGATTTCCGTCCTGAGGAGAAGCCCGGAGAGCCTTTTCTCAGGTTTTGGCCTAACGATCGGCGCTTGGCGTGATCTATATGATTTAAAGAATGCCACCTATCATTAGCGGTTCACGGGCTTTTGTGATAAGGTTTTGACCAAAATGGAAGTCATTGCCGACCTGCATATCCATTCCCACTTCTCCATCGCCACGGGCCGGGAGGCGGACCTTCCGCACCTGGATCTCTGGGGCCGTTACAAGGGGCTGCAGGTGGTGGGCACCGGTGACTGCACCCATCCCCAGTGGTTAGCGGAACTGGCCGGGAAGCTTGACCCTGTTGAGGCCGGCGTGTACAGCCTCAAACCGGAACTGGCCTTGCCGCTGAACCTCGCGGGACCGCGCTGGGAAATGGCGCCGCCGGTTAACTTCGTGATTACCGGCGAAGTAAGCACCATCTATAAGAAGGACGGCAAGGTCCGCAAGGTCCACCTGCTCCTGGTGCTCCCCGATCTTGAGGCCGCGCAGAAACTCTCCCAACGCCTGGGCCGCCTGGGCAACGTGGCTTCGGACGGCCGCCCCATCCTGGGGCTTGACGCCCGGTTCGTGCTGGAACTGGTATTGGAGATTGATCCCCGGGCGCTGGTGATCCCGGCCCACATCTGGACGCCCTGGTTTTCGGTCTTGGGCAGCAAGAGCGGCTTCGATTCTTTAGAAGAGTGTTTCGGGGAGAGCACCGCACACATCTATGCGGTGGAGACCGGGCTGTCGTCCGATCCTGCTATGAACTGGCGGGTCTCCGGACTGGACCGCTTTGCGCTGGTGTCAAACTCAGACGCCCATTCCCCCCAAAAATTGGCCCGGGAGGCCAATATTTTTAAGGTTTCGCCCACGTATCCCGAACTGTCCCAGGCCTTACGCACCCGGGAGGGCTTGGCGGGAACCATTGAATTTTTTCCCCAGGAAGGCAAGTACCACCTGGACGGCCACCGGCAATGCGGCCTGAGGCTAGACCCTGACGAGTCCAAGCGCCTGGGCGGCCTCTGTTCTCAATGCGGCAAACCCCTCACCTTGGGGGTAGTGCACCGCGTCCTGGACCTAGCGGACCGGGAAGACGGAGCCCGTCCGGCTGCAGCTCCGCCTTATGAGTCCCTCATTGCGCTTCCGGGAGTCCTGGGCGAAGTTTTGGGAGTGGGCCCGGCCAGCAAGAAAGTGCGCCAGGCTTATTTTCGGCTCCTGGAAAAGTTGGGGCCGGAATTGGAAATCCTGCGCCACGCGCCGCTGGACTCATTGGCCCGGGAGGGAGGGGTCCTGCTGGCCCACGCCATTGACCGGATGCGCCGGGGAGAGGTGCATATCGCCGGGGGCTATGACGGGGCTTACGGGGAGATTCGCCTGTTTACACCGGCAGAACGGAGTGAATTGCAAGGCCAGACGGCCTTTTTCAACCCGGCTCCGGCGCCGCCGGCAGATTCCTCGCAGGGAGCAACTGCGGGCTTGCCGCTCACCCCGGTTGCCCCTGAAGCCCAAGCAAGGCAAGTTTTGGCAGCCGCAGGGCCTTACATAAACCTGCGCCGCACAGGCGAGACGCCTGTGCCACCATTAGAAGCCGATCCTCTGTTGGCGGGTTTAAATGCCGACCAACGGGAGGCAGTGGTGCACCAGGGTGCGCCTCTCATCGTCTGTGCCGGTCCCGGCACCGGCAAGACCCGGACCCTCACCCACCGCCTGGCCTACCTGGTGTCCCGCCGGGGGGTGGACCCGGGGAAAATCCTGGCCCTCACCTTTACCCGGCAGGCCGCGGGCGAGATGAGCGGGCGTATCGACCGCCTGCTGGCCGGAGCGCCCGGCCGGGAACACCTGACTATCAAGACTTTCCACGCTTTAGGCCAGCAGATTTTGAATGACTATAAGGACGAGGCGCGCGGCGTGGCGGATGAAGTTGAGCGCCGGAATCTTATCCGGGAGAGCGCTCAGGCGCATGGCCTGCCTTTTGGCGATCTCGAGAAACAGATCACCCGCTTTAAACAGGCCCTCACTTATCCTCTCGACCTGGCCGCGCCCAAGCCGGGACGCCAATTAAATTTACTGGCCGCTGCCGACAAAGGCGAGCCTGAGACCGATCCCCTGTATTTTGCAGCCTTTGCCGCGTACGAGGCCGCGCTTGAGCGGCAGAGCCTCTGGGATTATGAAGACCTCATCGCCAAGCCTGCACTCCTGTTGGCCCGGGACCCGGCGATAAGAGAGGCCTATCGGACCCGTTTCCGCCACGTGCTGGTGGACGAATACCAGGATTTGAATGAAGCCCAATACCATATGTTCCGCCAGTTGGCCGGGAATGGCGGGGAAATCATGGTCATCGGCGACCCGGATCAGGCCATTTACGGCTTTCGCGGCGCAAAGCCGGAATATTTCAACCGCTTCCGGGAGGATTGGCCCGAGGCCCGCGTGTGCCGCTTCAGCGAAACCTACCGCCTGCCCGCGCCTATTCTTACGGCCGCGTCAACGCTGCTTCAGAGTGACGGTGAGCCGCTGCACACCCGGCAAGCCGGCGACCAGCCTCTCGTGCTGATTTCGGCCGCGACCCCCCGGGGCGAGGCCCTGGCCATCGCCCGCCAGATCGAGGCCCTGGTGGGCGGTTTGTCGCATTACGGTCTGGAAGATGCGCAGGTGCGGCACCAGAGCCCTGGGGAGAAAGCCGGCTTTCGAGACATAGCCGTGCTCTACCGGGTCCATGCCCTGGGGGTGGAGGTGCAACGGATTCTGTCGGAGGCCGGCATCCCGTGTCAGCAGGCTAAAGAAGGGGTGGGGCCTGATTGGGACGATATCGACCTGGCTGCGGAACGGGTGAAGCTCCTTACCCTGCACGCCGCCAAGGGGCTGGAGTTCCCTTATGTCTTTATCGCCGGGTGCGAAACCGGGCTCATCCCTTGGGAGGCGCCAGGGGTTACTTCCGACCCGGCGGAGGAAAAGCGCCTCTTTTATGTGGGCCTCACCCGGGCCTCGCGGCAGGTCTTCTTAAGCCGCGCCCGGGAACGCACCCTGTGGGGGCAGAGGCGGCGGACCGAATTCTCTCCCTGGGTCCAGGCCATGCCCCCTGAGGTGCTCAAGCGTCCAGCCCTTTTAGAGCACCGGGCCGGAAAAAGACGACAGCCCCAGTTGTTTCCTGAGATTGCCTCACCCCGAGGCAAAAAGTCAAGATAAACGGTCATGGCTGGAAGCCGGCCTTTTGCTGGCTGGGCGCAATCCTCTCCTATAAAATTGGGGTAAAGGAGTAATGAGGAAGCGGATGCGGGTAACCGGGATTTGGCGATGGCTAGTGCCCCTCATCCTGGTGCTGACCCTGGTGGGGGTTTCCCGGGGTCTGGGGGCTGAAGCCCCTGCTCCCGAACCCGCCGTCCCCGAGACTGCGGAGCCAGGCGTCGCGCCGGCGCCAAATGTCCCCCCGGCGCCAGTCCCGCCGGATGAGCAGGAGCCAAAAGCAGCTGCGGTTACTGCTCCCGCGCAAGGACCGGGTGAGCTTACGCTCAAATCGTTCAGCTTTGTTGGGAATGAAACGGTCCGTACCAAGGACCTCCTCAAAGAAATAGCCTTAAAAAAGCCATCTTTCTGGCCTCCCTGGGGTAAGCCTGCAACCATTCGGCTCCAAGATCTGGAATATTATGGGGAACTCCTCAGGAATTTTTACCGCCGCCAGGGTTTTTATCACTCCAAAATCACGCCAGAAATCGTCTATGCCTCGAAACGGGAGGTGAACGTCACCCTCAGAATTGACGAAGGACCCTGGGTCAAAGTCACCGACATCAACATAGAGGTTGCCGGGCCGGTGGACCTGTCCGAACTGAGGCAGAAATGGCCTCTCAAGCCTGGGGACCGTTTCGCGGAAAAGCCCTACGACGATCTTAAGAACCTTTATCTCAACTATCTGCCCAACCATGGCTACCCCAAAGTCAAGGTGAGGGGCCGGATCTACCTGAATGAAGAAGACAATACCGCCCGCATTCTCCTGAGCGTCAATCCCGGCCCCTTGTGCTACTTCGGGGGCGTGAATATCCAGGACGAGGAAAAACTGGAAACGCCCGCGGCCGCGATTCGGGAAAAGATCAGCTTCAAGGCCGGCCAGGTCTTTAACCTGGGGGAACTTTTCAATACCCAGCGCAAGCTCTATGCCACCAACCTCTTCAAGAGCGTGGTCCTGACGCCGGAGGAGGTCCCGCCGCAGGAATCTACCATCCCCATTCTCGTTCAACTGGAAGAGCGGAAGAAACGCTCGCTGAAATTCGGCCTGGGATATGGCGATGAAGATAAGGTGCGGGTCCGGCTGGGGATGGTATACCGCAACCTGTGGGGCGGGGGCCGGCTGATAAACCTGGACGCCCGGTATTCCACCCTAGGCTACTTGTATACGCAGTCGTTTTACAATCCGGTGGTGTTCAACTCGAAATTTGATTTTGTGAACGAGACCGGGGTGCGCCGCCGGTTTTTGCCTGGCTTCAACGACCAGGCCTATTTTACCCAGTCCCGTCTGGAACGGGACATTCCCTATGACCTGCGGCTGTATTTTGGACATGGGTTGGAATTCGCCCGTCCCTTCGACATTCCGGTGGAAACCCTGATCCTGCTTCAGGGGACGCAACCGGAGAAAATGTATCGGGCTTCCTTTGCCGTCCTGGGCCTGCGCCAGGAAACCACCGATAGCGCTATCGACCCGCACCGGGGGGGCATCGTGGTGTGGGCCAATCAGTTCGCCCCCACGTTTTTCGGCTCGGGGCTCCAGTTCTCCCAGTCAGTGCTTGACGTAAAGCGTTATCACGCGATCGGCGACTCAAATTTTGTGCTCGCGGGGCGGGTCAGGGGCGGCCTCATCCAGCCCATGCAGTCCACTACCCAGATCCCCATATCGCGGTTGTTCTTCAGCGGCGGGGCTACCAGCGTCCGGGGGTATCAACTGGACTACCTGAGCCCAAGGAACGCCAGCAACAACCCCATCGGCGGTGAAGCTGTGGTAGAATTAAGCCTGGAAGGGCGTTTTCCCCTGCCGATCTACCCAAAAATCGGCGGGGTGATTTTTATGGACGCGGGCAACGTCTATCCCAAGATTCACAACTTCGACCTGGGGCAGCTCAAATATTCGCCAGGGTTCGGTCTGCGCTATCTCTCCCCCATCGGCCCCATCGGGGTGGATATCGCCTTTCCCACTAACCGCATCAATTATCAGGAAGACAGCCCTTACCAGATCCACTTCACGGTGGGCTATGGTTTTTAGGGAGAAGGAGGCCTGATGCGGCATACCAAGATTATTCTGCTGACCCTGGCGGTCCTCGTGTTGCTTACGGGCGCCGGGACCTGGGCGCTCATGTCGGATACCACCGATTGGGGCGGTTCATACCTGCTTTCTCTGATCCAAGCCAAAGTGAACGGGAAAGTGACCACCAAGGAAATCTCCGGCAATCCCATAATCGGCCTAACTTTCAAGGATTTGGAACTTACCGGCCCTGATGGCCAGACCGTCTTAACCGCCGACCGCCTGGAGGTGCGCCTTTCCCTGGCGTCCGTCACCGCTTTCCATCTGGACCTGGGCAAGCTGGCCCTAGTAAAACCCCGAGTGTCCCTGTATCGGGAAAAATCCGGACAGTGGAACGTCAGCCTTCTGCCTAAAGAGTCAGCCAAGCCCACCCAACCCCCGGGACTGGCGGACAAAATAATCACTTATTTCTTGCGGGAAATTGAACTCTCAAACCTTGTGGTCCAGCAGGGCGAAGTGGTGATTACCGAAGGCGGCGCCAGCCGGCACTATACCAATTTGGAGCTTGACTCCAGCCTAACTCTCCTGAATTGGGGCCAGCCGCAGCAACAGGCCCGGGTGAACCTGCGCTCCCTGGGGATTACCACCCCCCAAGGCCGGGCCGAATTGGAGACCCGGCTGGCATATATAGAGGACCGCGCCAAAATCGACTTTTTGAAGGTGAAATTGGCCGGCCAGACTGTCGTCTCTTTAGAGGGGGAAATCTGCGGCCCCCTTACTTCCCTTACCTGTTCTATGACCGGCAAGATTGGGCCTCTGGCCGGGGACAAGATTCACGGCTTCTGGCCTGGGTGGCCTGCTCTTTGGGAGCTATCCGGGGCCGTTAACCTTAGCAGCACTCCTGAAGAGGGCAAAATCGAGGTCCGGGGCAAGCTTGGTCAGGCCGATTACGCCCTCCGGGGTGAGCTGAACGCCAAGGTCAAGCCCGCGGTGTTTGCCCTGGACTTCGATCTCAAGGGCTTGAGCACGGCTCAACTCAAGGAAATCAAGGACCTTAAGGCGCAATCTATCCAGGGATTGAGTCCGGTCAACGCGCATCTGCATGTGGAAGGCAAAGGTCTGCCCTGGAACCCTGAGTCTTTATCGACGCATCTGGTACTGGAACCTTTCCGCTATGGCGAGATCAAAGTGGACAAGGTGGAGCTGGACCTGTCCGGCAATGCCCGGCGCCAGGAACTTAAGTCCGCCGCGGCGGGGAGTTTCGGCACGGTGGACCTCAAGGCCAGCGGCCACCTCCTGCCCCTGGGGGAAACCGGCCAAGGGCTTTCCGGTGATCTTTCCGTGCAGACCGGAAACTTGCAGCCTGCTCAACTGGGGCTGACTAAGTTCGGGGGCACCAATCTCACCAGTTGTTTTACCGGCAAGTTCCGGGCGCCTGCCAACCTCTCTCTGTCCCAGGCCTCTCTGTCCGGGAACCTTGAGGCCAGCGGCCGGATCAATAACCGGCCGGTGCAAGCCCTGTCAGCCAGCTTCACCCTGGAGGGACGGAAATTGAGCCTCTCAAAGGCCAACGTCCAGTCCGCGGGCCTGGCGGCCTCCTTGAGCGGCACTCTGACGGAGACCGAGGTGAATGTTTCCTTCGATGCGTCGGTGTCCGGCTCTGGCGCGCTGCCGCTGCCTTCGGGGCCGACCTTTGCGTCGCTTACGGCTCGGGGTAACGTGCAAGGACCCTGGAAGGTCCCCCGAGTGAACCTGGCGGCTCAGGTGCAAAAACTCTCCATCAAAGGCGTCACCCTGGAGTCGGCGAACCTGAACGGCACCCTGGCGGGGTGGCCGCCTCAATCCGGAAACCTGCAGCTCGCGGGCAACCAACTTCACACCCCGGCCGGGACGTTTACCCGTATTAATCTTAACGCCGGCGGCGCCGGCGGCCAGTGGCAGTTCCAGGCGGTGGGCACCTCCCCCAAGGAGCCCAAGTTCGAGGTGGCGGGGACCGCGGACCTGGCGGCCAGGCCCCTGACTCTTAGCGTGGCCCGGGTCACCTGGAAAAGCCAGGGACTGGCGGTCAAAAACAAGACGCCTTTCCAGGTCCGTCTCCTTCCCGGCTGGGAGATCACCCCGGCCACCTTTCAGATCGACGGCGGCATGGTGACCATCTCGGGCCTGGCCCGGGACCAGGAGCTTTCCGGGCGCCTGGAAGTCCAAAACCTGGATGCCGCGCTCCTGTCTCCCCTGGGTCTGGCCGCCACCGGCAAACTCAACGGCCGGCTGACCCTGGCCGGTAATCCCCGAACCCCCATTATTGACGGCCAGATGGCACTGACCGGCGGCAAGATTAAGAATGTGTCCATCGCGGCCTTGACCACCACCCTGGCTTATCATGATAATCAGGCCCAGGTTTCCGGCTACCTGGAAATGGGAAATTTGCACTCCCGTCTGGTCTGGAGAGGCTCAGTGCCGGTTCGCGTGTCGTTGCTGCCGTTTGAATTTGCCCTGGCCCCAGATGGCCTGGACCTGCGGGTGCAAAGCGAACGTGTCGACCTCTCCCTTTTAACTATCATTTTGAAAGATGTGCAAAGAGCAGAGGGCGCCCTGGATGTGATGGCGGAAGCCCGGGGTAACCCGCGCCAGCCCAAGGTTTCGGGTTATCTGCGCTGGAGCGCTGGAACGCTGCAACTCCGCCAGGCCGGGACCCCGTATCACCTGGTCCCTGGAGAGATTCGCCTCCAGGGCGACAGAATTGTGATTCCGGGCCTGATTCTCGAAAGCGACGGCACCCTGCGCCTGTCCGGAGAAATCGTGCTGGCCGGACCTATTCGGGTCCAGACCCGGGTCCAGGCCGATAACTTCCAACTCCTGAACCGGGGGGGCAACGATCTCTGGACCAACGGCGCCATCGATGTGGGCGGCCCCCTTACTGCGCTGGTGGCCAAGGGGCGCCTGCTGGTTCCCAAAGCCCAATTCCGCCCGACCTTCTTCCGGTCCGGTAAGGAACCGGATGTCATTCTTTTACCCCTGAAACCCGAGCCTCAGGGTACAGCCGCCCCAGACCTCTATCAGGCCATGAGCATCGACGTCGCCATTGAGGCTCCGGGGAATGTCTTTCTCAAAGACCCCATGGGCCAGGTGGAACTGACCGCTCACCTCAAGGCTTTAAAAAAACCGGACCAAAAGCTGGCTCTGGGAGGAGATATTCGAGCTCTGCACGGTACCTTGGATATCGAAGAGAAACCCTTTAAAGTGGAGCGGGCTATCCTTACCATGCCCGGGGTTCCCGGCAAACCTATTCTGGTGGATGCCAAGGCTACCCACGAAATGGATGATATCACCCTGGTCCTGGCGGTAAACGGCACGGTGACCAATCCTCAAATCCATCTGGAAAGCCTGCCGCCGCTCCCGCCCGCGGATGTGCTGTCCTACCTGGTATTCGGCGCTCCGGCCGCCACCTTGAGCAAAGAGCAGTACTTTGCTCTGGGGGCCCAACAATTGGGAGTGTTGGGTGGCATCAGTACCGGCAAGATAAGCGAAATATTGGGATCGACCCTGCCTTTTTTGGGCGGCATCAAGGTCAAGAGCGGCCTGGTGAGCGGCCGGCCCACGGTGGGTGTGGAAAAAGAGGTTACCAAGAATGTCAGTATTTTTGCGGGACGTAATCTCAACGAAGAACGGGGGACCTATGAACAGCAGGTGGGGGTGCAATACAAGTTCAACAAGAACCTGAGCGTCGAGTCCCAGTTCGGCACCCGGAACTCCGGAGCTGACGTCTATTTTAACTACGACTTTTGATACTAATCTTACGTCAACGATAGAGTTTTTGAAAATGCTCAGATGGTTCTTTTCTGAGTCTACGCCAAAGGATGAATAGTTTTTCTTCCAAGCGTATTAACAATCGGCCAGAGGCGGGCACGGAGGCCCGCCCCACCAATATTAATTACTCTATGTTTGACGTCAAATTATTAAGAGTTATGAAGACCTGGGCGACTACCCCTGCCCTCCCGGTTTTCCTACCCCCTTTTAACCTGGGCCGGCAAGCTCTCCGCCAACTCGGCCAGGCGCGGGAAGGCCCCCGGACGCTCGGCCAGCCGCCGCCGCAGGCTCTCCAATGCCGTAGGGATATAGCGGGCGAAATAGGTCTTGCCCTTCGCTTTGGTAAGATAGCCGTAAGCCCCTAGAATTTGCAGATTGCGGCAGAGGGCCAGGTGGAAGTATTGCTCTCGGAAAGCCGCTGTATCCACATCCACGCAGGCCTGGATTTGTTCCAGGTAATAACCTATAAATTCCTCTTGCCAGGGGGGGCTCAGGTTAACATAAGGGTCGATGAGGAGAGCTGCCAGGTCGTAGCCTAACGGCCCCAGCCGCCCGCCTTGAAAATCGATGACCCGGAGGCGCCCGCCGGTAATATGGAGATTCCGGGACTGATAATCCCGGTGCAGGAAGTAATTGGGGCCGGGGGGCAGCGCCCCGGTGAGGAGACGCTCGAAATCCGGCGCCAAATCCTCCATGGTAGTGTGCAATTGCAGGTAATTATTCAGGAAGGCCCGGACGAAATAGCCGCACTCCCGCTCCCATAAGAACGGACGGTGCATTACCGGGGTGTCAAAACACCAGGAGGAATCAAACCCCTCTTTCCCCTTGATCTGCATGGTCACCAGGGTTTCCAGGGCCTGCCGGTACCAGTGGCGAATCTGGCTCTCTAAAGATTGCCGGTTGATGACGGCCTCCAGGCTGATATCACCCAGGTCTTCCAGGAGCATCCAGGACTCGTCCCGGCAATAGGTGTAGATTTCCGGCACCGGGACCCCTTGGGTTCTAAGGTGCCGACCTATCCGGTAATAGGAGTCGTTTTCATTCACCTCCCCGCCCGGCGGGTTCGGGTGGAAGAGCAGGACCGCGGTGGGAGAGCCCAACAGGCGGTAGAAACGGCGGTCGGAGCCGTCCCCCGCCAAGGTTTGGGGTGAGGTCAGGCTGACGCCCCGGGCTTGGGCCGCGGCCGCGAGTCGCGCGGTCCAGAGTTTATCGGGCATAAGAACCTCTAAATGCAAAATTTTATCTTCTCGTCTACGAGCTTGGCTTGGCGTTGATAATGTCCCAAGCATAGCTTGGGTTATATTTGGGTTCCCAAGTACAACTTGGGAACCAGTAAAAACTTTGAACTAATTTTTAGACCAGCACCTGACCCCGGGCGGTTTTTTTTACCTGGACCCGGGAGGCGACGATGCACCCCTCCAACTCCACGCCTGGAGCAATGACGGCTTGGTCCCAGACCACGGTATTTTTTAAGGAGGCGCCCTCCCCTACTTCCACGTTCGCGCCTAAGCAGACTGCGCCGCTGAACTTCACCCCGGCCCCGATTCTGGCCCCGGGGCCGATCAGGGGGTCGGTTAAGCCCGGAAAATAGTGGGCCAGTTTTGGGGATTCCCCGTGGAGCAGCCGCGCGTGGGCCGCCAGATAATTCTCCGGGGCGCCGATATCCTGCCAGAATAGGCCGCTAACTTCAAAGTAAGCCAAGCGCTCACCTTTGGCCATAGCCTCTCGCCAGGCTTGCACCAGATCATATTTCTGTCCGGCGGGAGGAAGATAATCCATCAACTTCGGGTCCACCACCTGGATACCGGTGTAGGCCAGGGGCGAGCCCGCGCCTGAAGGCGGGGGCGCGCCGATGCTTACCACCGCGCCATCCGCCACCCAGACGTTGTTATAGGCGGGGCAGTCATGGAGCACCAGGGTGCTGACTGCTCCGGGCTGATGGCGGCGATACATCCCGGCCATATCCAGGTCCGTCAGGATATCGCCGTTGATGGCCAGAAACGGCTCATCCCGCAAAATCTCCCCCAGTTGCTTGATGGCGCCGCCGGTACCCAAAATGTCCGGCTCAAAGCTCACGCTAAGGAGAAAACTCCAGGGCTCAGAGCGCAAATAATCATGCACCTGATCGGCCAGATGATGGGTGTTCACCGCCACCTGAAAGCAGCCCGCGGCCTCCAACTGGGCCAGCACCACCCCCAACAGGGGCCGGTTCAATATCGGCATCAACGGCTTGGGATAGATAGCGGTAAGCGGCAAAAGCCGCGTCCCCAACCCCGCCGCCAACACGGCGGCTTTCATAAAAGCACCGGGTTTTCAGTTTTTTCTGTAAGAGCATTTGCCATAAATTTCTGCCGATTGCTGATTATTAAATCCCCCTAAATCCAATTCACTTAAGCATTGGCGACTGCTATTCGGATGTAGGGGCGGGGTTTCCCCGCCCAGCCCGTGGCACTCTTTAAATCAGGGCGGGGAGACCCCGCCCCTACAAGTGCTTAAGTGAACAGCATTGCGCCTCAATCCCCCTTTTGCAAAGGGGGACTTTAAGAGGTAATTCCTTATAGTTCCCCCCTTTTTACAAATAGGGGTAGAGGGAATTTTGGAAAACCGAAAACTCATAGCACTATCCGGCAATCCACGCACCAGCAGCCCTGGGGGTCGGCAAGTACGGGGTTGAGGTCAAGTTCCTGGATTTCCGGGTAGTCCACGGCCAACCGGGAGAGCTTGACCATGGTCTCAACCAGGGCGGAGATATTGACCCCGGCCTGGCCCCGGCTGCCTTTGAGGATGGGGTAAATTTTCAGGGTCTGAAGCAGGTCGGTGGCCTGTTCAGGGGTCACCGGCACCAGGGCTCTAGCCACGTCCTTGAGAATTTCCGTGTAAATGCCTCCGGCTCCGGCCACCAGCACCGGCCCGAATTGGGGGTCGCGCTTAAGTCCAATGAGCACCTCTATCCCCTTAACCTGCTTTTGTACCAGGATGCCCGAAAGCTCGCCGGTTGGGGTCCGCGCTTGAAACCGGGCAACCAGGTCCTGATAGGCCTGCCGCAGTTCTGCTGCCGTGGCGATATTGAGCACGACTCCGCCTAAATCGGATTTGTGCAGCCATTGCGGGGAAATAATCTTCAGCACTATCGGGTAGCCCATCTCTGCCGCAACGGCCTCGGCTGCGGCAACGTTGGCGGCCACGACCCCGGGGACCAGGGGGAAATCATAGGCCCGCAAAATTTTTAAGGCCGCCTCCCCCACCAGCACCCCTTGAGACGGCACGGCGACCGGGCGGGACGCGGCAGGCTGGGGCAGGCTGAAATCCTTAGGTGGGCTCTGGGTTAATTGCCGGTAGCGCCAGGCGCCCGCCAGCCCCATGACGGCCTCTTCCATGGAGTCGAAGCAGGCCACATCGGGCTCATTGGCCAGTTCCTCGGCCTGGGACTGCATGGCCGGCGCATCGCCGTAGAACAGAATAGCCAGGGGCTTGTGCTGGGGGTTGTGTTTTTGAACCTCCCGTACGGCCGCGGGGATATTGAGGTCGGCGTGGCGGGGCGAGGCTAAGGCCGGCGCCAACCCCATGGCGCAATCCACGTGTTCGTCCTGGAGCAGCCCCTTGAGGGAGCGCTGGAACACGCCGGTAAAGGAGCCGGTGACCATGCCCAGGGGCCAGAGGTCGACGGGGTTATGGAGCTTATGCCAGGCGATGCGCTCTTCTTCGAGTTTGCGGAGGCGTTCCGGGAACGGAGCCAGTTCCAGGCCGTAGTCTTCGCAGCAATCCGCGGCGATGATCCCGAAGGCGCCGGTGGCGGTCACCACCCCCAGGCGAGGTCCCGCGGGTGGCTGGAAATGGAGAAAGGCCCGGCATACGGCCAGCATTTCAACCGTAGTGCGCACCCTGACGATGCCGGCTGCGGCCAGGGCCAGGTCGACGATGGCATCTTCCCCCACCAGGGAGCCGGTGTGGGACATGGCGGCCTTCGCCCCCGCCACGCTGCGCCCGGTTTTGATGACAATAATAGGCTTGCGGCGTGCGACCCGGCTGGCGGTGGTGAGAAACTGCCGGCCCCGCTTGATACCCTCCAGATGCATGACGATTATCCGGGTCTGGGGATCGTGCTCCAGATATTCCAGGACATCCACCGCGTCCACGTCGGCGGCGTTGCCGATGTCGATGGCCTTGCCCATGCGGTCGATGAAACATGCGGCACTCACCTGGAAGGCGCCGGATTGGGCCACCATGGTGAGGGGCGGTGGGTTTAAGTCCCGGGGCACATCAATGAAAGCCGTGGTAAAGCCCGCGAATGGGTTGAGGATGCCCATGGTGTTGGGTCCCACGACCCGGGCGCCATACTCCCGGGCAATCCGGACGATTTCTGCCTCCAATTCCTTGCCGCGGTCGTCGGCGTCGGCAAACCCCTGGCTGATGACCACCAGCCGCTTAATGCCGTGTTTAACGCATTCCAGCACTGCGGCCACCATGCGTTCCCGGCCCAGGGAAATAACCGCCAGGTCCGGAATTTCAGGTAGATTGGCCACCTTGGGGTACGTCTCATATCCCAGGATTTCCGGGACCTTGGGGTGCACCAGATAGATGTGCCGGGCATAACCGTAACTGAGCAGCATCTCCAGGTTGTTGTAGGCGCCGGGACCGATCTGGCGCGAGGTGCCGATGAGCACCACGGAGCGGGGCTCGAAGAACTGCTGCATAAGGGCTCCTTATAGAGTTAGGACAGCGTGGGCAGCAAACCCTTAAACTTTTGACCGAAGATCACTCTTATACCCGAATTTCCTCAGGATATCGTGACGCCAGGCCCGGCCGGCGTCGTCTTCCACGCCTTTGGGGGAGAAGCCGTCCACCACGCCCAGGATGCCCCGTCCCAGTTCGGTCTGAATCAGGATGACTTCCACCGGATTGGCGGTGGCGCAGAAGATGCGGCAGACCTCGGGGCAGAGTTTGACCGCGTTGAGCACATTGATGGGAAAGGCTTCCTTCATGAGGATATTGAACGTGTGGCCCGCGGCAATGAGGCGGGCGTTCTCCGTGGCCGCGGCTTTAAGTTCCGGATCATTGCCCTCCACCCGGATGAGGCAATCGCCGGAGGCCTCGGAAAAGGCCAGGCCGAACTTGATGCCGGGAGAGGCGCCCACCAGAATTTCGTAAAGGTCTTCCACAGTCTTGATAAAATGGCTCTGGCCCAAAATGAGATTGGCTCCCTCGGGAATGATAATTTTTTCCAGTTTCATTTCCATGGACACACCTCGTCAGCCTGCCCGGAATTCCTTTCCGGCACGGTTTTTTTCTGGTATTATAGTGCTGATAATGAGGGGGGAAAAGGGAAAAAGGCCAAAAGGCAAGTAATTGCTTTATCCTTTTTCGCCCTTTCACCCCACCCTCAATATGTTTACCGAGGAGCGCGACTCATTAAACGGTTATTTCTTGTTGCCGGGCTGCTTTTAATTTTGGCTGCCCCAGCAAAGGCTGAAATCAAGATCGGCCTATATCTTCCTATGACCGGGCCGGCTGCGGCCATGGGCCAGATGGTCTGGGAAGGGGTGCAGGTGGCGCATCAGCTTCAGCCCCAGGTGTTGGGGCAGCCCGTCAGGCTGGTGCTGCTGGATACCCGGAGCGACCGGATCGAAGCGGCCAATGCGGTAAGCCGTCTCATCGAGCAAGACAGAGTGGTGGCCATTATCGGCGAGGTGATCAGCAGCGATACCCTGGCCGGGGTCCCCATCGCCGAGCGGGCCGGGATCCCCAATATCTCGCCCACCGCCACCAGCCCTCTGGTGACGCAGAATCGGAGATTTGCGTTTCGGGCCTGTTTTGAGGACAGCCTCCAAGGGCGGATCGCGGCCCGGTATGCCTGGGAAAATTTGCAGGCCCGAAAGGTGGCCATGGTCATCGACCAGGCCCAGGACTACTGCGTCGGTCTGACCAAGTTTTTCGCGGAGGAATTCAAGCGCCGGGGCGGCCAGATTGTGGGGAGCAGTTATATTCAGACCGGCGATCAGGATTTTAGCGCCCAGATTTCCGCGCTGAAGGCCAACCAGCCTGACCTGATTTATGCGCCCAATTATTATGCCGAAGATGCGATGCTGGCCAAGCAACTTAAGGACCTGGGCGTGAAAACCCCCATCCTCACGGGGGACGGGGCTCAGGTGCCGGAACTCCTCAGCATCGGCGGCCCGGCGGTGGATGGCATGTATTTCACGGCCCACTTCCATCGGCAAGGCACCAATACGGAGACCGGCCGGAAGTTTATGCAGGCCTACGAGTCCACATACCATAAGCCGCTGGATGCCTTTGCGGCCCTGGGCGGGGACAGTTATTTTCTTCTGACGGCTGCGATGAATAAGGCGGGCTCGACAGACGGGGTCAAGGTGGCTGAGGCCCTGGCCGCGACCAAAGACTTTGCCGGGGTCACCGGAACCATCACCATGGGCGCAAACCACAATCCGATCAAGGGCGTGACGATCATTAAGGTGGAGCAGGGGAAGTTTGTTTATCAGACAACGATAAATCCGTAGTGTGAGAAAAAAATGAAGATCAAAGTAATCGTTCATGAGGCGGAAGAAGGCGGATATTGGGCCGAGGTGCCTGCTATTCCCGGTTGCGCCACCCAAGGGGAGACATTTGAGGAATTATTAACAAACCTCTATGAAGCTGTGGAGGGCTGCTTATCTGTTGATGTACAGAATACTGAAACAACTGCTGGCCGAGTGATTGAAATCGCCATATGAAGTCTATTTCCGGCAAGGAGTTTGCCAAAGTTATTGAACAACATGGCTGGATATTGCTGCGGACCAGTGGGAGCCATTACATTTATGGCAAACCGGGAAGTGTCGTGAGGCTGTCGATACCGATTCACGGCAACAAGCCTCTGAAAGTTGGGTTATTAAGACATTTGGCAAATATGGCTGGTCTGAAGGATAGTGACTTAGGGTAAAGACACGGCGAAAAGATCATGTCTCAACCGAAAATTCATGTTCCTTTGAAAGGGATTGAAGACTTCTGCCGCCGGTGGAAGATCAAAGAGTTTTCTTTGTTTGGGTCTGTGTTGCGTGATGATTTCAGGCCAGATAGTGATTTGGATGTGCTGGTGGTCTTCGAACCGGATGGGGGGATCACCTTCGATAATCGTGTTGAGATGCTGGATGAGCTTACCGCAATTTTTGGGCGTGAGGTCGATCTGGTGGATGAGGATTTAATCCGCAATCCCTTTCGGCGTCATGAAATTCTAACGACCAAAGAGGTCGTTTATGCCTCTTAGCCGCAGAGACCCGGCAAATCTCTGGGACATTCTGGAAGCTGCCGAAAAAATCCAACGTTTCTTAAAGAACAAAACCTTTGAGGATTTTCTTAGTGATGACATGCTGCGAGCCGCGGTGGAACGAAACATAGAAATTGTCGGCGAAGCGGCACGCCGCATCTCGGAAGAACTCAAACAGGAGAATCCTGAAATCCCCTGGCGCAAGATCATCGCACAACGCAACGTCTTGATACATGAATATGATGACATTGATTACAAAGAAATCTGGCAGGTGGTCTCTTTCCACCTGCCCCGATTGGTTGACCAGATAAAGCCGTTGATACCGCCACTTCCACCTGAGATAGAAAGTTGATGATTTTCCTCTTTAAGGAGCCAAGCTTAGCTTGGCATCAAATATCGTTCCCAAGTGCGACTTGGGAACGAGGGATTTAAAATAACCTGTGGCTGACAACAAACAACCGAGTCTATTTAATATGATTGAAGCACGCGCAGTACCCATAAACATTGAGGATGAGATACGTAAATCGTATCTGGAGTATGCCCTGAGCGTCATTATCGGGCGGGCCTTGCCGGACGTGCGAGATGGGTTGAAACCGGTGCATCGCCGGATACTGTTTGCCATGAGCGAGGGCGGCAACGACTGGAACCGGCCTTACCGCAAGAGCGCCCGCATCGTCGGTGACGTCATCGGTAAATATCATCCCCACGGCGACACCGCGGTTTATGACGCCATCGTGCGCATGGCCCAGGACTTTTCCCTGCGTTACCCGCTTGTGGACGGCCAGGGCAACTTCGGGTCCATCGATGGCGACGCCCCCGCGGCCATGCGTTACACCGAGGTTCGCCTCACCCGGTTGGCCCACGAGTTGCTCCAGGACCTGGATAAAGACACCGTGGACTTCGTGGGCAACTATGACGGCTCGTTAAAAGAGCCCCTGGTGATGCCCACCCGCCTGCCAAATTTGTTGATCAACGGCTCCTCGGGCATCGCGGTGGGCATGGCCACCAACATCCCGCCTCACAACCTGGACGAAGTCTGTGACGCGCTTTTGGCCACGCTCAATAACCCGGAGATCACTTTAGAAGAACTGATGGCCCTGATCCCGGGGCCGGATTTCCCCACCGCGGGCTTTATTTATGGTGCCGAGGGCATCGCTGAGGCTTACCGCACCGGCCGGGGCCTCATCCGCCTGAGGGCCAGGGTGAACGTGGAGCGCAAAGGCGGCCGGGAGAGCCTAATCATCCGGGAGTTGCCCTACCAGGTGAACAAGGCGCGGCTGATTGAGCGCATCGCCGAATTGGTGAAAGACAAAAAGATGGAAGGCATCTCCGACATCCGGGATGAATCGGACCGGGAAGGCCTCCGGGTGGCGATCATGCTCAAGAAGGACGAGCTGGCCCAACCCATCTTAAACCAATTATATATTCATACCCAGATGCAGGTCACCTTCGGCATCAACCTGGTGGCCATCGTCCACAACAGGCCGGAACTCCTCGGCCTCAAGGATCTGCTGCACCATTTCCTGGAGCACCGCCGGGAAGTGATCATCCGGCGCACCCGCTTTGAATTGAAGCAGGCAGAGGCCCGGGCCCACATTTTAGAGGGCTTCATCATCGCCCTGGACTGGCTGGACCAGGTGATCGACATGATCCGGGCCGCGGCCAACCCGCCTGAGGCTAAACAGCAATTGATGGCCGGCATGTTTATCCTAACGGCAACGCTTGGCGAAACTCTGGAAGACACCCGGAGCCGCTATGCGCTCTCCGAGATTCAGGCCCAGGCCATCTTGGACATGCGCTTACAGCGCCTCACCGGGATGGAGCGCCAGAAGATTATCCAGGAGGCCGAAGCGGTCCGGGCCGCTATCCGGCGCTTTCATCAGATTTTGGAGGATGAGGCCGAAGTCAAGGCCCTCATCGCCGGGGAATTGACCGAACTCAAGGAACGCTACGGCGACGTCCGGCGCACCGAAATCGTGCCCCAGGCTGAGGATATTACCGCCGAAGACCTCATCGCCGATGAGGACATGGTGGTGACCATCAGCAACCGGAGTTACATCAAGCGAACCCCTCTGACCATTTACCGCAGCCAGCGCCGGGGCGGCAAGGGCCGCATGGGTATGATCACCCGGGAGAACGATTTTGTCTCCCAGCTCTATATCGCCTCCACCCATAGTTGTTTTCTGGTGTTCACCAATAAGGGCCGGGTGTTCTGGCTCAAGGTCCACGAAATTCCCATCGGGTCGCCGACGGCGCAAGGCAAGGCCATCGTCAACCTGGTGCAATTGGGAGAAAATGAAAAGTTGGCCACCATCCTGCCGGTGCGGGAATTCACCCCGGGCCCCTCGCTGGTGATGGCCACCCGGCGGGGTATCATCAAGAAAACCGACCTAATGAACTTTCAGCGGCCCCGCAGCGGCGGCATTATCGCCTTAAGCCTGGACCCCGAAGACGAACTTATTGGCGCAGCCCTGAGCGAGCCGGACCAGAGCATCCTTTTGGGCACCCGCTTGGGCAAGATCATCCGCTTCCCGTCGATTGAAGTCCGGGATATGGGCCGTACGGCCCGGGGCGTCAAGGGGATGGACGTGGCCCCGGAAGACGAGGTCGTGGGCATGGAGGTGATCCGTCCCGAGGGCACCATCCTGACGGTGACGGAGCGGGGCTTCGGCAAGCGCACTGATCCGAAGAAATATCCCGAACACCACCGGGGCGGCTTGGGAGTCAAGGGACTTGAGATCACCAAGCGCAACGGCCCCATTATGAGCATCCTCCAGGTGACCGAAGATGATGAAGTCATGCTGGTTACCGATGGCGGGAAAATCTTGCGCCTGCTCGCCCGGGGCATTTCTTTGATCGGCCGGGTCACCCAGGGAGTTAAACTCATGGACCTGGAGCGTGAAGAACGGGTGGTGAGCGTGGCCAAGGTGGCGGAAAAGAGTGATGACAGCGAGCCCGAGCCCGAGGCTGATCTTGGACTCATCTGAGACCAAAGCCATCGCGGTAATCGGCGCGGGCAGTTGGGGCACCACCCTGGCGCAGCTCCTGGCGGAAAAAGGCCAGGACGTCCGCCTGTGGGTCAGAGAGCCCGAGGTCTATGCGGGCTTGAGGCGCGAGCGCATCAACCACACCTTTCTGCCCGGGGTGCGGCTGTCTTCCCGGCTGAACTTCACCCAGGAATATTCGGTTGCACTTAATGGCGCCGGGCTGATTCTCATGGTGGTGCCCTCTCACGGGTTCCGCCAGGTCCTGCGCGATCTCAAGCCGCACTGGCCGCAGGGCGCGATTCTGGCCAGCGCCACCAAGGGCATGGAGATCGACTCGCGCCTTACCATGGAGGGGGTGGTGCGGGAGGAAATGGGCGCGGAGGCGCCTTATGCAGTCCTGGCCGGACCCAGCTTCGCCCGGGAAGTGGCCCAGAAGCAGCCCACCGCGGTGACCATCGCCTCCCGGCAACGAGATATCGCCCACTCCCTCCAGCGGATCTTTTCCGCCCCTTATTTCCGGGTTTACACCTCCCACGATGTCACCGGCGTGGAGTTGGGGGGCGCGCTGAAGAACATCTTTGCCATCGGCACCGGGATTCTTACGGGCATGGGTCTGGGGGATAATCCCCGGGCCGCGCTCATCACCCGAGGGTTGGCCGAAATGGTCCGGTTAGGCTCGCGGCTGGGCGCCAACCCCATGACCCTCACCGGCCTAGCCGGGCTGGGGGACCTGATTCTCACCTGCACCGGCAGCCAGAGCCGCAACTTTCAGGTGGGGGTAAAGTTGGGGCAGGGCGTTACCCTGGATGAGATCCTGGCCGGCATGGCCATGGTGGCCGAAGGCGTAAAGACCTCCCAGGCCGTTTATGCCCTGGCGAAGCGCCTTGGAGTGGAAATGCCGATAGTAACCGCGTCTTACCGAATTCTCTATGAAGGCCTGGCCCCCAAGGAAGCTATCAAAAAGTTGATGGCTCGGGAACTGAAAGATGAAATGGAGGCCATGACCGAAACCTGGTAGGATTTGGCCCTTGTAAACGCACGCCGGAACGGTTTAAGATGAAATCGCCGCCGGCACCATGGCATGAGCGTGCAGGACTATGAAGGCAAACCAGCATCGAGGGAAGCAAGCCACAATGGATTTTGAAGATTTCAAGACCGAGATTCCCTCTTTGGGGAAGGCCAAGGTGCAGTCCCCGATTCGGGAATTTTCCATGATGGACCGGCGTGGCCGGGAGATCAAGAAGGCCTTTGTCCCCGATACGGACAGGGTTCTGGTCCATGACTCCCTGGACTATTGGCAAAGTTTGAATTGCGAAAAACCCCTGACCCTGGAAGTGGCCGGTCCCCGCTCCGACATCTACTTCGATCCTTCCAAGGTCCATTGCGCCGTCGTCACCTGCGGCGGCTTGTGTCCCGGCACTAACGACGTTATCCGGGCCCTGGTTTTGGAACTCTATCATCTTTACGGGGTGCGGCATATTTACGGCGTGCGCTACGGCTTTCAGGGGTTTATTCCCAAGTATGGCCATGATCTGGTTAATCTCGATCCCGAGACGGTGGCCAACATCCATACCTTCGGGGGCACGGTCCTGTCCACTTCCCGGGGACCCCAAGACACGGGTGAGATCGTGGACGCCCTGGACCGCATCAACATCCGCATCCTGTTTCTCATCGGAGGCGACGGGACCCTGAGGGCGGGCTTGGAAATCTGCAAAGAGATCGCCCGCCGGGAACTGCGCATCGGTGTCATTGTCATCCCCAAAACCATTGACAATGACATCCCCCTGGTGAGCCGCTCTTTCGGGTTTGATACCGCGGTGGAGGTGGCCACTGGAGCTATCCATGCGGCCCACACCGAAGCCGTCGGCTCCCCCAACGGCATCGGCCTGGTAAAACTCATGGGCCGCTTTTCCGGTTTCATCGCGGCCAATGCTACCCTGGCTTTGCGAGAGGTCAATTATGTCCTGATCCCCGAGGCGGATTTTGATCTGGAGGGCGAGTGCGGCTTACTTCCCGAGCTGGAATACCGCCTGAAACAGCGGCATCATGCCCTCATCGTGGTGGCCGAGGGGGCCGGGGAAAGGTATTTTACCGAGGAAAACCGGGAACGGGACCCTTCCGGCAACCTTAAGCCCGGCAACATCGGGCACTTTCTCCAGGACGTGATCAAGAATTACTTTAAGCAACGGGATATGGAAATTAACCTGAAGTATATCGACCCCAGTTACTTGATTCGCAGCATGCCGGCCAACTACAATGACCGCATCTACTGCGGCTTTCTGGGGCAAAACGCGGTCCATGCCGGGATGGCAGGGAAGACCGCCATGCTGGTGAGCCGTTGGCACGGCCACTATGTGCATATTCCCATAGAGGCGACGGTGGGCCGGCGGAAAGAGGTGGAGTTGGATTCCCCTCTGTGGCGCAGCGTCATCGAATCCACCGGCCAACCGCCGTTGAAAAACGCCAATGGTAATGATGCCTGTCTGATATAAATTGACGTTGTCAGTCCAGGCGCAGGCTGGAACGCCTGCGCTACCAAATTTTTCATGAGGTACGGTGTCTAAAGTTCTATGCAGACTTCCCTGAGAAAAATATGGCTCCGAAAGTGACCGGCCAAAGCCTTAACGCCGTCCGGTCCCCGGTGTTCCAGTGCCAACAGTGCGGCGACTGCTGCTCCGGCCGGGGCGGCATCTTTGTCAAGCCCAAAGAAGTGGAGGAGATGGCCGCGCTCTTGTCGCTGCCCGTAGAGGAGTTTAGCCGGCTTTACGTGGAGGCCTCGGCCATGGGTCCCCGCCTCACCATAGCCGGCAATGGCTTTTGCGTCTTCATGATGGAGGGCAACCTCTGCCGGGTGCACCCGGTGAAACCCTTCATCTGCGGCCAGTGGCCCTTCCTCCCGATCCTTTTGGTGGAACCGGACGAACTGGAGCACGCCAAGACCGCCTGCCCTGGAATCAACCCGGCTTGCAGCCATGCTGACTTTGTGGATGAGGCGCTGCGGCAAGATTTAACTGAAAAGTGAAAATGACCTCCATAGGGGTGGGTTTCAAACCCGCCCCTACAGTGCGCAAGGACAAGCTATGGCCAACGACTTGCATTATTTCATGTTTTTTGTGGGGCGGCTGTTCCAGGGCGCGGAAATGATGATCAAACATAGCGAGTACATCGAGGCCGATGAAAGTAACTTGATGTATGATTTCGTCGCCGCCCGGGAAGCTACCCGGGACGCTTTGAAAGATGTCCGGGCGTTTCTGGAAAAGGCTTCGGGTAAATCTGAGAGGGATGAAACGCCCTATATGCCGGGGACGCGGTAATTGACGCGTGCGGCGGTAGGTCACTAGTTTGAATCATAAGATGCGGGAATGGTGGGCCATGCCCTACCTACATATCTGTTTTATCGAGAAATGAGGCTATTTCATGGCGTTACGCAAAAGCGGCTTAACCGTTTTTTGGATTTGCATGATCGCAGTTTTATGGCTGGGACCGGCCTTGGCCAGCCCGGAAAAACCTGAAACCCAGGAGCCCTTCGAGCAAGGCTTGAACGCTCTGAGCCAGGGTAACCCTACCCTGGCCGTGGAGAAATTTTCCGCGGCGCTGAACCTTGACCCGGAATTGGTGGAGGCCTATATCAACCGGGGTATTGCCAAAATGAAGCTGGCCCTGTGGGCCGACGCGGTGGGTGATTTCGACAAGGCCCTGGATTTAGCCCCGAATTCCCCTGAGGCCCTCTACAACCGAGGCCTGGCCTACAGCCGCCAGAAGGTGTTCGATAAGGCCCTGGCGGACTACACCCAGGCTTTAAAGTTCGCGCCAAAGGACTGGCAAATTTATTACAATCGGGGCAACACCTACCTGGACCAAGACAAACCTCAGGAGGCCCTCAAAGACTATAACCAGGCCTTGAAACTGCATCCCCAGGGGCCGGAAATTCTATATAACCGGAGTCTGGTCTATTTGGCCCTGGATAAACCGGAACAGGCCCTGGCCGACGCCGATCGCGTGACGGAGCTCAATCCCACCTATGCCCGGGCCTTTATTAGCCGGGGCCGGGCCCTGGAAAAACTGGGCAATAAGTACGAGGCCCTGGCCGCATACCGGCGCTTCCTGAATACCGGCAACCCTGACACGGACGCAGCCTTGCTCCAGCAGGCGCTGGGCCGGATTAAAGCCCTGGAGGCGAGTAAATGATAGTGGCCAGTTATCAGTGGCCAGTGGCCAGTAAAGACGCCCTTAGATGAAAATCATCTTGAATTCGGCAATGCTTTGGCGTTTTCCATGCTTATCACTGACCACTAACCCCTGATCACTGACCACTGGCAACTGCCTATGCCCTACTACATCACCACACCCATTTATTACGTCAATGCCGAGCCTCACATCGGTCACGCCTACACCACCGTGGTGGCCGATGCCCTGGCCCGCTTTCACCGCCTCTTGGGGGAGGAGGTCCGCTTTCAGACCGGCACCGACGAGCACGGCGACAAAGTGATGGATGCCGCGGCCGCGGCGGGGCTGCCGGTCAAAGACTTCGTGGACCAGATCAGCGCCCGTTTCCGCCAGTCCTGGGATGACCTGGACATCAGCTATGACCACTACATCCGGACCACCAACCCCGAGCACATGCGAGTGGTGCAGGAAGTTTTAACCAGGGTGCACGACTCCGGGGATATTTATTTCGGGGAGTACGGCGGGCTCTATTGTTTCGGCTGCGAATGCTTTTACCTGGAGCGCGATCTGGTTAACGGCCTCTGCCCGGACCACAAAGTGGCCCCGACTTTCCTTAAGGAAGAGAACTACTTCTTCCGCATGAGCAAGTACCAGGACTGGCTCATCGACCAGATCAAGAGCCACCCCGACTGGATCAGGCCGGAACGCTACAAAAACGAGATGCTGGCCTTTCTCAAGGAGCCTCTGGAAGATCTGTGCATCTCCCGGCCCAAGAGCCGCATGGATTGGGGCATTACCTTGCCTTTCGATGAGCGCTTTGTCACCTATGTCTGGTTCGACGCCCTGATCAACTACCTTTCAGGTTTGGATTATCCCGGGGGCGAGCTTTTTAAAAAATTCTGGCCCGCCCAGCATCTCATCGCTAAGGACATCCTCAAACCCCATGCCATCTATTGGCCCACCATGCTGAAGGCCATGGGGCTTGAACCCTTCCGGAACCTCAACGTCCACGGCTATTGGCAGATGGCGGCGGGCAAGATGTCCAAGAGCCTGGGGAACGTGGTGGAACCCCGGACCCTGGCCGCCCGTTTCGGCATCGACCAGGTCCGCTATTTCTTCCTGAGGGAGATGGTCTTCGGGCTGGACTCCCACTTCAGCGAAGAAGCCTTGACCACCCGGATCAATGCCGACCTGGCCAACGATCTGGGTAATCTTGTGGCCCGCAGCCTGGGGATGGCCTTCAAATACCGGCAAGGCGTGGTGCCGGCCCCCAACGTGCCTGACGCCATGGATATCGAAGTCGTCACCGCAGTGCAGGCCATGGCCGCGGACTTTATGCGACTCTTTCCGGCCATGGAGTTTACCAAGGCCCTGGCCGGACTGTGGGAATTTATCGGCCTGCTCAACCGCTACATTGTGAGTTCGGCGCCGTGGGAGTTGGCCAAACAGCCCGAGGCCGCGGGGCGCTTGGACACGGTTTTGTATCACCTTTTGGAAGGACTGCGTTGGATCGCGGCGCTGCTGAGGCCCGTGATGCCCGGCAGCGCCCTCAAAATCAGCGAACACCTGTGTTTGGGCCTGGCCCTGTGGGACCACCCTCTGCCCCAGGTGCTCACGTGGGGGAGGCTCGCGCCCGGCAGCCACCTAGCCAAAGGCCCGGCCCTGTTCCCCCGGATAGAGGCGGAGGAGAAATAATGTTTCCGGGGCAGGGGGCGATGGGCTCTTTTGTAAGTGGCCTCTCCCCTCTTCCCCCGACCCCCTCCCCCATAAAAGTGTAGTAAAACGCGTTGTCTGCTCCCTGCCTCCGGCATCGTTATAACCATAGACAAATCTGAAAATTTTTGGCACTATACGGATCATACCAACAGAAGATTGAGAATTCTTAGCGGAAAAAGTTGAAGATTTTCATGGTAACGTTAACATATTAGACGTAATAACTATGAAGCATAAGAAATAATAAAAATGCCTTAGTTTAGAGTTTGCCAATGATGCACCTCTGGGGGATTGCTGCATTAATGGCCTTATTGCTGGTGGGCTGTGCCGGGGCACCGCCGCCACCGCCGCCGCTTGGACCCGTGGCGCCCTTGCCCGCAGTGGGACGCAACCCCCAGGAGATGGCCATAGAACAGGCCCTGGGCGATTTCCATGGCGCTCCTTACCGCTCCGGGGGCAGCACCCCCGCCGGGGTGGATTGTTCAGGATTAGTCCAGGCCTTGTATCAAAAAGCCGGGATTCACCTGCCGCGCACCGTGGCCCAGCAGTACCAGGAGGGCAGGCCGGTGGAGCGCAGCGAGCTGCGTTTCGGCGACGTGGTCTTCTTTAACCGTTACTGCCAGACCCGGGGCCGGGACGTCATGCTCGCCGGGTTTCTCTCTCCGGGCTTTGCTGACGATATCTGCCACGACGGAGTCTACCTGGGCGGCGGCCGCTTCATCCATGCTTCTCCCCGGGGAGTGTTCATCAGCCGCCTGGATGCCGAGGTCTGGCGGGTGTCCTATTGCGGGGCCCGGCGTTATCTGCCCGGCGACAAGTAACTTATACGCAATGACTTAAGTAATTGAACATAAGCCTCTCTGCGTTCTCTGCGCCTCTGCGGTGAAAAATAATTACCGCAGAGACGCTGAGGGCGCCGAGATAGCTATGTCAAGTTATTTATGAAGCTACGCTATAGACTAATTTCATGCCTCTGGAGGCTTTATGCAGCATAACCGGCAACGTTACTTACTGTGGCTGGGCTTGATTCTCGGGGTCGGTTTATGCTTTAATGTTTTCCCGGCCCAGGCACAGCCAGGGTTCTTCAATGATTACACCTTTGGCTTCTATGGGAATACCCGGGAAGAAAGCCGGATGAACCGGGAGGATATCATCGCCCGGGAGGGGTACTGCCCCACCGGCGGCTGCGTCCTGCGCCTGGACAGCGTTGAGGTGAAGCCCAACCGGGCCAAGCGGGGCGACACCCTGCTTTTGAGCACCACCTATACCATTCTGACTCCGGAGCAGGTGGCTCTGCCGGTGGCCATTACCCGGGAGATTTTCTATCATGGAAAATCTCTGGGAAAAACCAAAAGCATTGAATCCCGCCGGGAAAACGGCACCTGGAACCAGGAAATCAATTTCACCCTGCCAGCCAGTTCTGCTCCGGGCATCTATAGGCTGGTTACCCTCATCACCACGGGCTACGGCTCGGCGCAGGATACTACGGACTTTCAGGTGGATTAGCCGTTCGAAGGGTTAAAACGCCATACTCGGCCCTTTGACGCTTAGTTAGCGTACAAGCGCACCTCCAGTCCAGAGGTCCGCCGGCCCGGGGCAGCCGGGTTCGGCCAGATAATGATAGCTATCAAGGCTATAAAAATCCTGAAACCTGGCCATAGACAAGCTATAATTAAAGCATAACGATTTCGTGGGAAGAAATATTGCCGGGATCAATCAATTACTTGCGGGTTTCCATTACCGACCGCTGCAATCTGCGCTGTTTCTATTGCACCTCATGGGGGGGCTGGCAAAAGCTGGCCTGCGGGGAGATCCTGCGCTACGAAGAGCTGCTGCGCCTGGCCGCAGTGGCCGCGAGCGTCGGCATCCGCAAGGTTCGGGTCACCGGCGGCGAACCCCTGGTGCGCCGAGGCGTAGTTGATTTCATCGGCCGCCTGCACCGGGTTCCCGGGATTGAGGAGGTTTGCCTCACCACCAACGGGGTGCGCCTGGCCGAACTGGCCCCGGCCCTTTATGACACCGGTTTGCGCCATCTCAATCTCAGCCTGGATAGCCTGCGCCGGGACCGTTTCCGGGAGATTACCGGTCATGATCACTTCGGCGACGTGCTGGCCGGCATTGAGCGGGCCGCAGCGCTGGGGTTTGCTCCCATCAAGATCAACTGCGTGGTCTTGAAAGACCTCAATGACGATGAACTCCTGGACTTCGCCCTTCTGACCCGGGAGCACTCCTTCCAGGTGCGTTTCATCGAGTTCATGCCCACGGTGGATGAGGCGCACTGGCGCCGCCATTTCCTGCCCATTGCCGAAGTACGCCGACGGCTGGCCAGGCTGGGCTTTCTTGAGCCCGTCACCTCCCCCGCCACCGCCGGTCCCGCCCGGACCTTTAAGGTGCCGGGATTTAAGGGCGAGTTGGGCTTTATCAGCTCCGTCAGCGATCACCACTGCCCCACCTGCAACCGCCTGCGCCTCACCTCGGCTGGCCGGCTGCGGCCCTGTCTCTTTGCCGCTCCTGAAGTTGACCTGAAGGGGCCGTTGCGCCAAGGGGCCTCCGACGAGATTTTGGCTCGGCTTTTTGAGGAAGCCATCCAGTTAAAAAGCTGCGTCTCTCCCACCCCTGATCTGCCTTCCGCTGCGGCCGGGCGGGCCATGGTGAGCATCGGCGGCTGATTCCCACCGGCATTCCACTTTTTCGCATTTTTCCTTCGCAAAATGATTAACGTTTTCCGTGACCTAAGAGTATATTGTTAAGAGACTATAGAACCTATTTCAAAACCCGTCCCAAGAGGTGGGTTTCTTTCTCAGTGAGGAAAGGTTGTTCGCGCTGGTTTTTAAGTCCCCCTTTTAAAAAAGGGGATTTAGGGGGATTTCAAGACGTTATATAAATCCCCCCTGCCCCCCTTTTCCAAAGGGGGGTGATCATTTCCTTTCAAGCCATTTCAAAGTGAATCCAAAATCGGTTTTGAAATGACTTTTAACATGGGAGCCGCTTGCATGAAGCTGAGTATTGTCATTCCGATTTACAACGAAAAAGAGACGTTGGAGGAGATCTTTCGCCTGGTTCAGGAGACTCCGTACGACAAAGAGATCATCGCGGTGGACGACGCCTCCACCGATGGCAGCCGGGATATTGTGGCCCGCCTCGCCCAACAATACGATAATGTCAAAACCTTTTACCACGAGCGCAATCAGGGCAAGGGCGCGGCCCTGCGCACTGGCTTCGCTCAGGTGACCGGGGATGTGGTCATCATCCAGGACGCCGATTTGGAGTACCGCCCCGTGGATTACCCGTCTTTGCTGGAGCCCATCGAACAGGGAAATGCTGACGTGGTGTACGGCTCTCGGATGGTGGGCGGCCGGCCCCACCGGGTGCTGTTTTTCTGGCATTACATGGGCAACCGGGCGATAACCACCCTCTCCAACATGTTCACCAATTTGAATCTGTCCGACATGGAAGTGGGCTACAAGGTGTTTAAGGCCGAAGTTTTGCAGGGAATACAGATTAAATGTGAACGCTTTGGGGTGGAGCCGGAACTGACTGCCAAGATTGCCAAGAAGCACTGGCGCATCTACGAGGTACCTATCCAATACCACGGCCGGGATTATGCCGCCGGGAAGAAAATCACCTGGCGAGACGGCATCGCCGCAGTCTGTCACATTATCCGGTTCAAATTTTCCGATTGAGGCCTATTTTTCGCCCGTCGCCATATGCGGGGCTGGTCTGATGCTCCAAAAACCAAAATCCCCCCCACCCCCCTTTAAAGGGGGGAACTATACTATGACACCGGCAAAAACGTGGCGGCTCTGGTTGGTGCGGCTGATCCTCGGTCTCTGGGGCCTACAGGTCTTGTGGCTGGCCTGGCATTTCGGGCCGGAGGCGATTGATGTAGTCCAGAGAGTGGCTCGCCAAAACTCGGGGGCGGCCATCCGGCAGGAAGACCCGCTCTACCGGTGGGCCGCGGCGCTTAAGGCCGTCATCCCCGAGCACGCCGCGTATGTCTTCCTGGATGATTACGCCGCGGGCAAAGAAATCCAGGTCCGTTACTACCTGGCGCCCCGGCGCCACATCCTGAAGCCTCCGGATATCCCGGCCAGTTTTCTCTTTTATACGCTGCACCATGAGGACGCTTCCTTCTTGCTCACGCGAGATTCGGCGCAGCCACCGGGACCCGGACTCCAAGCCGTCCGCCATTGTCCAGCGTTTCATCCGGTAAAACTTCCAGGCCCCGGACAGGTCTACCAGGTGAACTCCACGCTTTTGCGCTGGGGCTTTTATGATTGAGACCGTGGTCAATCTGCTGCGGCTGTGCTTAGGGCTGGGAGCGGTCTTTTTCCTGGGTTATGCCTGGCTGAATCTGCTTAACCCTCGCCCTCGGGATTTCTCCTTCGGGGAGCGGGCTGCGTTCAGCTTCGGGGTCGGGTCGCTTAAGCTCACGCTCTGGATGCTGGCCTTAACCTGGTGGGGAGCGCCATTTGGCCTGGGGCTGATTTTAGGGCCGCCCCTGGCCCTGGCCGTCATCTGCCTGCTGACCCCCCGGGGCCGCGCCGCCGTCTCTCAGGACTTTCGAGAATTTCACCTTTCATCCGGGGAAAAGTTGGGGGCATGGGAATGGCTCTTTTTGGGGCTGTTGGGAGTGGTATTTATCTATGCGCTGCTCCGGGCAGCGCTTTATCCCATGTGGGCCTGGGACGCGGTGGCCACCTGGGGCTGCAAGGCCAAAATATTCTATACCAGCCGGGGCCTGGACCTGACCTGCATTGACGCGCACAACTATTACCCCAATCTCATCCCACTTTTGCTGACTTACCTGTATTTCTGCCTGGGGCAGGTGAGTGATGCCCTGGCCAAGGCCGTTTTCCCGCTCTGGGGGGCGCTGCTCCTAACCCTGCTCTACTCCCTGGCCAGGCGCCTGGGTCTGCGCCGGGGCCAGGCCCTGGGGTTGGCGGCGTTCCTGGCATTAAACGGCACCGTCTTCGTTGTGCACCTCTACATCGCCTACGCCGACCTGCCCCTGGCCTTCTACACCCTGGGAGGGGCCGGTCTCCTTTACCTCTGGCTGGCGGACGCCGCGCCTCGGGGCAGCCTGACCCTGGCGGCCTGCTGTCTGGCGGGGATGGCCTGGTGCAAGTATGAGGGTCCGCCCCTGGCCGCCACCCTGCTTTTGGCCGCGGCGCTGACCCTGGCCTGGCTGCGCCCTGAGCACTGGCTCCGCCGGCTCGCTTGCCTGGCCGCGCCCTTGGCAGGGCTCATCGTGGGTTTTCTCCCCTGGCGGCTCTTCGCGTTCCAACAGAAAATTGAAATCGGCTCAGACCATATCCAGAGCTTTTATCCCCACCAGTTAGCCAAAGCCGTATTCTATCTGCTGGCCGGGTTGGCGGAGCCGTTTTATTTCGGATTGCTCTGGCCGGCGCTGGCTTTGGCCCTCATCTGCTCAGGCCCGCGCCTGTGGCGCTCTCCCCGCCTCTTCCTGGTACTCTTTATAGGGGGAAATCTGGCGGCCATCCTCCTGGCCTATGCGGTGGCGCCCACCGCCGCCGCGGAGTTCCCCGCCTATGTCCGGGCCACCCTGGACCGCTTGCTGCTCCACCTCACCCCTGTCGCCGCTCTGTTCTTGGCCCTCAGTCTCTCTGAACAATCCTTGTCGCAGTGAGGCGAAGAGGGTGACGATCTGCCTTTTCGACCAAAAGGTCAATCGCGCTCTTAATCGCTTCCTCTGAGTCTTTAAGATTTGGCCCCTCGTACTCAATTGATACCTTTTCATTTTCTACTACGATTCGCACTTTCGTACGTCTAGTTTGGAGATAAGCCTTGATTGCCGTAGCTAAAACAGTCGACGAGAGCAACGCTGCACCTACAACGCTTAAGATCTGCACCAAGTCTGGATGCGGAATCTCCGGCCGTCCAGTCTGAGGATTTATGTAGCGTTCGTCAACGCTCGGAAGATGTCTGTAGAATTCAGTGTCAACATTACCTATTACGTAGTGACCCTCCATCCGGTATCCATACTCAACACGAATCTCGTCGGACATTTCCACCCTCCATTCTTTTGCCATATAATATTGCAATATTGACAAATTATACTTCTGCTCGGAACCATTTTATATAAACTATTAATTATAGGAGTTCAATTTTTATTTTTTATAAGAATTTTAAAATACTATAAGAAACTGGATACTGAAACCGGCGGATAATTCGGGGGGCCCATCCCCCCCTTTTAAGTAGGGTTAAGGAGGATTTTAGCTCTTGCATTTTTCTGACCTATTTCCGTCCCTGGCAAAATATCTCTCCAGGCTCTCCCAGATTCCCACGAACCTCAAATTTAGGCCCCAAAAACTGCTCAATGGCCCAGACGTTGGTGAGCAGATGCGAGGTAACGGCTTCCGTGGTGAAGGTGGAGGGTCCCCGGGCCAGGGCGAGGTAGAGGAGAATCTGGTCCGCCAGGTGGCGGTCAAGTGCGGCGCGGCTTTTTAAAAAGACCAGGTAGGCCTCGACCACCTCGTCCGCCACCTGCTCCGCGGGTTTGCCCCTAGCCCCCAAGGCGCTGAACCCGGCCCGGGGACCCCACAGGAAGACGAAGCTGCCGGGGTCCTGGCCGCTTGCCGGGATAATCTCCACCGGCACCGTTTCCTGGAGGCGGGCCGTGAGTCTGGCTGCCTGCCGCCGGGCCACATGTTCAGGCAATTTAGAGGCCGCGGACAAGGCCCGTAACGCGGGCGGGGCAGCAGGGGTCCGCCACTCGACGCCGGTGAGGGTACGGACCGGCGTAATATGCACGTGCACCTCGCCGCCGCCTTTGGGGTACCAGCCCCAGCGCTCCAGGGAAAGCTCTGCCGTTGCTCCCAGCCCAGCCAGGGCCGGCAGAAAGACATGGCTGAGGTAATGGACCGGGGGGCTCCAGGGCACATGGGTGCCCCCTTTGAGGATGATGGTGGTGGGCGCTCCGGCCATAAGGAGAGGCGGCAGCAGGGCCTGGGCAATGAGGCTGACGGCCCCGGCGCTGCCGGTCTTTGCCGCGACATCAAAAAGATAGTGGCCGGCTTTAAGGACACGGGGCTTGAAGGTAAGCGCCTGGCTGTCGAGGTGGGCCTCGGTAACCTCCGCCTGGCAGACGCGGGCCAGGGCCTGGACTGCGGTAAGGTGCTGGGGCCTAAGTCCCGGCTTGGGGCGACCGGCCCGGATGCGTTCGATCCGGACCGGGACCCCCGTTACCGCCGACAGAGAAAGGGCGGTGCGGAGAATCTGCCCGCCCCCTTCCCCGTAAGAACCATCCAGATGCAGCATCGTGGCTGCCTTACAGGTTGATCGTCGAATCCAACATCATGATCGGCTTCACGAGGTGACTTATAGGCGTTGCCAAAAGTTTTTTCCGCAATGGGAAAATCCTAAATCCCCTCTACCCCCCTTTGTAAAGGGGGGAACTATTAGGAATTACTTCTAAAGTCCACCTTTTTAAAGGGGGGATTTAGGGGGATTTAATGCCGGCGGCATGGATTTATGGCAAACGCTATAACCTGCCTCAATCCAGGATGAAGATAACTTCCAGCTTCACCCGGTAGGTGTTGATCTTGTTATCTTTGACCGAAACCCGCTGCTCCACGACCCGCAGGCCGGTTATACCCCGGAGGGTGCTGGCGGCGCGGGCGAAACCTACTTGCACCGCATCATCAAAGCTCTTGGGGGATTCGGCGATAATATGAGTTACCCTGGCAACATTGGTTCCTGACATGGCTCATACCTCCTTAAGGATGTTCCGGCCGCTTTTTGCCGGTTCGGCGTCCCGCCTCTGCCGGATGCCGATGCTATAAACGTAAGGCCGTTTATTGGCAATGCAAGGTCAAAGGAGTGTGAAAACCGTTTTTGGTTTTTGGTAAAGATAGAATATAAGGTTTGGCGCAGTGATATTTATTAATAAGCAATAATGGAAAGTTTAATAAAGACCTAAGATGTCAGGACTCAAAATGTTTCTTGCCTTTCACGAAAAACGAAAAACCAAGAACGAAGAACGGTTTTATTACTTGCGGTACGAGATGGGGTCGGGGACACCCGCCGCGGCAAAGCCTTTGAGACGCAGGCGGCAAGAGGAGCACTGGCCGCAGGCCCGAACGTCGTCCTGGTAGCACGACCAGGTGAGGTCCAGGGGCGCGCCCAATTCCAGGCCCAGGCGCACGATGCCGGCCTTGTCCAGGTCGATCAGGGGGGTGTGGATGCGGATATGGGTTTCGGGCCGGGTGCCTAACTCAATGACGCGCTCAACAGCCTCAAAATACTCGGGCCGACAGTCGGGATATCCGGGATTATCCAGCACATTGGCGCCAATGAACACCGCGGCAGCCCCCAAGACTTCGGCCCAAGCCACCGCTGCGGCCAAAAGATTGGTATTGCGGAACGGCACGTAGGTAGAGGGGATACCCGGAAGTTCCACTGCCTCGGTGGGTACGGCCCGCGCGAAGTCCGTGAGACTGGAGCCGCCGATCATCCCCAGGTAGAGCAGATCGACCTCCAAGGTGGAGGTTACCTGGTAAAACGCGGCCTGGGCCTGAAAGGCCTGCAACTCCCGGGTGAGGGTGCGCTGGCCATAATTGGCATGAAACAGGGCCAGGTCGAACTCCCGGCGGGCCACCGCCGCGGTTACGCAACTGTCCAGCCCGCCGCTGGCCAGGACCACTGCCGTTTTTCGTTTTTGGTTTTTGGTTTTTGGTGAACTGCTATTAAACATTTTCTTTAATCCTGAGTTTTTGTCGGGGGCTATGGTTTTAATATAAATGTGCTATCAAACGGATCGTCACCTGATCCCTTTACGAGACCAGTGATGCCTTTACGAAAAACTAAAAACCAAAAACGAAAAACGGTTTTTCATACTCCTCTGACCTCCGGCCCCCAGATGTATTTGTGGAGCTGAGGGTTCAAGCGCAAGGGCAGGCCGCTGTCGACAATCCAGGCCGCGGCCTCAGGCAGCGGCACTTTCCCGAATACCGGCGAGATCAGCACGGCCAGCCGCCGGCTCAGATGGTGGCTCCGGATGATCTCCAAGGCCCAAGTGAAATCAAGCCGGTCACTCACCACGAACTTGACTTCATCCCGGGAGGTCAAAAGCTCCAGGTTGCGCCAATCGTTGCGCTCGGTCATGCCGCTCCCCGGACATTTCATATCCAAAATTCGATGCACCCGGGCATCGACTCCGCCGATGGGCACAGACCCGTTGGTCTCCAGGCAGACAGTGAAGCCGGCGGAGAGCATTTCCGCCAGCAGGACCGGCGTCTCGGCCTGGAGCAGGGGTTCGCCGCCCGTAACCAGGGCCAGGCGGTGCGGTTGAGCCAAGGCCGCCTCCACCAGGGACCTCACGCTTAACGGTGAGCCGTTCTCATAAGCATACTGCGTGTCACAAAAACGGCAGCGCAGGTTGCAGCCTGTCAGCCGGATAAAATACGCCGGCAATCCCGCCCGGGTGGATTCACCCATCAGACTGACAAAGGTTTCGCTGACTTCTAGAGCCATAAGGACCGCTTCTCAGAAGAATTTCGGCTAACCGGGCGCCCTGCATGGTTTATCATTATCCACCGGTACCGGTTTGAAAGCAACCATCCCCACCGGCATGTAAAATTCCTGCTCAGGATTTATTATAAAGTATCATGAGCGGCAACTCATTATTTATATAAGATCAACCTTACTCTTAACTTATGGCCATCCATACCTTTTTTCAATTCCCCCTCCTGCGTTTCTTCTATACGACTCTAAGCCAGCAATTGCGCTAAATTTCACATGATTTTTCCGTTGCGTTTACAACTCACCTGCCATAGAATGAGGGGCGTTTCGGGGGAAGAAAAGATCATGAGCACGCCGGGCCCGGCCACTCCAGTGAAGCCCGTGGTCAGTATGCTTTTGGCGCGGGAAGACCTGGGGCCGGCACTGGTTGCGCGACTCGCCGAATATTTCGGGCCGCCGGATTTGGTAGGACCCTGGTGGCCGTTTTACTCTACCGCTTATTACGCTTCGGAAATGGGCCCGAACCTGGGCCGCCGCCTGGTATCCTTCCTGCATTTGGCCGATCCAGCCCGCCTGGCTGCCTGGAAGGTGTTTACTAATGAGCTGGAGCAGACCTTCAGCCTGGGCGAGCGGCGGCCGGCTAACCTGGACCCGGGATACCTGGCCAGAGAACGGTTGGTCCTGGCCACCGGCAAGAATTTCCCTCATCGTATTTACCTGGATCACGGCATTTACGGCGATTTAACGCTGATCTATGACCGCCAGGGCGGCTTTCAGCCCCTGCCCTGGAGCTACCCGGATTATGCCCAGGGGGAGCTGCCGGCGCTGTTGGAAGTGGTGCGCCAAAAATACCTCTGGCAACTCAAGGCGATGGCGGATTGAGACCCCTATATTAAAGTTGCCAGTGGTCAGTGGTCAGAATCAATTGGGCAAAAAAGGAGCGTGGGTCCGGCCCACCGACACAGGCTGGAAACCTGTGCTACCAGTCCTCCTGGAGGATGCGCACCGCGCACCATTTATCCAGGCTGGTACGGCCCCGGAGCCCCACCTCACCGGATTTTTCATGAGATTTTCCTTATTCTCGTTTCCTTTGTTTTCTTTGTAAGAGGTCTAAAATTGATCAAAAGTATGACCGCATTCGGGCGGGGGGAAGTGGAGACCGCCAAGCAGAAGTGGGTGGTGGAATTGAGGAGCGTCAACCACCGCTTCCTGGAGCTGTCCCTGAACCTGCCCCGGCGTTTCTGGGCCCTGGAGGACCGGTTCCGGAAACTTATCAAGGGCCGCCTGTCCCGGGGCCGGGTGGATATGCAGCTTTCCTGGGAATCCCTGGCCGAAACGTCCTTAACCTTGAAGTTGGATAAGGCCATGGTGGCCGAGGTCCGCGGGGTGCTGGAGGACATCCGGCAGATCGGCAGTACCCCCGAGTCCCTGCGGCTGGAACATTTCCTCCATTTTTCGGATCTGATCGTTGCCAAGGAACAGGCCAATCAGGACCTGGAACTGGAAGAGACCTGGGAAGTGGCCTCCCAGGCGGTCAACCAGGCCTTGGATCTCTTAGAGGAGATGCGGGTAACCGAGGGCGCGGCCCTGTCGGCGGATCTGGCGGCCAACCTGGAGGATATCCGCCGGGAAGTGGATAAAATTGGCGTCCAGGCGCCGCTTTTGCCCCAACTCTGGCGGGAGCGGGTCGCGGCTCGCCTGGCGGAACTCTTCCCCGAAGGGGCGCCGGTGGACGAAACCCGTCTGGCTCAAGAGGTGGCGCTCATGGCCGAACGCCGGGACCTGGCCGAAGAGTTGGCCCGTCTGGAAAGCCATCTAGCCCAGTTCCAGCAAACCCTGGGGAGCGACGTGCCGGTGGGGCGCAAGCAGGAATTCTTGCTCCAGGAGATGCTCCGGGAAGCCAACACCATCGGCTCCAAGGCGAACGACCTGATGATTTCTCAGGCGGTGCTGGAAATCAAGGGCTTTTTGGAACGCCTCCGGGAGCAGGTACAGAATATCGAGTAGGGTCAGGTTTCATAAATTGTCTGCAAATATTTTCCCGGGATTAACCAATGACCTTTGAAATTTATTAAGCTGGCCGCTTTACCGATAAATCAGATTAGTTATGCAGGGCCACAGGAGATTAAGGGGGATAATCAGCTATGGATGGGCGCTTAATCAACATCGGTTTCGGCAACACCGTGATTTCGCATCGGGTGGTAGCGGTGGTCATGCCAGGCTCAGCCCCCATGAAACGCCTGCGGGAGCGGGCCACCCAGGCCGACCGCCTCATCGACGCCACCCAGGGCCGCAAGACCCGTTCAATTATTATTACTGACAGCAATCACATTATCCTGTCAGCGGTCCACGCGGAGACCCTCTCCCTGCGCCTCAACGGCCATGGCGTCAGTGCGCGGCCGGAACCGGGGGAAAAGGAACTTTAGGTGGCCGGGGAAATCTTCGTCATAACCGCGCCTTCCGGGACGGGGAAGACGACGCTCTTAAAACCTTTGATGGCCGACGACCCCGGGCTGCGGTTTTCCATTTCCTACACCACCCGCCCGCCGCGCTTAGGCGAAGTTGACGGCAAAGACTATTTCTTTGTCAGCCCTGAGGAATTTGGTCGCTTGCGGGATACGGACGCTCTGGCGGAGTGGGTGGAACAGTTCGGTTACGGGTACGGCACCTCCCGGGACTGGGTTAAGGAGATGGTGGCGTCAGGCGCGGACCTGGTTTTCGACCTGGATTCACGGGGAGCCCGGGCCCTTAAGAAGAATTTTCCCCAAGCCACCCTGATTTTCATCCTGCCTCCCAGCCTTACCGAGCTGGAGCGCCGCCTTAAGGGCCGGGGCAATCTGGACCCCGAGGAACTGGCCCGCCGCCTGGCCAATGGCCGGTCGGAACTCAAAGAAGTTTCCTGGTATGATTACCTGGTGGTCAACGACGACATCCCCACCGCCCTTTATAACCTCAAGGCCATTGTCCAGGCCGCCCGCTGCCGCACCTCGCAACTCTGGCCCCACCTGGCTACCCGCTATCTAAGCCACAACCCCTGATATTTTATAATACCAATCGCAAGCAAACAGGTGGCAACCGGGTATTAGTCTGTCTATTCTTGATCGTCCCGGGTCTTCTGGGGGCTCCCTTTGCTGTGGCAGGCGCTCCGGAGGCAAGGACCGATCCTGCCGTGAAAAAATGGAAAATTCTGCACATTAGGAGCTACCATTCCCCTTGGAAATGGACCGATGAGCAGTTTGGTGGATTTAAAGCCGTTCTATACCCTTCCTGGTTCCGGGGCTCACCCTTCGCCGTGGAGGATGAAGACCGCCCAGAAAAAGGGTTGAGGGTATTTGGCCTTGATGGCCCGGCGGGCCAGCTGCATAGCCTCCAGACGGGATTTGCCGTCTTTCAGGTGCCCGTAAAACAGGGTCATGTACTCCACTGCCGCGTCGGAAGCCACTTCCCAGAGGCTCACCACCACGCTCTGGGCCCCGGCGTGTTGGAAGGCCCGGGCGAAGTTGGCCACCCCTTCCCCTTCCATGACCTTCCCCCGGCCGGTGACGCAGGCGGATAGGACCACCATCTGGGCCTTGAGCTTCAGGCCCAACACCTTGCTCAGGGTAAAAAAGCCGTTGTCCCCGGCCTGGTTGCCCACCTGGCCCAGGAGAATGAAGGGCTCCTTTATCCCCTGGACCTTGCCGGGGAGGTCGGCGTGGGTGGCGAAGTGGAGGTAACGGTAGTCCTGCAAAGGAGATTTTTTCAAAAAGGTCTCGTTGGCTTGGAGGTTTAGGAGGACATCGGGGGGAGAGGGCTTAACCCCCAGGAGCCCGGCAATGGCCCGGACCTCTCCTTCCGTTTCCTGGAGAGGCGGGTAAACCAGTTCCTTCCCTTTGTCACTGCCCCGGGTGGTCTTGCCCCACTCCTGACTGGTGGCCAGGGCGGTGAAGGCCGCCTTCGCCAGCCTTCCCGTCTCCCCGGCGGCGGGTTTCGCCCCGGGCGGGGAAGCCAGGCAGCGTTCGTCTTGGTCGCAGAACACCGGGTTCCCTAGGGCGAAGAGGAGGCGGCTGGCCGGCTCTTCCTTCAGGCGCCGCTTCAGGGCCAGGACCGCGGCGGACTGGTAGTAGGTCAGGGGATATTTATCCCCTACGAAAACGCTGTCCGATAGGCCCTGCCCCTGCTTTAGAACCAGGGCCTCGAAGGGCAGCAGCCCCAAAATGCCGTCCGGGACAATAATTACCCGGTCCGTCGCTTTGATTTCCGGCATCACCCCGGCCAGGAGCAGGTCATAGAGGTGCTTGGCCTGAGGCAGGGAGAAGCCTTCAGGCTGGAGGTTGATAAAGGGCTCCATGAAGTTCTTGACCTTCCCTTCCAGCTTCTCCCGGCCCAGGGGAATCCTCACCACCTTTTTGACTCCGCCCCGGCGCACCACCATGACGTAGCCGGCCGTCTCCCCCAGGGCATACTCCAGGAGGACTTCGTTCTCTTTCAGGGGTAGGTCCTGGGCGGGCACCGGCTCAGGGTAGTGGAGCGCGGCATAAAGGGGATAGTTCTGGCGTAATTTCTTAATCAGGGCCTGAAGTTCGCCGGTGAGGCGGGCCTTTTTTTCCTGCACCACTTTAATGGCCAACTCCCCGCCCTTGAAGGCCTTCTCCCACTGGGCCTCAAGCGCAGCCAGCCGGTTCAGGAGGCTCTCTTCCTGCTGACGTAGTTCGGGCGGAATTTCTATCCGGGTTTCTCGCCGGGCCGCCGCGGCCAGGGTTTCCAGGAGCATCCGGCTCTTGGTGGACTCGGCGAAGTAGAAGGCCGCCGCGCCGGCGGAGGGGCCATATTCCTTCAAGGCCGGGGGCAGAGCCTCCTGTTTCAGGGCCATCTCTCCCAGGACGCTTACCAGCCCCCGGTAGGCCTGGATATATCCTCCAACCGGACCGGCCTGGAAGAAGCCGGACTTCTCCCCGAACGCTCGGCGGCGCAACCCCTCTACCTCTTGCACCGCCCGATGCAATGCCAGAGACGCCTCTCGTGAGCGCCCCAACCCCGCCAGGGCCATGCCGTGCTGGGTATAGTATTGCACCCGGTAATCGGGGCTGGCCCGCCAGGAAGGGGGGGGCAGGTCCTGGAGCAGCTTCAGGGCTTCCTCCGAGTGTGCCTGGGCCAGGAGGAGATAGACCAGACCAATTGGGGATTTACCTTTGCGGAAACAGGTCTCGGCGGACTGATAGTCTTTCCGGGCCAGATGCAGACTTCCCAGGTTGTTGAGGCTTTGGGTGGTTCCGGGGTGCTCCGGGCCCAGGGCCTTTTCCTTGATTTTGAGAGCTCGCGCGTGCAGAGGCAGGGCCGGCTCATACGCGCCCATGTCCTTATACAGCGTGGCCAGATTGTTGAGGCAGCCGGCGGTGTCGGGATGCTCCGGGCCTAAAGCTTTTTCCCTGATCTTCAGGGCCCGCTGGTACAGGGGCAGGGCCTGCTCATAGGTCCCCATGAAATGATACAGCATCGCCAGGTTGTTGAGGCTGGTGGCGGTGTTGGGGTGTTCCGGACCCAGGGCCTTTTCCCATATCTTGTTGGTCCTCTGGTACAGGGGTAGCGCCTTCTGATATAAGCCCATCTCGCGATATAACCCGGCCAGGTTGATGAGGCCGACGGCGGTGTCAGGGTGCTCCGGGCCCAGGGCCTTCTCCCTGATCTTGAGGGACCGCTGGTACAGGGGCAGGGCCTGCTCATAGGCGCCCTGCTCCTCATGCAGCACGGCCAGGTTGTTGAGGCTGACGGCGGTGCCGGGGTGCTCCGGGCCTAAGGTTTTCTCCCTGATCTTCAGGGCCCGCTGGTACAGGGGCAGGGCTTGCTCATAGGCGCCCATGTCATCGAACAGCATTGCCAGGTTGTTGAGGCAGGTGGCGGTGTCAGGGTGTTCCGGGCCTAAGGCCTTTTCCCAGATCTTGAGGGACCGCTGGGCCAGAGGCAGGGCCTCCTGGTAGCGGCCGGCCTGATAGAACTCTACCACTTGCTGGTTTAAGGCGTAGGCCTCCTCCAGAGGGTCGTCCGCGCCCTGCGCCGGGGCGGCCAGGATTACTATCAGCAAAAACACCAACCACATCAGCCGGCCCCGTGGCATGACAGACCTCCCGTAACCATGGCCCTGCGGCCAACTTAATCGAACCGGGATATCTTTAGATATCCACATGGGCCATGGGGACTTTCTGCAGCATTATAACTATTCCCCTTCTGGAAATTCCTTAGTTCTGATGGCCTGGCCGCCGATTTTTTTAGTCCCGGCGGCGGCGGGCGGCTGCTGAATGCCCCGGGTTTTGGGGGCCCGCTTCTTCATTTGTATTTCTTGTTCTTTCAACTTCTCTTGTTTCAGTTTCTCTTCTTCTTGGCCGCCGGCTGTCACCGGCGATTTTTTCGGCTCCTTTTGCGGTTCGGCGCTTTGGGCCAGGAGCACGGCTCCGGGTTTAATGGTTTCATGAGCAACCGCCTGGACCTGCAGGGGTATTAGCAGACTCATAACCGAAGTTAACCCCAGTGCGACCATAAATAAAATCTTTACGACTCGGCACATAAATCTTTTCTCCTTTGAATTTTGCCCCTTTGAAACCAGATCAGCAATCCCTATTTGTTGCTGAAAGCTTTCTTTATGGTCTTAGATATCAGCGGGATGGCGAGGCTGCCATTACTAAAATTTTAACCATTTGTTCACCCTACCGATAAAACTTCCAGTCTCGTGAAAGGTTATTTCTTCAGTTATCACATCCCCATCATTGCTAATCTCGTAAATAGCCGCATGATAAGAAGACTTAGCAACAAATCTTCGTTTCTCTAACTTAACACTAAATTCTTTTTGTTGGCTTGGTTCCGAGTTGCCTAAATTCCAGCGCGTTATAATATCGCCTTGTAGTTCCAAGAATAATTGACCCCCCACCCCCAAGAACCATCTGCTGCCATTTAAGCGGGATAAAAAGGTCCTGAACTCGGGATCAGCTTGGGCAAGAGCTATCGAGGTAAATCCCAAAATAAAAGTCAGCAACAAAGCTCCCACTAATTTAGATCTCCATTTCATGGCTTCTCTCTTCAAGGATGTATTTTGATATCAAATTATGCGGCAGTCATAAATACCCAAAGCAAAAAATATTTGTAATCGTTCTGCAATACGTTAAGCAAGGATCATGAGACAGGCTATTAAGATATAAACAGCTTCAATATTCATTTTAATAAACTTCATTAATACTAAGATTTACTTAACCGGTAAGAAAAAGATTCGGCCTTTTTCCTGTCATCAAATTTAATAATCAACGTAAATGTTTTAACTGATTCGGAATGTCCTCCCCCCACGCCATAAAGAATCACCGCGCTTCCAGGAAGACCTGCCCTGTCATTCTCATAATAAAGAGAGGTGGCAATTTTATCATAAATCCAAGTTTCCTTGCCCGCCCCATCGTTTTTAACTATATTTGGTGATCCTAATGTAGAAGCCACGTCTGCCTGCGACATGCCAATGCGAATCTCTTTTCGTCCCTTTATTCCTATGGTCGTTTCCCTTTCTTCGGTAGACCATAGTTCTTGCTGATGTTGTGCTGGCATCATGCAACCGAACAATAGTCCCCCCAAGAGGAGCGCAACCGCAATAACCATCAAAATTATCCCTACATGGCGTACATTCGCAAATTTCATCATGCTCCTCCTGGGTGATTGCTGGAAGGACTACTCATCCCCTATTAATCGCCAATTATTTAGCTCCCGCCTTAATAAGCAGATCTCTTATCTCGCGGTGGCCTTTCTGGGAGGCATAAATCAATGCGGTTCCACCCTTAGTCGTCTTGGCATTGACCTCCGCCCCCTTGGCGAGCAGCGCCTGTACGATCTCGCGATGGCCGTGCGCGGAGGCTCCCATCAACGGAGTTTTACCGTCATTTCCCTTGGCATTGACCTCCGCCCCCTTGGCAAGCAACATCTGCACGATCTCTCGCTGGCCCCTTTCGGAGGCTATCATTAATGCGGTCGCGCCGTTAATCGCCTTGGCATTGACCTCCGCTCCCTTGGCAAGCAACGTCTGCACGATCTCGCGATGACCATCGAATGAGGCTGCCATCAACGCAGTTAACCCGTCAGTTCTCTTGGCATTGACCTCCGCCCCCTTGGCAAGCAACGCTTCCACGATCTCGCGATGGCCATTCAATGAGGCTCCCATTAATGCGGTTTCGCCTTTATCCGTTTTGGCATTGACCTCCGCCCCCTTGGCGATGAAGCTTTTGACCTCGGGCAGATTGCCGAGCGTTGCTGCTTTGATCAAATCATCATTCATTCCAGCCATGGCCGCGGTCGCCCACAGCGCCATGACCGCCATCAACGCTGCCAACATTCTCGCTTTATAGCTTAAGCTGAAAATAGATCGACAGTTGTGGCATGGATGCTTAAATGAAAAACCCATAGTAGTTATCTCCTTTGATCCAAGCTTATGCGGCAGGCTTGGCCACCGCAGTTAAAAAATGGTTTTTGAGACCTCTCTGCCTGGGGAAAATCGCCAAATATTTCTTTTCTTGGAGCTAAAATCGTCTCGACGGCATGATAGCACAACGTTTGCTGTAAAAGTGATTTTTGCTTATACTTTGAATTATAAGCCCCCCGCGAAGTTACTATAACGATAATTTCCCTGGAAAAGGAATTTATTCCAAATAAATCTGACCATACAATAGAGCGACTCACTTGCCAGACCAGAAGTTTATCTGATTATCTGCTGAAATTGCGATATAGTTTGAATATATCAGCCCTTAACATCACTGATAATGATTTCTAAAATAGCTTCTCTTGGCAGTATTGGCCTCCGCCTTTCCTCTGACTTACCACTATCGCTCAGTAATGGCCTGGAGACCTTAATCTCCATAGCAATGAGGTATTGGTGTTCTGAGGGTGTGGTATGCTTAACTTTTTGTAATAATTACTTTTTCGTTGAGAAACTTATGCTATAATACGACCTACTTGACGATGTGGCTAAAAAAGAGACTCTTCTCGGGGTTAAACTAAGGAAGAGAGTTTTTAAACCATTTTGTAACTGCGGTGGGCAAGGCTGTCGCATAATCTCAGATGAAAGTCAGAATCGTCAAACTGGCTTTGGCGACGGCAGCGAGTACTATAGACGCGACTAGTCCCGCGGCCGCCGGACCTGCGCGGTGCGTTTCCCCAAGATGAATCCGGCTTATTAGATTTTAATTCTTGTTGGCCTGTAGGAAACTGCCATGATCCGCTGCAACCCCAAAGGACTCTGTTCTTGGAATTTCGATATTGCTGGGTGCGGGCACTCCGCAAGTACCGAGCTCAATTGGCTGGGTGAGCAAGGGAACATAACGATTGATGGTGTATATCATGAGGTTCGGAAGCATGGTGTCTTTAGCGGACACTGGACGTTGGAGGCCAATTTAACCCCGGTAGCGAACGCCCAGAAATCCAGTGTTTTCACTCGAACATTCGAGTTGGAGACATCATCCGGAGCGGTCACCCTGCGGGCTCAGTCAGCATTGGGACGCACTATGCTTTTGGAAGGGCCTGGCTTCAACGGGGTGATTGCCCCCGTCCACCCCTTCACACGGCGAACGACAATCACCGGGCAGATTTCTGATTTCCGTACCGCATGCTTTGCATTTTGGCTCACGCTTTTGCTTTGGCGACGAGATGCACAGCACGACCAATCCTGAGGGCAACCATAAAAACTTGATTTAATAAGTACGTTCTTATCTAATTGATGTAATATCCTGCCACTCGCCAATTGCCATCCTTGTCCATCATTGGGGTGACAGTCTCAATTGCTGATTTTTTGTGTTCGAAGGATGAATCAATCTGTATGACAACATATTGACCATCGGGACAACCGGGTAAAGAGGCCGTATAAGTCGTACTCTTAATTTTTCTCGAAATTATTTTACCAAGTGGGTATCGTACAGCCTGCACCATCTGCACCCATTTCCCTTCCGGGACCGCTGTCTTAAAATATTCAGCCGCCTCGTTCCAACTTTCTGCATATTCCCCTTTGTCGACTATGGTAAGCCAGTTTTGTGCAACAGCCAGGGGATCTGCCCCGAAAGCGCCACTCACCAATATCATGGAAACGAGTATAAACCCGGTTAAGACGGTCCTCAACAAATCGATCCCGCCAATTTTAATCGACTCGAAGCCATTGCCATAATCGACTGGGTAATGGGTCTAATTTCCTTATGCCGACTTCTTCATCCCACCCACTTTTCCAAAATTTCGATCTTTCGCCATCTGACTCCGGGCCGCAGAATAATCTTTACAAACCAATGGAAATTTCTTTGGGTCCAGGTCAAACCGCTGATAATACTCTTTAGCAGTTAACCCATGAGCCTTGCGCAAATGGGTCTTCAAGGTCTTCAATTTCTTCCCACATTCCAAACAAACCACATATTTGGCCTTTACGATATCTTTCAAGGGAATTGATGGTTTTTGTACACCGGCCGCTTCTTCAGCTTTTTTAGAAACCGGTTCCTCTAAACTTTCCCCACCTTCCAACGAAGAGAGGACATTGTAGACCTCTCTGATCTCGCCAATCAATTGCTCGGTTGTAAGTTCAGTCATGGAAACGTGGGAAATGACAATTTCAGTTGTTAGTTTGAGAACTTCGCTGGGCATTAGATTATCTCCTTCCTTCTATATGTTGAATACAATAAATATCAGCCTGCATTTTGTAGTGTCAAGAAAAATATTATTTATATCCGATTATATTGTATGGGCGCTCTTAACCGATCTATTTTAATCTTGTTAAAGGATTTTGAACCTTTTCAGTATCACCATATTCATCATGGAATGATCATGAGTAACCCTGCGGGCGTGTTGAGCTGATATTTTCTTTGAAAAGGAGGCATGGAATGTGTGCAAAGGCTGTCCCCTCTTTAAGTATGAGGAATTACGCCAAAAGAGTCTTGCCTGAAAAGTCCCTGGAAGGTTACGTGTGGAAGATAGGGTAGCAGAATGCGGTTGTTGTCGCACTCCGCATCTTTTTTTTTGGCATTTCCGGAAGTTAGGCGGTTCTCAGATCCTAACTGTGTGATTCGAGGTGCCGAGGGGTTGGCCAGCATCTGTCCGGCCGGGGCCATCCTGCCCGATGATAAAGAGAAAGTGCAGGAAATCGAGATCGGGTCCATCATCTTAGCCCCCGGCGCGGACGTCTTCAACCCCCGGGTTCTGGACACTTGCGGTTACGGCGTCAACCCGAACGTGGTCACCAGCCTGGAATACGAACGGATTCTCTCGGCGTCCGGGCCGACCAAGGGGGAGCTCGTGCGTCCCTCAGACGGCAAGCGGCCCAAGAAGATTGCCTGGATTCAGTGCGTCGGGTCCCGGGGTATCCAGCAGGGTTCGGTGCCTTATTGTTCGAGCGCCTGCTGCATGTTCGCCTTGAAGGAAGCCATTGTCACCCGGGAGCGTTTCGATGAGGATATGGAGACGACGCTGTTCTACATGGACATGCGCACGTCGGGCAAAGATTACGAGCTCTTCCTCCAGCGGGCCGTCAACGACTACGGCATCCGCTTGGTGCGGGCCCGTCCCCATACCGTCGAGGCGATCATAGAAGCCGGAACCCCAACGGGTGACCTCCAGATCAGATACCCCTCGGAGGGCGAGAGCTCCTTTGACACAGAGGTCTTCGACATGGTGGTCCTGGCGGCCGGCTTTCGGGTTTCCCAGGAAGCCAAGGCGTTGGCAGAAAAGATCGGCATCGACCTGAACGAGCACAATTTTGCTCAAACAGGCAGCTTCGATCCGGTGGCCACCTCCAAGCCCGGCATCTATGTCTGCGGTATGTTCCAAAGCCCCAAGGATATTCCCGACACCATGGTCCAGGCCAGCGCCGCGGCTGCCAATGCCGCCAAGGACCTGACGCCGCTTAGGATCGTGGCGGCAGCCAAAGATGTGCTGCCTCCGGAGCGCGAGGTTGCGGGTGAAGAGCCGAGAATCGGGGTTTTTGTGTGCGACTGCGGTCTCAATATTGGCGGAGTGGTCAGCGTGGAGGAGGTCGCCGCGAGCGTGGCGGGCCTGCCCCAGGTGGTCGTATCCGAGACCATCGGCCACGGTTGCAGCCGCGAAGCTTTAGAGCATATCCAGGCTGCCATCCGCACGCAGAATCTCAATCGGGTGGTGGTGGGGGCCTGTTCGCCCCGGACCCATGAAGGGCTTTTTCAGGAAACCGTGCGCAAGGCGGGCTTGAATAAGTACCTGGTGGAAATCGCCAACTTGAGGGACCAGGACACCTGGGTCCATCGGGACCGTCCCTTCGATGCCGCGGCCAAGGCAAAAGATTTGATGCGCATGGCCGTCGCGTCGGTGCGCCTGGCCCGGCCGCTCACCGACCAGACTCTGCCGATGAATAAGGATGTCCTGGTGGTGGGCGGCGGTATTGCCGGAATGACGGCAGCGCTCAGACTTGCGGACATGGGCTACAAAATCCACCTGGTGGAACGCTCAAAAGAGTTGGGCGGGGTGGCCAAGAAGCTTCGCACAACGCTCGAAGGCGAAGACGTGCAAGCCTATGTCGCCGACCTCATCAAGAGTACAGAGGGGCACGACCGGATTCAGGTCTGGAAGCAGTCCATGGTGGTGGACCACACGGGGCTCGCCGGGATGTTCAGAACAGGCATCCAGGTGGGGCCCCAGATGTTCTACCGGGAAGTCCGGCACGGCATCACGATCCTGGCCACCGGGGCGCTCCCTAACCGTCCCAATGAATACCTCTTGAGCCGGCATCAGGCGGTGCGGACCCAACTCGATCTCGAGGCAATTCTCTCAGATCATCCCGAGGACGTACAGGTCTGGCAGAAAATTGCCATGATCCAATGCGTCGGGTCCCGGGTGCCGGAGAATCCCAACTGTTCCCGGGTGTGTTGCCCGGCGGCCGTCAAAAACGCTCTGAAGATTAAGGAAATGAATCCTACGGCCCAGATATTCGTGCTCTATCGCGACATGCGCACGCCGGGTTTTGAGGAAGACTATTACCGGAAAGCCCGGGAGCAAGGGGTTATTTTTGTCGCCTATAAACCGGAAGGCAAACCGGTGGTCGAGCCCGAAGGCGGCAAGGTGACGGTGACGTTTAACGACCCGATTCTGGGGCGGGAAGTAAAAATCTCTGCTGACTGTCTGGCGTTAAGCACCGGGATGGTGGCCGACGAGGAGTCAACGGAAGATCTCGGCATGATCTTTCATCTGGCCAGGACTTCGGATGGGTATTTCCTTGAGGATCACATCAAACTCAGGCCCATCGATCTGCCGATCCCGGGGTTCTTTGTGGCCGGCACTGCGCACGCTCCAAAGACCATCCGGGAGACCATCGCTCAGGCCCAGGCTGCCGCAGGGCGAGCCCAGACCTTTCTGGCCCGGGACTGCATCAACCTGGGCGCGGCTGTGGCTCAGGTAAACGGGGAGTTGTGCGCGGCCTGCCTCATGTGCGTGCGGGCTTGCCCCTTCGGCGTGCCGTTCATCAATGAGGAAGGCTACTCGGAGATCGACCCGGCCAAGTGCCACGGCTGCGGCGTCTGCGCGTCGGAATGTCCCGCCAAGGCGATTCAGCTCATGCAGTATGAGGACGATCATATCATGGCGAAATTAGACGGACTTTTGGAAGGGATAATGTGATGGAAAAATTCGAACCGCTCATTGTGGCTTTCTGTTGCCACTATTGTGCTTACACGGCGGCGGACATGGCCGGCAGCATGAGGCTGCGCTATCCTCCCAATGTGAAAATCATCCGCGTGCCCTGCTCGGGGAAGGTGGATGCCATTCACATCATGAAGTCCCTGGAAAAGGGGGCTGACGGGGTATTCGTGGCCGGCTGTCTGGAGGGGGATTGCCACTTCAAAAATGGCAATGTGAGGGCAACCCATCGGGTGGCCTACTTAAAGAAGCTCCTCGATGAGATCGGCATCGAAGGCGAGCGCGTGGCGATGTTCGCGATGTCGGCGGGCATGGGCGAGCGCTTTGCTCAAATCGCCACAGATTTCACCGAGAAGATTCGGCAACTTGGACCAAATCCCGCCAAGGTCGCTCATAAAGATCTGCGGGCCGCAGGTTGACTCGCCAGGAACAGGAGACTGAGCCAAGATGATTACTGCTGAACGAAAACCTATGGAAGAGCTTATCCAATGCGTTAAGCCGTACCGCAGCATTCTGCTGGCCGGCTGTAACGAGTGCGTCACGGTGTGCGCCGCGGGAGGCCGCAAGGAGGTCGGGGTGCTGGCTTCCGCGCTCAAGATGCATTTTATGAAGGCGGGCCAGCCATTAGAAATCCAGGAGATCACGCTGGAAAGACAGTGCGACCCCGAGTATGTCGAGCAACTGATATCGAACATCGACCAAGTGGACGCAGTGCTCTCCATGGCCTGCGGCTGCGGCGTGCAGGAAGTTGCCCGGCGCTTTCATAATAAGCCGGTTTTTCCGGCCTTGAACACCAAGTTCATGGGCGCCTCCGAGTGTCAGGGGGTCTGGTCCGAGCGCTGCCAGGGCTGCGGCGACTGCGTCCTGGGATCGACCGGCGGGGTCTGCCCCGTGGCGCGGTGCTCGAAGCAGCTCTTTAATGGCCCGTGCGGCGGCTCCACCAATGGCAAGTGCGAAGTGGACCCGAACGTCGACTGCGCCTGGCAGCTCATTTGGGACCGCCTCAAAGCGCTGGGGATGACGGAAAGGTACGAAGAGAACCTGCCGGCCAAAGACTGGCGTCCGGGAAGGGGAGCGGGACCGCGGAAAATCATCAGAGGGGATATGGCGCTATGAAAACGGCAAGCACTCTGGAACAAATACTGGCATCAGGAGACCTGGCGGTTACCTCCGAGTGCGGGCCGCCCCGGGGCACCTCAGCACAAAAAGTTCGGGAAAAGGCCGAATTGCTCCGTGGTTATGTGGACGGGGTCAATGTTACCGACAACCAGACGGCCATGGTTAGAATGTCCAGCCTGGCGGCCTGCATTATTCTGAAGCAGATGGGGCTCAACCCTATCCTCCAGATGGTTACCCGGGACCGTAACCGGTTGGCGATGCAAAGCGACATTCTGGGGGCCTATGCCCATGGCATCGACACCATGCTCTGCCTATCCGGCGATCATCCCCACTTCGGCGACCATCCCATGGCCGCCACGGTGCACGACATCGACTCGATCCAGATGATCCAGATGGTGAGGCAGATGCGGGATGAAGGGCTGTTCCAGGGTGGGGAAAAAATCGATGGCCCTCCCAAAATGTTTATCGGCGCCGCGGCTAATCCCTTCGCCGACCCCTTTGAGCTGCGGGTGGCCCGCCTGGCGAAGAAATCGAACGCCGGGGTCGATTTCATCCAGACCCAGTGCATCTACAACCTGGATAAATTTGAAAAGTGGATGGAAGGGGTGCGGGATCGTGGCCTGCATGAGAAAGTTCATATCCTGGCAGGCATTACGCCCATGAAGTCGGTGGGCATGGCGCGCTATATGAAGAAGAAGGTGCCGGGGATGGATGTGCCGGATGAGGTGGTGAAGCGCATGGGCGGCGTCCCCAAGGACAAGCAGGCGGACGAGGGCATTACGATTTGTAATAGAATCCATCGAGCG
>Ga0265296_1000066_pt1 | contig 219996 bp, 218 predicted proteins | sample MunlanPumphouse1_FD_189073 | JGI IMG/M metagenome (GOLD analysis project Ga0265296, IMG submission 189073) | Groundwater microbial communities from a municipal landfill in Southern Ontario, Canada - Pumphouse #1 | ecosystem: Environmental > Aquatic > Deep subsurface > Groundwater | place...
TCGCGCCGCCGGCCTTCGCCAGCGTCATCGTGATCGCAGCCGTCAACGTCGTCTTGCCGTGGTCAACGTGACCAATCGTGCCGATGTTGCAGTGCGGCTTCGTCCGTTCGAACTTTTCCTTGGCCATGGCCAAACTCCTGATGGCCCGGGTCCGTCAGCGGAGGGGCGCGATGCTGATCTTTTAAAAACCTGGAGCGGGTAGACGGGATCGAACCGACATCCTCAGCTTGGAAGGCTGCTGCACTACCATTGTGCTATACCCGCGCGGAGACTGCGGAAGTTCTTTCGGAACGCCGCAGCCGGTTCCTCTCCGTCGTCCTGATCCGTCGTATCCGTCAAGGCGCGTGGTGGGGGAAGAAGGACTCGAACCTTCGAAGCTTACGCAGGGGATTTACAGTCCCCCCCCTTTGCCACTCGGGACATTCCCCCAGCGCGCCTTGTCGAACCGTCGGACCCCTCGTTTCCGCCCATAAAGAAGCGGGACGAAACAAAAGCCTTCGGCTTGTCGCCTCCTCTAGGATAGAGGGTGCGCCCAGACCCGAAAGCCCTTGGGGCTCCAAATCGGAGGGCGTCTTATAGTGTCGTCGAAATCAGAACGCAACGACCGTAAAAGCGGTAAAAAACCGGTCTTCGGAAACCGTCCCGACGGCCCCCGTGACAAGGGCCAAAAGCCCGCTGCGCAAGGGTTTGGACGGCGCGATGAAACCCCTCGTCAGCCCCGTTCGCCCGATCGCGGCAAGTCGGACGCCGATAATTTTCTGTGGGGACGCCACCCGGTTCTGGCCGCTCTGGCGAATCCCGCCCGTCGTGGCATGGGTCGTCTGCTGGCCACGGCCGAGCGCGCCGCCGAGATCGAGAACAATGCTCTCGCAAACGGCCACAAGATCGAGGTGGTCGAAATTCAGGCCCTGACCCGGATGCTGCCCCCCGGCGCCGTGCATCAGGGGCTGGCCTTCAAGGTCCAGCCGCTGGAAGGCGTGTCGCTGGAAGAGCTGGCCGAGCCGGCCCCCAAACCTGGAGAAGGGGGCGTCATCGTCATGCTGGATCAGCTGACCGACCCCCAGAACGTCGGCGCCATCTTCCGCTCTGCCCTGGCGTTCGGCGCGCGGGGAATCATCGTTCAGGACCGTCATGCTCCGGCCCTCGCCGGCGCCCTGGCCAAGGCGGCCGTCGGCGCCACCGAACGCCTCCCTCATGCGCGCGTCACGAATCTGTCCCGTGCGCTGGAGCGGCTGGCCGATCTGGGCTGGCGCGCCGTCGGCCTGGACGGAACGGGCGAACAGACGCTGGAAGAAGCGCTGGATCATCAGCCGACCGTTCTAGTCATGGGTTCCGAAGGCGACGGCATCCGTCGTCTGGTCGCCGAACACTGCGACGTCTTGGCCAAAATCCCCATGCCGGGCGGATTCGAGAGCCTGAACGTGTCCAACGCGGCGGCGGTCGCGCTTTATGAAGCGGCGCGCGCGCAACGCGGCTGACAGAACGCCGCACCGAGGCTAAGGAGCGGAAATGGATTTCCTCTCGTCTCCCGAACTCGCCAGCCAGGCCACGGCCCTGGGCCAGGTCCTGCTCATGGATCTGGTCCTGGCCGGCGACAACGCCGTCGCCGTGGGCCTGGCCGCCGCCGCCCTGCCCCAGGACCAGCGCAAGAAGGCCATTCTGATCGGCCTGGCCGCCGCCGTCGTCATGCGAATCGGCTTTGCGCTGATCACCGTGCAGCTGCTGGCTCTGGTCGGCCTGTTGCTGGCCGGCGGCCTTCTGCTGCTGTGGGTGTGCTGGAAGATGTGGCGCGAACTGCGCGAGCAGGCGACGCACGACCAAGCCGAGGCCGAAAAGGAACTCGAACTGGCCATGAGCATCGAGCACGGCTCTGGTCCGTCGCCCGAGGAACTGGGCCTGAAGCGCAAGAGCTTCGGCGCCGCCCTGCTTCAGATCATGGTCGCCGACATCACCATGTCGCTGGATAATGTGCTGGCCGTCGCCGGCGCCGCGCACGAACACCCCTGGATCATGGTCTTCGGCCTGGTCCTGTCGATCGCCCTGATGGGCGTCGCCGCCACCTATATCGCCAAGCTGCTGCACCGCTTCAGCTGGATCGGCTACATCGGTCTGGTCGTCGTCCTTTACGTCGCCCTGCACATGATCTGGGACGGCGCCCGTCAAGTGGTGGTGCGCACCGGCCATATGGACGAGTTCAACGCCTCGGCCCCCGCCTTCCTTGAGATCGGTCCCGAGGAAGCAGCCAAACATCTGGGCCAGAAGCGCACCGAGGACAGCCCGACGCCGGCGCCCGCCGAACCGACGGTGGCGCCATGACCGTCGCCACGGTCACCGTCGAAGAGGCCGCCGCCTGGCTGCAGGCCGGCGAAGCGGTGCTGATCGATGTGCGCGAGCCTCACGAGTTCGCCGCCGCCCGCATCGACGGCGCGATCCTGGCGCCGCTCAGCCAGATGCCCGCCGCTTGGGAGGCGTTGGACCTTCCGGCCGACAAGAATATCATCGTCCAATGCTTGAAGGGCGGCCGCAGCCACCAGGTCTGCGCCTTTGTCGGCCCGACCGGCCCCGACGGCCAGCCGCTGTTCAACCTGACCGGCGGCATCCAGGCCTGGAATGCGGCGGGGCTTCCCATCGTGTTCGCCGAACAGGACTGATCAAAGGACGCACAGACAAAAGCCGCGCTCGATCCCGAGCGCGGCTCTTTCTTTGCAACACACGTGGGGTGGATCAGCCGTCCGCGCCGCCGAAGCGTTCGGACCATTCCGCGACCTGGGCGTCCTCGATCTTGGCGAACAACACACCCTGGGCCTCGACCTTGCCGCCGACGGGCAGGACGTTCAGCAGATCCTCGTCGGCGCCAGGCCAGCTCAGGTCCTCCATCCCAACCGACGCCGCGATCTTGGGCGCAGTGAACGGCAGGATCGGCGCGGCCAGACGCGCGAACAGGGCCACCAGGTTCAGACCCGTGCGCACCCCGACCGCCGCGCGGTCTCGATCGGTCTTCAGCGCCGTCCAGGGCGCGGCGACCTGCAGATACTCGTTGCCCAACACCCAGGCGGCGCGGATGGCGACAGCGGCCTTTCTGAACTCCATCGCTTCCAACTGTTCGGTCGCCTCGGCGACGGCGGCCTTGATATCGGCCTCCAGCTGGATCTCGACCCGTCCGGCCTCGCCGCCCTCGGGCACCACGCCGTCGAATTTGGATTCCGCGAATTTGACGATGCGGTTGACGAAGTTGCCCAGCACGTCGGCCAGGTCCTTGTTGGTCGAGGCCTGGAAGTCCTCCCAGGTGAAGGCCGAATCCGCGTGCTCCGGCCCATAGGCCGTCAGACGCCAGCGCCAGTAGTCGGCCGGCAGCAGCTCCAGCGCCTGATCCATAAAGACGCCGCGCTTCTGGCTGGTCGAAAACTTGCCGCCATACCAGTTCAGCCAGTTGAAGGCTTTTAGCTGGTCCACGGTCTTCCACGGCTCGCCCGAGCCGATGATGGTCGCCGGGAAGCTGACGGTGTGGAAGGCGACGTTGTCCTTGCCCATGAACTGGACATAGCGAACGTCCTCCGCCCCCTCGTCCAAACGCCACCAGTCACGCCACGTATTGCCGGTCGCCTGCGCCCACTCCTCGGTCGCGCCGATATATTCGATGGGGGCGTCGAACCAGACGTAGAAGACCTTGTCCTCCATGCCTGGACGCGGGAACCCTTCCTTGGTCACCGGGATGCCCCAGGCCAGGTCGCGGGTGATGCCCCGGTCGATCAGCCCCTCGTCCAGATGTTTGTAGGCGATGGACTTGGCCAGCTGTTGCCAGCCGGTCTTGCCGTCAACCCAGGCGCGGATCTCGGGCTCGATCTTGGTCTGGAGCAGATAGAGGTGACGCGTGTCGCGCACCTCCAGGTTCTTGGAGCCCGACACCGACGAATAGGGGTCGATCAAATCGGTCGGGTCCAGCAGCCGCCCGCAGTTGTCGCACTGATCGCCGCGCGCGCCGACATGGCCGCAGTGCGGACACGTCCCCTCGACATAGCGGTCGGGCAGGAAGCGGGCGTCGTCGATCGAATAGATCATCCGATCCACCCGCTCTTCGATCAGGCCATTCTTCTCCAGCGCCTCGGCGAAATGCTGGGTCAGCCGATGGTTCTGCGGGTTCGACGACCGGCCAAACCAGTCGTAGCTCAGGCCGAAGGCCTGACCGGCGGCCTTCTGAATCTCGTGTTGCTCGTCGCAATAGGTGCGCACATCCTGACCGGCCGCGGCGGCGGCCAGTTCGGCCGGGGTGCCGTGTTCGTCGGTGGCGCAGATATAGAGCACCTCATGCCCCTGAGCCCGCTTGAACCGGGCCCAGACGTCGGCCGGCAACATCGAGCCCGCCAGATTCCCCAGGTGCTTGATGCCGTTGATGTAGGGCAGCGCCGAGGTGATGAGGATGCGGGCCATGATCGTCCAGGTGTTCGGGGAAGCGCAGGGATATAGAGCGGTGGCGCGGTTTCCTCAAACGCCTTGCGGCAGACGGCGCGCAATACGGATGAAACGCCCGGTCAGCAGGGTCGAGGACGCCAGGCTGGCGATCACCACCGCCCAGACCAGGCCGTTGACGCCCATCTGGTGCGCCAGCACCCAGCCCAGCGGCATCATCACCGCCCCATAGGCGGCGAAATGCATGATGGTGGGCCACCAGACGTCGCCTGCTGCGCGGTTGGCCTGGGCCGCCACGACCTGAATGCCGTCCGCCACAAAGAACAGCGTCGCCAGCACCAGGGCCGGCGCCGCGATGGCCAGCAGGGCCGGGTCGCGATTGTAGGCGCCGACGATCAGATGGGCGCTGGGCCAGACCAGCAGGGCGACCACCAAGGTCAGGGCCGTCACGACGCCCAGCCCGACCAGCCCGGCGCGCATCACCCCTCGCCCGTCGCCGGCGCCATAGCTGCGGCCCACCAGCACCGCCGTCGCCGACGACAGCCCCATCGGCAGCATGAAGACGATGGCCGAGACGTTGAGCACAACCGCCCAGGCCGCCGTCTCCGCCGTACCGATCTGACCGGCGAAGAAGGTGAAACCGGAAAAGGCCCCGACCTCGATGAAATAGGATGCGCCGGCGCCCAGGCCGACCTTGACCTGTTCGCGCGCGGCCTTGGGATCGCGCTCGGGCTTGTCGAAGATGCCCAGCGCCCGCGCCTCGGGCAGACGCAGGATGTAGATCACCAGAAAGATCGCCAGCGCCGCCCGCGCCCCGAACGTCGCCCAGGCCGAGGCGAAGGCGCCGTCGAAGCCGAAGCCGAGCAGGTCCGGGACCAGCACGATGTTCAGCACCAGATTGACCCCGTTCGCCACCCACATGGCCACCATGCCGGGCTTGGGCCGGCCCAGAGCCTCCAGGAAGAACTGGCCCGTCACCGAGATCAGATAGAAGGGCATGGACAGGGCGAACACCACCAGGGCAGGCCCCGCGCCCTCCGCCAGACCGTCCTCCAGCCCCAGCTTGCCCAGTCCCCACGGGCCAATGGCGATCAGGGCGATCATCGACACGACGCCGATCTGCAACGAATAGGTCAGGCCGCGACGCAGCACCGAGCCGACCGCGTGCCGACGCCCCTCGCCCAGCATCCGCGCCGTCATCACCTGCACGCCCAGCATCAGGCCCACCGCCGTCGTCACCACGATCGACGTCGGCGCCCAGGCCAGAGAATGGAACGCCAGTTCCTGGCTGGAATAGTTGCCCACCACGATGGCGTCGGTCAGCCCCATGGTCATGATCCCGATGCGCGCCAGGATCACCGGCCATGCCAGGTTCAGCAGGTCGCGGAAGGCGGTACGAGTCTGGGGGCTGAGCGCGATCATCGGACGCGGCACAGGCCACGCCGACCCGCCGGGGTCAACTCCCAAAAACTTTGAGGGCTTGGCCTACCAGGCGCCCAGTTCGCGCAGCTGACGCACCAGTTCTTCCGGAGCCTCGCCAGCGTCGAGGTCGGTCAGATCGACCGGCGCATCCTTGGGCTCGAAATATCGCCAGCCCTGGAAGGGTCGCCGGGCCATGGGCGCGGTGCGAATGACTCTGGGTTCGAGCGTGATCTCACAGCGGCTCTGCTTGCCCTCGCCCAAGGTTGTGATGTCCAGCACCGGTTGGCGACAGACGATCGTCCCCTTCACCACCCAATAAAGCGAGCCGCCGTCCTCGATCTCGGTCGCCCGTTTCGGCGTCATGCGTGTGTGGACGACGAGCGCCCCGCCCCGGGCGGCGCGGGCCTCCAGCCATTCGACGTCCGGCACCCCGACGCCCAGCTTGATCATGTGAAGCGGCATGGCGCCCACGTAGTGCCCCTTAGGCGCATTGGCCAGATTCTTAATCTAAAGGGGCTAGCTATGATCGCGCGCCGCTCAGTTCGCCCAGCGCCTTTAGGACCAGTATGTACGGATTGATTACCCGCCTGACGGCCCATCCCGGCCGCCGCGACGAACTAGGCCTCTGTTTGCTGGACCCCAATGTGAAGCGACCGGGCTGCCACAGCTACGTCGTGGCGCACGATGTGAATGACGCCGACGCCCTGCTCGTCACAGAGGTCTGGATGAGCAAGGCCTCGCACGATGCCTGGTTCAACACGATCCGCGAATCCAGAGTGATGCGTCCGGCGCTCGGCCTGATCGCGCTATGGGGCGATACAATCGTGACGCGCCCGATCGGCGGCGTGGGCCTTTAGTCCGCCTTCACCACCGCCAGCACGGCCGCCTCGACGACCTGATCGCCAAGAGACGCGACGCTTTCCACCACGCCGTCGAACGGCGCGGTCAGGGCATATTCCATCTTCATGGCTTCCAGCACCACGACCGGTTGACCCTTGGTGACGGCGTCGCCGGCCTTGACCGGCGTCGCGACGATCTTGCCCGGCATGGGCGCGCGCAGCGAACCATCCGACACCGCGCCCGCGCCAGACCCCACGGCGGCGCGATAGGGCGTGACGCGACGCGCCTCGCCATCGACGAACAGGACGAAACCGTCGTCGATCGTCTGATAGCCGAACAGGCGATCCCCGGCCTGGACCTGATCGAACCCGACGTGGGCCAGTTCGCCCTGCGAACCGCGCCAGCCCGTTTCGACCGGCGTCACCGCAGCGGACACGCCCTGACCATCGACATGGGCCCAGACGGTCGTCTGCGCCGGCGCATTCAGGCGCACGCCATAGGACAGCCCCGGCTGGCCGCCCCAAGGGCTGAACAGGTCCGACCGCGTCTCGACCGCATCCGCCGCTGCTTCCGCAATCAGGGTCAGGGCCGCCAGCGTCGCCGCGTCGGATGGCTGCGGCTGCAACGCCGCCTCCTCCGCCGCGATGAAGCCCGTGTCCACATCGCCCGCGACGAAGCGCGGATGCTCGAGACAGCGCTTCAGGAAGCCGGCGTTGGCCTTGACCGGCCAGACCTCGACCTCGCCGGCCGCCTCGGCCAGACGCGCCGCCGCCGCCTCGCGCGTGTCCTCATGCACGATCAGCTTGGCGATCATGGGATCATAGAACTGGCTGACCTCGCCGCCCTGCTCCACGCCGGTATCGACGCGTATGCCTTCAGGCATGACGAAATGCTCCAGCTTGCCGATGGAAGGCAGGAAGCCGTTGGCCGGATCCTCCGCATACAGCCGCGCCTCCATGGCCCAGCCGTTCAGCTGGATCTCGGCCTGCTTCAGGGGGATCCGCTCGCCCGCCGCGACGCGGAATTGCCATTCGACCAGATCGACGCCCGTCACGCTCTCGGTCACGGGATGCTCGACTTGCAGCCGGGTGTTCATCTCCATGAACCAGACGCCGTCCGCCTTCAGCCCGTCCGAGGCGTCTGCGATGAACTCGATGGTCCCGGCCCCGACGTAGTTGACCGCCCGTGCCGCCTTGATCGCAGCCCCGGTCACGGCGGCGCGCACCTCATCGCTCATGCCCGGCGCGGGGGCTTCTTCGATCACCTTCTGGTGGCGGCGTTGCAGCGAACAGTCGCGCTCATAAAGGTGGACGACCTCGCCATGCTTGTCGCCGAACACCTGCACCTCGATGTGGCGCGGACGGGTAATATAGCGTTCGATCAGCACCCGGTCGTCGCCGAAGGCCGCAGCCCCCTCGCGCTTGGCGCTGGCCAGACCGGCGGCGAAATCGGCCGGATCATCGACCCGTTTCATCCCCTTGCCGCCGCCGCCGGCAACCGCCTTGATCAGCACCGGATAGCCGATCCGCACCGCCTCGGCCGTCAGGGTTTCCTCCGATTGGTCCGCGCCCTGATAGCCCGGCGTCACCGGCACCCCGGCCTGGATCATCAGCTCCTTGGCCGCGTCCTTCAGGCCCATGGCGCGAATCGAGGACGGGTCCGGCCCGATCCAGATCAGGCCCGCCGCCGCGACGGCCTCGGCGAAGTCGGCGTTCTCGCTCAGGAAGCCATATCCGGGGTGGATCGCCTCTGCGCCGGTCGCCTTGGCCGCCGCCAGCACCTTGGCGCCGTCCAGATAGCTTTCGCGCGCCGCCGCCGGTCCGATCAGCACCGCCTCGTCGGCCTCGCGCACATGCAGCGCGTTGGCGTCCGCCTCGGAATAGACGGCGATGGTGCGAATCCCCATCCGCTTGGCGGTGCGGAAGACACGGCAGGCGATTTCGCCGCGATTGGCGACAAGGACGGACTTGAACATGAAGCGGTCTTAGCCGGATCGTGCGCATCAGGCGAGAGGCAGAGCACGACCCTTCTCACGCGACGCGGCAGGCGTTAAGCCCCTCTCATGTCCCTGCGCCCCCTCTTCATCACCCAGGTCTATGAAGCCTCCCTCGCCGAAGGGCGCGGCTGGCCCGACTTCAACGAACAGCTGATCGACGTCATCCGCATGATGGCCGAGGAGGACGAGGCCGGCCGCCGGTGGTGCAAGGCCAACGCCTATCGCGGCTACACCTCCTACGGATCGCTGAACGACCTGCCCCAGCGGTTTCCCGAGTTCGCGGAGCTGAAGCGCCACCTGGATCGGCACGCCGTGGCCTACGCCAAGGCGCTGAACTTCGACCTGGCGAGGAAGCCGCGTCTCGACAATCTGTGGGTCAATATCCTCAAGCCCGGCGGCGGCCATACCGGCCATATCCACCCGCACGCCTTCCTGTCGGGCACCGTCTATATCGACATCCCCGACGGCGCCTCGTCGCTGAAATTGGAAGACCCCCGCCTGCCCTTCATGATGGCCCGCCCCTCGGTGACCGAGGAGGCGTCGGAGGCGGAACGCCCGTTCGTCTATCTGAAGCCGCAAGCCGGCACGGTGCTGATGTGGGAAAGCTGGCTGCGGCACGAGGTGCCGATCAACCTGGCCAAGGCCGATCGCATATCGATCAGCTTCAACTACGCCTGAATCTTAAGGCTGAACCGGCCGCCGCTAACGACGGCCGGTCAACGCAATCAGACCGTCCAGTTGGCCTTGCGTTTTTCCAGGAAGGCCAGCACGCCCTCGCGGCCTTCGTCGGACACGCGGGCGCGAGCGATGCGTTTGGCGGTCTCGTCCAACAGCCCTGAGTCGATCTTGTGGTGGGCGATGTCGTTGACCAGACGCTTGGCCTCGCCCATCGCGCCGGGCGCATTGCCGGTCAGGCTGTCGCTCAGCATCGAGATGAACTCTTCTACCGAACCCTCGGGCAGGACCAGGTCGATCAGGCCGGTGTGGGCGGCATAGTCGGCGTCGAAGCTGTTTCCCGTCAGGAACAGCTGGCGGGCGCGGCGGGCGCCGATGGCCTCAACGACATAGGGTGCGATGGTCGCCGGGATCAGGCCCAGCTTGACCTCGGAGAAGGCGAAACGCGCCCCTTCGACCGCCACGGCCATGTCGCAGGCGGCGACGATGCCGGCCCCGCCGCCCATCGCATTGCCCTCGACCAAGGCCACCGTCAGGGCCGGAATATCGTGCAGCGCCTTCAGCATTTTCGCCAGGCCCATGGCGTCGTCGCGGTTGTCGCTCTCGGACCAGCCGGCGGCGTCGCGCATCCAGTTCAGGTCGGCCCCGGCGCTGAAGGTGCCCCCCGCCCCGCGAATGAAGACGGCGCGCACGCGGTCTGCGCCGTGCAGGGTCTCGAACGTCTCGTGCAGGGCGGCGATGGTCGCGGCGTCGAAGGCGTTCTTCTTCTCTGGCCGGTTGATGGTGACGAAGACGATGCCGTCCGTCGTGGAATCGATCTGCACCAGATCGTCGTTCGCATCCGGCGCGGGGTCCGCGACCAGCGGCTGGGCGATGGAATTGATCTCGGCCGCCTCCGCGTCGGTCACATCCAGAGCGTCGATGTCCGCCGGGGTATTTTCATTCGCCATGGGGGTCTCCTTGGGGGCAGCGGCGGCTCACGTCCTCGGGGCCATCGCCATAATAGAAGCTGAGCGTCTGTCGGTCGTCGGACAGGATGAGCGTGCGATAGAGCCGTTCGATCCCATCATAATCCTCGTAATCGACGACGAGGTGGATCGAGTTTGCATCGATGCGGGTCACTTCGACGACGCTGTCTCCCTCCTCGAAATAGGAGATCGAGCTGTCGCTGATGACGAAACGCTCGCCGCTTTCGCGGTTGCCACAGGCTTCCGGCACGCTGCTCCATTCCCCCTGATATTCGGCGGGAATGGTCTTCAGCGCGTTTTCGGCGAATGCACGCGCCGCGAACGAGACGGCCAGCATCAGGGCGGCGATGACGTGAACAGGCTGTATCATCACATCCTGAACAGGCCGAAGGTCGTCTCGGGGATCGGGGCGTTCAGGCTGGCGCTGATCGCCAGGCCCAGCACGTCGCGAGTCTGGGCCGGATCGATGACGCCGTCGTCCCACAGGCGGGCGGTGGCGTAGTAGGGATTGCCCTCGTCCTCGTACTTCTGACGGATCGGCGCCTTGAAGGCCTCGGCGTCGTCCGCGCTCCAGGTTTCGGCGTCGCGGTGGACGGTGGCCAGGACGCTGGCGGCCTGTTCGCCGCCCATCACCCCGATGCGGCTGTTGGGCCAGGTGAAGAGGAAGCGCGGGGAATAGGCGCGGCCGCACATGCCGTAGTTTCCGGCCCCGAAGCTGCCGCCGATCAGGACGGTGAACTTGGGCACTTCGGCCGACGCGACGGCCGTGACCAGCTTGGCGCCGTCCTTGGCTATGCCGCCCGCCTCGTACTTGCCGCCGACCATGAAGCCCGAGATGTTCTGCAGGAACAGCAGCGGGATCTTCCGCTTGCTGGCCAGTTCGATGAAGTGCGCGCCCTTCTGGGCGCTTTCCGAGAAAATGACGCCGTTGTTGGCCAGGATGGCGACCGGATAGCCCCAGATGCGGGCGAAGCCGCAGACCAGCGTCGAGCCATATAGTGTCTTGAACTCGTCGAACTCGGACCCGTCCACAAGCCGGGCGATGACCTCGCGCACGTCATAGGGCGCGCGGACGTCGTCAGGGATCAGACCATACAGCTCTTCGGCCGCGAAGGCCGGCGCGCGCGGTTCACGAACATCCATCTCGACCGACTTGGTCGTGTTCAGATTGGCGACGATGGACCGCACGATCTCCAGCGCATGCTCGTCGTTCTCGGCGACATGATCGACCACGCCCGAGCGGCGGCCGTGGGTCTCGGCCCCGCCCAGCTCCTCGGCCGAGATCACCTCGCCGGTCGCGGCCTTCACCAGCGGCGGGCCGGCCAGGAAGATGGCGCCCTGGTTTCTGACGATGATCGTCTCATCCGACATGGCCGGCACATAGGCCCCGCCGGCGGTGGACAGGCCCATGACGCAGGCGATCTGGGCGATGCCCTTGGCGCTCATCCGGGCCTGGTTGAAGAAGATGCGGCCGAAATGGTCGCGGTCAGGGAAGACCTCGGCCTGGTGCGGCAGGTTGGCGCCGCCGCTATCGACCAGATAGACGCACGGCAGGCGGTTCTGCTCGGCGATCTCCTGGGCGCGCAGATGCTTCTTCACCGTCATGGGGAAGTAGGCGCCGCCCTTCACCGTCGGATCGTTGCAGACGATCATGACCTCACGGCCCGAGACGCGGCCGATCCCGGCGATGACGCCGGCGGCCGGCGCTTCGCCGTCATACATGCCGTGCGCCGCCAGTTGCCCGACCTCCAGGAAGGGCGAACCGGGGTCCAGCAGCCGCTCGACCCGGTCGCGGGGCAACAGCTTGCCGCGGGCGACGTGACGCTCGCGCGACTTGTCGGACCCGCCGCGCGCGGCCTTGGCCACATGGTCGCGCAGTTCGGCGACCAGAGCGCTGTTGTGCGCGTGCAGGGACTTGTATTTGGGGCTTTGCGGATCGACCGCTGACGTCAGCTTCGGCATGAGGCTGGTTTAGGCGGGGTCGCGAGGCGTCACAAGCGCCTGCCGTCATCCTTGCCTCCCCGCTCCTTTTCCCCTATAGGCCCCGCCTTTCCAGGGCTTCGGTCCTGTCGCGGAACACCAAAGGGTTGGACGTTCGGTCCGGCCGCCGCGCCAGGAGCCATCGTGGGGATCGACTTACCCGGTCGTTTCCACGCCGACGCCCACAAGGGAGAATACCGCATGGCTCTTTACGAGCACACGGTCATGTCGCGCCAGGATATCTCGGCGCAACAGGCCGAAGCGCTGAACGACACCATCAAGGGCTTGATCGAACAAGGCGGCGGTTCCGTCGCCAAGATCGAGTACTGGGGTCTGCGCAACCTGACGTACCGCGTGAAAAAGAACCGCAAGGCTCACTATTCGCTGCTCGCAGTCGATTGCCCGCCAGCCGCCATGGCCGAGGTCGAGCGTCAGCTGTCGATCAACGAAGACGTGCTGCGTTGGCTGACCGTCCGCGTCGAGGAACTCGACCTGGAACTGTCGCCGCTGCTGGCCCGTCGCGAGCGTGAACGCGAGCGTGAGCGCGAGCGCACCCCGCGCGAAGACGCCGCCGCCGACGCCGAATAAGGAACCCGGAACATGACCGATACCCCCATCAGCTCGGGCGCCCCGACCCCGGGCGCACCGGCGGGCTCCGGCGCCGCCGGCCGCCGCCCCTTCTATCGTCGCCGCAAGGTCTGCCCGTTCTCGGGAGCCAATGCGCCGAAGATCGACTACAAGGACGTGAAGCTGCTTCAGCGTTACGTCTCCGAACGCGGCAAGATCGTGCCCTCGCGCATCACCGCCGTCTCCCAGAAGAAGCAACGCGAACTGGCCAAGGCCATCAAGCGCGCTCGCTATCTGGCCCTCCTGCCTTACGTGGTGAAGTGAGATGAAGGTCGTTCTGCTTGAACGCGTCGAGAATCTCGGCGCCATCGGCGACGTCGTGTCCGTCAAGGACGGCTTCGCCCGTAACTTCCTTCTGCCGCGCGACAAGGCCCGCCGGGCCACCGCCGCCAACCTGAAGGCGTTCGAACTCGACCGCGCCGCCATCGAGCAGCGCAACGAGAAGAACAAGGCCGATGCACAGAAGGTCGCCGACAAGATCGACGGCCAGACCTACGTCATGATCCGTCAGGCCGGTGAAACCGGTCACCTGTACGGTTCGGTCGCCGGTCGCGACGTCGCCGAGGCCATCCAGGCCGAAGGCGGCAAGGTCGAGCGCTCGCAGGTCGTCCTGAACACGGCGATCAAGAGCCTGGGCGTCCACGAAGTGCCGGTTCGCCTGCACGCCGAGGTCCGCGCCACGGTCAAGATCAACATCGCCCGCTCGATGGACGAGGCCGAGCGCCAAGCCAAGGGCGAGGACGTGATCCGCAGCCAGTTCGACGATGAGCGCCAGGCCGCCGAGCAATCGGCCCAGGAACTGATCGAAGGTGGCGCCGGTCAACAAGAAGGCTTCGGCGACGAAGCCTGATCCGACCGGATCCCAAACGACATCAAGGGCGCGTCTCGCAAGGGACGCGCCCTTTTTGCTGCGCGGCAGACGGTCGCCAACCGCACGGCCGATCGCCACCTTGATCTATGACAAGATTACAACAAACCCAGATCATTGATCTCCCAGACGGACATCTAGACATTAAGCTTGCTTGACGTCGTCACATTGCGGTCACAGCCTGCAATCGCGGCTCGCGTTTCGATTATACGCGCAAGATTATTGCGCCTCTCGAGAAGCTGGCTCAGGGCGACGGCATGGCGGCCTGCCGAGCGCCGACACAGAGGGCTGTCGTGCATCGTCGGGGACTATCAATGAAAATCGGATACGGTCGTCAGGCCCTGTTGGCCTTTGCCTCCACCAGCGCTCTCTTCATCGCCTCAGCGGCATTCGCTCAGACCACCCCTCCGTCAAGTGAAGCCACCGATGTCGATGAGATCGTCGTCACCGGCACGCGCACCGTCGGGCGCAGCCGGCTCGACAGCGTCGCGCCCGTCGATGTCATCACCGGCGAAACTCTGGCGAAACAGGGCACCGGCACAGAATTGGCCGCGGCCCTCGCCGCCACCGCGCCGTCCATCAACTTCCCTCGTCCCGCCATTTCCGACGGCTCGGATCATGTTCGTCCGGCAACCCTGCGCGGTCTGGCTCCTGACCAGACCCTTGTCCTGATCAACGGTCAGCGCGGCCATGTCGGCGCCCTGGTCAACGTCAACGGCGCGCTTGGCCGTGGCTCCACAGCCTTCGACCTGAATACGATTCCGTCGATCAGCCTTGGCTCGGTCGAAGTCCTGCGTGACGGTGCTTCGGCGCAATATGGCGCCGACGCCATCGCCGGCGTCATCAATCTGCGTCTGCGCCAGGCGTCGAGCGGCGGCGGCATCACCGCCAACTACGGCATCTACGACACCGACTTTACGACCGCGCGCGGCGAGCACAGCCGCCGCGACGGCGAACAGACCTCGCTCGCCGGCTGGATCGGCCTGCCCCTGTTTGGCGACGGCTTCCTGACCCTTTCGGGCGAAGTCCAGAAACGCCAGCCCACCAATCGCTCCGACTACGCCGCGACCACCGCCGTCAACGGAGGCAGTGCGACCACCGTCATCGGTCGCTTCGGCGATCCCTATACCGAAGCCTACACCGGCTATTTCAACGCCGGCAAACCTCTTGGCGGCGAATGGGAAGCCTACGCCTTCGGCGGCTATCAAAAGCGCAAGTCCGAGGCTGCGGCGACGGCCCGCGCTTTCAACAACTCCAACAACGTCACCGCCATCTATCCCAATGGCTTCCTGCCGATCATCGCCGCCGACATCGACGACTATAATATCTACGGCGGCCTGAAAGGCCCTGCAGCCGGCTTCGACTGGGACATCTCGGTCGGGTACGGGCGTAATGAGCTGGACTATCGCGTCCTGAACTCCCTGAACGCCTCCTATGGCGCCGCCTCCCAGACCCAATTCGACGCTGGCGGCCTCAGCTACGGTCAACTGACCATCGGTGTCGATGCGGTCAAACAGATCGAAGCGAACCTGTATGAACCGCTCAACGTCGCCTTCGGCGTTGAATACCGACGTGAGGACTTCAACGTCACCGCAGGCGAGCCGACATCCTACAACAAGGGCCCCGTCACGGCCGGCGGCGCCGGATCGCAGGGCTTCCCTGGCTTTGCGCCATCCAATGCGGTCGATGTCGATCGCAACAACATCAGCGCCTACATCGACCTGGAGGGCAAATTCTCCGAGCAGTTCAGTGTCGGTCTGGCCGGGCGCTACGAGGACTATTCCGATTTCGGCGATCAGTTCACGGGCAAGATTTCGGGACGCTACGACTTCACCGAGGCCTTCGCCCTGCGTGGCGCCATATCGACTGGCTTCAAATCGCCAGCCCTTCAGCAACAGTACTTCAGCTACATCGCCACCAACCTTGTCGCCACAGCGGGCGGCGTGGTGCTTCAACAGAACGGCTCGTATCGGGTCGATGATCCCATCGCGATCGCCCTGGGTTCAAAGCCGCTCGAGCCCGAGACCTCGACCAACTACTCGCTTGGCGCGGTCTTCCGACATGAGGGCTTTGAGCTGACGGTGGACACCTACCGCATCGATGTCGCTGACCGGATCATCTATTCCGAGACGCTCGGCGTGTCGCGGCCCAGCCAGACGGCGCAATCCACGGCTGCCATTCAGGCTCTGCTCGCTCCGTTCGGCGTCACCGGCGCGCGGTTCTTCCTGAACGGTGTGGACACCTCGACCAGCGGCGTTGATGTCGTGGCGCGCTATCGGACGCAGCAGGATTTCGGGCGGTTCGATTTCACACTGGCGGGCAACTTCAACTCCACCGAAGTGACCAAGACGCCAGCGGTTCCCAGCAACCTCGCCATTGCCCCGTCCGACGCCTTCCTCTTCGACCGCTCTTCCAAACTGTCGTTTGAGCAAGGCACGCCGGAACAGAAGATCGTCGCCAGCGTGGACTGGTCGCTGGGCGACTTCGGTGCGACCTTGAAGGGCACCAGCTACGACAGCGTTCTGGTCGCCAACAACAACGCCACCCTGGACTACGAAACGGGCGACGCGCTGCTCGTGGACCTGGAGGGCCGCTACACTCTGCCGTTTGGCGTGTCGCTCGCTGTCGGCGTGAACAACCTGACCGACGAATATCCAACCGCCACGCCGATCAACATCAACGGCGCGACGGGTTCGGTGGGTTACCCGAGCTATTCGCCTTATGGCTTCAACGGCCGCTTCTTCTACAGCCGGCTGAGCTACAGCTTCTAAGCCAACTGATATCCCACTCGAATGGGGCGTTCTTCGGAGCGCCCCATTTTGCGTGGCGATAGATTTCCTACTGACTGCTGCAACAAAACATGGCCGCCTGCGTCGATTGACCCGCCGCACCTTCGCCCTGATATGGCCATGACCGCCGGGACCTCCCCGACCTTGCGGTTGGAGATGCCATGAAGATCACCCCCCGTTTTACGGCGACGCCGCCCGCCATCGCGCGATGTTGCGGCTGAGACCGCAAGACACCTGAACTTCGGATCGACTTCAAAGCCCGTCGCGGTCAGCGGCGGCGATGCGCGCTCGCGCCAAAAACAGACTTTAGGAAATCTCTCAATGCGCTCTCTTTCTCAACGGGCCGCCGCACCGGCCCTGCTCGCCACCGTCTCGACCTTCGCCCTGCTGACCGCCGCCCCGGCCTTTGCTCAAAGCGCCGAGCCCGTCGCCGGTGAAGCGGCGCAGGTCGACGACATCGTCGTGACCGGCACGCGGGTCCAGAACCGGTCGCGCCTCGACACCCTGGCGCCCGTCGATGTCGTGACGTCCGAGGCGTTGCAGACGCGTGGCACGACCGAGTTCGCCACGGCCCTGGCCCAGGCCGTGCCGTCGCTGAGCTTCCAGCGGCCGTCCGCCAACGATGGCTCGGACTCGATCCGCCCGATCACTCTGCGCGGCCTGTCGCCGGACCAGACGCTGGTTCTGGTCAACGGCACGCGTCGCCATGCGTCGGCCCTGGTCAACGTCAACGGCGTGGTGGGGCGCGGGTCGGCCGCCGTCGACTTGAACACCATTCCGACCGGCGCTCTGGACCGGGTGGAGGTGCTGCGCGACGGCGCCTCGGCCCAGTATGGCTCGGACGCTATCGCCGGTGTGGTGAACCTGCGCCTGAAGGAGGCCTCCAGCGGCGGCGGCGCCAGCGTGACCTACGGCCAGTATTTCACCACGGTGAAGACCGCGCGCGGCGAACGCGACGAGACCGACGGCGGCACAGTTACGGCCTCGGCCTGGCAAGGGTTCTCACTGGGCGACGACGGCTTTCTGACCCTGTCGGCGGAGTATCTGAACCGCGAGTCGACCAATCGCTCGGACTATGACCCCCGTGCGGCGGCGAACGGCGCGATCACCGCCCGGTTCGGCGATCCGGATGTGGAGCAGTGGACCGTGTTCGCCAACGCCGGCAAGGGCCTGGGCAACGGCTGGGAGGCCTATGGCTGGGCCGGCTATCAGGACCGCGACAGCGAAGGCGCCGCCTTCCCTCGCCTTTCCGACAACGTCAACAATGTCGCCTCGATCTACCCGAACGGCTTCCTGCCGAAGGTCGCCATCAATTCGAAGGACGCCTCGCTGGCCGGCGGCCTGCGCGGCGAACTGGCGGGCTGGAACACGGACATCAGCCTGACCTATGGCCGCAATGCTCTGGACTTCCGCACCGAGGATTCGCTGAACTCCACCTACGGCGCGACTTCGCCGACCAGCTTCGAGTCCGGCAGCCTGATCTATGACCAGTTGGTTCTGGGCGCCGACTTCAGCCGTGAGTTCGAGGTCGGTCTGTCCGGCGGCCCACTGAACTTCGCCTGGGGGCTGGAGCAGCGCTGGGAAAACTACAAGATCGAGGCCGGCCAGCCTGAAAGCTACAACCGCGGGCCGTTGGGCGCCAACACCGCCCTGACCGGCGGCGCCCAGGGCTTCGTCGGCTTCCAGCCCTCGAACGCCGTGGATGTCGACCGCGACAACTTCGCCGCATACGCCGACGTTGAAATTCCCCTGACCGACAAGCTGCGCGTCGAGGGCGCCGTGCGGTTCGAGGACTATTCCGATTTCGGCGACACCCAGACGGGCAAGCTGTCGGCCCGCTATGACTTCACCCCCAGCTTCGCCCTGCGCGGTTCGGTCTCGACCGCCTTCCGCGCGCCGTCGTTGCAGCAGTCGTATTTCACCTCCACCGCCTCGGTGATCCAGAACGGCGCCGTCGTCGAAACCGGCACATTCCCGGCCACCAGCGCGGTCGCGACGGCTCTTGGCGCGCGTCCGCTGAAGGCTGAGACCTCGACCAACTACTCGGTGGGCGCCGTGGTGCGTCTGGGCCGGTTCGACCTGACGGTCGACGCCTACAAGATCGACATCGACGATCAGATCGTTCTGTCCGAACTGATCCGTTCTCCGATCCTCGACCCTCTCCGCGTGCAGGCGGCTCGTTTCTTCCTCAACGGCGTTTCGACCTCCACCAAAGGCTTAGACATTGTCGGCCGCTACCGACTGCCTACTGACCATGCAGGCAACTTTGACTTCACGGTCGCCGCAAACTTCAATGATGTGTCTCTGAACACAGCGCTCGCGCCGACCCTGTTCGCCCGCCAACGCATCCTGACCATCGAAGACGGCACGCCCGACACCAAGGTTTCGGCGTCGGCGGACTGGAGCCGGGACAAGTGGGGCGCCACGATTCGCGCCACCTACTATGGCGACGTGCTGCAACCCGGATCGACGGCGGCGAACGACTATAGCACCGGGGCCAAGACGGTCGTGGATCTGGAAGGCCGGTTCCAGCTTACGGAACGTGTCGGCGTGGCGATCGGCGTGGACAATGTTTTCGACGAATATCCGGACTTCGTGCCGGCGTCGCTGAACTCCAACGGCGTTCTGGGTTTCCCCTACTATTCGCCCTTCGGTTTCAACGGTCGCTACGGCTATGCGCGCCTCAGCCTGAAATGGTGAGGTCGGGCTGATCGCCAACGAGGCAGGGGCGCTCTTCGGAGCGCCCTTTTGCTTGTTTGCATTACGAAACCTTCAGCTTGGCCGTTCTGCGCGCCCCAGTTGCGACACATATCGCCGTTCAATCTAGGCGCAGCCAAAGGGGGCTTTGGAGGGGACCAGATGAAGACCAGATCGATCGCAGCCGGCGTCCTGGCGCTGTCGCTTTTCGCCGGCGCCGCCAGCGCCATGACGGTTCAGGAATTCCTGACCACCGCTAACGCGATCCCTCAGAACCCGACCGCGCTGTTGCGCTCGGACACCCGCCGCCTAATGGCCGAGTTCCGAACCGCCGTTCACACCGTCCGCGCCGAACAGACCCAGGCCAAGGCGGCCGGCCGTCAGCCCGCGACCTGCATGCCGGACAAGGTCGGCTTTTCGCCCAACGCCATCCTGGGCCATTTCAACGCCGTCCCGCAAAGCCGTCGCAACATCAGCGTCACCCAGGCCGTCCGCGAATGGATGGCGCACGACTATCCCTGCGCCTGACCCGCGCCGATTGAGGAATTCCGGTTCGTCCCCAAGGCGGCGCGATCTGTCCACGGTCCAGGCGGCGTCCGCGTCTGACGCAGGGGCGTGAGAGGGCTAAAGCGTTAATCGATGAACGCCTTCGCCCCCATGCCCTTCTCGTCGTCTCCGCTGGACTCCGGCGGCGTCACTTCGATGCCGCACAATCTGGAGGCCGAGCAGGCGTTGCTGGGCTCGCTGATGTTCGACAACGCCGTGTTCGAGCGGTTGAACGACCGGCTGCGCGGCTCGCACTTCTACGAACCCTTCCACCAGCGGCTGTTCGACGCGATTGAGGACCATATCCGCCAGGGGCTGCTGGCCGAGCCCACCATTCTGATGGAGCGGTTCAAGCAGGATCCGGCGTTCCAGGAGTTCGGCGGCCTGCGCTACCTCGCCGACCTGGTGGACCGCGCCCCCCCGGCCGCCAACGCCCCCGACTACGCCCGCGTCGTCTATGACCTGGCCCTGCGCCGCGACCTGATCCGCATCGGCGGCGACATGATCAAGGAGGCGCCCAATCCGGAGACGCCCGCTGACGAGCAGATCGAACAGGCCGAACAGACCCTGTATTCGCTGGCCGAGACCGGCAAGCCCTCATCCGGTTTCGTCAGCTTCTCCAACGCCTTGTCCGGCGCCGTTCAGATGGCGGCCGAAGCGTATCAGCGCGAAGGCAAGCTGGCCGGTCTGGCCACCGGCCTGAACGATCTGGACCGCAAGCTGGGCGGCCTGCACCCGTCCGACCTGTTGATCCTCGCGGGCCGTCCATCGATGGGCAAGACGGCGCTGGCGACCAACATGGCCTTCAACGTGGCCCGCGCCTATCAGTGGGAGCCGACGCCGGAGGGCCGCAAGACGGTCAACGGCGGCGTTGTCGCTTTCTATTCGCTGGAAATGAGCGCCGAACAGCTGGCGATGCGTATTCTGGCCGATGCGTCCGGCGTTTCGTCGGACAAGCTGCGCAAGGGCGAGATCGACGCCACCGACTTCGGCAAGCTGCGCGACGCGGCGGTCGAGATCGGCGAAAGCCCCCTCTACATCGACGCCACCGGCGGCCTGTCCATCTCCAAGCTGGCGGCCCGCGCGCGCCGCCTGAAGCGCATGGAACATGGGCTGGACCTGATCATCGTCGACTATCTGCAACTGGTCACGACCGGCAACAGCGGCGGCCAGAAGAACCGCGTGCAGGAGGTGTCCGAAATCACCGGCGGGCTGAAGGCCCTGGCCAAGGAACTGTCGGTGCCGATCATCGCCCTGTCGCAGCTGTCGCGTCAGGTCGAGCAGCGCGACGACAAACGCCCGCAACTGTCGGACCTTCGTGAATCCGGCTCGATCGAGCAGGACGCCGACTGCGTGATGTTCGTCTATCGCGAAAGCTACTACCTGGGCCGGGCCGAGCCTCGTGAGGGGACCGAGGAACACCTGCAATGGCAGCAGGACATGGACCGCCTGCAAGGCCAGGCCGAGGTCGTCATCGGCAAGCAGCGCCACGGCCCCATCGGCATCGTCAAACTGGCCTTCGACGCCGACACCGTCCGCTTCGGCAACCTGGCGCACGGCTATGAGGAAGTCAGCTACGAGTAGCCTCTTCCATCGGCGCGGTGTTGGCGCATAAGGACGCCATGACCGCATCGACCCCCGCCGTCCTCTCCGTCGATCTGAACGCCCTGGCGCGCAACTATCACACGCTGGAGGCCGTCAGCGGCCAGCCGGTGCATCCGGTGGTCAAGGCGGACGGCTATGGACTGGGCGCGCAGGCCGTGGCGACGCGGCTGATGGCCGAGGGGGCGCGGATCTTCTTCGTGGCGCGGGCGGCGGAGGGCGTGCGACTGCGCGCGGCCTTGGGCGCCGACGGCCCGGTGATCTATGTGCTCGACGGCTGTCACGGCGACGATGCGGCGATGCTGAAGGCGTCGGATCTGCGTCCCGTGCTGAACCATCCCGCGCAGATCCAGGCCTGGAGGGCGGCGCGCGGCGGGACCTGCGGCCTGCAGATCGACACCGGCATGAACCGGTTGGGGATTCGGCCCGAGGACGCGCCCGAGGCGTTCGACGGCCTGGCTCTGGTCCTGACCCACCTCGCCTGCGCCGACGAACCGGCCAATCCGATGAACCGGCGCCAGCGTGACGCCTTTGCGGGCGTGCTGGACCGCTATCCGGGCGTGGTCCGGTCGTTCGCCAATTCCAGCGGCTGTTTCCTGGGCCCGGACTTCGCCTTCGACACCGTTCGGCCGGGCATCTGTCTTTACGGCGGCGGACCGGAGGGGCGGCCCGATCCCCGGATCGCACCCGTGGCGACCCTGACGGCCGAGGTGCTCCAGGTTCGCGACGTGCCCGCCGGCGAGAGCGTCGGCTATTCGCGCGGCTATATCGCCGAACGCCCTATCAAGGTTGCGACCGTGGCCGCCGGCTATGCGGATGGATTGCTGCGATCCTATTCGCCCAAGGGCGCGGTCTGGATCGCCAACGAGACCTGCCCGCTGCTGGGTCGGGTCTCGATGGATGTCTGCGCGGTGGACATCTCCGGCCTGGATGTCGCGGTCGGCGATCCGGTTGAACTGTTCGGCCCGAACCGCCTGTTGGACGACGCCGCGGCCGCGGCGGGGACCATCAGCTATGAGCTGCTGACATCGATCACCCCCCGCGTGCCGCGCGTCTATTCTCAGTAGCCGGCGCCCATTCCGGCGAGACCGGCCATGCCGACCGACGCGGCGACGAAGCTCATCGAAATGGCTCCAACGATCGCCGAGATGATGAAATACATCACGACGCCGGCGATCACCGTCACGATGAAATAGCCGACCTTCTTGTCTTCCGGCACCTTCATCAGGATCGGCAGGCCGACGAACAGCAGATAGAAGCTGTAGAGGCCCAGGATGGCCAGGATGCCCAGCATCGGGATCAAGCCGAAGACCCCCGCCAGCCAGGCGGCGGTCCAGGAATAGACGGCCAACTTCATGGCCTGAACCTTGTTGGCCGTGCCGCCGAAGTTCGGCGCCAGTGCATTGATGATCAGTCCCAGCAAAAAGACACCCAGCAAGGACATGCCGTAGCTGACGAGCGCCACGACGATCGCGCCCACGATCGACAGCTTCACGCCCATGATCGGCATCAACTGACCGCCGAGCAGCGAACAGACCGGGCCGATCGCCGCCAGGATCATCGCATAGCGGGTGAACAGGCTTTTGGTCGTGGCGAACTCGCCGTCGATCTTCAGCCATTCGGACTTGGGTTGCAGCAGTATGCCCTTGACCCGCGCGACCAGGGCCGGATCGACAGCGGGTTGGGAGTGGGTCGTCGGATCGGTCATGACAGGCCTCGGCGAGAGAAGAAGGGCGGATGTTGACGTTGCGTCGCTTCAAGAAGCAAGGGCGTGCGACACATTCTCAATCCTTCAGTATGGCAAAGGTTGCGCCTGCGACCGAAACTGTCGTGAGCCGACGCCATGTCCGACGCGACCGTTCGATCTGCTAAGGAAGCCCATGGCTCGCGATTCCGCCCTTTATGTCTGTCAGTCCTGCGGCACGGTCCACGGCAAATGGTCGGGACAATGCAGTTCCTGCGGCCAGTGGAATACCCTGAGCGAGGAAAGCCGCTCGGCCCCGCCCGGTGCGATCAAACCATCGGCGGCGGCTTCGGCCCGGACGCGTGGCATCCAGTTCGAGACGCTTCAATCCGACACGCCCGAGCCGCCGCGCATCACGACGGGCGTGGCCGAGTTCGACCGCGTCTGCGGCGGCGGGGTCGTGCCCGGCTCGGCAATCCTGCTCAGCGGCGATCCGGGCGTCGGCAAGTCCACCCTGTTGCTGGAGGTCGCGGCCAAGGCGGCGCTGCGTGGATCGCGCGTGGCCTATATCTCGGGCGAGGAGGCGGTCGAGCAGATCCGCGCGCGCGCCAAGCGGATGGGCCTGGCCGACGCGCCGGTCAATCTGGCGGCGGCGACAGCGCTGCGTGAAATCCTGGGCACGCTGAAGCGCGAACAGTTCGACATCGTGATCGTCGATTCGATCCAGACCCTGTGGTCCGACGTGCACGAGAGCGGCCCCGGCTCGATCACCCAGGTCCGGGCCTGCGCCGGCGAGATGGTGCGACTGGCCAAGTCTCAGGGCGTGGCGGTGGTCCTTGTCGGCCACGTCACCAAGGACGGACAAGTCGCCGGCCCCCGCGTCGTCGAACACCTGGTCGACGCGGTCATGACCTTCGAAGGCGAGCGCGGCTATCCGTTCCGCATCCTGCGCGCCGGCAAGAACCGCTTCGGCGCCACCGACGAGATTGGCGTGTTCGAAATGGGCGACGCCGGTCTGCGCGAGGTCGCCAACCCGTCCGCCCTTTTCCTGGGCGAGGGCAAGGAGCGCGCGCCGGGCGCCGCCGTCTTCGCCGGGATCGAGGGCTCGCGCCCCGTCCTGGTCGAGATGCAGGCCCTGGTGTCCAAGTCCGCCTATGGCACCCCGCGCCGCGCCGTGATCGGATGGGAGACAGGACGTCTGGCCATGGTGTTGGCCGTGCTGGAGGCCCGCTGCGGCTTCGGCTTCGGCGATCAGGATGTTTATCTGAATGTCGCCGGGGGCTTACGCATCAATGAACCGGCGGCCGACCTCGCGGCGGCGGCGGCGCTGATCAGCTCGGCGACCGGCGTGTCCCTGCCCCAGGGCTGCGTCGTCTTCGGCGAAATCGGCCTGTCGGGCGAGGTCCGCAGCGTCGGCCGCGCCGAGGCCCGCCTGCGTGAAGCGCAGAAACTGGGTTTCGATCAGGTTCTGAGCCCGACTTTGACCGCCAAGACCAAGGGGGTGAAGGTGACATCCGTCACGCGCCTGACGGATGTGGTCGAACGAATCTCGCAGAACCGCTATTAGACCCTCGTAGCAACCGCAGGATCCCGCACGCGTGACCGGATACGACGTCTTCGCCATCGTGGTGATCCTGTTTTCCGTCGCCGCCGGCTGGGTGCGCGGCGGGGTGCGTGAGGTCATCACCCTGCTCAGCGCGACCCTGGCGGCTTTGGTAGCCCTGATCGCCCTGCCCTGGACCGCCGGTGTCACGCGCGCCTTCGTCGATCCCGAGTGGGCCGGGTCGATCCTGGCCGCCGTCCTGACCTTCTTCGTCGTCTATTTCGGCCTGCGCCTGGTCGGTTCGATGATGTCCAAGAGCGCCAAGGACCATCCGCACCTCGGCGTCATCGACCGCATCTTCGGCCTGTTCATCGGCGGCGTCCGCGCGCTGGTCCTGATCGGCGCGGTGCATCTTGTCATCGTCGCGGCCCTGCCGGGCGAGCGCACGCCGGTCTGGCTGGGCAATGCGGCCCTCTATCCGATCAGCGCCATGGGCGCGCGCATGATCCAGATCGTCCTGCCCAGCATCGGGCGCGGCGCCGACGCCATCACGCCGGTCGTGGATTCGTCCGTACGCCGGGGCTTTTCGGACGACGAAGCCTTGCCCCCGACGCAATCAGAGCCTAACTCGCGCCGCGAAGCCGCCCCTTAAGTTTCCCCGGTCATCGGAGCCCCACGATGCGCCACCATATCGCCGATCCCGTCGTTCACCGCGAGCACTGGCGCGAGCCGGAGGATGACCAGCTCCGTCTGGAATGCGGCGTCTGCGGCGTCTGGGGCGCGGACGAAGACGAAGGCTCTTCCGTCGTCGCCCTGGGTCTTCACGCCCTTCAGCATCGCGGCCAGGAAGCCTGTGGCATCGCCAGCGTCAAGGACGAGCGCTTCTACACCGAACGGCACCAGGGCCTGGTGGGCGAGGCCTTCGGCGGCGCCGACCTCATGACGCGGATGCCCGGCCGCGCCGCCGTAGGCCACACCCGCTACTCCACCGCCGGCGGCAGCTTCCTGCGCAACATCCAGCCGATGTTCGCCGATCTCGACCAGGGCGGCATCGCCATCGCCCACAACGGCAACCTGACCAACTTCAAATTCCTGCACGCCCAGCTGGTCAGCGAGGGCGCCATCTTCCAGTCGACCTCGGATTCCGAAGTCATCCTCCACCTGATCGCACGCAGCCGCAAAGCCAAGATCGTCGATCGCTTCACTGACGCCTTGGCCCGGATCGAGGGCGGTTACGCCCTGGTGGCCCAGACCCGCACCAAGATGATCGGCGCCCGCGACCCGCTGGGCATTCGCCCGTTGGTGCTGGGCCAGCTGGGCGACGGCTGGGTTTTGGCCTCCGAGACCTGCGCCCTGGACATGATGGGCGCCACCTTCGTGCGTGACGTCGAACATGGCGAGATCGTCGTCATCGACGACAGCGGCCTGCGCTCGCTCAAGCCCTTCCCCGCCCGCGCGGCGCGTCCGTGTCTGTTCGAATACGTCTATTTCTCGCGCCCGGACTCGGTTGTGAACGGCCGCTCCGTCTATGAGGTCCGCAAGGAAATGGGTCGCGGCCTCGCCCGCGAACTGGGCGTCGAGGCCGACATCGTCGTGCCGGTGCCCGATTCCGGCGTTCCGGCCGCCCTCGGCTACGCCCAGGAAAGCGGCATCCCCTACGAAATGGGCATCATCCGCAGCCACTATCTGGGTCGCACCTTCATCCAGCCCAGCCAGGGCGCCCGTCAAAAGGGCGTGCGCATGAAGCACAGCCCCAACAAGTCGGCCTTGGCCGGCAAGCGCGTTGTGCTGATCGACGATTCCATCGTGCGCGGCACCACTTCGTTGAAACTGGTCCGCGCCGTGCGCGCGGCCGGCGCCACCGAGGTCCACCTGCGCTCGGCCAGCCCGCAAATCCTGTTCCCCGACTTCTATGGCATCGACATGCCCGAGCGCGCCCAGCTGCTGGCCGCCAACAAGACGCTGGAAGAGATGCGCGACATGCTGGAGGTCGATTCGCTCGGCTTCCTGTCCATCGACGGCCTGTATCGCGCGATGGGCGAGACCGGCCGCAACGCCGCCGCCCCGCAGTTCACCGACCACTATTTCACCGGCGACTATCCCACCCGACTCTTGGATCGCGAGATCGAGGAAGGCGGCCGCGAGTTCGGCGCCAAACAGCTGTCCTTGCTGGTCAGCGCCTGACGGCCGTCACTCGCGGTTCTGCGCCGTGTGGAACAGCCGTATGATCTGGACCTGTCCACCATCGGCATAGTCCGCCAAGGTATAGACGATCAGATACGGCGCGCCGGCCACAAGCTTTTCGTAGGTGTCCGGCTGTTTGCCCGGCCGACCGATCGGTCGTCGCGCCAGCTTTTCCGTCGTCTCGATAATGCGGGCTTCGATCTTCTGCGCGGCGGGCAGATTGCGCTGGGCCAGATAGTCGATGGCGTGGGTCAGTTCCAGCAGCGCACGCCGTGACCAGACGACGGAGCGCATCAGGACTCGTATTTGGCGATGGTCTCGCGGATCTGCCGCATGGCCTCTTCGTGCGGGACCACATTGCCTGTTCGGAAATCTTCGAGACCTTCCTCGACGGCCGTCATCATTTCCAGTTCTCGTTCGACGTAGCCAGCGATGGCGCGTTCAGCGAGAAAAGACTGGGTGCGCTGGGTTTTCTCGGCAAGCAGCCCCAGCCGCTCTTTCAGCGTTTCACTCATGCGGACAGTAACGGTCGTGCTGGCGGCCATGACAGAGTGCTCCTGTACACATCTGCTTACAGCTTAACACATTGACCCGCCGCATCGCCACTCCTACCACCCGAACATGACCGACGCCCTCCCCCTGCACGACCGTATCGCCCTCGTCGTCGGCGCCTCGCGCGGCATCGGTTATGAGAGCGCCCTGGCGCTGGCCAAGGCCGGCGCCCACGTCATTGCGACGGCGCGCACCCAAGGCGGTCTGGAAGAGCTGGACGACGCCATCTTCGCCGCCACTGGCCGCCATGCGACCCTGATTCCGTTCGATCTGGTGGATGGCGGGGCCATCGACCGGCTGGGCGGCGCCATCTTCGAACGGTTCAAGAAGCTGGACATCTGGGTCCACTGCGCCGCCACCATGGGCCCCTCGGGCCTGACGCCGGTGTCGCACGCCGACCCGCGCGAGTTCGCCAAGGTCGAAAAGACCAACTTTACCGCCGTCTACCGTCTGATCCGCTCGCTGGAGCCGCTGCTGCGCGCCTCGGACGCCGGCCGCGCCATCCACTTCACCACCAGCGTCGCCAGCGCGCCCAAGGCCTTTTGGGGCATGTACGCCGCGACCAAGGCGGGCGCCGAGGCGTTGGTGAAGGCTTGGGCCGACGAGATCGAGAGCACGCCCGTCCGCGTCAGCATCGTCGATCCCGGCCGCATGCGCACCGCCATGCGCGCCCAGGCCTATCCGGGCGAAGACCCGTCCGTCCTGCCCCACCCCTCCGAAATCGGCCCGCTAGTCGTCGAACTGTCGAACGCCGCCGCCACGCCGCCGTTGACCATCAAGTTCCGCGACTGGACCGCGGGCCCCTCAGTCGACGCCTTGATCTGAGGATTTCGTCCCTACCTGCTGACATTCGTCCCAGGCTTGTGGCGACAGAGGGCGAGCGCCGACAGGACAGGGTTCATGACCCTGTTCTCAACCTTCCTGATCATCCACGTCTCGACCGGACTGTGCGCCGTGTTGGTCGGCGTCATGCCCATCGTCACCCGCAAGGGCGGCCGCTCCCATCGCTTCTGGGGCCGGCTGTTCGCAGGCCTGATGACCGTCCTGCTGGTCTGCGCTTGGGCGATGACGGCGCTGCGGTTCAACACCTATTTCCTGGCCCTGTCGGCGACCGCGACCCTGAGCCTGTTTTCGGGCGTCAGGGTGTTGAGACGCAAACGGCCCAACCTAAACACAGCCGATCGGGCCCGTCCGTTGGATTGGGCCGCGACCCTGGGCGTGATCGGGATCGGCCTGTGGGTTCTCGTCCTTCTGGCCAAAGGCCGATCGGACGGTCCCGCCGCAGTCTCGGCCGCTTTGGCCGCCAGCGCCCTGACCATGGGAGCGTGGGACTTGCGGCGGTTCAGCGCGCCCAGATCCTGGCCCTTTTCACCTGAGCTCTGGACCTATGAGCATCTGACAAAGATGCTGGGCGCCTATTCTGCGGTCCTGAGCGCCTTTTCCGGCAACTTCCTGACCGCCCTGCCCGCCCCGTGGAGCCAGCTCTGGCCAACCGTCCTGTTCCAATGCCTGATCGTGGTGTGGATCGCGACCTTGCTGATCCGCAAACGCCGTTGCACCCCGTGCATCGGCTGATGCGCCTGTCCGTCACGGCGGTCGTCGGCCTGTTCACGGCCTATAGCTATGTTGCGACCGTGCTCGCCGTCGCCTGGTATCTCAGGCGGGGATCGGCGGACCTATCGGTTGGCGGCTCGCTCCTCTGGGCGGCTTTGTCCTACATGCCGTGGCTGGCCGTCGCGGGCCTGACATGGGCGGTGATCCGCCGAACTGGCGCAGGGTGGCGGGCGATAGGCTCGCTGGCCGCCGTCATGCTGCCGGCCGTCCCCCTGATCGCCGCCCTGAACGCCCGCACCGACATAAGCTTCCTCAACCATGCCGGCGAGGGCGGCGAATGGTCGGCGCGGACCATCGACCGGCTGCCGGTCGTCCTGCTTCTCTACACCGCCGTCGTCGCTGTCGGTCTGGCCGCCGCCTATTGGCGCAGAGCCCGCGATGCTCGCGACCGAATCGCCGTCCTGACCACCGCCCTGACCGAGGCTCGCACGCTGGAGCCGGAGCAGACCCAACGCCTGCTGGTCTCCACGGGCCGGGCGCGCACCTCGGTTGCCGTCGGCGACATCGAGTGGCTCGCCTCGGCCGGCAACTATCTGGTGGTCAACTGGGACGGCAAGGAGGGCCTGATCCGCGACACGCTACAGGCGCTGGAAGCACGGCTGGATCCGCGCCTGTTCACCCGCAGCCACCGTTCCAGCCTGATCAACCTGGCCCGCGTCAGACAGGTTCAACCCCTGGCCGACGGCGCCTGGCGACTGACGATGAACAGCGGCGCCGAACTGGTGGTCAGCCGCACCTACCGCGACGCCGTGCTGAAAAAACTGGGTCGCAAGCTGACGTGAGTATCATCGCTCGAGCGTCTGCAAACCCTGGACGATATCCGCCAACTCAGCCGGCCAGATCGTCTCTTTGGAATCGCGGATGTCGTCGAGGCTCCACCAGCGGTGTTCGGTCAGAACCCTCTGCTCCTCATCCGTCCAGCCCTTGGGCGACAGGACGAAGTCGTCGGTGCGCAGCAGGAAGAACCTCTGGTCCACATCCGCCATACGGCCGTCGGGCAGGCGGAAACTGACACGGACTTGGGCGACCTGCGGGCCGGGGTCTTCGACGACCAGGCCCGTCTCTTCGAACAGTTCGCGGCGCGCGGCGTCCTCGAAGGTCTCGCCAGTCTCGCACCCGCCGCCGGGCGTCGCCCAGAAGGCCGTGCCGGCAAGCGGTCCTTCGGAAAACACGAAGTGGAACAGCAGCACCCGCCCCTGCCCGTCCAGGATCAGCCAACGCGAGGTGGGCCGGGCGGGAAGCGCGCTCTCGGCCTCGCTCACGCCGTCACTTCTTGGCGCCGCCCTTTTGTCCCGTGCGAATCCGGCCCGAACGCGACACCTGGCGGGCGCCGCCGCGCGCGCCCTTCTGAACCGCCACCGACGAACCAGCCTTCTTCGAGGCGCTGGATTTCAGCCCGCCCAGAATCTTGGGCTGGGCCTTGCGGGTCTTCTTCTGCTCCAGCGCCTTGCCGGGCAGTTTGGACAGGGCCTCTTCTTTCTCGGCCTTCTTGACCCGGCGCGGCGCGGTCTTGGCGTCGCCCTTGTAGCGCTCCGGCCCGGACTTGGCGCCGCCCTCGGCATAGGGGTTCACACCGCTGGACTTGACGTTCAGGCGGATCGGCGTGCCCGGCAGGTCGAAACTCTCGCGGATCGAGTTGACCAGATAGCGTTTGTAATGCTCCGGCATCGACTCGGCGCGGTTGGCCATCAGCACGAAGGTCGGCGGGCGGGCCTTGGTCTGGGCGATGTATTTCGGCTTGATCCGCTTGCCGTCCACGGCGGGGGGCGGGTGACGCTGGGTCGCCATGGACAGCCAGGTGTTCAGGTCCTTGGTCTTCACCTTGACCGACCAGGTGTCATAGGCCTGAAGCACCGCCGGCATCAGCCGCTCGACGCCGCGTCCGCTGTGCGACGACAGGGCCACGAAGGGCGACCCCTTCAGCTGCGGCAGCTTATCCTCGGCCATGCCCTTCAGCTTGGCCATGCGGGACTGGGGCTCGTCCTCCAGGTCCCACTTCGACGCGACATAGACCAGGGCGCGGCCCTCGCGCTCGACCAGATCGGCCAGCTGCAGGTCCTGGGTGTCGAAGGCATCGTCCTTGTCCATCATCAGGATGACGACTTCGGCGAAGGTGATGGCCCGGATCGTGTCGGCGACCGACAACTTCTCCAGCTTCTCCTGCACCCGCGCCTTGCGACGCATGCCGGCCGTATCGACCAGACGGATGTTCTTGCCCTCGAACTGCCAGTCGACCGAGATGGAGTCGCGGGTGATGCCCGCTTCCGGCCCGGTCAGCAGCCGGTCGTCGCCGATCAGACGGTTGATCAGGGTCGACTTGCCGGCGTTGGGCCGGCCGATGACGGCGATGCGGATCGGCTTGTCCGGCTCGTCGATCTCCTCGACGAAGATGTCCTGCGAGGCCGCGACGATGGCGGCATACAGATCGGCCATCCCCTCGCCGTGCTCGGCCGAGATGGCGACGGGTTCACCGAAGCCTAGGGCGTGCGCTTCGCCGACGCCGCCGCCGCTCTCGCGGCTTTCGGATTTGTTGGCCAGCAGGATGATCGGCTTGTGCACTCGGCGCAGGCGCTCGGCGAAGATCCGGTCCAGCGACGTCACGCCCTCGCGGGCGTCCATCATGAACATGACCAGTTCGGCGTCGTCCAGCGCGGCCTCGGTCTGCTCGCGCATCCGGGCTTCCAGGCTGTCGTCGGTGACGTCCTCGTATCCCGCCGTGTCGATCAGCGTCAGGTCCATGTCGCCGATGTTGCCGTCGGCGTATCGCCGGTCGCGGGTCACGCCGGGGCGATCGTCGACGAGCGCCAGGCGCTTGCCGACGAGGCGGTTGAACAGTGTCGATTTGCCCACATTGGGGCGGCCGACGATGGCGACCTTCAGAGCCATGTCGGCCTTCTAGCTTAGTTCGGGCTGAAAATCAGCGGATGCAGATCAGTTGACCGTTGTCGGTCAGCACGTACAGGGCGCCGTTATAGGCTGCGGGCGCGATATAGGCGGGCGCGCCCAGCTTCAGCGTCGTTTGCGCGGCGCCGGTCTTCGGATCGAAGGCGACGGCCTCGCCGAACGAGTTGACCATCACCAGACGGTTGGAGGCCAGCAGCGGTCCCGACCATTGCGGGCGGATGGTGCGACGGCCGAAGGTCAGGAAGCCGCCCTCGCGGCGCTCGCGGCCCTCGTTCAGTTCGCGCGTCCAGTAGATCTGGCCCGTGTCACGGTTGGCCGTGATCAGTTGACCCGACTTGGACACCACGAAGACGGCGTCGCCGACCGGCAGGGGCGCGTTCACGCCCGTCACCGGCAGTTGCCACTTGGGCTGGCCCGAACGCAGATCCAGCGCCGACATCACGCCCGAGTGGCTGACGCCATAGACCATGCCGCGGCTGATGACCGGACGGCCCGCCACGTCGCGAACCTCAGACAGGGCGCTGGTGCGGCTGGTGCGCGACAGGGTCTCTTCCCACACCGCCTGGCCGTTCAGGGCGCTCAGCGCGACCAGCTGGCCGGAGGCGAACGGGGCGACGACGGTCGTGCCGCTGACGGCGGGGCTGGAGGCGCGCATGACGCGCGCCGGCTCGGCGATGCCGCGATAGGTCCAGTCCTGGGCGCCGGTGTTGGCGTCAAAGGCGAACAGCTGGCTGTCGACGTCCACGACGAAGACCCGGTTGCCCGAGACGGTCGGGGCGCCGTGGATCGGGGCGTCCACCTGCTGGGTCCAGACCACCGCGCCGGTGTTGGCGTCCAGCGCCGTCATCGAGCGATAGCCGGACGAGACGAAGACCTTGCCGCCGCCCACGGCGACGCCGCCGCCGAAGCCGCCGTTGCGGTCACGATCGGCGTTCTTGACGTTGGCCTTCCACAGGATCGCGCCGGTGTCGGCCGAAACCGCCGAAACGGTCGATTCGCCGTCCAGCACGAAGATCTTGCCGTCGGCGGCCACGATCGGGGCCATGACGTTGCCGACGTGGGCCGATCCCGAGCCGACGCCCCGCTTCCAGGCGATCTGGAAGTTCGGCGCCGCAATGACGTGCTCGACCAGGTTCTCGGACGTGCCGCCCGGCTGCGTCCAGGCCGTCACGGCCTGCGGACCCGGCAGGAAGAAGTCGCGGCCCGACAGGGCGGCCGACGGCGACAGGGTCTGTTCGAACTCCAGCACAGAGATGCGCTGGCCGGCCGAGGCGGTCGCGCCGGCGTCTTCCTTGCCGCCGCCCAGACCGAACGGCAGGTTGCGGCGCACGGTGCCGCAGGACGCCATCGTTGCGGCGACGCCGCAGATCAGCGCGACTTTCAGAACTCGGTTCATCGGGGGCGTCCTGTAAGGGGTCGTCACTATTGGGCGGCCGGCGCGGCGGCGGGAGCCGCCTGAGCGGGTGCGGCCTGAGCCGGGGCAGCTTGGGCCGGAGCAGCCTGGGCGGCCGAGGGCGTCATCGCGTTCGCAGCGCCGGCGGCTGGAGGCGTCGCCTTGGCCGCGGCGTCGATGATGGGCTTGATGGCGGCTGCGGTGCCGGCGTCGATGGATTCTACGGCGATCTGGGCGCGCTGACGAATCGAGTCTGGCACGTCCTGACCCAGTTGCAGCAGCACGAAGGCCTCGCGCGCTTCCTTGGTCTTGCCGTGTTGCAGGCGCGCCAGGGCCAGGGCCTCCTGGGCGAAGGCGTGCAGCGGGCGCTTGTCTTCGGCCAGCGGCGTCAGACGCTTTTCGATCTCGGCCAGCGGCGCGGTGTCCATGATCAGGAAGGCGGCCTTCAGGGCGGGCGGGTCCGACAGGATCGGATCGCTGGACGCCTTGGCGGCTTCGTCGAACAGGCGAACCGCGTCCTGGAACTTGTTGGCGCTGACGGCCAGGCCGGCCTGCTGCTGCAGGGCCAGGACCTTATAGGCGCCGTTGCCTTCCTTGATCGCTTCCTCGAAGGCGGCGCGGGCGTCCATCGGCTTGTCGGCGCGCAGGGCCTCCATGCCGCGATCATAGGCCTCGGCGGCCTTGGCGGCCTTGTTGGAGTTCAGGCTGTCCCAGCCCCACCAGCCCAGGGCGCCGATCAGGGCGACGACCAGCACCACGCCGAAAACGGGCAGCCAGGTCTTGGCCAGGCGCTTCAACTTGTCGGAGCGAAGCTCCTCCTCGACCTGCTCGAAGACATCAACCACTGAAACGTCGCCCCAAAATCGCGAAATGCAAACCGGCGCGGACCCTAGAAGGTCGGCTCCCCGCCCGCAACGTCGTCCGTTACTGCGAAGCCGGCTTTTTCGAGAAGTAGGTCTCGACTTCGGCAGGAAAACGGCGGGTTTTCACATCACTGGCGAAAGCGGCGGCCGCGCGGTCGATCTCGGTGCGCAGATCGGCGTATTTGCGCACGAACTTCGGGGTCCAGTCGAACATGCCGAGCATGTCGTTGACCACCAGCACCTGGCCGTCGCAGGCGGCCGAGGCGCCGATGCCGATGGTGGGCGCGTCGATCGTCTCGGTGATCTCGCGCGCCAGCGATTCGGCGACGCCCTCTATGACAATGCAGAAGGCGCCGGCCTCGGCGACGGCCCTGGCCTCGGCCAGCACCCGGTCGCGCTCGCTCTCGGTCCGGCCCTTGGCCTTGAACCCGCCCTCGGCCAGGATCGCCTGGGGGCGCAAGCCGACATGGCCCATGACCGGAATGCCGCGCTTGACCAGGAAGGCGACGATCTCGGCCATTTCGATGCTGGTCTCCAGCTTCACCGCCTGGGCGCCCGTCTCCTTCATCACCCGCACGCAGTTGGCGTAGGCGACCTCCTTGCCGCCCTCGTAGGAGCCGAACGGCATGTCCACGACCACCATGGCCCGTTTGGCTCCGCGCATGACGGCCTGCCCGTGAAGGATCATCATCTCCAGCGTCACACCCACGGTATTGGGCAGGCCGTGAACCGCCATCCCCAGGCTGTCGCCGACCAGCAGCACATCGCAGTGTGGATCCAGCAGGGCCGCCATCGGCGCGTCATAGGCCGTCAGGCACACGATCGGCTCGCCGCCCTTGCGCCCCGCGATATCGGGCACGGTGATGCGTTTGACGCTCTCTTGGGTATGGACGGACATCGCCGGGCCTCCTGACGTGAAGGGGTCAGATAGGCCCCTGCCCCGCCGGTGTCACCCTTGCAGCCGCGCTCACACGTCCTGCGATAGCTTCGCCACGCCCGCCGCCATCAGGGCGACCAGGGCGCCGGCGACGATCCAGAAGGCCATCATGCCCGAGCCGTTCATCACATCCAGCGACCCGACGCCGAGACCTTGAAGGCCCAATCCGTCCAGGCCTGATTGCGCCGCACCCTGCGCCGTGGCGGCTGCGGCCCTGAGGCCTTGCGCCAAGGTCGTATCGCCGTCGGCGGTGAAGTTGATGTTCACCCCCTCGCGCACCGCCAGCACGCCGCCGATCAATCCCGCCGCCGTCAGGGTCAGGGCGCGCCAGCGCGACCGCGTCTCCATGCGCGCCTGGACCGTAGCCAGGAACAGGGCCTCGTCCGGCAGGCTCGGCGCCTGGGCGAACAGCCTTTCGATCATCGGATCGAATTCGTCAGCCGACATGGACCGACCTCCCGCCTGAGCCGTGCGCCGGTTGTAGCCGCGCACGGAGTTTATCCAGACCACGTTTGACATGCGATTTCACCGTGCCAAGCGGCAAATTCATGGCTGCCGCGATTTCCGGATGCGACATCCCCGCGCCGTGGCACAGGGAGACGCAGACACGCTCTGTTTCGCTGAGCGTCTTCAACGCCTCGTCCAGGTCCATCAGACCGCCGCGATCGACGACCACATCCGCCTGGTCGGCCTCAATCTCGGCGACGTAGCGCGCCTCCTTGGCCACCCGCTTCAGATAGAGTCGTGCGGCGATCTTCTTGATCCAGCCCGCAAACGTCCCCTGCCCGCGAAACTCCGCGCACCGCTGAAACCCTTGCAGAAAGGCGTCCTGCGCCACGTCGTCGGACAGGGACGGCGTCGCCCCCATCCGGCGCAGCAGCCCCCGCACGGCCGACCCGTGCCGACGCACCAGCTCGCCATACTCCCGCCGACCGCCGGCCGCCGCCTGGGCGGCCAGCTCCACATCGTGGAAGTCTCTCAATGATTTGACCATGACGTTTCCCCCTTCCGGCGGACGTCAGTCTTTGTTCGGGTTGAAGAAGCCCAGGATGATGAAGGCGACGCCGATGGCCGCGGGAATACAGGCGATGCCCAGCAACGCGCCCTGGCCATTGCCGCCCCAGACGTGGGTCGTGCCCTGAACGACGATGCCGAACCCGGCGATGCCGATGCCGCTCGCCAGGCTGAGCACGCCCTTGCGAATGTCCTTGCTGCGCGACGGCAGGCCCTTCTGCACATCCTTGGTCATCACATCGAGCAGTTCGGGCGGCAGCTCCTGACCCTTATCGACGGCGAGACGCACGGTCTCCTGCATGTCGCGCTTTTCGCGGTACTTCAGGAAGGTGGGGCCGAAGACGATGGCCGTAATCGTGCCGAAGACGGCGAAGATGGCGAAGATCGGAATGAAGTCTTCCATGTCGAGTATCCCTTGAACCGTTGCAGCAGCCTGATGCGGCGGCCTTCTGATCACAAGAGGCTGGCCGACGCCTCAACGGATGCGCGGCGTTAGGTGAAATCTTCGTAAGGTCGCCGTTTCGGCCGCCGTCGGTTCGGTCTAGGGTCCGGTTTCATCAATCTCAGGAGCGCGTCCCATGGCCCATGTCACCTATCGCATCGTCGAACATGACGGCGGCTGGGCCTACAAGTCCGGCGACACCTATTCCGAAACCTTCACCAGCCACGACGACGCCAAGGCCGCCGCCGTGCGCGTCGCGCGCGAGCAGCGCGTGCCCGACGAGACCGCCTCCATCGAATATGCGACCGCAGACGGAACGTGGGTGACCGAGCGCGCCGACGGCCATGACCGCCCCATCACGGACGTCGAGGGCTGAATACGGCGTGATCCCGCGTCGCACCCTTCTGGCCGCCGCAGCGCTCTCGCCGCTGGCGGCCTGCGCCACCACCCCAGCGGCACGCCCCGCCGCCGGGCTCCGGCTCGTCACCTTCAATATCTGGCACAATCTCGGCGACTGGGCCGCCCGTCGGCCGCTGCTGATCGCGGCGCTGAAGGCCCAGGACGCCGATGTCATCGCCCTACAGGAAGTGCTGGAGGATGCGAACGTCGGGCTGGAGAACCAGGCCCGGATGCTGGCGCGCGAGCTGGGCGGCTATCATGTCGCCTTCGTCTCGACTGACCCGGAGGGGGCGCCGCGCCGATACGGCAATGCCCTTCTCACCCGCCTGCCGGTGCTGGCCGAGGATTCGATCAAGCTGGAGCCGCTGGACGATTTCCGGACTGCGCTCCGTCTTCGCGTCTCGGTTCAGGGACGCCCGGTCGATGTGGTCGTCACCCATCTGGCCTGGCAGCCCGACGCCGGCCCGGTGCGCGCGCGTCAGATCGCATCCCTGCTCGGCTGGCTGGCGCAGGACGGCACGCCCCTGATCGTCATGGGCGACTTCAATGCGACGCAGGAGGATTCCGGCCTGGCGACCCTGACCGGCCCCTGCTTCTTCAGCGCCCTGCCCCGCGGCGCGGTCACGACCACCCTGAACCCGGCCAAGGGTCACCCCGAGCGTGTCATCGACCACATCTTCGTCGAACAGGCCGCCTTCATCCCCGGCGAGGCCCGCCGCTTCGGCGATACGCCGACCAACGGCGAATACCCGTCCGACCACTTCGGCGTCGCCGCGACCGTCCGGCTCAGGTAAGCGCGGCCGCGTAGGCCTCGGGCTTGAACCCCACCAGCCGCCGATCCCCCAGATCCAGCACCGGCCGTTTGATCATCGACGGTTGGGCCGTCATCAGCGCGATCGCCTTCGCCTTGTCGATGTCCGCCTTGTCGGCTTCGGGCAGCTTCTTGAACGTCGTCCCGGCCCGGTTCAGCACCGTCTCCCAACCGTGCTCATCGACCCACTGGCCCAGCCGCCCCGCATCCACACCGGCCTTCTTGTAGTCGTGGAAGACGTAGTCCACCCCCTGCTGCTCCAGCCAGACCCGGGCCTTCTTCACCGTGTCGCAGCTGGGAATGCCATAGAGGGTGTAGGTCATGGGTTTCTCGGAGGTCGGGGATCAAGCGAATGCAGCCGCTTTCGCCCCCTCGCAGGGCATCGTCAACTGTCGGTCAGACGCGACGCCGGCGCTGTGAACGTCGCCGAGAACCCCTCTACGCCATAACGAAGATCCGCGCCGCCGCACCCCAGCAGGCCTCTCGCGAGCAGTTTGACGCCAAAGCCGGTCTTGAGCGGCGGATGGGCCGGCGCGCCCCCGCCTTCGATCCACGTCAGAACGAGTTCACCCTCATCCAGCCGCCAAACGACCGAAACGCGGCCGCCGGGCTTCGCGAGGGCGCCATGCTTGAACGCGTTCGTCGTCAGTTCGTGGATGATCAAGGCGACCGTCTGCGCCACACGCGGCGACAGGTGCACCGAGGGCCCCGAGATGGAAACCGGCCTGCGCACCAGATTACCCACCGCTTCGCGGACGATTTCGCCGAGGTCGCCGCCATTCCACGCCTTTTCATCCAGCGTCTGCTGGGTCCGGGCGATGGCGTTCAGCCGCTCGTCGAAACGCTCCAGCACGTCACGATCAACGCCGGACAAGGTGCTGCGAGCGACCGCTTGGACCAGGGCGAGCGTGTTCTTCACCCGGTGGCCGCATTCGTCGACCAGCATCTGCCGGTGTTGCTCGCCCCGCACCCGCTCGGTCGTTTCGATGGCGATATTGAGAATGCCGACGATCGCGTCGCCGTCCCGCACGGGGCTGTAGGACAGCACCCAACAGGTGTCTTCCGAATAGCCGTTTCGAACCATCGTCAGCGGCAGGTCTTCCAGAAAAACGGTTTCGCCTGCCAGCGCGCGCTCCGTCAGAGGGCGCAAATCGTCCCACACCTCATGCCAGACCTGGTCCAGAGGACGGCCCAGGGCGCTCGGATGCTTTTGTCCGAGCAGCGGAATGTAGGCGCCGTTGTAGAGCAAGGTGCGCTCCGGGCCCCACATGACGCTGGCCGCGAAACCCATTCCCATCATCATGTCATAGGTAATGCTCAGCGCGGGCGACCAATCGCGCTTTGGCCCAAGGGGCGTCGTCGCCCAGTCGAACGCATCAATAAGGGCTGGCATCGGTGCGGCCCCTGTTGACGACGGCATTCGACGAGCAACCGACGAATGCAGCCCCAGCATCAATCTGTGATGCGAACCTCATCATCGTCGTTCAGAACAATCGAATGGTTTCGCTTGGCCGATCGACGATCACGCCCGCGACATAGAGTTTCCGAACCAGTTGCTGCGTGCCGAGGATCGTCCGGCTTTGGAAATCGAGCCAGTTCGCGACCAGGGTCTGATCCGGCAGATTGATGTCTCTCTTGCCCGCGACCCGGATGACCAGGCCTGCCTTTTCAAGCTGACCCAGGTGCCGGCGAACCGTTTCGTCGTCCATTCTGGCGGCCTTGGCGACCTCGATCACGCTCACCGGCCCGAACGGCGGGTTCAGGGGGCTAAGACGGCCGGCGTCCGGCTCCTGAACAACCCTCAAGGCGCTTCCGGTGAGATGCGACAGCCAAAGCAGGACGTAGTGCGTCGTCAGGCTGATTTCGGGCTTCAGCGACCGGGCGTGCTGGATGCCTTTCAGGACGTGCGCCGTCATCAGCCGCGTCGCCAAGCCTGCGACAGGCCAGGCTGGCGTGACGACCCGGTCGCCGTCGCGGGCGCCGCATGCATTCAGAATCGCCAGCCCATCGACGAACTCCACCGTGGCCAGAAGGAAGGCTTCCATCGCGGACTTGAATGGCTTTGACTGCGACACCTCGGCGCGCAAGACGAAGCCGCCGTCGGTCCGCACCAGCACGCCACGCTCCACCAATCCCGCCAGTTTGGTGCGTGCGCTCTCGCGCGGCACGCCCAGGGACATGGCGATGCTGATTGCATTCACAGGCCGCCGCAGGGCGTTCGGCAAAATGCCGGCTCCAATGGAAGAGTCGCGTGTCGCGCCTTCGTCGTCGGCGCCTCTGACGTTTGCATCCACGACGCCCGCGGTCAGCAGGGCGGATATCAGATCCTCGTCGATCCAGGTGCGGGATGCGGCGATGAAATCGAGGGTCAGCTTCGTATTCAGCCAAGCGACCTGAGCGGCTTGTAAACGCAGAGACATTGCAGACCATCAGAGGCTTCAGCGAACACTGTCGCCCTCGCTCGCGCCCCTGTCGACAAGGCAACTACCGAAAATGAGGTTTCGAGACAGATGCGGAGCGACGACCGATCCACACTCAGAGGCGCCCACCCTTGCCGTCATTGTTCGCCGACAAATCCCCTTTAGTGTCGGGCGCTTAGAGACGGCCTTCGTCAATCGACATTACGTGTCCCCGAAGGGCACTATGATGTCGACGGGTCTTTGAAAACAGCAGCGCTCAGGAATTGCACCACCTTGCACTTTGCACGCCCTTTTTCGGCGCCGTGCAATTTCGCTCTTTCGCTGATTTCAGACGAATTAGACGAATTAGACGGTGTTTTTGTCAGGCGACCGTCTAGGCCGCGAACCCGGCGAAGACGCCGATGACCATCACGATAAAGGTCGCAACGACGCTGGACAGACCGATGGCCGTCATCACGACCAGGCCCTTGGCCAGGCCGGGGACCACGCCCCGATACCACCGTCCCCGCCCCATCCGCATGAAGGCCACGATGCCCAGCACCAGCGTCAAAAGGCTGCACGCCGCAGCCAGCGGGCCGGGGCTGAACATGAACCAGGCCAGCGGCAGCAACGGCACGGTCCAGGCGTTCAGATAGGCGAAGGCCGCGCGGAATCCGCATCTCAGGCCCAGGTCCTCGGCGTCCCACAGGCGAAACAGCGGCATGGCCGCCAGGGCGTAGAGGGGCGCCATGATCGGCACGGTCACCAGCGACATCCAGCCGTCGGCGTCCGACATGAAGGCGTCGCGCGACTTGCCTGCTTCCTGAAGCAGGGGGTTCAGCACGTCGGCGGGCATGCCTTCAAGATAGAGGCTCAAGCCCCCGGGCAGAAAGACGATCAGCATCAGGATCGCGTTCAGCGCCAGATACAGCTTCAACGGCTTGGCGTAACGCCCGCCCCCGGTCGGCCCCTCGATCATCCAGGCCTGCAGCACCAACCGGGGCCGCACCAGCAGGTCGCGCGCGGTCCGCATCTCTGCGCCGCCAAAGCCCAGCGCGTCCTCGGACAGGTCCTTGAACGCCTGCTTGCGCGTGGTCTCGCCGTCGGTCATCGGATTCTCCCCTAGGGGATGCATACACCGCCCGGTTGACCGCGCAACCGCCGATCAGAACCGCTTGGTCAGAACCGCTTGCTCAGGCCAATGCTGACCACCCGTCCGCGCGGATCGGCCACGACCGGGTCATAGCCCAGGGCGAACTGCGCCAGCGGCGGCGCCTTGTCCGCCACATTGACCACCCCGACCGACAGATCCAGGTCGGCGCCGATCGTGCGGCTGTAGAGCAGATCGACCGTCGTCTGGCTGGCGATGCTGGCGTCGGTGATGCCGCTGCGGTCGTTGGCGTATCCGTCGGTATAGTGGACCAGGGCCGTCAACGCGTTCGGCCCGCCGCTCCAACCCAGGCCGAATTCCCCGCGATTGCGTGGCAGGGACCGGCCGATGTTGTTCAGGTTGGTCGAACCGACGCCCGATACCTTCGCGGCCGACGCGTCCAGCCGGATGTCATAGGCGTCCACATAGGTCCAGGTCGCCGAGGCCGTCGCCTCCCCGCCCCACAGACCGCGCCGATAGCGGGCCGACAGGTCGATCCCTTGGGTCTCGATGGACGAGGCGTTTACGAAATACAGCTGCACGAAGGTCAGGGCGCCGCTGGCAGAGCGGGTGATGCGGCTCTGGGCCTCCGTGCCGGTCCGCCCCGCCGCCGTATCGGCCGCCGCCTGGTTGATGATGGCCTGGGCCGACTCCTTGACCACCTGGTCAGCATAGTCGAATCGCCAGGCGTCCACGCCCAGTTCCAGCCACTCGAGCGGCGTCCAAACTGCGCCCAGGTTCAGGCTCTCGGACTTCTCGGGCTTCAGGTCGGCTCGGCCCGAGGTCAGGGTGTTGACGAAGACGAAAGCACCCCGGTCGAACACTGACGGCTGCGACGCCTGCGCCCCCGACTGGGCATAGACCGACGGCGCCCGGAACCCCTGCCCCCACGACGCGCGCAGGGCTAGGGCGTCGGTGACGTCCCACCGGATCGCGGCCTTGGGGCTGAACCGGCCCTCGTTGCCGTCATAGGACTCGTAGCGCCCGGCCAGTTGCGCCTCGATCCGGTCGCCCAGATGGAGGCGGGCTTCGGCAAAGGCGGCCAGGGCTTCCTGATCGCCCTCGAAATCCGGCGACAAGCCCGCCGTCAGCAGATCGCCCCGGTTCACCAGATCGCTCCAGTCGTGACGGAAGGTGCTGCGGCGATACTGGGCGCCGACGGCGACATCGACCGACCCGCCGGCCCAGGCCAGGGCCTCTCCGCTGGTCGAGGCGTCTGCGGTCGTCAGGGTCGCCGCGCCCCGCAGGCCGGTCGAGCCGATCAGGCTGTCGATCAGGGCGGCGCTGTTGGCCGTCCCGGTTCCCAGATAGGCGCTGCCGAACGGGTTGAAATACTGACAGAGGCCGACGCCGGGCGTTTCGGTCGCGGGATTGCAGCCCGCCCCGCCCAGGCCATTCAGCGCATTCTGCACGGCGCTGCCGATGGTGTCGGGCTTGTCATAGGCGACGTGCTGACGGCTGCTGGTCGCCGACAAGTTCCAGGTCCAGCCATTGCCGAAGCGCCCATCCAGCCCGGCCGCCAGACGCCAGGTGCGATAGTCGAACTCGGCCTGCGACGCGCCGGCCTCCGCCCCCAGCAGCCGCCCCCGGAACAGCAGCGCCTCGCCGAAAGGATTGTCGGGATGGCTCGCCGGCACCGTCAGCGACCGCGCCAGGATCGGCAGCGACGGCGACTGGCGCGCGATGGTGTTGGTCGCCGACCACGCCCCTTGCAGCGACAGGGTCATGTCGCCCACAGGCCGCCGGTAATCCGCGAACAGCTGCGTGCGCGTCTCCTCCGGGGCCAGATCGAAGAAGTCCGAATAGTCCAGCCGGCAGAAGGCGTCCGTGGGCGAGTTCCGATAGGCGCTGCCGAACGCCGGATCGCCGCACGCCGGATCGGGCGAAAACCCATTGCGGCTGGGTCGGAAATAGGAACCCGGCTGGCCATAGCTGGTCACGGCGGTCCAGGCCGCGCGGCCATAGCGTTCGGCCTGGGTGAAGTCCCGCTCGTCCGACCCAAGGGCCGAACGATGGAAATGCGAGGTCGCCAGCGTCAGGTCGCCGCCCAGCAGTTTGAACCCGCCGAGGGCCTCGATCACGCTCTCTTCCGACCCGTCGGCGACGGCGTATTTGGCGCTGATCTCTGGGCGGTCCACGCCCCGCCGGGTGATGAAGTTGACCACGCCCGCCACCGCGTCCGAGCCATAGACCGCCGAGGCGCCGTCCTTGACCACCTCGACCCGCTGAAGCGCGATCGTCGGAACCAGCGAGTTGATGTCGACGAAGCCCGAACCGTCCGTCGCCACCACGGCGCTGTTGGTCCAGCGCTGGCCGTCCACCAGGACCAGGGTCGACCCCAGGCCGAGATTGCGCAGATTGAACTGGGCCGTGCCCGAACTCTGCGGCTGGTTCAGCTGATCGATCTGGGCCTCCGAGCCCGAGTTGGCGGTCACCAGGCGGACCAGTTGCGACGCATCGGCGATCCCGGCGGCGGCGATGACCTCGAGCCCGACCGTCTCCACCGGCGCGATCCGGTCGCCGGCCGCGATCCGCGAGCCGGTGACCACGATGTCTTCCACGCGCGAAGCCTCTTGCGCCTGCACGGCTCCTGCGACCACCAGCCAAGCGACCGAAGCCGTCGCCATCAGGATTTTGCGCTGTGTCATGTCGTGGTCCCCGCGATCTGTGGCGGGCTTCTATCCAGCGCCTCCATTTTGCGAAAGTGTAATTTTGCAGGTTTGCAAATTGACTCTCCGTCATGCCGGGTGAAAGTCGCATCGGACGACTAGTCTGGAGGACGCGATGAAACTCTACGCCCACCCCTTCTCCTCCTTCTGCCAGAAGGCGCTGATCGCCTTCTACGAGAACGACATCGCCTTCGAATACCGCAGCCTGGAAGATCCGTCGGCCAATGCGGAACTTCGCGCCCTATGGCCGCTCAAACGGTTCCCGGTCTTGCAGGACGGCGAGATGACGGTGCTTGAATCCGCTTCCATCATCGAACATTTACAGGCGCATTATCCCGGCCCTGTCCGTCTGATCCCCGACGACGCCGCAGCCGCCGTCGAGGTTCGGATGATGGATCGGGTGTTCGACAACTACGTCTCGACACCCCAGGGCCGGATAGTCTTCAATTCCATGCGGGCAGAGGCCGACCGCGATCCGCTAGGCGACGCCGAGGCGCGCAAGATGCTGGAGACGACCTACGCCTGGCTGGATCAGCGTCTGGCCGGACGCGAATGGGCGACCGATCATGAGTTCAGCCTGGCCGACTGCGCCGCCGCGCCCGCCCTCTTCTACGCCGACTGGACCCACCCGATCCCTGAACGGTTCGAGACGCTGAAGGCCTATCGCGCCCGTCTGCTGGCGCGCCCGTCAGTCGCCCGCTGCGTGGACGAGGCCCGCCCCTATCGCGACTATTTCCCGCTGGGCGCGCCAGCCCGCGACTGAGACGTCTCGCGCCATTGATCCTGCGATGTAACCGGTTACGGTGCGGCAAAACAGAAACGGGTCAGGGAAGCAGGAAGCATGGCGAACGTCCGTCTGGTCGACGTGAAGAAGGCGTTCGGCGCCGTCGAGGTGCTGAAGGGTGTCGATCTGGAGATCGCCGACGGCGAGTTCATCGTCTTCGTCGGGCCCTCGGGCTGCGGCAAGTCCACCCTGCTGCGCACCATCGCCGGTCTTGAAGAGGCGACGACGGGCCAGGTTCTGATCGGCGACCGCGTGGTCAATGACCTGTCGCCGTCGGACCGGGGAATCGCCATGGTGTTCCAGTCCTATGCGCTCTATCCGCACATGACCGCCTATGAGAACATGGCCTTCGGTCTGAAGCTGGCCAAAACGGACAAGGCCGAGATCGATCGCCGCGTCCGCGCCGCCGCCGAGGCGCTCAGCATCACCGACTATCTGGACCGCAAACCCAAGGCCATGTCGGGCGGCCAGCGCCAGCGCGTCGCCATCGGCCGCGCCATTGTGCGCGAGCCCGAGGTCTTCCTGTTCGACGAGCCCCTGTCCAACCTGGACGCCGCCCTGCGGGTGCGGATGCGCTATGAGTTCGCGCGGCTGCACGCCGAGCTGAAGACCACCATGATCTACGTCACCCACGACCAGGTCGAGGCCATGACCCTGGCCGACCGGATCGTGGTGCTGAACAGCGGCAGGATCGAACAGGTCGGCGCGCCGATGGACTTGTACGAGCACCCTGCCAACCTCTTCGTCGCCGGCTTCATCGGCAGCCCCAAGATGAACCTGCTGGCCGCTGAGATCGTGGAAGCCTCGGCTGCTGGAGCTACGGTGAAGACGTCCGCAGGCGAGACTATCAGGGTGTCGGTTGACGCCGCCTCGGCCAAGCTTGGCGATGCCGTCACCCTGGGCGTCCGTCCCGAGCATCTGACCACGACCGGCGACGGCGATGCGCTGACCGCCGAGGCCATGTTCGTGGAAACCCTGGGTGCGACGACCATGGCGCACCTGAAGCATCCAGCGTCCGAAGACACGCTGACGGTTCAGCTGGCGGGTGAACTCCGTGCCAAGGCGGGCGAGCGCCTGACGCTGCACGTCCCCGCGAAACAAGCGCATCTGTTCGACGCGGCCGGTAAGGCGTTCCAGAGGCTCTGACCCCTCTCCCACTGGGAGAGGGCTTGAGCGCACGAGAGCATTAGCGATCGTCCTTCGCGCGAAAGGGTGAGGGTCGGATGGTGCGACCTAGCCTACCGGCCGCCCCTCATCCGGCCCTTCGGGCCACCTTCTCCCAATGGGAGAAGGGACGCAGGTGGTCAGCGCAGTTCCACCCGCCGCGCCCCTGCGGGAATGACCAGCTCGTCGCCCGACCACGTCGCCGCACGGCCGTCGATCCGAACGCGCTCCGGCCGCCCCTGCCCCGCCGCCCACTGAAGCACGAAGCCGCCCGGCGGCGTCGCGTCGTCGCCCAGGGTGAGCACATAGCCGCGCCGTTCCTTGCGATAGGCGTAGGTCAGCGGCCCATAGGCGGTGCGCAGATCCCGCACACCGACCCCCTCCGCGGTGTCCAGCCACGCCTCCGGCACGCCGGCCGCCAGCACCAGGGCCTGATCGCGGTCCCGCTCGTAGGCGAACAGATCGAGCGCCGAGCGGATATAGTCGGAGCTGATCCAGGCGTGCGGCATGTCGCCGATGAAGCGCGGCTCGCGCTTTTCGCGCCCCACCACCTCGGCCCAGGCGTTCCAGGCCTCGGGCCTGCGGTCGGCCATCAGGAAGTCCAGCACATCCAGCGCGCGGTCCTTCTGACCCAGCCGCACATAGGCGCCGACCAGCCGCCATTCGTAGGGGGTGTAGTCCTTCCACGCCGTGCGGTTGGTCAAACGATTCTGGAAATTTTCCCAATAGCGGTCGAAGGTTCGCGCCATAATCTCGGGCGGAAGATTATCCTGTTCTCCCGCCGGCGACAGGGCGATGGTGGTCGAGGTGGCGTCGAAATCGCCCCGGTCCGCAGCGCCGGCGATCCAGTCAATGCTATGATGGGCCGCCGTCGCCCTGATCGACGCCCGGATGTCGGCGGCGAACTGATCCCGCGCCGCCGCATAGCGAGCGGCAGCCTCCGCATCGCCCAGCGTCTCGGCAATGAAGACCGCGTCCTTGTAGCCCAGCAGGCCCCAGAAATCGTCCCAGTAGGAATAGGCCGCCTTGTCCGAATAGCCCTCGTGGCTAATAGTCGGCGGCAGCAGGCCATAGAGATGCCGCTGATCCGGCGCCTGGAAGGCCGCCGTCCGGGTCGAGGCGCGCAGTTCGTCCATATAGGCGATCGCCTTTTGTACCTGCGGCCAGACCTGGCGCAGCAGGGCCTCGTCCTTGGTGTAGCGATAGGTCTCGACGGCCAGGAAGACGAACTCGCCGTGGCTATCGTTCTCGGGCACCGGGTCGGCGCCGCGCGCATCAACGCAGCACGGCACCTTGCCGTTCTCGAACACATAGGGCGCGTACCAGCGCAGATAGTCGGCCGAATGCTCGGCCATGCCCAGCCGGTTCAGCCCCTCGGCCATCATGGCGCCGTCGCGAATCCAGGAGCGGTTGTAGCTGCGGGTGCCGGGTTGCAGGATCGGCCCCTGTCGGGACATCAGCATATGGGCCAGAGACGATTTCAGCGCGTCCTCGATCCGCTGGGCGGCGGGCGGCAGGGTGAGGTCCACCCGATCCAATTTCGCGCGCCATTCGGCCGCCAAGCGGGCCTCGACCGCACCCAGTACAGCCGCCGCCTGCCCCACCGGCTCGGGCGCCAGCGCGTCGCCGGATAGCTGCGACACCCATCCGACCGTGCGCGTCTCGCCGGGTTGCAGCATCACTTTATAGGTCAGGGCGCCGGCGGCCAGACCCGTGGCGTCGGTCGTTGTTATGACCTCGGCGGCCGGTCGCCGCGCGGACGGTAGGATCAGGGACTGCGGATCGCTGCCGGCGTCGAAGGTCGCCAGCGTGACCTGATCCGGGATCGCCAGCGGTTGCACCCGCACCGTGTCGTTCAGCTTCAGTTCGGCGCCGTCCCAGCCGATCGTCTCCACCGGGCTGACGCCGCCGGGAATGGCCAGGAACTGACGCGGCGCATTCACCTGCATCGGGCGCGCGGCCAGGGCCAGGGTCAGGGTACGCGGCCGGCTGGAGGTATTGGTCAGGTCGTAACGGCCCCAAAGCTGCGCCTGATCCGCCTGACCGTCGGCGAAGCTGGTGATCTTCAGCGTCCAGTCGTCGGCGGTCCAGGTCACCGACGGGATCGGCAGGTCGCCGTCCTTCAGCCCCTGTTCGATATTGACGTCGGCCCAGGTGATCAGCCGCCCGTTGTCGACGACGAAGTGTTCAATACTGGGTCCGGCGCGGCGCAGTTCGATGGCGCCGTCCTCGCCGATCAGGCCGCTCTCGCCGCCCCCATCGACACCGACCAGGGTCCAGTATGACTGCTCGCCGGAGAAGCCGCGCGGGTAAAGGCCGCGCCGGTTCTCCTTGGCCACCGCCTCAAGGAACACTGTGGGATCTGCGCCGAAGGCCAGCGGTTCGACCTCGATCTCGTTCAGCGCATAGGTCGTGGCCTGGGCCGCGCCCAGCCGCTGACCCGCGCCGGACGAGCCGACCACGTCCGGCGCCGGAACGGGCTTCAGCGGCTCCAGCTTCAACCAGCGCGCCGTCGCCTCGGGCGTGCGCAGCCAGTCGACGCCGCCGTTGCCGCCCGTCACGGTCGCCAGTTCGCGCCAGTCCCGCCCGTCGGTCGAGGCCGAAACCCTGTAGTCCGCCGCCGCACCCCGCTCGCCCCAGCGCAGGGTCAGGCCGCCGAACTCGCGCTCATACCCCAGATCCAGCGTCAGGGCCGACGCCCCGCCCACCGGCGGGGTCCAGGCGGTCTTCAGGTCCAAGTCGACGGCGTTGGCGGCGGTGGACTGCGCCTGTCCGTCGCTGGCGACCGGCTGCGGCGGAATCGGGGGATCGACCGGTAGGGCGCGCAGGGTCAGTTGATCGATCTCGACCGAGCCGTTGCCGCCCTCGGCCGCGACCACGACGAACTCGACCCGCTCCGCGCGACGCAGGATGGTTTCAGGGCTTGGTCCCCAGGCTTTGGAGACCTGACGGCGCTTGATCACGAACCGGGTCCAGCCGTCAGGGAAGTCGTAGCGCGCCGTCTGCTTCCACCAGACATTGTCGGCCGATGCGTCGGTCAGCTTGACCTCGAAGGTGTTGGTCGGCCCGGCGCCCCGCACCCAAAAGCTGATCTCGTAGTTCTCGGGCAAATCAAACGGCAGCGGCCGGCTGAGCACCGCATAACCCGCCTTGCCGTCGAAATCGTAATCGAGCCGCACGGCTCGACCGTCATGGCCGGCGACGGCGGAGACGGCGGCGTGAACGTCGGTCGAGGCGCTGGCTTCCCACCGCGCCGCGTCGTCCATGTTGTCGAGAACCCGCGTTTCCTGGGCGACGGCGGGCGCGGCCAGAGCGAGGGTCAGGACCGAGGCGGCGGCCAGCAGGAGATTACGCATCGAAACTCGCAGTTCTGGTCAACCCTTCACGCTACCCGCGAGCATGCCGCGGATGTAGTAGCGTTGCAGGGCGAGGAAGAGGATCAGCACGGGCGCGACCGTGACGACGGCGCCGGCCATCATCAATTCGATGTCCTGCACATGCTCGCGCGACAGGGCAGCCAAGGCGACCGGCAGGGTATAATTCGACTGGTCCGTCAGGATGATGAGCGGCCACAGGAAGTCGTTCCAGCTGCCCAGGAAGACGAACAGGCCCAGTGTCACGATGATCGGCTGCAAGGTTGGCAGGACGACGCGGCGGAAGATCTGCCCTTCGCTGGCGCCGTCGATCCGCGCAGCCTCCAACATCTCATCGGGAATGCTAAGCGCATATTGGCGCACCAGGAACAGGCCGAAGATGGACGCCAGCCAAGGCACCAGGGCGCCGGCGTAGGTATTCACCAGGCCCATCGACTTCAGCATCAGGAACAGCGGCAGGGTGCCGATCTGGGCCGGCACCACCAAGGCGGCGACCAGGAACTGAAACAGGCGCTCGCGCCCGGCGAACTTCAGCTTGGCGAAGGCGTAGCCGGCCGGGACCGTAAACCCCAGCGCCAGGATCGTCGCCAAGGTCGCAAGGGCGAAGCTGTTCCACAGATACCGCCCCATACCCTGGTTCAGGAACAGATCGCGATAATGCTCCAGCGTCCAATGCGAAGGCAGCAGCGGCGGCGGGAAGACCGCCGCCTCGCCGGTCGCCATGAAACTGACCGACACCATCCAGACCAGCGGGAACAGGACGATGATGGCGATGAGGCCGACGGCCAGATTGAGCAGGATCGCGCGGAGTTTCATTGATACGCCCCCACCCGCTTGGCGACCGCCAACTGGACCAGGGTGATCGCCAGGATGCACAGGAACAGGACGAAGGCGACGGCGCTGGCGGAGCCCAGATTCCACCATTTGAAGCCCTCTTCGTACATGAAGTAGAGCACTGTCACCGTGCTCTGGGCCGGGCCTCCTTGAGTCATTACATAGGGTTCGGCGAACAGCTGGAAGAAGCTGGCGACCGAGATAATCGAGACCAGCAGCATGGTTGGAGCGATGGCCGGCAGGGTCACATGGCGGAACTGCTTCCACGGCCCGGCGCCGTCGATGCGCGCGGCTTCATAAAGGTCGTCCGGCACAGTCTGAAGCACCGCCAGGAAGATCAGCATATTGTAGCCAAAGATCTTCCAGACCACGAACATCAGGATGGCGGGGATCGAGGTCGAGGGATCGCCCAGCCAGTCCACGGCCGGCAGGCCAGTGCTTTCCAACCCCCAGTTGATAACGCCGTAGCGGGTGTGCAGCAGATAGCGCCACACCACCGCCGTCGCGACCAATGTGGTGACATAGGGGGCGAAGAACATCACCCGCCAGATCGGCCGCCACTTCACCACCCGCGCGTTCAAAATCACCGCCGCCGCCAGGGACGCGGCGATGGACAGGGGCACGCCGAGGACCGCGAAGGTCAGGGTGTTCTTCATCGCCCCCCAGAACAGGGGATTGGTCAGCAGCCGCTCATAGTTCTGCAAGCCCACGAAACGCAGATTGTCCAGGTTCGCCAAGGCGTAGATGTCGAAGTCGGTCAGGCTGAGCAGCAGGGCCGCGATCACCGGAATGGCGAAGAACAGGCCGATGGCGAGCATGGCCGGGGCGACGAAAGCCCAGGCCGCCCGCTCGCGCGCGCCGCGTCCGCGCGATGGCTTTACTGTGGCCAGTGTCGGATCGGCGACGGTCATACGGCCCTGCCCTGTTCCATAATCCAGCGGCGCTTCTCCAGCAGCCGGTCGGCGCGGCGGTCGATCTCGGCGGCGGCGGTCTCGGGGCTGTATTCGCCGCGCACCATCCGTTCAGCGACGATCTGCATCTCCGTCACGATCCGCTCCCATTCCGGCACCTTGGGCACGGCCTTGGCGCGCGCCAGTTGGCCGCGGAAGGGCGCCAGCATCGAATCGCGCTCGACCCCCGCAATGTCCCAGGCGCTCTGGCGCGCGGGCAGGTCGCCAACGATGGTGTTGAACCGGGCCTGCACCGACGGCTCCGACAGATAGCGGACCAGGGCCCAGGCCGCCTCCTGATGCGGCGAGGACTTGAATACCGCCAGGCTGGACCCGCCCGGCGCCGACGCGCCCAGGCCTTTCGGCCCCGGCACGCCGGTCGTGGCCCAGTTCGGCTGGAACGACGCCGGCAGTTTGCTGCGGAAATCGCCCACGCTCCACGGGCCGGAGAAGTAGAAGCTGAAATAGCCCTTGGCGAACTCGGTCCAGACGTTGGAAATCTGCGTCGATGAGGCCAGCGGCGCCAGCCCCTCGGCGAACAAGCTGCGATAGAAGGCCAGGGCCGCGATGAAACCGGGGCTGGAGAAGTTCCCGCGCGTATCCCGGTCGCGCAGCAACGGCTCGTCGGTCTGAAGCCCGAAGGTCAGCAGTTGCTCGAACTCGTTCAGCGGCAGCAGAATGGCGTAGTTGTCGCCGCCCGCCACACGCTTGATCGCATGCATGGCCCGCTTCCATTCGGCCCAGTCCTCAGGCGGCGCGTCGAACCCGGCGCGCGCCAGCAGATCCTTGCGATAGAACAGCAGCCGCGTGTCCACGTACCAGGGCGTGGTCATGGCCCGGCCGGCGATCTCGTTCGTCTCAAGCACTGCCGGGAACTGGTCGGTCAGCAGCTTCGCGGCCTCGGCCGGGGTCGGCGACAGGGCGCCGATGGCCGTCAGTTCCGCCACCCAGGTATTGCCGATCTGGCTGACGTCCGGCAGCGAGGCCCCGGCGTAGGCGGTCAGAAGTTTCTCGTGCGCCGCCGTCCACGGCAGGGGCTGGACCGAGACGCGGACGCCCGGATTGCGCCGCTCGAACTCGGGCATCAACTGGCCGACCGTTCCGCCCTCATTGCCCATGGCCCAGAAGCGCAGAACGGTCTCCCCGTCACGGCGAGGGGTGCAGGCTGCAGCAGCCCCGCCCGCCAGCAGGGCCAAGGCTCCCCTTCTGTGCGGGCCTGAACTCATCCGTTCATCCAGCCGCCGGTGAAGCCCGCGATGTCGAGCGCGCGGCGAATATTGGGCTCGCCGCGCATATAGCGCCAGACGAACTCGGACCTGTGATTCTCGGTCATGATGACGATCGGCCCTTGGTCGATGCCCAGATAGTCGCCGTCCACCCAACCCACGCCGTCCACGATCTTGCCGTGCTGCAGCGGCCCTTCGCGCACTGTCAGTGTTGGGTTGAAGCTGTCGAGGAAGCCCCACTCGGTATAGATGCCTGAACCGTATTTCTGCTTCATCGCCTTGACGCAGGGCACGACGATCTCGGGCGCGAAGGCGATGGAGCTGGCCGCCGCCGTCGGCGCGATGGTGCCGTCGTCGCGCTCGCCCGGACCGCGCGCGGAATAGCTGAAGAACTCGCGCTCCTTGCCGTCGATGACTTGTTTGAAATCGCCCGGCCCGTCGCAGGCCGTCAGGCCCCAGACCTCAGATGAATAGCCCGCCCAGCCGCCAAGGTTGTCGTGGGCGTATTTCTGCTGGGCGTAGACGGCGCGGCGACTGTTTTCGAAATAGTCGAGGTATTCGCCCAGTTGGGCAGACTGCCCGCGCATCCAGGCGTCCTGAATGCCGCGGAAGTCGATGAACATATGGCTGTACTGGTGCCCGAAGATGGGCGCGAAATTCAGGTGCCAGCTGCCCCAGCGATCGGTCCAGCTCTCGTCATAGCTGGCCGCCCATTCGTGCCACACATTGACCGACACCGGATGGGTCGGGCTGCCGATGGCCAGCAGCAGCACCAGCATGCCCTCGTTATAGACGTGCCAGTCGGAGGGAATGAAGCCGCTCTCGGGGTGCCAGCCCATGGTGATGCGGTTGTCGCGGATCACAGCCCACGGCCATTCGATCCGTTCGTAGATAGCCTGGGCCTTCTGACGGATTTCCGCTTCGTCGGCATGGCGACCGTCGAAGTAGCGGGCGGCGAACAGCATGCCGCCGATCAGCAGGGCCGTATCGACGGTGGACAGTTCGTTGGTACGGTAACGAAGCCCCGTCTCCATATCCAGGAAGTGGTAGAAGAAGCCCTTGTACCCCGACGTGCCGCTGGCCTCCGGGCCTTGCGGCAGGTCATGGAAGAAGCGCAGCGTCGTCAGGGTCCGCTCTCGCGCCTCCGCCCGGCTCATCCAGCCGCGCTCGACGCCCACAGGCCAGCAGGTCAGGGCGAACCCGACCGCCGCCACCGAACAGAACGACGGCGTCGGCCAGCGATCCGGCGTCAGGCCGGTCTTGCGATCCGTGACCTTCTCGAACCAGCGGAACGTCCGCTCCTGTAGCTCCTCGATCTCCTGATCCAGCCGTAACGGCCGTCTCTGCGTCCCGTTGATCGCCCCCGTCACCGCCGCCTGCTCCGCCGCCGCCATCACCGGAAATCCAACGGCCAGAGCCGCCGCGCCCGTGGTGGTCCGCATCAGGAAGTTTCGACGATTCATGGGCACGCTCACTGGGTCTCAATCGAAAAAGAAAGGCCGCCTCGCAACAAGCACGAGGCGGCCCAGGCTCAGGATTTAGAAGGCGTAGCGGGCGCCGATCTGGAAGGTCCGCGTGGGGAACAGCACCGCCGAAGGCCGACCGAAGTTCGGATTCGGGTTCGTCGCCGAGCCCGTCCCGCCGTCGAAGCCCGTGTAGTTCTTGAAGTTGAACACGTTGATGGCGTCGACATAGACGGACAGTTCGCCCGCGCCTGGCACATTGAAGTTCTTCGTCAGGCGAAGATCCAGATTCCGATAGGCGAAGGCGTTCGGCAGGAAGAACTGCTCCTTCTCGGGATAGGCGCCGTAGGGGCGATAAACGAAGTTTGCGCCGCGTCCGTCGAACACGTCGTAAGGCGTGCCCGAACCCAAGGTCAGAATGCCCGACAGCTGGAAGTCGAGCGGCAGATCGACGATGCCGTTGGCCACGATACGGTGACGCTCGTCATTGCCCGAGGACCGCACCGGCGAGCTTTCCACCGAGAAGCAGTCGAAGCAGAAGTTGTCGTTGCCGCCGTTCTGTTCAGCCTTGGACAGCGTGTAGGCGATGTTGACGCCCCAACCGGAGTCACGCGTGTAGCCCTTGTCCAGCTTGACGTAGAGCGCCTTGAACGTCCGCTCCTTGTTGTGATCGGACACCAGATACGAGCGGTAGGGGTTGGTGCCGCCGGGGCCGCAGAAGCCACCGTTGTCGCCGAAACCGTTGCCGTCGTTGCCACGCGTTGGTTCGCGGCAGCGGTTCAGATATTGCCAGGTGAACTCGTTCTCTGTCTTGCCATAGGCCAGGGTGAACTCGGTCTGCCATTCGCCGACGCGTTGACGCACACCCAGGTTGAACTGATCCGTGCGGGGCGGCTCGAAGTCGTTCTTCAGCAGGAAGGCCTCGCCCTTGGCCGGGATGTTGGCCAGGATGGCGTCAAGTCCAGCTGTGGTCTCGTAAGACGCATTCCACAGGATCGGATCGGACGAGCTGCCGTTCGCCACGCCGGCCGGGCGGCCGGTGGTCGAGAAGAAGACGTTCTGGGTGAAATCGAACGGCTTAGCCAATTCGTCGAAAGCGAAGTTGAACTGAACCCGGTCGTAGTAGCGACCGGCGCCGCCGAACAGGACCGTGCCGCGATCACCAAAGACATCGTACGAGAAGCCGATCCGCGGCTGGAAGGCTTTCTTGAACGGGTCACGATTGTCGCCGGTCGAGATGTAGTCGTTGATGTTGAACCAGCTCGGCGCATAGCCGGCAGCCTTGCCGCCGTCGGTCGAGGCGATCCACTGGTTCAGGCCCGCAACTACGGAGGCCGGCGTGACGTAGTTCTTGTTGTCGGCATTGGTCTCGTAATCCCAACGCAGACCCAGGTTCAGTTCAAGTTTGTCCGTGATCTGCCAATCATCTTGGGCATACAGCCCGATGACGGTGTTGGTCAGGTCAACGGTGGGGAACTCGTTACCAAGCTGGACGCGATAAGGGACGGCGGCATTGCCGCTGGCCGTGCCGTTCAGGTCATAGAAGAACTCGGGATTACGACCGAACTCCTTGACGACGTTGTAGTTCTGACGGCTAACCTTGGCACCCAGTTTTATCGTGTGGAAGCCGTTGAACTGCACTTCATTGAACGTCAGGTCGTTGCGGACCGTCAGGGCGTCATCGCTGATGTCCTGACGGCTGCCCGAGCCACCGATGTTGAGGATCGACACACCGCCGAACGGATCGTAGCCGTTTTCGAAGATGCGATAGCTGCGACCGATCTGATCGAAGTTCACAGCTGTCGGATTGTAGTTGTAGTTGCGGTAATCGACCGCCAGCTCGTTCAGGAACGAGCTAGCCTGCCACTGATACCTAAGATTGGCGCTCTTTGTTGTCTGTTTGAGACCGCTCGCGCGCTCGATAGAGTTGGCACCGCCAAAATCTCTGACCTCTGACTCATCGCGATACGTGACGCTCAAATCGATGAGATGACCTTCGGCGGGCTGGAAGCTCAACTTGCCAAACAGCAAATCTTCTTCAAAAGGGCTTGCAAAGGTGCCGATGTACTGACCAAATTGGCTAACGTAGGCAGGATTTTGTCGTCCTAAAGTTACCGCGTTGGCGCGATTTTCCTGCTTGTGTTCATAGCTGCCAAAGAAATGCAGCTTGTCCTGGATAATAGGTCCGCCCAAAGCGGCGCCGTATTGCTGGATTTCCTGCGGAACTTTCTCCTGCCCGCGAGCGCGCGAAAACTCGTCCTGCTTAACAAAGTCTTGGTCGCGATAGGTGCCGAAAATCTCGCCATGAAATTCGTTAGAGCCTGACCGCGTCACAGCTGTAATGATCGCAGACGAAGCCTGTTCGTATTCGGCCTTGAAGTTCTGGCTCACAACGCGGAATTCCTGCACCGCAGCTTGCGGGAAAGGATTACCTCGGCTGCTGTCCTGCCCAACAATGCCGCCAGCAATGATATTGGACTTCAGACTGGCACCATCGATGAAGGCGTTGACGGATTCCGCTCGCTGACCTCCGGCCGTGATTTGTACATTTTGTTCGTCGGTCCCTACGCGAACACCAGGCGCCAAAGCCGCGAAGTTCAGGAAGTTACGGTTAATTTGCGGCAAGGTCTGAATCTGCTGGTTCGTGACGTTGGTGGCGTTTTCGGGCGTGCGCACCTCGACCAGACGACGACCAGTGACAACGATGTCGCCCAGGTTGGCCGCATTGGCGTCAGCTGCGCCGGTCGCCGCTCCCGCCACCGCCAAATCCAGGTTGCCGACCTGTCCGACGCCGATCGAGACGGTATCGGTCGCCGTCTCGTTCTCGGCCGTCGTCGCCGTGATCTCATAGGTGCCGGGGCGCAGGCCCGACAGGGTGTAGCCACCCTGCGCGTTCGCCGTGGTGCGGCTGGTGAAGCCCGAGGCGACATTGCGGGCGACGATGGTGGCGCCGGCCTCGACCGTCGCGCCATCCGTCACATTGCCTCGAATCGTCGAGGTCGCGACCTGCGCCTGCGCGCCGCCGACGACCGCCATGCTGATGGCAAGCGCCGATACGGCGGCCAAGGCGACCTGACGTGTCGCGGCCTTACGCGTATTGAACTGGGTCATCCTGAGCTCTCCCCTCCTGATGGGATCGGTTTTCAGCAACATGGCTGGCCTACCCTTTGTTGAACCTGGCGGACGAGGCCGCCGCGGTGGACTGGCGTTCGACCAGGATCGGCCGAACGATTTCGCAAGCGGTGTCCGTGGCGTCGGCGGTCGCGCCGGCCTGGACCAGGCCGATCAGGCGTTCGACGCCCCTTCGGCCGATTTCCGCAATATTGACGCGCATGGTGGTCAGTGCGGGCCGCATCAGGGCGGCGATAGGCACGTCGTCGAAGCCGACGACGGCGATGTCTTCAGGACAGCGTACGCCCGCCTCCTGGAAGGCTAGAAGGGCGCCGACGGCCATCATGTCATTGGCGGCGAAAACGGCGTCGGGCCGCTCTGTCATGGCCAGAAGCTGGGTCGCCGCGCGATGGCCCGAGGCTTGGGAGAAGTCGCCCTCGACGATGATCGGGTCATGGCCCTCGAGCGCCGCCGTGTATCCGGCCGCACGCGTGTCCGCCTCGATGTTGCCGGCGGCGCCGCGAATGTGAGCGATGCGCTTGCGGCCAGTGGACCGCAGATGCTGGACCGCGCCGACGGCGCCGCCGTGGTTGTCGATCATGATGGACGCCCGCCCCGGCTCGGCCGCGCCGCCGTTCATCAGCAGGACCGGCATCCGACCGGCGAATTCGGACGACAGGTTCGCCGCGCCCAGATGCGGCGACAGCACGATCATGCCGTCCACCCGCCCGCGCATCGAACGTACGGCCGCCAGGGTGTCTTCTGCGCCGTCATGCGAACTGGACACGATCAGATGCTTGCCGTGGGCGCGGGCGGCCAGGTCCATGCCCCGGATCAGCTCGGAGAAGAACTCGCCGAACAGGTCGGGCAGGATGACGCCGATCGTGTCGTTCTTGCTGGTCGACAGGCTGCGGGCGCCGAAGTGCGGGACATAGCGAAGGTCCTCGACCGCATCGAGCACCCGCTGGCGCGTCGCGTCCGAGGTCACGCCCAAGCCGTTCAACACACGAGAGACAGAAGCAACCGACACATTGGCGCGTTCAGCCACGTCGCGCATGGTTGCGGCCTTGGCGAAGGGCTGGCCCTCCTGCCGTGCAGACGCAGCGCTAGGCGCGGCCATGTCCAATCGAATTCTCCCTGCTCCCTATCGTCCCGGCCCCTTTTCGAAGATCCGTCGATGAGCGATGTAAGCGGTTACATGACACAGGAGCAATGTGCGCCGCAAGCACCGTTCAGCCGCATTTCAGGCGATTTTCGATCTCTGCTAGAGCCGCCTCAACGGCCAGCGAGAGCTAAGTTGCTGCTTTGACTTCACTCTTCGCAGGCTCATTCCGGCGAACGGAATAAGGCGAACACGGCAGGCGCGCGCCTTGGTCGCACTAGCCGTAGCGATCTGCGTCGCGGCTACCGCCTCACACGAAAAGGCCCGCGCCGCCGAAGCTGCACGGGCCGCAATCACAATGCGAAAGACGAATCTATGCCGGCTTAAGTTCATCCAGCTTGCCGCGCAGCATCTGCAGCATGGCGGAGAAATCGCGGCCGCCGTGCCCGATCCCGTCGAACAGGGCGTAGAGCGCCTCGGCCTGTGCGCCCAACGGCGTCGAGGCGCCGGATTTCGCCGCCGCGTCCTGGGCCAGCTTCAGGTCCTTCAACATCATGGCCGTGGCGAACCCGCCCTGATAGTCGCGGTTGGACGGCGCGGTCGGCACCGGACCCGGCCAGGGATAGTAGCTGGTCACGCTCCAGCACTGACCCGAAGACTTGGACGCGATCTCGAAGAACCGTTCGGGGTCCAGCCCCAGTTTTTCGGCCAGGGCGACGGCCTCGCAGGTGGCCAGCATGGAGATGCCGAGCAGCATGTTGTTGCAGATCTTGGCCGCCTGCCCCGCGCCATGATCGCCGGCGCGGATGGTAATGCGGCTCATAGGCTCCAGCGCCGCCTCGACGCGGGCGAAGTCGCCCTCGTCGCAGCCGACCATGAAGGCCAGCGTGCCCGCATCCGCCGCTGCGGTGCCGCCTGACACGGGCGCGTCGGCAAAGGCGTAGCCAGCCGATTTGGCCAGCCCGGCGACCTTGCGCGCGGTTTCGACGTCGATGGTCGAACAGTCTAGCAGCAGGGCGGTCGACGGAGCCGCGCCGATGATCTGTTCGGAATAGACCTTCAGCACGTGCGGGCCGGCGGGCAGCATGGTGATGACGACCTCGGCGTCCTTGACCGCCTCGGCGACCGATCCGGCCGCGACGCAACCGGCCGCCACCGCCCGCTCCAGCGCGGCGGACGACAGGTCGAAGGCGGCGACCGCATGGCCCGCCTTGGCCTGGTTCGCGGCCATGCCGCCGCCCATATTGCCCAGGCCGATGAAGGCGATCTTGGTCATGGTGTCTCTCCCTTTGTCGGCGCCGTGGTCAGGCCAGCGGCGTCCATTTTTCATTGTCCGGCAGCGGCGCGAACAGCGCATCCAGCGTCTCGTCGGTAACGCCCGACAGGTCCGCCGGGGACCATTGCGGCGCATTGTCCTTGTCCACGATCACAGCCCGCACGCCTTCCTGAAAGTCGTGGGTGCGCACCACGCGGCCGCCCAGGGCGTATTCCATCGCCATATTGTCGGCGAAGCTGTTCAGCGTTGCGCCCGTGCGGATCTGACGCAGCGAGACTTTCAGCGACTCTGGCGATTTGGTCTTCAGGGTTTCCAGCTGCTTCAGCGCCCAGTCCGAGCCATCCGCCTCAAGCGCCTGGAAAATCTCTTCAACCGTGTCGAAGGCGAACAGCCGGTCGATGGCGTCGCGGTGGGCCGACAGCGGCGCAGGCCCCGCGTCCTCGGCGTGGCGCGCCACGACCGACGACGGATCGGCGACCTCGCCCATCAGATCGGCCTTCAGCGCCTCAACGCGATCCGCGGGCACGAAGTGCGTGTGGATGCCAAGGGCCACCGTATCCGCCGCTTTCAGCCGCGCGCCTGTCAGCGCCAGCCAGACGCCGGTCTGGCCCGGCAGGCGCGGCAGGAACCAGCCGCCGCCCACGTCGGGGAACAGGCCGATCCCGGTCTCGGGCATGGCGTAGGTGGTGCGCTCGGTCGCCACACGAACGTCGGCCGGCTCGGAAATGCCGACCCCGCCGCCCATGACGATGCCGTCCACGATGGCGATGATTGGCTTCGGATAGTCGAACATCAGGTGGTTCAGCCGGTACTCGGCCAGGAAGAAGGCCTTGGCCTCCGACGCATCGCCCGCACCGCTTTCGGCGATCATGCGAATGTCGCCGCCCGCGCAAAAACCCCGCTCGCCGGCGTGGTCGATCAGCACAGACTGGACGGCCGCGTCACCGCGCCAGGCTAGCAGCGCCTCCGTCATCGCCTCGCACATCGCCCGGTTCAGCGCATGGATCGCCTTGGGCCGGTTCAGGGTGATGCGACCGACGCCGTTTTCGATGCGGGTGACGACCTCGGCCTCGCTCACTTGGTCATCTCCCGCGCAATGATCACCCGCATGATCTCGTTGGTGCCTTCCAGAATGCGGTGAACCCGCAGGTCGCGCACGATCCGTTCCAGCGGATAGTCCTTCAGATAGCCATAGCCGCCGTGCAGTTGCAGGGCCTCGTCAGCGATCTGGAAACAGGCGTCCGTGGCCAGGCGCTTGGCCATGGCGCACCACTTCGTTTTTTCCGGATGGTCGGTGTCGATGGCCCAGGCGCCGCGCAGCACCATCACTCGCGCCGCCTCCAGGTCCGTGGCCATGTCCGCCAGCCGGAACTGCAGCGCCTGGAACTCGCCGATCGGTCGGCCGAACTGTTTGCGGGTGGCGACGTAGTCCTGCGCCGTTTCCAGCGCCAGCCGCGCCCCGCCCAGCGAACAGGCGGCGATGTTCAGCCGACCGCCGTCCAGACCGGCCATGGCGTAGCGAAAACCCGCTCCCTCTTCGCCCAGAAGATTGGCGACCGGCACGCGACAGTCGTCGAACTGGACGATGGCGGTCGGCTGAGCGTTCCAGCCCATCTTCTTTTCCTGCGCGCCGAACGACAGGCCGGGCGTCCCGGCTTCGACCACGATCGCGCTGACGCCCTTTGCACCCTCGCCGCCCGTACGGACCATGACGACATAGACGTCCGATGTGCCCGCGCCGGAGATGAAGGCCTTGGAGCCGTTCAGCACATAATAGTCGCCGTCGCGCACGGCCGTGGTCCGCAGCGCCGCTGCATCCGACCCCGAGCCCGGCTCGGTCAGGCAATAAGAGGCGATCTTCTCCATCCCCACCAGCGACGGCACGAACCGGCCGCGCAGGTCGTCCGACCCGAAGCGATCGATCATCCACGTCGCCATATTGTGGATCGAGATGAAGGCCGCCGTCGCCACGTCGCCGCGCGACAGCTCCTCGAAGATCACCGCTGCCTCGACCCGGCCCAGGGCCATGCCGCCATGCTCCTCAGCCGTATAGATGCCGCAGAAGCCCATTTCGGCCGCCTGTTTCATCACTTCGACGGGGAAATGCTTGTCCTCGTCCCAGCGCGCGGAATGGGGCGCCAGTTCGGCCTCGGCGAAGGCGCGGGCGGCGTCCTGAATGGCGCGCTGATCGTCGTTGAGAGCGAAATCCATGACGGCCTCAGCGCATCGTCGGAATGACGAACGAACTGTCCGAATGCTCCAGCGCCGAGTCAGGCCAGCGAGCCGTCACGGTCTTGGTCTTGGTCCAGAAGCGGACGCCCTCCATGCCGTGCTGGTTGATGTCGCCAAAGGCCGAACGCTTCCAGCCGCCAAAGGTATGATAGGCGACCGGAACCGGGATTGGCACATTGATCCCGACCATGCCGACGTTGACGCGGGCGGCGAAGTCGCGCGCCGCGCGACCGTTCTGGGTGAAGATGGCGACGCCGTTCCCGTATTGGTGGTTCGACGGCAGGGCCAGCGCCTCCTCGAACGTCTCGGCCCGCACGATCTGCAGCACCGGACCGAAGATTTCCTCCTGATAGGACGACATCTCGGGCTTCACATGGTCGAACAGCGACGGGCCGATGAAATAGCCCTTCTCGTGACCTTGCAGGCTGAAGTCGCGGCCGTCGACGACCAGTTCAGCGCCTTCTTGCACGCCCTTTTCGATCCAGCCCGCGACACGCTCGCGATGCTGAGCCGTGACGACGGGGCCATAGTGGGCGCCCGCATCGGTCGAGACGCCGACCCGCATCGAGGGGATTTCGGCGACCATCCGCTCGCGCAGTTCGTCGGCGGTCTTCTTGCCGACCGGCACCACGACCGGCAGCGCCATGCAGCGTTCGCCCGCCGAGCCATAGGCCGCGCCGGACAAATCCTTGATCACCTGATCCATGTCGGCGTCGGGCAGGACGATGCCGTGGTTCTTGGCGCCGCCCATGGCCTGCACGCGCTTATGGTTGGCGGCGCCGGTCTGATAGACATAGTGGGCGATGTCGGACGAGCCGACGAAGCTGACAGCGTGAACCAGCGGATGGGTCAGGATGGCGTCGACCGCCGTCTTGTCGCCATGCACCACGTTCAGCACGCCATTCGGCGCCCCGGCTTCCAGCATCAGTTCGGCCAGACGCACCGGCACAGACGGATCGCGCTCGGACGGCTTCAGCACGAAGGTATTGCCCACCGCGATGGCCACGCCGAACATCCACATCGGGATCATGGCCGGGAAGTTGAACGGGGTGATGCCCGCCACCACGCCCAGCGGCTGACGCATCGAATAGACGTCGATGCCGGGGCCGGCGCCTTGAGTGTATTCGCCCTTCAGCGCGTGCGGGATGCCGCAGGCGAACTCGATCACTTCCAGGCCGCGCTGGATGTCGCCCTTGGAATCGGCGATGACCTTGCCGTGCTCGCTGGACAGCAGCTCGGCCAGTTCGTCCATCCGCGCCTCGACCAGGCGTTTGAAGTCGAACATTACGCGGGCGCGGCGCTGGGGATTGGTCGAAGCCCAACCGTCAAAGGCGTTCTGCGCCGCCTGGACCGCACGATCGACCTCGCCCGTCGTCGCCAGTTGCACGCGCGCCTGCACATCCCCGGTGTTGGGATTGAACACGTCGCTGAAGCGTCCGGACGCGCCGTCGAAAGCCGCACCGTCGATGAAGTGGCGAATGTCGCGCATGGCCTGGGTGTCCCTGTTGGTTCATTTGTTGCGGCTATGGCTATCACCCCTGCGTGCGGGTCGATAATGCAAAGTTGCAGGCAACATTCTGCGTTTTTGCAAGATGACTAGGGGCCATGTACGACTGGGACGATCTGCGCATATTCATCGCTGCGGCGCGCGCAGGCTCGCTGGGCGGCGCGGCGCAGCGGTTGGGCGTCGACGCCGCCACGGTCGGGCGTCGGGTCGCCCGGCTGGAAAGCGCGCTGAAATCCACCCTGGTCGTCCGCTCGACCACCGGGCTTCAGCTGACCGCCGCCGGCGCCCAACTGCTCGATATCGGTCTGGAGGCCGAAAGCGCGATGGAGGCCGCCGGCCGCGTGACCCAACCGGATGCGCCTGCCGGCGTCGTGCGCGTCAGCGCGTCCGAGGGTTTTGGCGTCACCCTGATGGCCCCCGCCCTGCCCGCGCTGCGTCTGGCCCATCCGGGTCTAAGGATCGAACTGGCGGCCACCTCCGGCTTCCTGTCGCCGACGCGCCGAGAGGTCGACATGGCGATCACCTTGGCCACGCCACATGCCGCACGCCTGATCGTCGAGCCGCTGACGCCGTATCAGCTGGCCCTCTACGCCTCGCCCGATCACCTTCACCGCAACGGCGTTCCGAAGACCGTCGAAGACCTGAGCCGCTTCGACATCGTCGGCTATATCGACGATCTTATCTATGCACCGGAGTTGCGCTATCTTGACGAGGTCCAGCCAGGCCTCGCGCCCCACGTCGCCTCGTCTTCGATCCGGGCGCAGCGGGAGATCATCGCCGCCGGGGGCGGCGTCGGCGTCCTGCCCTGTTTCCTGGCCGAGGGACTGGTGCGCGTCCTGCCGTCGATCCTGATCGAGCGCCGCTTCTGGCTGGCCACCCACCGCGATGTCCACGACACCGCGCGTCTGCGCACCGTGCGTTCTTGGCTGAAGACCCTGTGCCAAGAACAACAGTCCAGCTTGATGCCATTCTGACTTCAGCAGAAAATCGAAGTGTGGTGCGCCGCACACACCAGCGCGTTTTTGAAACTTCGGGGAACGGAGGTCTCGTTCAAATCTTAATAGAAGACGAACGAGGCCTGCCATGACACTGACCTTCAGCCTGACATTGATGACGGCCCTGCTGGGCGCCCCGACTGGACCGCTGCTCAAGGACGCGGCCCTTTACAATGCGCCTCAACCCGCCATCGAACGGACCGTCGCGCCGAAGGCAGAGAGCACCGACCGTTTCAGCGTGCGCCTGCGTTGCACCGCCCTGGCGTCGGGCCACGTCACCGATTGCGTCGTGCTGGAAGAAAGCCGTCCGGGCATGGGCTTTGGCGAAGCCGCCTTGGCCCTGATGAATGGCGCCGAGGTCACGCCGATCATGGATCGCGGCCGTGCTGTCGATGCTCCCTTCGAACGCACCATCGACTTCACGCCGTAGGCCACAGCTCAGCCCAGTATGAAAAGTCCCCGGTTGCTCGCAGCCGGGGATTTTTCTTATTCGGCTATGTGTCGAGGACAATAGCGACTTCCCTCGCCCTTGCCGGGCGAGGGAAAAGCCGGCCTATCGCGCAGGCGCGATGCGCCACACCGTGTTCGACAGGTCGTCGGCGACGAACAGCACACGCTTGTTCCCATCGAACGCGACGCCGACAGGACGCCCGCGCGCCTTGCCGTCTTTCAGGAAGCCTGTGGCGAAGTCCACGGGCTGACCCGCAGGACGACCGGCGTTGAAGGGCACCCAGACGACCTTGTATCCGGACGGGTCCTGACGGTTCCAACTGCCGTGCATGCCGATGAAGGCGCCGTTGGTGAACGGCCCGCCAAAGCCGCCATTCCGGGCGAAGTCCAAGCCCAGGGCGGCGACGTGCGATCCCAGGGCGTAGTCCGGCCGGATGGCCTTGGCGACCATCTCGGGATTCTGCGGCATCACGCGCGGATCGCGGTTCTGGCCCCAATAGCTGTAGGGCCAGCCGTAGAAGGCCCCGTCACGTACCTGGGTCAGATAGTCCGGGACCAGTTGCGGCCCCAGTTCGTCGCGCTCATTGACGACCGACCACAACAGATTGGTGGTCGGCTCGATGGCCAGGGCCGTCGGATTGCGAATGCCGGTCGCGATGGTGCGCCGCGCGCCGGTCGCCCGGTCGATTTCCCACACCGTAGCGCGCTCTTCCTCGACCGCCATGCCGCGCTCGCCGATATTGGAGTTCGAGCCGGTGCCGACATACAGCTTTGACCCGTCCGCGCTGGCGGTCAGGGACTTGGTCCAGTGGTGGTTGATGCGCGAGGGCAGGTCCGTCACCCGCTCGGCGGGCGTGGCGATGCCGGTCTGGCCCGGCTGGAAGGCGAAGCGAACCAGCGCCCCCTGTTCGGCGACATAGAGATAGCCGTCGACATAGGCCAGGCCGTAGGGCGCATCGAGGTTGTCCACCAGAACCGTCCGCAGTTCGGGCGTGCCGTCGTTGTTCGCGTCGCGCACCAGGGTGATGCGGTTGCCGCCTTTGATCTTGGTGTTGCCCTGCTTCTTGATGACGCCGGCGATCACATCCTTGGGCCGCATGGCGGGTGCGTGGCCGCCCCTTCCCTCGGCGATCAGGACGTCGCCGTTGGGCAGGACCAGCATCTGACGCGGGATTTTGAGATCCGTGGCGAAAGCGCTGATCGTAAAGCCTTGCGGTACCGTCGGCGTCTCGCCGTTCCAGCCTGCCGGTGGGCTGATCTTCATCGGCGGCACCAGCGTCTCGTTGACCTTAGGCAAGTCGGGCGTCGCGCCGGTCTGATTCAGTTTCGGATCGCTGGCGTTGCCGCACGATGCGACCGTCAGGGCCATGGCCAGGGTGGCGGCGCTGGCGGCGAGCAGATTCTTGTTCATCGGACGCTCTCCCGCGCGGCATAGGCGGTCCAGCCGGCGACCAGGACCAGGATTGTGCAGAGGATGGACAGGATCAGACCGAAAGCTCCGACAGAGCTCCAGGCGTCCTGACTGTGTTTGAAGGCGTTCACCAAACCCAGCACCCAGGCCAGCGCGAGCGCGACCAGATGCACCGTCGCCCGCCGAGACCGTCCGTGGCGCAGACCGACGACGAAATCAAAGATCGAAAACAGGCCAGCGAGGCCGCCGAACACCAGCGCTCCGGTGATCAGCCAGGCCGAGAAGTTCGTCCACTGGACCTCGGCTGTCTTCAGATAGGCGATGTCGGTGAACAGGGCGAAGGTGAACAGCGCGATCGGAAACGCCAGCAATAGCCAATGCAACGGTCGAACGACCGCATCCTTCAGTCCATGGGTGCTCATGCCAGCCCTCTCCGTAAAGTCTGGCTTGGCTAACCGTCTGAACGGGAAATGGTTCACATCGGCTTGGCGTATCGGCGATGACTAAAGATCGATGCCAGAAAACGAGCGATGGACTGGGCTGCCTGCGCCGAGGAAAGCAGCCCTAATATTTGCCGCCCGCCAGCGGACGGCGATGCTGCGAAACAGCGATAGCCGCCGCCAGATGGTCGGGTAGTGGCGACCCGTTTCAGCGGGCCAAGGCGGCTAGCGGACGTCGATGGACTGGCCGATGCGTTCGGCCAGATCCAGGTCCGCGCCCTCGACGCTGGCGATCCAGACGTGGATTTCCTTGGGGTCCACGGCGCGCTGGAACAGGTGCTCCATCGCCAGACGGCGGCTGCCTTCGGTCACGACGACCGAGGCGCGGCCGCCGGCGCGGACCGTCTCGCCGTCATAGATCGGAAACTGCGACGACGGACCGGCGTAGACCATCAGCAGGGTCTGGTCGCCGCGCTGGACGCGATAGATGTTGGCGTTCGCGCCGGCGCGCGCCGGGGTGATGGTCAGGCCGGTAGGCAGCTGGATGCTGAACGGCAGAGCGGCGATGGCGGCGGCGTTCAAGGCCGCCGGGGCGGGTGCGGCGGCCGGCGGGGTTGCGGCAGGCGCGGTCGTTGTCGGTTGGGGCGCGGTCGCTTGAGGCGTGCTTGCGGTCGGGGCTGGCGTTTGCGGACGTGTCACGGTCGCCGTGCGCGTCGTGGCCGCCGGGCTTTGGCCAATCGGCGGCTGGGTCTGACTCGTGCGCATCGTGGGTGACGCGGCGGGCGCCGGACGCGGCGATGCTGCGGGGGTCTGGCCGATCGGAGGCAAGGCCTGGGTCGTCGCCCGGGCCGGGGCCGGGGTCGGGGCCGGAGCTGCGGTGGAGGCGGCGGGCGGGGCCGCGGAAGGCGGGGCGCTGTTCAAGTCCCGCGTCAGGTTGGAACCGGGACGTTGCGGCGGGGGCGTCGTCGCCTGTCCGGAAATCACGAGGGCGGCGGCAAGGGCGATCATGGGCATGGCCGGACCATCGCGCGGCCGGGGCGCGACCGCAAGCGCGACCTCACGCCTTGGGCAGCGCGACCCAGAAGGTGGCGCCCTCGCCCGGCGCCGAGATCACGCCGATCGAGCCGCCCTGCAACTCGACCAACCGCTTGGCCAGGGCCAGGCCGACGCCGTGCCCCTCGACCGTCGAACGCTCAAGGCCCAGGCGGTTGAAGGGCTCGAACAGCTGCGCCTGCTTTTGAAGCGACAGGCCGGGGCCGAAATCGCTGACCTCGATGCGGACGCAGTCGTCCTGACGAAGCGCACGCAGGACGACACGGCCGCCGGAACCGCCGTATTTCAGCGCATTGCTGGTCAGGTTGGTGATGATCTGGGCCAGACGCTGAGAGTCCGCAACCGCGATCAAGCCATCACCCTCGCACACCACCTCGACGGCGACCCGGTCGGCGTCGGGCCACAGCAGACAGGTGCGGCGCACGTCTTCCAGCAGCCCCGGAATGTCGGTCGGCCGCAGATCGACCCGGACGGCGCCGGATTCGGCGCGCGCCACATCCAGCAGATCGTGGGCCAGGGTTTCGACCTGACGCGCGGTCTTGACCAGCATGTCGGACATCTCGGCCTGCTGGGCCGAGACCGGCCCCAGATGGCCCTGCCGCCACAGGTCGCCAATGCCGATGATGCCGGCGACGGGGCTCTTGATCTCATGGGCGACGTTGGCGAGCAGGCGAGACTTGGCCTCCGAGGCCTTCTCGGCGCGTTCTCGACCAACGCGCGCGCGCTCCGCCAGAAGATCGCGCTCTTCCAGCAACGAGGCCACCAGCAGGACGGGCATATAGCCGATCAGCACCAGCATCTGGGCCATCAGAACCTGATGGGTCAGGTCGCCCTGAGCATAGGGGCCGTTTCCGATCATGGCGCTGCCGACCAGCAGCACGCTCATGACGACGAGGGTGAAGGCGGCGCCCGCGACGCCGAGCCGTACCGCGATGGCCAGCAGAAGCGGCAGCAGGACGAAGCCCATCGGCACGTCGCCCGTGAAGGCGACAAAGTAAAAGACGGGAACAAGGCCGATCAGAACGACGGCCTCGATCAGCTTCTTGGGTTTCAGCAGTCGCGCGAACATCGCAGGCGTCAGCGACATTCCTAGCGAACCCAATACAGCGATGCCCAAGGCGTGACCCAGCCACCAGGTCTGGAACCCCTGCCAAACGATGTCGCCCTGGCCCATCAGCGACAGGATCAGGGTGCTGCACAGGGCGGCGGGGATCGGCGCCAGGACAGCCGCGAAGAACAGGAAGCTGACCGCGCCGTTCAGGCTGGAAAGGTTGAGCGTGGGCGAGAACCGGCGCGCCAGCAGGACAGCCCCGACGATCTCGATCATGTTGGCGATCGTGAAGGCCAGCGCCAGCGGCGGCTTATTGCCGGCGATGATCTCGCCAATCAGGATGCTGACGGTCAGAACGCCGGCGAAGGTGAGGTCGCTGGCGCGGCCCCTGCTCGTGCGCAGCCAGACGGCGACGGCGACGCCGCTGGCGCCCCACAGGCCCGCCACCAGTCCGGCCGAACGGGCATAGGCGATCGCCAGCGCGACCAGGATGGCGACGACGACGCCCGTCAACACCGGGATCAGGGGATTGGGGCCATCCGGGCCGTCGGCGCCGACGGGGCCGGGCCGATGGCCAGCCGCCATCACGCCCTTGACGGGCGCGCTGTGGGGGGCGTCGATGTTGAGCGCGCGGCTCAGGATCATGGACAGGTTCCGACCAATCAGAGGTCGGAATAGGACGACACGGTTCCTAATATCCCCTGAAGTCAGGCCCGCAATTTTTCATTGAAACGCCTGACGGCCTCGGCTGCGCCGTCGGGATGGTTCCAGACCCCGCCGCTGACCGCCACGAAGTCGGCGCCGGCCTGGGCAAGCTCTGCAGCGTTGTCGACCGTGATCCCGCCGATGGCGACGCAGGGTGTCTCGACCGTCTCTTGCCACACCGTGAGAATGTCTAGGGGCGGGCGATGCACCGTTTCCTTTGTATCGGTGGGATAGAAGGCGCCGAAGGCGACGTAGTCGGCGCCGCCCTCTGCGGCGTCCCAGGCCAGATCGCGGTCGTCGTGGCAAGTGACGCCGATCATGGCGTCCGGCCCCATGATACGCCGCGCCTCGGCCAGCGAGCCGTCTTCCTGACCGATGTGAACGCCGTCGCAGCCGGTGGCCCGCGCCAGATCGGGCCGGTCGTTCAGCAGGACCGCGACATCATGACGCCGCGCAATGGGAGCCAACACCTCGACCGCCGTGCGGATAGCGGCCTCGTCGGCGGGCTTCAGCCGGATCTGCAAGGCCGCGACGTCGCCGGCGGCCAAGGCCTGATCGAGGGTTTGCGCAAAGGCGTTCAGGTCGACGATCACAGCCGGCGTGATCAGATACAGCCGGCAGGGCGGACGCTCGGGGACGGTGGGTGTTCGGGCCATGTCCGTCATTGCCTGCCCCTGCGACGATACGTCAACGGCCCAAGGCCGGGCGAAACCGTGCGAACGACTTGCAATCGCCTTAAGGACTGCTATAGCGAACCATTCTCAGTCAGTGAAACGTGTAGCGCCTCGTGTACGTCTGCAACTGTAACGGTCTTCGCCAGCGTGATGTCGCCCAGGCCATCGAGGCCGGCGCTTGCCGTCCGCGTGACATCTTCGCGCGCAACCAGTGCCAGGCCCAGTGCGCTAAATGCGTCTGCGAGATGCGTCAGATGATTCAGGAAAGCCGCGAAGCGTTCGCACTCGCAGCCGAATAGTTTGCTTCGCCTGCGGCCGACAGTCACTCGCACTCTCAATGCAGTGATAAAAACTCGCAAATAAACAAAGCCCGTTTTACTGTGTTATGGCTGCGCTCGACAGACGGCGATAGCGCCGTGGCGAGACCAAGGACCATGGCCATGAAGGGCGACCCCGCAATCCTGCGCACGCTGAACGCAGTGCTGACCAACGAGCTGACGGCCGTAAATCAGTATTTCCTGCATGCCCGCATGTTCGAAAGCTGGGGCCTCGCGCACCTGGGCAACGTCATCTACGAAGAGTCGATCGGCGAGATGAAGCACGCCGACATGCTGATCAAACGCATCCTCTTCCTGGACGGGCTGCCCAATCTGCAAGACCTGCACAAGCTGAAGGTCGGCGAGGATCCGATCGAATGCTTGGGCGCCGATCTGCAACTGGAACTGGACAGCCGCGCGACGACCGCCGCCGCCGTGACCCAGTGCGAGGAAACCCGCGATTACGTCAGCCGTGACCTGCTGATGAAGATCCTGGCCGACACCGAAGAGCACATCGACTTCCTAGAAAACCAGCACAAGCTGATCGAGCTGATGGGCGCCCAGAACTATTTGCAATCGGCGATGAAAGAGATCGTCACCGACGGCGCGGCGACCGGCAACTAAGCTCTGCCTTCTGACGGAACTCCAATCCGCTCCGGCCATTAGCCTGTCAGGGCCAAGCTGGAGCGGACCATGACCGATATCGACGACGCCATCGACGACGTGCGCGACGCCGCCATGGACTTGCTGAACAGCGAGGGCCGCAGCGCCGGCCATGTGGTCGCCGGGATCGCCCTGACCGTCGGCTTCGCCCTGTTGGCCCACACCATCGCCTCGGGCGCCTTGAAGCCTCGTCGCAACCTGAAACAGGTGCGCGACAAGGACCTGCCGATCACCGAAAAGCCCAAGGGGGCCTTCAGCCTGATCCTGCCGGCCGTGTTTTCGGCGACGACCCTGTCGGCCGTACGGGTCTGGAATGCGCCTCCGCAAAAGGAGCGGACCCGCGCCATGGGCCTTTGGGTCGCGGCCCAGACGGTGAACGCCGTCTGGCTGGGCCTGCGTCCGTCGTCGATGGCGCGTCAGGTGGTCGCCGCCATGTCGTCGGCGGGTCTGGCCGCCGCCTTCGCCCACGAAGCGCGCAAGCTGGACGAAGGAGCCGGCAAGATGGCGGCGCCGCTGGGGTCGGGCGTGCGGTTCGGAAACTTCCTGCACCGCAAGGCCGACGACGCCTCGCGCGGACGCACCCTGCATTAGGTTGCGTCGCCTTGCCCTTTATCGGGGCTTCCTCTAGGGATCGCGCCCTATTCGCCTCGCCCCGAACGGTGCGAGGGCGCAACTCCATTTCCGATGTGACCCCATGAAGATCAACGGCAACACCATCAAGCCCGGCATGGTCCTGCAGCACAATGGCGGCCTGTGGGTCGTCACCAAGGCCAGCCACGTCAAGCCCGGCAAGGGCGGCGCTTTCGCCAACGTCGAGGCCAAGAATCTTGAGACCGGCAACAAGCTGAACGAACGCTTCCGTTCGGAAGACAAGGTCGAGCGCGTGACGCTGGAACAGAAGGACTTCTCCTATCTGTTCGACAACGGCGACAGCCTGGTCTTCATGGACGACACCACCTACGAGCAGATCGAACTGCAAAAGGACTGGGTCGGCGAAGAGCGCATCCCCTATCTGCAAGAAGGCATGAAGGTCGTCATCGAGATGCACGAAGAGCGTCCGATCGGGCTGGAACTGCCCGATCAGGTCGTGCTGGAAGTCGCCGAAACCGAGCCGACCGTGAAGGGCCAGACCGCCTCGTCGTCCTACAAGCCCGCGCTGGCGTCCAACGGTGTGCGCATCATGATCCCGCCCTATATGTCGGCCGGCGAGCGTATCGTCGTCGACACGACCAGCGGCGAATACGTCCGCCGCGCGGACTAACAGACCACCACGCTAAAGCGGCCCCTCGCGGGGCCGTTCCTTTCTGAACTTCTCCGACTGTCCGGCTGCGGCTTTGAAGGACTTTCGGACCAGGAGATTCCCCGATGGCCCTCGCCTCCGCCCTGCTCCAAGTCATGACCGATGCGGTGCGCAAGACCGCCCGCCCGATGCTGCGCGACTTCGGCGAAGTCTCCCAGCTTCAGGTGTCGAGGAAGGGCCCCGGCGATTTCGTCACGGCCGCCGACCTGAAGGCCGAAGACACGCTCTACGAACTGCTGATGAAGGCCCGCCCTGGCTATGGCTTCCTGGGCGAGGAACGCGGCATGATCGAGGGGACGGACAAGTCCCACACCTGGATCGTCGATCCGATCGACGGCACCACCAACTTCATGCACGCCATGCCCCACTTCGCCATCACGGTGGGGCTGGAGCGCCGCGCGCCCGACGGGTCCAGCGAGATCGTCGCCGGCGTGACCTACAACCCCGTCATGAACGAGCTGTTCTGGGCCGAAAAGGGCAAGGGCTGCTATCTGAACGACCAGCGCATCCGCGTCGCCGGCCGTCGTGATCTGTCTGAAAGCCTGATCGCCACCGGCCTGCCCTTCATCGGCAAATCGGGCCATGCCCAGTCGATCAAGGACCTGCACGCGGTGGGCCAGCGCGTCGCCGGCATCCGCCGCCTGGGTTCGGCCGCCCTGGACTTCGCCTGGGTCGCCGCAGGCCGCTACGACGCCTATTATGAGCGCAATCTGAAGCCCTGGGACGTGGCGGCGGGCATTTTGTTTGTCACCGAGGCCGGCGGCCGGGTCACGACCATCGAGAACGACGGCGATCCCAAGACGGGCAAGTCGATCCTGGCGTCGAACACTGAACTGCATCCGCACTTGCGCAAGGTTCTGCAAGGCTGATTGTCATAGGGGCGACGCGCCCCTGCCCTATCCAAGGCGGATGATCCGTTTCATCCTGTGCGGCCTCGTCCTTCTGACCGGAACGCCAGCCTTGGGTCAGCCCCTGATCATCGCCCATCGCGGCGCCTCCGGCGAACGGCCCGAGCACACGCGCGCGGCCTATGAGTTGGCGATCGAACAGGGCGCGGACGTGATCGAGCCGGATCTGGTGCTGACCAGGGATGGCGTCTTCGTCGATCGGCATGAGAACGAGATCGGCGGCACGACGGACGTGCGCGACCGGCCCGAGTTCGCAGGCCGTCGGACGACCAAGACCATCGACGGGGTCGAGACCACCGGCTGGTTCACCGAAGACTTCACCCTGGCCGAATTGAAGACGCTGAGGGCGAGGGAGCGGTTGCCCGCCTTTCGACCGGGCAGCGCCGCCTATAACGGACAGGAGCCGATCCTGACCTTTGATGAAGTCGTCGCCATCGCGCGCGAGGCCTCGGCGCGGGCCGGGCGGACGATCGGCGTGGCGCCGGAGCTGAAACACCCGACCTATTTCGCCGGGATCGGCTTGCCGATGGAGGACGGCTTCGTCGCGGAACTGGAGCGGCTGGGTCTGACGGGCGCCGAGGCCCCGATCATCATCCAGTGTTTCGAGGTCGGGCCGCTGGAGCGGTTGGCGACGCGGATCGATGCGCCGCTGGCTCAACTCGTGGCCGCCAAGGGCGGACCGGCGGATCGGGCGGACGTGACCTATGCCCAGATGATCACGCCCGAGGGGCTGAAGGCCATTGCCGCCTACGCCGACTGGGTCGCGCCGGAGATGACCCTGGTCCTGCCGCGCGACGCCGAAGGCCGCACGACCGCGCCGAGCACCCTGGTCACCGACGCCCATGCGGCGGGCCTCAAGGTCGTGGTCTGGACCCTGCGGGCCGAGAACGCCTTCCTGCCGGTCGAGCAACGCAGAGGCGATGACCCGGCCGGGCACGGCGACATGACCGGCTATGCCTCAGCCTTCGCCGCAACTGGGGTCGATGCGCTATTCAGCGACTTCCCGGATCTGGCGCGGACCACGGCGCCCTAGTTGCGGAACTGAAGCTCGGCGAGGCGGGCGTAGAGGCCGCCCTGGGCGACGAGTTGCTCGTGGGTGCCCTCTTCGACCACGCGGCCGTCGTCCATGACGACGATGCGGTCGGCGCGCAGGACGGTGGCGAGGCGGTGGGCGATGACCAGGGTGGTGCGCTCCTCCATCGCCTGATCGAGGGCGACCTGGACCAGGCGTTCGCTTTCGGCGTCGAGGGCGCTGGTGGCCTCGTCCAGCAGCAGGATGGGGGCGTCGCGGACCAGGGCGCGGGCGATGGCCAGGCGCTGGCGCTGGCCGCCCGAAAGGCTCTTGCCGCGCTCTCCGAGCGGGGTGTCGAAGCCTTCGGGCAGGGCGTCGATGAAGCCAAGCGCCTGAGCCTTTTCAGCGACGGCGCGGGCCTCTTCCAGGGTAGTGTTCTCGCGGCCGAAGCGGATATTTTCCAAGGCCGAGCCCGAGAACAGCGGCGTCTCCTGCGACACCCAGGCGAAGCGGTCGCGCACGGCGACGGGATCGGCCTGGCGCACATCGACGCCGTCGACCGAGACCATGCCGGTCTGCGGATCATAGAAGCGCAGCAGCAGGCGGAATACCGTGGACTTGCCCGCGCCGGACGGGCCGACCAAAGCGACCGTCTCGCCGGGGCGCACGGTCAGACTGAAGCCCTTGAGGGCCGGCAGGTCGGGGCGGCCGGGATAGGAGAAGCCGACGGCCGACATCGACACCTCGCCACGCGGCGGCGACGGCAGGGCCGTGGCGTGGGCCGGAGGTGCGATGTCGGGCACAGCCCGCATCAATTCCTCGATCCGCTCCATGGCGCCGGCGGCCTTTTGCACGTCGCCCCAGCTTTCGCCCAGGGCGCCCACAGCCCCCGCCGCGAAGACCGACAGCAGCACGAACTGCAGCAGGGCGCCGGGCGTCATGGCGCCCTTCACCACGTCCTGGGCGCCCAGCCACAGCACCAGGGTCACGCCGCCGAACATGACAACGATGATCAGGGCGGTCATCCAGGCGCGGGCCTGCATCCGCGTCAGGGAAGCGTTGAAGGCGTCCTCGACCGCCGCGCCGAAGCGGGTGATGGCGCTCTGTTCGCGGCCGAAGGCCTGGACCGTCTCAATGGCGTCCACGCTTTCGCCGGCGAAGCCGACGGCGTTGGCGAAGCGGTCCTGGGACGCCACGGTCAGTTTGCGCACCTTGCGGCCGAAGATGAAGATCGGCCCCAGGAGGAAGGGCACGATCAGCAGGACGAAGCCGGTCAGCTTGGGGCTGACAAAGAACAGCAGGGCCACGCCGCCGATCAGGGTCAGGAAGTTTCTGAGGGCGTACGAGATCGATGTCGTCATCAGCGTCTCGACCAGGGCGATGTCCGTGGTCAGGCGCGACAGCACCTCGCCGGTGCGCATATGGGCGTAGAAGGACGGGTCCAGCGTCAGGATGCGGCCGAACAGACCCTTTCGTACGTCGGCGATGACGCGCTCGCCCGTGCGAGTGACGAAATAATAGCGGGCGGCGGTCGCCAGCCCCAGGAACAGGGCGTTGGCGCCCAGCAGCAGGAACCAGATGTTCAGATTGGCGCCGCCAGCCTCGAACCCATGGTCGATGGCTCCGCGCGCCAGGGCGGTCAGGCCCAGCGAGGCGGCGGTGGACAGCAGCAGCCAGAAGACCGCCATCAAGGCATGGCCCTTGTGGCGCATGGCGAAGGGAATCAGTCGCGCCAGCGGGCGGATGTCTCGGCGCTTGGCGCGCTTGGCGCCCGCTTCGGACATCTGGTCGGCCAGAAGGGCGCCGGCGCTGGGCCTCCCCTCCAGCGACGCCATGCCCGAGGCGCGGTTGGCGGAAGGGGCGGAGGCGGCGGCTTGATCGGTCATTTCGCCCGCCTCTTGCCCCGGAACGCCCCCCGGTGTAAACGCCGCCCCTCATTCCCGCCGGGCCTTTCCCTAAAAATGGATTGGTGGCGGGTTTCTCATTTCACGCGCACGGACGGTCGGCATCGTCACCGCGCAGAGACCGGACGACGACCATGAAGGCGGATACCCACCCCGACTACCACTTCATCACCGTGGTGATGACCGACGGCAGCACCTACCAGACCCGTTCGACCTACGGGAAGGAAGGCGACAAGCTGGCCCTCGACATCGATCCGTCGACGCACCCGGCCTGGACGGGCGGCAACGCCCAGCTGATGGACCGCGGCGGCCGCGTCTCGCGCTTCAACAACAAGTTCGCCGGCTTCATCAAGAAGTAAGCGCGTCGTGGCTGCGACATCTCGCAGCAATCGGAACACCAAGAGCGTCGGTCGCAAGGCCGGCGCTTTTTGTTTGGTCGGAACACCGATAATGTGGGGGCGTTCGGGTACCAGGGGCGTCGGCCACGCTGGCCGAAGCGATCGAAGAAGCGGAAGACTATGAATAGACGGCAACTGGGTCTGGGCGTCGCGACGGCGGCCATGACCCTTGGCTCGGCGGCGCGCGCGCAGCAGGTCTTCGTGCAGCGCGGACCGGAGGCGACCGCCTTCTACAACAGCTTCAACGATCAGATTTCGCGTCTGCCCGAGACTCAGCAGGCGGATGTGCGCGCCTTTTATGAAATGAACGGCTGGCGGCCGGTGTGGAACGCCGACCGGGTTCGGGCCCTGAACACCGTCGCGGCCCGCGCCAATCGCCATGGTCTGGCCGGCTCTGACTATTTCGACTTCGTGGGACTGGCGGCCGATCCGGCGAGCGCGGACCTGCGGACCACGGCGGCGGCGCTGGCCTATGCCCGCGTCCTGGCCGAGGGCAAGGTGCGGCCCGAGACGGTCGAAGACCTGTGGGAAATGCAGAAGAACCGCGTGGACCTGCCGCGCGGTCTCAGCGATGCCCTAAGCCGCAACGTGCTGGGCCAATGGTACGACGGCCTGGCGCCCACCGACATCGGCTATCAGAACCTGTCGGCCGGCTATGTCCGCTATCGCCGTCTGGCGGCGCAGGGCGGCTGGCCCCGCTTCACCCAGGGCGCGACCATCGAGCCGGGCAATAGCGATCGCCGCATCCCCGCCCTGATCGACCGCCTGACGGCCGAAGGCGACCTGTCGACCGCCGACGGCGCGCGGCTGAAGTCGCAGGGCCTGGTTTACAACGCCGAACTGCAACGTGCGGTGCAAAGCTTCCAGAACCGCCATGGCCTTGGCGCAGACGGGCGGATCGGCGCAGGCACCCAGCGCTCGCTGGGCGCCTCGGCCGAAGATCGTGCGCGTCAGATCGCGCTGAACCTGGAGCGCCGTCGCTGGCTGAAGCGCGAGGTCGCGCCCGAGCGGATCGAGGTCAACACCGCCGCCGCCATCATGGTCTACTGGAAGGACGGCAAGCCGGTTCACTCCAACCGCGTCGTGGTCGGCTCGGCCGAGAACCAGACGCCAAGCCTGGAGAAGCCGTTCGCCTCGGTCGTGGCCAATCCGCCCTGGTATGTGCCGGCCGGCATCGCGCGCCGCGAAATCCTGCCCAAGGGGCCGGGGTATCTGGCCGCCAACGACATGTATGTGAAGGACGGCACGGTCATCCAGCGCGCCGGTCCGCGCTCGGCGTTGGGCTATGTGAAGTTCGAGCTGCGCGACAGCTACGCCATCTTCCTGCACGACACGCCGTCGAAGGCCGCCTTCAACCTGTCCACGCGTCAGCGCAGCCACGGCTGCGTGCGGGTGCAGAATGCGGTGGAGTTTGCGCGCCTGCTGCTGTCGCCCGATCCGACCAAGCTGGCCCAGTTCGACACGGCCCAGGACACGCGCGAGACGACGCGCGTAACGACCGGACGCGAAATCTCGGTGCGGCTGCTTTACTGGACCGCCTTCGTGGACGGTCAGGGCCGCGTGGCGTTCCGTGAGGACGTCTATGGCCGCGACGACAAGCTGGCGCAGGCGCTGGGCATCGGCGTCAACCTGCCCAAGCCCATCGACGACGGCCGGGCGGACGCCAACGACGTCGGGCCGTAAAGGGGGCGATCAGCCCCTGAACGCCGCCTCGAGCATGCCCATCTGGCTGAGCACCGGGTTCTCCGGGGCCTGATCCTGATCGTCGGCGTACATACGGCGATCCAGATACAGGGTGCGGTCGAACAGCTTTTCCGATCGCACGAGGTATTCGATCAGGGCGATCGGCAACTCGGCGTGGCTGGGCTCGGCGTCGATGCGGCGCTCGTTCAGGCGATAGCGCGGTTCGCAGGCGGTTTCCGGCGACATGTCGTCTTCGCGCACGGCGCGCTGGACCAGGAGCCAGGAGGCGATCTGCATCAGGCGGGTGGTCAGCTTCATGCTCTCGGCCGCATAGGCCAGGGCGGCGGCGCGCGACAGCATCTTGGAATCGCGACGGCCCTCGCCGTCCAAATAGGCGGCGGTTTCCTCGACCAACTCCATGCCTTCGCGGAAGGTGCGATCGAACAGCTCGGACCGGGCGAAATCGCGAACGGTGCGGCTGCGGTCAGCGGGGGACGGAGCGGAGGTCATTTGAGCATTGATCATCAGAGAAGGTCGGGTCCGTCCTGCAATCAGCCCCTGGCGGCGCCGTTCGCACGAAAGATGCAACGCTCATGCCATGCCAGCGGATCATTCGCGATCACGAACCGAAGTTGAACAGGGCGTCAGCGGCGTTTTTCTTGGAGCGTTTCGTCTCGATCGCGGCGCGCGAGCGCGCGATCTCGGCCTCAAGCGCGGCGATCCGTTCCTGCAAATCCTCGATGGCGTAAACGTCCAGGTCTTCGCGTGACAGGGCCCGCAGCGGTTCGCCGCGTTGCGGGCGGGGTTCAAGATCTTCGAACATCGTCGCCTTCCTTTCGCGCTGTCATGGCCAAGGCGGTCCACGGTCCCTATCTGAACGCCCGGATACGGACGAATGCAAGGCGAGTGCGATGCGCGTGATCGAAATCGAAGGCGGTTCCGGACCGGCCGGGGCCCTGAAGATCGCCGAACGGCCCGATCCCGTCGCGGGGCCGGGTCAGGTGCTGATCCGGGTACGGGCGGCGGGCGTAAACCGGCCGGACCTGCTGCAACGCACCGGCGCCTACCCCCCTCCTCCAGGCGCATCGGACGTTCTGGGGCTTGAGATCGCCGGCGAGATCGAGGTTGTTGGAGAGGGCGTCACGCGGTGGATGGTCGGCGACCGGGTCTGCGCCCTACTGGGCGGCGGCGGCTATGCGGAGTTGGCCGTGGTCGATGCGCGTCATGTCTTGCCGATCCCCGAGGGTCTGGATTACGTGCAGGCGGCCGTGCTGCCGGAAACCGTCTTCACCGTCTTCGCCAATGTGTTCGAGGGCGGCGCGTTGAAGGCCGGCGAGACGTTGCTGATCCACGGGGCGACCAGCGGCATCGGCGTCACGGCCATCCAGATGGCCAAGGCGGCCGGCGCCCGAGTGATCGCGACCTCACGCGGGGCGGACAAGGCCGCAGCCGCCAAGGCGCTGGGCGCGGACATCAGCCTGGACGCCAAGAGCGATGATCTGGAGGCGCAGATCCGCGAGGCGGGCGGCGCGGACGTGGTTCTGGACATGGTGGGGCGCGACTACGCCGCCCTGAACCTGAACAGTCTGAATGCGGGCGGGCGTTGGGTGGTCATCGCCTCCCTGACCGGCCCCAGGGTCGAGATGGATCTGCAGCGGATCATGCTGAAGCGATTGACCCTGACGGGATCGACCTTACGCAGCCGCCCGGCGGACGAAAAGGCGCGTCTGACCGCGGCTGTCGAGGCGACCGCCTGGCCGTGGGTCGCCTCCGGCATGGTGAAGCCGCCGGTTCAGGCGGTGTTCGCGTTGGAGCAGGCGGCCGATGCGCACGCCGAACTGGAAGCCGGCGGGCACATCGGCAAGATCGTGCTGAGCGTCTAGTAGCGCCCGCCGCGCACGGGGCGCAGCGACGAGATGTTGTCGTTGAAGCCGCCGTTCAGGAAGCGGACATCGCCTTCGACGATGCGGCAGCGTCCCCGGAACTCGGCGTCGGTGCAGACTTCCCAGCGGCCTTCGACGCGCATCGAACTGATGCGGTCATTGAATGGGGTGCGGCCCAGGTTGCGGTCCTCGCTGGTGAACTCACGCGAGGCGCCCCGGAAGTTGGCGTCGTCATAGACGGTGATCGAGGACCGACCCCAGCCGCCGCCATTGCCGCCGCCCCATCCCCCTTCGCCTTCCCACTGACCTCGCACCGGGCCACAGACCAACAGACCATTTTCGTTCGCGATGTCGAAGCGGCCGCAGCGACTGTAGTCCAACGAGCTGGCGCGACGATCCCGACCGCCGCCCTCGCAACGGGCGAACAGGCGAGCGCCGCGCACCGAGGCGTCCGTGCAGCTTTGGCGATAACTGCCTTGGGGCGCGCGGCCGGCGCCAGCGCCCCAGTCTGGACCGCCGTTGCCGGGCCCCCAGCCGTCGCCGGGACGGCCGGGCTGGCTGTCTTCATAGTCGCCACGGAACCGCCCGCAGACCAGCAGGCCGTTGTCATTGTTGATCTCCTCGCCGCCGCAGCGGTTCAGCTCGATCGACGTGCCGCGCATCCGGCCGCGCGTATCGCGGCAATCGGCATAGAGACGACCGCGATTCACATAGGCTTCCGAACACGACTGGGTATAGCCGCCGCGCGGGGCGACGCGTTGCTGCGCATAGTCCTGGCCCGAGGCCATCGCTGCGGCCAGAGCCGCGCCAAGCAGAATGGACATGGTGGTTCTCCTCTCCCGAAGCTGAAAAGCTTCATTACCGCGAAGGTTGCGTCAGGGCGGATGAACCGTTGCTGTATGGGATTGTCGCTCAGCGTTTTCTTTTGTGTCGAATAGGCCTATATCGGCATCATACGCGCCCGGTCGAAAGGCCGGGCGCCGTCGTATCCAACGCCAGCCGAAGCCTCATTCGGCGGCTCAACAACACCGGGACGAACGCCCCATGAGCGACATTCTGATGCCCAAGGCCACTGCGGTCTGGCTGGTCGACAACACCTCTCTCAGCTTCGAGCAGATCGCCGACTTCTGCGGCCTGCACCCGCTGGAAGTTCGCGGCATCGCCGACGGCGACGTGGCGCGCGACATCCGTGGCGTGGATCCCGTCACCGGCGGCCAGCTGACGCGCGAAGAATTGGACAAGGCCCAGGGCGACGAAAACTATCGCATGAAGGCCATCGTCAGCCGCCACGCCGAACTGCTGAAGTCGGCTAAGCCGGCCCCGAAATACACGCCCGTGTCGCGTCGGCAGGACCGCCCCGACGCGATCGCCTGGTTCGTGCGCAACCACCCCGAGGTGACGGACGCCCAGATCGCCAAGATGCTTGGCACGACCAAGTCCACCATCGAGAGCGTGCGCAACCGCACCCACTGGAACAGCGCCAACATCAAGCCGGTCGATCCGGTGACCCTTGGCCTGGTCGGCCAGCTGGCGCTGGACGAGATCGTCAAGAAGGCCGCCGACAAGAAGGCCAAGGACGACCTGAAGAACGGCGGCGGCACGATCCAGCCCGTCGAACAGGTCGAGGCCGAGCCCGAGTTCGTGCCGGAAGCCCGCCAACGTCCCGGCGCCGAGCCGACGGCGGAATCGGTGTTCGGCACCAAGGACTGATCCGCCTTCGCGCAATGAAAACGGCCCCGGAGAGCGATCTCCGGGGCCGTCGTCGTTTTCGGGAGGTCGGCGCTAGGTCGCGCGCGCCTCCAGACTGGTGATTTCTTCCTTCAGCCGAAGCTTCTTCTGCTTCAGCGCCCTGACCTGCAACGGATCCGTGGACGGGCGGGTAAGCTCCTTCTGGATGGTCTCATCCAGGGTGCGATGACGATTACCCAGTTCGCGAATACGAGCCTCGATGGTCATGGCTTGCGCCTCCTTTGGTTAGGGACCAGTAGAGTGAGCGCCCGGTTTGGCGCGCTGTGTAATCACTTTCCAGTGACAGCCCGTCGCCCCGGACCCCAAGGAGGCTGACCCCCAAAATGGACGATGATGTGAACGGAGCCATACGGAACCCGCCTGCCAGACTGGTGGTCGGAATTTCAGGGGCTTCCGGCGCCGTCTATGGCGCCCGCGTGCTGGATGCGCTGAACGATCTGGGCGTCGAAAGCCATCTGGTCGTGACCAAGGCCGCCCTGCTCACATTGTCGCAGGAGACCGATCTGTCGCCCGACGAACTGACGGCCAAGGCGTCGGTGGTTCACAAGCTGGGCGACGTGGGGGCGACGATCGCCTCCGGCTCTTTCCGCACCCTGGGCATGATCGTGGCCCCCTGCTCGATCAAGACGATGAGCGAGATCGCGACGGGCGTGACCTCGACCCTGCTGACGCGCGCAGCGGACGTGACGCTGAAGGAGCGGCGACCGCTGGTGCTGATGGTGCGCGAGACGCCGTTCCACCTGGGCCACCTTCGCACCATGACCGCCCTGGCCGAAATGGGCGCGACCATCGCCCCGCCCCTGCCCGCGCTTTACGCCCGGCCGAGCTCGATCATGGAGATGGTCGATCAGTCGGTGGGGCGGACGCTGGACCTGTTCGGCCTGGATTGGGGCGCGGTGCGGCGCTGGGAAGGCCTGAAGTCATGAGGCTGTGGGACTGGGCGGTCGCCGCCTATGGCGCGCCGGGGGTCGGCGAGGCATGTCTGGCGCTGCAGGACAGCCACGACCAGAACGTGCCCGTGCTCCTGTGGTCCGCCTGGGTCGCGGCGACAGGCCGAAAGCCCGACGAAGAGACGATCGAGGCGGCCTGCGACACGGCCCGCGCCTGGGACAGCGTCGTGGTCGCCCGGCTGCGTTCGGTGCGGCGGATACTGAAAGCGCCGGTGCCCGATATCGACGACGGCCCGCGCGAGAGCGTGCGCAACCGCATCAAGGCGCTGGAGCTGGAGGCGGAACGGCATTTGCTGGACGCGCTGGAGGCGCTGGCCCCCGAACCCAGCGGACCGGCCCGCCCGATCATCGACAGCCTGGCAGCCACCGCCCGGATGTGGGCGGACGTCACCCCGCGCCCGGCCCTGATCCGTCTCGCAGACGCCCTTCCGGCCTGAGATCAGCGTGGCTATAAGCGGCCTGAGACGAGCGGCGTGGAGATGACACGATGAATGACGACACGCCTGCGATCACCGAGGAAATGGTCGAGCTTCACGCGCGGGTGAAGCATCTGCGCCAGGAACACGCCGACCTTGACGCCTCGATCGAAGCTCTGGGTCAGGCCGCCATTCCCGATCAGCTGATGATCGCCCGGCTGAAGCGCAAGAAGCTGGCGCTGAAGGACGAGATCGTGAAGCTGGAAGACCGCATCCTGCCCGACATCATCGCCTGATCTGGCCGGGCGAGCGGCAGGTTCCGCCCTGCGACCATCCGCCGCCCTGCCCTAGCCCCAAAGTCGCCAAAGCCAGCGGGCATAAGCCGTCCTCCCACGGAACGCCGTGCGCTGTCGGGGCGCCGCTTCCTTCATTCCAGAGCGTAGAGACGCTGGAGAGGCCGCCGAATGCGACGCCTGCTGTCCAACGCGCCGATGGCGCGGTGCAAGACCCTGTTGATCCACTCCGGCCAGACGGCCGCCTTCGCCGCCGTGGCCGTCTTCGCCGCCGCCGCCGCGCCAAATGCCGCGCGCGAGGCCGCCTTGCCGCCGCCGACCCAGATCGCCGCGCCGGTGTCGCCGCCCCTGAAGGCCGAGGTCGAGAAGGCGGGTCCTATAACGCGCCAGATCGCCTTCACCGCCCCGGTGCGCGGCTATGCGATCAACTCGCCATTCGGCCTGCGCAAACTGGCCATCGAAGCCAAGGCGCGCGCGCACAAGGGCGTCGACATCGCCGCGCCGAAAGGCACGACCGTCTTCACCGCCGCCGAGGGCGAGGTCATCCGCACGGGCTATGACCCTGAGGGCTATGGCAACTTCATCGAGGTGCGCCACCCCAACGGCATGAGCACCCTGTACGGCCACCTCAGCCGGATCGATGTCGCGAACGGCGATGCGGTCGCGCCCGGTCAGCGCATCGGTCTGGTCGGCTCCACCGGCTATTCCACCGGCCCGCATCTGCATTTCGAGGTCCGTCGCGGCGGCGCGCAGGTCAATCCGACCAAGGTGGTTGATCGCCATTTCGAAGTGACGGTGAAGGCCAAGGCCTGACGCGCATTGCGTTGCGACGGGCGTAGCAAACATCCTAGTGTCCCCTCTCGTTCTGGGAGGGATGGATATGAACAGGATCGTCGCCGCCGTCGTCGCGGGCCTTTTGGCCGCCACGCCCATCGCCGCCTCGGCGCAGGACTATGGGCGCTACAGCGACGCCGCCGCACAGACCGAGCTGTCGCGCCTGGCGGATGTGCAGATGGCGGTCATGGTGCCAATGCGCGACGGCGTGGGGCTGGCCACCAATGTCTATCGTCCCAAGAACGCGTCCGGCCCCTTGCCGACCGTGTTCGTCCGCACGCCCTATAACGAGCTGGCCTACAACGCCCGCACCACGCGCTCGGCCCTGAGTTGGGTCAGCAAGGGCTATGCCTTCGTCATCCAGAACGAGCGGGGACGGTATTTCTCGGGTGGCGACTATCAGATCCTGGGCTATCCACAGACCGACGGCTATGACGCTCTGACGTGGATTGCGGCCCAGCCCTGGTCGAATGGAAAGGTCGGCACCCTGGGCTGTTCGTCCTCCGCCGAATGGCAGCTGGCCCTGGCGGCCCAAAACCATCCCGCCCATGCCGCCATGGTGCCTCAGGCCTCGGGCGCCGGCATCGGCAAGGTCGGCCGGTTCCAGGAACAGGGCAACTGGTACACCGGGGGCGTGCCGCGCAACCTGTTCTTTGTGTGGTTGTACGGTGTGGACAATCCGCAGCGCGCCCAGATCCCGATGGACATCGACCAGGAAACCCGCGCCCGCATCGTCCGCTACAACGATCTGGACGCCAAGAAGCCGGATGTGAACTGGCCCAGCCAGATCCGGCATCTGCCGGTCAATGACATGCTGAAGGACCTGGGGGAGCCGGCCGGCACGTTCGAGGAGCTGATCGCGCGCACCCCGTCCGATCCGGCCTGGCGTCAGGGCGGCCTGTATCACGACGACATGGGCTGGGGCGTGCCGTCCCTGTGGTTCAACAGCTGGTATGACGTCTCCATCGGGCCCAACATGGAGCTGTTCAACCACGCCCGATCCACGACCCAGGATCGCGAGGCGGCCGAGAACCAGTATGTGGTGGTCGGCCCCAACAACCACTGCGCCTTTGGGGGCCTGGGGCCGAACTATAAGTCGGGCGATCGATCGCTGGGCGACGCCACCTTCGACAGCGACGCGCTGGTGCACGCCTGGTTCGATCGCTGGCTGAAGGGCGAGCGCCGCGCCTTCCCCGAGAGCACGCCGCATGTGCAGTATTTCAACATGGGCGAAAACGCCTGGCGCACGGCCGCGCAGTGGCCGCCGGCCGGGGTCAAGACGGTGCGGATGTATCTGCGCTCGGGCGGCGGGGCCAACAGCCTGAACGGCGATGGCCTGCTAAGCCTTCAGGCGCCGCCCGCCGGCGAACCGGCCGACCGCTATCGCTATGATCCGATGAACCCGGTCCAGACCATCGGCGGCGGCGATTGCTGCAACGGCGGCTTGGTCACGGCCGGGGCCTTCGATCAGCGGCCGATCGAGGCGCGCAACGATGTGCTGGTCTATACGTCGGAGGCGCTGACCGAGCCGATGCAGGTCACCGGCTTCATCGATGCGGTGCTGAAGGTGTCGTCTTCTGCGCCCGACACCGATTTCGCGGTCAAGCTGGTGGACGTGGCGCCGGACGGGACAGCCTATATCCTGGGCGACACCATCATGCGGGCGCGCTATCGCAACGGCTATGACCGTCCCGCGCCCCTGACGCCGGGCCAGGTGGCGACCGTGCAGCCCACGCCGCTGACCATCAGCAACACCTTCCAGCCTGGTCACCGTATCCGGGTCGAAGTCACCAGCTCCAACTTCCCCAAGTTCGTGCGCAACCTGAACACGGGCGGACCGAACGAGACCGAGAGCCAGGGCGTGGTCGCCGACAACGCCATCCATCACGCGGGTGACGACGCCTCCTATATCGATCTGCCTGTGGTGAAATAGGCGCCCCTGCGTCGAAGTCGCTGGCGTCCCCTGTCGTCGGATTCTAGGCTGACGACAGGGATTTGGGAGGCGACATGGCGGCGTTGACGCTGGATGGGGTGAACAAGCGATACGGCGATTTCCACGCCGTGCGCGATCTGAGTTTTCAGGTCGAGAAGGGGTCAATCTGCGGCTTTCTAGGACCGAACGGGGCGGGAAAGACCTCGACCCTGCGGATGATTCTGGGGTTGCAGCCGGCGACGTCGGGGCGGATCGAAATCCTGGGCGCCGACGACGGGCGCAAGGTGCGCGATCGGATCGGTTTCCTGCCCGAGGAACGCGGCCTCTATAAAAAGATGACGCCGGTCGAGGCCATCGCCTTCTTCGGCGCGCTGAAAGGCCTGCCGGTCGCCGAAGGCCGCAAGCGCGCCAAGACCCTGCTGGAGCAGCAGGGGCTCGGCGAGGCGCAGAAAAAGAAGATGAAGGAGCTGTCCAAGGGGATGGCGCAGAAGGTGCAGCTGATCGCCTCGGTCGTGCACCAGCCTGAGTTCGTCATCCTGGACGAGCCCTTCTCCGGTCTGGACCCGATGAACCAGCAGGGCCTGGAGGCGATGATTCGCGGGCTGGCCGCGAACGGCGCCACGGTGCTGTTCTCCACCCATGTGATGCAGCATGCCGAGCGGCTGTGCGACAAGGTCGTGCTGCTGGCGCGTGGCAAGAAGGCGTTCGAGGGGACGGTGGATCAGGCCAAGGCCACCTCGCCGCGCTTCCTGGATCTGGACGGCGCGATCAGCGCGGACGCCGCCGCCGCCCTGCCCGGCGTGGCGGGCGTCGAGACCCTGTCCGACGTGGACGGCGTGCGTCGTCTGAAGATCGCCTTGGCGCCCGGCGCCGGGGGTCAGGATACGTTGAAGACGGCCTTCCTGAACGGCCTGGACGTGCGCGGCTTCGCGCTGAAGGAGCCGACGCTGCACGACGCCTTCATCGGCCTGACCGGTGACCATCCCGACCAACCCGACCAACCCGTCGCATCCGTGGAGGCTGTCCAATGAACCGCACCCTGCTGATCGCGCGACGCGAATATGTCGCCTACGCCAAGACCGTCGGCTTCTGGCTGTCGCTTTTGGCCTTCCCGCTGTTCGCCGTGCTGGGCGGCGGCATTCCAGCGCTGATCAAGGCCTCCGAGCCGATCAAGTCGGTGGCGGTGATCGAGGAAGGCCCCAATGCGACGGGTCTGGCCGCCGCCGTGCGCGCCTCTCTGCAAGCGGATGTGGATCGTCAGAACGAGCGCCTGCGCGAAGCCGCCGAAAAGGGACAGGCGGGCGCCGGGCGCGCCGTCGCCTCCATCACCGGCCCCAAGATCCGTCTGGTTGACGCGCCGCCGGCCATCGCCGACGCCGTCGGCCCGGCGCGTGACGAGGCGATCCGCAAGGCGTTGGACAAGCAGACCTCGAAGGCCAAGCGCCTCGACGCCGTGGTCTTCTTGAGCCGCATGGATGGGAAGCCCGCCGCCCAGGTCTGGACCGCGCGCGCCACCGACAACGACGTCTCCGGCTTCGTTCGCAATGCGCTCCGGGATGCGCGGCGCACCGAGCTTTTGACCGCCGCCGGGGTCGCCCCCGCCGTGGCGCAGGAGGTTCAGACCTTCCGGCCCGAGGTGAAGTCCTTCTCGCCCAGCGCGGCTAGCGGGGGAGAGGTGTCGATGCGTGACCGAATCCCGTCCTTCATCGGCCTGGGCGTCGGCTTCCTCTTGTGGTCGCTGGTCATCACCGGCGCCTCCATCCTGCTGAACAGCGTGATGGAGGAGAAGTCGAACAAGATCCTGGAGGTGCTGCTGTCCTCGGCCTCGGCGACCGAAATCCTGACGGGCAAGGTGCTGGGCGTGGCGCTGCTGACCCTGACGGTCATGGGGGTCTGGGGCGGGATCGGGGCCTTCACCCTGATCTCGGCCTCGCCCCAGACGGCGGCGACGGTCGGACAGGTGCTGCTGCACGACGGTCTGATCTTCTATTTCATCGCCTATATGGTCGGCGGCTACCTGATGTACGCGGTGCTGTTCGCCGCCATCGGCGCCTTCTGCGAGACGCCGCGCGACGCCCAGACCCTGATGGGGCCGATCATGATGATCCTGGTCGTGCCGATCCTGGTCATGCAGATGGCCCTGACCAGCCCGGATGCGCCGGTGGTCAAGGTTCTGTCCTGGATCCCCTTCTTCACCCCCTTCCTGATGAGCGCCCGCGCGCCCAGCGATCCGCCGCTAGTGGAGGTGGTTCTGACGCTGATCGGCATGTTCTCGACCGCCGCCTTCATGGTGTGGATCGCCGGGCGGGCCTTCCGCGCTGGCGCGCTGTCGGACGTAAAGCTGAGCTGGAAGAGCTTCGGCCGGGCGATTACCGGACGGGCGTAGGCGGCACGGCTGTCTCCTCCCTGTCGCGTCGCGATGGGGAGGTGGCGCGGCGCTTCTTCTGTGGGACTTCGAGAGTCCTCCACCACGCTCCGCAGAAACGAAACGCAAAGAAAAAGGCCGCTGCCCGGAGGAAGCGGCCTTAAATCTTTTGGCTTTCGCCGGGGTCTTAACGACCGCCGGGAACGCGCGGCTTGGGCGCGGGCAGCAGGCCTTCGCGCTGCATACGCTTGCGCGCCAGCTTGCGGGCGCGACGGATGGCTTCGGCCTTTTGACGGGCGCGCTTTTCCGAGGGCTTCTCAAAGTGCACGTGGCGCTTCATTTCACGGAAGCTGCCCTCGCGCTGCATCTTCTTCTTCAGGGCTTTGAGCGCTTGGTCGACGTTGTTGTCGCGAACGAAAATCTGAACCAGGTTAAACTCTCCTTTGGCCGCCCGCCGCGTCCTGTGAGGGAGACGGGCGAACAAAATAAAATCGTCTTCCGACAGCCGGGCTCTCGGATGAAGGCGCGCTGATACACGAGCCGCCCCCTTCTGTCCAGATCGTCGCGACCATTCTTCAAGGCTCGAAACGCCATGACGACCGGCGTATGATCGCCCTTATGACCGAGACGACAGACTGGGCCGACCGGACCGAACAGACCGTGCTGGACGCCGCCATCGCCCGCGCGCCCGCGCTGGGTTGGAATGCGCGTCTGGTGCGCGAAGCCTGCGAGGCGTGCGGCCTGTCACGGGGCGACGAGGAACTGCTGCTGCCCAACGGCGCGCGCGATCTGGCGGCCCTGCTGTCGCGCCGCCATGATGCGCGAGCGCTGGCGGCTCTGGGTGAAATCGACGCCAAGTCGCTGAAGATTCGCGACCGAATCGCCCGCGCCGTGTCCGAGCGGATGGAGGCTGGCGCCGCCGATCTGGAGGCCACGCGTCGCTGCGCCGCCTTCCTGGCTCTACCCGTCAACGCCGACCTGGGGCTGAAACTGGCCTGGGAGAGCGCGGATCATCTATGGCGCTGGGCCGGGGACGAGGCGACCGACTGGAATCACTATTCGAAGCGGACGATCCTGTCGGGCATCCTGATTCCCGCCCTGACTATGCGCTGGTTCGACGGACGCGAAGCGGCGGAGGCCTTCGTCGCCCGCCGGATCGAAAACGTCATGGCCTTCGAGAAGTGGAAGGCGGGCAAGGATTTCGACGCGCCGTTCCGAAAGGTCAGCGATGCGCTGAGTCGGATGCGGTATGGGGCGAAGGCCTAGACCTTGGCGGAGCGAAGCTCGGCTCGATTGTCACGCAGCGCCTGATCGCGACCCGATTGATGTCCGAGTTGGTAGATCCCGACGCCTAGGATCAGAACCGCGACGCCAAGTATCGCGCCTGCCAGCACGCGTGAGCGACCCCCGTTTGAGGCCCTTGGGTCTGCGGGCGCGCTGTAGGCAGCCGCCGACGCACTGATCAGGGCCAATGCCATCGCCATCAGAAACAGAACCATCGGGGTGTTCATGTTCAGACGCTCTTGGTGATTGCAGATCGATTATCACGCTCGGCGGCGTCTTTTCCCAAGCGTCCACCAAGGTCCACACCGGCGACAATCAAGGCCAAAGCGGCTGCAGCCACGGACACGCCGAGCGCACCGACACGCGACGATCCGTGGGCATTAAGCGCGCTGATCACTCCAGCAGCGGAGGTGACCAGCAGAAGCGCGAGTGACAGGGGCAGCGACAGCGACATGGATCAACCATGACGCAAGTTGCGCTCAGCGCAACTCAAATATCAGATGGCACCCAGCACCCGGTTCACATGCGCCATCTTGCGGCCGGGGCGGGCCTCGGCCTTGCCGTAGAGGTGCAGGCGTTCGTCGGACTTGGCCGACAGCTTGCGCCAGTCCTCGACCTCGTCCCCCAGCAGGTTTGTCATTTCGATCCGGGCGTGGGCTGTCGTGGGGCCGAGCGGCCAGCCGGCGACGGCGCGGATATGCTGTTCGAACTGGTCGCAAACGCAGCCGTCCTGGGTCCAGTGGCCGGTGTTGTGAACGCGCGGGGCGATCTCGTTGACCAGAAGCACGTCGTCTCCGAGGTCGAACAGTTCGACGCCCAGAACGCCGACGTAGTCCAGCCCGTCCAGGATCGCCTCGGCGATGGCGCGGGCGCGAACCTGCGTCTTCTCGTCCACGGCGGCGGGGGCCAGGGTGGTGCGCAGAACGCCGCCTTCGTGCCGGTTCTCACCCAGCGGATAGACCGCCATATGACCGTCCCAGTCGCGGGCGGCGATGACCGACAGTTCGCGCACGAAGGTCGCCTTGGCCTCCAGAATCGCGGGGCGACCGCCCAGGCTTTCCAGGGCGGCGGGCGCGTCCTCGATGGCATGGATCCAGACCTGGCCCTTGCCGTCATAGCCTTCGCGGCGGGTCTTCAGCAGGGCGGGCAGGCCCAGTTCGGTCAGGCCGACGACCAGGTCGTCCAGCGTGTCGATGACGGCGAAGGCGACCGTCGGGGCGCCCACGGCGTTCAGGAAGGCCTTTTCGTCCACCCGGTCCTGCGACACGCGCAGCGCGGTCGGCCCCGGCGCGACCAGGGCGCCGGCCTCGGCCAGACGCTCGATGGATTCGGCCGGCACGTTCTCGAACTCGAAGGTGACGACGTCTGCGGCGCGGCCCAGCGCCGACAGGGCCTTGGGGTCGTCATAGGCGGCGACGATCTGGCGCGCCGAAACCCGGCCGGCCGGGCTGTCGGCCTCGGGGTCCAGGATCACGACGTCGAAGCCCAGGCGCGAGGCGGCCTGGCTCAGCATCCGGCCCAGTTGGCCTCCGCCGATGATGCCGAGGGTCGAACCAGGGGGAAGCGGAAGATCAGGCACTCAGTCCTCGACGGTTTCTGCGACGGATTCGGTCTGGGCGGCGCGGAAGGCGGCCAGGCGTCCGGCCAATGCCTCGTCCGACAGGGCCAGGATCTGGGCGGCCAGGATGCCGGCGTTGGCGGCCCCCGCCTCGCCGATGGCCAGGGTGGCGACCGGAACGCCAGCCGGCATCTGAACGATCGACAGCAGACTATCCATGCCCTTCAGCGCCTTGGACTGGACCGGCACGCCTAGCACCGGCAGTTCGGTCATGGAAGCGGCCATGCCCGGCAGGTGGGCGGCGCCCCCTGCCCCGGCGATGATGACCTTGTATCCGGCGGCCTTGGCGCCCGTGGCGAAATCGACCAGGCGTTGGGGCGTGCGGTGGGCGCTGACAACCTTGGCGTCCCAGGCGACGCCCAGTTCATCCAGGCGATCGGCGGCCAGCTTCATGGTCGGCCAGTCGGACCGGCTGCCCATGATGATCGCCACTGGGGTTTCGGAAGTCGCCATGTCTGCAAGGCCCCTCGCGGAAAGGCGCCGGTTACAGCACGCGGGTGACGCCCGCAACCGCAACACCGTGATTTCAGCCGCGTCGGCCCGTAATGTCGGCCTTCAATGTGGGCGGATCACGCTCTACCATCGTTCGACCGCGCGACGCAGACTGAGTCGCGCCTTCGGAGCCATCCCTGCGCCGTGACCGACGTGGCCGAACACGACCTGACCGCCGAGATCGCGCGCCTGCGCGTCGAGCTGGAAGCGTGGAAGACGCGCGCCGCGGCCGCCGAGGCCGCCGCCGACCACGACGTGCTGACCCCCGCCCTGAACCGGCGCGGCTTCATCGCCGCCCTGCATCGCACCATGGCCTATTGCCAGCGGCACGGGGTGCCGGCGGTGCTGCTGTATCTGGACATGGACGGGTTCAAGAGCGTCAACGACCGGCTGGGCCATGCCGCCGGCGATGCAGCCCTGGTCGCGGTGGCCGAGCTGTTCCTGGCCAATCTGCGTGAGTCGGACGCAGTCGGCCGGCTGGGCGGAGACGAGTTCGCCCTGCTGATGTTGCACGCGGGCTATGAAGAGGGCCGGGCCAAGGCGCGTCAGTTGGCCGAGGCACTGAAGACCGAAGGCTTTGTCTGGGACGGCCAGAAGACCGAACTGGGCGGCTCTTTCGGGGTGCGCGCCTGGGACGGCCATACCGACGCCGAGGTCTGGCTGACCGAGGCCGACGCCGCCATGTGGGTGAGGAAGAAGGGGCGCTGAGGCCCCTTCCCGCCCCTGCCGCTTAAAGCGGCAGTTTCAGCTGAATGCCGCCCATGTGGCTGTCGGCGTGGTCGCCGAAGCGGCCGCGATAGCCGACCGTCACCTTGACCGGGCCAAGCGAACCTTCGACGCCGGCAGAGGCCAGGAACTGGCCGCCGAACGGATCGTCGATCTCGCGCGACAGCACCTGGGCCGGGTTGTTGTAGAGGCCGACGCGCACCGGATCGGAGCTGTCGTCCAAGGCGTCCCGGTAGCCGCCTTCGGCGAACAGGCCGAAGCCGCCCATTTCAGCCTCGGCGCGCAGGGCGACCTCGCCGGTCAGGGCCTTCACCGTGCGGTCGCTGTACTGATACTGGGCGCCGACGCCCTGTTCGTAATAGCCGTCCACGTCGCTGGACACATAGGCCAGGGCCGCACGGGGCGACAGGGCGACGCCGCCCATGTCGAACCACATGCCGCCCTGCAGACGCGCGCCGCTGCTGAGGGCGCGGGTTTCGGCGGTGTGGACGATCGGCGCCAGGCTGGTGGTGCGTTCGATGTCGTCGATGTTGTCGCGCGCCACGCCGACGGCGGCGTTGACGAAGACATCGCCCGAGCGCCAGCCGCCATAGACGTCCAGGCCGAAGCTCTCGACGTTGAACTGCAGCGCCTGGCTTTCGACGTCGGTGTTGCGCGCCGTGCCGGCCAGACCGAAGCGCCAGTTGGCCGAGGGGCCGGCCTCAAGCGCGATACGGGCGCCCCAGCCGTCGCTGGACGAGCTGGTGACCGAGCCGCGCGCGTCGGTGTCGACGCTGTCGATCAGGGCCGAAGTTGTGACGGACACGCCGGCCTCCCACGGCTGGCGACCCGACAGGGCCTCGCCGGCGGCGTCCAAGGCATCCTCGCGGTGACGATAGGCCGTCTCACCCTGCAGTGTCGATTGAGCGCCGATGTCGCCGTAGTAGAGGTAGTCGGTCGCCAGCTGGGCGATGATCCGATGGCCCGCCGCCGTCGGATGGACATCATCAAAATAGAAATAGCTGTCTGGGTTCGCGCAAACCGTCACCCCGTTGAAGCACTTCTCAGTGATATTGGTGATGCCGAACAATCCTGGATTAGCCGCCAGGGTGTCGCTGACCTTGAACAGGTCCATCATGATAATGTTGCTGCCCGGACGCGCGGCGGCGGTGGCGGTCAGATTGGCCTGGAGCGCCGTGTTGAAGGTGGTCACCGCATAGTCGGCCAGCGGCGCCGCCATCTGGCCGCGGAAGAGAGGCGTCAGGCTGAGCTTGGGCAGGTTGGTGACCAGGATGGTCCCGGCGCCGGCGCCCGCCACGGTGTTGACTAGGTTGTTGACGTTACTGGCAGCTGTAGTGGCGACCGGGGTGATGGCGGCAACCGGATTGGTGGTGAGGCCGGCGGCAGGCAGGCCCTGGAAGATGTCGTTGGCGCCGCCCAGGACGCTGACCAAGTCGGTCGAGCTGAACCGGCCGCCCGCGGCGGTGTAGCGCGACAGCTGGTTCAGCATGCCGAACGGCACGCCCGCCGAGGCGTCAGTGCGCGAGCCGCCGAAGGCGTAGTTGATGCTGCCCGTGACCGAACCGTTGAAGTTGGCGGCGTTGAAGCCCAGCAGTTCAACGAAGGTCGGACCGTTCGAGAAGCGGCGCGCATAGGGCGGCGACGGCGGCTGGGTCCCGCCCGAGATCAGAAACAGGTTGCCGTTGTCGCTGAGGCTGTCGCCGAAGACGACGAGACGGTTGTAGGTCTGGGCCGAGGCCGAGCCGGCAAAGGCGCAGGCGGCGAGAGCCAGAGCGGCGACGGCGCCGCCGGTGATGAAGCGTGACATGAAATTCCTCCCGCAGCCGTCGTTGCGCGGCCGTTCGACGTGAGGATGCGCCAGTTCGCGCAGAGCGCAAGATGCCGCGAGGTCAGCTTTGAGAAGATATTTGCGAGCGACGTATCACTGCAACGTGCGGAACTTCAGCGTGCCCGGCACCGTCTTGAGTTCGCGCAGCGCCTCTGGATCGTAGTCGCGATCCACGTCGGTGATGACATAGCCCGTGCGCTCGTTCGTTTTCAGGTGCTGGCCTAGTATGTTCAGGCCCGCCGAGGCCAGGGCGCGGTTCAGTTCGGCCAGCACGCCCGGCTGGTTCCTGTGGATGTGCAGGATGCGGTGCGCGCCCGAAACTTCGGAGAGCTGGACGTTGGGCAGGTTGACGCTGAAGGTCGTATCGCCCCGGTTCAGATAGCCCAGCAGGCGCTCGGCCGCGAACTCGGCGATGGCCTCCTGCGCCTCTTCGGTCGAGCCGCCGATGTGCGGCGTCAGGATCATGTTGGGCAGGCCTTGAAGCGGGCTCTCGAAGGGGTCGGCGTTGGTGCGCGGCTCTTCGGGGAAGACATCGACAGCGGCGCCGGCCACCCGGCCCGAGCCGATCGCCTGGGACAGGGCCCCGACATCGACCACATGGCCGCGCGCCAGGTTCAGAAACAGTGCGCCTTCCTTCATCCGGCCGAACTGGGCCGCGCCGAAGATGTTGGCATTCTCCTTGCGGCCATCGACATGCAGGGTGACCACGTCGCTTTCGGCCAGCAGCGCGTCCAGCGAGCGCATGCGGCGCGCATTGCCCAGGGCCAGGCGCTCCGACAGGTCATAGAACAGCACCCGCATGCCTAGGTTTTCGGCCAGGACCGACAGCTGGCTGCCGATCGCGCCGTAGCCGACGATGCCCAGGGTCTTGCCGCGCAGTTCCTTGGAGCCGGTGGCCGACTTGTTCCAGTTGCCGACGTGCATGGCCGAGGACTTGTCCGCCACGTCGCGCATCAGGACGATCATCAGGCCGATGGCCAGTTCGACCACCGAGCGGGTGTTCGAATAGGGAGCGTTGAACACCGCCACCCCGTGATCCGACGCCGCGTCCAGGTCGATCTGGTTGGTGCCGATGCAGAAGGCCGCGACGGCCATCAGCCGATCGGCCTGTTCCAGCACGCGGCGGCTGACCGTGGTCTTGGAGCGGATGCCCAGGACATGGACGCCCTTGATGGCCGCGATCAGATCGTCCTCGTCCAGCGCGCCCTTCTGGGTTTCGACCGAATAGCCCGCCTCTTCCAGCCGCTCGACGGCGGCGGGGTGTATGTTTTCCAGGAGCAACATCTTCATGCGGCTGCGCGGGAAGGACCAGCGGCCGACAAGGCCTTCGGCATGCAGCACCTCGTCGAGCGACGCGGCCTCGGCGTCGGCGACCTGGACCACCGGCGCGCGGCGCACGACCTCGGTGAAGGCGTAGAAGGCGTCGGCGGCGCCCGCGATCTTGACCTCGGCGTCGTTCCAGCCGTCGCCCACCATGACGACGCGACCCGACAGGTTCAGGCCGTGAATGGCGGTCGGCTTGCCATTGGCGTGCGACAAGGGGTTGGCGTCGTCCACGCCCACCACGCGGTCGTCGGCGTCATAGATCAGGTCGTTGCACAGCACGCGATCGAGAGAGACGCCCAGCTCTTCGGCGACGGGCGCGATCACATCGCGGAAGCCGCCGGAGAGGATGACAACCTTGCCCTTGTTCTGCTGGAAGAAGTTCAGGTTGCGCCGCACCGACGCCGTCAGGTGGTCTGACGCGCTCTGGGCCAGGGCGGCGACATGGGCGCGGGTCAGCGGCAACAGCGCCAGACGGCGGCGCAAAGCCTCGCCGAATTCGATCTCTCCAGCCATGGCCTGATCTGTCAAGGCGGCGATCTGGGCGCGCGTATCGGATGCGCCCAGCGCGTCCGCCAGGGCGATGTCGGCCAAGGCCTCAAGGGTCTCGAAATCGACCAGGGTCGAATCGAAGTCGAAGATCAGGGTGGGGCGCGCGCTCATGGGCGGCGTCTTAGCGGCCTTCGCGCCTGCGGCAAAGCCGAGCGATGCTGCTCACTGTGGGCAGATGCGCTAAAAGTTTGCCGCCCGCCGCGATTTTCACCGGGCGGGCGACACGAAAATGTCAGAAGCGGGCGATGCGACGCACGTGGCTGTCGGGACGACGGCTTTCGAGAACCGCTGCGCCGACGGCTGCGGCGATGGTCGCCACCGCCAGAAGGGCGCCGCCTTCGCGGGCGTGGTCACGCGCATATTGACCGGCGTCGTCAGCATAGCGGCGCGCCGTCTTGCCATGCTTCTTCAGCGCCTTCTTGCCATCGTTGCGGGCCGAACGGAACCAGTCGTCGGCGCGATCGCGCACGTCATAGGCGGTGTCTGCGGCGCGGTGGCGGGCGTCGCGCGAAAGCGCGCCGGCGCGTTCACCGACATCCTCGGCCCGGTGGCGGAAGGCGTCGACGGCGTCGTGGAAACGGTCGCGCAGTTCGGACGTATCGACCCAGCCGCGCGGGTCGATACGCGACTTGATGCGCTGGTAACGGGTGGGGCCGCTGCGTTGCGTCAGATAGACAACGGCGACAGCGCCGAGCGCGACTGCGAGGAGGCTGCCGGCGGTGATGCCGGGGTGTTTGCGAATCTCTTCGATCGGATCGATGTCGCGGATCATCGGCGGAACCTCTTCAGTTATTGGCGTCATGAACGGAGCGACGGCTCCGCTTGAGCCAAAAGAGCGATCCGCGCCGAAATCGGTTCCGTCGCCCTCCCCCAGACCGGGCGGATTAGCCCCCTTATCAAGCCGCCTGCGGGCGCCTACATAGCCGCGATCCCGAAATGACGCCCCAAAGGACCTCGCCGTGACCGATCACGCGCCCAACATTCCCGTTTCCGACGATCTGGCCGCCGCCTTCCAGATCGAAGGCTGGCCCGTGCGCGGTCGCCTGGTTCGCCTGGGCGCGACCATCGACAAGATCCTGGCCGCCCACGCCTATCCCGAGCCGGTCGCCGCCCTGTTGGGCGAGGCCTGCGCACTGGCCGCCCTGATCGGTTCCAGCCTGAAGTTCGAGGGTCGCCTGCTGGTCCAGGCCCAGGGCGACGGCCCCGTGCGCTACGTCGTCGCCGACTACGGCACCGACGGGTCGCTGCGCGGCTATTGTCGCTACGACGCGGCCGAGGTGGCCGAGGCGTCGCAGGGCTTCGCACGTCCCGGCGCCCGATCGCTGCTGGGCCAGGGCGTCTTTATCATGACGCTGGATCGGGGTCCCGACTTCGAGCGCACCCAGGGGATCACGCCGATCGAGGGCGAAAGCCTGTCGTTGGCCGCCCAACACTATTTCCAGCAGTCGGAACAGGTGCCGACCAAGGTGCGTCTGGCCGTCGGCCAGGTTCAGACCGAGGCCGGATCGCAGTGGCGCGCCGGCGGCGCGATGATCCAGATCATCGCCGGCGACGAGGCCCGCGGTTCGACCGAACAGGTCTGGGACCGCACGCGAGCCCTGTTCGGCACGCTGGGCGATGACGAGTTGGTCGATCCGACGATCTCGCCCGAAACTCTGCTGTTCCGCCTTTTCCACGAGGACGGCGTGCGGCTGGAGGGCGCGCGAGAACTGACGGCCGTTTGCCGTTGCTCGCGCGAACGGATCGCCTCGGTCCTGGCCTCGTTCGATCCCGCCGAGCGCGCCGACATGTTGGAGGACGACGGCAAGATCCGCGTCACCTGCGAATACTGCGCCACGGTCTATGCGCTGGACCCCGACGAGGTCGTCGCAGAGCAGATTTGAATTGCAAAGGGCGGCTCCGGGAGCCGCCCTTCTTCTTTTAGCCTTCCAGATCCAGCGAATAGCCAGCCGAGCGGACCGTGCGGATGGGATTGGCGCTTTCGTCGGCGATGGCCAGGGCCTTGCGCAGGCGCCCGACGTGGACGTCGACGGTGCGGGCCTCGACATAGACGTCCGAGCCCCAGACCGCGTCCAGCAGCTGCTCGCGGCTGAACACCCGTCCGGGGTGCTGCATGAAGTGGTCCAGAAGGCGGAACTCGGTCGGGCCCAGATGGACCTCCTTGCCATTGCGCTTCACCCGGTGCGATACGCGATCCACGACGATGTCGCCGTGGTTCAGGCGGTCGTCGGCCAGACCCGGACGGATGCGGCGCAGGACGGCGCGGATGCGGGCGATCAGTTCGACCATCGAAAAGGGCTTGGTCAGATAGTCGTCGGCGCCGGTGTCCAGACCGCGAACCCGGTCGCTCTCCTCGCCGCGCGCCGTCAGCATGATGATCGGCAGGTTGCGGGTTTCGGCCTTGCCGCGAATGCGACGGCAGACCTCGATGCCCGACAGCTTGGGCAGCATCCAGTCCAGCAACACCAGATCGGGCAAACGCTCGTCGATCTGGAGCATGCCCTCCTCGCCGTCGGCGGCGACGGCGACGTCGTAGCCTTCCTTTTCGAGATTGTACTGAAGAAGGGTCGCCAGCGCGTCCTCGTCTTCCATCACAAGGATATAGGGCTGCACGTCGGGTCTCCGGTCTCGGGTCAGTGCGTCGAAAGGTTGGGCGTCGGATCGGAATCTTCAGCCGTAGGCTGGGCGCGCGGGCGTTCGCCCACGATGTCTTCGCCCGTGATCTCGTAGTGGACGGTTTCGGCGATATTGGTCGCGTGGTCGCCGATCCGCTCCAGGTTCTTGGCCATGAACAGCAGATGGGTGCAGGCGCCGATCGTGCGCGGATCGCCCATCATGTAGGTCAGCAGTTCGCGGAACAGGGCGTTGTAGTGCTCATCGACCTCGTCGTCGGTCTGCCAGACGGCGACGGCGCGATCGAGTTCCGAGGCCGTATAGGCGTCCAGCACATCGCGCAGGCGGGTCGAGACCAGCCGGCCCATCCGCTCGATCGAACGGGTCAGGGGCTGCATCGGCTGGGCTTCGGCCAGGATCAGCGCGCGCTTGGCGATGTTCTTGGCCAGGTCGCCTGTGCGCTCCAGATCGGTGGCGATCTTCATGGCGCCCAGGGTGCGGCGCAGGTCGCTGGCGACCGGCTGGCGCAGGGCGATCAGGCGGATCGCCTTCTTCTCGATATCGCGGTGCAGGGCGTCCAGCTTCAGATCGCGTTCCACCACGGCGCGGGCCAGGGCGATGTCGCGCCGGGCGACGGAGTCGATGGCGTCCGCGACCTGGGCCTCGGCCAGGCCGCCCATGCGAGCGATCTCGGCCGTGATCTGGTTCAGTTCGTCGCCATAGGCTTTGACGGTGTGCTGGTTCATCGGATTAGCCGAAGCGTCCCGTGATGTAGTCGAGCGTGCGCCGTTCGCGCGGATTCTGGAAGATGTCTTCCGTATCCCCGGTCTCGACCAGACGACCCATGTGAAAGAAGGCGGTGCGTTGCGACACGCGCGCGGCCTGGGCCATCGAGTGGGTGACGATGACGATGCAGAACCGCTCGCGCAGTTCGTCGATCAGCTCCTCGATCCGCGCCGTGGCGATGGGGTCCAGCGCCGAACAGGGCTCGTCCATCAGGATGACTTCGGGGTTTACGGCGATGGCGCGGGCGATGACCAGACGCTGCTGCTGGCCGCCTGACAGACCCATGGCCGACGATTGCAGGCGGTCAGCGACCTCTTCCCACAGGCCAGCGCGCTTCAGCGCCTTTTCAACGACCTCGTCCATCTCGGCCTTGGACGACACCAGGCCGTGGATCTTGGGTCCGTAGGCGACGTTTTCGTAGATCGATTTCGGGAAGGGATTCGGACGCTGGAACACCATACCGACGCGGGCGCGCAGCAGCACCGGGTCGATGGAACGGTCGTTGATGTCCTCGCCGTCCATGGCGATGCGGCCCGTGACCTTGGCCCCGGCGATAGTGTCGTTCATGCGGTTCATGGTCCGCAGGAAGGTGGACTTGCCGCAGCCCGACGGGCCGATCAGGGCCGTGACGGTCTTGTCAGGGATGTCCAACGAGACGTCGTAGAGCGCCTGTTTGCCCTCATAGAAGACCGAGACGTCGCGCGCGGCGATCTTGATCGGACCGACGGGCGGGCTGTCGACCACGGCGGGGCCCGACCGGGGTGTGGCGTCCTCGACACGCGGTTCAGCGGCTGCGCTCTTGGACGGGCCGATTTCGGGCAGGACCTGACCGCCCATGCGCGGTGCTTCGGTCGGATCGACCGAGCCGGCGCCGGTCTGGTCCTCGGCGGAGCGGAAAATACGGAATTTCATTCTCTTACCACCGACGCTCGAAGCGCCGCCTCAGGATAATGGCCGCCGCGTTCATGATGATCATGAAGACCAGCAGGACGATGATCGCCGCAGCGGTGCGTTCGTGGAAGGCCCGCTCCGAGGCGTTCTCCCAGATGTAGATCAGCGAGGGCAGCGCGCCGACAGGCTGGTCGATGGCGTGCGGCACGCCAGGCACGAAGCTGACCATGCCGATCAGCAGCAGCGGCGCGGTCTCGCCCAGGGCGTGGGCCATCGAGATGATGGCGCCGGTCATGACGCCGGGCATGGCCAGCGGCAGGACGTGGCTGAACACCGTCTGGGTCTTGGATGCGCCCATGGCCAGGGCGGCCTCTCGGATTGACGGGGGCACGGCCTTCAGCGCCGAGCGGGTGGCGATGACCAGGGTCGGCAGGGCCATCAGGGCTAGGACCAGACCGCCGACGATCGGACTGGCGCGCGGCAGATGCATCCAGTTGATGAACAGGGCCAGACCCAGCAGGCCGTAAACGATCGACGGCACGGCCGCGAGGTTGTTGATGTTGACCTCAATGATGTCGGTCAGCTTGTTCTTGGGCGCGAACTCTTCCAGCCAGATGGCCGCGCCAACGCCCAGCGGAATGGCGATCAGGGCCGTGACCATCAGCATCAGGGCCGAACCGACCACGGCGCCCAGGACGCCCGCCAGCTCGGGCTGGGTCGAATCGCCGTTGGTGAACAGGGCGGTGTTGAAGTGCGAGCCGATCACGCCTTCGGTCTGCATCCGGTCCAGCCAGGCGATCTGCTGGTCGGTCAGGCGGCGTTGATCCTCAGGCGTCTCCCTGGAGATTTCGCCCTTCAGATACAGATCGGCGTCGTCGGAGAGCGGCACGGCCAGGGGCACGGTTTCGCCGATGACTTCGCTGCGCTTGGCGACCAGATCGGCGGCGACGAACTTCAGCTCCGACGAGAACAACCGCTTCATCTGCGCGGCCTTCGTCCCGGCCGCGTCGTCCGGAATGCCCATGCGGGCCAGCTGCTGCTCGGCGGCCAGTTGCTCGAAATTGGAGCCCTGCGGATAGGCGCGGTCCACGCGCGCCGGGTCCATGAAGACCGGCACGGTGACGGTGTGGGTGTAGAAGGCGGTGTGGCCCTGCTCGACGATGCGGACCAGCAGCACGGCCAGGAACAGCATGGCGGCCGCGATGGCCAGGCGGCCATACCATTTGAAGCGCGTTTCCTTGGCGTGACGACGCTTCAGACCTGCACGCAGGCGGTCGAGACGTCCCTTGGCGGCCGCGCCGTCGATCTGATCGGGGGTCGCGTCAGTCATATTGTTCCCGATAGGTCTGCACGATCCGGTGGGCGATGATGTTCAGCATCAGGGTCACAAGGAACAGGGTCAGGCCCAGGCCGAAGGCGGACAGAGTCTTGGCGCTGTTGAACTCCTGGTCGCCGGTCAACAGGGTCACGATCTGAACGGTGACGGTGGTGACGGTGTCCAGCGGGTTGAAGGTCAGGTTGGCGGCCAGGCCCGCGGCCATGGTCACGATCATGGTCTCGCCAATGGCGCGCGACACCGCCAGCAGCAGGGCGCCGGCGATGCCCGGCAGCGCGGCGGGCAGAAGAACCCGCTTCACCGTCTCGGACTTCGTCGCGCCCATGGCGAACGAGCCGTCACGCAGCGACTGAGGCACGGCGTTCAGAATGTCGTCGGACAGGGACGACACGAATGGGATCAGCATGATGCCCATCACCGCGCCCGCCGTCAGGGCCATCTGGTTCTGAACCAGAGCCAGGTATTGGCCGAGCCCGTCCAGCGGTCCGCCGATCAGGAAGAGGCCGATCTCGTTGAAGAAGACCCTCAGCAACGGCCCGACGGTCAGGGCGGCGAAGAAGCCGTAAACGACGGTCGGCACGCCGGCGAGAATCTCCAGCAGCGGCTTGATCACCGCGCGGGTCGTGCGGCCGGCGTATTCCGACAGATAGATAGCCGACAGCAGGCCGATGGGCGCAGCGACGCACATGGCGATGACCATGATCAGCAGGGTGCCGGCGAACAGCGGCACGGCCCCGAAGGCGCCCGACGACCCGACCTGATCGGCGCGGATGGCGATCTGCGGGCTCCATTGGGTGCCGAACAGGAAGTCGAGAACCGGCACCTTCTGGAAGAAGCGGAAGCTGTCGAAGGCCAGGGAGGCGATGATGCCCAGGGTCGTAAGGACGGCGATGGCCGAGCAGACGAACAGGGCGCCGTAGATCCAGCCCTCGACCCGGTTGCGGGCGCGCGTCTGAGGCTTGATCTGCGTCAGGGCGAACAGGCCGCCCAGGATGGCGGCCAGAATGGCGGCGACGCCGCCGCCCCACGACAGGGTGCGTTCGATGCGAACCATGCGGCGCGCCTCGACCGGCAGCTGTTCGGCCAGCGGGCGTTCCCAGATCTGCAGCGCGGCCTCTCCGCGACCCACGCGGTGGGCGTCGGCGAAGAAGGCGTCGCGGCGGAACGGCTCCAGCGCCGCGACCGCATCAGGCGTGCCGACGGCGGTCAGCTGACGCTGAAGCGGGGCGGCGAAGACCGAGGCCAGGATCAGAACCAGAAGAGCCGGTGCGGCGACCCAGATCAGGGCATAGGCGCCGTGCTGGCCGGGGCGGGAATGGGGCTTTGCGCCGATCGCACGACGACGCGCCAACGTGCGTCCGCCCAAGAAGGCGGCCGCACTCAAGGCGACGAGGATCAGCAGATAAATCCAGATCATTCAGAAGTCCGAAGCGCCGTGCGCGAATCGACGACGGTCCTGAACATCGGGACCAACGCGGCGCGACTACTGCCTGCGAATGGTCAGCGGATTACGACGGGTCGATGACAGTTGGGTGACAGCGACCGTCCGTCGCGCCCTCAGCGTCGCTCGACCGGCTGGGGGAACCAGGCGGTGAAGGCCGCGCCCATGCCGGGCGCGCTTTCGACCACCAGACCGCCTTGGTGACGGTTGATGATGTGTTTGACGATCGCCAGACCCAGCCCCGTCCCCTGCCGCTCGCCGCTCTTTTGACCCTCGACCCGATAGAAGCGCTCGGTCAGGCGGGGCAGGTGTTCGCGCGCCATGCCGGGCCCATGATCGCGCACCGTGACGGCGGCATAGGAGACGCCCGCCGTGCGATCGGGCGTGACCAGCGGCAGTCGTGTCGCACCAGGCATGCGCGAGGCCCAGGCCTCGTCGAACGACAGGTCCGAACGCACCGAGATTTCGACCTTGCCGTTGCGTGACGAATATTTGACGGCGTTGTCGAGCAGGTTCTGCACCACCTGCAAGATCTCGTCCCGATCGCCGCTGATCGACGCCCTTGCCTCGCCCTGATCCAGGGCGATGGCGATCTCCTTCTCGCGCGTCAGAACGCTGATGGCGTCGACCACGTCGGAGGCGGCGCGGTCCAGATCGACGCGACCGGACGGCGGAATATGCTCGTTCAGCTCGATCCGGCTGAGCGACAGCAAATCCGCGACCAGCCGCCCCATCCGGTCCGCCTGAGCCGACATGATGTCCAGGAAGCGGTCCCGCGCGACCACATCCTCACGTGCGTGGCCTTTCAGAGTCTCGATGAAGCCGCTGAGCGAGGCCAAGGGCGTGCGCAGTTCGTGGCTGGCGTTGGCCAGGAAGTCCACGCGCATCATCTCGATCCGGCGCGAGTCCGTTTCGTCGCGCAGGATCAGCAGGGCCAGCTCCGACCCGGCCTTGCCTGACTCTTCGAGTGAAAGCGGCCGGGTCCAGGCGCGCCAGCGTCGGTCGCGCTGACCGCCCGTCGCATAATCCGTGGTTCGCGCCGTCCCGCCGAACAGGGCCTCGTCCACAGCCTCCAGCACGCCCGGTTCGCGGATCACCTGAACCAACAAGGCGCCCTGACGCTGGATGCGAAGAAGTTCGCGTGCGGCCGCGTTCGCCATGACGATGCGCCGCCCGGCGATGTCATCCGGCTCGCCGCCGCTGACCACCAGCACGGGATCGTCCAGCGCCTCGAACACCCGGTCGAGAAGATCGCCCGTCACCATGTCGATGGCGGACTCGGTCGCAGCGCCTTGACTGGCCGCCGGCTCAGCCCTGGCCGCCTCGTTCATGTTCAACAGCCAGGCCGAGGCCGCCACGATCACCGCCCCGCCGACCAGCCAGTTCGCAAGTTCGGGATGCAGGATCGCCAGCACCAGCAGGGTCACGATGGCGATGCCGATGCTGGCGCCGACCGTCCACAGCCGCGAGGTGGAGACCGGCGCGACAGGCGATGGCGAGACTTCGTAAGGCATGGGTCCGGGCGACCTCGAACTGAAGAACGATTCCGATCCTTGCACGGATTCTGTGACGGCGTGCCGACAGCCTGAGGCGCCCATAAGCTTCGCCGCACGGTTTCTTTAGGATTGTCGCCTATCGTACACCCAAGGGGAGGCCTCGTGGACCGCATCATCCATTGCATTGCGCACGATCACGACTGGCGGATCACGGTGTTCGCTGCGTTGATCTGCATGGCCGGTCTGGGCGTCTCCACCCACGTCATGCAGCAGATGGGCCGACGCGACCCCAATCGACGCCGCCGCTCGGTCCTGCTGGCCGTCATGATCGGGGCCTTGTCGATCTGGGCGACCCATTTCGTGGCCATGCAGGGGTTCGTGGCTGGCGTGCCGGTGCGTTACAATCCTTTCCTGACGGTCGCCTCCCTGGGGATCGCACTGGCCATGATCGGCCTGACGATTGGCTCGACGTTGATGGGCAAGGGCCGCATGTGGCGCGTGCTTGCCGCGGTGATCGCCGTCGCCGGCGTCGGAGCCATGCATTACCTCGGTATGGCCGCTATCAAGGCGCCCGCGCACATCAGCTGGGATCCCGGCCTAGTCGCCCTGTCCATCATCGCGGCCCTGGCGATCGGCGGTGCGACGGCCTTCTTCTATCGTCGAGGCGGCCTGCTGCGCCTGCTGGCGACGACGACGGGACTCTCCGCGACCGTCATCGTTCTTCATTTCATCGGCATGGCGGCCATCACGGTGACGCCGGACCCAACCGTCGCCGCCGACCAGGGGCTGTCCAGCGAGGCGATGCGATTGCTGCTGGCCGCCATTCTGCTGATGATCTGCACGGCCGCCGGCGTGCTCGGCATGATGGCCTATATTTCGCGCGCCACCGCGCTGCGCCGTATCCGCGAGGCGGTTGACGCCATGCCTGACGGCCTGGGCTTCTATGATTCCAAGGATCGGCTGGTGCTTTGGAATGCCCGCTATGCCGAGGTGAACCCCGAGCTCGAGCCGCATCTGGTCGTCGGCCTGACCTTCCGAGAGGCCTTGCGCATCGGCATCGACGAAGGTCGCTATCAGGAGGCGGCGGGTCGCGAAGAGGAATGGCTGAACGAGCGCATGCAGGCGCGTCGTCAGCTGTCCTCGAACAGCGAGCAGCAGGTCGCCGGCGGGCGTTGGCTGCGTATTCAGGATCGCCGCACATCCGAGGGCGGAACCGTCACGGTCTGCAACGACATCACCGATCTGAAGCGCGACGCCGAGGCCCTGTCCGAAGCGCGTGACGCGGCCGAGGCCGCCAATGTCGCCAAGAGCCAGTTTCTGGCCAACATGAGCCATGAGATCCGCACGCCGTTGAATGGTGTGATCGGCCTGTCCCAGGCCCTGGCCAAGACCGATCTGACGGCCGAACAGCGTGAGATGCTGGATCTGATGCAGGCGTCGGGAAAGACGCTGCAGACGCTGCTCAGCGACATCCTGGATCTGGCGCGCGTCGAATCGGGCAAGCTGGAGCTGACCGAAGACGCCTTCGAACTGGCGACGGTCGTGCGCGAGGCGGCTCAGCTCTATGCCGAAAACGCGCGTGAGAAGCATCTCGACTTCCACGTCGATATCGATCTGGAGGACGACGTCTGGATCCTGGGCGATGCGGTGCGCCTGAAGCAGGTGCTGACCAATCTGATCTCGAACGCCGTCAAGTTCACCAGCAAGGGATTCGTCGGCCTGATCGTGCAGCGTGGCGCGGACCGCGAGGGCTCGCCCGTGCTGCGCTTCACCGTCGAGGACAGCGGCATCGGCTTTGACGCCGCGACGCGGGCGCGCCTGTTCAGCCGGTTCGAACAGGCCGACGGCGGCATCACCCGCAAGTTCGGCGGCTCGGGTCTTGGCCTGTCCATCTGTCGTCAGCTGGCCGACATGATGGGCGGCGACCTGGGCTGCGAGAGCGAACCCGGCGGCGGCGCGGCCTTTATCCTGACTTTGCCGCTGAGACAGACCCAGGCCCCGTCGCGCAAAGAACCAGCGCCGGCCCAACCCGCCGCCGTGGAGCAGGCGCGGACGATCCGCGTGCTGGTCGCCGACGACCATCCGACCAACCGCCGTGTCATCGAACTGATTCTGGCGCAGACGCCCACGCAGATCGTGATCGCCGAGAACGGCGCCCAAGCGCTGGAAAGTTTCCGGGCCGACACCTTCGACCTGGTGTTGATGGACATGCAGATGCCCGTCATGGACGGGCTGACCGCGACGCAGGAGATTCGCCTGCACGAGGCGACGATGGGCCTGGATCGCACGCCGATCGTCATGCTGACCGCCAACGCCATGCCAGAGCACGTCGCCGCCGGACGCGCGGCCGGGGCCGACCACCACCTGGCCAAGCCGTTCAACGCCGCCGAACTGCTGGGCATCGTCGCGGCGCCGACGTCGCTGCTGAAGGATCGCGCGCGGGCGGCGTGAAGCGGAACCTTTGACGGTTGCGCCTTGGACCTGATGCGTGTAATAGCCCGCGCTCTTGAGTTCGAGGGTTCATCACCCCCGCCGCGAGAGCCCCGGGTTGGCGCGGCGTTTCCGTTGTTGTTGAGGCGAGCCACATGGCCGAGATCATTCTGAACGTGGACGTCCGCGATGGCGTCGGCACCGGCGGCGCTCGCGCTGCGCGTCGCGCCGGTTTCGTGCCGGGCGTCCTTTACGGCGGCGAGCAAGCCCCCGTCGCCATTTCGGTGAACGAGAAGGACTTCCGCAAGTCGCTCTACACCGGCAAGCTGCTGGGCCACCTGGTGACCCTGAAGTACGGCGACGAGACCCAGCCGGTCATCGCCAAGGACGTGCAGTTCGACCCCGTCTCGGACCGCCCCCTGCACTTCGACCTGATGCGCGTCGACGAGAAGGCTCCGGTCAAGATCGAAGTGCCGGTTCACTTCCTGAACGCCGATGAAGCGCCCTACTCGCGTCAGGGCGGCTCGCTGGAGATCGTCCGTCACGCCGTCGAGATCCTGGTCCGCGCCGACCAGATCCCGGAAGAGCTGGTTGTCGATCTGGCCAAGGCCGAAATCGGCGACACCATCCGCATCTCGGACATCAAGCTGCCCAAGGGCGCGGAAGCCACCATCACCGACCGCGACTTCGTGATCGCCACGGTCAAGATCTCGTCGGCCGCCCTGTCGGAAGCTGCTGACGAAGCCGCCGAAGCCGAGGCCGCCCCGGCCGAGAAGACCGAAGACTGATCCTTCGTCGCTTCGACAAGATCACGCCCCGCCCGGTTCGCCGTGCGGGGCTTTTCTTTGCCTGACGCAAACGGCAAGAGGACGCCATGATCATCATCGCGGGGCTCGGCAATCCGGGCGGGAAATACGAAAAGAACCGGCACAACATCGGCTTCATGGCCGCCGACGAGATCGCGCGCCGGTGGCAGTTCGGTCCCGAGCGCGCAAAGTTCCAGTCGATCGTCAGCGAGGGTCTGGTCGACGGGACCAAGGTCCTTCTGATGAAGCCCCAGACCTATATGAATGAAAGCGGTCGGGCGGTCGGCGAGGCGGCGCGATTCTACAAGATCAAGCCGAGCGAAATCATCGTCTTCCACGACGAGATCGACCTGGCCCCCGGGCGGTTCCGCATGAAGACCGGCGGCGGCGCGGCCGGCCAGAACGGCATCCGCTCCCTGATCAGTCATCTGGGCGCCGACTTCCGACGTGCGCGCATGGGCATCGGCCATCCCGGCGAAAAGGAACTGGTCATGCCCCATGTTCTGGGCGACTTCCACAAGGCGGAACAGCCTTGGCTGGACGCCATGCTTCAGGCCTGCGCCGACGCCCTGCCGTTCGCGATCGCCGCCGACGACGAACGCTATCAGGGCGAGGTCATGCGCCTAGCCCCCGCGCCCAAGTTCAGCCCCCGCCAGGCCACGCGCGGCGAGCTTTAGGACAAACCGCCGCCTATCGCGCCGTCGCAAAACGCCGTAGAGGCCAGACGTGACCCGCGCCCAGGCCGACAATTGGTCGATCTCGCAATCGCTCGCCTTCCTGGCGGCGGTGTTCGCGCTCGTGCTCGGAACCCTGCTGCCGTTCGCGGCTCTCGCGGCGGTCCAGCCGGGTCATCCGCTGGTCATCTGTTCGGCGGAAGGCCCCCAGACGATCCAGTCCGGCGGCATGGACGGCCCGGTCAACAAGCACGTCGGGGCCAAATGCGCCGCCTGCGTCATGCCGTTGACCGCCGCCCTGCCCTGCCCGCCTGCGCCCGAGCCGGCGCCGGTGGTCCGCACCGTCGAGCGCGTCGTCTATGTCTCTGCAAGCGTCAGCCCGCCGCCGCCCGCGCGCGCGCCGCCGCGTCCGCCGTCCACCGCCCCACCCCAAGCCTGAACCAGACCCAAGCCCGCGCCGTCCTCAACGCCTGCGCGCCGTCTCGTTCTGATTTCAGGTTCATTCCATGTCCTTCAAGACTACCGCAGCGCCCTGCGCGCTGCTGCTCGCCGCCCTCTCCAACGCCGGTTGGACGAGCCCCGTCCTGGCCCAGCAGACGCCCGAACCGGCTTTGCTGGACAGCGTCATCGTCACCGGCCGCCGCAACGCCGAGGATCCGCCCATCGTCGCAGACGCGCGACAGCGGCTGTCACGCACGCCGGGCGCCGTTGCTGTCATTTCAGCCGAATCCTATGCCGACCGGTATGCGACCAACCTCGCCGACGTGCTGCGCGATGCGCCCGGCGTCTATGCCCAGGAGAAGTGGGGCGGCGACATTCGCCTGTCGATTCGCGGATCGGGCATAGGCAATGCGGTTCACAATCGCGGCGTTCTGCTGGCTCAGGACGGCGTGCCGTTCAACGAGGCCGACGGGTTCGGTGACTTCCAGCTTATCGACCCGCTGATCGCCCGCTACACCGAGGTCTACAAGGGCGGGAATGCGCTGCGGTTCGGCGGAGCCCTGCTAGGCGGGGCGGTCAATCTGGTCACGCCGACGGGGCGCATGGCCTCGTCCAACCTGAACCTGCGCCTGGACGGCGGCTCCTATGGAGCCCTGCGCGCCCATGCCGAGGTCGCGGGCGTTCGCGGCGACTGGGACGGTTTCGCCGCCGTCACGGGTCAGAGCGTCGATGGCTGGCGCCAACAGAGCGAAGGCAAGGCGCTGAACCTGTCGGGCAACATCGGGCGCAGCTTTGGGCAGGATCGCGAAGTTCGCCTGTTGGCCTCGTGGGGCGACATCCATCAGGAAATTCCGGGCAGCGTCAGTCTGTCCGACGCCCTGACAAATCCCGAGGCGGCCAATCCTGCCAATATCGCCCTCAACTATCAGCGCAATATGCGCTCGCTTCGCACCACTTTGCAGACCCGATGGAGGCTGGACGACGCAACGGTGTTCGAGGGCGCCCTCTATGGGACGTGGAAAGACCTGGACCATCCCATCTTCCAAGTCATCGACCAACAGAGCCGCAACTACGGCGCCTTTGGTCGGTTCGATTGGCAGGGCCGGATCGGCGGGATGCGCGCCGACGCCTTCTATGGCGCCTGGTATCGACAGGGTGATCTGGACGCCAAACAGTGGGTCAATGTCGGCGGAGAGCAGAACGGTTTACGCGCCCGCAGCTTCCAGAACGGCACGGGGCTGGATGTCTTCGGCGAGGGGCGGTTGTTCCTAACCGACCGTCTGGCGCTGGTCGCGGGAGGAACCTGGGGGCGCGCCCAGCGGGACTATCAAAGCTATGTCGTCCCGGGCGTCGTCGGTACGGTTGACCTGACCACCGACAAGACCTTCGACTGGTTCGCGCCTCGCGCCGGCCTGTTGTGGGAGAGCGAGGACGGCGCCCAGGTCTTCGCCAACGTTACCCGCTCGATCGAGCCGCCCAACTTCTCGGCCTTGTCGCCGACCGCCGGCGGCTATCAGCCCCTCGTTCCGCAAGAGGCCGTGACCTGGGAAGTCGGCACGCGGGGTCGGCGGGGGCCGCTGACGTGGGACGTGACCGCCTATCGCGCCGATCTGAAGCACGAACTGCTGAACTTTGCTGTAAACGCCGCCCTGGGCATACCGGCCGCGACCTTCAACGCGGGACCGACCATCCACCAAGGGATCGAGGCAGGGCTGGATTGGCGGATCGCGCCGCAATGGCGGCTGCGCCAGACCTACGCCTTCTCCGACTTCTATTTCGACGGGGACAAGGTCTATGGCGACGGCCATCTGCCGGTCGTGCCGCCGCACCTGTATCGCGCAGAGCTTCGCTACGACGATCCGGCTGGCTGGTTCATCGCGCCCAGCGTGGAATGGTCGATCAAAAACGCCTGGGTCGACTACGCCAACACTCTGAAGTCGCCGTCCTACGCCGTCGCGAACCTGAATATGGGCTGGACCGTCAATCGCCGACTGACGGTGTTCGCCGATGTACGCAACCTGTTCGACGAAGCCTATGTGTCGAATTTCGGCGCGGTCACGGACGCCCGGGTGGCCAGCGTGTCCAAGGCCGTCTTCTTCCCCGGCGACGGCCGTTCGGCCTATGTCGGCGTCAGGATGAGCTACTGATGGCGCGCAATCTCGACAAGACGACGCCGGACGATCTGTCCGGCGCCTATCGCTCGGTCTGGCGCTGGCACTTCTATGCCGGCGTCTTCGTCATGCCGGTGCTGATGCTGCTGGCCCTGACGGGGGGACTCTATCTGTTTAAGGACGAAATCGACGGCTTTCTGTATCGCGACATGATCCGTGTGCCGGCCGTTAAGACCCAAGCGGCGCCGGATGCGTGGGTGGCTTCGGCCGCCCAAGCCGCAGGCGGGGGGCGCGTCGCCAATCTGGTCATGCCCGCGCGTGACGATCAGGCGATCCGGATCAGGGTCGATCGGCCCGATGGGGTGCAGAAGACGGTCTTCGTCGATCCGCACACCGGCCGGGCTACCGGCGTCATTCCGGCCGGCGGGTTCATGGAGCTGGTGAAGAAGACGCACAGCCTGACCCTGCTGGGGCGGCCGTTCAACATCCTGGTCGAGATCGTCGCCGGCTGGACGATCATCCTGTTCGCCACAGGGCTTTATCTGTGATGGCCGCGCGCGCGGGGCGTCGCGACCTTTGCACCGCAGACGACAGACAGCCGCCGACGACCGTTCTGGCGCGACTTGCATGGGCTAACGGGCTTCTATGTCGGCGGAGTGGTGCTGTTTCTGGCCGTGACCGGCATGCCGTGGTCCGCGGTTTGGGGCGACAAGGTCATGGGCGCGGTCAAGGAGACGGGGCTGGGGCGGCCGCCCGCACCCGTCGCCGGCGCCTGGCAGAAGGCGCAGCACCACGATGCGCCGGTCGGGGCCGGCTGGACCATGGAGGGCATGGTGATGACCCACGACCACGCCGGCCATGGCGGCCTGGCGCAGGTTCTGCGGGTCGCGGATCAGGCCAGCCTGGCGCGCCCCTACACGGTGAACATCCCCAAGGCCGATGACACCGCCTATACGCTGACGACCCAGGCGACACGGGTTCAGGACAGCCGGTCGCTCTACGTCGATGCGGCCTCCGGGCGGCTGCTGGGCGACATTGGCTATGACCAGTTCGGCGTCGGCGCCAAGGCCATCGAGTTCGGCATCTATACGCACCAGGGCACGCAGTTCGGACAGGCGAACCGCATCGTCATGCTGCTGGGCTGCATCGGCGTGTGGCTGTTGGCGATCAGCGGCCTGGTCATGTGGTGGAAGCGCCGCCCGCCCAATCTGTCGCGCCGACGCCTGGGCGCCCCGCCCGCCCCGCCGGGACCGCGAGCGCGCGCCGCTGTGCTCGGCATCGTCCTGCCCCTCGCCATCCTCTATCCCCTGACGGGACTGAGCCTGATCGCGGCCGTATTGCTCGACCGAGCCCTGCGTCCGATGATCCGGCGCCGTCCCGCCGCCTCGTGAAAGACCCGACGCCATGAAGACCAAACTCGCCCTTGCCGCCGCCGCCCTGTCGCTGGCGGCCTGCAATCCGTCCGAGCCGGCCAAGGCGCCCGCCGCTCAGACGCCGACCGCGACCGACGCCGTGACCGCAACCGACGCCTGGTGCCGCCCGTCGCCGAATGGGGCCAAGGCCGGCGGCTGCTACGTCACCCTGACCGCCGCGAGCGACGACCGGCTGATGGGCGGATCGACGCCGCGCGCCGCATCGCTTCAGGTCCACGAGATGAAGACCGAGAACGGCATGATGAAGATGGCCGAGCTGACGGCGGGCCTGCCCCTGCCCGCCGGTCAGGCCGTGGCCTTGGCGCCGGGCGGCAACCATCTGATGCTGATCGGGCTGACCGCGCCTATGGTTGCCGGCGAGACTGTGCCGCTGACTTTCCAGTTCGCGTCGGCGCCGGCGATCACGGTTCAGGCGCAGGTTCGCCAACCGGCCATGGAAGGCATGGATCACGCCGCCCACTGACCTCAGTTGAAGCGCGAGCCTGACAAACGGCTCTGAACCCGCTAAAGGCTCGCGCCTCACGAGGAATACCATGGCTCTTAAAGTCGCGATCGTCGGCCTGCCCAACGTCGGCAAGTCCACCCTGTTCAACGCCCTGACCAAGACGGCGGCGGCCCAGGCGGCCAACTATCCGTTCTGCACCATCGAGCCGAACACCGGCGATGTGGCGGTGCCCGAGGCGCGTCTGAACGCCCTGGCCGAGATCGCCGGTTCGAAAGAGATCATCCCGGCCCGCATCACCTTCGTCGACGTCGCCGGTCTGGTGCGCGGCGCGTCCAAGGGCGAAGGCCTGGGCAACCAGTTCCTGGCCAACATCCGCGACTGCGACGCCGTGGCCTTCGTCGCCCGCTGCTTCGTCGATGACGACATCACCCACGTTGAGGACCGCATCGATCCGATCGCCGATCTGGAGATCATCGAGACCGAGCTTATGCTGGCCGACATGGAAAGCCTGGAGCGTCGCCGGCCGCAGCTCGAGAAGCGCGCCAAGGGCGGCGACAAGGAATCCGTCCTGACGCTGAAGCTGGTCGATCTGGCCTTGGCCCAGCTGAACGCCGGCAAGCCCGCGCGCACCGCCGAGGTGTCCAAGGAGGACATCAAGGCCTGGCACATGTTGCAACTGTTGACGGCGCTGCCTGCCCTCTATGTCTCGAACGTCGAGGAAGGCTCGGCCGACAAGGGCAACGACCTGTCCGACAAGGTCGCGGCTCGCGCTGCCGCCGACAACGCTAACTCGGTCGTCATCTCGGCCCAGATCGAGTCCGAGATCGCCGTGCTGGACGACGAGGAACAGAAGGAGTTCCTGGAGACCCTGGGTCTGGAAGAGCCTGGCCTGAACCGTCTGATCCGCGAGGCCTATAAGCTGCTCGGCCTGCAGACCTATTTCACGGTCGGTCCCAAGGAAGCCCGCGCCTGGACCATCAATGTCGGCGACACCGCGCCCCAGGCGGCCGGCGTGATCCACACCGACTTCGAAAAGGGCTTCATCCGCGCCGAGACCATCGCTTTCGACGACTTTGTCGCTCTGCGCGGAGAAGCCAAGGCCCGCGAGGCCGGCAAGCTGCGCGCTGAAGGCAAGTCCTATGTCGTCAAGGACGGCGACGTGATGAACTTCCTGTTCAACTAGGCGGCGCGGCGGACGGGGTTTCGGCCCCGTCCTTCTTCATCATCTTTTCCAGCGGATTGGCGGGATCGGGCGCGCGCGGCGAACCGGGGCAGCGCGCCAGTTTCACCGTCTTCATGTCCTGATCGACATAGGTCAGGTTCATCACGTCGCCGCTCGTGCTCATATGCACCCGCTCGGTCTGGGCCCGCCCCGCGCATCGCAGAACCGCGACATAGCCGGAACCCGTCTCGTCGATGCTGGCGATATCGCAGTTGCGGCCATAGGCGTCGAAGCGCAGCGGCGTCAGGGTGATCGGGCTGCGTTGGCCCTGGGGCCCGGCGCACCATTGCGGATTCGCCGCCCAGACCCCCACGAAGCTGCGCGGCCCGCGTCCAGCCAGAGAAGACGGTCCAGGCGGTTCGACCGGCTGCATGGCCTCGGGCGTGCGCAGGGGCGCCGCCGGTTCGTTCGGCGGATTGACCTCGTGATCGCCGCAGGCGGCCAGAAGGGCGATCGCGCCCGCCATCGGGATCAAGGCTGTTTTCATCCCGCCACAACGCCACGGCCAAGGTTCGGGTTCAATCCGACTAACCGCGCCAGTGGCTGAGATCGGGTTCAGCTCAGAACCACCCGGCCGTCGATCATGCGGAAGGCCACGCCGGTGCGCTGGAACATGCGGGCGATGACGGCGGACGGATCGGGCGCGCCTTGGTCCAGCAGCCGCTCGACATCGCCGCGCAGCGACGGGTCGCGCGATATCCGGGTCAGGGCCGTCAGCCATTCCTCGCGGCTGAGCACGCCGTCCGGCTGGCGCAGCAGAGGTCTGAGGAAGTCGAACCAGTCGCCGCCGCTGCGCTGGCGTTGCGCGCCTTCAGCCGCCAGGGAGAAGACAGCCCCGCAGGCGTAGTAGGCGCGGTGTTCGCCCCGGGCGCCGGCCTGGGCGACCGGCTGACGGGCCAAGTTGATGCAGTCGTCCACCTCGGACTGAAGCTCGGCCCGGTCGTCATAGTTTGCATCGAGGGCCTTCAGGGCGCGCACAGCCATCAGATCGGCCCCGCCCTCGGTGATCCAAGCCTCGTCGGCGAAGGCGTATCGCACCGTCTGTCCCAGCCAGAAATGCGCCCCCTCATGGCCGATGAACCAGCGCGAGCGCTCCACGATTTCCGGCTGAGGCGAGGTCACGCCCCGCCCCTCGAACGACATGACGATCAGGCCCGGCAGGACGCTGCCGCCCATGCTGGTCATGCTTTCGGTCGGCCCGTTCCAGGCCACCATGACGATGGGCGTATCGCCGCCCGAGCCCGGCGCGCCGAGGCGGTCGCGATAGTAATGACCGACACGCGGCGCAAAGCCGCGGATCTCCTCCCCGATCCACGGCGGCAGATTGGGGTCCATGACGGTCGACAGGCCGTCGCCCGGCGTCAACGTCGCCTCGCCCAGCAGGACATAGCTGCGCTCGTCCGTCGTGGTCAGTTCGTCGCGGCGGCGCCCGTTGAACAGGACGGGTCCGTTCTCGTCCCGCCACGTCACGCGCGAGGGACCGCCATCCAGCCGGATCCGGTTCAGGTCGTCCGGCACCTGTTCAGCCGCCTGGGCCGACGGCAGGGCGAAGACGTCCAGTTGCCGGGTCGGCAGCGCCACCGCGCCATTGGAGAACAGCAGGGTCGGATACTCGGCCTCAAGATCCACCGCCTGCGGTCGAACGCGGAAGCGGACCTCGCGCGGCACAGGCCCGCCGTCCGTGCTGCGGATGATGTCGTAATGGCCGCGTCGCTCCATGACGACGCCGGGCGTCTCGACCGTCCATTGGCGCGGCCGCCAGGGCTGGCGCGAATCCTGTTCCAGCGCCGAATCCTGGAAGGCCCAGACCGGCACGTCGCGCCCGAAGCGATAGTCGATGTTGAGGTGATCGCCGTCGCGGGTCACCGTCACCTGGGGTCCGCCTTCCTCTTGAAAGGTCGCCGGCGCCGACATGGGCCCGGCGGCGCAGGCGCCGCTCATAAGGGCGAGAGCCAAAACGGCGGACGAGGCGAAAGCGTGGACGCGCAAGGGCGATCTCCTGAAGGGCGCTGGGCGCGAAGCCTAGCGGTCGTCAACGCGCCGCGTCAGCTTACGGTTTCGTCAGGCTGAGGCCCGTTCCAAGGCGCGGCCCGCCGCCGCCAGTTCGCCGGCCATTACGGCCTTGAGCCGCTCCGGCGCCAGGATCTGAACCTGCTCGCCCCAGGTGAACAGATGCCAGGCCAGCTCGCGCATGCCCGAGGCGCGGAACCGCACGATCACGCCGCCGTCCGACTGATCCTCGAACGACTGGGTGGGGTGCCAGCGCCAGCTCTTGGCCTCGGCCGCGCCTTCGGGCGTAATGCGCAGCACGACGTCCTCGATCTCGTCCTGATAGATGCCGAAGGACTGGCTGGCGAAGACGCCGAGGTCGAAATCGGCGGGCGGCACGGCCATCCCCTCCTGCGGGGCGACATGACTCATCCGGTCAAGGCGGAAGGTCTGGATGCGGCCGGTCTCGCGATCGGCGGCGACCAGATAGTTGGCCCGGCCGAACATGACGCCGCACGGCGCTACGCTGCGCCGACGCGGCTCGGCGCCCGGACGGGAATAGGTGAAGCCCAAGGGCTGCTGCGCCAGCACCGCCGCGCGGATAGCGGTCAGCATCGCCTCGTCGGCGGAGGGGCGCGGCCCGGCCTGGACCGCAATGGTCTCGGCCCGGACCAGGGCCTCCAGATCCGGTGCCATCCGATTCAGCGTGGTCGAACGCATCGCCGCCTTCAGCTTGCGCTCCAGCCCCTCCAGCGCCATGGCGCGCGCCGGTTCGCCGGCGGCGCGCAGGGCCGTCGCCGCCTTGGACAATTCCAGCATTTCGGTCGCCGTCGGCGCCTGTTCGAAGGCCGACAGGCCGCCCCGGATGCGCCAGCGTTTGGACGGCGGGTCCGAGACCTCGTCCACCTGGGGGAACAGCATCAGAACCGCGTCGCGCATCCGTTCGGCGGTGCGGCGGCCGACGCGCATGTCGCGCGCGATCTCATCCAGGCTCAGCCCTTCGGCGCTGGCGGCCATGCGGCGTGCCAGATCGATCACCATCGCCGCCTTGTCGTGTCTCAATGCCTTCGCCGATCCCTACGTCCGTTTCTGACGCAACACTGCTTCATAACGACATCATCGACAAGAGGCCCCCGCTTCAGGAGATCATCAGATGGCGCATTTCCAACCCGCCCAGACCGTCAACGCCAGCCGCTACATCATCGTGCCGTGCGAGGCCGATGGGTCGTCAGACCTCGCCGTGATCTGGGATCGGCTGGAGGAACAGGTGGTCGACGTCATTTCGGCCGCCGCCAGCAGCCGCTATTCGGACGAGGACATGCTGTGGGACGAAGGCCGCGCCGGCGACATGGCGTCGGAATGGCGAATGGCCGCCTGAACTCAGGCCGCCTTCGGCTTGGTCCAGCGATCGATCATGCGCTGGGCCGGCTGCTCGACCAGCCGATGCGCCACGACGGCGACCGCCACGATGAAGCCGAACATGGCGACGGCGAACAGGTCGTTCAGCCAGACCGAGCCGAAGTCGATACGGCGAACCGGGACCAGGTCCAGCTTTCTGGCCACGATCATCATCACGGTCAGGATGAACATATGGACCATGTAGATGGCGAACGACCACCGCCCCAGGGTGACCAGAGCCGGATGGTCCAGCACGCGTGACAGCGCCCCCTCCTCGCCGGCGAAGACCCAGATCAGCGCCACGAAGACCAGGGTGACGGCCACGGTGATCGGCCCCTGAGCATAGCCGATGAAGACGCAGGCGGCGACGATGGCCGCAATCTCCAGCAGCGTCGCATTGGCCCCCTTGAGCCGAGGAATGCGTGTCCACAGCCCCTCCAGCAGGCAGCCCAGGAAGAAGCCATAGACCGCACGCGGCACGGCGAAGTCATAGGTCGTGTTCATCCAACGCCGGGCGTAGCTGAGCACCAGCACGCCGCCGATGATCGCCAGCACCAGCCCGATCCAGCGGAACCGTTTGGGCGCGATCAGCACCAACCCCGCGAAGATCAGATAGCAGGCCCATTCGGCGCTGAGCGTCCACGACGGCCCGTTCCAAGTCAGATAGGGATGCACATGCCAGGCCTGGATCAGCGCCAGATTGGTGAAGATCGCCTCGATCGACCGATCCCGCGTGAAAGGCGGCGCACTGTCGAAATGGAAGACAAGCCGCCCCAGCTCCAGCCCGATGAAGGCCGCCAGCATCAGCAGATGCAGCGGCCAGATCCGCCCGAAGCGCCGCACCATGAACCGCCCGGCGTCGCGTCCAGTCCTCAGCCGGTTCGCATAGGCATGGGCGATGACGAAGCCCGACAGGACGAAGAAATAGTCGACGAACAGATAGGCGTGCTGAATGAAACCCCAGTCGCGCCAATGGCTTGCAACCGGCATGTGAAACATCACGACAAGGATGGCGCACACACCCCGCAGGGAATCCAGAGCCTCAAAACGGCGATGGGCGGCAGGAAGAGGTCCGGACAATGTGTTCACGGACGCGTGATAGCGCCGGTCAAGGTTGCGCGATAGGGGTCTGACGAGACTTCAGTCCGCCCCGGCTTTGAGCGCACGAACAGCGCGACCGCAAAGGTCGCGCAGAACCGCCTGATCGACATCTTCCAAACGCGAAACATAGAGGCAGCCCACGCCGGTTTTCAGCTTGCCTAGGCGGGCGATAAGCTCGGCACGTTCAGGGAAATCCCCAGCGACATAAAGCACCAGATTGGCTTTTCGCGGCGAGAAGCTGATCAGCGGCCAGCCGCCCTTGGGGCCGCCGTCATTGCCGAACCCGATGATGGACGATCCCCAGAGCACGGCCGGTTCACCGGTGATCTCCGACATCAGCGCGGCGACGGCATGAGCGTCAGACCGTCGGCGTGGATCGTCGATCGCAGACAAGAAGTCATCGACAGAGGCGTCTGTGGGGCCGGTCTTGGGCGTGCTGGCCATGGCTCAAAGCCCCTTCACGATCCCTTCGGCCATCTTCTTGGCGTCGGCGAACAGCATCATAGTGTTATCGCGGAAGAAGAGTTCGTTCTCGACCCCGGCATAGCCCGAGCCCATGCCGCGCTTGATGAACAGCACCGTGCCGGCCTTTTCCACGTCCAGGATCGGCATGCCGTAGATGGCGCTGGTCGGGTCGGTCTTGGCCGCCGGGTTGGTCACGTCATTGGCGCCGATGACGAAGGCGACGTCGGCGGTGGCGAACTCGGCGTTGATGTCCTCCAGCTCGAACACCTCGTCATAGGGGACGTTGGCCTCGGCCAGCAGGACGTTCATATGGCCCGGCATCCGACCGGCGACGGGGTGGATGGCGTATTTCACCTCCACGCCTTCCTCCTTCAGCTTGTCGGCCATTTCACGCAGCGCATGCTGGGCCTGGGCCACCGCCATGCCGTAGCCGGGCACGATGATGACCTTGGACGCATTCTTCATGATGAAGGCGGCGTCCTCGGCCGAGCCCTGTTTAACCGGCCGCGTCTCCTTGGCGCCGGCGGGACCGGCCGCCGCATCGCCGCCGCCGAAGCCGCCCAGGATGACGCTGATGAAGCTGCGGTTCATACCCTTGCACATGATGTAGCTGAGGATCGCGCCCGACGATCCGACCAGAGCGCCGGTGATGATCAGAGCGATGTTCTCCAACGTGAAGCCCAGCGCCGCCGCCGCCCAGCCGGAATAGGAGTTCAGCATCGACACGACGACCGGCATGTCGGCCCCGCCGATGGGGATGATCAGGGTCGCGCCCAAAACGAGCGCGATCAGGAAGACGCCCCAGAAGGCCCAGGTCGCCGCGCCATTCGTGCCGATCAGGATGCCGATCAGGAAGACCAGACCCAGCGCCAGGCCGACATTGATCAGATGCCGCGCCGGCAGGATGATCGGCGCGCCGCTCATGTTGCCATTCAGCTTGGCGAAGGCGATGACCGAGCCGGTGAAGGTGATAGCCCCGATGGCGACGCCCAGGCTGAGTTCGATGATCGACAGCGTCTTGATGCCGTTTCCGTCATCCGACAGGATTCCAAAGGCCTCGGGCGCATAGATGGCGCCGATGGCGACCAGGCAAGCGGCCATGCCGACCAGACTGTGGAAGGCCGCGACCAGCTGCGGCATGTCGGTCATGGCCACGCGCTTGGCGATCAGGGCGCCCGCCCCGCCCCCGACGATGACGCCGCCCGCGATCAGGGCCAGGGTCACGGTGTCCAGCGCGCCAGTGGTGCCCAGCGTCAGCAGGGTCACGCCGATGGCCAGCGCCATGCCGACCATGCCGAAGGTGTTGCCCTGACGGCTGGTCTCGGGGCTAGACAGCCCCCGCAGCGAAAGGATGAACAGGACGCCTGAAACCAGATAGGCCAGTGCGGCCAAAGATGCGTTCATCACGCCCCTCCCCTCAAGACGTGCGGGCCAGCCGCCACAGGGCGGCGGCGATGAACAGCGGGCCGATGAAGAACAGGGCCCATTCGAAGACGCCCAACGGCCGGTCCTGCGTCACCACGCGAACCAGAATGGCCGAAAAGACCAGGGCGATGCCGCAGTCGTGCAGCCGCTGGCGCTTGATCGGCGTCTTGGCCCCGAACCAGCCGTACAGCCACAGGCCGAAGCCGATGCCGGTCGCGACCCAGGATCCAGTGATAGCGATCTGTGCGGCGTCCGTCACGAAGACGCCTCGGGAGCGGCCTTAGCAGCGGGCCGTTCCTTCTTCTTGTACATGGCCAGCATCCGCCGCGTGACCATGAAGCCGCCGAAGATGTTGACGCTGGCCAGGGTGACGGCGAGCACGCCCGCGCCCTTGGCGATCCAGGCGCTGGGGCCGGTCGCGTCACCGGACACGGCCGCCGCCGCGATCAGGCCGCCGACGATGATGACGCTGGAAATGGCGTTGGTCACGGCCATCAACGGCGTGTGCAAGGCCGGCGTCACGCTCCAGACGACATAATAGCCGACGAAGATAGCCAGGACGAAGATGGCCAGGCGGAAGACGGTGGGATCGACGTGTTCCATGTCAGGTTTTCTGCTCCAATCGAGCATCGATGCTGATGAGAAGTCGCAGGACTCCCCCGTTGATGACGCTGCCGAAAAAGATCGGCCCGACTTTGGTAAGCGCCCTGCCGAATGCTGCGCCGGACTGGTCCTGCACGAATGCAAACATCAGCAGAAACAGGCAGAAGACAGCTCCGCCGAAAATCACGATCAAGGAAAAAATCGACAGAGCATTACGAAGGCCAGACCCGATCATCCCCGCAACCCCTCATGCACCACGGCTCCGCCGTCTGTGACCACCGCCGCCTTCAGAATCTCGTCTTCGAAGTCCACCGACAGGCCGCCGTCCTTGATCAACAGACCCACAAACGCGGTCAGGTTGCGGGCGTAGAGGGCGCTGGCGTCTGCGGCGATGCGGCCGGGCAGATTGGCCCAGCCGACGATGGTGACGCCGTTCGCGGTGGTCACGACCTCGTTGAACTTGGAGCCCTCGACATTGCCGCCCGCCTCGACTGCCAGATCGATGATGACCGAGCCGGGCTTCATTGAGGCGACATGGGCGGCGGTCAGCAGCACCGGCGCGGCGCGGCCGGGGATCAGGGCCGTGGTGATAACGATGTCCTGCTTGAGCACATGGGTCGCGGTCAGTTCGGCCTGTTTGGCCTGATATTCGGCCGACATGGGTTTGGCATAGCCGCCGGCGGTCTGGGCGTTCTTGAACTCCTCGTCCTCGACGGCCAGGAACTTGGCGCCCAGGCTTTCGACCTGTTCCTTGGTCGCGGGGCGGACGTCGGTGGCGGTGACGACGGCGCCCAAACGACGCGCGGTGGCGATGGCCTGAAGCCCGGCGACGCCCACCCCCATGATGAAGACCTTTGCGGCGGCGACCGTGCCGGCCGCCGTCATCATCATCGGGAAGCCCTTGCCATAGGCATAGGCCGCCTCGATCACCGCGCGGTATCCGGCCAGGTTCGCCTGGGACGACAGGACGTCCATGACCTGGGCGCGGGTGATGCGGGGCACGAACTCCATGGCGAAGGCGGTGGCGTTGGCCCCTGCCAGGGCGTCGACGGTCGCCTTGTCGCGCCAGGCGTCCAGCATGGCGATAACGACGGCGCCAGACTTCAGCGCGCTGGTTTCCTGAGCCGTGGGGCCGCGCACCTTCAGCACGATGTCGGCGCCGTCCAGCACGGCGCGGGTGTCCGGCTTCACCACCGCGCCGGCGGCGGCGTAGTCGGCGTCAGGAATGGAGGAGCCCAGGCCTGCCCCGGCCTCGACCGTAACGGTCGCCCCAAGGGCGATCAGCTTCTTGACCGTCTCGGGCGTGACGGCGCAGCGCGTCTCGCCTTCGCGACGTTCACGGGTGACGGCGATAGCGACGGCCAAGCGAATCCCCTCGTTCTTTTCGTTGAACGAAGGTTAGGCCCTTCCGGCGCAGGCCGTCAAAGCACGGTTATGCCAAAGCTTGGCGAGGGCGCGTGATTTTCAGACCGCCCGAGGGCGATCCCAAGCAAGCCTCAGTGCGCGGCGCCCGGCTTGGACTTCAGCGCCACGAATCCGACGCCGCCCAAAACAACCGCGCCGATGACGGCGGCCATGAAGCTGCCACCCGGGTGGAACCACAGGGTCAGGAACAGCAGCAGCACGGCGATGGCCAGGCTGCCCCACTTGGCCAGGTTCAGGAACAGGCGGTAGGTCGAGACCTGTTCGCGCACTTCCATATGGCCGTGCAGATAGGCTTGCGCATCGGCGTCGGCAGGTGCGTTGGCGGTGTCGTGCAGGTCGGCCATTCGTGGAATCCCCTCGTCGTTATCGCGGACTTACACCGAGGCGACCGCCCCGCTCAAGCCCGCAGTCATGCCTTGCCTTCGTCAGGCCAGCGCCTCGAACTGATCGACCAGCCGCTCCAGCCTCTGACAGCCGACGCTCCAGAAGGCCGGGTCGCGCGGGTCCAGACCGAACGGCTTCAACGCCTCGACGTAGGTCCGCGATCCGCCGCCGGCCAGGAGTTCGCGATAAAGGGGAGTGAACCCGGCCGGATCGTTACGACGCGCCTCCATCAGCGCTGCCACCAGCAGGTCGCCGAACGCGTAGGCGTACACATAGAAGGGCGAATGGACGAAGTGGCTGACATAGGCCCACCAGTGTTCATAGCCGGGGTTCAGCTTGACCGACGGCCCCAGGGAGGCGCCCATTTCCTCAAGCCACAGCTGGTTGATCCGCTGTTGCGACACCTCGCCTTGCAGGCGCTCGTCGTGGAAGCGGGTCTCGAACCGGTGGAAGGCGATCTGGCGCACGACGGTGTTCAGACCGTCCTCGATCCGCCCGGCCAGCAGACCGCGCTGCTCGGACTTCGGCGCTGTGGCCAAGAGACGATCAAACGTCAGCCCTTCAGCGAAGATCGACGCCGTCTCGGCCAGGGTCAGGGGCGTATCGGCCAAAAGCGTGCCCTGATCGGCCGCAAGGGTCTGGTGGACGCCATGACCCAGCTCATGCGCCAGGGTCAGCACGTCGCGCCGCTCGCCCATCCAGTTCAGGAAGACATAGGGATGGCGGTCGGCGGTGACGGGGTGGGCGTAGGCGCCCGACTGCTTGCCCGGCCGCGCCCGGCCGTCGATCCACGGCTTGTCGAAGAAGCCGCCGGCCCGGTCGGCGAAGTCGCCGCCCAGGTCCGAGAAACTGTCCAGCACGATCTCGCGCCCCTGGGTCCAGGTGAAGGCGCGCGGGGCGGTCGTTTCGATAGGCGCGTTGCGGTCCCAGTGGTCCAGGCGCGCCTTGCCCATCGCCTTGGCCTTCAGCGCATAATAGCGGTGCGACAGGCGCGGATAGGCGGCGGCGACCGCTTCGGCCATCGCATCCACGGCCTCGCCATCCACCTCGTTGCCCAGGTGACGGCTATCGGCGGGACGTTTGAAACCGCGCCAGCGATCCTCCATCGCCTTGTCGGCGGCGACGGTGTTCAGCACCAGGGCCAGGGTCGGGGCGCGGGCGGCCAGCGCCTCAGACAGACCCTCGGCGGCGGCCTTGCGGCGTGCGGGCTTGGCGTCCGACAGGCGGTTCAGCGCCTCGGCCAGCGTCAGTTCCTCGTGGCCCGCCTTTGCACGCAGGGCGGCCAGCTGCTCGTCGAACAGGCGCGGCCATTGGGCCGTGATCGGTCCGCGCTCGGCGATGAAGGTTTCCAATTCGGCCGACAGTTCGTGCGGCTTCATCGCCCGCACCCGGCGCAGCCACGGTCGCCAGCGCGCCGCGCCGGCATGGGCGGTGAGCGCCGCTTCGAGCGCCGCATCGTCGATCTGGTTGATCTCCAGCGTCAGCCAGACGGTCGGGGTGGCGATGGCGGTGATCTTCTCGCGCACATCGGCCTCGAATCCTTGCGCCGTCGCATCATCACGCGCAGTCGAGGCGGACAGAAAGGCGTAGGCGCCCAGCGCACCCAGCACATCGGACGCCTGCTCATAAAACTGGATCGCGCGGTCCAGCGCCTCGCCCAGCGCCTGGGCGTCCTGATCCGCCGCCAGCCGCCCCTTCAGCCCGTTCAGTGCCTCGACAAGACCGCGCGCCCGTTCCAGGTCGGCGGCCACCTTGGCGTCGTCGCGCGACGCATAGAGGTCGGTCAGGTCCCACAGCGGGGCTTCAGTGTTGGGCGTCTTGAAGGGAGCGTTCATGCCCCTGTTCTGGGGATGCGCGGCGACGGCCGCAACCGTCCCTTGCGCTTTCTCGGCGTCACGGCCCGTGCAATCCTGCCTTTCGGAGACGCGTGAATGACCGAAACCCTGCAACATGACACCGGCCGGACGGGCCTTGGCGGGGCCTCGGCCCTGTTTGCGATTCGCCTGGCGACAGGTCTGGTTCAGGGGCTGGCCCTCTATCTGCTGTATCTGGCGGCCGACAGCCGCGTCTGGCCCGAAACCCAGCCGGTGGTGTTCGGCGCCCTGGCCCTGGCGGCCGGCTATGTGCCGGTGGTGGTTCTCGCCGGCGTCGGTCGGGTCAAGCCGCTGGCCCTGATCCTGTGGGCGGCGGCCGCAGCCGGCGTGCTGGCTCTGTTGGGCGCCCACGATGTCGCTCGCCAGGTGCTGAAGCCGCAAGAGGAGCCGCCTTTCCTGAGTTTCCCCGTGCTGGCCTTCGGCGCGGCGGCCCTGTTCATCGCCCACCACCTGATCGTGCCTGCGATCCGCGAACGACGCTGGATCGTCGACTATCCCGACTATTTCGACATCGCCTGGAAGGCGGGGGTCCAACTGGCCCTGTCGCTGGGCTTCACCGGCGCCTTCTGGATCCTGCTGCATCTGGGCGCGGCCCTGTTCAAGATGATCGGCCTCGGCTTTCTGCAGCACCTGCTGAGCGAGGCGTGGTTCGCCATTCCGGTCACAGCCCTGGTCTTCGCCACCGCTGTCCAGCTGACCGATGTGCGCGACGGCCTGATCCGGGGCGTGCGGACCGTGGCGTTGATGCTGCTGTCCTGGCTGCTCCTGGTGATCACGGTCCTGGTCGGCGGCTTCCTTCTCGCCCTGCCCTTCACCGGATTGGACGGCCTGTGGGAGACGCGCAGCGCGACGGCGCTGGTGCTGTCGGCCGCCGCCGCCCTGATCGTGCTGATCAACACGGCCTATCAGGATGGGCGCGCCGACAATCTGCCGCCGGTCGCTCTGCGATACGGCGCGCGGGCGGCGTCGGTCCTGATCGCGCCGTTGATCGTTCTGGCCGCCTGGGGCCTAGGCTTGCGGATTGGCCAGCATGGGTTGACGCCCGATCGGATCATCGCCGTCGCCTGCACGCTGATCGGCTTGGTCTATGGCGCGGGCTATCTGCTGGCGGCCGTGAAACCGGGGGGCTGGATGAAGCCGCTGGAGCGGACCAACGTCGTCGCGGCGGTTCTGTCGGTTCTGGTCATCCTGGCCCTGTTCAGCCCTTTGGCCGATCCGGCGCGGCTGGCCGTGCGGGATCAAGTGGCTCGACTGGAACGGGGCGCCGTGTCCGCTGAAGCGTTCGACTACGACTTCCTGCGGTTCGAGAGCGGCAAGGCCGGCGAGGCCGCGCTCCGTCGTCTGGCCGCATCCACAAACCCTCGCATCGCGCGAAACGCCCGCGCCGCCCAGGCCCGCCCCTGGCCATCCGGCGATACGGCGCAAGGACGGCAAGAGCGCAAGGCCGCCATCCGCCTGAAGGCCGCCGATGGCCAATCCGTGCCCGCCAGCTTCGTCGATCAGTTGGACGCGCAGGTCGACGTGCTGTTCAGTTGCAATGCGGAAACGCCCTGCGTCGTGCGATCGACGGACCTGAATGGCGACGCACGAACCGATCTGCTGGTCGCCACGGCTCGCGAAATCGTCGCCTTCGATCAGGACAGCCAGGGCCAGTGGCGCGTGACGGGCCGATATGGCTTCACCTGCGGGCGCAATGCTGAGCGGATGAACGAGGGCCTGTCGAAGGGCGTCGCGACGGCGCCGGCCGCCCTTCCCGACCTGGTTGTCGACGGCCAGAGATTGCGCGCCAGCCCCGAGGTGCGATGCGACGCGACAGAGCCGCGTTAACGGGACGCTCACCACGCCGTGTCACCCGATTTTCACCTCGCCACCCTAGGAATCGTCCCGAAACGATCCATCCGTGACGGGTTGGGCGACAGGACAAGGGATTTTCATGGCCAAGACCATCCTGGTCGTTGACGACGATCCGACCCAGCGCCGGTTGATCCAGGCCGTGCTGGAGCGGGACGGCAACGCCGTGGTCCATGCCGCCAGCGGCGGCGAGGCCATCGACCGGATGACGCGCGGCGGCGGGGCCGACCTGATCCTGCTGGACATGGTCATGCCCGAGATGTCGGGGTTGGAATGCCTGGCCGAACTGCGCAGCGCCGGGATCAATGAGCCGGTCATCGTCCTGACGGCCAACGGCGGCATCGACATGGTGGTCAAGGCCATGCAGGCCGGGGCCCAGGACTTCTTCGTCAAGCCCGTTGGACCGGAACGGCTTCTGGTCGGCGTGCGCAACGCCATGCAGATGAAGCGCCTGACCGCCGAGGTCGGGCGCCTGACCAAGCGCGTCCAGGGCCGCACCAGCTTCGACGACATCGTGGGCGACAGCCCGCCGATGCGCATGGTCAAGGCGTTGGGCGCCCGGGCCGCCAAATCCTCGATCCCCGTCCTGATCACCGGCGAGAGCGGCGTCGGCAAGGAGGTCATCGCCCGCGCCCTGCACGGCGCCAGCGACCGGGCCGGCAAACCCTTCGTCGCCGTCAACTGCGGCGCCCTGCCCGCCAATCTGATCGAATCCATCCTGTTTGGACACGAGAAGGGCGCCTTCACCGGCGCCGTGGACAAGACGCTGGGCAAGTTCCGCGAGGCGGACGGCGGCACCCTGTTCCTGGACGAGATCGGCGAACTGCCGCTGGACATGCAGGTCAAGCTGCTGCGCGCGCTGCAAGAAGGCGAGATCGATCCCGTCGGCGGCAAACGCCCGGTGAAGATCGACGTGCGCATCGTCTCGGCGACCAATCGCGACCCGGCCCAGCAGGTCAAGGACGGCGCCTTCCGCGAGGACCTGTTCTACCGCCTGAACGTCTTCCCGATCGAGGCCCCGTCCTTGCGCGACCGGCGCGAGGACATCGCGCCCCTGGTCGATCACTTCATCGCCAGGTTCAACGCCGAGGAAGGCAAGCGGATCGCCGGATGCGCGCCCGAAACCCTGGCCCTTCTGCAAGGGTTCGACTGGCCCGGAAACGTGCGACAGCTGGAAAATGCGGTGTTCCGCGCCATCGTTCTAGCCGACGCGCCCTTCCTTCAGCCGCACGATTTCCCGGCCATCTCCGGCGTCGCCGCGCCAATGCCCGATGCCCAACCCCTGCAAGCCGCCACAGCCGCCGGCGCCCAGACCGACGCCGCCGCGCAGGTCGATCAGCCGATCCGGATCTTGGACGAGCGCGGCCATCTGCGCACGCTCGAGGACATCGAACGCGACCTGATCCAGCACGCCATCGAGGTCTATGCCGGCCATATGAGCGAGATCGCGCGCCGCCTCGGCATCGGCCGTTCGACCCTGTATCGCAAGGTCCGCGAACAGGGGCTGGAAGGTCAGCTCAAGGAAGCGGGTTGAGGGTTACCCTCTCCTCCCCACATCGTGGGGAGGTGGCGCGGCGCTCCTTAGCGCCGTGACGGAGGAGCTCTTCATCGCATCATAGCGCCTTTGGAGATTCGAGAGCCCCTCCACCGCTGCGCGGTCACCCTCCCCAAAAGTGGGGAGGAGACGATCACTCCGGCGTCTTCCTGCCCCACCGCCGTTTCGGCTCTTCGCCATTGGCCTTTGCGGTGATCTCTTTCAGCTTGCGGCCCTGCATGGCCGAGAGGGCTTGGCCCGGCGCGCCTTTTTCAGGGTCGGCGAAGGCGCGGCCGTGGGTCTTAACGCGCTCGCTGACCGAATCGATAAACTCGCCCTCCCATTCGGACAGCGAAACGCCCGCCTTATCCGCCGCGCGGCGAGCGCGTTTCAAGGCATTCAACGCAGCGCGCTTAGCCGCCTCGCGCTGCATCTCGAAGGGGCTGGGCAGCGGCTTCTTGTTGGCGCCATCGCCCTTCAAGCCGCCGGATCGCGACAGCCCGCCTCCTGGCTTGAAGGGGGTGCGCTTCAAGCCGGGTCAGCCTCAGATCTCGCCGAGCGCCGAGAGGTAGAGGTCCAGAATGGCGTCCTCTTCCTGACGCTTGGCCTTGTCCTGCTTTCTGATGCGGATGACCTTGCGCAGGATCTTGACGTCGTAGCCCTCGCCCTTGGCCTCGGCGAAGACCTCCTTCATGTCGGTCATGACGGCCTGCTTGTCCTCTTCGAGGCGTTCCAGGCGCTCGATGATGGTGCGAAGGCGGCCCTGCGCCGTGGCGGTGAGAACGTCGGAACCACCGTCGAACGAGGCGTCGTCAGCCATGGGGAATACTCCAGAAATCAGGCGCGGACGCTAACCCTGCGGACAGGCGCGCGACAACCGCGAACACGAAAAAGGCCGCGGACAGAAATCCGCAGCCTGTGGATCGTCATCTTTCAAGCGCGCTATCGCCCTTCGGGCTGTTTGAGCGCGATCCAGCGTGCGCACGCCGCCGAAGCGGCGCGCAGCGAACGCTGCTTAGCCCTGCTTCGCCTTGAAGCGCGGGTCGGTTTTGTTGATGACGAAGACGACGCCCTTGCGACGCACGACCTTGCAGTCGCGGTGGCGGGTCTTCAGCGACTTGAGCGAGCTACGGACCTTCATGGTCGGACGTCCTGAAAGAAACCAATAAGAAAGCCGCTGACCCGGTCGGATCGCGGCGGAGGCGGTCGTATAGAGAGAGGGGTTCGGAAGGTCAAGCCGCAAAAGGCCGAAACCGCAGAAAACCCAGGCCCCGCCTGCCTGGCGACGCATTTTCTTATACGTGCTCAAGTAGCCTGAAGGGCGATAGCACGATCAAAAAAGCTGGAGGCCTGACCTCCGAGTCGAACGGAGGGTTTACGGGGTTGCACGCCCGCCGCGTCGCCGCTCCGCCATCAGGCCGTCAGAGCTGGTGCGTCATTACGACACACACGTATAAGGCGTCCAATACAAAGGTGGTTAACGGCGTGCCTTACACCCGACCGGGGAACAGCGAGGCAACGCATTCGCGCCGCGCGCGCTTTAGGGCGTCGAAATGACCGTTCGCGCGGATGTCATTTCGTGTCTGACCCCGGGGGCTTTAGTTTGAATCTCATGCGCTTTTCCTACCGCCTTCTCCTGATCGGCTGCGTCTCGGCCTGCGCGCCCATGCTGCCCGAGCCCCAGGTGAACCTGCCGACGCCCCAGCCTCAGCCGCAGGCGGGCTCCCCTGTCACGACGCCGGCCCCCGCCCCCCAGACGCCGCCGTTGGCCGCCTATGACCAGCAGGGTTTCGAGGGCTGGACACAGGGATTTCTGGCGCGCAAGGGCGGCGCCCGCCGCGCGGACTACGCCCGGGAACTGGAGGGTCTGACGCCCGATCCAACGGTGATCCGCCTGGATCGCAACCAGCCTGAATTCTCCAAACCCGCCGGCGCCTATGTTCAGAATGCAGTGACCCCGGTGCGAATCGCCCAGGCCAAACAGCGCATCGACCGGGTGCCGTGGTCGGTGGTTCAACGATTCGGCGTGCCCAGCGAAATCCTGGTCGGCGTCTGGGCCCAGGAGAGCGCTTTCGGTCAGGTGCAGGGCGACTATGACGTGATCCGCTCGCTGGCGACCCTGGCCTATGACGGTCGCAGACGCGATTGGGCCGAGGGCCAGCTGAAGGACGCGCTGGACATCGTCGTGGACGGCCGGCGCGAGCGCGCGGGCCTGAAGGGCAGCTGGGCCGGGGCCATGGGCCAGACCCAGTTCATGCCCGACAACTATCTGCGCCTGGGCGTGGACCAGGACGGCGACGGCAAGGTCGACATCTGGCGCGACGACGCCGACGCCCTGGCGTCCGCCGCCAACCTGCTGGCCCAGGCCGGGTGGAAGCGCGGTCAGGGCTGGGGCTATGAAGTCACCCTGCCCTCCGGCTTCGACTATGCCGAGGCGGAAGGCCCGAAGCACAACTGGGCCTATTGGGCGGCCAAGGGCGTGCGCCTGGCGCAAGGCGGCACCCCGAACGGCGCCGAGGCCCTGGAAGAGGCGACCATCCTGCTGCCCCAGGGGGCGAACGGTCCGGCCTTCCTGGCCCTGCCGAACCACTATGTGATCCGCCGCTACAACAACTCGGTGTCCTACGCCCTGGCCATCGGCCTGACGGCGGACGGGATCATGGGCAAGCCGGGGCTGACAAAGACCTGGCCCAACGATCCGTCGATGACGCGCGATCAGCGTATCGGGGCGCAGCGCGCCCTGACCCAACTGGGTTACGACACCCAGGGCGTCGACGGCGTGATCGGCTCCAACACCCGCGCGGCCCTGCGTCGCTGGCAAATCGCCAACAACCGGATCGCCGACGGCTATCTGACGCCGGCGCTGGCGGACGAACTGATCCGCCGGACGAACTGAGGCTGTAAATTCGGGCATGGTTCGACGCTCCTGCCTTTCACGGGCGGAGGGGATGGAGGGCTGGGCGGAGCGCCGGGCCTTCGCCCGGAGTTCTGTGATGTGAAGTACCGTTTCGACGAAGGGTATGACGCTCCGCGCGGAAGGTTGGCCTGCAAGCTCGGGGCGCCGAGCGGTGGCGGTCTTATCGCCTAACCCCATAAGCCTGCGACGGGCGGGTCGGAGCAGCGATCCCCGATCCCCGGTGCGGCCGAGTATCCCCCTCGACCCTGCGACGCGACTGCGGACACCGGGGCGATTCCCCGACCGATCCGCCCCGGCGCCGCGATGGAGTCTCACCACCGCCCCCGTTCCATCCGCTCTCGCCGCCGCAAGGTCGCAGGCCAGGCGAGCCCTCCATGCGACGAGACCGGTGCATTATGGGGGCGTTTGACCCCTTGGATGGGAGACGAGGGACATAAATCAGCAAGCGGTTGAAATCGCGGGGAATGGACCAGCGGCATTGCGATGGCTGAGCATCGTCTCCTCCCCATTCATGGGGAGGTGGCTCGAAGCGCAGCGGAGAGACGGAGGGGGCTTGGCGCATCGCGGGCGTCTGTGGGACGTCTAGAACCCCTCCACCGCTGCGCGGTCCCCCTCCCCACGCTGTGGGGAGGAGACGATTGATCTCAGCCCTTCACGCGCCAGGTAGCGCCGTCTGGGCCGTCCATGACAACGACGTTCAGGGCGTTCAGGCGGTCGCGGATGCGGTCGGCCTCGGGCCAGTCCTTTGCGGCGCGGGCGCTGGCGCGTTGGTCCAGCAGGGCCTCGACCTCGGCCTTCAGCGCGGGATCGCCGCCCTCGAACCAGGCGTCCGGCGTCAGCGACAGGACGCCGAGCAGCCCGGCCGCTTCCTTCAGGCTCCAGCGCGCCATGACGACATCGTTGATATCGGCATCAGCGTCGTTCAGCAGCTCGCGCAGGGCGGCGCCGAGCCCGAACAGCTGGGCGATGGCGCCCGGCGTGTTGAGATCGTCCTCAAGCGCGTCCAGCACCGGATCCAGGGCGTTCTCGGCCAGCTCCCGCTCAGCCTCGTCCAGCGTGGCCTCGTCGAAGTCGCCAAGGGCCGCGTCGGCGTCGCGCAGGACGCCATATAGCCGGTCCAGGTTCTTGCGGCTCTGATCCAACAGCCCCTGGTTCCAGTCCAGCGGCTGGCGGTAGTGGGCGCTGAGCAGGGCCCAGCGGACGACCTCGCCCGGCATGGCTTGGACCAGGTCGTGCAGCAGCAGGACGTTGCCGATCGACTTGGACATCTTCTCGGCGTCCACGGTCAGAAAGCCGTTGTGCATCCAGTAGCGGGCGTATTCGTCATGGGCCTGATCGCCATGGGCGTGGCCGTGGGCGCAGACACCCTGCGCGATTTCGTTCTCATGGTGGGGAAAGACCAGGTCGATGCCGCCGCCGTGAATGTCGATGGGCAGGCCCAGGGTCTTTTCGATCATGGCCGAGCATTCGATGTGCCAGCCGGGACGCCCCTCGCCCCACGGCGACGGCCAGGACGGCTCGTCTGCCTTCGACGGCTTCCACAGAACGAAATCGTGGGGGTTCTTCTTGTAGGGCGCGACCTCGACGCGGGCGCCGGCGATCATGTCGTCCAGGTTCCGGCCCGACAGGGCGCCGTAGGCCTTGTAGGACGAGACGTCGAACAGCACGTGCCCCTCGGCCGCATAGGCGCAGCCCGCATCGACGATGGCCTGGATCTGATCGACGATGGCCGGAATATAGTCAGTGACGTGGGGGGCCAGGTCGGGCGGCGACACGTTCAGCAAACCCATGTCGGCCAGATAGGCCGCCTCATAGCGGGCCGTGACCTCGCCGATCGGCACGCCCTCGCGCGCAGCCTTCTGATTGATCTTGTCGTCTACATCGGTGACGTTGCGAGCGTAGATCACCTGGTCCGCGCCATAGGTCCGGCGCAGCAGCCGCACCAGGACGTCGAACACCACCGGCGGGCGCGCATTGCCGATGTGGGCGTAGTCATAGACCGTAGGGCCGCAGACATAGAGGGTCACACGATCCTTGTTCCGGGGCTCGAACAGGCGCTTTTCACGGCGCAGGGTGTCGTGGATGTGCAGCGGCATGGATCAGTCTTCAGCGGGTTTTCTTGCGGGACGGACGGTCTGTCCCATATAGCGGCCTGATATACAGTCCCGACGGATTGTAGAAGGTAAACCGGGCGACCCGCCCGCCCCGGCCGGAAATCGAGTTCATGAGCGTCACCCCCGCCAAGCCCGTCCTCGTCAGCGACGAAACCGTGCAACGTCCGTCGCGCGAACAGGCGCTGGAGGCCGTGCGCACCCTGATCGCCTGGGCCGGCGACAATCCGAACCGTCCTGGCCTGATCGACACGCCCAAGCGGGTGGTGGACGCTTACGGCGAATGGTTCGACGGCTATGAGGCCGACGCGGGCAAGGAGCTGAGCCGCACCTTCGAGGATGTGACCGGCTACGACGACATGGTCATCCTGCGCGACATCGAGGTGGAGAGCCACTGCGAGCACCATCTGGCCCCCTTCCTGGGCAAGGCCTATGTCGCCTATCTGCCCGGCGAGAAGGTGGTCGGCATCTCCAAGCTGGCGCGGGTGGTCGAGATCTATGCGCGACGCCTGCAGAACCAGGAAACCCTGACCAACGACATCATCGACGCCATCGAATCGCACCTGCAACCGCGCGGCGTGGCGGTGCTGGTCGACGCAGAGCATCAGTGCATGACCACGCGCGGCGTGCATCATCGGCACGTTTCGACCATTACGACCCGCTTCACGGGCGCCTTCAAGGACGATCCTGCCCTGGCGGACCGTTTTTTGAAGCTGGCCAAGGCCTGAAGGCCGAACCGTCGTCCCTCTGTCGTGTATAATTGACGTTCGGGAACGGCAGATCGTTTAGAACCGCTTTACAAGCCCGCATCGGGACGCCAAGAACCGATCAAGCCTTCGGGCGATCCATAGGGAAATGTCGGCGCGGAACGCAGCCGGCGAGTAACGGAGACGAGCATGGCTGCGAAGATCGGCGGTTCCGGTGGGGACAAGCACACGATCGAACAGACGGCGGATATCAACATCACGCCGTTCATCGACATTCTGCTGGTGCTCATGATCATCTTCATGGTCGCCGCGCCGATGGCGACCGTGTCGATCCGTCTGGACCTGCCGCCCGCACAGCCGCCCACCAATCCGACCGAAGAGAAGGAGCCGGTGTACATCACCATCCAGGAAAACGGTCAGCTGTTCCTGTCGGATAAGCAAACCTCGATCGACAACCTGGCTACCGACGTCTGCACCGCCCTGGGCGGCGGCGCCTGCCAGGAAGAGCGCGTCTTCGTCCGCGCCCAGCCCGAAGTGAAATATTCGCAGTTCATGGAAGTCATGAACAAGATGCAAGAGAACGGCTTCTTCAAGGTCGGCCTGCTGAACGAAGACATCGAATAGGACCTTCGTCCTTCCAGGATTTGGGCCGCGTTCCGAAAGGGACGCGGCCTTTTTCTTTGCCGCAAGGCTTGCCGGATCGATCGACTGCACCCTTGATGCCGCATCGGTTGTTCGAGGAGTCCGCCCATGCGTCGTCGCACTTTCCTGTCCGCCCTGCCCGCCGGCGCGCTGGCGGCGACCGCAGCCCAGGCCCGGCAGGCTTCTCCCGCTGCCAAGCCGACCGAGGCGGCCCCAGCGCCGGCTCGCCCGGCCGACCCCTACGCCGGCGTCGGCATAGGCGACCGGATCTCGGGACCGAAGTTCATGGGGCGCTCGACCGTTTGGGGCGCGAACGGAGCGGCGGCCACGGCGCACCCGGCGGCCAGTCTGATCGGCATCGACACCTTGCGGCGCGGCGGATCGGCCATCGATGCGGCCATCGCCATCAATGCGGCCCTGGGCTTTCTTGAACCGGTGGCCAACGGCATCGGCGGCGACGCCTATTGCATGCTCTGGGACCCGAAACAGAAGAAGGTCGTCGGGCTGAATGGATCGGGCGCCAGTCCGCGGGGCCTCAGCCTGGAGATCGCGCGATCCAAGGCCATCGACGGCTATCTTCCCCGCTATGGCGCGGTGACGGTCAATGTGCCGGGCACGGTGGACGCCTGGTGGAGCGCGCATCACCGCTATGGGAAACTGCCGTGGAAAGAGGTGCTGCTGCCCGTCGCCGAACTGTGCGAACAGGGCGTGCCCGTGCCCCAGGTCATCGCCTACTATCTGGAACGCAACATGGCTGCGTTTGATCGGGGCCAGATCCCGATCGAGGAAAACGAGAACCGAAAGCGCATCTGGGCCGCCAGCGGAGCGACGCCGAAGGTGGGCGAGATTTTCGCCAATCCCTATCTGGGCAAGACCCTGCGGATGATCGCAGAGGGCGGCCGCGACGCCTTCTACAACGGTCCCATCGCCGATCAGATCGAGGCCTATTTCAAGCGGATCGGCGGCTGGATGACCCGCGCCGATCTGGCCGCCCATCACACCGAATGGGTCGAGCCGATCCGGACCAACTATCGTGGGTTCGATGTTTTCGGCCTGGGGCCGAACACCCAGGGGCTGAGCACCAACCAGATCCTGAACATCTGCGAACAGTTTGACCTGAAAGCCATGGGCTTCCAGTCCGCCGCCTCGCTGCACGTCCAGGCCGAGGCCAAGCGGCTGGCGTTCGAGGACCGGGCGCGCTGGTTCGCCGACGACCGTTTCTCCAAGACGCCGGTCGAATGGCTGAACTCCAAGGCCTATGCGGCAGAGCGGGCCAAGCTGATCCGGCCCGATCGGGTCATGGATCGCGTCATGCCGGGCGATGCGCCGCACCACGGCGACACCACCTATTTCAGCGTCGCCGATGCCGACGGGATGATGGTCAGCTGGATCCAATCCAACTATCGCGGCATGGGTTCGGGCCTGGCGCCCGATAACGGCTCCGAACCGCTGGGCTTCATGTTTCAGGATCGGGGCGAGCTGTTTGCCCTGACCGACGGCCACCCCAACATCTATGCGCCCGGCAAGCGTCCGTTCCAGACGATCATTCCCGGCTTTGCGGTCAAGGACGGCGAGCCGTGGATGGCGTTCGGCGTCATGGGCGGCGCCATGCAGCCCCAGGGCCAGGCCCAGATCATCATCAACATGGTCGATTACGGGCTGGAGCCCCAGGCGGCGGGCGACGCGCCGCGCTGGCAACACTACGGCTCGTCCGAACCGACCGGCCAGCCGCAGGAAGGAACCGGCGTGCTGCATCTGGAAAGCGGCGTGCCCGAGACGACCAAGGCCCAGCTGCGCGCGATGGGATGGACGCTGGGCGAACCCGACGGCGGCTTCGGCGGCTATCAGAACGTCATGAAACAGATGAACCCCGGCGGACGCTGGACCTATGGCGCGGCGACCGAGATGCGCAAGGACGGGATCGCGCTGGCTTATTGAAGTGGCCTGAGGTTGACCGAGCGATGACCCACGACGACCTCCGCGCCCTTCTGCTCTCGTTTCCCGGCGTGGAGGACGGCGTGTCCTATGGCGAGCCGTCGTTCAAGGTCGCGGGCAAGTTCTTCACCTGGATGCGCCCGGCGCTGGACGACAGCATCGTGGTGCATCTGGACAATCGGGATGAGCGCGAACTGCTGATCGAGATGGACCCGGCGACCTTTCATTTCACCGATCACTATCGCGACCATCCCATCGTCCTGGCGCGCATCGCCAGCGTCGATCCCGTCTGGCTGAGGGCGGCGCTGGAGAAGCGGTGGCGTCGGATCGCGCCGAAAAAGCTGTCCAAGGCGCATCCAGACCTTATCGGAGCGGGGTCGGGCACCTAACTACGCCCCTCAAGCGGACCCAGCCCAAGGAGCGCCCCATGGCCTATGGCGACCAACCCACGATCACCGTCGACGGTATCGAAATCCCCCTGCTCGGATTCGGCACCTGGCAGCTGGAGCCGGACGATGCGCGGCGCATGGTCGCTGAGGCGCTGCGGATCGGATACCGCCACATCGATACGGCTTGGATCTACAAGAACGAGAAGGCGGTCGGCGAAGGCATCCGGAACTCCGGCGTGGCGCGCGAGGACATCTTCCTGACCACCAAGATCTGGGTCGACTATTTCACCCACGACGCCCTGCTGAAACAGGCCAGGGAATCGGCCGACAGCCTGGGCACGACGCCAGACCTGCTGCTGCTGCACTGGCCCAAGACGACGCCGACGTTCGAAGAGACGCTGGGCGCCCTGAACGAGGCCAAGGACCAGGGTCTGACCAAGTCGATCGGCCTGTCCAACTTCCCCTCCAAGGAATTCCGCCAGGCGCAAGGCCTGTCCAAGGCGCGTCTGCTGACCGATCAGGTCGAGCACCACCCCTATCTGGGGGTCGATCAGCTGGTGGCGACGGCGGCCGAGCTGGGGTCGTCGATCACCGCCTGGTCGCCGCTCGCGCAAGGCAAGATCGCCGACGACGCCACGATCAGCGAACTGGCCAAGGCGCATGGCAAGACCAACGGCCAGATCACCCTACGCTGGCTGATCCAGCACGGGATCATCGCCATCCCGCGCACGACCAAGGAGAGCCGCGCGCGCGAGAACTTCGACATCTTCGACTTCGCCCTGACGGACGAGGAGATGCAGCGGATGGACGCCCTGGATCGCGGCGAGCGACTGGGCGACTGGCTGGACCCGGCGTTCGAATGGGACAAGACTGCCGCCTGACCGACAAGGGAGGCGCCGGTGTTTCGCAAGCGGGACCAGCCCAGGCTGTGGCGTGCGACGTTCGCCGTCGTGGGCTGGACCGCGCTGGCGCTTCAGTATCTGCTGATGATCGCGCCGGCCCAGGGCTGGACCGTGCTGGAACGGACGATCAACTACTTCAGCTTCTTCACCATCCTGAGCAACATCCTGGTCGCCCTGGCCTTTACCGGGCCGCTGCTGGGTGAAGGATCCCGGCTGGCCCGCTGGTCCGCCAGCGAAGGCGTCAGGGCGGCCGTCGCCATGTATATCGTGGTGGTCGGGGTGGTGTACCACTTCCTGCTGCATCCCTATTGGAACCCGACCGGCTGGTCGCTGGTGGTCAATCTGGTGCTGCACTACGTCATGCCCGCCGCCTTCGTGCTGGACTGGTTGTGGTTCAGCCCCAAGGGCCGGCTGCGCTGGATCGATCCGGCGAAGTGGCTGGCGTTTCCGCTCGTCTACGGCGGCTGGACCCTGGTTCATGGACTGGCGACGCGCTGGTGGCCCTATGGGTTCGTCGATGTGGATCAGCTGGGGCTGGTCCGGGTCCTGGTGATCTTCGGCGTGCTGCTGGTGTTTTTCCTGATCGTCGGGCTCGGCCTCGTAGGGCTGGACCGGCTGTTTGGTCGCGCGACGCGTGACAGAGGGGCCACTCCCGCCTAAGCGTCGCGGCATGGCCTACAAATCCCTGCGTGACTTCATCGACCAGCTGGAAGCTCAGGGCGAGCTGGTGCGGGTGTCCGAACCCGTCTCCACCGTGCTGGAGATGACCGAGATTCAGACCCGGCTGCTGAGGAACGGCGGACCGGCGGTGCTGTTCGAAAAACCGGTGATGCCGGACGGCACGATCAGTCCCATCCCCTGCCTGGCCAATCTGTTCGGCACGGTGAAACGGGTCGCCATGGGGGTGACGCTGGAGGGCAAGGACCGAACCACGGCGGGCGAACTGCGCGAGGTCGGCGAACTGCTGGCCTTCCTGCGCAATCCGACGCCGCCGCGCGGTCTGGGCGACGCGATGGAGATGCTGCCGCTGATGCAGACCGTCCTGTCGATGCGGCCCAAGACGGTGAAGAAGGCGCCGGTGCAGGAGGTGGTGCTGAAAGGCGATCAGATCGACCTGACCGCCCTGCCCGTCCAGTCGTGCTGGCCCGGCGAACCGGCGCCCCTGATCACCTGGGGCCTGGTCGTGACCAAGGGGCCGTCGGACGACCGCGAGGACGACTTCAACCTGGGCATCTACCGGATGCAGGTGTTGGGCAAGGACAAGGCCATCATGCGTTGGCTCGCCCACCGCGGCGGGGCGCAACACTATGCCCGGCACAAGAAGGCGCGGCCCAAGGAGCCGCTGCCCTGCGCCGTCGTGTTGGGCGCCGATCCCGGCACGATCCTGGCGGCGGTGACGCCGGTGCCGGACACCCTGTCGGAATATCAGTTCGCGGGCCTGATGCGGGGCGCCAAGGCCGAGCTGGTCCCATGCAAGACCGTGCCGCTGATGGTGCCGGCCCAGGCCGAGATCGTGCTGGAGGGCCATGTCCTGCTGGACGAGTTCGAGGACGAGGGCCCGTACGGCGACCACACCGGCTATTACAACTCGGTCGAGAAGTTCCCGGTCTTCAAGGTCAGCGCCATCACCATGCGCCGCGACCCCATCTATCTGACCACCTTCACCGGCCGGCCGCCGGACGAGCCGAGCGTGCTGGGCGAGGCGCTGAACGAGGTGTTCATTCCCCTGCTGCGCCAGCAGTTTCCCGAGATCACGGACTTCTGGCTGCCGCCCGAGGGCTGCAGCTACCGGATCGCGGTGGTGTCGATGAAGAAGGCCTATCCGGGCCACGCCAAGCGCGTGATGCTGGGGGTCTGGAGCTATCTGCGCCAGTTCATGTACACCAAATGGGTCATCGTCGTGGACGACGACATCGACGCCCGCGACTGGAAGGACGTCATGTGGGCCATCTCGACCAAGATGGACCCGGCGCGCGACATCACCGTGATCGAGTCGACGCCCATCGACTATCTGGACTTCGCCAGCCCCGAGAGCGGCCTGGGCTCCAAGATCGGCCTGGACGCCACCGACAAATGGCCGCCCGAGACCAAGCGCGAATGGGGCGAGGAAATTCGCATGGACGAGGCGGTCGTCGAACGGGTCAACGACCTGTGGGATCGTCTCGGCCTGCCGGGTGACGGAACGCCGATCTGGAAATAAGCTTGGCTTTTGGTCACGCCGGGGGGCGATGTGAGCGCATTCGAGTTCTTCTTCAGCTTTTACGGCCTGCTGCTGGGCCTGTCGGTGGCCGAGCTGGTCGGCGGGTTCGCGCGGGTGCTGCATGAGAAGCAGCGGATCCGGTTCGGCTGGCTGACGCCGATGCTGGCCCTGTTCGTGGCGATCGACATCGCCACCTTCTGGAACCAGGCCTGGGTCATCTTCCGCGGCGCGCCGTTCAACACCTTCGTGCTGCTGGTTTCGCTGGCCATCGCCGCGACCTTCTACGTCGCCGCCAGCGTGACCTTCCCCCGCGTTTCGGCCGAGGGCGGCGATCAAAAGGTCGATCTGGACGCGCATTTCTGGTCGCATCGGCGACTGGTGTTCGGCTGCATCCTGGCGGCCAATCTGATCGTGGCGGTGATCGTGATCATCCTGGCACAGCTCAATCCCGGCTTCGCCAAGATCGCCGGCTCGGTGCGTTTATGGGTCGGAGTCGCCATCTTCGTGATTGGCACGGCGACGGCGGCGTTTGCGCCATCGCGCCGGGTTGCGGTCGGCGCCCTGGTCGTCGTGCTGCTGTACAGTCTCTGGCAGATGGGCAACGCGGCGACGCTGTTGCTCAAGGCCGGCGGCTGGGCGCCCGTCCTGGGCGGCGGCGGTTGAAACCTTGTCAGGGCGGCGCAATCGGCTCACGAAAGGCCATGCAGTCCCCTCTTCTGGTTTCGGCGCTGGTCGCCGCCCTTGCCTGTAGCGTGAGCCCCGCCATGTCCCAGACGCTTCCCAACACCGCATCTTGGGATCAGGCCTTCTTGCCGCCCGCCCCCGCCTGGGACGGTGCGTCCAAGGCGCTGCTGCGCGATGCGTCTGATCCTTGGGTCACGGCGTTCGAGGCCGATCCGGGTCATGACTTCAGCCCCAACTATGTCGACACCCGCGCCTGGTTCGATCGCCTGGACGCCGCAAGCGACCTGATCCGCATCGAGCAGTTCGGCGTCTCGCCCGAGGGCCGGCCCATCTATGCGGTGATCGCGTCCAAGGATGGCGCGACGTTCGATCCAGCCAAGCCGGTGTTGATGATCCAGGCCGGCATCCACCCCGGCGAGATCGACGGCAAGGACGCGGGCATGATGCTGCTGCGCGACATCGCCTTCTATGGGAAAGACGCCCTGCTGGACCGGGTCAACCTGATCCTGATCCCGATCCTGAGCGTGGACGGCCACGAGCGTTCCGGCCCCTATTCCCGGCCGAACCAGCGGGGGCCGCGCATCCAGGGCTGGCGCAACACGGCGACCAACCAGAACCTGAACCGCGACTATCTGAAGCTGGACCAGCCCGAAATGCGGGCCGTGCGCGCCCTGATCCTGAAATACCGGCCGGACCTGTATGTGGACGTCCACGTCACCGACGGCATGGATTACCAGTACGATGTCACCTACGGCTTCAACGGCGAGGACGGGACCTTTAGCCGTTCGCCGAACGGCTCGGCCTGGCTGGATTCGGTGTTCAAGCCGGCGATGAACGCCGCGCTGGAACGCGAGGGCCACATCCCCGGCGAACTGGTGTTCGGCATCGACGACGATGAACCCAAGAAGGGCCTGTCGGACGGCGGTCTGGGCGAGCGGTTTTCCAACGGCTGGGGCGCGGCCGCCCATGTGCCGACGATCCTGATCGAGAACCACAGCCTGAAACCGCACGAGCAGCGGGTGCTGGGCACCTATGTCTTCATTGAGGAGGCGATGCGTCTGCTGGCCGATCAGGGCGCCGGTCTTCGCGCCGCGACGGATCAGGACAAGGCCCTGCGTCCGGCGCAGATCCCCGCCAACTTCGAGGCCGACGAGACGCCGTCGTCCACCCGGCCATTCAAGGGCATGCTGTACGAGATGTACGACAGTCCCGCCTCGGGTCGAAAAGAGATCCGCTGGCTGGGCCAACCTGATCCCGACCTGTGGCAGATGCCGTTCTATGGCTCCAAGCCGACGCTGACCCTGACGCGGCCGACGGCCTATTGGGTGCCGGGTTATCGCACCGACATCATCGAGCGGCTGAAGACGCACGGGGTCGAAATGGAGACGGTCGAGGCTGCGCGCACCGTGAACCTTTCGATGCTGCGCCTGGTCGAGCCCAAGCTGGCCACCCGCGCCAACGAAGGTCACGTGCAGGCTTCGGTGAAGACGGTGGAGGTCGAGAAGCGCGACTGGACGTATCCGACCGGCTCGGTGCGCGTGCCGACGGATCAGCCGCTGGGCGACATCGTCGTGCTGCTGCTTGAGCCGCAATCCAGCGAGAGCTTCTTCGCCTGGGGCATGTTCCCCGAGGTGATGAGCCGCGTCGAATATATCGAGGCCTACGCCATCGCGCCGCTGGCGGACAAGATGATGGCGGCGGACCCGGCATTGAAGGCCGAGTTCGAGGCCAAGGTGGCGGCCGACGCCACGTTCGCCGCCGATCCGCAGGCGCGTCTGGCCTGGTTCTATGAACGCACGCCCTTCTATGACGACCATTATCTGCTCTACCCCGTCGGGCGTGAGGACTGATCGATGACCACGCCGCTGATGTACGCCGTTCAGGCCGCCGCCCTGTGGAGCGGCCTGCTGATCCTGATGATGCTGGTCTTGTCGGGCATCGTGGTCAGCGGGCGGCGCAAACACATGGTGTCGTTCGGCGACGGCGGAAACGCGGACCTGATGGCCGCCAGCCGCGCCTTCGGCAATCTGGTGGAATATGCGACGCCCGGCATGATGGCCATGCTGCTGCTGGCCGCCGTGGGCGCGCCGGCCTGGATGGTTCACGGTGTCGGCGCGACGCTGTTCGTCGGCCGGGTCGCCCATGCCCTGGGCCTTTTGCTGCAGACCGGGCCGTCGTTGGGTCGCGTCGTCGGCATGCTGCTGACATGGGTGGCGCTGCTGACGGCGGCTGTGGGCCTGATCGCCTTCGCCGTGGTCTGACGCGGTTGCGATGCAGCGGGGCGTCCGCCATATCGGGGCATGACTGAAACCCTGGCCGCGCCCGTTTCCACCGATCTTCTCAACGACATCGTCAAGGCCGCGCTGAAGGCCGGCGCCGACGCCGCAGAGGCGGTCAGCGCCGATCGCCGATCCCTGTCGGTCGGGGTGCGCAACGGCAAGCTGGAAGATGTCGAACGCGAGGAATCGCGCGACCTGGGCCTGCGCGTGTTCGTGGGCCAACGGCAGGCGTCCGTTTCGGCCTCGGACCTTTCGCCCGCCACCCAGCAGCGCTTGGTCGAGCGGGCGGTGGCCATGGCGCGCCTGGCGCCGAAAGATCCCCACGCCGGTTTCGCGCCCGAGGATCGGCTGGCGCGCGGGCCGTTCATCGATCTGGACCTGTTCGATCCCAGCGAACGCAGCGCCCAAACTCTGGAACAGGTCTCGGCCGAGGCCGAGGCGGCGGCCCTGGCGGTCCCGGGCGTGGCGCGATCCGAAGGCGGACACGCGGGCTGGTCATCCAGCCGCTGGCGGCTGGTGACCTCTCACGGGTTCGACGGCGCCTATCAAGGGTCGGCCTTCTCGCTGGGCGTAGGCGTCATCGCCGAAAAGGACGGCGCGATGGAGCGCGGCGGCGAGAGCCGTTCGACCCGACACCTGTCCGACCTGCCGAGCGCCGACCTGATCGGCCGCACCGCCGGCGAGCACGCCGTGTCGCGCGTGGGGCCGCGCAAGATCGCCTCGACCACCGCCCCGGTGATCTTCGACAACCGGATGGCGGGCCAGATCGTGTCGCCGGCCATCGGCGCCATTTCCGGCCCGTCGATCGCGCGCGGCACCTCGTTTCTGAAGGACCGCATGGGTCAGCGCGTGTTCGCAGAGGGCGTCACCCTGATCGACGATCCGTTCCGCCTGCGCGGCATGGGATCGACGCCGTTCGACGACGAAGGCGTGGCGGTCCAGAAGCGCGCCCTGTTCGACGACGGCGTCCTGACCACCTGGCTGTTGAACAGCGCCGCCGCGCGACAACTGGGTCTGGAAACCACCGGCCACGCGTCGCGGGGGCTGGCCGGGCCATCCGGCGTCTCGACCCACAATCTGCATATGGAGCCGGGCGAGCGCGACTTGGCGGGCCTGATGGCGGACGCCGGGACCGGCCTGCTGGTCACCTCGATGTTCGGACCGTCGCTGAACGGAAACACCGGCGACTGGTCCGCCGGGGTGTCGGGCTTCTGGTTCGAGAACGGCGTGATCGCCTATCCGGTCAACGAGGTCACGGTGGCCGGCAAGCTGACCGACCTGTATCTGCGCCTCCAGCGCGGATCGGACCTGGAGTTCCGGGGCGGGTTCAACGTGCCCAGTCTGATGTTCGACGCGGTGGCCATCGCGGGCAAATGATGGACCTGAACGCTGACCTCGACTTGATCCGCCAGGCCGCCATCGATGCGGGTTCGCTGGCCATCGCCGAGCGCGAAGCGGGGCTGAAGATCGAGTCCAAGGTCGGCGGCTCGCCCGTCACCAGCGGCGACCTGAAGGTCGACGCCATGCTGAAGGACAGGCTGCTGTCGGCGCGGCCCGACTATGGCTGGCTGTCGGAAGAGACGGCGGATACGGCCGAGCGTCTGTCGAAACGACGCATCTTCGTGGTCGATCCCATCGACGGCACCGTCGCCTACATGAAGCGGACGCCGTGGTGGTGTGTGCCCATCGCTGTGGTCGAGGACGGCGAAGTCGTCGCCGCCGTCATCCATGCGCCCGAGGTGGACGAGACCTATGTGGCGACGCGCGGCGGCGGGGCGCGACGTAACGGCAAACCCATCCACGCCTCGGATGTCGATACGTTGGAGGACGCCTCGATCTTGGGCGATGCGAGACTGATCGAAGCGCCCTATTTCGACGACGAGCCGTGGCCGGCGATGCGTTTCGAGAAACGCAACGCCCTGGCCTATCGGATGGCGCTGGTCGCCGCCGGCGCCTTTGACGCCGCCCTGGCCCTGACGCCGAAATGGGACTGGGACGTCGCTGCGGGCTGGCTGATCGCGACCGAAGCCGGCGCGAGGGTCAGCGATCACCACGGGCGGCCGTGGGCCTTCAACCGGCCGGATCCGCGTCAGGCCAGCCTGGTCTGCGCGGCGCCGGTCATCCAGCCGATGATCGTGCGGCGCTGTAAAAACGTGCCGCTTTCGACCTGAAGGCGGGGACGGAAAAACCCCCGCCAACATTGATCCGAGGGCGTTCTCGGCCTATGCCGCGCGCAAACCTCCTCCCCCCAAGCCTTCCGGCCCAGCCTTCAGGATTTCCGATGACCGATCAGAATGCCGTCCCGCCGCAGCTGCTGCACATCGTGATCGGCGGCGAGCTTCGTCACCTGGGCGAGCCGACCTTCCGCGACCTGTCGCAGGTCGAGTTCGTCGGCGCCTTCGGCAGCTATGACGAAGCCAAGAAGGCCTGGAAGGCGCGCGCCCAGGCGACCGTGGACAACGCCCACATGCGCTATTTCATCCTGCACGCCCACAAGCTGATCGATCCTCGCGGCGACGCGGCCTGAGCCGAGGACTGAGTGCGACATCGAGGGGCCGAACCGGCTCCTCGATCCGACGTTTCGATCTGTAGGCGAGGACGACGATGAACCTGGAACCGCAACAGATCTTTCAACTGGTCAGCCTGCTGGCCGTGCTGGCGCTGTTCAGCTTTTCGCTGCGCGGCCACATCAACTACGCCCGCTGGTTCAAGCGGTGGGAGGCCGATCGCAAGGCCCGTCGCGACGCTGAACTGGCCGCCGTGGCCCGCGCAAACGGCGAGGCCGGCGACGAGCCGAAAACCGGCCCCTGGGGCTGAAGCCCCCTACTCCCGCTGCAGCAGCTTGTCGGTCAGCAGCGTGCCCCACCAGCCGGCCTTGAACTCGGCGCGGATGGCCTTGGGGTCGTAGTCGGGGCTGTCGACCCAATCGATGAAGCTGACGCCCTTCGGCTCGATTTCGTTGACGTATTTTTCCAGCGTATAGTCCAGCACGCCGGTCAGCCCCTCGCGCGAGTGCAGATATTTCTTCGACAGCTGTTTCATGGCGACCGAGATCGGCTCGCCGAGGTGAAAGTGGCGATAGAAGACCGCCATCATCCCCGCCCGATCCGCGCCGGACTTGCAGTGGATCAGCACCGGATACTGGATCGTCCTGAACAGCTCGCGCGCGCGGTGGATGCGCACCGTCTCGGGCGGATCGCGCGAGTCCAGCGGCGCGTCGATCAGTGTCAGGCCCAGCCGCTCGCAAGCGTCCTTCTCCAGCCAGTAATAGCCCTCATCCCGCTCGCCGCGCAGATTGATGACCGTCTTGACGCCCTTAGACTTCCAATAAGCTAGCTGGCGCGGCGACGGCTGATTGGTGCGCACCAGATCCGGGCCCAGCCAGTGGGCGTTGGAAAACGCCACGCGCAGAAACGCGTGGTCGGCCCAGAAATAATGCCAATGCGCCCGAAAACGGCCCATCGCGGTCGAGAGGTCGAAGCGCGCCATGCCCGCCAGATAGCGATCCGACGCCGCCGCGTCATCCGATCTCGATCCTGATGCGTTGGAATGTTTGTCGAGACCGGAGAACAGCCCGATGAGAACCCTCGCCGCAACCGCCGTCGTCGCCGCCAGCCTGTGGGCCGGCGCGGCCGCCGCACAAACACCACCGCCCGAAGACCCCGCCCTGATCGCCTATCTGCGCGACCGGGCCAAGGAGGCGCTGGACACCACCCGCTATACGGCCGCGATCACACCGGACGGGGCGATGACCCTGGTGTATCTGACCGGCCCCAATTGGTGCGGCTCGGGCGGATGTCGGCTGCTGGTGCTGGACCGCACCGGCGCGACCTATCGCTCGGTCGGCGAGATCAGCGTCGCGCGCGCGCCGATCCGGCTGCTGGAGCGACAGACCCATGGCCGACGGGATCTGGGCGTCTATGTCGCGGGCGGCGGAATCACCGAAGGCTATGAGGTCGCCGTGCCGTTCGACGGGCGTCGATACGCGTCCAATCCGACGGTTCCGCCCGCCGTAAGGATCCAGGAAGCGCCCGGCGAAACCCTGATCCGCGCCGACGAGCCGGGCCGTGCGCTGGAACCTTCGCCGGACAAGCCTTGACTTGAACGGCGGCTCGGACGACCGAGAGCCGATGACCGTCGCCGCCTCCGAAACCATGCCGCTGCGCGCCCTGTTGGCGCGGATTTGGCGCGACTATCTGTCCAAGCACAAGGGATCGCTGATCCTGTCGGTCTTGTGCGCGGCGACGACGGGCCTGCTGACGGCGGCGCTGCTGAAGCTGCTGGAGCCGGCCGTCAACGGTCTGTTCCTTGGCGGGACCAGGCCGATCAGCCTGTTCGGCCTGGTGACCTTTCCGGCGGACAAAGCCGTCGTCTGGATCCCGGTCGCCATCCTGACCGTCGCCATTGCGCGGACCCTGGCGGCGCTGGGTCAGGCGGCTCTGGTTAACCGGCTGGGCCACACCATCGTCGGCGACATCCAGATTCGCCTGTTCGGGGCCATGATCCGCGCCGATCTGGCGCGCTTACGCAGCCAGCACTCGGGCGGCTTCGTCTCGTCGGTGCTGTTCGACGCCAATATGGTGCGCGAGGCCTTCACCTCGGGCGTGGTCAACTACACCCAGAACCTGCTGACCCTGATCGCGGTCCTGATCTACATGGGGTTCATCGACTGGCAGCTGACGATCGTCGTGCTGCTGGGTGTGCCGCTGGTGGCGCTGGTGCTGCGCCGGTTCGGGCGCAAGACGCGCAAGGCCGCCGTCGGCGCCATGGCCGAGACCGAGAACCTGTCCACCGCCCTGATGGAGAATCTGGACGGGGTTCGCCTGATCAAGATCGAGAACCGCGAGGCCGCCGAACAAGACCGCGTCGCCGAGGTGGTCGCCCGTCGCCAACGCCACGTCATCAAGGGCGCCAACGCCCGCGCCTTCGCCGGCCCGTCCAGCGATCTGGTCGCCTATATCGTCGTCGCCGCCGTCATGGCCTACGCCGGATGGCGGGCGCAGTCGGGCGACATGACCGTGGGCGGTTTCGCCGCCTTCATCGGCATGCTGCTGGCCGCCGGGCAGGCCCTGCGTCAGGTGACCAACCTGGCCACGGTGATGAGCGAGGGTTTCACCGCCGCGCGCCGCCTGTTCGGCGCCCTGGACATCCAGCCTGAAATTCGCGAGGCGGCCGACGCCGCGCCCCTGGCCGCCGGGCCGGTGGAGGTCGTGCTGGACACTGTGGCCTTCGCCTACGCCGGGACCGATGCGCCGACGCTGGACGGGGTGTCCCTGCGGGTCGCGCCGGGCGAGACGGTGGCGCTGGTCGGGCCGTCGGGCGGCGGCAAGAGCACGATCCTGAGCCTGCTGCCGCGCTTCTATGATGTGACGGGCGGGGCGGTGACGATCAACGGCGCGGACGTGCGGGCGCTTCGCATCCATGACCTGCGCGACCACATCGCCCTGGTGACACAGGAGCCCTTCCTGTTCGACGACACCATCGCCGCCAACATCGCCTATGGCCGGCCGGGCGCGACGCAGGAACAGATCGAAGAGGCCGCCCGTTCGGCCGCCGCCCACGACTTCATCACCGCCCTGCCGCAAGGCTACGACACCCGCGCGGGCGAGGCCGGCCTGCGTCTGTCCGGTGGGCAGCGCCAGCGGATCGCCATCGCCCGCGCCTTCGTCAAGGATGCGCCGATCCTGCTGCTGGACGAGGCCACTAGCGCCCTGGACACCGAGAGCGAGGCCTTGGTCCAGGCGGCGCTGGAACGGCTGATGCAGGGACGCGCCACCCTGATGATCGCCCACCGCCTGTCCACCGTCAGAAACGCTGATCGCATCTATGTGATCGAGGCCGGCCGGGTGGTCGAGGAAGGCTCGCACGACGTCCTGGTCGCCAGAGGCGGCCTCTATTCGCGCCTGGCCCGCCAGCAGTCGCTGGACGGCGCCGCGCCCAGCGTCGAGACGGTCGCGTGAGGCCGCTGCGCATTCCGGCCATCCAGGCCAGCCTGTCCTTCATCCTGGCGCACTGGATGCAGTTTTGCTTCGCCACCATGCGCTGGACCCATGAAAACCAGGCGGTGGCCGAGGGGGTTTGGGCCCGAGGCGGCGGGGTTTTGTGCGCCTTCTGGCATTCGCGCATCGGCCTGTCGCCGGCGTGCTGGCCGCTGAACCGCGCGCAGCCGGCCAAGGCGTTGATTTCGCTGTCGGCGGACGGTCAGTTCATCGCAAAGGCCGTGGCTCGCCAGGGCTTTCCCGCCATTCGCGGTTCGTCGTCGAACAAGGACAAGGCGGACCGTGACAAGGGCGGATCGCAGGCGCTACGGGCTGGCCTGCGTCAGTTGAAGATCGGCGCCCTGGCCATCACGCCGGACGGTCCGCGCGGCCCGGCGCGCCAGATGGCCGAGGGTCTGCCGATGATGGCCAAGATCTCAAAGGCGCCGACGCTGTTCATCGGCATGTCGTGCAATCCGGCCATCCGGCTGAACAGCTGGGACCGCGCGATCCTGCCCCTGCCCTTCGCCAAAGGCGCCATCGTGTGGGACATCGCCGATTATCCGACCGGCGACGACCTGGATCACGTCCGCCAGGACTGGGCCGCGCGGCTGAACGCCGTCGAGGCGCGAGCCGATGCGATCACGGGCCTGAAACCGTGAGGATGCAGCCGTGACGCCGCTGCCGCTGATCGCCTATCGGCTGGCGACGCGCGCGCTGGAGCCGCTGGCCCCGCGCCTGCTGGATGCGCGCGCCAGGCGGGGCAAGGAAGACCCGGTGCGGGTGGACGAGCGGATGGGCTTCACCCGCACCGCGCGCCCCGAAGGTGATCTGGTCTGGCTGCACGGCGTCAGTGTCGGCGAGAGCCTGTCGCTGCTGCCCGTGGTCGAGCGGCTGACGAAGGCGCGTCCCGACCTGACCGTTCTGGTCACCTCCAGCACCGTGACCTCGGCGCATATTCTGGCCGAACGACTGCCGGCAGGCGTGATCCACCAATATGCGCCGGTCGATGCCCCCGGCGTGGTCGAGCGGATCCTGGACCATTGGCGGCCAGCCCTTGCGGTCTTCGTCGAAAGCGAACTGTGGCCGAACCTGCTGCTTGAGGCGAAACGGCGGGGTGTGAAACTGGCCCTGGTCAGCGCCCGGATCACGGAAAAGACGGTCGAGGGCTGGGCGCGGTTTCCGGCCTCGGCGCGGGCGCTGACCGGCGCCTTTGATCTGGTCCTGCCGCAGGATGCGGTTTCGGCCCAACGGCTGGAGGGCATGGGCGCGCGGATCGACGGGCTAGTGAACCTGAAACTGTCGGGAGAGGCCCTACCGCACGATCCCGCCGCCTTCAGCCGTCTAAGCGCCGCCATCGGCGACCGGCCGGTGATCGTCGCCGCCAGCACCCATGAGGGCGAAGAGATCGCCATCGTGCGCGCGCTGGACCATTTGAGCGAGCGTGTCTGCCTGATCCTGACGCCACGCCATCCCGAGCGGGGGGCGCACATCGCCCAGGCGCTGCAACGCGACGGATACGCCTTCGCCATGCGCTCGCGCGGGGAGACGATCGGGCCGGACACCGACATCTATCTGGCCGACACCCTGAACGAGATGGGCCTGTTCCTGCGCCTCGCCGATGTGGTGGTGATGGGCGGCTCGTTCGCGCCCGCCATCGGCCTGCCGCCCGTCGGCGGGCATAACCCGCTGGAGCCCGCGCGGCTGGGCAAGCCGACGATCACGGGGCCGGACGCGTCCAACTGGGCGCCGGTGACCGCGGCCTTGGTCGAGGCGGGGGGCCTGGCCCTGGTTCAGGCGCCGTCCGACCTGCCCGGCGTGATCGAGCCCCTGCTGGAAGACCTGAACGCGGCCAAGGCCATGGGCGAACGCGGGCGTCGCGCGGCTGTCGAGGCCGGAGGCGGGTTGGATCGACTGTGGGCCCTGGTGTCGCCGCTGATGCCGCAGAGGCAGGGCCGGCGATGAAGCTGAACACGCCGCGCTGGTGGTATGTGCGCGACAGCAACCACGCGCGGATGACGCGCACGGCGCTGAAACCGCTGGGCTGGATCTGGGCCGCCGTAACGGCGCGTCGGATCGCCAAGGCCGTCCCGGTCGACCCCGGCTGCGCGGTCATCTCGGTCGGCAATCTGACGGTCGGCGGATCGGGCAAGACGCCGGTCGCGCGCGAAACCCTGCGGCTGCTGCGCGCTGCGGGGCTGGAGGCGCAAGGCCTGTCGCGCGGCTATGGCGGGCGGCTGGAAGGGCCGGTCCGGGTCGATCCTCAAATCCATACGGCCGACGATGTCGGGGACGAACCCCTGATGCTGGCGCAGGGATCGCCGGTCTGGATCGCGCGCGATCGCGCGGCTGGCGCCAGGGCCGCCGTCGCGGAGGGGGCGCAGGCTCTGGTGCTGGACGACGGCCATCAGAACTCGGCGCTGAAAAAGACCGTCAGCCTGATCGTCGTGGACGGCGAGACGCGCGGCGGCGAATGGCCGTTCGGAGACGGCTCAGTCTTCCCCTCCGGCCCAATGCGTGAGCCGCTGAAGGCCGGGCTGGCGCGCGCCGACGCCGTGGTGATCATGCTGCCGACCGATGTGGACGAGGCCGATCCCGAACTGCTGGCGGTGTTCGGCGCCCTGCCTTTCTTCGTCGCGCGCCTGACGCCCGAGGGGCCGCCGCCGTCGGGGCCCCAGGTCGGCTTCGCTGGCATCGCCAAGCCCTGGAAGGTCGAGCGCTCGCTAAAGGCGGCGGGCTGCGACTTGGTCGACTTCGTCCCCTTCCCCGACCACGCGGCCTATAGCGACGCTGACATGACGTTCCTGACCGACCGGGCGGCGGTGTTCGACGCCCGCCTGGTCACGACGGAAAAGGACTGGGTCCGGCTGACGCCCGAGCAGCGCAAGGACGTCGTCGCCTGGCCGGTCGTCGCCCGGTTCGAGGACGAGGCGGCTTTCGCCGCCTTCCTGAACGACCGGATTTAGTCGGCGCGATAGACGACGCCGGACTTCATCACGAACTTTATCCGCTCCAGCTCGGTCACATCCGTCAGCGGATCGCCCGAGACGGCGACGATGTCGGCGGGCATGCCTACGGCGATCTTCCCGGCCTCATTGGCGATACGCAGGTGTTCGGCGGCGCTGACGGTGGCGGCCTGGATGGCCTCGAGCGGGCTCAGGCCGGCGCGGACCAGAAGCGCGAACTCCTGGGCGTTGTCGCCGTGGGCCGAAACGCCCGAGTCGGTGCCGAAGGCGATCTTGACCCCGCCCTCGTGCGCGCGGCGCGCCATGTTCAGCATCTTGGGACCGGCCTCCAGCGCCTTGGCCGTCTGGGCGGGCGTGAAGAAGTTGTCGGGTCCCGAGGCGATGCGCGCCACAAAATCCCCAGCCAGCAGGGTCGGGATCAGCCAGGCGCCGTTCGACTTGAACAGGCGGATCGACTGATCGTCCAGATAGGTCCCGTGCTCGATGGAATCGCCGCCGGCCCGCAGGAAGGCGTTGATGCCGTCCACCCCGTGGGCGTGCGCCGTCACCTGGCGGCCCATGCGGTGGGCGCTGCCGACGATGGCGGACAGTTCGTCGTCGCTGAACTGCTGGTTCAGGCCGGCGGCGGTGTTGGACAGAACGCCGCCCGTCGCGGTGATCTTGATGATGTCGGCGCCGGCGCGAACCTGGGTGCGGACGGCGCGCATGCAGTCCTCAGGCCCCGAGCAGATGCTCTCGGACGACAGCAGGTGCATGACGTCCTCGCGATAGCCGTTGATGTCGCCATGCCCACCGTGGATCGACACTGACGACCCCGCCGCAATGATGCGCGGTCCCGGCACGTCGCCGTTCCTGACGGCGTTCCGCAGGGCGAAGATGGCCTGGTTCGAGGCGCCCAGATCCGCCACCGTCGTAAAGCCGGCCATCAGGGTGCGACGCGCATAGCGGGCGCCGACCATCGCCTGATCCGCGTCCGAAAGCGTCACCTCTTCAAGACGTGCGTTCGGATTTTGCTGGCTCGTCAAATGGACGTGGCTGTCGATCAGGCCGGGCAGGACAAAGGCCTGGCGCAGGTCCACGACCTTGCCTTGAGAGGCGTCGCCGACGAAGCCGTCGCGCACTTCAACGACCTGGTTCCCTCTGATCACGAGAGTTTTATCGCGTTGCACAACGCCGTTCGACGGTTCCGCAAGCAACCTTCCGGCTTCAACGAACGTTGTGTTGGGTTGCGTTGAAACGCCTGTGGCCACGGGGGTTTGCTGCGCGTGAGCGCTTACCGCCGACGCCATCAGCGCCGCCAGCGCGATTCCAAAACGTTTCATCGAACCCTCCCCGCGACGCGTCGGCCGCAAAAATGCCCCACAAGGCTCAGGTTGCCTCGCCCGTAACCAACTGAAACAAACACGCCTCAAGACCAACCGCAACGAGGGCGTCGCATGCGGCTATCGAGACGAGGACTTATTCTGGGCGGATCGGCCATGCTGGCGGGATGCGCCAGCGCGAGCGCTACGGCGCCGCTGACGACGGCTCAGAACGGAACTCCGATCGCCATGCCACAGGTCGGTCTGCCCACGGTCCAGACCTCCGCCCTGACGCCTCCGCCGCTGGATCCCCGCGGTCACGTTCGCAAGGAACTGATGGAGCGCGCCATGACCGCGCTGGACACCCACCATCACCGCCTGCCTCTGCGTGACCGGATGTATCTGGTCGATTTCCAGAAGTTCTCGGGCGAGGAGCGGCTGTACGAAGTCGACCTGATCGCGGGTGAAGTAAAGGTGCTGCGCACCTGCCACGGTCGGGGATCGGACCCCAGCCACACCGGCTATGCCCAGCGCTTTTCCAACACGCCGGATTCCAACATGTCCTCGATCGGCGCCTATGCGACGGCCGGCGCCAACTGGGGCGCGCAGCAGGGGCCGAACGTGCTGCTCGACGGGCTGGAATACACCAACGACAAGGCGCGCGAGCGGGCCATCATCATCCACGGCGCCGACTACGCCGATCCCGACTTCCTGGCGCGCGAAGGCAAGCTGGGCCGCAGCTACGGCTGTTTCTCGGTCGCACATACCGACCTGCCGGCCTTGCGCGAGCGCATGGGCGAAGGCCGACTGCTGTTCGCGGCGGCCTAAACTGCAACGTCGCCCGCTCGCTCAAGTGGTTTGACGGCCTCGTGAAAGGTGCATAGGGTTTGCTCCTCACAGGAGCACCCCGATGTCTCTCGTCGCCGCTTTGGCCGCTCTGATGCTCATTCAAGAGCCATCAGCGGGTGCGGTCAATCAGCCCACGCGGCTGGAAGACATCGACGTGGTCGGAAGAAGCCTAAGATCGATGATCGATGACTTCGTCGGCGAAGTCGCTGCTCCGAACTCGGGTCGCGGCATCGCAAGATGGGATAATGCGGTCTGCGTAGGCGTTGCCAATCTTGAACGAGAGACGGCGCAATACATCGCCGACAGGGTGTCGACAGTAGCGGAAGACATTGGTCTTTCGCCTGGCGCGCCGGGATGTAAACCGAATATATTGGTGATCGCCACTGACCAGCCGTCAGCCTTGGCGACCGAGCTTGTGCAGCGGCGCTCGAGAGCTTTTCGAATGGGTGGGTCCGGTATGGACCGAGGCGGCGCTGCTCTTCGTGCCTTTCAGTCGTCTGACAAACCTGTTCGATGGTGGCAACAGGCAATGCCCGTAGACTCTGAAACGGGGCAGCGCGCGGTACGTATTCCGGGCGAGTGTCGCAACTCTTGTACAAGCGTGAAAGACTTTGCCCCTACAATCAGCGTTTTTTCCGCATCGCGCATTTCGTCTCAAATCGTGGACAATATTTTCCGAACGATTGTAGTAGTCGATGTCAATCAAACAATGAATGTCTCCGGTCAGCAGTTGGCTGACTACATAGCCATGATTTCGTTTGCTCAGATTGACCCTGACGCTAATACGCGACCTTACGTGTCTGTGCTCAATGTCTTCGACACGCCAGACATAGCTGAAGGCCTGACCGATTGGGACGTGGCTTATCTAAAAGGCTTGTATGACGCCGAAAGAACGCGCCAAAACGGTAGAGCGGGAAAGACAGAAATCGCGGCATCAATAGAGCGCACCCACGAGAGATTGCGTTCAGCAAGCGATGCGGACGAAGCGCCTCCTCCCTGATTTTGGCTTCAACCCCGGTCCAGCGCGCGCCAGCCGATGTCGGAGCGGTTGAAGCCACCGGGCCAGTCGATCTTGCGGATGGCGGCATAGGCGCGTTCGCGGGCCTGAGCGATGTCGTTGCCCTCGGCGCAGACGTTCAGGACGCGCCCGCCCGAGGCGGCCAGCAAGCCGTCGTCGCGGCGCTTGGTTCCGGCGTGGAAGACCTGGACATGAGGGCCGAAGTCCTGATCGGCGCCACGGATGATCGAGCCTTCCAGCGGGCTGTCGGGATAGCCCTTGGCGGCCATGACCACACAGATCACCGTCTGCGGCTTGAAGGCGGGCGAAGCCAGGCCCGAAACGTCGCCGCGCGCGCAGCCCAGCAGATAGGGCACGATGTCACCCGCCATCCGCATCATCAGCACCTGGCATTCCGGGTCGCCGAAGCGAGCGTTGAACTCGACCACCTTGGGGCCGTCTTCGGTCGCCATCAGACCGGCGTAGAGGACGCCGCGATAGGGCGCGCCTTCCTCCGCCATCTTGCGGATCGTCGGCTGGACGATCAGCGCGTCGGCCTGCTGGACCAGATCGGGGGTGAAGACAGGCGCGGGCGAATAGGCGCCCATGCCGCCGGTGTTCGGCCCCAAGTCGCCGTCGAACGCGCGCTTGTGGTCCTGGGCGCCGCCGAACAGCAGGGCCTGCTTCCCGTCGCACAGGGCGAACAGCGAGCCTTCCTCGCCGTCCATGAACTCCTCGATCACGACACGGGCGCCGGCTGCGCCGAACCGGCCGCCCAGCATGCGCTCGATTTCGGCCTCGGCGTCGGGGCGGTCGGGGCTGATGGCCACGCCCTTGCCGGCGGCCAGGCCATCGGCCTTGATGACATAGGGCGGCCGGAACACGTCCAGCGCCGCCTTGGCGTCCTTGACCGTGTCATAGACGCCGTAGCCGGCGGTGGGGATTTCGTGCCGTTCAAGGAAGCCCTTCGAAAAGGCCTTCGAGGTTTCCAACTGCGCCGCCTTGGCGGTCGGCCCGAAGCAGGGGATGCCGGCTGAGGCCAGACGATCAGCCAGACCAGCGGCCAACGCCACCTCTGGCCCCACAACGACCAGGTCGGCCTTGATCTCTCTGGCCAGGGCGGCCAGGCCGTCGGCGTCGTCCGCCTTGACGGCGCGCAGCTCGCACAACTTCTCGATGCCAGGGTTGCCGGGCGCCGCGACCAGGCGCGTGACCAGCGGCGACTGGGCGATCTTCCAGGCCAGGGCGTGTTCGCGGCCGCCCGATCCGACGAGAAGAATGTTCATGAGATCGGGCAATGACCGGCCGGCGCCGGCCGGTCAAGCGCCCGTCAGACTTAACGCCGCATTCAGCCTCCAATCAGCGCGCTGGCGAGGTCCAGGCCGGCAGGGCCTGAAGCTGACCGGGCGTCATATCGGTGACCAGATCCCGGTCGCCGTTGCGGTCGATCGGAGACACGTCCGCGACCGGAACCAACACCTTCATGTCGCCAGGCCCTTCCAGCTCGATCACCAGATGGGTCAGGGCGCCCGAAGCGTCCAGCACCAGGGTTTCGACATCGCCCAGATCGACGTTGGCGCGCGAATACAGGTCTGCATCCTCCAGCTGATCGCGGGTCATGTTGAAGGCCAAGGCGGCGTTCGAGGCGGCTGCATCCGCCTGTTGATCCGGCAAGGCCACGGGCGCCGCGCCCGGCGCTGGGGCCTGGACCACATCGTCGTCGCGATCCGAGCAGGCGACGACGCCGCCAGTCAGGCAAAGAATGGCGGCGAGCGGGACGAAGCGGTTCATACGGCCTCCTTGGGTGTTAGAGCAGGGCCGAGACGACATAGACGCCCAGGCCTAGCAGAATGATGCAGCCGATGATCAGCCACGGGCTCATGGCACCGCCGCCCCCGGCGCGGCGCGACAGATCGCGCTCGTGCGGGTCACGGTCAGAAGGATCGGTTCCGGGCGGGTCGGCGGCCATGAAAGTCAAACGACAGGGCGCGCGCGGCGTTCCCGGGCGGATCGACGCAGGCTAGGATGCTTCCATGAGCGACGACACCTACGTATTCGAAGGTCCGGCCGAGGTCCCTGCCCCGCGCGACAACAATCCGCCCCTGTCGATCTCGGAGCTGTCGTTCGCGCTGAAGCGCACGCTGGAAGACCGGTTCGGCCACGTGCGGCTGCGCGGCGAGGTCTCCAAGGTCAATCGCCACGCCTCGGGCCACATCTATCTGACACTGAAGGACGACAAGTCGGCCATCGACGGCGTGGTGTGGAAGGGGTCGGTGCGCGGCCTCGGCGTCCAGCCCGAGGCGGGGCTGGAGGTCATCGTCACCGGCAAGATCACCTCCTATCCGGCGCGGTCGTCCTATCAGATCGTAATCGAGAGCATGGAAGCGGCCGGGGCGGGCGCCCTGCTGGCCCAGTTGGAACGGCTGAAGGTCCGCTTGCGTGAGGAAGGGCTGTTCGAGCCGGGGCGCAAGAAGCCCCTGCCCGCCTTTCCCGCGACCATCGGCGTGATCACCAGCCCGACCGGCGCGGTGATCCGCGACGTGCTGCACCGGATTGCCGAACGCTGGCCCTGTCGCGTCGTCGTCTGGCCTGTGGTCGTTCAGGGCGAATCGGCCTGCGGTCAGGTGTCGAACGCCATTCGCGGCTTTGATGCGATGACCGCCGACGGGCCGATCCCCGGCCCCGACCTGCTGATCGTCGCGCGCGGCGGCGGGTCGGTCGAGGACCTGTGGTGCTTCAACGACGAAGGTCTGGCGCGGACCGTGGCGGCGGCGCGCATTCCCATCATCTCGGCCGTGGGGCACGAGACGGATACGACCCTGATCGACTTCGTGTCGGATCGCCGGGCGCCGACCCCGACGGGCGCGGCCGAAATGGCGACGCCGGTGCTGGCGGACCTGCGCTACGCCGTCGCTGACATGGATCGGCGCATGGTGCAGGCGGGCGGGCGGCTGATCGAGGATCGACGCACACGCCTGCGGGCGGTGACGCGCGGCCTGCCGGCGCGGCCGGAGGATCTGCTGGCCCTGGCGCAGCAACGGCTGGACCATGTGTCGAGCCGGCTGGGATCGGGCCTGCAACGCAATGTCGCCCTGCACGAGCGGCATCTGGCGGTGACGGGCGGCAAGCTGAGCCCGGGCCTGCTGCGCACCCGGATCGAGCGAGGTCAGGACCGGCTGCGCGGCGCGAGCGATCGGCTGGGCGCGGCGCTTCAGGCCGGAGTGGCGCGCGGCGAGCGGCGGCTGTTGCAGGTCTCTGGGCGGCTGTCGCCCGAACCGCTGCATCGACGGCTGGACCAGCGTCAGGCGCGGCTTGAAGCCGTCGGCGCGCGACTGGACGGGGTCATGCCCCGTCGGCTGGAGCGCGAAGCCGATCGCCTGGCGGCGCTGTCTCGCGCGCTGACGACCCTGGACCCCGGACGTCCCAAGCCCGGCTTCGCCCGCGTGGAAGATTCAGACGGCGCTTGGATCACCTCGGCCAAGGCGCTGGAGGCCGGTCAGGCCGTCAAGCTGGTGTTCGGCGACGGTGTTCAGCCGGCGACGATCGACGGCGGCGAACCCCGTCCGTCCCCGCCGCGTCCGGCGGCCAAGCCGAAGCCGACCGCCGCCGATCAGGGCAGCCTGTTCTGACGGCGGCGGATATGATCCGCGTTTTCCGCTTCGCCCCGGCGCCGCTTCCTGCTAACCGCGCCGCATGAAGATCACGCGCCTCGCCGTCACCGCCTATGTGTTCGCCCTCCTGATCATCGTCCTGGATCAGCTGACCAAGGCCTGGATCATCAGCGGCCTGTCGCTGCAGGAGGTCGGCCGCATCCCCGTCTTCCCGCCGATCCTGAACTTCAGCTGGGTCGAGAACACCGGCGTCAGCTTCGGCCTGTTCGGCGGCGGCGAAGCGCGCTGGGGCTTGGCCATCTTCTCCATCGTCGTCTCGGCAGGCCTGGCCTGGTGGGCGACCCAATCGAACCGTCGCCTGCTGATCACCGCCATCGGCTTCGTTATGGGCGGCGCCCTGGGCAATGTGATCGACCGGATCCGCTTCGGCTATGTGGTCGACTTCATCGACTTCTCGGGCACCGGCGTCTTTCCCTGGGTGTTCAACATCGCCGACAGCGCCATCACCATCGGCGTCGTGCTGCTGATCATCGACAGTCTGGTGTCCGACAAGCCTGTGAAGGTTGGCGCGGCCCCCGAAAAGTCGTAATCACCCCGTCTTCACTATGCCGACTGCGCCATCGCGGCGCTTCCTGCATCAGCCGACCAGAGCCTGAAACCATGCGTATCCGCAGTGTCGCCGTCCTGACCCTCGTCGCCTCCTCCGCGCTCGCCGTCTCGGCCTGCGGAAGCATCAAACAGGGCATCGGCCTGACCAAGGTCGTGCCGGACGAGTTCGTCACCGTCTCCACCGCCCCGCTCAGCATTCCGCCCGAGTACGGCCTGCGTCCGCCCGCACCGGGCCAGCCTCGCCCGCAGGAACTGGCCCCCGAAAGCGCCGCGCGTCAGATCCTGCTGGGTCAGCGCCAGGCCGTCACCCGCACGCCGGGCGAGCAGGTTCTGGTGGCCCAGGCCGGCGGCGAACAGGCCGATCCCCTGGCCCGCTACGTCGTCGACGACGAGTTCGGCGACCTGGCGCACAAGGACGAAAGCTTCGCAAACCGCCTGATGTTCTGGCGCAAGGACGACGCCTCGACCCAGGCCCCGACGGTTCGCCAGACCGCCGAAGGCCAGAAGACCATCGACGCCACGACCGAGGCGGCCCGCCTTCAGGCCCTGACCGGCGGCCAGCAGGCCATCACGATCCAGCCGCGTCGCAGCAGCGGCTTCAAACTGCCGGGCCTGTAAGGACCGATACGACGGGCGCTTGCCACGGCAGCGTCCGTCCTTATTGTAAACGGACCTGATAAGGAGCCGTTTGCATGAGCCAAAACGTGGATATCGCCGCCCTGTCCGGGGTCGACCAACTGCGTCTGGGCATGACGGGCGGCTTCATCGCGCCCATCGCTCGCACAGTCGGCTTCGAACTGACCGAAGTGGAAGAAGGCCGGGTGGTGTTCGAGGCCATTCCCACCACCGCCGTCTACAATCCGCTTGGCACGGTCCATGGCGGCTGGATCGCGACGGTGCTCGACTCGGCCTGCGGCTGCGTCGTCCATTCGACGCTTCGGCCGGGCCAGACCTATACGACGCTGGAACTGAAGACCGTTTTTCACAAGGCGCTGATGGCCGGCACGCCGGTTCGGGCCGAGGGCCGGATCGTTCAGGCCGGTCGCCGCGCGGCCTTCTCGGAGGCCGATCTGCGCGGCCTGGACGGTAAGCTCTATGCGACCGCAACCTCGACCTGCCTGGTGATGGAGCGCTGAGGGCAGCAAGCGTTTGCCGCGCCTCGCTTTAGCCGCTATCAGCGGCGAGCGTTGATGATCGGCCGCCGATCGTCGTGCGCCCTCTCTCGCTGTCGGAAAAATAAGCTGATGCGTCGCGTGTTCACCGCCCTGGCCGCCCTCTCCATCGCGGCCTCCGTCCTGCCCGTCGCCGCCGAGGCCCAGACCTCCCAGCGTCAACGCGAGCGCGACGGGCAACAGCAGCAGGCCTCGGGTGAAGACGCCGCGCCTGCCCGTGCGCCGCGCATCGCCCCCTTGCGTCGCCGCGCCAACGCCGGCCCCTGCCCCTATGTGAAGATTCTCTACGACGCCGCCCGCTACGTCGAACTGGAAGGCGGTCGCGCCGCCGTGGCCAACGTCGGCTATACCGGCGAGATCGAAGGCGTCGCTTCGGACTGCGAATATCGCGAGGCCGATCCGATTCGCGTCGATATGGACGTGCTGTTCAACCTGGGTCGCGGTCCGCAGGCGACGGGCGAGCAGCGCACCTACCGCTACTGGATCGCGGTGACCGAGCGGAACAGCGCCATCCTGTCCAAGGAATATTTCGATCTGCCGGTGAACTTCGACGGCCAGCGCACCGCCTCGGTCACTGAAAAGCGCACCATCGTCATTCCGCGCGCCGGTATCGAAACCAGCGGCAGCAACTTCGAAATTCTGGTCGGTTTCGACGTGACGCCGGAAATGGCCGAATTCAACCGCTCGGGCAGCCGCTTCCGCGTCAACGCCGGCACGACGCCGGCCGCCCCCGCGCCTGCCTCCGCACCGAGCCAATAATGTCTGATCTGAAGACCGTCCTCAGCGAAGCGGTCGCCGCCGCCTTCGCCGCCGAAGGCGTGGATGCGGCCCTGGCCCGCGTCACCACGTCGGACCGCCCCGACCTGGCCGATTTCCAGTCCAATGGCGCGCTCGCCGCCGCCAAGGCGCTGAAGGCCAATCCGCGCGAACTGGCCGGCAAGATCGCCGAGCGCCTGAGCGCCGACGCGCGCTTCGACTCGGTCGAGGTCGCCGGACCGGGCTTCATCAATCTGAAGCTCTCCGACGCGCTATTGGCCGAACGGGCGACCGAGGTAGCGAACGACGCCGCCCACGCGGGCGCCGCCGTCGTCGCCCATCCGCGCCAGGTGGTCATCGACTACGGCGGTCCCAACGTCGCCAAGCCGATGCACGTCGGCCATTTGCGCAGCGCCATCATCGGCGAGAGCCTGAAGCGGTTGTTCCGCTTCCGCGGCGACCATGTCACCGGCGACGCCCACTTCGGCGACTGGGGCTTCCAGATGGGCCTGCTTATCGTCGCCTGCGGTGACGAAAAGCTGGCCGACGCCTTCATGGCCGAGGGCGGCGGTCCCTTCCCGGTCGATAGCCCCGTGACCCTGGCCGACCTGGACCGCCTTTATCCGCAGGCCGCCGGCAAGGCTAAGGAGGATCCGGTCTTCCGCGATCGCGCCCGCAAGGCGACGGCAGAACTTCAGAACGGCCGCCCCGGCTATCGCGCGCTCTGGCAGCATTTCGTGGCGGTCAGCCGCGAGGCGCTGAAGCGCGAATACGGCGATCTATCGGTCGATTTCGACCTGTGGAACGGCGAAAGCGACGCCGATCCGCAGATGCCGGAAATGCTTTCGCACCTGAAAGCGACCGGCCTGCTGGTCGAGGACGACGGCGCCCAGGTGGTTCACGTCGCCAAGCCCGGCGAGACGCGCAAGAAGAAGCTGGCCGACGGCTCAGTGATCGAGGCCCCGTCTCCCCCGCCCCTGCTGGTCATCAGCTCGGAAGGCTCGGCCATGTACGGCACGACCGACCTGGCCACCATCCTCGACCGCAAGAAAGCTCTGTCGCCCGACCTCGCCCTCTACGTCGTCGACGAACGCCAGGCCGAGCATTTCGAGCAGGTCTTCCGCGCCGCCTATCTGGCCGGTTACGCCGTTGAGGGCGCGCTGGAGCATCTCGGCTTCGGCACGATGAACGGCCAGGACGGCAAACCTTTCAAGACCCGCGCGGGCGGCGTGCTGAAGCTGCGCGACCTGATCGATCAGGCGACCGAAAAGGCGCGAGAGCGCCTGCACGAGGCAAAGCTGGGCGACGACCTGTTGCCGGAAGAGTTCGAGGCCATCGCGCACAAGGTGGCCATTGCGGCCCTGAAGTTCGCCGATCTGTCGAACGCGCGCACGACCAGCTACGTGTTCGATCTCGATCGCTTCATGAGCTTCGAGGGCAAGACCGGGCCGTATCTGCTGTATCAGTCGGTCCGCATCAAATCCCTGCTGCGCAAGGGCGCCGAACAGGGGCTGACGCCCGGCGCCATCGTCATCGCCGAACCGGCGGAGCGCGATCTGGCCCTGACGCTGGACGCCTTCTCGACCGCCGTGTCGGACGCCTACGACAAGCGGATGCCGCATCTGGTGGCAGAACACGCCTATCGCGTGGCGCAGTCCTTCTCGAAATTCTACGCCGCCTGCCCCGTGCTGATCGCGCCGGACGAAGCGACCAAACGCTCGCGCCTCGCCCTGTCGGCGGCGGCGCTGCGCCAACTGGAAATCGCCCTGAACCTGCTGGGCATCGACACGCCCGAGCGGATGTAGGTTAGACTGGGCGATGTCCTCCCGGAGATCGCCCATGTCGCTCGACACCTATATCGCCGGCCTGCCCAAGGCCGAACTGCACCTGCATATTGAGGGCTCGCTGGAGCCCGAACTGATGTTCGAACTGGCGCAGCGCAACGGCGTGTCCATTCCTTACGACAGCGTCGAGGCGGTGCGGGCGGCCTATGATTTCTCGAACCTGCAGGACTTTCTGGACATCTACTATGCGGGGGCCGCCGTCCTGCTGACGCGGCAGGATTTCGAGGATCTGGCCTTCGCCTATTTCCAGCGGGCGGCGGCGGATAATGTCCGCCATGCCGAGATCTTCTTCGATCCCCAGACCCATACCGACCGGGGCGTGCCGTTCGGCGTGGTGGTCGAGGGGCTGATCGCGGGCATGGACCGGGCCAAGGCGGAACTGGGCGTCAGCAGCGGCCTGATCCTCAGCTTCCTGCGTCACCTGACCGAAGAAGAGGCGTTCGCCACCTTGGAGATGGCCAAACCCTATCTGCATCACTTCATCGGGGTGGGTCTGGATTCGTCGGAGGTCGGCCATCCGCCGTCCAAGTTCCAGCGCGTCTTCGCCGCCGCGCGTGAGCTGGGCCTGAAACTGTGCGCCCACGCGGGCGAGGAGGGCCCGCCCGCCTATGTGCACGAGGCGCTGGACCTGCTGAACATCGACCGGATGGACCACGGCAATCGCTCGATGGAGGACGAGGCGCTGGTCCGGCGGCTGGTCGCCGAGCAGATGACCCTGACCGTCTGCCCTCTGTCGAACCTGAAACTGTGCGTGGTCGATGACCTGAAGGACCATCCCGTCCCCGAGATGCTGCGGCGGGGCCTGCACGTCACCCTGAACTCGGACGACCCGTCCTATTTCGGGGGATATGTGAACGACAACTACAGCCGTTTGGCTGAGGCCGTCGGCCTGACACGCGATCAGGTGACGCAACTGGCGAAGAACAGCTTCGAGGGGTCGTTCCTGGGCGAGCCGGAGAAGGCGGCCTACCTGGCTGAGGTTGATGCCTACGCGAAGCGATGAATACCGCTCAAGCCGTTCTGGCCATCGCTGGCTGGTTCAGCTTGGCGACAGGCATGGTCAGCAGCATGGGCGCACATCTCGCGGCCGACCACAGAAGGCGAAACGGGCTCGTTCCCCGGAAGACCCCGGATTTCTACGACTTCTCGAAAAATGTCTTTTACTTCGGCATAGGGCCGTCGTTCAGGACGATCTTTTCCGACGCACACCGTCACTATAAGAGCCGCTTCATAACGCGTTGCGTCAAAGTCGCGCGGGTGGCTTTTGTTCTGGCCGCCGCCCTCCTCGCTGCATTCTTCGTAAGCCTGGTTATCTGGTGATCGACGCCCTTTAGCTCACTTCGTGTTCCTGATATGTTCCGCCGATGGCGCGGACAGGATCACCGGTGGAAGACAGCGCGAACCTCCGTTGGTTGTTCGTTGATCTGAACGCCTTCTTCGCCAGCGTCGAACAGCAGATGAACCCGGACTGGCGCGGCAAGCCGGTCATCGTGCGGCCGGCTGAGAGCGAATACACCGGCGCCATCGCCGCCAGCTATGAGAGCAAGGCCTGGGGCGTTCATACCGGGATGCGGGTGTCCGAGGCGCGCAAATTGTGCCCCGAGCTTATCGTCGCCGAGGCGCGCCCCGACCTCTACGTTAAAATCCATCAGCAGATCATGGCCGAGATCGATCGCCATGTTCCGGTGTGGAAGGTCGGTTCGATCGACGAATGCTCGTGCGAACTGCTCGGTCCAGAACGGCTAGAGGCGAACGCCGTCGCCCTGGCCCGACGCATTCAGGCGGGCATCCTGCAAAACGTCGGCGACTGTCTGCGGTCGTCCGTCGGGCTGGCGCCGTCGCGGTTCCTGGCCAAGACCGCCTGCGGCATGCAGAAGCCCGCCGGGCTGACGGTGCTGCGCGCCAACGAGCTGCCCGGTCCCTTGCTGGACCTGCCGCTGTCGAAATATCCAGGCATCGGCTCGCGTATGCAGATCCGGTTGCAGGCGGCGGGCGTCACCGACACGGCCGGCCTTTGGAACATGAGCGCGAAACAGGCTCGGGCAGTCTGGAACAGCATCGAGGGCGAACGCATCTGGCGCGGCCTGCACGGTCTGGACAGCGAGCCGACCCCGGAAAGACCGCCCGCCTCGATCAGCCACAGCCACGTCCTGGCCCAGGCCATGCGGACCCCGGACAAGGCGCGGGCCGTTGCGCGGCGGCTGGTGGTCAAGTGCGGGGCGCGTCTGCGGCGCATGGGCCTGACCGGCGCCAGCCTGACCCTGCATCTGGACATGGGGCCGAAGGCGACGCCCCGAAGCGGTCGTCGCGGGTGGGAAACGGCGGCGATGAGTTGCCCCATCGCGCCGACCCAGGACACCTTCGCCCTGCTGGCCGCGCTCGACAGTCTGTGGCGCAAGGTCGAGCCGGAGCTGGAGGCGGGACGCCTGAGCTATGTCGGGGTCGGGGTGCACGGCCTGAAATCCCGCGATGCTTTTGAGACCGACCTATTCGCCGCCGGCCCGGATCAGGATGGCGAGGCTCCGTCTCTTCGCCTTTCCCAGGCGCTGGATGCGCTGAACCGCCGCTATGGCAAGGACACCGTGAGCATCGGCCCCAAGGCCGGCCTGCCCGACTATATCGGCGCCAAGATCGCCTTCACCCGCATCCCCGAGGCCGAGGATTTTTGGGAGTGAACCAGGCTAGCTCAGCAGGGACGCCGCCGCGATCTCCGCGACGCCCAAGGCCCGGAAACTGTCTTGGGCCGCCGCCTCGGTCTGCGGCGCGATGGCCCGGCTGGCGTCAGTGATCACCACGGCTTCAAACCCCTCGCGAATCGCGTCCTCGGCCGTGAAACGGACGCAGTAGTCGAAGGCCAGACCGCATAGGAAAACGCGCTTCACGCCCAGTTCGCGAAGCAGGCCGCCTAGGCCCGTCGGGGTGCGGTGATCGTTCTCGAAGAAGCCGGAATAGCTGTCGACCGCCGGATTATAACCCTTGCGGATCACGGCCATGGCCTTGTCCACCGTCGGCGCTGCATCGGGATGAAAGTCGGCGCCAGGCGTGCCCTGAAGACAATGATCCGGCCAAAGCATCTGGCGACCGTAGGCGACCTCGATCTCGGTGAAGGGCGCCGCGCCGGGGTGGTTGGAGGCGAAAGAAATCTGGTCCGGCGTATGCCAGTCCTGGGTCACGATCACCCGGTCGAACCGAGCCGCCAGCCGGTTTATCAGCGGCATGATCCCCGCGCCGCCCGCCACCGCCAGACGGCCGCCTTCGCAGAAGTCGTTCTGCGGATCGATGACCAGAAGGGCGGCGCTCATCAGACGCCTGCGTAGGCGTCGATCTCGTTGGCCGAGCCGAGCGCGACGGGGATGCGCTGGTGCAGATGCTCGGGCTGCACGTCCAGAATGGCCTGACGACCATCCGTCGTCGCCTTGCCGCCCGCTTGCTCGACCAGGAACGCCATCGGATTGCCTTCGTACATCAGCCGCAATTTGCCCGGCTTGTTCGGCTCGCGCCGATCCCAAGGATAGAGGAAGACCCCGCCGCGCATCAGGATGCGGTGAACATCCGCCACCATGGCCGCGACCCAGCGCATGTTGAAGTTCTTGGCCCGAGGCCCCTCGTCACCCTTCAGCAGATCGCCGACATAGGTCTGCACCGGCTCGGCCCAGTGGCGCAGGTTCGACATGTTGATGGCGAACTCCTTGGTGTCTGGAGAAATGGCGATGTCGTCGTGGGTCAGGATCCAGTCGCCGTCGTTCGACAGGGTGAACCCCTTCACGCCCGCGCCGGTCGTCAGCACCAGCATGGTTTGCGGTCCATAGACGGCGTAGAGGGCGGCGACCTGATGGCGGCCGGGCTGCATGAAATCGGCCTCGGTCGGCGTCGCGGTCGTGGACTTCAGCACCGAGACGATGGTGCCGACGGGCGCGTTGATGTCGATGTTGGACGAGCCGTCCAGCGGGTCGAACAGAACCAGATAGTCGCCGGCCGGATTGGAGGCCGGCTGGACCTCGTCCATCTCTTCCGACGCGACGCCGGCGACGGCCGGGCTGGCCAGCAGGGCCTCGGTCAGCATGTCGTTGGTCATGACGTCGAGCTTCTTCTGCTCCTCGTCCTGCACGTTGATCTGACCCGATGCGCCCAACGCTCCGGCCAAGGCGCCGCCCGCGACCACCTTGCTGATGTCCGCGCAGGTGGCGGCGACCACGGTCAGAACCGTCTTCAGCCCCTCAGGCGCATCCAGGGCGGCGATATGGGCGTCAAGGCGTGTGCGGGTCATGCGGTCGGTCCGGTTCTGGGCGTTGCGCCGTTTTGGCGGGGGACTGGCCCCAGGGCAAGGCGGCAGGGCGATGCGACAACGAAAACGCCCCGGCGAAACCGGGGCGCTTCCGTATTCATCGGCGTTGTCGATCAGATCGGCAGGATCGCCGTACCGAACGCCCGCTTCAGTTCGTGGGCGGCGAAGGTCTGGGCCGCCGTGGCATCCGGCACGACCGCCGCCATGCCGAAGAACTCGTGTGTCGAGCCGTGGAAGGTCTTGTGACGCACGTCGACGCCCGCCTGCTCCAGCTTCTCGGCCAGCAGCTCGCCCTCGGTGCGCAGCGGATCGATCTCGGCGCAGATCACCGTCGTCGAGGGCAGGCCCGACAGGTTAGCCTTCTCGACGATATTGATGCGCGGGTCCTGAGCATCGGCCTCGTTGGCGAAGATGTGCTTCACGAACCACTTCATCATCGGCTTGTTCAGCGGCTTGGCGTCGGCGTTCTCGACGTAGGACTCATTGTAAATGTCCACGCCGGCGACCGGATAGACCAGCACCTGATGTTTGGGGGCCGGTAGGCCGGCGTCGCGCGCCATCATCGACACGCCGATGGCCAGGTTGCCGCCTGCGCTTTCGCCCATGACCGCCACCTTCTGCGGGTCGCCGCGGAAGGTCTGCGCATTCTCCAGAACCCAGCGGTAAGCCGCCAGTGCGTCGTCGTGGGCGGCAGGGAAATGATGTTCCGGGGCCTGGCGATAATGGACCGAGACTACGATCACATCGGCCATTTTGGACACGCCGCGCGGGCCGCCGTCATAGACGTCCAGATCCGCGATCACGAAGCCGCCGCCGTGGAAATAGACGACGACCGGGTGCAGCTTGTCTTCGGAATGGTCGTGCGGCTTGTAGATGCGCGCCTGGATCGGGCCTGCGGCGCCGGGGATGGTGATGTCGCTGGTTTTGACGCCCATGTCGTCGCTAGGGTCCTTGCCGTCCTTGCGCAACAGCGATTTCACCGCATCGGTCGGGGTGGGCTGCCGACGGGCCTCCTCTGGCGACAGGGTCTCGATGGGCTTGCCGCCGAGGGACGCGAGTTCGTCCAGCACCTTCTGCATCGGGCCGTCGGCCTTGGCGGGCGTATCGCGCGGCTTGTCGCTGTCGCCGAATAGCTTGTCTATAATGGACATTTTCGCATTCCTGGGTTTGGTTTCGAGGTTCGGAACGACAACCCGCCGCACGCATCCTTGTTCCCGGCCCGCTTGACTTGGCGCTTGAGTCGATGCCTTAGGTCGCATGCTCTCGCGGGAGAGATCGGGCGCTGGAAACAGGGTTCGACGCCGAAGGCGCAACCGCCCCGGAAACGCTCAGGCAAACGGACCGCGAAGCACACGGACGCTGGAAAGTCGCCCATTCGGGCGCGCCGACGGAGCAAGGCGACATGATTTGGTCGCCGGAATCTCTCAGGCTTCAGGACAGCGGGGGCGCGAGGACGGCGGAGCTCCGCCACAACACGCGACCGTGAAAGCCTGAACCATGACCGATCAGACCCTGAAGACCACGCCCCTGAACGCCGCGCACCGCGCGCTGGGGGCCCGTATGGTGGGCTTCGGCGGCTATGACATGCCGGTCCAGTATGAAGGCGTTCTGGCCGAGCATCGCTGGACGCGGGAACACGCCGGTCTGTTCGACGTCACCCACATGGGCCAGTGCAAGATCACCGGCGAGGACGCGACCGCTCAGTTCGAGCGTTTCGTGCCCGGCGACTACGCGATCCTGAAGGCCGGCAAACAGAAATATTCGCTGCTGCTCAACAAGGACGGCGGGATCATCGACGACCTGATGGCCGGCCGCCCGGATCACGACGGCCTGTTCGTCGTCGTCAACGCCGGCAACAAGGACGAGGACTTCGCCTTCTGGGAAGCGAACCTCGAAGGCGACGCCAAGTTGACGGTGCTTGACCGCGCGCTGATCGCCATCCAGGGGCCGGAAGCCGCCGCGGTCATGGCCGCGCACGAGCCGATCCTGGCCGAAATGGGCTTCATGGAATGCGCCCGCCTGATGCTGTTCGGCGCCGACTGCTATGTGTCTCGCTCGGGCTACACCGGCGAAGACGGCTATGAGATTTCGGTCCCGGCGGACCAGGCCGAGCGCATCTGGAACACGATCCTGGAAGACGCTCGCGTCAAGCCGATCGGCCTGGGCGCCCGCGACAGCTTGCGGCTGGAAGCCGGTCTGCCGCTGCACGGCCACGACATCGACCCGACCACCTCGCCGGTCGAAGGCGCCCTGACCTTCGCCCTGTCCAAGTCGCGCAAGGAACGCGGGGACTTCGCCGGCGCCGACAGAATCCTGAAGGAACTGTCCGACGGCCCCGCCCGCGTCCGCATCGGCCTGATCGTCAAGGAAGGCGCCCCGGCCCGTGAGGGCGCCGAGATCGCCGACGCCGACGGCAACATCATCGGCAAGGTCACCTCTGGCGGCCCCTCCCCCACCTTGGGCAAGAACATCGCCATGGGCTACGTCCCGCCGGCCTATGCGGCGCTGGGCACAGACCTGAAGGTCATCGTGCGCGGCAAGACCGCCGCCGCCGAAGTCGTCGCCATGCCCTTCGTGGCTCAACGCTATTACCGCAAACCCAAAGCCTGAGAGATCAGACCATGAAGTTCACCAAGGATCACGAGTGGGTCAGCCTGGACGGCGACATCGCCACCGTCGGCATCTCCAAACACGCCGCCGACGCCCTGGGCGACGTGGTGTTCGTCGAAGTGCCTGAAGTCGGCAAGATCGTCTCCAAGGGCGACAGTTTCGCCGTGGTCGAGAGCGTGAAGGCGGCGTCGGACGTCTACGCCCCCGTCTCGGGCGAGGTGGTCGAGGCGAACGACGCCCTGTCGACCGCCCCGGAAACCGTCAACTCGGGCGCTGAGGCCGACGGTTGGTTCGCCAAGATCAAGGTTTCGGACGCCTCGCAGCTGGACGCCCTGATGGACCAGGCCGCCTACGACGCCTTCCTCGCCACCCTCTAAGCCCCATCGGACCCGCTGATTAGTCAGCGGGTCTTCGGCCTTTCCTGGCCCAGGACACGACCATGCGTTACCTCCCCCTGACGCCCGACGACCGCACGGCGATGCTCGCCGCCATCGGCGCGAAATCCATCGATGATCTGTTCGTGGACGTGCCCCAGGCCGCCCGTCTGGACGGCCCGGTCGATCTGCCGCGCGTCGCAGGCGAGCTGGAGGTGGAGCGCGCCCTGTCCGCCATGGCGGCCAAGAACGCCACGGCCGGCGCCGTGCCCTTCTTCTGCGGCGCAGGCGCCTACAAGCACCACGTCCCGGCGACGGTGGATCACGTGATCCAGCGCTCGGAGTTCCTGACCAGCTACACCCCCTACCAGCCGGAAATCGCGCAGGGCACGCTGCAGTACCTGTACGAGTTCCAGACCCAAGTCGCGAACCTGACCGGCATGCCGGTCGCCAACGCCAGCCTGTACGACGGTTCGACCGCGATGGCCGAGGGCGTGCTGATGGCGACGCGCGTGACCCGCCGCAACAAGGCGGTGATCTCGGGCGGCGTCCATCCCCACTACGTCAAGGCGACCGAGACCGTGGTCCACGCTGTCGGCGTCGAGACCTTGGCCCTGCCCGCCGCCGTCGACGCTGAGGCCGCCGTCATCGACCAGATCGGTCCCGACACCGCCTGCGTCGTCGTCCAGACCCCCAACGTCTTCGGCACCGCAACTGATGTGACGAAGATCGCCGAGGCCGCCCACGCCGCCGGCGCCCTGCTGATCGTCGTGGTCACCGAGGCCGTGTCGATGGGCCTGTTGAAGTCGCCCGGCGAGATGGGCGCCGACATCGTCGCCGCCGAAGGCCAATCGATCGGCAACGCCTTGAACTTCGGCGGTCCCTACGTCGGCCTGTTCGCCACGCGCGATAAGCTGATCCGCCAGATGCCCGGCCGCCTGACCGGCGAGACCGTGGACGCCGACGGCGAACGCGGCTTCGTCCTGACCCTGTCGACGCGCGAACAGCATATTCGCCGCGACAAGGCGACGTCGAACATCTGCACCAACTCGGGTCTGTGCACCCTGGCCTTCACCATCCACATGAGCCTGCTGGGCGAGACGGGCCTGCGCAAACTGGCCCTGCTGAACCACGAGAAGGCCGTCGCCACGCGCGACGCCCTGGCGGCCATTCCGGGCGTCGAAATCCTGACCTCGCGCTTCTTCAACGAGTTCGCGGTGCGACTGCCGAGGAACGCAGCCGAGGTGGTCGATCAACTGGCCGGCCATCACATCCTCGCCGGCGTGCCCTACAGCCGCCTGGCCCCCGACGCTGGCATGGATGACGTTCTGCTGGTCGCTGCGACCGAGACGACGCTGGATGCCGACATCCAGATCCTCGCCAAGTCGCTCTCCAAAGTCCTCGGCGCGTAAGGGATACTGACCATGAGCACCATGAACACCGTCGGCCGCCCGACCGCCCCGAACCAGGTCCAGACCAAGCCCGCCACCCTGACCGGCGGCCGCGGCCTGTTGCAGAACGAAGCCCTGATCTTCGAGGGCGACGGCTGGGGCAAGACCGGCGTCGATCTGCCGGAACCCAAGACGGACGGCTCCGACCTGGGCGACCTGGTCCGCAAGGATCCGATCGGCCTGCCCGGCCTGTCGGAGCCGGAAACCATGCGCCACTATGTGCGCCTGAGCCAAAAGAACCACGCCATCGACCTGGCCATCTATCCGTTGGGTTCGTGCACGATGAAGCACAACCCGCGCCTGAACGAGAAGATGGCGCGCCTGCACGGCTTCTCGGACATCCACCCGCTGCAGCCGATCTCGACGGTCCAGGGCGCGCTGGAGCTGATGGATGCGCTGGCCCACTGGCTGAAGACCCTGACCGGCATGCCCGCCGTCGCTTTGTCGCCCAAGGCGGGCGCGCACGGCGAACTGTGCGGCCTGATGGCCATCCGCGCCGCGCACGAGGCCTCGGGCCAGCATGAGAAGCGCCGCAAGGTGCTGGTGCCCACCAGCGCCCACGGCACCAACCCGGCCACCGCCGCCTTCGTCGGCTACACCGTCGTCGAGGTCGCCCAGACCGAAGACGGCCGCGTGGACGTGTCGGACCTGGCGTCCAAGCTGGGCGACGACGTCGCCGCCATCATGGTGACCAATCCCAACACCTGCGGCCTGTTCGAGCGCGACATTCTGGAGATCAGCCGCCTGACGCACGAAGCGGGCGCATATTTCTACTGCGACGGCGCCAACTTCAACGCCATCGTCGGCCGGGTCCGCCCCGGCGACCTGGGCGTCGATGCGATGCACATCAACCTGCACAAGACCTTCTCGACGCCGCACGGCGGCGGCGGTCCCGGTGCGGGTCCGGTGGTGCTTTCGGAAGCCCTGGCGCCCTTCGCCCCGGCCCCCTGGGTCGTGCACGACGACAACGGCTATCGCCTGATCGAGCGCGAGGAGGACGAGGCCGTTCAGGCCTTCGGACGCCTGTGCGCCTTCCAGGGCCAGATGGGCATGTATGTGCGCGCCCTGTCCTACATGATGTCGCACGGCGCCGACGGCCTGCGTCAGGTGGCCGAGGATGCGGTGCTGAACGCCAACTATATCAAGGCCCGCCTGTCGGACCTGATGAGCGCGGCCTTCCCCGACGGCCCGTGCATGCACGAAGCCCTGTTCGACGACGAATGGCTGAAGGGCACGGACATCACCACGCTCGACTTCGCCAAGGCGATGATCGACGAGGGTTTCCACCCGATGACCATGTATTTCCCGCTGGTCGTCCACGGCGCCATGCTGATCGAGCCGACGGAAACCGAGTCCAAGGCCGAGTTGGACCGCTTCATCGAGGCGATGCGCGCCCTGGCCGGGGCAGCCAAGGCCGGCGACGTCGACCGCTTCAAGGGCGCGCCCTTCCACGCGCCGCTGAAACGTCTGGATGAAACCCGCGCCGCCCGTTCGCCGGTTCTGCGCTGGACCGCGCCGGAAGGCTCCAACAAGGCGGCCTGACCCTGAAGTCGCCCCTTCCTCCGGGAAGGGGCTGACGCGGGGCTGATCCATCGCTAGGTCATGGCCATGACCTGGACGACGAACGACATCCCCGACCTTTCCGGCCGGCTGGCCATCATCACCGGCGCGACCGGCGGGCTTGGGCTGGAGACCGCCCTGGTGCTGGCCGGCAAGGGCGCCGAGGTCGTGCTGGCGGCCCGCAATCCCGACAAGGGGGCCGAGGCCGAACGGCTGATCCGGTCTCGTCATCCGAATGCGGCCGTGCGGTTCGATCTGCTGGACCTCGCCAGCCTAGCCTCCGTCCAAGCCTTCGCCGAGCGCCATCTGGCGACGGGACGCCCCATCGACATCCTGATCGACAACGCGGGCGTCATGGCCCTGCCGACGCGCCAGACGACCGTCGATGGGTTCGAGATGCAGTTCGGGACTAACTACCTGTCCCACTTCGCCTTGGTCGGCCGCCTGCTGCCTTTGCTGAGGACTGCGAAAGCCCGCGTGGTCCAGCTGTCCAGCGTCGCCCACCGCAGCGGCCATATCCGCCTGGACGACCTGAACTATCAGACCCACTACAGCCCCTGGCCTGTCTATCAGCAGTCCAAGCTGGCCATGCTGATGTTCGCCTTGGAGCTTCAGCGCCGCAGCGACACGCACGGCTGGGGCCTGACCAGCGTGGCGGCCCATCCCGGCTTCGCCCGCACCGATCTGATCGCCAACGGCCATGCCGGCAAGCCAAGCCTGTTCGCGCGCGGCGCTCGCCTGCTTGAGGCCGTGCTCAGCCATTCGGCCGCGGACGGCGCCCTGCCGATCCTGATGGCCGCGACCCTGCCGGACCCGACGCCCGGCGGCTATTACGGCCCCACCGGCTTTCAGGAGATGAAAGGCCCGCCCGGCGTTGCGGCGATCAAGCGCCAGGCCAAGGACGCTGATGTGGCCAGGGGTCTCTGGGCGGAATCAGAGCGTCTGACGGGCGTGACCTACGGCTGACGGCGCGGAGCGTGTCCGTCGCGACACGACGCGGAGAGATCGTCTCTTCATGACCAAAGCTTCACCCGCCGGACATCCATCCGCCATGGACGCAGGGCGTTAAGGGGTCTTGTGGCAAGGTCGTCACGGTCGCCTTTTTCCTTTCCCGACGAGGGATCGCGCGTCCGTGGCGACCGTTGTCATGACGATCCTCCTCCCCATCCGGCGTATTCGTGACCTCACTCCCCGTTCCCTTCGTCCGCCCAGACAAGCCGCGAGCCTCGACGCTGCGGGTCGTCAAGCGCTGGGCGCTGATGATCGGCGGTCTGTTCGTCGTGCTGCTGGGCATTCTGATCGCCCCCCTGCCCGGCCCGGGCGGCATTCCCGTCATCGCCGTCGGCCTGATGCTGATTCTGAAAAGCTCGTTCTGGGCCAAGCGCCAGTTCATTCGCGCCCAATATGCGCGGCCGAAATGGGTCTATCCCTTCCGTCGCCTGATGCGGAAGAAGCCCGAATTCGCACCGGTCTTCTGGCAACAGGCGCTGCGGGCCGAAAAGATCGTTACCAAGCGGTCCAGCCGTCGCCTCTCGCGCGGCCGCAAGAGCGTTCGGCGCTATTTCCGCAAACTGTTCCGCTAGTTTGCGCCTGATTTCGCGGTTGCGTTGCTGCAACCGCTAACCACAGGATCGTGAACACCGCTCTCTCAAGTCAGGCGTATCCTGTCTGCGCGTTATCAGAGAACCACTTAGGCGTTGGGAGGCGCTAAGGTCATGATGTCACGCGTACAAAAAGGTCTGATCGCCGGCGTTGCGGCGACCGTGGCCGTCTCACTGCTCGAAATACCCAATATGTTCCTGAACTGGTTTGATCCCTTCCAAGGGGTCATCGCCAGCATGATCGGAATGCCCGGCAATCTGGCCGTCGGCTGGGTGGTCCATGTCATCAGCGGCGTCTTCATCCTGGGGCCGCTGTTCGCCGTCCTGTGTCCCCGCCTGCCGACGGACACGCCCGAGACCAAGGGCATCGTCTTCGCCGTCGGCGCCTGGATCATCATGATGGCCGCCATCGTGATGTTCGGGAACTACCGCACCTTCACGGCCGGCGCGGGCTTCGGCACCTTCGCCTGGCTGCTGATCACCCATGCGGTCTTCGGCATTGTGCTGGGCAACGTCTATGCCCGGCTGGTGGCGCGCGACAAGCGGATGGGCGCGACCATCATCGGCGGCGCACACGCCCACTGATCACGACTTGATCGCCCAAGAAAAAGGCCCCCGACGGCGACGTCGGGGGCCTTGTTTCATTCAGGATCAACCCTGATTAGTTCAGGCGATCGCCGATCTGGGCGATGGCGCTGTCGAGCAGCGGATCCTTGGCGCCGCTGGCGAGGCGCGCGGCCAGAACCTGTTCCGCCGACTTGGCGGCCAGATCGGCGGCGGCGGCCTTCACCTCGGCCGAGGCCTGGGCTTCGGCTTGGGCGATGCGGGTTTCGGCCATCTTCTGACGACGGGCCAGCGTCTCTTCCAGCTTGGCCTTGGTCTCGACTTCCAGACGACGGGCGTCGGCTTCGGCCTGAGCCATCATCTCGGCGGCTTGAGCTTCAGCCTCGGCCTTCTCCTTGCGGATCTGGGCCAGCAGGGCTTCGGCCTCGGCGCGCAGGCGAGCGGCCTCGTCCAGGTCGGCCTGGATCTTGACGGCCTTGGCGTCCAGCGCCTTGCCGGCCATCTTGGGCACGCCGGCGGCGATCAGGATGCCGAAGAAGATGATCAGGCCGATGCCGACCCAGATCTCCGCATTGGCGAAGCTCCAGATGCCGTGTTCGAAGATCAGGTTCATCAGGCGGCTCCCTTGACGGCGGCCAGCTCGGCGGCGGTCGCGGCCTTGCCGGTCAGACGCTCGACCATGGCGGCGGTCGTGTCGGAGGCGATGGTGGAGACATTGGCCATGGCGGCGTCGCGCGTCTTGCCTATCGAGGCTTCCGCCTCGGCGATGCGGGCGTTGACCACGGCTTCTTCGGCGGCCTGACGAGCGTTCGCTTCTTCGGTCACGCGCGCCTTGGCGGCGGCGGCCGTGGCGCGGGCGTCAGCGCGAGCCTTGGCGACTTCGGCCTGAGCCTGGGCGGCCTGTTCGGCAGCCTCGGCCTGAACCTGACGCGCGGTCGCAACGGCGGTTGAAATGGTGTCGGCCCGTTCGTCCATCACCTTGCGAAGGCGTGGCGCGAAGACCTTGGAAACCAGAACATACAGGATGACGAACAGGATCAGCAGATAGCCGATCTGGCCCGCCCAGTGTTCGAACTGGAATTGCGGCAGGCCGCCCGAGCCGTGCTCGGCGGTGGTCGCCGTCTCGGCGTGCAGGTCCGCTTCGACCGAAGGCGGGACCGCGTCGATGGTGTGGGTGCTGGCCATGAACCGTCTACTGCAGGATCAGATGAAGCGGCGCGCGGGCGAACCCCGCGCGCCGTAATCGACTGATATCAGCCGAAGATCATCAGGATGCCGAGCACGAAGGCCAGGATGCCCAGGGCTTCGGCCAGTGCGGCGCCGACGAACAGGTTGCCGACTTGGCCGGCGGCGGCCGACGGGTTGCGCAGGGCGCCGGCAAGGAAGTTGCCGAAGATGTTGCCCACGCCCAGGGCCGAACCGATCATGCCCAGGGTGGCGAGACCAGCGCCGATGTACTTCGCGGCTTCAGCGTCCATGATTGTATTCCTAGATTAAAGTCGTTGGTGGTTGGGGTGAAGAGACTGGTCCGGCCCTTTAGTGGGCGTGGTCCAGGTTGACCACATCGTTCAGATAGATGCAGGCCAGAACGGCGAAGACGAAGGCCTGGAGGAAGGCCACCAGGAACTCCAGAGCGGTCAGGGCGACGACCATGCCCAGCGACAGGGCCGCGACCGGGAAGGCCAGCAGACCGATGCCGCCGCCCAGGCCCAGAAGGCCCAGCGACACGACGAAGCCGGCGAAGATCTTCAGCGCGACGTGGCCGCCCAGCATGTTGCCGAACAGACGCAGCGCCAGGGTGACCGGGCGAAGCAGGAAGGACACGAACTCGATCAGGCCGACCACCGGGCGCAGCGCCAGCGGCGCACCCATCGGCCAGAACAGCTTGAAGAAGCCCAAACCGTTCTTGGCGAAGCCAACGACCAGCACCAGGCCGAAGGTGATCAGGGCGAAGGTGGCGGTGATGGCCAGTTGCGAGGTCGCCGTGAAGGTCAGGAACAGACCCAGAATGTTCATGCCCAGAATCAGGATGAACAGGGTGAAGATGAACGGGAAATACTTGCGGCCTTCGTGACCGATGATGGAATCGGCCAGATTGTCGATCAGGCCGAACAGGCCCTCTCCAGCGGCTTGCAGCCGGCCGGGCACGACCTGGGCGTTCGCTGTCACGGCGGCCAGGAAGCCGACGATCAGCACGAAGGCGACAGTCATGGCGATGTGCGAGTTGGTGATCGCCAGATCGACCGTCCCCAGCACAGGCAGGGTGACGTCGCCAAGGTCGACGACCTTCTGAATCGCAAACTGATGAATCGGATCGGCCATGAAGCCCTATCGTTCCCCGTCTTCGTCGGCCTCGACGTAGGGCTCGGCCGGAGCCGTCGTCCCTTGCGCCTTGGCCTGCGCCATCAGCCGGTTGGCTGTGCGACGCGCCATGTAAATCGACAAGGCGAAGCCCAGAAGGACTCCGCCGATCAAACCCCACGGACGGGTCCCGAGGGCCCAGTCTGCGATCGCTCCGAACGCCAGCCCCACGAAGACGCCGCCGAGAAGCTCGGCGATAATCTTGTAGGCCTGACCCGACACTTGATGGCCGGTCAGTTCGGCGGATTTCTCCGCCGTGGTCCGCGCCTCCAATGCGGATGCGCTTTCTTGGAGGCGTTTGATCGCCTCTTCGCGCGATTCCGACATGGGGGATAGGACCTGTGCGTTCGGCGTCCAGACAGTGCGTCCGGACGGGTCTGAATTCGGCGCGGAAACTAATCGTGAGCGGCCTACAGGTCAAGGCGTCGTGATCATGCGCTAACGCATTGTAGAATATCGACTTTCCATTCGTGCCCGCCCGCCGTGACGATGCGCCGCTGCTGCGGGCGACAGAATCCGTCGCATCCGCCCTTCGGCTCCGATGGCGGTCAGCGCCGCAAACGACTAGGTTCGCCGCCATGAATGCGCATGTTCCCGTCCCCAATGCTCCGCTTCGCCCGCTTTCGGTGCGGTTGGCCACTCCGAGGGGCTTTTGCGCCGGGGTCGATCGCGCGATCCAGATCGTCGAGCGCGCGATCGAAAAGTTCGGCGCCCCCGTCTACGTGCGCCACGAGATCGTCCACAACAAACATGTGGTCGAGCGGCTGAAGGCCATGGGCGCCGTCTTCGTCAAGGAACTGGACGAATGCCCTGACGACCGGCCGGTCGTCTTCTCGGCCCACGGGGTGCCCAAGTCCGTGCCGGCGACGGCGCGGGCGCGTGAACTGGTCTTCCTGGACGCGACCTGCCCCCTGGTGTCCAAGGTCCACGTCGAAGCCGAGCGTCATCATGCGGCTGGCCGCCACATCATCCTGATCGGCCACGCAGGCCACCCCGAGGTCGTCGGCACCCTGGGCCAGCTGCCGCCCGGCGCCATTACCCTGGTCGAGACCGAAGCCGACGCCGAATCGTTCGAACGCCCTGGCGACGCCCCCCTCGCCTATGCGACCCAGACCACCCTGTCGGTGGACGATACGGCAGGCATCCTGAAGGTGCTGAAGCGCCGCTTTCCCGAACTGCCCGATCCGCACAAGGAAGACATCTGCTACGCCACGACCAATCGCCAGGACGCCGTCAAGGCGCTGGGCGAGGGTTGCGACCTTGTGCTGGTCGTCGGATCCAAGAACTCGTCCAATTCGGTGCGCCTGGTCGAGGTCGCGATGCGCGCCGGCGCCCCGGCCGCCTATCTGGTGGACGATGCGTCCCAGGTGGACTGGTCCTGGTTCGACGGCGTGAACACCGTCGGCGTCACCGCCGGCGCCTCGGCGCCCGAGCCGCTGATCGAGGCCCTGGTCGACGCCATCCGGGGGCGCTTTGACGCCATGGTGACCGAAGACGACGGCGCGCGCGAAACCGTCACCTTCAAACTGCCGCGCCTGCTGACAGCCTAGGCGACCGCCTTCAACGGCAAGACGACGCGGAAGGTGCTGCCGGCGCCGGGCGCTGTGACGATTTCGATCTTGCCGCCCATCAGAGCCGCCAGACCGTGCGCCGCCGTCAATCCCAGTCCCAGCCCTTCGGCGGTGCGCGTCGCGCTTTCATCGCCCTGGGTGAAAGCCTCGAACAGGCGCGCCGCTTCCGCCGGCTCCATGCCCGGCCCGGTGTCCTCGACCTCCAAGGCCAGGCCCGCGCCCGCAACGGCGCGCAGCATCACGCCGCCGGTGCGTGTGAACCGAACCGCATTGTCCGTCAGCGCCGCCATCAGCTTTTCGACGTGGACCGGGTCGCCCAGCCACTCGCCTTCGGCCGCCTCGACCGAAATCTTCAGCCCCTTGGCCTCGGCGGCTCCCCGGAAGTCGTTGGCGACCCGCTGCAACAGGTTGTCGGGCCGGAACGGCCGGGTTTCCAGCGCCACGGCCCCGTCGCGCAGCCGCACCACGTCTAGCAGCTCCTCGACCAGCCTCAGTTGCTGACGCCCCGACGCCTTCAGGATTTCAAGCCGCTCGCGCTGCTGCGGCGTCACCAGATCGGCCCCGATGATCTCGGCCATGCCCAGAACCCCGTTCAGGGGCGTGCGCAGTTCGTGACTGACGTTGGACAAGAACCGCGTCTTGGCCCGGTTCGCAGCCTCGGCCCGCTCCAGCGCCGCGGACAGGGCGACCTCCGAGGCTTTGAGGCGCCGAACGTCGGCCGTCGTGTTCCACAGGAGCGACCCCGTGCCGATCAGCAGCACGATGAAGAGCAGCAGCAGCAACGGTCCGGCCTTGGTCAGGATCTGATAGCCGGGCTGCTCCGGCGCCCAGACGACACGCCCCAACAGGGCGCCGCCGACGTCCCGAACATCGACGCTGATCATGCCCTTGGGCGGCTCAGCACCGCCGGGCTGAAAGTGAATCCGGTCCAGCGCCAGCCGCGTTCGCAAGAGATTGAGCTCGCCGGCGAACGGTTTGAACGACGCGACGATCGGATCGGACGCCGGCGTCGATCCGCCTGCCGTATGCCGCACGACGGTGGAGGCCCCCAGCACATAGACGGCGTCGCCGACGCGAACGAACGCCGCCTTCAGCCGCACCCCGGCATCCGCCGTGACCGATCGGTCGCGGCCGGCGGCCTCGGCCCGAAGCGCGTCGATCAGCGGCCGGGCCGCCTGGCCGAATGGCTCGCCGACCTGTGTCTCGGCCGGTCGGCCCAGCGTGCTGATGCGAAACAGCCGCCCGGTCCCGTCATAACCCAGTGTAAACTGATGCTTATGCTGCGCGGCGTAGAACGCGCCGAAGTTCCGGTCGTACCAGGCTACATCGCCCGCCGTCATCCTATCGACGGCCTCGTCCCAGACCGAGGCGGTAGTCAGGTTTTCGCCGATGGTTTCCAGCGCGCGCGTCAGACGCAGCCGCACCAGACCTTCTTCCTTGCGCGCCTGGTGGGCGTCAATGCCGCGACTGACGATGGCCAGAACCCCGGCCATGCCGATGATGGACGACAGCATCAGGATCAACGCGATCCTGAACGTGCTCCACGCCCGCCAACCCGTCTTCGATGTCACGCCACTCATACGGTCTGGCTTAAGGTGCGCAGACTAAGACGTCGTGAACATCATCCAGGTCCGCCGCGTTCGCCGACGAAATCCTGGGCGAACTCGGGCGCCTCGTCGTCCAACGGCAGAGTGCCGTCCTCGTCGTTCGCCTCGGAGGCGCGGCTGGGATCCGGCACCTCGAACCCGACCGGCAGCGACAGATCCAGCAGGCCCGCCGCCTTCATTTCCTGCACGCCCGGCAGATCGTACAGGGTCGCCAGGCCGAAATGCTCCAGGAACCTGTCCGTGGTGGCATAGGTCACGGGCCGTCCCGGCGTCCGCCTGCGTCCTCGCAACCGCACGAACCCCATCTCCAGCAACAGGTCCAGCGTGCCCTTGGAGATGGTCACGCCGCGCACGCTCTCGATCTCGGCGCGGGTGACGGGCTGGTGGTAGGCGATGATGGCCAAGGTCTCCAGCCCGGCCTTGGACAGGCGGCGCGGCTCTTCGCGCTCCTGCGTCATCATGAAGGCCAGGTCCGGCGCGGTGCGAAAGCGCCAGCGGTCGGCGACGCACTCCAGCTCGACCCCTCGCCCCTCATAGCGGGCGCGCAGACCCGATATGGCGCGGGCGACGTTGCAGTTCTCGGGCAGGCGCGCGGCGATCTCGGCCGCCGTCAGCGGCCCGGCGGCGGCGAACAGCAGGGCCTCGACCCGCCGTTCGATCTCGGCCTCGTCGGGCTGGAACGACAGGTCGCTCACGGCGTCAGCTCCAGCGGCTGGCCCGGTCCGCGCCGCTTCAGATACAGGTCCGCGAACGCCTCGCTCTGCCGGATGTCCATCGCCCCCTCCTTCACCAGCTCCAGACTGGCCGACAGGGTCGAGGCCGTAAAGCTGGCCTGGCTGGGCCCCTCCTCGTCCTCACGGTGGGGCGCCACCTGTTCCAGCGGCGTCCAGTCCGCCAGCTTCGGCATGATCTCGCGCAGCCAGTCGCGTGCGGCTTCCAATGGAAAGGCCTCGACACGCTGGCCGGGGGCGTAGCGCCGGGCCTCTTCGCGCCGACGCTGGACCACATAGGCGCTCATCAGTTCGTACAGGCTGGCGTCGATGCGATCCGAGGGCACAATCACCGCCGCCTCGGGGTCGCCCCGTGTGAAGACGTCGCGCTTCAGCTGGGGCCGGGCCATCAACTGTTCGACCGAGCGGCGCATCGCTTCCAGCTTCTGCAGCCGGAACGCCAGGGCGGCGGCCATCTCCTCAGCTGGCGGTTCTTCGGCCTTGCCCTTATCGGTGCGCGGCAGCAGAAGGCGCGACTTCAGATAAGCCAGCCACGACGCCATCACCAGATAGTCCGCCGCCAGGGCGAAGTTGCGCCGCCGCGCCTCGTGCACGAAGGCCAGATACTGCTCCGCCAGCTGGGTGATCGACAGCTTCAGCAGGTCGACCTTCTGGTTTCGCGCCAGGGCCAGCAGGACGTGCAGCGGTCCCTCATACCCCTCCAGATCGACGACGAAGGCCTCGCGCTCCTCGACCTCCTCGGCGTTGAAATCCAGATTCGGCTGGAAAGACTCCGTCATAGGTCTTTAGGCCTGCGCCTCACCCACATCCGGCCCCTTGGCGGCGTCCATCCGACCGCCCATGGCCTTGAAGAAGCGGTCGTGCCCCGCGACGGGATCCAGCGGCTCGGGCGTCCGCACGATCCGGGCCAGCGCGGCTTCCGCCCGGCGGCGCGCCCCGCCCTTCAGCTTGCCGGTCGCCTCGGCCACGTCTTTCATTTCGGCCATGTCGCCATTGCAGTGGAGGACCACGTCGCACCCGGCCTTCAGCGACTGATGCGCCCGCTCGCTCAGAGATCCGCTCAGCGCCTGCATGGACAGGTCGTCGGTCATGATCAGGCCGGAGAAGCCCAGATGCTCGCGCATCGTTTTTACGGCCTTCTTCGACTGGGTCGCCGGCCGCTTCTTGTCCAAAGCAGTGAAGACGATGTGCGCCGTCATCGCCAATGGCATGTCCGACATCGCCTTGAACGGCGCAAAGTCCCAGCTGTCCAGGGTCTCGAAATCGGCATGGACCGTCGGCAGGTCTTTGTGGCTATCGGCGAAGGCCCGGCCATGCCCCGGCATGTGCTTGATGCAGGGCAGAACTCCGCCCGCCAGCAGCCCCTCCGCCGCCGCCCGGCCCAGCACGGCGACCGTCTCGGGATCGACGCCATAGGCCCGGTCGCCGATGATGTCGTGGGCGCCGGGCGCCGGCACGTCCAGCACCGGCAACAGATCGACGGTCACGCCGACCTCGCGCAGATCGTGCGCCATCAGACGTGCGCCCAGCCGCGTCAGCTCACGCGCCTGCGCCAGCTCGTTCGTCGCCTTTAGATAGGCGTTGCCCGGCGGATATTTGGGCCAGTGGGGCGGCCCCATCCGCTGGACCCGACCGCCTTCCTGGTCGATCAGGATCGGCGCCTCGGGATCGCCGATGGACGCTCGCAGCTCTTCGGTCAGGGCCCGCACCTGTTCCGGCGTGTCGATATTGCGCCGGAACAGGATAAAGCCCCAGGGTCGGACCTCGGCGAAGAAGGTCTTTTCGTCCTCCGTCAGCCGATGTCCCAGGCAGCCATAGATGGCGGCGGACGTCACCGGACGATGCAGTCCCGGCCCGCCGCCTTCAGCGCATTGCAGAAGGTCACCGCCCGTTCGCGCGACAGGCCCGAGAAGGCCGTGCGGTACAGGGTCGATCCGCTGGACGAGGTCACTTCCGTGACCCGCTTTTCAGCGCCCGAGGCGAACGAGCCGAAACGGCCGGCGACGGCGGCGTACTCACGGTCCGCGATCTCCGTCGAGGAGAAGGCGCCGATCTGCACCGAGGCCGATCCGCCGGTCGCGGCCGGAGCCTTGGTCGTCGGCGCAGCGACGGGCGCAGTCGGAGTCGTCGGACGCGGCGCAGGCGCGGCCGGCGTGGCCGTATTGGCGGGCGGCAGGCCCTGTCCGGTCGGTGCGGCGGTCGGGGGCGCGGCCGGACGCGGCTGGGGCGCCTCGGGCGGCGGGGTGAAGGTCACGGGCGCATCGGTCGTCTCGGTCTCGTCGCGATAGACGCGCACGCCCTCGGCCGGATCAATCGGCTGGGCGTCGATGGGCGCGGCGGTCTTCATCTCGCCGACGGGCTGACCCACGGCCGGCGGCGCGTCGGTCGAGGCGCGCATGCCCGAGCGATAGAAGAAGATCACCGCCACGATCAGCAGCAGCAGGACCACCGCGCTGATGATCAGCGTCACTGGCGGCGCCTTGCCCCCGCCCGAGCCGACATTGCGGCCGCTGCGCGGATCGTAGCTGTTGCGGCGGAACGGCAGGTCGTCGTCGGTCGGCGGCGTATAGGCGCCCCGGCCGGGTTTGTTGTCGTCGTCAAAGGACATGGTCGCGCTCCGCCGTCTGTCGGCGCGAATCGGCGCGCCGAACGATCACTCTACGCCCCCGCGTGCATCTTTCGAATCACAGATCGAGGGCGAGGTCGAGGCTGAACAGCTTCTGGTGCACTTCTATGGCGTAACGGTCGGTCATGCCGGCGATATAGTCGCACACGGCGCGCGCCCGCTGCGTCTTGTCCGGGGTCATCGCCGGCTCGCCCCACTCCGGCGGCATGACCTCCGGCTCGGCCATGAACAGTTCGAACAGCTGTGACAGCACGCGCCGCGCCTGACTGCGGGTGCGGTTGACGCGGTAGTGGCGATACATCCGTTCGAACAGGAACTTCCTCAGCACCGCCAGATCGACGTGCATGGCGTGCGAGAAATCCACCATCGTGCGCCTGGCCATCCGCACGTCCTCGGTCGTGACGATCCGGTCTTCCTCCAGCCGCCGCGCCGTCTCAGCCAGCACGTCCTCGACCATGACGCCGATCATCCGCCGCACGGCCTCGATCCGCAGCATCCGGTCGTCGATCGTGGGCCAGTCGCGGCGCACCTCGGCCAACATCGGTCCAATCAGCGGCACCTGATCGAGATCGCGCAGGGTGATCAAACCCGCCTGCACCCCGTCATCCACGTCGTGGTTGTTGTAAGCGATGTCGTCGGCGATGGCCGCGCACTGGGCCTCCAGCGACGCGAACGTCCCCAGCCGCAGGTCCCACCCCGCCTCGCCACCTGACGCATAGGGGCGCACCACCGACCAGGCCGGCTCGTCCAGCCGGTGCGATACCGGGCCGTTGTGCTTGATGACGCCCTCGACCGTCTCCCAGCTGAGGTTCAGCCCGTCGAACTGCGGATAGCGGTTCTCCAGCTCGGTCACGACGCGGAAGCTCTGGACGTTGTGATCGAACCCGCCGTGATCGCGCATCTGCACCACCAGCTCGTCCTCACCGGCATGGGCGAAGGGCGGATGGCCCAGGTCGTGGGCCAGGGCGATGGTCTCGGCCAGGTCGTCGTCCAGCCTCAGCGCATGGGCCAGCGACCGTGCGATCTGCGCCACCTCCAGCGAATGGGTCAGGCGGGTTCGGTAGTGATCGCCCTCATGCGCCACGAAGACCTGGGTCTTCTCCTTTAGCCGCCGAAACGCCGTCGCATGGATGATGCGGTCACGGTCGCGGGCGAAGGCGGTGCGCGTGCGGCTGGCGGGCTCGAAAACGCGGCGCCCCTGGGTCAGGTCGGCCCGTTCGGCGTAGGAAGCGAGGTCTGGGTGGCTCAAGTCATCAACTTTGAGGCTGCTTTGATGCGGGGGGCCTTTGCGAACGGCCCTGCCCGCCTCATATAGACAGCCGTGAGCACCGTCCAATCCACAGAACCGTCCACACCCGCCTTCACCGTCGCCACGCGCGCGCCGGAAGGCATCGTCCTGGCCGCCAGCGCCGCCAAGCGGCTGGCCAAGCTGGGCGCGGCCGAGGGCAAGACCCTGATGCTGCGGGTTGCGGTGGACGGCGGCGGCTGTTCGGGCTTTCAATATCGGTTCGAACTGGTCGAGACGGCCGAGGACGACGATCTGCGCATCCAGGCCGACGGCCAGACCGCCCTGATCGACCTCATCTCGGTTCCCTTCTTGAAGAATTCCGAGATCGCCTACGTCGATGAACTGGCCGGCGCCCAGTTCGTGGTCAGGAACCCGAACGCTGCCTCCAGCTGCGGCTGCGGCGTCAGCTTCTCGATCTGACGACGGCCCAGCCGGTCGCCAGGATCGGGGTGGCCAGCAAGGCCGCAAACACCCAGTCCCAAACCCCATCCTGCAACAGCGCGCCCACCAGCCCGATCAGGCTGAGCGCAAACAGGACGATGGGCGCGCGGAAGATGGCCCACAGGGTCAAATCCCTCGGGTTATGACGGCGACGGCTCACGCCTTCCGTCTCCCCTTGCCCAGCCACAGATAAAGACCGGACCCCAGGATCACGATGGTGGCGATGTCCAGGAGCGCCCACAGGATCTTCAGCGCCAGCCCGCCGTAGTCGCCGAAATGCAGCGGCTGCGACAGCGACAGGGTCTTCACATACCAGGGCATCGGCGCCACCGCCGCCAGTTCCCCCGTCCGCGCGTCGATCAGCGCCGGCGTCGTCATATGCGTCGTCAGCGGCGTGTCGCCGTGGAAGAAGACGGCATAGTGGTGGTCGGTCGAATAGTCGGTCCCCGGAAAGGCCACGAACTGCAGCTTCATGCCCGGCAGCGCCGCCTTGGCCCGCTCCACCGCCGCGTCCAGCGAGGCCCGGCCCTGCGCGGGGGCGGGCGCATCGTAGGCGACCGTCAACTCCTTCAGCGCCGTCTCTTTCCAATAGGCCAGGATGGGCGTGGCCAGGGTGTTGACCACCCCCGTCAGCCCCACCACCAGCACCCAGGCCGCCGTCACAACGCCCAGCAGATTGTGATAGTCCAGCCACCGCGTCCGCGCCGCCTTCTTGACCCGCACCGTCCCGAACGGCAGCCGACGCATGAAGGGCGCATACAGCACAACGCCCGACACCACGGCGACGACCAGCAACAGCCCCATCGCGCCCAGAAACAGCATTCCCGGCAGACCCAGTAACATGTCGGTGTGCAACTGAAGCAGGAACTCCATCACCGGATGACCGGCGACCAGCGGCGCGCCCTCGCCGCTGGTCTGGTCGATGGGCTCGAAACTGTATTTGCCGGCCGGGGCGTCGGGGGCGCGGCTGGTGACGTTCACCACCGGCCGGTCTTCGTCGAAGCTCATGAAGGCCGGAACCTCGCCCGGATGTTTGGCCAGACCGGCGGCGAGCACCTCGTCCAGCGTCAGCAGTCGGCCGTCCGGGTTCTTCGGCGCCCACGGCTCATGCAGCAGCGCCTCGTTCAGCTCGTGGCTGAACACCAGCGGCAGCCCCGTGACGCACAGCATCAGCAGGAACAGGGTCGAGATCAGGCTCGACCACTTGTGCGTCCAGGTCCAGGCGCGGATTGTTCGGGCGTGCATCGGCCGGCGCGGATCAGAACTCGGCCGAGACCGACAGGCGGAACGTACGCGGCGCGCCCAGCGTCAGATAGTTCGATCCCGGATAGCCGCCGACTGCGACCCACTGATCCTCGTCCGCGACATTCTCGACCCGCGCCCGCAGCGTCACCGGCTTGCCGTCCGCCACAAAGGCGTAGCGGACCCCGGCGTCGAACCGGGTCCAGCTTTCCAGCTCCAGCGTATTGGTCGCATTGGCCGGCTGGGCGCCGGTATGGACCGCCCGGCCCTCGACCGTCAGGCCGCTGACCATCGGCACGTCCCACTCGACGTTCAGATTGGCCTGAAAGTCCGGCACGCCGATCGCCGACTTGCCCGCATTCGCGGCGGTCAGCGAACGATTGATCTCGGCGTCCAGCCATGTCGCGCCGCCGATCAGACGCAAGCCTGCGACCGGTTCGCCATAGACCGTCAGCTCGACGCCCTTGTTCTCCTGCTCGCCGCCGTCCGAATAGACGGCGGTATTCGGATCGAAAAAGGCGCTGGGCAGGGTCGTGCGGAAGACGCTCAGCGTGCCGCCATATGAACCGGCGTCGTATTTGGCGCCGATCTCGGCCTGCTCGGCGCGGAACGGCGACAGCACTTCGCCGCCGTTCGAAACCGTCACGCCATTGACCACTGTCGGCGCGGTCGTGCCCGGAACCAAGGCTTCGGCATAGTTGGCGTACAGCGAGATCATGTCGCTGGGCTTGTAGACCACGGCGAAGGCCGGCGTCGTCGCGTCGCTGGAATAGCCCGACGTGAATGCGCCGTCGGCATAGGCATAGGATCGGGTCTCGATCTCCTGATAGCGGACGCCGACGGTCGCCAGCAGCCGTCCATCCAGGAAGGACAGCACATCGGCGACGGCGAAACTGGTGTTCTTGACCCGCTCGGTGACGTTGGGATCATCCAGATCGCCCGAGACGCTTGCGATGGCCGGCGCCGGCGACAACAGCGGATTGGTCAGCGTTCCCATCGCATAGCCGGCGAAGCTCGACGCCGCCCAGGCGTTCTTGGACTTGGACTGAATCTGCGAGGCCGAGGCGACCAGACGATGTTCAATCGGGCCGGTCGTCAGGTCGGCGCGCACGCCGATGTCGCCCGACCAGACCGTGTCCTCGCGGATATTGTCGAAGCGATAGCCGCGGATCGCGCCCGCCGCGTCGGCGCGCGGATTGGCCAAGCTGTTGTCTTCCTCGCCCTGACGCCCGCCGAAGGCGGCCCAGGCGCTGATGCTGTCGGTCAGGTCAAGCTCGCCGCGTACGGCGCCGAACAGCTGCTCCTCGTCGGTGTAGGTCCAGCGCTGGGCGAAGTTCTTGTCGGCCGAGGGCGCGTCACGGATGGCGGTTCCCGGCGTCACGCTGGGACGGGGCGCGTCGATCCGGTGATCCTGCCAGCCCAGATCGGCCGAAAACCGGGCGCGATCGCCCCGACGGTCCAGTCCAAGGCCGACGACCCGCAGTTGGCCGGTCTCGTCCTCGACGGCGCTTTCGCCCGCACGGCTGGCGATGTTCAGGCGCGCGCCCCATTCGCCTTCGTCGCCGAAACGGCGGGCCAGGTCGGCGGCGGCGTAGATCTCGTCACGGCCCGACACGCCTCCGGTCAGGCGCGTCAGCGGGGCGTCGCCCGCCCGCTTCGGCGTCAAGTTGAAGGCGCCGCCGACCCCGGTCCCGCCCGGCGCAGCGCCGTTCAGGAAGGTGCTGGCCCCGCGAAACACCTCGACCCGCTCGACCAGTTCGGCCGCCACGAACTGGCGCGGCAACACGCCATAGAGGCCGTTGTAGCTCATGTCGTCGGAATAGACCGGAAAGCCGCGAACGACATACAGCTCTTGGAAGTTGCCGAACCCCTTGGACACACGCACCGTCGGGTCGTTCTGCAGCACGTCGCCGATGCCGCGCGCCTGCTGATCACGCACCAGTTTTTCGGTGTAATTTGCGGTCGAGAACGGCGTGTCCATCACGCCCAGATTGCCCAGCAGGCCGATGCGTCCGCCGCGCGCCACCTGACCGCCCGCCGCCGGGGCCGTCAGCCGCACCTGCGATCCCGTCACCACGATCTCGCCCAGCTCCGCCGGGGCCATCGCCTGCTGCGCCAGCACCGGCGAGGCGAGCGTCAGCGCAAGGGCGCTGGCGGTCAAAAGAAAGGGGGCACGGCGAAGGCAGGGCATTTTGATACGCATTCTCAAAATCAAGTTGCGCGTCCCTAGCCCGATCGCTTGGTGCAATGCAATCCGCCGCGCCCGCGACATATTGCATTTAGCGGTTTTCCTAATTAGGAAGATCGCTATGAACACCCTGTTCAAGGCTCTGTCGCACCCCGTGCGTCGTCGCATCATCGCCATGCTGCGCGCCGGTCCGCTGGCGTCCGGCGACATCGCCGCCGCCTTCGACATGAGCTGGCCCACCATCACCGGCCATCTCAACGCCCTGAAGGAGGCCGGCCTGGTCAGCCCGGAGCGCGAGGGCCAGACCATCCGCTATCGGCTAGAAATCTCGGCGGTCGAGGAGGCGATGGCCTTCCTGATGGACATCGTCGGAACCGGCGAAGCGACCGAAGCCCTGCCTGACGCCCACAAGGAGCCCCGTCGATGAAGGACCGCCTGTCGCTGCTGGACTATCTGACCGTCGCCGTCTTCGGCATGCAGGCGGCCTTCGCCCTGTATATCGGCGTCAACGGCCCGACGACGCCCATGCCGATGCACTGGAATGCGGACTGGCAGGTCGATCGCTGGGGCGGCCGGGTCGAGTTCGCAACCTTCACGGGCGGCATGGCGGTGATCGGCTTCATCGCCGCCTCCGGCCTGGGTCTGGCCGCCTTGCGCGCCGAGGCCCAAGGCGACGCCTCGCGTCGTCGCTCGATGCGGATCGGTCAGGGACTGACCCTGTTCATCGTCGCCGCCATCGGCCTGATGATCGCCTGGGCCAGCCTGGGACATGCGACCGTCGACAGTGGCCCCGCCGTCATGACGGGCGCCCTGTCGCTAATCCTGCTGGTCGTCGGCGCCTTCCTCGGCCGGGTCGCGCCCAATCCCCTGATCGGCGTGCGCACGCCCTGGAACTACAAGAGCCGCCTGGCATGGGACCGCTCGAACCGTCTGGCCGGCCGGCTGTTATGCCTGGTCGGTCTGGCCGGCCTGATCGCCGCGCCGATTGCGCCCCCGCCCTACGGCGTCACGGCCCTGACCGCCGCCGTCATCATCGTCGCGGGCCTTTCGATCTTCGAAAGCTGGCGCGTCTGGCGCGCCGATCCCGACCGCCAACCTTTCTGATCTCGCCGCCAAGGAGACTGCAATGCTGACGCTGACCCACGCCCTTCTCGCCGCCAGCCTGCTCGCCGGCCCGGTTTCGACAGACATCGCCCTGCCCGCCCAGCCCGCGCCCCTGCATGGCACGCTGCTGACGCCCGAGGCGCCGACGGCCGTCGCCGTCATCCTGCCCGGCTCCGGCCCGACGGATCGAGACGGCAACAGCCCGATGGGCGTCGCCGCCTCCACCTATCGCCTGCTGGCCGAAGGCCTGGCGGAACAGGGCGTCGCCACCGTCCGCATCGACAAGCGCGGCATCGCGGCCAGCGCCGCCGCCGGGCTCGAGGAGACCAAGCTGCGTTTCGACGACTACGCCGCCGACGCCCGCGCCTGGGCCGCCGAGGCCGCCTCGCGCACGGATCAGCCCTGCGCCTGGTTGATCGGCCACAGCGAAGGCGCCCTGGTCGCGCTGAAGGCGGTCGAGGGCGGAGACGACAAGATTTGCGGCCTGATCCTGCTGTCCGGCGCCGGCCGTCCAGCGGGCGTAGTGATCCGCGAACAACTTCAGGCCGCCCTGCCCGAACCCCTGAAGACCCAGGCCTTCGCCGTCCTGACCGAGCTTGAGGCCGGCCGCACCGTCACCGACACGCCGCCCGCGCTGGCGGCCCTGTTCCGCCCGTCGGTCCAGCCCTATCTGATTTCGTGGTTCGCGCTGGACCCCGCCGCCCTGCTCGCCGCCTACGACGGCCCGGTCTTCATCGGCCAGGGGACCACCGACCTCCAGATCGGCGTCGCGGACGCCCAGGCCCTCGCCGCCGCCGACCCCAGGGCCACGCTGAAACTCTGGGACGGCGTCAACCACCTCCTCAAGACCGCCCCCGCCGACCGCGCCGCCAATATGGCGACCTACGCCGATCCGACCCTGCCGCTGGCCCCGGGCGTGGCGGAGGATGTAGGGACGTTCATTCGGGCGAATGGTAGACGCTAATCGGGAATTGAATCAAACGGCTGCAGGACCCTTAAGGGTGGGAGGTCCGATCTGCACAATCGCTCTCTGCAAAAGGCTAGCAACACCGTGGGCCGACTAAAGCTCATCTAATTGCCGGGTCTGTCTGCCTGACTGGCTTGGACCGACCGCATAGAGTTGGCGAGCATCTTAGCCTCCTTAAGGAGTTCGATGGCGCGGTCAGCCAGTGATGCGAACCGGATCGCATCTGAAACATCCGCAGCTATAGGTGATCTAATCACCCGCTCATGAATGCGTTCCAGATCAACTAAGAGTGAGAGAAGATGCGACGTCGCATACCCTTTCTCGGCAAGCTTGACAGCTACACGTCGTGTATCCAGTCGATGCTCAAACCCTGCGGCGACTGCCGCTTCAAATGCGCTTCTTTGAACGACCGCCCACGCCTGAATGATCGACAGCGCGGGTCTACCAGGTTTCACTGGCGCATCTTGCTCCGCAATGGTCTGCAGAACCAGGGGAGTGACGGCACTAGGATCATTCCGCAGTGTTGTAACGGCCTCTTCAACAGAAAGACCTTCTGCCAGATTTCGCGTATCTGACTCGTCATCCGGCGCGTCAGTTGCAGCGACATCGTGCAGAGCTGCTGGTGGCGCGGTTGTGCTAGCAGTCACGCTGTCTTTGTCAGCTTGGTCCAACTGACGCTTCAGCTCGAATTTCGCCCCAAAAAGGTCGAGCCGCTCAAGTGATGGTAACAGGCTAACTATGTGGGGACGAAAGACCCAGACTATGACAAGCACCGCTATCGGCCACATAGCCGCAGTGATGATCGCACTGGCAAAGGACAAGTAGGAGCTTGAAAGGCTAGCTACCATGCCAAGCGCATTTAGGTCAGAAGGTTGGGAGGCCATGACGGCAACCGTAGCGGTTTGGCTCTGCAATCCAAACCGCTAAAGACGCGCGCTCTTTCTAAACGCTTGCCACACGCCTCATCGAGTTTTTGCTGTTTTCAATCGTGCATTAGACCTCGCTGAGCTAAGAAACATCGCGACCGAGTGGGCGCAGCTATTGTCTCGACCATCTTAACCAGCTTTCCGTTTCCCCTTCCCTGCTGTTCGCCGCGCCTCATCCGCCAGCGCGAAGAACCGCTCCCGCACCTCGGCCGCGAACGGGTTGTCGCGTTCGATGGCGCGGAAGACGGCGGGGCTGTCGTGGCGGACCATGTCGACGGCCTGCATCAGCCGGTCGAAACTGGCGGTGGTCATGCGCATCGGCAGGGGCTCCATGGCCATCAGGACGCGGGCGATCAGATGGGTCAGGCCCTGCACCGTCGCGGCCTCGCGGTCGTGGTCCTCGGGGCTGACCTGAAACACCTTCAGGCGCAGCGCGCGGCGGCAGAAGGCGGCGACGCGGCGCGCGTCTTTCGCCCCCCTCACCTCGCACACGGCGATCCGCAGGCCCGCGATGCCGTCCTTGCCGCTCTGTGGTCCAAACAGGGGGTGCGTCCCGACGATCCGCACGTCGGGCGGCAGCAGGGCGTCCATCGCCTGCGCCGGCTTCACCTTCACCGACCCCACGTCGATCACCAGGGCATCGGGCGCCAGATGTGGACGGATAGCGATCAGCGTCGCCTCCAGCGCCTCGACCGGCACGGCCAGCACCACCGTGGGACAGGCGGCGGCGGTCGCCAGATCGGTCAGGGTCGCGAGGCCTTCGCCATCGCTGGCCGCCGGATCATGCGCCAGGATGTCGAACCCGGCCGACAGATGCCGCGCCGTCAGCCGCCCGAAGGCGCCGAAGCCGATCAGGCCGAGCGTTTCCTTCACAGCGTCTCCATGAACCGCACCGGCCGCCCGTGCGCCGGTCCGATCAGTTCGCCGTCCTTCATCACCACCCGACCGCGCACGATGGTCGCCATCGGCCAGCCGGTCGCCTCGACGCCGTCGAACGGGGTCCAGCCGCAGCGCGTCGCCTGCTGGTCATGCGTGATCGTCCGCTTCGCCTTCAGATCGACGATGGTCAGGTCGGCGTCATAGCTGACGGCCATCCGCCCCTTGTTGGCCGTGCCGAACACCCGCTGCGCCCCCGCCGAGGTCAGATCGATGAAGCGCTCCAGGCTCAACCGTCCATTGGCGACATGGGTCAGCATCAGCGGCACCAGCGTCTGCACCCCCGGCATGCCGGACGGAGAGGCCGGATAGGGTTTGGCCTTTTCTTCCTTGGTGTGCGGCGCATGGTCGGAGCCCAGCACGTCGGCCACGCCCTGCTGCATCCCCCACAGCCACAGAGCGTCCACATGCGCCTGCGACCGGATCGGCGGGTTCATCTGGGCGTAGCTGCCCAGCCGCTCATAGGCCTCGGGCGCGACCAGCGTCAGATGCTGGGGCGTGATCTCGACGGTGGCGACATCCTTGTGGAAGCGCAGATATTCCATCTCGTCTTTCGTCGTGACGTGCAGCACGTGGATGCGCGCGCCCGTCTCCTTGGCCAGGCCGACAAGGCGCCGGGTCGAGCGGATCGCGCTCTCGGCGTCGCGCACCTCAGGGTGACTGGTCCAGTCGCCGGTGCGGGCCAGACCGCGACGCTCGACCAGGCGATATTCGTCCTCGGAGTGGAAGGTGGCGCGGCGGCGCACATTGGACAGGACCTTACGCACCCCCTCGTCGTCGGCGATCAGCAGGTCCCCGGTCGAGGCCCCCATGAAGACCTTGACCCCGCAGCAGCCGGGCAACCGCTCCAGCTCGCCCAGATAGTCCGCATTCTCGTGCGTGCCGCCGACGTAGAAGGCGTGGTCCGTCCACATCCGATCCTTCGCCCGCGCCAGCTTGTCGGCCATGGTGTCGGGGTCGGTGGTGTTGGGGTTGGTGTTCGGCATCTCGAACACGGCGACGACGCCGCCCAGGGCCGCGGCGCGCGAGCCCGTCTCCAGGTCTTCCTTCCACTCCAGCCCCGGCTCGCGAAAATGGACCTGGGTGTCGATGACGCCGGGCAGGACCGTGAGGCCCGTCGCGTCGAAGACTTCGCCCGCCGAGGCCTGGGTCAGGTCGCCGATGAAGGCGATCTTGCCGTCGATCACCCCGACATCCGCCAGCCCCCGCCCCGCATGGTTCGCCACCTCGCCGCCACGGACGATCAGGTCATAGGTCTGGGTCATCATCAACACCGTCACCCTCGGGCTTGTCCAGAGGGCCCATGGCGGCCGTCGCACGATCAACGAAATCGCACGCCGCGACCGACGCTTCAGGTTCGCTTATGCGGAAAAGTGGGCCCTCGGGACAAGCCCGAGGATGACGGAGTTTTGTTCAGCCCCGCCCCTTCAACGCCCGCATCGACGCCTTCAGCACACGCTCCCACGGCAGATCCATCATATGCTGGATCGCCTGGTTCAGGCGCGGATCCAGCTTCCTGAACTCGTCATAGGTGCGCGGCCCGCGCACGGCCTCGCCCTTCCAGGGTCCGCGCACGGTCTCGTCCGACGGTCCAAACACCGCCACCACCGGCGCGCCCGAGGCCACGGCCAGCTGGGTCCAGATCGAGTCCGCCCCGATGTACAGCACCGACGTTGACAGGGCCGCGACCGTCTGCAGCCGCGTCAGCCTGCCCTGGAGCTCGATCACCCGCGCGCGCGGCACGGCGTAGCGGATCGTGTGCGCCGCCTCGCGGTCGATCTCCTCGCCCACGATCATCAGCCGGCCGCCCGCCAGCGGCCCGTCGTCGGCCAGCAGCTTAGCCGCGACCTTGGCATAGCGTTCGGCGGGCCAGCGCTTGCCCATCCATTCCACGCCCGGCCCGACCGCCAGGATCGGCCCATCCCCGCCCGTCGCCGGAATTAGCGCCTCGACCTGGGCCCGCGTTTCATCCGAGACGTAGAGTTTTGGCGCCGGGATCTCATCGGGCTCCAGCTTCAGCACCGCCGCCGCCGCTTCGACCGCATGCAGGCCCGGCTGATCCTTGCCTCGCACCGCGCGTTTGTGCCGCCTCAGCTTGCCCGACAGGTCCGAGCCGCGCATGTCCACGACCAGCCCCCATTTGGTCGCCCGCACCTGGTTCCACAGGGCGATCCATTCGAAATGGCCCTCGCGCTCCAGCACGATCAGCTTCGTCAGGCGCGGCGTATCGGCGAACAGCGGCGCGCTGGCAGCCGATCCGACAATGGTGAAGGTCGCGTGCGGCAGGCTCTCGACCAGATGCGCCAGCACGCCGGAAGACAGCACGGCGTCCTCGGCGTCCGCCTCGGCGATGTACAGGATGGGAAACCGCCCGATCATCCGTCGACGGATACAGGGATTCTATCTGCGGTTCAGCGCCAAACGCGTGTTTCCACAGAAAGGCCCCATGCGCTACAGCGACGCGCATGAGCCACACGCCCGACGCCGCCCCGGATCCAGAAGCCGCCGCCCTTGAACGCTTCAAGGCCCAGCGCGTCACGGCCATCTACCGGCTGGACCTGATCGCCAAGGGCGCGACGATTTCCTACGAAGACGGCACGCCCATCGACATGGCCTCCGAAAAGACCCGGCTGGAGGCCGTCGTCGCCGACATGGATCGCCGCATCGCCCGGTTGGAGCGTTCAGCCGGGTGAGCCTGCCCCTCCTCCCCGGCCGGACCTGCGGCGGTTGCGTCGAATGCTGCCGCGTCATTCCGTTGAACCTGCCGGAACTGGCCAAGCCGACGGGCAAACTGTGCGCCTATTGCGTCGACGGCGCCGGCTGTTCGGTCCACGAGATTCGGCCGAACACCTGCCGCATCTGGTTCTGCCTGTGGCGTGTGGTCGAGCTGTCGGACGACTGGCGACCGGATCGCAGCGGCGTCATCGTGCGCCCCGACGGCGTCGAGGACGGGGTCATCACCCTGTATGTCCTGCGCCGCTCCGACTTCCTGGCCTCGCCCGACTTCTTCGTGACCGTCGCCGGCTGGGTCGCGGAAGGGATTGAGGTCGCGCTCAGCATCCCCGGCCCGGTCGGAACCTATCCGGCCCGCGCGGTCGTCACCGATTGGCTGCGTCCGGCCATCGAGGATGGCGACACTGACGCCTTCACGACCCGTGTCCTGATGTCCCTCGACACCTTGGCCGAACACGATTTCCAGCCGGACGGCGTCGTCGCACGATATGCAGTGACAACCCAGGATCGTCCGAAAGCTTAGCCGAGGCTTAAGCCCTTGGCGCTACGATAGAATCCGTAACGCCGTCGCTGGAAAGGGCACGCCGTCGATGCAGGCCTGGGACGCGCTGAAACGACCGATCTGGATGTTCGATCCGGTCGCCCTGCGCGGCGTCTACGCCAATGCGGCCGCGCTCGACCTCTGGGGCTCCGACAATCTCGACGCCCTTCTGGCGCGCGACTTCACCAATGTCTCCCCCGCCGTCCTGGCCCGGACCGAGCGTCTGGCGCGCGAGACGGCCAATGGCGAGATCCTGACCGAAGACTGGACCTTCTATCCCCACGGTCGACCGCTGACGGTGTCGGCGGTGATCTCGACCTATCGCCTGACGGACGGCACGCCGGTCCTGCTGTTTGAGGCCGCGCCCATTGCGGTCGAAAACGAGGAGCGTCGCGCGGTGGAGGCGTTGCGCCACACCTCGACGCTGATCACCCTGTTCGACAGCGAGGCCCGCCCGATCTTCTCCAATCCGTCGGCCTTCGCCGCCTACGGATCGACCGCGCACCCCTTCGAGGCCCGGTTCGCCGAACCCGAGCGCGCCCAGCCCATGCTGGCGACCGCCCTGTCGGGGTCAGCGATTTCCGACGTCTGCGAGATCATCACGCGAGAAGGCGTGCGCTGGCACCATCTCGACGTTCGTCCCGTGACGGACCCCGTCACGGGCCATCTCGGCGTCTTGCTGAACGAGATCGATGTGACCGACCGCGTCGAGGCCGAACAGGCCCGCGTCGCCGCCGAGCAGAAAACATCGATGGCCGAGGCTCGGCAGAAGTTCCTGACGGACATGTCGCACGAACTGCGCACGCCGCTGAACGCGGTCATCGGCTTCTCCGATCTGTTGTCCAAGGCCGGCCTGCCCGACGAACAGGCCGATCAGGTCGCCCGCATCAACGGCGCGGGCCAGCGCCTGTTGTCCGTCGTCAACGATATGATCGACCTGTCGGCCGACAACGTTGTTCCCCTATCGCCCTCAGACACCCCGGCCGAGCCCGCTCCGCCGGCCAATGAGGACGTCCCTGCCCTGCGCGTCCTCTATGTCGACGATCACGACAGCAATCGCGCCTTGGTCATGGCGGTGTTGACGGCCCAGGGCATTGCCTGCGCCACCGCCAACGACGGCGAACAGGGCGTCGAGGCCGCCCGCACCGGCGACTGGGACGTGATCCTGATGGATATCCAGATGCCCGTAATGGACGGCGTCGAGGCGACCCGCGCCATCCGCGCCCTGCCCGGCGTGACAGGCCGCACCCCCATTCTGGCCCTGACCGCCAACACCCTGCCGGAACAGCTGACCCAGTACGAACAGGCCGGCATGGACGACTGCATCGCTAAGCCGATGAACATCGTCGACCTGGTCATGCGCGTCACCGCCTGGGGCGCCAGCGACTGGCGCACCTTCGATCCCCGCCTTGAAGACGCGGCGGCCGCTGTCGCCTAAATTCAGCGCGGTGTCTTCTGAAGCCACGCCGTCGGCCCTATCTTCGCCCCATGCCCATCGCCCGTCTCGACAGTCGCGCCCTGATCTCCGTCACGGGCGAGGATGCGAAACCCTTTCTGCACAATCTGTTGACCCAGGATGTAGAGACGCTGGTCGACGGGGAACTGCGGTTCGGCGCCCTGTTGTCGCCGCCAGGCCGGCTGCTGTTCGACCTGTTCCTTCTAGGACAGGCTGACGGCGTCCTGCTGGATGTGGCGACTGAGCGTCGCGACGCCCTGATCCAGTGCCTGTCGATGTACAAGCTGCGCGCCAAGGTCAAGGTCGCCGCCGACGACCGCCCGGTTTTCGCCGCCTGGCCCGAGGCCCCCGCCGGCTTCAATCCCGACCCCCGCACGCCCCTGATGGGCGGCCGTTTCTATGGCGAAGCGACTGCGGACGCCGCCGGGACCGACTACGACACCCACCGCCTGTCGATCGGCCTGCCCGATCCGACCGCCGACGCGCCCCAGGACAAGACCTATCCGATCGAGGCCGACTTCGACCTGCTGAACGGCATCGACTTCCAGAAGGGCTGTTTCGTCGGCCAGGAAACGACCTCGCGCATGAAGCGCCGGGGCACGATCAAGAACCGGATGCTGCCACTGGACTTCGACGGCCCGCCCCCCGCCTTCGGCGCCGAGGTGCTGAAGGGCGAACTGCGCGCGGGCGAAGTCCTCTCGGGGCAGGAGGGTTCGATCATGGCCCTGCTGCGCATCGACCGCCTCGACGGCGACCTGACGGTGGACGGCCGCCCGGTGCGCTTGCGCAAACCCGCCTGGATGGGCGAGGACGTCCTTCCCTCCTCCAACGCGTGAGTCTCCCATGAAGATCGCCGATCAGATCGTCCTCGTCACCGGCGGGGCGCGCGGCGTCGGCGCCGCCTGCGTCCGCGCCTTCGCCCATGAAGGCGCTCGCGTCGTCATCAACTGGAGGAACAGCGGCGAGGCCGCGACCGCCCTGGCCGCCGAGATCGGCGAGCGCGCCCTCGCCCTCCAGGCCGACGTGACCGACCGCGCCGCCGTGGACGCCATGGTCGCGGCCGCGCAAAGCCGGTTCGGCGCCCCCGTCACCACCGTCGTCAACAACGCCCTGGACTACAGCTTCAATGGCGACGCCCGGTCCCAGATGACCGCCATCGGCTGGGACGAGATGGATCGTCAGTTCTCGACCGTCGTGCGCGGCGCCCTGAACCTGATCCAGGCGACCGCGCCCGGCATGGCCGCGGCCCGGTTCGGCCGCGTCGTCAACATCGGAACCAACCTGTTCCAGAACCCGGTCGTGCCCTACCACGACTACACCGCCGCCAAGGCCGCCCTGCTCAGCCTGACCCGCACCGCCGCCGGAGACCTTGGCCCCGACGGCATCACCGTCAACATGGTCTCGGGCGGTCTCCTGCGCACCACCGACGCCAGCGCCGCCACGCCCGAGGCCGTCTTCGACCTGATCGCCGGCATGACCCCGCTGCGCAGCGTCACGACCCCGCAAGAATTCGCCGACGCCGTCCTCTTCTTCGCCTCCCCCTGGAGCCGCGCCGTGACGGGTCAGAACCTGGTCGTTGACGGCGGATTGGTGCGGGACTGAAATGACGACCGTCTCCTCCCCACTTCGTGGGGAGGTGGCGCGGCGCTCCTTAGCGCCGTGACGGAGGGGTTCTTCACCACATCACAAGCGCCCGTGGGACTTTAAGAGCCCCTCCACCGCTTCGCGGTCCCCCTCCCCATTTCATGGGGAGGAGACGGTATCCATCCTATTTGCTCAGTACATTTCTTCAGTTTTCAGGGCCTTACTCGCCACCAGCGTCAATCGACCGACCCCTCCTCCAAACGCCCATATAATGCGCAGGTTTAGGACCGGAGGAGACGAAAACTTGGACTCGTTGGACTCGCTGGACTGTTTTTCACTGTTCAACGCCGCCCCGCCAAATTGCACTTTCTTGCACTTTGCACGCGTTTCGGAGGGTGCAGTGCAATTTCGCCGCTCCCCCAAGATCAGACAATTAGACACTTTAGACGGTGTTTTTCCGCCGCCTGCGTCTCAAATCCCGCCTTCCCCCAAAATCGACCGCCCGGCCACCATCACCCCATGACCGACTCACATGCCGAAGGCCGTTGCGGCTGGTGCGGGACCGACCCGCTCTACATCGCCTATCACGACACGGAATGGGGCGTGCCTGAGCGCGATCCCCGCGCCCTGTGGGAAAAGCTGGTGCTTGACGGCTTCCAGGCTGGCCTTGCCTGGATCACCATCCTCAGAAAACGCGAGGGCATCCGCGACGCCTTCGACGGCTTCGATCCCGAGATCGTCGCCCGTTACGGCGAAGACGACATCCAGCGCCTGCTGAACGATCCGCGCATCATCCGCTCGCGCGCCAAGATCAACGCCGCCATCCGGGGCGCCCAGATCTGGCTTCAGATGCGCGATGACGGCGAGGACTTCTCCGCCTGGCTCTGGTCCTTCGTCGGCGGCGAGCCGATCCAGACCCCCTACGCCGACTATCGCCAGGCCCCGACCCAGACCGAACAGTCCGTCGCCATGGCCAAGGCGCTGAAGAAGCGCGGCTTCAACTTCTGCGGCCCGGTCATCGTCTATGCCTTCATGCAGGCCGTCGGCATGGTCAACGATCACCAGACGACCTGCTTCCGTCACGCCCAGGTTCGTGCGATGGCGGGCCATGGCTAAAGCCCCCGCGAATCCGAAAGCCTTCCCGACCCTCGCGCTGGAAACGGTGCTGATGCAGCGGGTCAACGGTCACGTCTGTGGCGTGGACGAGGCCGGGCGCGGTCCCTGGGCCGGGCCCGTCTCGGCGGCGGCCGTGATCCTGAACCCTGACGACCTCCCGCCCGGCATCGACGATTCAAAGGCCCTGACCGAAAAGCGCCGCGCCGCCCTGGAGCCCGAGATCAAGGCCCGCGCCGTCGCCTGGGGCGTCGGCTTCGCCTCGGTGGACGAGATCGAGGAGCTGAACATCCTGCACGCCACGGGTCTGGCCATGTGCCGCGCCATCGAGGCCTTGCAGGTCCAGCCGGTCGCCGCCCTGGTCGACGGCAACTATCGCTTCAAGCTTCCCTGCGAAATCCAGACGGTCGTCGGCGGCGACGGGTTGTCGCTATCCATCGCGGCGGCGTCGATCCTGGCCAAGACCGCGCGGGACCGGTTGATGATCGATCTGGATGCCCAATACCCCGGCTACGGTTTCGCCAGTCACAAGGGCTACAACGCCCCGATCCACCAGAACGCCTTGAAAACCCTGGGCCCCTGCCCCGCCCATCGCCGCAGCTGGTCGCCGATCAGGGCGCTGTTGCAGGAGGCCTGACGCCGTCTCAGATGTGCAGGAAGCCGCCCAGCAGCGCGCCCATCAGGGCCGCCACAGCCGCGCCGGCGATCGCCATCATCCAGCGCGGCGGCGGCGCCACCTCGGGCTCGACGTCGATCTGTTCGACTGGCTGAACGGCCTCGACCGGCCGTGTGTAACGTGCGGCGTTGTGGGTGAAGGTCGCATCCGCCGTCCGCGGCGCCCAAGAGCGCGGCTCAGCCGCCGGACGCACGCGGTAGTCGTCGGGGCGATCGGTCTTGGGGGCGGTATACGGGTGCGGTTGCATAGTCCCACAACGGCACGCAGCGATTCGCGTTCCGCCCTACCCTCCGTTGTTTTCATTGGTGTCTATGCGGCCACGGGCAAGGAGACCGGCCGCTCTGTCACCACGAACAGGTGCTCGACATTCTTGAGCCGCCCCACCTGCCCGACCTTCTCGCCCTTGGGATTATGGATCCCGATCCGGGCGCCGACATAGCGGGGATGCGCCACCTCCAGCACCTGCACATGACCCCGCGCCGACAGCATCTCGACCAGGTCGGCGCGGCTCAGATACCCCTCGTCGTTGAAGCTGACGATCAGGTTCGGCGCCTTGACCCGCTCGATCACGGTCCGCAGCGCCGGGCCGATGCCGGGCCGGCTGTTGAAGGCGCTCTTGCGCGTCCTCACGTCAACCCGCTTGTTGGCGACCCCATAGGTTTCGGGGCGGTCCCACAGCACCAGGCTCTCCCAGCAATGGTAGTTCCCCAGATACGAATGCTGGTTGTAGGGCGGGTCCAGATAAACCAGGTCCGCCTCGACCTGTTCGGCGATCTCGACCGCATCGCCCTGCGTCGCGCGGCACGGCCCGTCCACCGCCGGAACCAGGTCCGGGGTGCGCAGCTCCAGCGTCTTCAGCGCCCTCGGCGCCCACTGCTTCATATAGGCCATCTGAACCCCGGCGGTGGAATCCACCCGATCCGCCGCCTCCATCAGGCTGACCAGGGCGATGGCCTTGAGTTCCGGTTCCAGTCCCATGGCCTCGATCCGGTCGCGCATGGCGTCGATGCGAGCACCGTTGTTCGGGTGGAAATACCGCGCGTCCTGACAAAAGGCCTGGGTGAACCAGCCCGCCTCAGACTTCACCGTCCGCAGCTCGGCCAGCACGACCTCGGCCCGCTCAACCCACCGCTCTCGATCCGCCTGAACATAGGTCGTCGCCAGAGCATGGGCGTAGGCGTTCAGGTCGTTCGACCAGACCTGAAACCCCTGCTTCTTCAGGGCGTGCCCGACCCGCGCCGTGCCCGAAAACAGATCGCACACCCGCCCGCCCTGCGGCAGCACCCCCGCCACCGCACCCGTCACATGCCCCAGCAAGGCGCGCTTGGAGCCGATATATTTGATCATGACGCGGCCCGACTCATCGCGGCAGCATAGCGGGTTGAGGCGTCGCGCGAGAGAGTGGGCGCCACTGACTTTGGGAGCCCTGCAGATCAGGGCGCATCAGCCGTCGCAAAAACGCGCAAGGCCGCCATCCCGAAGGATGACGGCCTTGGCTGTGTTCATGGCTCTCGGCGGGATTCGCTCTGTCCTCGCGGATCAAGCGAAAGCGCCAATGCTCCGGGTCTTACGTCAAAAGCATTCAGGCTTCCGGGCTGACGCCCGGAAGCCTGCACGGCATCAGAAGTAGAAGCGCACGGCCGCGGTGACGGTGCGGCCCGGCAGGGCCTGCGCCAGGACCACGCCGCTGGCGGGCAGGCTGTCGGCCGACACTTCCGTCAGTGCAGTTTCGTCGAACAGGTTGTTGGCGGTCACCGACAGCACGACGCGGTCGATGGGGCGCACCTGGACGAAGGCGTTGACGGTCGCGTAGCCCGGCATCTTCAGCTGGTTGACGTCCTGCGTATAGCTCTCGGTCGTGCCGACGACGCTGGCGCCGACCGTGAACAGGTCCGTCTCGTACTGCGGCATGACCTGGAAGATCAGGTCGGCCTGACGGCGCGGCGAGTTGCCGACCAGGGCCGCATCCTCGGCCTTGGTGATCTCGGCGCTGGTGACAGTGGCGCTGCCGGTCAGGCTGAACGGACCGTGACGCACGCCGGCCTCGAACTCGGCGCCCTTGGCCTCATAGCTGCGCTGGACCAGCACCAGACGGGTGACGCCGCCGGCATCCGCACGGATCTGCTGATTGGTCTCGCTGACCTCGGCCCAGAAGCCCGTGACGTTGGCGAACAGGCCGTTGGCGCGATACTTCATGCCGATCTCGGCCTGGTTTACCGGATCATAGGCCGCGTCGGCCTGCAGCAGGTCGCCGTCGACATTGCTGATGGCCGGCGAACGCAGGATCTTGTCCGCTGCCGCGCGTGCGCCCTCGCTGTAGCGGGCGAAGGTCGAGAAGCTGTCCGACACGCGATAGTTGGCGCTGAGCGAATACGAGACATAGTCGTAGTCGTAGTCGACCGGGGTTGCGCTGGCGGCCGGCGGGAAGGCGAAGGTGCGCTCGGCTTCCGAGATGACGCCATCGTTGTCCACGTCGATGGTGCGGACGTCGGTCAGACCGTTGGCCACCGTGCGGCCGCTAACGTCGCCGCTGTCGAAACGGATCGATCCGCCCAGCGCCAGCTTGCCCAGCCGGTAGTTCAGCGAGGCATAGGGCGCCAGCACCTTGTAGGTCACATCGGTGCGCGAGTTGGACCCGGCGCCCGAGGGACCGAAGAAGTTGACGACGCCGTCTTGGGTGCGGGGCGTGCCGTTCGTATTGAAGATATCGACCAGGGCCGAGTTTCCGCCGCCCACGACATCCTGAAGGAACGGGATGTACTGGCGATCAAACTTCAGATCCTGCTGGGCCGAATAGACGCCAACGGTGGTCGTCAGGTCGCCGCCGCCGATCTTCCAGACGCGGTTGGCGCGCAGGTCGTTGGTGAAGTTGTCCAGGCTGCCGATGTCGGTGTGGACCAGGGTCGAATAGGCCAGCAGGCCGTTGCCGTTCAGGGTCGTCGGGCTGGTGATCGCCTGACCGGCGCGCGGACCTGTGGCGTAGGCCAGGGTTCCGGGACGACGACCGAACGCCAGCGGCGCCTGGGCCGCCGGCACCACGGCCAGCGGGTAGTTGAACGACTGATCACCCGATTGCTGCGCATAGCGCATGTGCTCGGAAATCGTCCAGCCGTGCAGGTTGAAGCGGGTCTGGAAGCCCAACGCGCGCACCTGAACCTGATTGCCGTCCTGCAGATTGACGCGCTTCAGGTTGTTGTCGCCGTCCAGCAGCGGGAAGACCGTGGTGTTGCGCGACGTCAGGGTGTCGCGCGTCATCGAGAAGTTGGGAACGTCGCTGTAGCTGGGATCGTCGTTCGTGCCGGACACCAGCAGAGGCGTCGGACCATAGGCGACGACGGTGTCATCCAGGATCTTGCCGTACAGACGCACGAAGCCGCCGTCGAAGGTCTTGGTGATGTTGGCCTTGATCTGGCCGCCCTTGTTGCCCGTGAAGCCGGCGTCGCGCGGGCCTTCACCCTCGCGATAGAAGCCGCCGACGTGGAAGCGCACGGTGTCGCTCAGGTGACCGCCATAGCTGAAGTCGCCGCGGTAGGTGTCGTAATCCAGGCCCGAAGACACCTGGACCGAGCCGCCTTCGACCTCACCCGTCTGCGAGATCAGGTTGATCACGCCGCCCGGCGCGTTGGAGGCGAAGGTCGAGGACGACCCGCCGCGGATGGACTCGATCTGGCCGACGTTGAAGTCGTAGCGCATGAAATAGTCGGACGTCAGCGCCAGGATGTCGCCGAACTCCAGGACCGGCAGACCGGCTTCCTGGAATTGCAGGTACTTCGCGCCGGTGCTGACCATGGGCAGGCCGCGGATCGTATAGTTGCCGTTGGTCTCGCCCGTGCTGGCCTCGGCGCGAATGCCGGGGATGGTGCGGAACAGGTCGTTGACGGAATAGGCGCCGATCTTGGCGATCTCGACATCGTTGATCGAGCTGGTCGAGGTCGCGCTGTCCAGCCTGTCGCGCGCCTTGGCCACGCCCGTCACGATCACGTCGTCATTGGCCCGCGTCCGGCTGGCCTCCCAGGCCGTCTGGCGCTGCGGCGCAGGCTGCGTCTGCGCATGAGCAGGCATGGCGAGGATAAGCGGCGCAAACGCAGCCGTGAGGTACAGGGATTTCAAGGAAGCCTCCAAGGCGTTGTCTTGCAGTGCAGAGACTGGACAACTGATTTTCGTTCGGAAATTCTTCCATGCAGTTTCTTGCATGGCTGTTATCAATAAAACACGGATGTGTTTGATGATTTATAATGCCAGACTACGGATTAATACTGACATAACGGCGCTTACAAAGATCGGATTGCTGCGCCGATTTCTTCTACACTCAACTGGCTTGATATCTTAAAACTCGTTCCAGTCGTCATCGGCCGCTTCGCTCGACAGGGCGAGCGCACCGACCGTGCGGATGACCTTGGGCGCCGGCCTCGGGGCGGACGCGGTGTCCCGGCGAGGCGCCGGCGCGGCCGAGGTCGTCGTATTCAGCCGGAATCTGGAAACCAGGGTCGCCAGCTCATCGGCTTCGGTCGCCAGGATGCGCGCCGCCGCCGTCGCCTCTTCCGCCATGGCGGCGTTCTGCTGGGTCATGCGGTCCATGCTACCGACGGCGCTGTTGACCTGCTTCAGGTTCTCGGACTGGACCTGCGCTCCTTGCGCGATGTCCACGATCAGGGTGTTGGCGTCGCCGATCTTGGACACGACCCGCGCCAGCATCTCGCTCGTTTCGCCGACTCGGTCGACGCCCAGCCGCACCTCGTCCGAAGAGCGGCTGATCAGCTGCTTGATGTCCTTGGCGGCGTCGACGGTGCGTTTGGCCAGTTCGCGCACCTCGCCCGCGACCACGGCGAACCCACGCCCAGCATCGCCCGCCCGCGCGGCCTCGACGCCGGCGTTCAGGGCCAGAAGATTGGTCTGTAGGGCGATGGCGTCGATCATGTTGATGATCTCGCCGATCTCCTGCGATCCGGCCTTGATGGCGTCCATGGCGACGATCGCTTCTTCAACGATCACGCGACCGTCCGCGGCGTCGCCATTGGCCAGGGTGATGGCGTTGCGGGCGTTGGCCGCGCTGCGCGCCGTGTCGCCGACCATGTCGGTGACGTGGTTGGTGGCGGTGGTGGTTTGCTGCAGGCTGGACGCCTGCTGTTCGGTTCGCAACGACAGGGTTTCGGACGCCGAGCAGATTTGGGTGGCGCCCAGGCGAACGCTCTGTGCCGAACCGGCGACGCTGGCCAGGCTTTCTTCCAGACCCTGGACCGCCACGTTGAAGGCCGTGCGCAGGCGCTCATATTCCGGGGCGAACGGCGTGCGAATGGTGTGGGTCAAATCACCGGCGGCCAAGGCTTCCAGAGCTGTGTCGAGCTCCTCGACGACGTGACGTTGCGCGGCGTCGGCGACGATCTTCTCGCGCTCGGCGGCGTCCTTGGCCAGATCGGCGGCCGCCTTGGCCCGTTCGGCCTCGGCCTTGGCCAGAGCCGTGTCGCGGAACACCAGGACCGCGCGCGCCATGTCGCCCAGTTCGTCGGCATGGCTGGCGTCCACGACGATGTCGTTGTCGCCCTTGGCCAGCTGCCCCATGGCCTCTGTCAAGACCGTGATCGGACGCGCGATCATGCGGCTGAGCATGGCCGACAGAACCATGGCGATCGTGATCAGGGCGATGCCGCCGACGATCAGGGCGATGATCGCGGTGACGATCGCAGCCTGCTGACGTTCCAGATTTTTCTCGGTGACGGCGGCTTCGGCCTCGCGCAGATCGCGCAGAGGCAGGACGGCGTCGCTGACCAGAACCTTCTTGCCCGCGTCACGGACCTCTTGCTGCGCCTGCTCGCGCTTGCCGGCGCGAACCTCGGCGATCATGCGATCGCCCCAATCGGCCCTCCAAGCCAGGGTGGCCAGGCGCGACTTTTCGAGCAGCGCCTGTTTTTCCACGTCGCCCAGCTGACCCTTCAGTTCGACGACGACCTTGTCGAACTCGTCGCGCCCTTCGTAGTAGGATTTCAGATAGGTCTCGTCGCCGGTGACCAGAAAGCCCCGGAACTGGCTGTTCTGACGCAGGATCGCGGTTTCCAGCGACATCGCCTGCGCCTCGATCGTGCGGCTGAGATTGTTGCTCTCGATGGACGCGCGGATCATCATGATCGTGGCGAAGAACACCGCCATCATGACCGCCGCCGAGACGCAGATCAGGGTGAAGGAAAGCCGCAGCTTCTTCGGAATTCGCATCTTGGACATCATGAGCTCGCCCCCGTTACGCACTTATACTTACCTAGGGGCAGCTAATTACTCAGCTGACGCCACCGCGCGCAGTCCGATCTTGGTCCGAGCTGCACAAAACACCCTGTTTTTCAGGGCACTATCCACCCCTAGGACAGAACGACTAAAAAGATAGTTAAGCTGGCGACGCGGGGACGCTTACATCAGTCGGCGCTGAATTTTGCGAAATTCACACGCTGTTAAGCGAGGTGATCATAGGTAAGTCACCCATCCCGTCCGCGCTTCAAGCAACGTCGGGGCGCAACCCTTGAGCGAATACTTTTCGGACTTGGGGCACACAAGTAACAGTTCGTTTTATTCGGAACGCGTGACGATGCCATTGGTGACTGGATGATCTGCCCCGTCGCCGACCGGTTCACCCAGGAACTTGCGGCCCAGGCTGACCGTTGCCGCGCCATGGGGTCGCCCTTCGTCGCCTGCGTTCTCGAAGCCGCAAGCCGGCAGCTGTCTCACGCGCCGCTGACGGCCGCACGGCTGTATGACTGGCCAGGCGATCAGGCCGCCGCCGCCTTGGCCCTGCGCTTGAACGGCGCCCTGCACGCCTTGGCGCGCGCGGGCCGGTCCTACGCCCTGACCAGCCTCTATCGTCGCGAACACACCGACTTCGACGCGGCCGTGGCCGACGCCCTGGCCCGGAACGATCGATACATCGCCGACTGGATCCTGCATCCGCCGCAAACGAACGAGGTGGCGCGCGCCGCCGCGCTGATGAGCGCGCTGATGGCCGCCCCTCTGGATCGCGCCATGCCCTTCGAGTTGCTCGAGCTCGGGTCCAGCTGCGGCCTGAACCTGAATCTGGATCGCTACGCCTATGCCCTTGGCTCAGCGTCAGCTGGCGATCCCTTCTCGGACGTGCAGATCGAGCCCCTGTGGCAGGGCGCATCGCCGAAGGTCGGCCCGGTCTCCATCGTGGCGGCGCGCGGCGTCGACCTGCATCCGCTGAACGCCGCAGACCCGGCGCATCGCGAGCGGCTGCTGGCCTTCGCCTGGGCCGACCAGCCGGCGCGCACCCGACGCCTAGAGAACGCCCTACGCATCGCCGCCGATCATCCCCCGCGCATCGATCAGGGCGACGCCGTGCCCTGGCTGGCCGACCGGCTGGCCGAGCCGCAGCCAGCCGGGCGCTGCCGCGTCGTTATGCACACCATGGTGCTGCAATATCTCAGCGACGACGACCGTCGCCAGATCACAGCGTTGCTCTCGACCGCCGGCCGCCGCGCCGACGCCGACCACCCGTTGCTCTGGATCAGCTTCGAATGGACGCGCGACCGCAGCCAAGTCGAACTGCGCCTGACAGCCTGGCCTGCCGGCGAAACCCGCGTCCTGGCGCACTGCCACCCCTACGGCGACGAATTGGAGTGGTTGCTGTCATCTGCGGCGGCTCTGGCAGCGTGAGGCTAAGCCATTGTCCATATCGCGTTCCCGATCAATTTTATCGCATAGGGTGGTGGAAAACTTATTGAAGTCGGGTCGCCCCGTTCCCGCTCAATCATTGATTCAGTCAGGAATACGGGATCTGTCCGATGCGGACCGGCCAGCCGCTCCAAGTCATCGAAACGCTACTCTTAAAAGTCTTGCGCTAGTTCGCGTGACCAATAAGCGTGGCTGTCGATGAGCTCAATCATCCGTTATCTTTGTTTCTTGCGCCTTATTCTGCGTTCAATCAGCGCCCGCGTCATGCAACAGCCTCTCTTGTGTTGGCTGGGTTTCGCGGGCGAGTTGATATGGCGAGGAACACATCATGCCCCACAGTGAAACTCACCGGGTCGATCGGATCGGCTGGCTTAGGGCGGCGGTGTTGGGGGCCAATGACGGGCTGGTGTCGACGGCCAGTCTGGTGGTTGGCGTCGCGGCGGCGGCGACCGGTCATGGCGGCATACTGATCGCGGGCGTCGCCGGATTGGCGGCGGGCGCGATGTCGATGGCGGCGGGCGAATATGTCTCGGTCAGTTCGCAGTCCGACACCGAAAAGGCCGATCTGGCGCGCGAGGCGGTCGAACTGGCCGGCGATCATGAAGCGGAGACGCGCGAACTGGCCGGCATCTATGTCGGGCGAGGCGTCGCGCCGGATCTGGCGACCGAGGTGGCGCGTCAGATGATGGCGCATGACGCGCTGGGCGCCCATGCGCGCGACGAGCTGGGTATTTCGGAGATCACCACCGCGCGGCCGATCCAGGCGGCGCTGACCTCGGCGATCACCTTCTCGGCCGGGGCCGCCCTGCCTCTGGTCGTCGCCGCCGTCGCGCCGCTGGACACGCTGGCGATCTGGGTCGCGGTTTCCGCCCTGCTGGGTCTGGCCGTGCTGGGCGCCCTGGGCGCCCGCGCAGGCGGCGCGCCGATCGGACGATCGGTTCTGCGTGTCGTCTTCTGGGGCGCGCTCGCCATGGCCATCACGGCGGGCGTGGGCCGGCTGTTCCACATCGCCGCCTGATCAGAACCGCGCAGTCAGGGTCAGGCGGGCGGTGAGCGGTCGTTGCGGCGTGCTGATGTCGCCTGAGGCGTAGAAGGGATTGCCGAAGGTGAAGGTGTCGTCGCTGCGGTTGAACAGATTGTCCACCAACGCCCTGATCGCCCAGCGATCGATCTCCACGCCGACGCCCAGCGAACTGGTCAGATAGCCGACCGACGCGCCGGTGGAGGTCGGCGACAGGGCGATATCGGTCGGGCCGACATAGCCCAGGCGAAGCTCCGAACGCACCGTCGCGTGCGCCAGATGCGCCTCATGCACGAGGCCGCCCTGCACGCTGAAATCGGCGACCGCCGGCAGGCGCGTATCGGTCCCCAGCGCGAAACCGGGATCCGGTCGGGTCAACTCGGGATCATTGACGACGGCATGCGCATCCAGCGTCCATGGGCCGTCGCGCCATTCGACCTCGCCCTCGATGCCGCGATTGCGCCCGTCGCCCAGGTTGGCGGTGAAGGGCAGACCCCGGCCGTCGAACCGGTCCGACTGGATGTTGCGCCAATCGGCGACGAAGACCGCGCTTCGCCCGCGCAGTCGCCCTTCGAACAGGGTGAAGCGCGCGCCCAGCTCGCCGGCGACGATCTCGTCCGGCTTCACGCGCCGCGCGGGCTGCCGGTCGCCGCTTGGCACGGCGCCGGCGTTGAAGCCCGGCCCGCGATAACCCTCGGTCGCCAGGGCGTAGAAGACGAAGGGACCTCGGTCATATTCGATCACCAGACGCGGGGTGATATCGACCAGGGCGTCTTCTCCGGACACCTCCGTCGGAGCGCCGTCGGTTTCGCTGCGATGCTCGACCCCGATGCGGAACAGCCGAGCGCCGGCGGTGATCTTCAGGCGGTCGGTGAGCGCATAGGCGGCGTCGCCGAACAGAGCCGCCTCGTCCACATGGTCGCGCCTGTGCTGTCGATAGACCCCCGGCCCGCCCTGCCCGTCCGAGATCGCGACGGTGCGAGTGTGGGTGTATTCCGAGAAGAACAGCCCGGCGCTCCATCTCAGCCGCGCGCCGAAGTCGCCGTTCAACCGCACCTCATGCACCGCTGCCGACAGGTCGTCGGCCTGGTCCAGCGCCGCTGTTCCCGTAAGCCCGAACAGTCCGGCCCAAGGCGTCGCATCGTAGCGCGCATCAAGGCTGTGCGACTGAACGCTGGACGAGGCCCGCAGCCGCGCCCAGCCCAAATCCCCGTCCACCGAGGCCCAGACGCCGTCGAAATCGTTGCGGCTGGGCTCCGTCAGGCTGCGACGACGCGCATAGGGTTGGTCGGCGCCCAGGTTGGCGTACTGGCTGTCGTCGACGTCGATGGTCTGGGCCAGGAAGCCCGCCTTCAAGGTCCAGCCGGGGGTCAGACGCAGCAGCGCCGCCGCCCTCAGCCCCTGCCGGTGCATGCCGCCAGTATTGCTCAGGCTAAGGGCCTCGTCATCGACGTAGCCGCCGACCGTCTCGTCATAGCCGACGACGCGGACCGCCAGGCGATCGCGAAGGATCGGGGCGTTGATCATCAGTTCGACGGCGTCGCCCGGCGCGCCGCCGGCCGTCAGCGCCCCCTCCGCCGTCAAGCGTCCATAGAAGCCCTCCAGGTCCGGCGCGCGGCTGACCAGCTGGACGACGCCGCCCATCGAACCCGCGCCGTACAGCGCCCCCTGCGGCCCGCGCAGAACCTCGACCCGTTCGATGTCGCCCAGACGCAACGCCGGATCGGGCGCGTCGTAGGTCAGGCGCACATCGTCGAGATAGAGCCCGATCAGGGTTTGCGCCTGTCCCGCGACCGGTCCATCCGCCAGGCCGCGAATGAAGAGCTTGTCGCGTCCCGGCCCCAGATTGGTGACTGTCAGGCCGGAGACGCGGGCAGCGACGCCGTCGAGGTCGCTGACCCCGGCCCGTTCCAGCGTCACCCCGTCCAGCGACGACAGGCCATAGGGCGCGCGCGACAGCAGCAGATTGTCCGTGCGTGACGCGGTCACCACGACTTCATCCAGGGTCGTCGGGGTGACGGGCGTGGGCGGCGCTGCGATCGTTCGCGCGACGACGGGCGGCGCGGCGGCGACCCGCACGATCCTGTAGGCGCCGTCGCCGACGCGGGTCGCAACGCAGTGTGTGCCCAGCATCAGCCTCGACAGGGCGACATCGACAGAAAGCCTCCCCCTCACCCCGCGCGTGGGGCCGCATCGATCGGTTCCGGCGGCGTCGATGCTGACGCCCGCCTGCAGGCCGAAGTCGAGAACGGCGCTCCGCAACGGCTGAGGCGAGACCGACACCTGAAGCGCGGAACGGCCTTGGGCCATGCTGATCGACGGCGTGGTCACACCGCAAACGACGACCAGGGCGCAGAGGAAGGCTCGTACCAAAAGGCGACGTCCGAAGCAGGTTCAGCGCCGTTCTAGACGAACCCCTTGCGGCCCGCGAGTGGCCTTGATCGGCAGGAACCGTTCCAGCCGGCCGATCACCGCCGCTTCGTCATCAAGCACCAGCGTGCCGGAGAAGCGCAGGTTCGCCGCGTTCGGCGCCACGGTCACCGGCGTGGCGAAGGCGCGGCTGAGGTCGGCGGCGATCTCTCGCAGCGGTCGATCGTCATAGGCCCGTCGCCCCTGGGTCCAGGCGGCGGCGGTGCGGACATCGACGGGGGCCACGGTCATCCGGTCGTCGGCGTCGTCGCGCTGGACCGACTGACCGACCGTCAGACGCACACGGCGCGCGGGCTGGTTCAGGTCGCTAACCTCGACCACGCCCCGCAGCACCGCCACCTGGGTGTCATCGGAGGATCTGCGGATGTTGAAGGCCGTGCCGACCACGCGCACCTGGCTTTCGCCGACATCGATCAGGAAGGGTCGGCCGGCGTCATGCGCGACGTCGAAGGTCGCTTCGGCCTGATCCATGTGCACCAGACGCCGTCCCCGCTCCATCTTCACCGCCAGGGTCGAACCGCCGTTGATCTGAAGCCGCGATCCGTCGTCCAGCGTCACCGTCCGCGTTTCGCCGGGTGCGGTGCTGTAGATCACGGTCGGGGCGGTTTGCAGCATCGGACCCAGGAAGATCGCCGCGGCGAGGGCCGCAGCCATCGCCGGGACCGCCACCATCCACCGCCGCCCCAGGTCCCTGCGCCGCTCGCGGTACATCGACAGGTCGATGACCGGCGCCGGCTGAACGTCGGACAGGTGGCCCGACGCCGCCCACAGCCCCTCGGCCTCGTCGAAGGCGCGCCGATGGGCCGGGTCTTGATCGAGCCAGGCCGTGGCCGCGTCGATGTCCGCGATCGTCACGTCATCGGCGCGCAGACGCACGACCCAGGCGGCGGCCTGGGCGGCGATCTCCTCGTCCTTGATGACGTCGTCCTGGGTCATGATCCGGTCCGGGCCCGAGCGGGCTTTGGGGGAGAGACGACGCGGTCGCGCCGCATCCTCAATGAAAAATGGCGAAATCCGGTCGTCATGGCCAACCGACCCGCAGCAGCAGTGCCTTCAGCGAGGCGGAAACGTATTTCTCGACCGCGCTGCGCGAGACGCCCATCCGCTCGGCGACCTCGGCCTGGCTGAGCCCGGCCATCTTGTGCAGACGGAAGGCCTCTGCGGCCTTGGGCGGCATCCGATCAATCGCGGCGACCACCTTTTCCAGCTTCAAGCGGGCCCACACGGCGTCCTCTGCCGACGGCGCATCTTGGGCTTCGGCCGCATCATCGATAGCGGAAGCGCGCCGCCATTCCAGATCGCGCGCGCCCGCACGACGCTGCGCCTTGGACGCATCCAGGGCCAGATTGGCGGCGATCCGGTAGAGGAAGGCCTGTGGGTGGCGGACCTCGGCGGCGGCCTCCTCGGTCATGGATTGCAGCCGCACCCAGACATCCTGCGCCAGATCTTCGGCCGCAGCCGACGATCCCGTGCGCGCCGTCAGAAAGCGCACCAGGGCCGGGCGGCTGTCCAGCCACGCGTCCGCCAAGGCTTGCCGCGCCGGTCGGCTCTGGTCGTGCTGAGGGGGACCGGAAGAGGCGTTCACCACCCCATCGTGGGTTGCTGCGCCCTCTGCCGCAACCGCGATTGCGACGGCGAAAGATTTTTTTGTGGGGGTCGCCGCACCGCGTCGTCTCTGGCCCGAAGTCCCCTGGCCCGAGGCCCGCATGTTGCCACTCCGCCTGCCCGAAGACGCCGATCCGGTTCGGCCGCGCGCGCGCCGCACGCTGTCGTCGCGCATCGTTCGGTTCGACGACCCCTGCCGAGGCGAACGTCGCCGCGTGGAGCAGTTCATCGAGGCGGCCTATGCCGACGCCTATGGCGGCCAAATCCAGGCCCATTTCCCGACCCTGATGAGCGTTCAGGACGAGGCGGGCGTCATCTACGCCGCCGTCGGCTTCCGGCACGCCGCCGAGGCGCCTCTGTATCTCGAGCAGTATCTGGACGGCTCCGTCGAGACCGTGCTGAGCCAGGCCATCGGCGCCGTCATCGACCGCACGCAGGTGGTCGAGATCGGCAGCCTGGCCTCCAGTGGACAGGGCGCGACCGTCTTCCTGTTCGCCGCCATGGCCCATCATCTGCAGTCCGAAGGTCTGAGGTTCGCCGTCGCCACCGCGACCGACGAACTGCGCCGCATCTTCCACAAGGCCGGTCTGGGCGCGCTTCAACTTGCGCGCGCCGATCCGCGCCGCCTCGACGACGGCGGCGGCAGCTGGGGCGCCTATTATCAGACCGATCCGGTGGTGCTGGCCGGCTCGATCGACGCAGCGACCGCGCCGCTGGATCACTTCTCCGAAACGGCGCCGGTCGGACGGGCCGTCCGCACCCGCCTGCACTACGAGGATCGCTCATGAGCGCCGTTCTGGACGCCCTGTCGCGTCGCGCCCGCGCCACGCCCGATGATGTGATGATCCAGTGGGCCGAAGGTTCGCTGACGGCGGCCGAACTCCTGGCGCAGGTCGGTCAGCTCGCGGCCGCCTTGGCCGACGACCGGTCTCCGGTCGGGGTCCTGCTCGACAACGGGCCGGCCTGGGTCGTCGTCGATCTGGCGTTGATCCTCGCCCAGCGGCCGAGCGTGCCGATCCCGCCCTTCTTCACGGCCGCTCAACGCGATCACGCCCTGGCCGACGCCGGCGCGGGGCTGCTGATCACGCCGGGCGCTCCGGGCGAATTGACGGCGGGCGGCTCGCCGATCCGGTTGACATCGACAGGGCTGCCGGTGCGCGATCTGCATCCCGGCACGGCCAAGATCACCTACACCTCCGGCTCGACCGGCGCGCCCAAAGGCGTCTGCCTGTCCCAGAATCAGATGGAGGCGGTCGCCGCCTCTCTGGTTCAGGTCCTGGGCCGGGAGCGCGCCGGGCTGCATCTGCCGATGCTGCCCTTGGCGGTGCTGCTGGAGAATGTCGCCGGCCTCTATGCGACGCTTCTGGCCGGCGGCCGCTATCACGCCGCCAGCCTGGCCGAGGCCGGGATGGGCGAGGCCTTCCGCCCCGACTTTGCGCGCCTGCTGACCACCATTGTCCAGACCGGCGCCACAACCCTGATCCTGGTTCCCGAACTGCTGCGCGGCCTGATCGCCGCCCAAGGCGCAATGCGGCTGGATCATCGGCTGGAGATGATCGCGGTCGGCGGCGCCCGGGTGTCCCCGGCCCTGCTGGAGGCCGCCGCCAACGCCGGCCTGCCCGTGGTCGAGGGCTATGGCCTCAGCGAATGCGCCTCGGTCGTGGCGCTCAACAGCCCGGACGACGCCCGCCCCGGCACGGTCGGCCGGCCCCTGCCTCACCTTGCGGTCCATCTGGCCGACGACGGCGAAATCCTGGTCTCGCCCCATCCCTTCCTTGGCTACGTCGGCCAGGTGCCCGCGCCGGAGCGTCTGCACACTGGCGACATCGGCCGCTTCGACGCCGATGGACGGCTCAGCATCGAAGGCCGCAAGGCCAACACCCTGATCACCGCCTTCGGCCGCAATGTCGCGCCCGAATGGGTCGAGAGCGAGCTTCTGGCCGAACCCCAGATTCTTCAGGCCTTGGCGATGGGCGAGGCTCAGGCGTCGTTGTCGGCCCTGATAGTGGCGACGCCCGGCGCCGAACTGGCCCAGGTCGAGGCCGCCGTCGCGCGCGCCAACGCCCGCCTGCCCGATTACGCCCGCATCGGCGACTGGCGTCTGGTGCCGCCCTTCGATCCCGCCGCCGGTCAGGTCACGGCCAACGGTCGTCCGCGTCGCGAGACCCTGCTGCGCACCTACGCCCCCTCCCCCTCGCAAGCCGCCTGAGAGTTCGCATGTCGTTTTTTGAAACCCTGGTCGCCGCGACCGCAACCGAGCGGGCCGCCTTCGCCGCCATCCCCCAGATCAGGGACGGTCTGGCCGGCCGCATCAGTCGCGACACCTACGTCGCCTATCTGGCCCAGGCCTATCACCACGTCCGCCACACCGTGCCGCTGATGCAGGCCGCCCGGGCGCGGCTGAGCGATGACCACGCCGTCTTCAAGGCCGCGCTCGACGACTATATCGCCGAGGAAACCGGCCACGAGCAGTGGATACTGAATGACATCCGCGCCGCCGGCGGCGACCCCGATCAGACCGTGCATGACGGCCCGAACGTCGCGACCGAACTGATGGTGGCCTACGCCTATGACACCATCCAGCGCATCAACCCGATGGCGTTCTTCGGCATGGTCTATGTGCTGGAAGGCACCAGCATCCAGCTGGCCAGCGTCGGGGCCGAGGCCGTGCAGCAAAGCCTCGGCCTGCCGCCCGCCGCCTTCACCTATCTGATCTCCCACGGGGCTCTGGATCAGGATCACATCCTTTTCCTCAAGCAACTGCTGGACGGAGTGTCTGACATCGACGACCGCGCCGCCATCGTCCACATGGCCAAGGTGATGTTCGGCCTGTTCGGCGGGGTCTTCGCCTCCATCCCCCACATCGCAGCGCGGGAGACGGTCGATGCAGTTTGAGGATCGCAACATCCTGATCACCGGCGGCTCCGGCGCCTTGGGGCGTCGCGTGGTCGAGCGGATCGAGCGGGAGGGCGGTCGGGTTACGATCGTCGCTCGCGCGCCGGTGGCGGGCCATCACACCCTGGTGGGCGATCTATCGAGCCCGCAGGGCCTCGACAGCGTCGCCGGACAGGCCGGCGTCCGCGCCTGGGACATTCTGATCAATATCGCTGGCATCCAGCATTTCGGCCCGCTGGAGCAGCAGACGCCCGAGCATCTGCTGGCGACCTATATGGTCAATCTGGTCGCGCCGGCGCGTCTGGCCCAGGCCGTCCTGCCCGGCATGAAGGCGCGCAAGCACGGCCAGATCGCCAACGTCGGCTCCATTTTCGGCTCGATCAACTTCGCCCACTTCGCCAGCTATTCCAGCGCCAAGGCCGGGATGCGGGCGCTCAGCCAATCGCTGCGCCGCGAACTGGCCGGCACGGGCGTCGGCGTCACCTATGTCGCGCCCCGCGCAGTGGCTACGCCGTTCAACTCCGCCAAGGTTGATGAATATGCGCGCCTGACCGGCATGGCCGTCGACGATCCGGACCCGATCGCAGATCGCATCGTCGCCGCCATCCGCTCAGATCGCCGCGACGTCTACCTCGGCTTCCCCGAAAGCCTGTTCGTCCGCCTCAACGCCCTGGCGCCCGGCTTGATCGACGGCGCACTGAAATCCAACGACCTGAAGGCCCGCGCCCTGTTCGCCGCCTGAACTACAGAAAAGGAGAGACACGCCATGAAAACCGCCCTGTTCGCCCTGGCCCTGATGACCGCCCCCCTGACGGTCGCCTCCATCGCCCATGCCGACGCCTGCGACGACCGCGCGCGCGGTCTCCAGCAGTCGTGGGACCATGTAAACTTCGACGTTCCGCAAGGCGTTCGAATGGCGGAAATGGCGCGGCTGAACACCCAGGCCGACGCCGTCGTGGCCCAATGCCCCAACCGCGCTGAACCTCTGGTCTGGGATGCGATCATCACCGCTTCGGAAGCGGGATTGAAGGGCGGCATCGGCGCCTTGGGCCTCGTGCGTGAGGCGCGCACCGAACTGGAACAGGCCGAGCGGATCAACCCGCGCGCGCTGAACGGGTCGGTCTATGTCAGCCTCGGTTCGCTCTACGCCCAGGTGCCGGGCGCTCCGATCGGTTTCGGCAACCGCCAGCGCGCCCGCGACTACCTCCAGCGCGGTCTGGCCATGGCGCCCAACGACGTCGACGCCAACTTCTTCATGGGCGATCTGCTGGTGCGTGAACACGACTGGAACGGCGCCGCCCGCTATTTGCAAAAGGCCATCGACGCCCCCGCCCGTCCCGGTCGCGCCGTCGCCGACCGCGGTCGCAAGGCCGAGGCCCGCGCCCTGCTCGTCCGCGCCCAGCAGCACCACTGAACAGACCCGTCATGAGCCCTGTTCCCCCCGCCCTGTCTCTCGACGTCGTTCAACGCCGTCGCAAATGGTTCGCCGGCCTGGTTCTACTGGCCCTCATCGTCCTGACCGCCAGCGTTCGCTCGGTCGCCGCCCTCGACGGCGAATGGCATGAGGGCGTCGAGGCCCTGGGCCTGGCCGCCATCATCGTCGCCATCGTCGGCCGCGCCTGGTGCTCGCTTTATATCGGCGGACGCAAGAAGGCCGAGATCGTCGATCGCGGCCCTTATTCCATCACGCGCAACCCGCTGTATGTCTTCAGCTTCATCGGCGCCTTCGGCGTCGGCGCCCAGACCGGCAGCGTGACCATCGGCGCGATCTTCGCTGTGGCGACCTTCCTGGTCTTCCTGCGCACGGTCGGTCGCGAAGAGGCCTGGCTGGCCGAACATTTCGGCGCGCCCTATGCCGCCTATTGCGCTCGCACGCCGCGCTTCCTGCCCAATCCCGCCCGCTGGCGCGACGCCGACGAACTGACCATCCGTCCCGCCTTCTTCGTCCGCACCCTGCGCGACGGCCTGGTCTTCCTCGCCGCCATTCCCGTCATGGAAGGCATCGAGCACCTGCAGTCATCAGGGCTGATCGGCTTCCCGATCAGCCTGTTCTGATCGGCCGGTCCAATAAAAATCGGGTGTGCGATGTCGCAGTTGGCTAGTGGAAACTAAAATCCGATGAGTCGGACGGCCTCGCGTAGGCGGCCCAGGCGGCAGTCTCCAAAAATGCTTATTCCCACTCGATCCTTCAACAGACCAGAAGGCGCTGATTTATCAGCGCCTTTTCTCTCATCCGCGCACCATACCGTGCGAGCTACCGTCACTTGGACAGCGCTTTTGAATTCATTGATGAAATTCGACGTAATAAAATTCTAGTGATGTCGCCATCTATCGGCAGGCAACTCTGCTTCAAGACCAACCAGCACCGCTATGACAAGCGAATAGGCAATGGACTATACCGTATCATCAAACCGACAACAGACGCCACTGAAGCCGGTTGATACCGTCAGTCTCGCTTGGTCGAGTTGTTCAAAGACTCTGACGCCTGCTCCGGAATTGTCACCTCAACACGAAGACCGCCTCCTGGTGAGCGCAAGAACTGCACCTGTCCCCCATGGGCCTTCACAGTGGCGAGGACGATAGAGAGGCCCAGACCGCTCCCTCCGG